>Ga0209185_1000009_pt1 | contig 449660 bp, 393 predicted proteins | sample SidtaG_2_FD_187425 | JGI IMG/M metagenome (GOLD analysis project Ga0209185, IMG submission 187425) | Marine algal microbial communities from Sidmouth, United Kingdom - Sidmouth_Asex2 metaG (SPAdes) (version 2) | ecosystem: Host-associated > Algae > Red algae > Unclassified | place: Sidmouth...
CGCTCACCACCAAGGCTCTTTACCTCAGCAGCTCGACGTGGTTTGAACCCGGGTCCTGCAACCAGAGTCCGAGAGGCCACACTCTCATCACTTTCAGAACACCGCCATCCTGGCGTTCGTGGCACACTGTTGTCCCAGCAGTCCCCTCGTCGACTCATGCTACACACGATGCTTCGGCCGGCGAGAATCTCGCGGTAGTCTTCAGCTGTGTACGTGCTTCCCCGGTCGCTATGGTGGATCAGACCCGGCGATGGGTCGTGAGCGTCGAGTGCCATGTCCAGAGCCCGCGCCGTGAGGATCTGGTCGTTGGTCTCACCCATCGCCCAGCCGACGACCTCGCGGTTGTACAAGTCGACCATCGTCGCCAAGTAGAGCCACCCCTCGCCGGTCGGCACGAACGTCACGTCTCCCACCCACTTCTCGTTGGGCGCGTCGGCGGTGAAGTTTCGAGTGAGCACGTTGGGCGCCACCGCGTAGGCCGGGTTCGAGCGCGTCGTGCGACAGAACGACTTGACCGGTCGCACTCGAATGCCGTTCTCGCGCATCAGGCGACTGACACGATTGACCCCGACCTGCCATCCCTCGGCGAGCAGCTCGGCGTGTACTCGCGGACTCCCATACGTCCGACGGCTATCGACGTGAATGCGCTCGATCGCCTCGAGCAGCTCCTCGTCGACCGGGCTCGAGCGCACGGCGCACGTCCTCGCCAGGCGTAGTAGCCGGCCGTCGACACCTCCGGTATCCGGCACATCGTGGTCACCGGGTTGGCGTATTCGATCCTGCACGCATCGACGAGGGCGAACCTCACGTCGACTCCGCGGCGAACAGGATCATCGCCTTACCACCTCTCGCGTCCTGGTTCACCCAGTTACGCACGGCCGTATCGGTCAGGTCGAGGTCGCGGCACACTTCTCCGACCGTGCGGTCCCCGCGACGAACCAGATCGACCACGCCGCCTTTGAACTCGGGCGTGAACGAACGTCGGGCGCGCCGCTCTCCCGGACTGCCTTCCTGACTGCTCTTTCTCTTTGCCATTGAACACCTCTTGGAGCAGTATCGCTCCCGGTTGGGTGTCCATCAATTTTGGGGAGGCCCACTCTGACCGTGTCGACGCAAGTTCGGCGACAGCGCATCGGCGATATGGAGCAGGGAGCTAAGCAGGATGCGTGAAAAAACGTTCGATACGTCACACCGCATCGTCGAAGAGAAGTAGTACGGACGAAACACAGGCCGGAACACGAGCGGTTGAGTCTGAGCCGCCGCGAACGGTTGACGCTGGCGGTGGCGCTCTCGGGTGATCGAGCCGTCGTCACTTCAGATGACAGACAGGGCAGGTACACGTGTTCGAGCGCGATTCGTCGAGCACATGGATGGAGTGGCGACGCTCATCGCGTCGGACAGCGAGACTGGTGCTGCTTTCGGCAGCGCCATCGTCGGGGCCTCGAGCGCCAAGTGGGTGTACGTGTACGAATTCGGCGCATTGTCAGATATCGACGATGACGGGGTGGCGAACACCAACGACAACTGCCCCGTTGACCCAAACCCGTTCCAGGAGGATGTCGACGGCGACCTGATCGGTGATGCCTGTGACGAGCAGGACGACGGCGAAGCGGCATGCGGCAGGCCCGACATCGATGTCGCACGAGATCGAGGCTTGTATGTCTGGCGATCTTGTCGAACCGACGAGATCCACGTCCTCAGTGCCGGCGGCGACGCGGGGGCTCGATTCCGTGGAATTATCGCGTCAGACGGCCCGCTTTCAGCGCTGTCGACGGTCACCTTGGAAAATAGCGACTACGCGACGCTCTCCCCGACAGGACGACGCATAGATTTCGCGATGACCATGGGCGGAATCTGGGATGACGAATTCAGTTTTGTCGCTCCCAAGTCTGCCTGCGTCGACGTGTACGGACGCAGCGACGGCACCGGCCTTTACGTAGGTCGATCCGAGCGCGCGGTGAGCGGCCCGTTCGATCCGGTGACCGGTCAGAGCTGCACGCTACCCGAATCCGAAGGAAGGTGCGGTGCACCGGCAATCGATCCGTCCACCGGCTCAGGCCTCTACGTTTGGCAGGAGTGCTACGGCACTTGGAAGGTGCACTTTACGGGGGTCAGCGACAGAAAATGGCGGGCCGGTGCGTATCGCCGCCAGCATCGATTCGGCCGCTCCGTTCTCAAGCCTGCAGGGCCTGTCGCTCGAATCCGATGACGAGGCGAGCCTGTAAAGCGGAAACGGGTTGTCGTTCGCCCTCGGCACGATCCGGCCGTGGAGCGACGCGTTCGCTTAACCATCGACGGTGATGGTGACATCTGCATCCAGATCGATCGCCTGAGCCCCTCATTGCCGATCAGGTTAGGGCCCGATCAGCGGCTGATATCAACGGCGAACTTCAGCGCGATCAGCGGTGAGAGCTGCGCGCCCGAATGATAGAGGGAAGGCGGCGAACCGCGCCGCACAGTCGCGCTCCTCGCGACGCGCCCAAGCGATTGGAGAATTCAGAAGAAACAGGGCGCTAACGATCGCCCTGCTGGCACGAACTCGGTTTTGGGCGGTGCATCGAATACACCGATGAACAAGCGCCAGCAAATGCGATGGTCGGAGGCTGGCGCGAAGTCGCTGTTGCGCCTGCGAACGGCGGTGATCAACGGTGACCTGAAGCGCCTTCGCCCAGCGAACTCGCCGAGCTCGAGAGCCGACCAGACCGCCATGGCGCGGGCGGCGTAACCCCCAGGTTTTGAACGCTCTCTTGATCGCTGTCGTAGTCTGCTGGATTTTCCTAACAGCACTTTCTGCAATCAGAGTACGAAAACCCCGAGTTGACGGAAATTGCAGGAGTTGCGCTCGTCGGTTGAATCCGCCTTGCACCTGGTTTGGCATTCGCTCCTGGCAGCAGTTTCAGCAAACGTCGGCTTTTCTCGAAACAGAAGCCAGGATGTCAGTGCGCTGAAGATGAGTTCGATGGAACCTACTGCCTTCACATAGGCCGCGTTGACCAGCGTCACTGCCATGAACCAGCCTGCCGAGGCGAACGCGCCGGTGACCCCGGCAAGTAATCCGAGACGCCAGTGGCGGCCGATGAGGGTGAGCTGGCCGGGTTCGGCGATGCGGAGGTACAGGGTCACCACCGTGCACTGGAGTGTCAGCGCGATGAACAGTGTCACTGAAGCGCTGAGCACGAAGGAGTCAACTTCGAGGGCGAGCGAGGCGCCACGATAGCAGACGGACGCTGCGGCAAAGAGAGTGCCGGAGAGCAGGCCAATCACGGCACCTCGGGTGCGTGCACTGCCGGGGGCGTCGATACCGACGCCAGACTTGGAGGCGGTGACCGAAAGCACGCCGACGACTGTCAGCAGCACTCCGGCGAGGCCTTGTGCGCTGACCCGATCACCCAATACGGCAAATCCGATAATGACCGCCTGAATGCCTTCGGTCTTGCTGTAGGTGCTGCCGACGGCAAAACTCCGGTAGGTGAAACTCATCAGCAAAAGCACGGTTCCCGCGATCTGCGCCAGGCTGCCGGCGATGACGAAGATTGCGAAACGGAGTGTGAGTTCCGGTAGCTCGCCGCCATGCCAGTTGACGACCACCATGAGCCACAGGGCCGCCACGGGCAGACCGTACTGAAAGCGCGTTGCCGCGGCGGCACGCGTCGAGAGCTTCGTGGACAGGCGCTTCTGCGCGGAGGAACGGAGATTCTGCAGAAAGGCTGCGGTGACGCTGAGCGTTACCCACATCCGACGGAAGCAGACTCGCTGGCGATGGCAGAAATCAAGCCGGTCGTTTCAACAGGACGTAGACCGCGCCGGTGCCGCCGTCCTGAATGCGGGCTGAGCAGAATGCCAGCACTTGACGGTTGCGTTGTAGCCACTGATTGACCGCAGGTTTCAGTCTCGGCGGGCTGTCGCTGTTGGATAGGCCTTTGCCGTGGATGATGCGCACACAAAGATGGCGGCGAGCTTGTGCTTCGACAAGAAAGCTCCCGAGTTCAAGCTTTGCCTCGGCAACGCGCAATCCGTGCAGATCGATTTCCGACTGGATCGCGTAACGGCCTGAGCGAAGCTTCTTCAGCACGCTTTTCTGCACGCCGGGTTGCGCGTAGGCGAGATGCTCTCCGGTCTCGAGAAAATCCGCATCACTCAATTCGTCGAGCAGCGATGCCATCACTGAGCGATCATCGCGTATCGCCGAACGGGCAATCGGTGGCTTCGAGCGGGGGTGGGCGTCGGGTACTCGATCGTCCGCCACTGAACGCACCTCGCCGACGGCGTCGCGAAAGAGTTTCAGGTCTTCTTCGGTGACTGGTTTTCGGGCACTCATGCCTCAGTATAGGGTCATAGAGCGAGGCAACCGAGGTGGAGCACGGCATGATTTCGACGGCGATCACGAATCCGCAGACGAGAACTGCGCGCGGTATGGCATCTTCGCGTGGCATGGCATTCGCCGTTGCCCTGTCGGCCTTCGCTTTCGTGCTTCCCGTCGACCGACTGGCGTTGGCAGACGAATCGCTCGACGATGCCGATCGAGCGGTGCCTGAATTCATGCTCGAGTTGCTCGATGGCGGAAACGTCGACACGAGTGCGCTTCAGGGCAAGCCCTGGGTCGTGAATTTCTGGGCAACCTGGTGTGCACCCTGCGTCGAGGAAATTCCGTCGATGAACACGGCGTGGGAGTCGCTTGCGCCTGCGGGTGTCGGCATGCTCGCGATCAACGTCGGCGAACCGGCCGACGCCATCGAAAGTTTCATGGAGAAGATTCCGATCGATTTCCCGGTGGCACTCGGGGATGGGGCCAGGACGTTGCCGAACTGGGAAGTCAAGGGACTGCCGACGACGCTGGTCATTGATCGTGACGGCATGATCGTGCACGTCGCGCTGGGACCGCGAGAATGGGACGACAAGGCGCTGATCGCCAGGCTGGCGGCGATGGCGAGCGAGTAACAGCCCTGCAGACGATCTGCGATCGCCGCCCCGGTTTGAACGCTTGCGCTAAGGCGTTGCGGTCATGCGACTCTCCACCAGTCCGTCGACCACGCCGGGGTCTGCCAGTGTCGAGATGTCGTCAAGATTGTCGACATCGTTCTCGGCGATCTTTCGGAGGATGCGACGCATGATCTTGCCGGAACGAGTCTTCGGCAGGCCAGGAGCCCATTGGATGAGATCCGGTGTCGCGAAGTCACCGAGATCCCTGCGAACCTTGTCTATCAGGGCATCGCGCAGCTCCTCGCTCGGCTCGGCGGTGTCCATCAAGGTCACGTAGGCATAGACGCCCTGGCCGCGGGTGGGATCGGCGAAGCCGACTACGGCGGCTTCTGCGACGGCCTCATGCGATGCGAGTGCGTTTTCCACTTCGACCGTGCCGAGACGATGGCCGGAAACGTTGAGCACGTCATCGATGTGCCCGGTAATCCAGTAATAGCCGTCTTCGTCGCGGCGTGCGCCATCACCGGAATAGTAGTAGCCCGGAAAGGTCGCGAAATAGGTTTCGTGGAAACGATCGTGATCACCGTAGACAGAACGCATCTGGCCGGGCCACGGGCGAGTGAAGACCAGATTGCCGGAAGCGACGCCTTCGAGCAGGTTGCCCTCATCATCCAGTAAAGCGGGTTCGACACCGAAGAAGGGCATCGCCGCCGAGCCCGGTTTCAAAGCCGTCGCGCCGGGCAGGGGGGCGAGCATGATGCCGCCAGTCTCGGTTTGCCACCAGGTGTCGATGACGGCGCAGTGACCGTTCCCGACCACTCGCGAATACCACTCCCAGGCGGGTGGATTGATGGGTTCTCCGACCGTGCCGAGAATGCGCAAGGAGCGGCGATCGGTCGCGTTGACCGGATCGTCGCCATGCGCCATCAATGCGCGGATCGCCGTCGGCGCCGTATAGAAGATGTTGACCTTGTATTTCTCGATGATCTGCCAGAAACGGCCAACGTCCGGATAGGAAGGAACCCCCTCGAACATCAACGTCGTCGCGCCGTTGGCGAGCGGCCCGTAGACGCCATAGCTGTGTCCGGTAATCCAGCCCACATCGGCGGTACACCAATAGACGTCGTCGGGCTGATAGTCGAACACGTAGCGATGCGTCATGGCCGCATAGAGCAGATACCCGCCACTGGTATGCAGGACGCCCTTGGGCTTGCCTGTGGAGCCGGACGTGTACAGGATGAACAACGGGTCTTCCGCGTCTATCTCGACGGCCGGGCACTCGGCGGGGGCTGACTGGACGAGCTCGTGATACCAGAGATCACGCCCGTCCTTCCATTCGATTTCATCGCCGCCGCGCTTGACGACGACCATGCGCTTGATGCTTGCGGCGCCTTCGCAGGCGCGGTCGGCGTTGGCCTTGAGGGGCGACTTTCTGCCACCGCGAAATCCCTGATCTGCCGTGATGATCACGGAACAGGCGGAGTCTTCGATGCGGTTTCTCAGCGCATCCGGCGAAAAACCGCCAAAGACGACAGAGTGGATCGCACCGATTCGCGCACAAGCGAGCATTGCGACCGTCGCCTCGGGAATCATCGGCATGTAGAGACAGACCCGATCGCCCTTCTTGACCCCAAGCCCCTTCAAGGCATTGGCGAAGCGACAGACCTGTTGGTGCAACTCGCGATAGGTCAGAGTGCGGTTTTCGTTCGGATCGTCGCCTTCCCAGATGATCGCGGGCCGATCACCGTGGTCCTCCAGATGTCGGTCCAGACAGTTCCACGATACGTTCAGCTTGGCCCCCTTGAACCAGGCGAGTTCGCCCTTGTGGTAGTCCCATGACTGAACTTCGTCCCAGGGACGAAACCACTCCAGGAAGTGCTCCGCCTGTTCGGCCCAGAACCCGTCAGAATCGGCGTGCGAGCGCGCAAACATCTCGGCATAGCGCGCCGCGTCGATATGCGCACCATGCGCACGATCATCGGGAACCGGGTAGATCTCGGGTTCGGACATTCGGCTAGGGGTGAAGATCCGGAAAGTCGGCGCAGTGTACCTGCCCGCCGCGATCCGTCAAACGGGGCATTTTTTCGAGATCAGCTGTCTCGTTCTGCTTTGCCCCCCGGTTCTGTTGCCTTTCGCGGCAGGGCCATGCGTTGACGCCGTTCCCACAGGGCTTTGCGGCTGATTCCCAGCCGGGCGGCGAGCTCTGTCTCGGAAAGTCTGTCCTGGAGGTGGGCGACGACAAAGCGGAAGTATCCATCCAGATCCAGGTGCAATTCGGTCGTCTCATCGGGAAGACGACCGACATCGGCGACATCGAGCATCATCCCGACAAGCCTGTCAGGCCGATCGTTGGCCGTGTCAGGCTGCCCGAATGCAACGCGCCTGACGATGGCGGCCCCGATGCACGCTTCCAGTTCGACGAGGTTGCCTGGCCAGTCACGTGCCACGAGGGCCGCCATCGCGGCTTCGCTCAGCGTCGCGATGTGACCGGTATGACGTAATCCGGTTGCTGCCGCTACGCGACGACTCAGCGGGACGATATCCTGACGTCGCTCGCTCAGTGACGGTACTGCACAGGTAATGTGCCCCATGATTGTCGCTAACTGCGGATCGAGAGCGCCCGTGGCGAGCAGCACATCCTTCGGTTGCCGGGTGATCGTGACGAGGCGCAGCTTGTCGATGGCCAGCCGCGCGGCTATTTGTGCCTGCAAAGACATCGACAGGAATTCCGGATTTCTCAATACAAGCATGCCTCCACGAACCGCGCGCACCAGCCCGCCGGATTCATGTGGTTGGCCGAGCAGCGTCGATGCGGTGCCATCGTGATCGCAAGCGTCAACGATCAACAGCGGTGTATCCGCACGAGAGCTGCGGGTATGCAGGACACGCGCAACGTCCTCGCGACCCGAGCCGGGCGCGCCATGCAGATTGACGGTTGTTATGTCATCGCTGGCAGCGTCGAGTGCCTGCAGGAGTTCGATGGTCAACGCATCGAGCGAAGTGCCCTCAACGCGCTCCAGCGCGGGCTGAGACCGATGCAGATCCTGCTGTAAGGCGTGATTGCGCGCGCCAAGCAGATTTCTCCCGAGTGCGCGCTCGAGGACCAGCAGCAATTCATCGTGATCGAAGGGTTTGGCGATGTAGTCGCTCGCGCCAGCGCGCATCGCGTCGACTGCCGAGCGCACACTGGCGTGGCTTGTCATGACGATGACCGGAACCGGATCGGCCAGCGGAATGATCGTCGTCCCGTCGCGTCCGGGCAGCCGCAGGTCAACCAGCACGATGTCGAAGCTCGTGGGTTGCTCTTCGATCGCGCTGTCGATGTCGCCGACCGCCACGACGTCATAGCCACGACGGGCTAACAGGCGACTCAGTGCCCGGCGAATGACATCTTCGTCCTCGATCAGCAGAAGTCGTTTCATGTCGCCGCAATCCGTGGCAGGGTGACGATGACGTCAGTGCCTGGAAAGCGTTCGCCGATGCGGACGCTGCCGCCGTGATTGGTGACGATGCTGTAGACCAGCGATAAACCGAGTCCGGTACCGGTACCGACCGGCTTGGTTGTCCAGAACGGTTCGAAGACTCTTGCGCGCGAGAGCGGATCGATCCCCGAACCTTCGTCGGAGACCTGGATCACGGCAGTACCGAGGCCACTTGGGCTGACAAGCTCCGGCCGCCCGTCTACGCGGACCGCTGCGCCGCGCGGCGTCGCATCACAGGCGTTGCTCAAGAGGTTGACGAAGACTTGTACGAGCTGGTTGGCATCGCCTTCGACGATCAGCGATGGGTCGAGTTCGGTATGCAGGGCAATGTCACTGCGTGCGGGTGCAAGGCGCACCAGTCGCCATGCTTCGGCGACGGTATCCGCGAGCGTGACGGGCGATCGCTCGCCACGGGTCGTGCTCTCTGCATGCGAGAAGGTCAACAGTGAACGGACGATCTCGTTGATGCGAGCAACCTGTACCAGGATGTCATCGGTCTGCTCGCGTACGTCGCTCGAATCCGTTTCACCGTGCTGGAAGTCATCGGAGAGATTTTGCGCGAGACTGGCAATGCCGGTGAGCGGATTGCCGATCTCGTGTGCCACGCCCGCGGCCAGCTGGCCGATCGAGGCAAGCCGTTCGCTGTGCGCGAGCTCCGCTTCGAGCGTGTCCAGATGGCTGCGGTCTTCGGTGAGGATGACCTGTCCGGTTGCTGCCGCATCGGCGCGCCGGTCGATACCGATGTCAGCCTTGTGCAGGTTGACCGTCAGGCGTCGATCCGCAACGGCCACGCGACAGCGAATGCGTTCACTCTCGTCCGACTGCGCGAAGTCGGCAAGCAGATGGTTCCAGGGTGTGGCCAGTTCCTCCAGGAGTCGATCGCGGGCGAGCGCCTCCCTGATCCCGGTCAATTGGTGCATCGCAGAATTCCAGAGGTAGACGCGGCCGTCGCTTGCCACCGAACACACGCCGACAGGCAGTTCGTGCAGTACGTCGCGGAGATAGCGTCTGAGATCATCCAGTTGCCGGGTCATCCCTTGCATGCGTTCGCGGGAAGCTTCGAGCCGGACTTCGAGCAAGCGGCGTTCTGCGGCGGCATCTGCATCGGGATGCGGTTCTGCTCCCCGACCGGACGGTCGTGGTGGTGGCCTTGTGCTGCTCAGCATCTCGCGCGCGAGGGTTGGCCCGACCAGTCCGGTCAGGTTGCGTTCGAGGCGCTCGTGCAACAGCCGCAGTTCGGCAGGCCGCGTCTCGTCCGACGAGAGCCCGGTTTCCTCGAGCGCACGGCGCAGTTCCGTTTGAGCCGCTTCGTTGCCAAGGCCATGCTGGAGTGCATAGCCGTAGTGTTGAGCGGAGCGGGCCAGGGTCTTCGCTTCGAGAGACAGGGAGGTGCTTTCGAGTGCGGTACGACCGGCAGCTATCTCGTCGCGCGACGGTGTCGTCATCAGTGATCCCAGGATAAAGAGCGCGCTGTTGATAGCCAGGGAGCAGAATGTCGACAGGGACCAGATATCGACCTCGGGCGAGACCTGCGCAAAGTGTCGCAAGTGCTCGCCGTCAATGCCGATCAACGGGCCGATGAGGAGCACGAACCACACCATGGCTCCGCCCAGCAGGCCGAGCAGGAAGCCCGTCTGTGTGCCGCGCGACCAGAACAGCAGACCGGCAACGCCCGGCAGGAGTTGAGCGGCCGCGACGAAGGAAATCAGACCCAGGCTGGCAAGGCCCGCCTCGAGTTCGGTGGCGCTATAGAAGCCGTATCCGGCGAGAATGATCAAGGCGATGACTATCCGGCGGCTTCGAACCAGTTGTCGGTAGAAGGCGTCTGGCCGGCGGTTGCTTGCCGGACTTCCGTCGCGTGGTCCGGTGGAGAGTGATGCCGGTAGCAGCAAGTGATTCATGCACATGTGCGACAACGCAAGTGTGGTCACGATGATCATGGCACTGGCTGCCGACAAGCCACCGAGAAAGACGAGAATGGCAAGCCATTCGTGTCCGAGGGCCGAGGTCAAGCCCAGCACGTAGAAGTCCGGTTCAAGCGGGAGTTCGAGATAGCGTCCGGCGAACAGGATCGGCACGATGGGAAGGTTCAGCAGGAGCAGATACAGCGGGAACGTCCAGCCGGCATAGGACAGGTGTCTGGGATCGCCGTTCTCGACGAAGGTCATGTGGTACTGCCTGGGCAGGAGAAACGCGGCACAGAATGCCAGCAGCAGCAAGGTAGGCCACAAGGGTGTGCGCAGTGGCGCATACAGTTCAGCGACCATGTCCGGCGAGGAGCGGGCGTATTCAGCAAAGGCGGCGGGTGATTCGAACACGCCGAAGAACACGAACACGCCGGCAATCAGCAGCGCCAGCAACTTGATGGCCGATTCGAAGGCGATGGCGACGACGAGACCGGAATGTTGCTCGCGCGGGGCGAGGTGGCGTGCGCCGAACAGAACGGCGAACACCGTGACCATCAGGCAGAAAGCGAAGGCAAGCAGCCCCGGCGGCGCTTCGCGGCTGAGAATCTGTACGGACTCGGTAACGGCACGAATCTGCAAGGAGACGTACGGCAGGATGCCGACCAGCATGAACAGAGTGACCACGAATCCTGTGGCGCGACCGCCGTAGCGAAAGGCGAGCAGATCGGCGACCGAACTCAGCTGCTGTTCAGTGCACAGTCGCTGGATAGGGCGTAACAGCCAGGGGCCGAGCAGAAAGGCACCCGTCACACCGAGATAGATTGTCAGGAAGACGAAGCCGCTTCGATCTGCAAGCCCGACACTGCCGTAGTAGGTCCACGAAGTGGCATACACGCCCAACGAGAGGCTGTAGACCAGCGGGTGGCGGACCAGTGCAGGGGAGAGCAGGTTACGATCCGCGCTCCAGGCGATGAGGAAGAGGAGTCCCAGATAGACGAGCGCGATGCCGAACAACCATCCGATCGGAATGCTCACGGCTCACGCCGGGAGCTTGCGGCGCACAGCGTGATCAACAGCGCCCACGGCAGAAAGATCGCATACCAGGGCAAGCTCAGAGAGGACCACCAGCTGACGAATGGCGATGCGAACAGAAACACGCCGAGAAGGAACACCAATGCTGACGAGGGTGTCGCTGTGGGCTTGTTCATGCGAGACCTGAAGGCGCGAGCCGCGAGCGCACGGCCGGGACTTCTTGCATCGACCAGCGACGTGGCGCTTCACGCCAGAATGCGTCCAGGGTATCTGCTGCAAACCTGGCCTGTCCAAGAAAACTCCACACGGCCTGCAGGGTCGAGAGTGGTTCCATGGTGTCGATGGCGCGTGCCGACGTGCTCTTGCCGAGCTTGTCGCCGTTGCCATCGAGAGCCACGGGTACGTGCGCCCAGCGAGGCGCTGACAAGTCCAGCGCTCTGAGTATGGCGCATTGTGCGGTGGTCGCTTCGAGCAGGTCCGCTCCACGAACCACGGTCTCGACATCGGCGTCGTCGACGGCCGTGGCCAGGGCGTAAGCGACAAGGCCATCGCGACGCCTGACCACGATATCGCCGGGGTTCTGTTCGAGCACGGTGTGCTGTCGCCCCTGCACCGCATCGTCGATGTGGATGCTGCCGTCGAGTCGAAGGCGGAGGGCATCGGCAACGCTTGGCCAGGGCGAGTGGCTGAGCGTGGTATCGCAACCGGGACAAGCGACCCGGTGCCGGCAGCTTCCCGGGTAGCAAGACGCACCGTCAAGCATCGCGCGGGTGCAGCAACACCGGTAGAGCAAGCCCATTGAGGCGAGGTCTGCCAGTGCCTCTCGATAGCGTGCGAGACGCGCACTCTGGTACCGGATCGGCCCGCTCCAGTGTAGGCCGAAGCGAGCGAGACTTAGCGGGATGGCGTCACGCGCGCCTGCCTGTTCGCGTGGCGGATCGATATCGTCCATGCGCAGATGCCAGGCCGCGCCGGTTGACAGCGCCTCACAGCGGCTGGCGACTGCGGCGATAAGCGAGCCGACATGCAGCGGGCCTGTCGGCGACGGCGCGAACCGTCCGCTCAGGCGATCTGGCGCTCGCGGATTTCCTCCAGCGTCTTGCAGTCGATACACAATTCGGCCGTCGGGCGGGCTTCCAGCCTTTGTACACCTATCTCGATGCCGCAGGTTTCACAGTAGCCATACTCGTCGTCATCGATACGCTTTTGCGCTTCGTTGATCTTCTTGATCAGCTTTCGCTCGCGGTCCCGGGTACGCAGCTCGAGGCTGAACTCCTCCTCCTGCGTTGCTCGATCGTTGGGGTCCGGGAAGTTGGTTGCATCGTCCTTCATGTGGCCGACGGTCCGGTCAACCTCCTCCATCAGCTGCTGCTTCCAGTCGACCAGCTTCTGCTGAAAGTGCTTGAGCTGATCAGCGTCCATGTAGTGACTGGAACGATCGCGTTCGTATGGAATGACCGTCGAATTCGAATCAGGTAGTTCCGCGTTCGCATCCGCATCGTCATCGATCGGCTCTATCCTGCTGACACGGCTGATCTTTTCAGGTGCCGACTTGGCAGCGACCTTTTTGGCAGACGCCTTTGCGCCGGCCTTCTTCCTGGTGGAGGAGGCACTCTTGCTCGCCGGCTTCTTCTTTGCCGATGTCTTGCCTGCTGTTTTCTTGCTTACCGATGGGCTGCTGCTCACAACACTTTCGCCTTTCACCTCGACCGTTGAGTTGTCGGCAGACCGGGTTGTCGCCTTAGAACTCTTGTTTGCCGACGTCTTGCTGTTGTCGGGCGCTGATTTGGAACGACTGGCAGTGGCTGACGTCGCAGCCGCCTTCTTCGATGACTTCCCGGCCGATTTCGTCGTCGCCGTTCGCTTCGACGGAGAGGACTTGTCGGTTGTCTTTTCGTCTTTCATTGCCGTCGTCGCGGCGCCGGCCTTCTTCTTCGCGTTGCGCGACCCTGATGTGCTCTTCTCCGCCGAACTCTTCGTCGCCGTGCTCTTCTTCGCGGTAGACCGGGTGGCGCTCTTTTCGCCAGACGATTGACTGGCAGCTGCCTTCTTCTTGCTTCCTGTCTTGCTGCCAGACGCCTTCTTCACGACCGTCTTCGACACCGTTTTCTTTGCTGCAGCTCGAACCACCAGCCGCTCGGCGGAAACCTCGCTCGAAGCGCTCCCTTCAGCGGCTGCAGAACCGTCACTGGCCTGCAGGCTCGCGTCCGCAGGTTCCGTCGCGAGCTGGCATGCGGGTTTTCGGTGCATCGAATCTCCGGTGCTTCGGGATTTGGCAGCGCGCCGTTGTATCAGAATCGATCAAACCATGCAATGATCCGTTGACATTTTTCACTGCTTTGCGGGGTTGAGCGCATCGCATTCCGGCGCGTCAGGTGTCGGACGCGCGCGAGGCGGCTTCCGCCGTTTTTTGCGCTATCTGCTCGATTCGTGCCTCGAGCGCGCCCTTGGCGACCCGAATGTCGATTACTTCTCCGACTTGCAGTGTTTTCGTATCGCTGACAACGTGCTCACCTTGCCGGACAACCGCGTAGCCGCGATCGAGAACGGCGAGCGGGCTGACGGCACCCAATGCCCTTGCCAGTTCGTCGAGACGCGCTGCGAGGCGGTCATTGCGGGCCTTGGCAGTCCCCTCGAGTCGCAGGCGCAAGCCGTCGAGACGCGCAGTGAGGGTCGCCAGGTCGCGGCCGGGGTGGCGGCTCTGGAGCCGGCTCGACAGGGTGGCAAGGCTTGCCCGACGGCGCTCGCTGCCGAGGGCGCTGGCGCGATGCAAGCGCAGCGAAAGTTCGTCGACGCGCTGCATGCGTTCACGAAGCTGGCGCTCGGGGTGTCGCGCGGACAGGCGCGCGTCGAGCGAGGACAGGCGCTCGCGATACCGTTTTACACAGTGCGCGAACGCCGGCGACAGTGCTCGCGAGGCCTGTCCTGTCCTTTCGGCCAGTGCGGTGCCATCAGAGACGGCGAGTTCGGCCGCGGCGGACGGGGTTGGCGCACGAAGGTCGGCCACCAGATCGGCAATGGTCACGTCAACCTCGTGACCGACGCCACTGATGACGGGGAGGGAGCATTCATGGATCGCGCTGCCAACGCCGAGTGTATTGAAGGGCTGCAGATCTTCCAGCGAGCCTCCGCCACGTACGAGCAGGAGGACATCGACTTCTGCGCGGCGGGAAGCGGTTGCCAGCGCGGCGATGATCCCGGCCTCCGCAGCAGCGCCTTGCGTCAGTGTGGGATAGAGGATGATGGGTGTGGCGGGCGCTCGCCTCGCCAGCACCTGGAGGACGTCACGTACCGCGGCACTGGTGGGTGATGTCACGATGCCGATAGTGGCAGGCGTGGGTGGCAAGGGCTGCTTCAGGCCCTGGGCAAACCAGCCGCGTGCATCGAGATCGGCCTTGAGTTTCTCGAAGGCCGCCTGCAATCGACCCGCACCCGCCGGCTCCATGTGTTCGACGATCAGCTGGAAGTCGCCGCGGGCGGCATACAGGCCGAGTTTGCCGCGCACCAGCACGGCATCGCCTATCGCCGGATCGAATTCGACATTCCGGTTGCGGGCACGAAACATCGCGCAACGGATCTGCGCGCCGCTGTCCTTCAGGGAGAAGTACAGATGTCCGCTTGCTGGCCGACTCAGGTTAGAAAGTTCCCCTTCGAGCCACAAGGTCCCGAAGCCGGTCTCGAGATGACGTTGAACCGCCTGATTGAGGCGACTGACGGTATAGATTCGTCGACGGATGGTCATCGGTCGAGGATACACGCGACCGGTGCTTACCCCGTATACTCCGCCCGCATCCTGAGCCACAGGCGATCAAGACGACCTATGCAGGTTTTCCAGGAAGCACTCACCTTCGACGATGTTCTGCTGACGCCTCGGCACTCCCGCGTTCTGCCGCGTGACGTCAACCTCACGACGCGGCTGACGCGCACGCTGCGCCTGAACATACCGCTCCTGTCGGCAGCGATGGACACGGTTACCGAGTCCCCGCTCGCCATCGCGCTTGCGCAGGAGGGTGGCATTGGCATCATCCACAAGAACCTTTCCGTCGAGCGACAGGCGCACGAGGTCACACGCGTCAAGAAATACGAGAGCGGTATCGTCAAGGAACCGATCACGATCACGCCGACCACGACGATCGGCGAAGTCATGGCAATGATCCAGAGTCATGGCATATCCGGATTGCCGGTCGTCGAGGGATCAACGCTCGCTGGAATCGTCACGCAGCGTGATCTTCGCTTCGAGACCGATCTCGACCTGCCGGTGTCCGCCATCATGACCCCGCGCGAGCGGCTGGTGACGGTGCCGGAGCACACGCCTCGCGAAACGGCCATCGCCGAATTGCACAAGCACCGCATCGAGAAGGTGCTGGTCGTGAACGATGCCTTCGAGCTGCGCGGCATGATCACCGTCAAGGACATTCGCAAGGCTCAGGATTTCCCGCAAGCCTGCAAGGATGCGGAAGGCAGGCTGCTGGCAGGCGCCGCGGTCGGTACCGGTGGCGATACCGAGGAGCGCGTGGACGAGCTGGTACGCGCAGGCGTCGACGTCCTCATTGTCGACACGGCGCACGGACATTCGCAGGGTGTCATCGATCGGGTTGCGTGGATCAAGGCCCGCTATCCCGATCTTCAGGTGATCGGTGGCAACATCGCCACGGCCGATGCGGCACGTGACCTCGTGGCGGCGGGTGCTGATGGCGTCAAGGTCGGCATCGGCCCGGGGTCGATCTGCACCACGCGCATTGTGGCGGGCGTTGGCGTGCCGCAGATCACGGCCATCAGCAATGTCAGTGAAGCCTTGGCCGAGACGGACGTTCCCCTGATTGCCGATGGCGGCATTCGCTTCTCCGGCGACATGGCCAAGGCCATCGCGGCAGGTGCGAGTACCGTCATGGTCGGGAGCATGTTTGCCGGTACCGAAGAGGCGCCCGGCGAGGTCGAGTTGTATCAGGGTCGATCTTACAAGTCATACCGCGGCATGGGTTCAGTGGGCGCCATGCGGGCTGGCTCGTCCGATCGGTATTTTCAGGACGACGAAGATGTGGAAGACAAGCTTGTCCCCGAGGGCATCGAAGGTCGGGTTCCGTACAAGGGACCGGTCAGTGGCATCGTTCACCAGATGATCGGAGGCGTACGCTCGAGCATGGGGTATTGCGGTGCGCCCGATATCGAGACGATGCGCCGGGACGCGCAGTTCGTGCGCGTGACCGGCGCTGGCATGCGTGAAAGTCATGTACACGATGTGCAGATGATCAAGGAAGCACCCAACTACCGAATCAGCTGATGAAAGACATACACGCCGAGCGAATTCTGATACTCGACTTTGGCGGGCAGACGACGCAGCTGATTGCGCGGCGCGTTCGCGAGTGCGGTGTGTATTGCGAGATCAGGCCGTGGAGCGTGTCCGACGCAGAGGTTCGTAAGTTCGACCCGGATGGTGTGATTCTGTCCGGCGGCCCCGAATCTGTCGTTGATGCCACGTCGCCGCGAATTCCGAGCGATCTGCTGGCTTCGAGCCGGCCCCTTCTGGGTATCTGCTATGGCATGCAGGCGATGGTCGAGCAACTTGGAGGCGAGGTTCAGCGTGCCAGTGACCGCGGCGAGTTCGGTCACGCGTCGATGCGTATCATCGGCTCGTCACCGCTGTTCGACGGCCTCTTCGACAGGCTTGCCGATCGGCAGACCGGTGACGAGCGTGAACTCGATGTGTGGATGAGTCACGGTGATCGGGTCGACTCTCTGCCGGAGGGTTATCGAGCGGTCGCTACCAGCGACAATGCGCCCTTCGCTGCCATGGTCGATGACACCGGCACACGTTTCGGCATCCAGTTTCATCCCGAAGTCACCCACACCCGCCAAGGCGCGATCATGCTGGAGCGCTTCGTCCGCGACGTCTGTGGTTGTTCCGGCCTGTGGACCGCCGACAATATCATCGAAGACGCCGTCGTCCGCATTCGTGCCGATGTCGGTGACGACGAAGTCTTGCTGGCGCTGTCCGGTGGTGTCGATTCTTCGGTAGTCGCGGCACTCCTGCATCGGGCCATCGGCGACAAGCTCACCTGCGTGTTCGTCGACAATGGTCTCCTCAGGCTCGATGAAGGCGATCAGGTCATGCAGACCTTCGCCGACAACATGGGCGTACGCGTGTCGCGGGTCGATGCGGAGGCGCGTTTTCTGGCCGCTCTCGAGGGCATCGACGATCCGGAGGCCAAGCGCAAGGTCATCGGTGGTCTGTTCATCGAGATCTTCGAGGAAGAGGCGGAGAAACTGGTCAACGCCCGCTGGCTTGCGCAGGGCACCATCTATCCCGATGTCATTGAATCTGCCGGTGCGAGCAGTGGCGGTGGCGCGCACCTGATCAAGTCACACCACAATGTCGGTGGTCTGCCGGAACGCATGAAGCTCAAGCTCGTCGAGCCGCTCAGGGAGCTGTTCAAGGACGAGGTGAGGCGTATCGGTGTCGACCTAGGCTTGCCGCCCGCCATGGTCATGCGGCATCCCTTTCCAGGCCCCGGGCTTGGTGTACGAATTCTCGGTGAAGTGAGCAAGCCCTTTGCCGACACACTCAGAAAGGCCGATGCCATTTTCATCGAAGCGCTCCGCCGACACGAACTGTACGACACGGTGTCGCAGGCTTTTGCCGTGTTCCTGCCGGTCAAGTCGGTGGGCGTGACCGGTGACGGTCGTCGCTACGACCATGTCATCGCGTTACGCGCCGTCGAGACGATCGACTTCATGACGGCACGAGCCGCGCACCTGCCACACGCGTTTCTCGATGAAGTCTCGACGCGCATCTGCAACTCCATTCCCGAAGTCTCGCGCGTGGTCTACGATATCTCCAGCAAGCCACCGGCAACCATCGAATGGGAATGAGCGCCCGCGTGTGCTGCTCATGAACGCTCGGGGTTCTCGATCAGCCACTGGCGTTCATAGGGTGCCAGCACGACGAAGCCGCCACTGACGACGGGTGGTTCGTCGGCAAGTCGATCGATGGCGTGTGTGATGCCAGCGCGGTGCAGTTCTGTAAGGGGCAGGTATTGTCTTTCCTCGGTCATGTTGTACAAGCCGAGGAATGGACCTAGCGGGTGTTTCCTCTCGCACGTGAAGATCCTTGCATGACCCGTATCGATGATGTCTGTGCCGATGCTCGCGTGCAGATGAGGGAGTGCGGATCGGGTGCGGACGATGTGCGCAATCCCGTTGTAGAGGCGTGCCTCGATAGTGCTCGGCTGGTGTCGACGCGCCGCCCGGTCCCAGTCCATGCGGGGCCGGTGCACCCATCGGCTGTCGTCTGCGTGCGCCGGATCACGAGCGTAGTCTGTGTCCGACAGGAGCCCGATCTCGTCGCCCATGTAGATCAGTGGCAGGCCGCCATGCCCGGCGATCAAGGCATGTCCGAGCAGAATCCTCTCGATCGCGAGTGTGATCAGTTGCTCGTCCTGTTGCTCGACAGCAAACTCCAGGCCCGCCAGGCTCGCGAGGCTTCCGTTGACGCGCCGATCTCCCGTCTGTGGGTTGTGCTGGAACACGCTGCCGCGTGCGTGGCTGCCCGGAAAGACGCCGGTGTAGTACTCGGACAGGAAGGCGCGGTGCGCGAACCCGTCGATGCCGACCGCCTCGGCATCATCGTCGGCAATGGCCCAGCCGATATCGTCGTGACAACGAAGATAGGTCGCCCAGGCGATCGTCCCCGGCGTTCGCGGAAACTCACCGAGCGCATGCGTCATCAAGCGCGTGTCGCGACTGGCAAGCGAGCTCCAGTAGTGGACCATGAGGGCGTTGTGATAAGCGATGTTCGCGACGCGCCCGAACCGCTTGCCGGTGCCGAGATAGCGGATCAGGTCGTCGGGCGAGACGATGGCTTCGGCCTTGTGGGCAACGGCCGGGGTCGCGATGCGCGAGCAGGCTCTGAGTGCCTGCAGGAGATCGAAGACTTCCTCCTGATTCTGCGAATTGGTGCCGAGCCGCTTCCAGAGGAAGGCAACCGCATCGAGTCGCAGCACCTCGACGCCGAGGTTCGCTAGAGTCTGCATGATGTCGACAATCTCGAGGAAAACCTCGGGGTTCGACCAGTTCAGGTCCCATTGGTAGTCGTTGAAGGTGGTCCAGATCCAGCGTTCGCTCTGCGTCTCCCAGGTGAAGTTTCCCGGTGCGAAATCCGGGAACACTTCCGGCAAGGTCTGCTCGTACTGATCGGGGAGTGTGCGGTCCGGGAAGTGGTGGAAGTAGTCGCGGAAATGTGCGCTACCCTCGCGTGCAGCGACAGCCCAGGCATGCTCGCGGGCGCAGTGATTCAAAACCAGGTCGATGCAGACCGACATGCCTCGCTGGCGGAGTGCTCGACACAGCTCCGCGAGATCCCGATTGGTGCCGAGAGCGGGTTCCACGCGCTTGTAGTCGACGATCGCGTAGCCGCCGTCGTTCTCGCCGGTTCGCGCCTGCAGCACCTTCATCAAGTGCACGTAGCTCGTGCCGGTTTCGGCAAGATAGTCGAGGTGTTCGTGGACACCGTTCAGGGTGTCGGCAAAATTCTCGACATAGAACACATACCCGAGCATTGATTCTCGCTGAAACCAGTCGGGTATCAGATCCCGTTCAAGGTCGAGCGCCTTGAGTTCCGGCGAGCGTTCCACCCAGGCTTCGGCCATGGACAAGACAAGGCGCGTGAGGATTTCGTGGAAATCGTCACGAACTCCGTAGACCGGCTCGAGCCCGTCATGAAGATCCTGGAACCGATGTTTCAAGCGGAGGTCGAAGGCAAGGCGTTCGCTGGTAGTGGTGGTGCCCAGCACCGCGTCGAGTCGGGGGAGGATCTGCTCGAGATGCTCTCTTGCGCTGGCGTTCGCGCCGGGGACGTCCCTGCGACCGCGAATTTCTCTGCTCATCGGTCTTCAGACTATGGCAACGATGGACGGGATGGGAATGTTCGCACATTGTCCTTGTGCCGGCCTCTGGTAGCCTCTCCACCATGATGGCTATGTCAAGCAAGGGTAAGCGCCGCTGCGAGTCGTACAGCGGCAGTCTCGATGCCGGTCGACTCGCTGTCGGGAGACGGCGGTCGACGGTTGCCGCGAGTGTCTGCATTGCCGTCGTGCTCGGCGGCTGTGCCCTTGCCGGTAAGTCCGGTGAGGCTCGATCACCGGGCACCACTGGCGTGACAGCAACGTCTCCAGCATCGGGGACGAGCGAAGACGGTTCCGTGGAAGGTGATGCCGCGGCGCGCGTCGCGGCGGCCGTGGCCGATCGCGATGAAGATGGTGTCATCGATACCCTCGACGATTGCCCGGAAAGTGGCCCGAATCCTGTTGTAGATGCCAGTGGTTGCGATCTTTTTGATCGCGTTCTCGAAAATGTCAGTTTTTCACCGGGCGATCATCGGCTTGGCGCCGACAGTCGCCAGGCGTTGATGTCGCTGGTGGTCGAACTGAAGAGCTATCCGGAGATCGTCATCAGGCTCGATGGTCACACCGACAACCGCGGAAACGCCGCCGGCAATCTCGAATTGTCGAAGCGGCGCGTCATGTCGGTGGGTCGCTTCCTCGTTGCCAACGGTGTGCAGCCTGAGCGCCTGAAGCCGTTCGGCTTTGGCGAAAGCAGACCCATTGCAAGTAATGCGACGGCAGACGGCCGCGAGCGCAATCGGCGCATCGCGATTCGCCGAATCCGTGACGCCGGTACGGTTGCCGAACGGCACGACGCTAGGCAGAATGCCGCAAACCCTGAGGACCGCCCATGACTGATTTCACCCATGATTGATTTCAAGATAGTCCACGCCCTGGCGGTGACCGCCAGCCTGCTTGCCCTTGCTGGCTGTGCGAGCACGCAGACCGGTGATCAGCCTGCGCCTGCCGTCGCGCCCACGGCATCCCTGGCTGACGGGTCGGTTCGCGGTGAAACCGGAAATCAGCGCGTTGCCGCGCTCTGGTCGTCTGCCGAGCGTGCGAGACAGGCGAATAACGATGCCGGCGCGCTGGAGAATCTCTACGAAGCCCTCGAGATCGATCCGCGCAACGGCCTGCTATGGAGCCGCGCAGCCGAAATCCAGCTGGACAACCAGCAACCAGCGCAGGCTGAGAACATGGCCATGAAGTCGAACACCTTCGCGGGTGACAACGCATCGCTTCTGTACCGTAACTGGCTCATCATCGAGCACGCGCGCGACATGCGGGGTGATCTGCTCGGCGTGAGGAGTGCGCACAAGAAGGTTCAGGAATATCAGAACAGGTAGTCGCGGCGCGACCAGCAGATACGCAAAGTTCTGCCGCCAGGGTGCGGCATCGACCGGAGCACGGAGGCACCGGTGACGAAAGACAAGGACGCTTCAGAGCCGGCCGGGGTCGGTTCTGACGAGGCTGAACCCGACGGTGACGAGGACTCGATCCCGTTCGATGACGACGGGCCGGAATTCACCTCCGTGGACGCTACCGAGAATCGACTCGATGATCTGATCGACGAGGTCGAATCGTCGCTGGGTATCGAGGGACCTTTTGCTTCACTGTTGCCGGGCTTCGCGCCACGGGAAGAGCAAAGCCACCTTGCCGTAGCCGTTGCCCGTGCACTGGCTGGCGGGCGTGTTCTGGTTGGCGAGGCGGGTACCGGCACCGGCAAGACCTTTGCCTACCTCGTGCCTGCCCTCCTGTCGGGGCAACGCGTCATCATTTCGACCGGAACGCGGCATTTGCAGGACCAGTTGTTTCGTATCGATCTCCCGCTTGTCAGGAAAGCACTTGGCGGGGCGGTATCGACCAGTTTGCTCAAGGGTCGCTCGAACTACTTGTGCAAGCATCGACTCGGCCGCGCAATGGGGCACCCGGTATTGAATGATGCCGCCAGTCGCAAGCATCTGGCCATCATCAACGAATGGGCCGGTCGAACGAAGCACGGTGACATTTCGGAAGTGGCTGCCGTTCCCGAAGATTCACCCGTCTGGAGCTTCATCACGTCGAGCGAAGAGTTCTGTGCGCAACACGAATTCGACGAGCTCGACGACTGCTTTGTCCACAGCGCTCGCAAACGCGCGCAAGAAGCGGACATCGTCGTCGTCAACCACCATCTTCTCTGTGCCGATCTTGCATTGAAAGAGGAAGGCTTCGGTGAAATCCTGCCGAGTGCCAACAGCTTTGTCATCGACGAGGCGCATCAGCTGCCGGATATCGCGGCGCAGTTCTTCGGTCGCAAGCTCTCCAGCCGACAGCTACTTGATCTTTCGCGCGACAGTGTGACCGAACAGCTCATCGAAGCGCCGGATGCGAAGGACCTGCGTGATATCGCACAGATGCTCGAGACAAGCGTCAGGCACTTCCGACTCGGGTTTCCGGTGGAACCGATGCGCGATGCCTGGCTGACAGTTCGCGAGAGCGATGTCCTGCAGCGAGAACTCGAACGACTGGGCGACACCATCGATGCACTCGTCGCTGCGCTGGCCGACAATGCATCGCGGGGCAAGGGTATCGAGGGCTGTCACAAGCGTGCATTGATTCAGCAATTAACGCTGCGGCGGTTTGTCGAGGATGAGGCCAGTGTGGGGACCGGTGGTGGCGGCAGCGACCGTGAAGACTTCGGCGCCGCGTCCCATGACGATTACGTCTACTGGTTCGAGACCTACCAGACAGGGTTCATGCTCAACATGACACCGCTGAGCGTCGCTGGCCCGTTCGGCAGGGCCATGGAGAGCATGGCGGCGAGCTGGATCTTCACCTCGGCGACGCTAGCCGTTGGCGGTGACTTCAGTCATTTTCGCCGCCAGCTCGGGCTTCATGACGGTGATGAACTGCAAGTCGACAGCCCATTCGATTACCGGCGCAATGCCTTGCTCTACCTGCCGATTAACCTTCCCGAGCCGCAGGCAGGCAACTACACGGAACAACTGATCCAGACGATATTGCCGGTCATCACTGCAAGTGCCGGCAGGGCATTCCTGTTGTTCACAAGCTACCGGGCCTTGCATCAGGCTGAGCGACTGCTTCGTGATCGTTTGCCCTATCCGCTACTGGTACAGGGTCAGATGCCACGGGGTGAGCTGATCGAAGCGTTCCGTAGCTACGGCAATGCCGTTCTGCTCGGTACGGCAAGCTTCTGGGAAGGCGTTGACGTCCGTGGTGATGCTCTGTCCTGCGTCATCATCGACAAGCTTCCGTTCGGCTCGCCCGGTGATCCGGTCATGAGTGCGCGTATCGATCAGATGAAGCGCACCGGCGGCAATCCGTTCTACGAGTATCAGATTCCGCAGGCGGCAATCACGCTGAAGCAGGGTGTCGGGCGCTTGATTCGTGATGTGACCGATCGCGGCGTGCTCGTCATTGGTGATCCGCGGGTACGCAGCCGCGGCTACGGTGAAGTGTTCATCAACAGCTTGCCGCCGATGCCGATCACGCGTGACGTCGCAGAAGTTGAACAATTCTTCGCGGCGGAACCGGTGGTATTGCCGGTGGATTCGCCGGTTGAATCGCCAGTTGAATCGCCAGTTAAATCGCCAGTGGAATCGCTCGATTGAATGTCGTCGCGATAGACACAGCGACGGATGCTTGCTCAGTCGCCCTGGCAATCGGTGACGAGGTGTTAACCGACCATCGCATCGCCCCGCGTCAACATGCGCAATTGCTTCTGCCGATGATCGACGCGCTGCTGACGAAGGGCGGTCTGGCGCGCGGTGATCTCGACGGTATCGTCTTCGGTCAGGGGCCGGGCAGCTTCACGGGCTTGCGTGTGGCGGCGTCTGTCACGCAGGGCATCGCGCTCGGGCTGGACATCGGTGTGATCGGTGTGTCGTCACTTGCCGGCATCGCGCAAGGTTGTTATCGCGAGTTCGGCGACAGGTTGGTCGGTGTCGCGCTCGATGCGCGTCTCGACGAGGTCTATTGGGGGGCCTATCAGGTGATGCCCGGGCTGATCGGGGATGAGGAATGTAAAGAGTGCGATTCAGCGGTTGGCAGGATGGTGGTGGCTTGCACTGAGGAGCGGGTATGTCGTCCGGACGCGATCGATATTGGCGCCGAGGTTAGTACCGAGGTTGACATCGAGTCTGGCACCGATGTCCGTGTCGACGGTGGCATCGTTGACGCTGTCATGCCTTCCACGGGCGAATGGAGCCTCGTCGGATCGGGCGCTGAGCGCTATGAAGCCGTACTCGCGAAGTCTCTCGGCGCCAGCCTGTCCAGTCGACTTCGTCCGGGTCGCCTGCCGCAGGCGCGCGATCTGCTGACGCTCGCAGCACCGCGGATCGCTCGACGGGAGTTCCTGCCGGCCGAGGCGGCTGTCCCGGTCTATCTACGTGAACGTGTGGCGCTGACGGAAGCGGAGCGCAGCGTCGTCAACGCCGGGAGTCGTTGAAATTCATGATTGCTGTCGAAGAGGTTTCGCTGAGCTATGTCATGGGGGGAGTCGATATCCCTGTGCTCGATCGCCTTTCGCTCGCCGTATCGGGTACTGAACGCGTCGCGATCGTGGGCCCGTCGGGATCGGGCAAGACGAGTCTTCTTCTAATCCTGACGGGTCTCGAGGAGGCCGATTCGGGGCGTATCAGCATCGCCGGGCGTGAGCTTCACGAAATGGATGCCGATCAACGCGCAGACCTTCGTCGTGACAGCATCGGCATCGTGTTTCAGTCCTTTCATCTGATTCCATCGCTGACCGCTCGTGAAAACGTGGCCTTGCCGCTCGATATCGCAGGCGTTCGTGGCAGCCGTGCCCGGGCCGAGCAGATGCTCAAGCGTGTCGGGCTTGCCGAACGGCGTGATCACTATCCGGCGCAGCTTTCCGGCGGCGAGCAACAGCGCGTCGCGATCGCACGTGCTCTGGTACACGAACCCGGGTTGATCGTCGCTGACGAACCCACCGGCAATCTGGACGAACGAACGGGCGCGCCTATCGTCGAGATGTTGTTCGATATCGAACGTGATACAGGTGCAACCCTCTTGCTCGTCACGCACGACAAGGTGCTCGCGGAACGCTGCGATCGTACCTTGCAGTTGCACGAGGGGCGCTTGCAGGAAGCTGTTTCGCCGTGATCGGGTTTCTGTTCAGAGACCTGCGCGGCAGCGCGGCTCTGCGCGCGCTCTGGATTTTCGCCGCCAGCCTGTTCCTGGGCGTGTTCCTGGTCGCGGTGTGCGCTGGCCTGCTGCGGCTGATCCAGGGAGGCCTGGCTGCGGATGCTCAGGCGCGCTTCGGCGGCGATATCGAAATCGATGCGCAGACGCCACTCGAGGCGGATGAACTTGCCTGGATCGGGGAACGCGGGACGCTGTCCCACCTGATCGAGCTGCGCACCATGCTCGGAAGTGCATCGGGCGATTTCACGGTGGTCGAACTGCAAACCGTCGATGCCGCCTACCCCCTTTACGGAGAAGTCCGGCTCGAACCCGGGCTGGCGCTGCAGCGCGCCTTCGAGCAGAATGAAGCGGGTGTCTGGGGCGCGGTCTTCGACCCCGTGCTGGCCGATCAGATCGATCTCTCGATGGGCGACGCGATCACGGTCGGCGCGCTGACGCTCGAGTTGCGCGCGATGGTTGTCGAGCAGCCGGACCGCAGCCTGAGCGCCGATGTACGGGGTCCGCCGCTGCTGATCGACCCTCGCGCGCTGGACGAAAGCGGTCTGGCAGGCGTCGGCAGTGTCGTCGATCACGAATATCGTGTTCGTCTGGACACAGATACCGATCCTGCAGTCTGGCGGGATGAGCTCTTGCGTGCATTCCCCGAGGCAATCTGGGATGTGCGAACGGTCCTCGAGCGAGGCGAGTTCATCGGCCGGCGACTCGACCAGGTTGCGTCGGTCCTGCTGCTGATCGGTTTCTGTACGCTACTGATCGGCGGGCTGGGCATCGCCAACAGCATCGCCGCCTGGCTCAGGACGAAACGACGGACGCTCGCCACGCTGCAGTCACTGGGTGCACGGCAACGACAGCTCGCCTTCACCTATGTGGGCCAGGTGGTCGTCATGGCCGCCGTTGCGAGTGGCATCGGCGCGGCCATGGGTTCGCTGCTTGCGTGGCTCATTGCAGGATCGCTTGCTGAACGCTTCGCGATCGATCGCTTTGCGTCCGGCCTTGCATTATCGGCTGGCGAGGCGGCGATCTTCGGCATAGGCGTTGCGCTGGTGTTCTCGTTGCCGCCCCTCGGGCGGGCGCTGGCTTCTCGCCCGGCCAGACTTATTCGCGGCGGCGAGCCTGTTGCACAGACGCCGCGTGGCTGGACGATCGCGGCCGGTCTCTGTCTGCTCGCGACACTCGCCTTGCTGCTGATCCTGGTTCCCGAGCCGCTCGTTGCCCTCGGTTTCGTCGCCATCGTGGTGCTCCTGCTCGTGCTGCTCGATGCCCTCGTCAGCTTGCTCGGACGTCTTGCCTTGCGTCTTGGCCACACGCGTTGGCTCGAAGGGCGCTTTGCACTGCGTCTGGCGATCGCATCCTTGCACCGGCCCGATTCCGCCCTTCGTCCGCTGGTGCTGTCGCTTGGCGTTGCCGCAACGCTCGTGGTCAGTGCGTCGCTGGTGATCGCCGCTACCCTGCAGGCACTCAACGGGTCGATACCCGAGCGCGCGCCCGCTCTGGTGCTCTACGACGTGGCCGATGAGCGTGTCGACGACTTTCGTCAGTACGTCGAATCGCTGGCGGGCTACAGGGACCTTACGCTCGCACCACTGGTGCTGGGGCGCCTGACGACGGTCAACGGCCTGGCGCTTGCCGATGATGACGACGTCGAGCGTGCGCTGGAAGCCAACGACGAACAGAAGCTCAGCTACCGGGTTCAGGGTGTAGACAACGTGGAGCTGGCAGCCGGCGCGTGGTGGCAGGCGCGTGCGGACGGCGCCGCACCGGTATCCCCTGCATCAGTATCCCCTGCATCAGTGTCCCCTGCATCAGTGTCCTATGAAGACCGGGAGGCGGCCCAGCTCGGACTCGAAGTAGGCGACATTCTCGGCTTCGACATACTGGGCGAGCGGATCGAGGCAAGCTTGGCTGCCATTCATTCGCAAGCCCGGTTCGAGACCAGCTTCTGGCTGGAAGCCATCTTCAGCGACGGCGTGCTCGAGCCGTTCATTACTCGTCATGTCGGCAGCGTGTTCCTCGATCCCGGGCAGGATCTGGTGGCGAGCGCAGGCATCGCCCGGAATTTCCCCGGGGTGGTCGTGATACGAACCGAAAAGGTACTTGTCAGTGTCCGCTCGATCCTTGGCAGTGCGGCGGCCGCGGTGACGGCCATTGCAGTAACGAGCTTGCTTGCCAGCATTCTGGTCATGGCGAGTGTCGTCGCCGTCGCTCGCGATCGTCAGGTGTTCGAGGCATCGGTGCTCAATGCTCTCGGGGCGCGTCGACGCGTGGTGTTATGGAGTGTCGTTCACGAATATGCGCTGGTCGGCATGCTGTTGATTCTCTTCGCGAGTGTCTTTGGTGGCCTGATTGCCGCAGGCCTCCTCGGTACCTGGCTCAAGCTCCCGGCTGACGATGTGCGCTACGTTGGCCCGCTTGCCGGTGCGCTGGTGGTCGGCGCCTGCCTCTCGGCCGGCGTGTTCTGGTTGGCGCGTTCGCTGGAGGCACGGCCTGCGTTATTGTTGCGGCGCGAGTGATAATGTTACGGCGCGAGTGATCTGGTTCGTATTCGGCAGGAGCAGCCATGAAGGTCAGAAGAATTGTCGCGAATATTGCAACCCGGGATACTGATTCGCTCGCCGGATTCTATCGTGATGTCTTCGATCTGGATCTGTTGATGGATCTCGATTGGATCAAGACTCTGGGTGCCGAAGGCGAAGCAAAGGCGCAACTCAGCGTGGCCTCGGAAGGCGGTTCCGGGACGGCAGTGCCAGACCTTTCGATCGAGGTCGATGATCTCGATGAGGCGCTCGACCGGGTGCGTTCAAGGGCACTGCCGATCGAATATGGGCCGGTAACGGAGCCTTGGGGGGCTCGGCGCTTCTTTGTGCGGGACCCTGCCGGTACGCTATTGAATGTTCTTGTGCACGGGTAGTCAGTGATCCGTCCACGTCATACTGAGACATGGAGCGGCTGGGCTCAGAACCGACGGTGTTCATCTGCCACCGACAGGCGTTCCAATAGTTCGGACTGCTCGGCAATGGCAGGCGCCAGTCGGGTTTTCATGTGTGCAAATCTCTGCGCGCGCACTTGTACGTCGAGTTTGAGCGCTTCCCTGATCGCGTCTTGTACGATCTGCGATCGCGGCCGCTTTTGTAACGCTGCCAGCGCATCGAGTTGCGCAATTTCTTCTTCAGGTAGTCGTACTGTCAAGATATTGCTCGTTGGCATAGGTGATTAGCCACACGACGTTGATGTATTACACTGTTTTACATGGTTTGCCAGCGGTCAATGTGGTCGATCATTCGAACCGCTTGCAACAGCGAATCCAACTACCTTGCCTGTGGCAGTGCAGGGCCGAGAGCATCCCAGCCTCTTCAGCAAACGACAGGTTCATGCCCGAGTCACCCGTGCGGCGAAGCAGCCCTGTCTGGCGTGATGCAGGTGAACATCCGCGTTCCGTGAATCTTCGAACAGAGTCGCCAGCCGTGGCGCGAGGGTCCTGCCGTCGACGACATCGGCTTCACGGAGAAACCCTCGTTCGTCGAACGCACGGATCGATAGCAGACGTGACGCCAGGGCCAGTGGCACCTCATCGAGCTCGGGGTGCGCCTGTTCGACACCCTGTCTGACGAAAATGGCATGGCTGGCTCGGAAAGGCGTTGCGGCAGGCTGGTGCTCATGATTGATCAACAACACCGTCTCGTCCAGGTCGGCATCCTGCAAGCTGACGCGACACGGAAATCCAGGGTTCTCGTCAACTCTCATCAGACACGCCCGCCGTTCAGCAAGCTCGTGGGTTGTCATGGAGAAGTATTCGGTGAATAGCTGGGCTGGCAGCGCGTGAATGCGGAAGGCCATGGCGTGTCTCTCTTAGTCATCTTCGGTTTTGGTGAAGGCAGAGAGAGTTTGCGTGGTGTCGAGCAGGGTTACCTCCCGGTTCTGGTCTGATGGTCCTTTGATTTTCGACGGTCGGGATCGACCATCAGTTACGGCGGCTCCTTTCGCGTGAGAAGCCCGCCAGACCGACGGCCGCGATCACCAGCATGCCAACGAGGATTTCCCGAACATAGGAATCGACGCTCAGCTGCGTCAGTCCGTTATCCAGCAGGCCGAGCAGCACCACGCCTGCGAGAGTGCCGAGTACATGCGGCTCGGCACTTCGGTGCAAGGTCATGCCGAGGAACACCGCGGCGATCGCATCGAGCATGAGTCCAGCGCCCTGAGTCGGGTTGGCAGAAGCAACGCGGCTGGCCAGCATGAGGCCCGCTGCTGCGGCGCCGAGTCCGGTCAGGCCGAACGCATACAGTCGCAGGCGGCGAACCGGAATGCCCGCCAGGCGCGCGGCCTCCCGGTTACCCCCCATGACGTACAGGTGCCGACCGAAGACGCGACGTTCGAGCAGATACCAGACGACAGCCACCACGCCAAGCGCAAGCACGGACAGCGCGGGCAGGCGAACTCCCTGCAGTCCGATTGCATCGAGTGGCAGGCCGCCCCGCGCAAAGCCGCCGAAGGCGTCGGGTATGTCGCTGCCGAAGACGGTCTTGCCGCCGCTGATCAGAAAGGCTGCGCCGCTATAGATTGTCAGCGTGCCGAGTGTGGCGACGAAAGGGAGGATGCCGATGTAACTGACCAGCAAGCCGTTGATCAGACCACCCACCAGCCCGATGGCAAGGGCGGCGGCAACGGCGACGGCAATGGATTGATCCTGTGTGAACAGGACGGCTGCAACGACGCCTGCGAGGCTTGCCATCGATCCCACGCTCAAGTCGAAATCGCCCATCGCCATGACGATCGTCATGGTGCAGGCCACCACACAGAGCATGCTGATCTGTCGGGAGACGTTCAGCAGATTGCCAGGCGTGAAGAAGGTGTCCGGCAGGGCCAGCCACAGGGCCGCCAGGGCCGCGATGACGACGGCTGCGATGAGCAGCCGTCGATGCGCAGGCATAGCGCCGGTCAGTCAGCTTCGGACGCATTGCTCCTGGTGATGAGTCGTGTCGGCACGTACACGACGCTCTCGCGCACGCTTTCGCCCGCCAGAGTCCGGGCAACGATGTCAGCGGCGGCGCTGCCGATGCCGGCGAAATCCTGAGCCATCGAGGCTTCGAAGTTTCCTCCGGCGGCAATTGCCTCGCGCGCCTCGGGGTTCGCGTCCATGCCGACGATGACGATGCCTTCGTCATCACGCCCGGCCGCCTCGATAGCCTGCAGGGCACCGAGCGCTGGCTGGTCCCATGCGGCCCAGACCGCAGCGATGCTGCCGGCATCCGGGTTGGCTGCGAGTATCGCCTCCATCTGTGCGCGTGAATCGGCAATGCCGCCATCGGCGACGTCGGGGGTGACCCGCTCGATGATCACGATATCCGGCGTATTGGCGAAGATGGCGTCGGCAATCACGCCGCGGGCCTGCACGGGGGGGAAGGCATCGAACACGAACATGACCACACGACCCGCGCCGCCGAGTCGATTGACGACGTAGGCGGTGGTCTCCGCGGCCATTGCGTAGCCGTTACTGGTGACGTTGGCAATCAGCAGAGGATCGTTGCCGGAGTCCATCCCGATGACCGGGATGCCGGCGTCCTTCGCCGCTATCAGACCGGCGGCGACCTGCACCGGATCGACATTGATGACGATGGCGTCGACCTGCTGTGTCACGGCATCCTCGATTCGACTGATGACGGCGGCCACATCGCCTTGCGTGTCGATGACATCGACTTTCCAGTCGTGCTCGGTGGCGGCCGCTTCAAAACCCTCGACGTAGAACTGAGTGCCTGGCTGTGCGAGGTAGGGTGTGATCACGGCGACCTCGCTTTCCGCGGCGGCCTGTGCAGGCAGCATCAACGCTGCCAGAGCAAGGGCCGTCATAAGCGTGAGCGCTGCGCGCAGGCGGGGCAGGCCAGGCATGCGCCCGGGTTCAGCCCGTCGGTGATTGCTGTTCGTCTCGTGCGGCGGTACTTGCATGCTCGTGTCTCTTCCGTGTGCAGGGCTCGTCGTGCGTCCGCCTGGCATCCATCGGACGCGTCTGGAACTTTATACAGATTGAGGCGAACCGCCAAGCCAGCGGTGGCTCAGTTCGCGCGTCGCGGCATAGGTATCGCGATACAAGGCATGCCGCTCGGCAAGCTGGTCGGCTCTCGAGAGATCGGGTGCAAAGACGCGATCGACATGCACCAGGGCGTCGAAGGCCGATCTTGTGGAGTCGAAGTGACCCGTGGCCACGGCGGCGAGCCCGGCTGCGCCCAGGGTGCCCGGATCGGTGACGGCCATGCGCTGCAAGTGCACGCCCAGCACATCGGCGCGCAGTTGATTCCAGATGTCGGAGCGAAAGCCCCCGCCGCCGCCATTCATGACTTTGAGTGTCATCCCGGCAGAAGCCTGCAGACTGTCGAGTAGCCAGCGCGCGGAATGGGCGACGCCTTCGTAGATGGCGTACGCCATCGCTGCACGATCGGTGGACGCATCCAGCCCGATGAAGACGCCGCGTGCCGACGCATCCCAGAGCGGTGCTCGTTCGCCCTGGAGGTGCGGTAGAAAGAGCGGGGCAGGCGCCTCCCTTCCGTGTTGTCCGGCGAGCGCAGACATCTCGTCCGGGGTGATCTGCAAGAGTTCACACAGCCACGACTGTGAAGCACCTCCGGACTGCGTCGGGCCGACATGCAAGGTCATGTCGTGAATGCGTGGCATGACCAGTACCCCGGGCGTCGGCCTCACCGTCTCGGACACGATGCCGAGTATCTCGCTCGTGCCACTGACATACAGACCACTACCATTCGCTGTGACGGCGCAGCCGAACAGGCCGGCCCAGGCATCCATGGTTCCGACGGCGACCGGCGTGCCGGCGAACGGCAGATCGTCGCGCATTCGGCCGGCGATCGATGTCATGTCGGCAAGCGCGGGAAGTCGCTCGCGGGTGCCTGGCACGAGTGCGTGCAATTCGTCGACCCAGTCGCTGTTGAGACCCACCATGCCGATGTTAGACAGTGGGTCGGTGACGGACACGCCGGTGAGCGCCTGTATGCAGTAGTCCTTCGGCAGAAGCACTTGCCGCGTTCGTGACCACAGTGCAGGCTCTGTCTCTTTCAGCCATTGCGCCCGAGCCAGCGCGTGGCTTGCGTCGATGGGCATCGGCGCACCCCACCAGGACAGCCGCTGGGCCTCCGAAAGCCGAGCGTCCAGTTGTCGCGCCTGCTCGCTTGCCCGGCCATCCTGCCAGACGATGGCGGGTAACACGGCGGCTCCCCTGTCATCCACGAACACGTGTGTATTGACCTGAGATGTCAGGCCGATAGCGGCAACGGTCGAGGCGGGGATCCGAGCTTGCATTTCAATGAGGCCTTGCAGGATTGCACTCATCCATGATTCGGGCTTCTGCTCTACATGCAGGCCGCCGTAACGATGTGTTTCGTACGGTGTGCGGATTTCCGCTTGCAACTGTCCGTCGAGGTCGAACATGGCGAGTTTGATCGACGTGGTGCCGACGTCGATGCCAAGGAGCAGTGGTTCGTTCACGCGCGCTGGATTCCGTGTGGCTTCAACAGCGAACTGTACAGTCAGAGTCCAAGGCTTACAATCAGGGTGAACTTATATAATACAAGTACGGCAGTGACAGGCGATTCCCCGGCCCGGCTGTTTTCGGTGTACATTCGAATTCGAGAGACATGAGAGTATTCCTGGATGTCCATTTCACTCGGCAAGCACGACCGTCACCTGACCCTCGATGCGCTCACGCCCTTTCTGGAGGAAGTCAGGCGCATGACCGGAAGCGACGCCGACGCGCTGCTAGACGATGCCGGCTCGATATCCCTGCGTGCTATCGGCGATGATGAGTCGATGACCGTCACGGACGTGCAGAAAGTCTAGATCGGCACCGGCTTCTTTCCGGGTGGACGTGCCGACGGAATTTGTGGCTACCGAACTCGGGCGGCCATTCGCCTTTTTCAGGAGTACGTGCGAACCGTCGAGAGCCGATCCTCGCTACCGGATGGCATTGCTGGCCCGAAGACGTATGCGGAACTCCAGCGTTGGGTCGGGGCAGACAGCAAGGCGAACTGGGCTGGCGCGCTGACTGACTGGAGTCGCGTGCGTGCCGCGTCTTCCGGAGGCACACGGCAGACGGCTGCAAGTGCATCGCGTGAGTACCCGGCACGTGAGCACCCTGCTGGTGAATACACCGAATGGTTGCAGTTTCTCGAGACTGTAAAGCGGCACTATCAATCTTCGCCGTCTCCAATGCACAGGCAGGTCAACCGTTTCGACGGTGAGACCGATACCCGCCGCGTCGATGACTGGACGTTCTCGCCCGACGACATCCATCTTATCGGTGTTCGTCACGATCAGCGTGACAACGCGCGTGTCTTTGACGATGTGCTGGTACTGCTGATCCGGGGCCTGGTTTTCGTCTTTCAAGGTTCGACCGACCCGGGCCGCTCGAGCAATCCGGCGGGTGCGCCCTTTCTCGTGCACGGTCAGCACGACTTCCGTTTCGGCCAGCATCGTGGCAGTTACCATGCCCTGAGACCGCAGCATTTCGATAGCCACGGTGTGCTTGTCGTGCGTTCGAAGGATGACTACGTCCTTGATGCCGCCGATGTAGATGCCGGAGTCGAGGTGAACGGCACCATCAACATTCACTGGGGCGGCAAGGGCGTGCACCGTCAAGTGAAGCGCTGGTCAGAGGGCTGTCAGGTCATTGCCGGTTCCGGCTATCGAAACCACACCGGATCGGTGATTGATTGTTCGGGCTACGTCGGCATCAACAATACGGAAGTCAAGGACTCCAGAGGTCGGCGTACCCGCGGCGCCTACACGGTCCTGTCGGATCTGATCGTGGCGATGTCGACCGACATTGCTCGCGCAGGCTACATCAAGTACATGCTGCTGAACAGCACCGACCTGGCACTTGACCCAATCATCTCGGAGCGCTTGCTGGCGGATCGACTCGCCGGTCTCGCGTTGATGAAAGAACTTTCCTGAAGTCACGCGGTTGCACGTGATTCCGAATATCGCATGACCTTGCCGTGCAACGCTGTATTCGAGAAAGATTCGAGCGCAGCGTAGACGTGTTGATCTCGCCAGAGCTCGTGGAGGAACTGATCGCGATCGCGGCTTACCGGAAAGCTCATCGATTGCTGGAGCGGTGTCGGGCATGATTGTCATGATCTTTGTGACGATCGGATTCGACAGGGAAGGCGTAAACGTTCTTGGCACTTCGAGCCGTAGCTCAGCAAGAGGCGGATCATGGACTTCCTCCGTGCCCTCGGAAAATCAGGTACCAAACAATGGATTCGCTTTCGCAGATTGCTCTCGGTGCGGCCGTTGCCGACCTGACGCTGGGTGCTCGTATTGGTCGCCGGGCCTTGTTCCTCGGTGCCGCGCTCGGCACGCTTCCCGATCTGGATGTGCTGGTGCCGTATGCCGATGCGATCGATTCGTTCACGCTGCATCGGAGTTACAGTCACTCGCTGTTCGTGTTGTCGTTGGTCAGCTTGCCGGTTGCCGTACTCGCTCGGCGACTGATGCCATTGCCCGATGGCCGGGATGCAAGCTTCGGGCGGTGGTGGCTTGCCTGCTGGGCGGTCCTGGTGACGCATCCGCTGCTCGATGGTTTCACCCTCTACGGCACTCAGTTGTTCTGGCCGATTCCCGTGCCACCCGTCGCCATCGGTTCGATCTTCATCATCGATCCGCTGTACACGTTGCCTTTACTGTATGGATTGGTGGTGGCGTGGCGGTACCGTTCGCGGGCGCAGCGAGCGCATCTGTTCGGGCTCGGTCTGTCATCGCTGTGGCTGATCGCGACACTCGTGTTGCAGCAGGTCGCGCTCGAGCGTGCCCGTCGTTCGCTCGCCCTCGAAGGTGTCGATGCACATCGTGTCATCGCCGCCCCGCTACCGTTCGGCGTCCTGTGGCGTGTCCTTGCGCTTGACGGTGACGATGTGCTCGAAGGCTGGACATCGTTGTTCGATGGCTCACGGCCGGTTCGCTTCGAGCGGGTGCCGCTCGGGCTGGCCGAACTCGGTAGCGCTCGTGAGCTACCCGCCGTACAACGAATGGAGTGGTTCACCGGCGGTTATGTCGCGGCGCGGGAGCAGGGTGAGAACCTGGTGCTGACCGACCTGCGCATCGGCACCTCGCGACAGCCGATCTTCTCGTTTTCGATAGCGACGCGCCTTGCTTCCGGTGACACGGGTTATGTATCGCAGATCGCGGAATCCAGGGATCCGGTCATCGACCCCGCGGTGCTTGGCCAACTCCCGCGTCGCCTCCTTGATGCGGATGTTCATCTCGATACGGCCAGGCCTGCGGGTACGTTGCCGGGTGTTGTGAATTGACAGGCGCATGGTTCGCTACGGTGATATCGAGCTGACGATCAGTGTTGGCCTGTCATTCGTCCTGCCTACACATCGACTGGCCGATAGGCATCGCCAACGATCTTTCTGATCGCGACGATGGCAGCGGCGGTGCGATTCTCCACGCCGAGCTTCACATAGACGTTGTCCAGATGCTTGTTGACTGTGCGTGGGCTGATGCTGAGAATGGCGGCGACCTCCTTGTTGGATTTTCCGTTGACTACCCAACCGAGCACTTCCGCTTCGCGAGTAGTCAGTCCGAATGCGTCTCGCAATATGGCTTGCGAGTCGGGCATCTCGCCATCCAGGACTCTGATCAGGAATTCGTCATCACTCGCCGGACCGATGTACTCGAGCGTCAGCATGCGCTCTTCGATCAGGAGCGTCAGCGGATCAGGCCCGCCTTGCGCAATCCACAAGACCACTTCTTCAGGAAGCCTCCGGGTGTGCGGTGTGCCGTCGGGCAGATCTTTGGCAGATGATCCGGCAAACAGTATCTCACGTGCCCGCGGTGTCAACCATCGCGGAACGCCTCGGGTGTCGACAGCGATGATGTATTGACCGGAAACATCAAGTGCGGCACGCGAGTCGCGCGACGCCCTCGCATTCAATACATGGACCCGGAGACGCGCGACGAGCTCGGCGGGGTCAATCGGCTTGGTGACATAGTCGACACCGCCGGATTCGAGCGCCTCTACTACGTGCGCAGTATCGGTCAGGCCGGTCATGAAGATCACCGGAACGTCGGCGAGTCGACTGCAACTCCGGATCCGACGAGTCGTCTCGAAACCGTCCTCACCCGGCAGCAGAGCGTCCATCAGGATTGCATGCGGTGTTATCTGCTCAAGGATGTCGAGGGCACGCTCCCCGTTGGCGGCAAGCAGTACCGTGAAGCCCGCCTGCTCGAGCGTCTCGTTCAGTAGTCCGAGCGAGGCCGGGGTGTCCTCGACAACCAGGACGATGTCGCGGGTGCTCACGCCGGTGGGTCCAATGGAGTTCGCCAAAGGTCGACAGGGCTCCCGGGCGAAGCGTCTGCTCCAGCTTCCTGTCTTGTGCGAGCGGTCATCAATCTCGCGTGAACGCCCGCGAGCTCGTAGCGATCGAGTAGTTCGATCAACGTGTCAACGAACTCGCCTGCCGAGGGCTGGTCCTCTTCGAGTCGACGCAATGTCTCGCGCAGGCCCGCGATGTGCCCGATTGACGACAAGGCTTCGAGCGTCGCCAGGGTATCGGCATCCGGCAAGGCAGCGCGATAGTCCGGACGCAGCTGCTTGACTGGCAGCGCCTCGATCCACGCGAATCCAGAAAGAGAGCGAATGCGGTCAAGTAGCAGATCGAGATCGATTGGCTTGACGAAGTGATTGTGTCGAATGCTGTCGTGGATGTGTAGGGTACTGACGTCGTCGACGTTCGCGGATACGATGATGACTGGCGTACCCGCACCGAAGCGGGCATACAGCTCTCGTTCAAGGGTGCGTCCGTCGATGCCGGGGAGCGAGATGTCGAGTAGCCAGATATCGATGGAAACGTCATCGATCGCGGCAAGACAACTCTCTGCGTCGGCCCAGGCATGCACGTGAAAGCCGAGTGGCGTGAGCAGGTCCAGCATGAGCGATCGATGAGAAGGATCATCATCGACGACTCCGATGTGACGTCGGCTGCCGGTGTAACCGGTCACGCGTTTCTTGATGGGGCGATCGGTGACGGGTTCTTCGATCGATGACACGAGTAGTCGCACGCGGAACACGCTACCAGCACCGGAAGTACTCGCCACCGAAATGTCTCCACCCATGATCTCGGTCAGGAGCTTGGTGATGGTGAGTCCGAGCCCGGTCGTGCGGCTTGCCGCAACGGTTTCGAACGGCTCGAATATCCGCTCGATGTCATCGACGGCGATACCGATGCCGGTATCGATGACTTGAAACTCGGCTACCTGGTTCCGGTAGCCTATTTCAAAGCGAATTTCGCCCGACTTCGTATAGCGAATTGCGTTACTGAGCAAGTTGATCAAGACCTGGCGCAGTCGCTTGCCATCAGCCGTGACCAGATCCGGAACGCTCCGACTCACACGAAACGTGAAGTCGAGTTCCTTGGCACCCGCTTGCAAGCGAAACATGTCGGCAATCTGCTCGAGCAGCTTGCGTAATTCCACACGCTCTCGTGTGATCGAGAATCGACCGGCTTCGATCTGGGAAATATCGAGGAGGCTTTCGATCAATCCGGCCAGGTGCTCGGATGATTGATTGATCACCCGCACGGCACCTTGCCGGCTTGCCGGAACATCGGGATCACCATCGATCAACTGCGCATAGCCGAGGATCGAGTTGAGGGGCGATCTGAGTTCATGCGAGAGGCCAAGCAGGTATCGGCTCTTTGCCTGGTTGGCCGCCTCGGCGGCTTCCTTGGCGATCTCGAGCGCACGCTCGGTGCGTTCATGCGCTTCGATCTCGGAGGCAAGGAGCTCGTTCTGCTGCACGGACTCCAGCTGCGACGCGCGGCGGCTGTCACTGACGAGAAGAAATATCCAGGTCAGGACTCCGGCAACAATCAGCAACACGAAAAACACGTCTCTGAGGGCTCGATAGACCAGAGCACGCTCTGCTTCGGCGGCGCCCGAGGACGTCATGTAGACCAGCGAGATGATCAGCAACAATGCAAGCGCAACACCAAACAGCATGGCGACGTAGCGAACGATGGGCGAATGCGTGAGTGGTCTGAGGCTGACAGGTAGCAGGTGATCGACGAGTGCGGCTGATTGCGCACGCACATGGGCGTTCGGTCGGCACCGATCCTCGCAGCGATTGTCGAGCGTACAGCAGAGCGAGCAGATCGCACCCCCATAGGCTGGACAGTGAGTCATGTCTTCGGGCTCGAACCGATGCTCGCAGATACGGCAGCTGGCGTCGGGCGTCTGAACCTCGGCAGCTGATCGGTCATCGGGCGATGTACCGACCCGGTGGGCGAGATAGAAACGGCCCTGTGTGGCAAAGGCAAGCACAGGCACCAGCAGGATAGCGGTGGCGAGCGAGAGGTAGCCTGCCAGTGCCTGCGCCGTCTGGCCGAGCAGCCCGCCGTGCGCAAGGAGTCCGAGCGTTGCGCTTGCGAACATGGCACCGATACCAGTCGGGTTGACGTCATAGAGATGCGCCCGTCGAAATTCGATACGCGATGGACTCAAGCCCAGTGGCTTGACAATGGCAAGGTCGGCGGCAAGGGCACCTATCCTGGCGACGGCGACGATCGAGAATGCACTCAGCGTGTGCTCAAGCGAGCGGTAGACACCGAGTTCCATCAGCATCAAGGCGATGGCCACATTGAAGATCACCCAGATTACCCGTCCCGGGTGGCTGTGCGTCACGCGCGAAAAGAAGTTGGACCAGGCGATCGAGCCTGCATAGGCGTTCGTGACGTTGATCTTGGTCTGGCAGACGATGACGAATACGGCGGTCACTGCCAGCGCCCAGTCGGCGGGCATCACGGCGCCCCATGCGGCGTGATACATGTGCACGGGTTCTGACGCGTCACCCGGGGAGACGCCGGTATTCAATGCGAACACCACCAGGAAAGACCCTGCGAACAGCTTCAAGGCACCGATGGCGATCCAGCCCGGGCCAGCGCAAATCAGCGCAGCCCACCACTGCGTGCGGTTTTCCTTCGTCTGGCGGGGCAGGAAACGCAGATAGTCGACCTGCTCGCCGATCTGGGCAATCAGTGCAAAGAGCACCGCACTCGCAGCGCCGAATCGCAACAGATCGAGACCGCTGACCGAATCGGCGTCACCCGGATTGCCGGTGAAGCTGCTCCAGCTGTCCAGGTGTGTTCCTCCCTGCCAGGCGAGTAACACGAAAGGGGTCAGTTGCATGCCGATCCAGACGGGCTGAGAGAGTCGCTGGAACCGGCCTATCGATGTGATTCCGTACAGCACCACGGGAATGATGATGAAGGACGATACGACGTAGCCGAGCGACAGCGGCATACCCAGCCATAGCTCGAGAACAGTTGCCATGATCGCCGCTTCGATCGCGAAGAACAGGAAGGTGAAGCTTGCATAGATCAGCGATGTGATCGTCGAACCGAGGTAACCGAAGCCAGCGCCGCGAGTCAGGAGATCGATGTCGACGCCGGCGCGTGCAGCGTGATAAGCGATCGGCAGGCTGAAAACGAAGATCAGACTGCAGACGACCCCGATGGCCATGGCTGCGTTCGCGAATCCGTAGTGCAGGGTGATGGCAGCGCCGATGGCTTCGAGTGCAAGGAACGAACCCGCGCCAATGGCCGTGTTGGCAACTTGCCCGCAGCTCCATCGTCGACTGCGCGTCGCGGTGAAGCGGAGCGCGTAGTCCTCGAGGACCTGGTTGCTGACGAACTGGTTGTAGTGACGCCTCTCGGGAAGGATGCGCACCGCGTGCTTGGTCATGCGGATGCAGAGTTTCGGTAACGGCTTTCCCTTGGTGTACGCGAATTGATCGCGCGCGGGAAGCCCGGCTAAGTCAATTGACTACCCGTCATCCAACGCATTGCGGCGATGACTGCAGCCGTCGAGTATCTGTTCGCACCTCTCGCCACGCCTCAACAGGATGCTCTTCGATGAAACAAGAAACTGAAAACGAGACCGGGCCCACACCCCCCGTCGACGGCCGCCGTCGAACCCTGATCGCTGCCGCTGTCGGCGCCGGTCTGTCAGCCGGACTCGCGGGTATCGCACCGGGCGTCTTGCAAGCCGCTGAAGTCAACTCTACCGGCCTTGCCGTCACGGACGACACGGTGAAAGTGGGCATTCTGCATTCGGTCACCGGGACGATGGCGATCTCCGAGACAGGCTCGGTGCAAGCGGAGAAGCTTGCCATCGAGCAGATCAATGCGTCCGGTGGTGTACTCGGGCGTCAGATCGAGTTCATTCAGGAGGATGGCGCATCGGACTGGCCCACGTTCTCTGAGAAGGCGCGCAAGCTATTGGTGAACGACAAGGTCGCCGCTGTATTCGGTTGCTGGACATCAGCGTCGCGAAAGGCGGTATTGCCCGTCTTCGAGCAATACATCGGCATGCTGTACTACCCGACATTCTATGAAGGTCTCGAGCAGTCGCCGAACGTCATCTATACCGGTCAGGAGGCGACCCAGCAGATTCTCGCCGGTATCGACTGGGTAGCGAACGAAAAGGGCGCGAAGAGCTTTTATCTGCTCGGCTCGGACTATATCTGGCCTCGCACCTCGAACAAGATAGCGCGCAAGCACATCGAGAACCTCGGGTTGAAAGTCGTTGGCGAGGACTACTACCCGCTCGGGCACACTCAGTTCAATTCGGTGATCAACAAGATCAAGTTGAAGAAGCCGGACGTGATCTACGCGATCGTGGTCGGCGGATCGAACGTCGCCTTCTACAAGCAACTCAAGGCGGCTGGTATCGACATGACGAAGGAAGATCCGCTGCTGTTGACCATATCGGTGACCGAGGACGAGATCCTGGGCATTGGCGGCGACAACATCGAAGGTGCCTATGCGGCAATGAAGTACTTCCAGTCGCTCGATAACCCGAACAACGAGGCCTTTGTCGCCGCGTTCAAGGAACGTTGGGGTGATGACATCGTGATCGGCGACGTGACCCAGGCAGCCTACCTGGGCCCCTGGCTCTGGAAGGCGGCTGTCGAGAAGGCTGGGAGCTTCGACATCGACGAGGTGCGCAAGGCATCGCCGGGAATCGAGCTCGACAAGGCCCCTGAAGGCTATGTGCGAATTCACGAGAACCATCATCTCTGGTCGAAGACACGCATCGGTCATGCGCAGGCGGACGGGCAGTACGACCTTGTCTTCGAAACCGCTGACCTGATGGAGCCGGACCCGTTTCCAAAGGGCTATCAGTAGGCACTTGTAGACAGGCCATTGGCCACTGACAGGCGCCACCCGGGTGGTGGCGTCTGTTCCTCCCCCTGCTGATTCAAGAGAACGCTGTCCCATGTTCAGCGACTACAGCTGGTCCGAGCTCGGCTCCATCTTCGCGATGCAAGGCTTCGCGGGGCTCATCCTGTTCTCCGTCTTCGTGCTGATGGCGCTGGGTCTCGCGATCATCTTCGGGCAGATGGGCGTGATCAACATGGCGCATGGGGAATTCATGATTCTCGGCGCCTATGTGACCTGGCTCTGTTCCGGACTGTTCGAGACCTGGCTGCCTGCGCTCTTCGGTGGCTACTTCTTCTTCGCGATGGTCGCTGCCTTCGCGGTTACCGCGCTCCTCGGCAGCGCTGTCGAGTGGCTGATGGTGCGACACCTCTATCGTCGCCCGCTGGACACCCTCCTCGCCACCTGGGGCCTGAGTTTGCTCATGCAGCAGGGTTTTCGCTCGATCTTCGGCGCTCGGGAAGTCGGTGTGTCACTGCCGGACTGGATGCTGGGTTCCATCGCCATCACGGACATCATCGAGGTGCCGATCAACGGCCTGTTCGTGATGGCCCTGACGCTGGTGATTGCCGTCAGCGTCTGGTTCTTGCTGTTCCGCTCGTCATTCGGCTTGCGCACGCGCGCCGTGGTCCAGAACCGTGCAATGGCAGGTGCGACCGGTATCGATACCGAGCGGGTCGATCGCATGACATTCGCGATCGGTTGCGGTATCGCAGGCGTCGCGGGCAGTGCATTCACGATGATCGGCTCGACCGGTCCGACATCAGGTCAGGCTTATATCGTCGATACGTTCCTGATCGTCGTGTTCGGCGGCAGCGCCAGCCTGCTCGGGACGGTCGCAGCGGCATTCTCCATAAGTCAGGCGCAGTCGACTCTGGAGTTCTTCCTGTCGGGATCGATGGCGAAGGTGATCACGCTGGTGACCGTCGTACTCATCCTGATGATCCGGCCGGAAGGCTTGTTCTCTCCCAAGATCCGACGTTGAGCCACTCGCGATGACAACCTTGCCTTCATTTCTTCGCCGCCACGATCTACTTGCCTTCGCGATACTCGCGGCGCTGATCGTCATCGTGTTGCCGATGACCCTCGACATCTTTCGCCTAAACCTGGTCGGCAAGTACCTTACCTATGCCTTCGTTGCTGTCGGTCTGGTGCTCTGCTGGGGCATGGGTGGCATCCTGAGTCTCGGTCAGGGTGTGTTCTTCGGTCTGGGCGGCTATGCCATGGCCATGTTTCTCAAGCTCGAGGCCTCGAGCCCGGAAGCGACCGCCATCCAGTCCACACCCGGCATTCCGGATTTCATGGACTGGAATCAGCTCACCGAACTGCCGGCATTCTGGATACCCTTCCAGTCCTTCACCTTCACGCTGTTCGCGATTGTCGCCCTGCCGGCCGTTCTCTCGGGTCTGATCGGCTATGCGATGTTCACGCGGCGGGTCAGTGGCGTGTATTTCGCGATCATCACCCAGGCGATCGCTGCCATCGCGACGATCTTGATCATCGGGCAGCAAGGGTATACCGGGGGTGTCAACGGCATTACCGACTTGAGAACGCTGCTCGGCTGGGATATTCGAAGCGATTCTGCGCGCTACACCTTCTACTTCATCAATGCGGCATTGCTGTTGGGTGTGCTCTTTGGAGCGCTCTACGTGCAGCGAAGTCGCCTGGGGCGCCTGATGACCGCGGTGCGCACCTCGGAAGATCGAGTGCGCTTTTCCGGCTACAGCGTCGCGCACATAAAGGTCTTCGTCTTCTGCTTTGCGGCCGTGCTCTCATCGATCGGCGGCGCTATGTTCACCCTCCAGGTCGGCTTCATGTCGCCGACCCTTGTCGGTGTGGTGCCGTCCATCGAGATGGTCATCTACTGTGCTGTGGGAGGGCGTCTTTCCGTATTCGGTGCCGTATATGGCACGCTTCTGGTCAACTGGCTGAAGACCTCGCTGTCAGAGTCGTTTCCGGAACTCTGGTTGTTCGGACTTGGCGGAATCTTCATCGCGATCGTGATGTTCTTTCCGTTCGGGCTTGCCGGTCTGTACACGAGCGCCAAGGATCGCCTGTTTCGCAAACGAGCTGTCGAACCGTCGGCAGGCTCGGAAAGTTCTCCCGGGAAGACGCCTTCCACATCGACGACGGCCACATCCGGGACGACGTCCACAACCGGGCTCGATGCGAAGGTGAGTGCGACATGAGTATCGAGCACAATACAAGCTGTGTGCTTGCCATAGAAGGCCTGACGGTAAGTTTCGATGGCTTCCGCGCCGTGGACGATCTTGATCTGTATGTCGATGAGCGCGAGATTCATGTGGTCATCGGTCCGAACGGTGCGGGGAAGACCACGCTGCTCGATCTGATCTGCGGCAAGACACGAGCGTCAGCCGGATCGATCCGCTTCAGAAACCATGAGCTGACCAAGCTGAATGAAAATCGCATCGTGCACCGTGGTGTCGGCAGGAAGTTCCAGAATCCTTCGATCTATGATGATCTGACCGTGGTCGAGAATCTCGAGCTTTCGTTTCCTCGCGGCAAAAGCGTCTTCGGGTCACTGTTCTTCCAGCGCGACAACGACGTCGTCGAGCGAATTGACGAGGTTGCGGAGATGGTCTTCCTCGAAGACCATCTGACCTCGCAGGCAGGTCTCCTCAGTCATGGACAGAAGCAATGGCTGGAGATCGGCATGTTGCTCATCCAGAACCCCGAGCTCTTGATGCTCGACGAACCGGTAGCCGGCATGAGCATGGCGGAGAGAGCCAAGACTGCCGATCTCCTGAACCGCATCACCGACAATCGCTCGGTACTGGTCGTCGAACACGACATGAAGTTCGTCGAGGATATCGCTGACCGCGTTACGGTCATGCATCAGGGCGCCAAGCTTGCCGAAGGCTCGATGAGCGACATACAGGCGAACCCCAAAGTCGTTGAAGTCTACCTTGGCCAGTGACAGGCCTGATATACGGAGCACGTAGCATGCTTGACGTCAGTGACTACCATGTCGCCTACGGAGAGAGTGAGGTCTTGCACGGAATCGACTTTGCCGTGGGTGAGGGCGAGATCGTATCGGTTCTCGGTCGCAATGGGATGGGCAAATCCACGCTGATGAAATCGCTCAGCGGCCTGCTGCCGACACGCACCGGAAAGGCGGTGCTCGACGGCAGGAACATCACTCACCTCAAGAGTCACCAACGGGTTGCCGCCGGCCTTGGCTATGTGCCGCAAGGGCGCATGATCTTTCCAGCGCTCACTGTCGAGGAGAACCTGCGTACCGGGCTTGTCTCGACCGAGGATGCATCGCTCCCGGCGGACATCCACGAGCTCTTTCCTGTGCTTGAAGAAATGCGCGCACGCCGTGGCGGTAACCTTTCCGGTGGTCAGCAGCAACAGCTTGCCATCGGGCGTGCACTGGCAACCGGGCCGCGAGTGTTGTTGCTCGACGAGCCGACCGAGGGCATCCAGCCTTCGATAATCCGCGAGCTCGCCCAGGTCCTCAAGCGTATCCGTGATACACGACAGCTTGCCATCGTCGTGTCTGAGCAGGTCCTGTCGTTTGCCCTCGAGGTTGCCGACCGCGTACTCGTGCTCGAGAACGGCCGCCTCGTACACGAAGCCACACGTGACAACGTCAACGAAGCACAGCTGATGCGTTTCCTCTCTGTCTGAAGTCTTCGCCAAAGATCCTTGCCAGAGATCCTCGCCAAAGATTCTCGCCAAAGATCCTCCCCAGAAATTCTCATCTGAATTCCTCCACCCGCCCATCGTGAGAAATCGTCATGACTGATACGCTGATCAAGGTTGATCTGTCCGAATCGCCCTACACGAACGAATCGATACACAATCGCTGGCATCCGGATATTCCGATGACCGCCTGGGTCGAGCCCGGCGACGACTTCAAGGTAGAAACCTACGACTGGACCGGTGGTCAGATAAAAAACAACGACGATGCCAGCGACGTACGCGATGTGGATCTGTCGCAGGTTCACTTCCTGTCTGGCCCCATTGGTGTCAAAGGCGCGGAGGCGGGTGACTTGCTGGTTGTCGATATTCTCGATATCGGCACGACCGACGCGATGGATTGGGGCTTCAACGGCTTCTTCTCGAAGCAGAACGGCGGCGGTTTCCTGACCGAGCACTTTCCCGAAGCACAGAAGTCGATCTGGGATTTCGAGGGCATGTTCACACGATCGCGTCATGTGCCAGGGGTGCGTTATGCCGGATTGATTCATCCGGGACTCATCGGCTGCCTCCCTGACAAGGCGATGCTGGATATGTGGAACACCCGTGAAAAGGCTTTGTACGATACGGATCCGGAGCGTGTACCTGCGCTTGCGACCTTGCCGGACGGGGGAGGCACGGCCCACATGGGTGCCTTGCAGGGTGATGCCCGGAATGCTGCGGCAGCTGAAGCCGCGCGTACCGTGCCTCCGCGAGAGCACGGTGGTAACTGCGACATCAAGGATCTGTCACGTGGATCGAAAGTATACTTTCCCGTCTACGTCGACGGTGCCGGCTTGTCGATGGGGGACCTGCACTTCAGTCAGGGCGACGGCGAGATCACGTTCTGCGGTGCCATCGAGATGGCGGGTTGGTTGCACATCCGGGTCAGCCTCGTGAAGGGTGGCATGCAGAAGTACGGCGTCAAGAACCCGATCTTCAGGCCTTCGCCGATGACGCCGAAATACGACGACTACCTGATCTTCGAAGGGATCTCTGTCGACGAGCAAGGCGGTCAGCATTACCTGGACGTGCACATCGCCTATCGACAGGCCTGTCTGAATGCCATCGAATACCTGAAGAAGTTCGGCTACACGGGAGCGCAGGCCTACGCGATTCTTGGCACGGCTCCGGTACAGGGGCATATCTCCGGAGTCGTGGACATTCCGAATGCTTGCGCGACCTTGTGGCTGCCGACGGACATCTTCGAGCATGACCTGATGCCGAATGCGGATGGACCGACCGTCTTCTACGACGGTTCGATCGACGTACCGCTCGCCCCCGATCTTTGACGGAGTCTGTCCCATGCCGGTCTATGAATATGACTGTTTGCGTTGCGGTGCTGTCGAGCTGACCCGCTCGATGGCTGAACGTGACGATGATGCGAGTTGCGCCAGCTGTGGAAATCGCCTGGTACGAGGCATTCACACAGCGCCTCGGCTGGGCGCGTCGAACCGAGGGCGAATCAATGCGCAGGCACGCAACGAGCGCGCACAGCATGTTCCAGAGCGTGCATCGGCACGTGAGGGGTTTCAGGGGAAATCGGCTATAGCGTCCCACCCTTTCGGTTGCAGCTGCTGCAGCAGTAACTCCGCTCTGTCGGCGAACGGCAGCAAGGGCGCAAAACGCACGAGCACGCGAACCTTGTCAGACGGTTCCAGGATGTTCCCGAGTAAGCGACCCTGGATGATTGCGCACTGACCGCGGGCAGCCGGGAGAGGCTGATCGTAGTCACTCTGTCACGCGTGACGCGCTCTGACCCGGGTGGCCCGGCAAGTCTGTTGCCGGCTCACCCGGGACTTCATCTGGAATTTCGCCCGGAATTGGCGCCAATCTGCACCCGGGTGTTCGCCCGAGTGCGCGCCCTGACACCACGATGTCGCGATACCCTCGTTTACCTTCAGATACATCGACCGCCATCGACCTCGAGGCAGACGCCGGTCACCATGCTCGCTTCGTCGGAACACAGGTAGCAGGCCGCATTGCCCATGTCGGCCGGGGTGGAGAATCGGCCGATGGGAATGGTCGACAGGAACTTCGCTCGAATCTCGGGGGTATCTTCACCCATGAACGTCGCGAGCAGTGGCGTCTCACCGGCAACGGGGTTGAGTGCATTGACCCGGATGCCCTGGGGTGCGAGTTCTACTGCCATGCCGCGGGTTGCCGTGATCATCCAGCCCTTCGAGGCGTTGTACCAGGTGAGATTCGGGCGCGGGCTCACGCCGCCGGTCGAGGCGACGTTCAGGATCACACCTTGACCTCTTGCCCGTAGTGAGGGAAGCAGGTAGCGCGTCATCAGGTACACGGACTTGGCATTGACGGCGAATACGCGATCGAACTGATCCTCGTCAACCTCATCCATCGGCATGGGGAGATGAGACACCCCTGCATTGTTGACGATGATGTCGATGTGACCGAAGCGCTCGAGGGCGATGCGAGCCATTGTCTCGACGCTTTCTCCCGAGCTGACATCCACCTGACATGCGAACGTCTCGTTGCCCAGGCGCTCTGCGACCGCCTCCGCCCCGTCACCGTTCACGTCGGCGATCAGGACGGACGCACCCTCCTGGACGAACTTCTCGACGATGCCCTCGCCGAATCCTGAAGCACCACCGGTGACGATGGCTCGTTTTCCCGAGAGTCTCATGGCTCTTTACCTTTGGCTGTATCCCTGGATTCCGTCAACCGTGAAAGGCGGCGACCGTCTTGGTCGAGCAGAATCCGTACAGTGCGTCGAAGCCCTTCTCGCGGCCGTGTCCTGACAGGCCGGTCCCGCCGAACGGAAGTTCCACCCCGCCGCCCGCACCATAGTTGTTCAGAAAGACCTGACCGGCGCGCAGCTGTCGCGCCAGTCGAAACTGCCTGCCGCCGTCGCGAGTCCAGACCGAGGCAACCAGCCCGAATCTCGTGCCGTTGGCGATGGCAACCGCGTCCGCTTCGTCCTTGAACGGAATGATGACCTGGACGGGGCCGAAGATCTCTTGCTGGGCAAGGACATGGTCGCGATCGACGTCTGCATACAAGGTAGGTCTGACGAAGAAGCCGCCTGCCGGTGCCGAGGCATCCAGTTGCCCACGAGCGGCGAGCCGAAGATCATCGCCCCTGGCCATGTAGCCTTCAACGATGGCCTGTTGTCGAGCAGAGATGAGGGGGCCGACGTCGAGGTCGGATTCGGCCGCACCGACGCGAAGCGTTTCGTAGCGCCGTGACATGCGTTCAACGACCTGATCGTAGATGCCTTCCTGAACCAGTATTCGTGATGAGGCCGAACACGTCTGGCCAGCGTTCTGAATGCCCGCGTTGACGAGATAGGGCAGGGCAGCGTCGAGATCCGCGTCGTCGAAGACCAGCTGAGGCGACTTGCCACCCAGTTCGAGCGTGACCGGAACGACGTTCCCGGCGGCGGCCGCCTGTATCGCCCTGCCGACCGCGACAGAACCCGTGAACGACAGGTGCTGAACACCTGCGTGTGCCGACAGTGCGGCGCCTGCTTCAGCGCCGAGCCCCGGCACGACGTTGAGCGCCCCGGCTGGCAACCCGGCCGTCCTTGCAATATCCGCGAACGCCAGCGCGGTCAGGCAGGCATTCTCGGCAGGTTTCAGCACGGTGGCATTGCCGACGGCAAGGGATGCACCGATGGAGCGGCCGATGATCTGCATCGGGTAGTTCCAGGGAATGATGTGCCCGCTGACACCGTACGGCTCGTGCAGCGTATAGACGGTAAAACCGTCCAGATAAGGAAGTGTCGTGCCGTGCAGCTTGTCGCAGGCGCCGGCGTAGAACTCGAGGTAACGCGCCAGCGCGACCACGTCGGCCCGTGCCTGTGACAAGGGCTTGCCGACATCGAGTGATTCGAGCCGACTCAGCTCCTCGGCACGATCGAGCACGCATTGGCCAATACGTGCCAGCATTCGGCCACGGGTCGGTGCTGTCAGCTTGCCCCAGGCTCCCGTGAAGGCATCGCCCGCGGCGGCCACGGCACGATCGACATCGTCGGTACCGCCGCGTGCAATCTGTCCAATGGGTTCGCCGGTCGACGGATTCTCCAGCGGCAGCGTTTCGCCACCTTGTGGTGCAACCCATTCGTTGCCGATGAAACATCGTGTGGTATCGAGCTGGATAGCAGCGGTAGTCAACGGTCTTCTCGATCGGCGGATGCCCGATCACTCTACCTTTGTCGTCGGGTCAACGGGTGCCGAGTGGGGTATTCCTCACCGGGCACTGATGCGAAGACCATTAGCGTTACAGGTAGCGAGAGGCAAACTCGTTGACTGTCCGGGTCTCTGTGTCGTTGACGATGTAGAGCAATTCGACCGTGTCGCTGAAGTCCAGTCGACGACTCGGATTCAGGTAATCGAAGGCTGCCTCCCAGGCTGCCGCGAGGCGACTGGCCCGCGCCCTTTGCACGAAGGAAGACGACACCTGATTCAGCTTGGCCGTACCGTTTGGGCCCTGATTGCCATTGGCTATGGTGATGTAGGTTGCCTCGTTCCTGACCAGCGCAAGGTTGGCGCTACTCGTATTGGACTCGTTGAAGCCACCACCATGACTGTGCTGAATGACGTGCACCCGTTTACGGTCCACGGAGGGATAGCGCTCACCGATCTGGCCCAAAACCCTGGCCGTGAAGTCGGACGGGCCTCCATCGGCAACCCAGACCTTGCCGCCATTCGACAACACGGCGGCCCAGGCATCTGCCGAGCGGTTGACTGACGCATCCTGTTGGCCAAAACCGTCGAGCCAGCTATCACCCCAGGTCGCCCGCAAGACATCGACGCTCGAGGGTTGGTAGCGACTGCGTACCGCGTCTCCACAGGTGCCATTGACGACAAGCACGTTTTCAAGTCCGAGCTTTGAGACAACCGCCTTGCCGGCCACGACGGCATGACCGTCATCCCGGTCCGGGCAGTTGTCGTAGTGAAGCGCCACAAGATCGCCTGCGGCGAGTCGGCCGATCGATGCCGTGCCGTCGCTTGACGTTCCGTTCCCGGAAGTGCCGGTCCCGGCAGCGGGTGGCGACGTCGCCGGTCGGTCAGGTGTTGTCGTGTTGCCGGCTACCGCGCCACCCGGTGCGCTTGAACCGATGACATCCGAGCTGCACAACCAGCGATCACCGGAAAGCCTGTCGCAGTCGCGTCGATCGAATGCCGGGCAGTCGTTTGCGAACGCACGCCTTGCCAATGTCAGTGACGCCCCTGATGTCTCGCAACTCGCGTTGTTTCCCGCTGGTGACGAAGGTCGACTGGTGGTGGTGATCGGGCCGCGCGGGCTACTGCTGCCGATGACACTTGAGCTGCATTGCCATTGCCCGTCGCCCACTGGGTCGCAGTCGCGACGCGCATGCGTCGGACAGCTGATCGCGAACGCGCTCTTCGCTGCGCCAAGGGAGCTGGCAAGGGGTGAGGTGCAGGCGCCGTCTGCCACCTGGGTCGGCGTGTCGTCCGCACTGCTCGTACCTTCCGCATCGCCGACAACGCCCGTGCCAGCCGTATCATCCGTGTCACCCGTCGTGTCTGTATTTCCCGAACTGTCCGCATCGCCTGGGCCTGTAGCCTCCGGCTGCGGCTCGGGCTGTGGTGGGGGCTCGGGCTCGGGCTGCGGTTCAGGCTGTGGCTCGGGATCGGTGGTCGAACCGTCGCCGTAAACCGCCTCGAGATCCCAGCGTGGGCCTTTGATATCGCAACCGCGCGAGCCGATGTCCACGCGTCCCGGACATCCCGCTTCATCCGCGGCATCGTTGGCCGGGCCATGTCCGCACTGTATGTCGTTGTAGGGGATGCGGCCCTCGCCCGGTCCTTCGCCGAGTCTCGCCTTGATGTCTGCACAGATTCTGACAACGTTCAGCCGACCGATCGGTGTGACAGCAGACTTCTCATCCAGGTTGTGATCGTAACCGTTGCTATCGCAATAGCAACGACCGGCCACCGCGTAACTGTCTTTCCAGCCAGGGCGAGGGTTCCATTCGGCCAGGGCGTCGATGGCTGGGAGCAGGGTGGTGAGAAGGAGTAACGCGAGTCTTGTTTTCATGCCCTGTCTCTGTTTCCTCATCTTCTCGTCGATGTCTGTCTGGATCGCGCGGCAAGATGCCCGCGGTCAGAGGCCTGCAGTGAGGCAGATGCGGACAAGTGCATGCGGCCGCCTGAATGCCGCTGCATACCGAATCGAAGCAGCCTGCTTGCGATGAAGATTGTGCACCTGACGTTCCCGAAGGAAAGTGTTCGACACGTTACGTCGTGACGTCCTTATCGAAATGGCTCGATACAAGTTCGACCGGTTTGCGATATTGCGAAACTTGTCTGAAAATCAGGCCATCCCGATCCGGGTTGAGACCCGGTTTTGCGAAGCTCGTCGTCCGCGATTTCATGAGGACGGGTTCGCAAAGTAGCAACAGCGGAAGTCCATGGGCTTTGCCGCGGGCTCCCGCTAATTCCAATCGCCGTGGTTTATTCGCTCTTTGACCAGGACAGTGACGCGAGTGCCTGTTCCGTATGTGCTCGCGCGTGATCGGTGATCTTTGGGTGAGTCGGCATCCAGCCGAGCAGAAATCGCTGAAAATCCGCCCAGGCGATCGAATAGACGCTGCGCCACTCCTGCTCGACCGCATCGGCCAGCCCGGCGATGCCGTCGATGGCATCGGTCAATTCCTCGAAATATCCATCCAGCAGCCGCGACTCGTGCGCGCGGCATTCAGCGTCGTCCAGGCAGCTGCCGAGCAGGTAGGCCACATCGCGTACGCCAGGGCCGCGTCCGACGTACTGAAAGTCGACAGCGGCAGTCGATGTCATGGCATCGTCGAAGCAGAAATTGGCGACCTTGGCGTCGCCGTGCACGAGCGTCTGGAAACGGCAGGCAGAGAGCGCCTCATCCAGTTGCTTCGCTGCCTGCTTGAGCGGTGAATCGGCCATGGCACGGTATTCATCAAGCCTGGTGTCCAGATGCCAGTAACAGCCGACCGGCCACAGGCCTGTCCCCGGGTCGTCAAGGAAACGGGCATGAAAGCGGGCCAGCCAGCGTAGACAAAGACTGCATTCATCCGGCGTCAGCTCACGCCGTCGTAGCGGCCAGGCCACGTCGAGATCTTCAAGCAAGAGGTAGCGTGAATGCTCTCGCTCCAGCGAGCCGAACGGCAGGGGCACTCGACAACCGTTATCGCAACGCGCGGCGAAGTCGAGGTACCACTGTGTCTCGACCTCGTAGGAAAAAAGCTTGCGGTGGTGTGAAGCTGCTGAATTCCAGCCGCGTGGATGATCGGATCCTGCAGCGGGTGGAGCGATGTGCTTGAGAATGGCGCTTCCTACCCTGGCACCCTCGAGGTGCAGGCGCCGGATCTCGCCGTACCCGCTCCAAAGGGACTGCACGACCTCCCCGGCATGCAAGGCCGTTGCGCCGGTGGCGGCACGGATGAAGGCCTGTGTATCGCCGTCGATCTCGCCATCATCTGTCGCCATGGCGGGCCTGGCGCTTCAACGCGATAGTGACGGGCCCGTGGATATCACCTTGATGCACCACGCGTCTTCAGTCCGACAGCAACTCGCGGTAGCGTGCTTCGTCGAAGCCTACGAGAATCTGTGCTGCGTGAGTCAGCACGGGGCGTTTGATCAATGCCGGCTGCTCGATCATCAGCCGGATGGCGGCGTCTCGATCCAGCGTTTCGCGCATGGTCTCGTCGAGCCTGCGCCAGGTTGTGCCGCGGCGGTTGATGAGCAAGCCCCAGTCATCCAGGGTCGCGATCCAACCTTCGAGCATGGCTTCGTCGATACCGTCCTTCCGGTAGTCGTGGAAGCGATGCTCGATCCCGTTTTCGGTGAGCCAGCGACGCGCCTTTTTCATGGTGTCGCAGTTGGGTATCCCGTGCACGACAACGTCGCTGGCCGCAGTCATCAGTCGACGACCCTGAGCAGTTCATTGATGCCGACCTTCGAGCGAGTCTTCTCATCCACACGCTTCACGATGACTGCGCAATACAGGCTGTATTTCCCGTTGCTCGAGGGTAGGTTGCCGGAGACGACAACCGAGCCTGCCGGTATGCGTCCGTAGCTGATCTCGTCGCGTTCACGATCGTAGATGCGCGTGCTTTGCCCGATATAGACCCCCATCGAAATGACGGAACCCTTCTCGACGATAACGCCTTCGACGACTTCCGAACGCGCGCCGATGAAGCAGTCATCCTCGATGATCGTCGGTGTTGCCTGCAACGGCTCGAGCACGCCGCCGATACCGACGCCACCGGAGAGGTGCACATTCTTGCCGATCTGGGCACAACTGCCGACGGTTGCCCAGGTATCCACCATGGTGCCTGAGTCGACATAGGCGCCGATGTTCACGTACGACGGCATGAGCACGGTATTGGCAGCGATGAAGCTGCCCTTGCGAGCCATCGCTGGTGGCACCACGCGTACGCCACTGGCCTGCAGCGCGGCGGTATCCATGTCGGTGAATTTTCCGGGCACCTTGTCGAAGAACTTCGTGAACCCTCCTGCCTCGATCGGCACGTTGTCGCGCAGTCGAAACGACAGCAGGACCGCTTTCTTCAGCCATTCGTTGACGCGCCATTCACCGGGAGCGCCGAGTGGCTCGGCGACGCGCGCCTCACCGCTGTCGAGCATGGCGATGGCTTTCTCCACCGCCTGCCCGGCGTCGCTGTTTGCATCGGCCGGCGTCAATTCGGCGCGTCGCTCCCAGGCGGCATCGATGATGTTCTGGATTTCGCTCATGTCGATGATGTATTTCCTGTCGGGTGTTGTCGGAGAAGTGATGTGAAGGAAGATGTCAGAGAAGTGATGTCAATCAAGATGTCGGAGAACGATGTGACAGTCCTTTCATGCGTATCGGATCATTCTGCAAGGCAAGTGGCGATGCGTCGGGCCGCGTCCGTGCAAGCATCGTGTTCCGCCACCAGCGCAAGTCGTATCCGCCTGTATCCAGGGTTGTCATTCTGGTCGTCACCTTCACTACGGGCGAGGTAGCTGCCGGGCACGACGCGGACGTTCTGTTCACGCAAGAGTTTCTGTGTGAAGTCGCAGTCGTCGATCGGCAGGGTCGGCCACAGGTAGAACCCGCCAGGCGGAATCTCGAGCGGCAGTCTCGGTGCGAGCACAGAGACCACCGACGCGTATTTAGCGTCGTATGCCTGACGATTGGCGACCACATGTGCCTCATCGTCCCACGCCGCCATACTGGCCGCCTGCACCGGAACGGGCATCGAACAGCCGTGATACGTCCGGTAACGCAGGAACTGCTTGATCAGGCTGGCGTCACCTGCGACAAAGCCCGAGCGGAGACCGGCGAGATTCGAGCGTTTCGACAGGCTGTGAAAGGAGAGGCAGCGCGCATGCTTACGGTTCCCGGCGCGTGCCGAGGCCTCGAGCAGGCCAGTGGGCGGCCCGCTGGCTTCCCGGTAGATCTCGCTGTAACACTCGTCGGAGACGATGATGAAATCGTGCCGGTGCGCTCGCTCGATCAAGCGTTCGAGAGCGGGTGACGAGAGGACCGCACCGGTCGGATTGCCCGGTGAACACACGTAGATCAATTGACATCGATCCCAGGCCTCGTCACTGATGGCATCGAGATCGGTGTCGGCCGAAGCACTGATCGGATAGAACGCCGGCCGGCAGCCCGCCAGCAAGGCCGCACCTTCGTAGATCTGGTAGAAGGGGTTCGGCATGAGCACATCGCGCGCAGGTACGCTTCTGTCGAGCAGACATTGAGCGATGGCGAACAGGCCCTCACGAGTGCCGTTGAGCGGCAGGACATGATGTTCGGCCAGCGTATCGGCGTCGGCAAGTCCGTATCGCCTGACGAGCCAACGGGCGATGCTCTGGCGTAGCGCCGGTTCTCCCCGGGTCGAGGGGTAGCGTGTGAAGCTTGCCAGGTCAGCTACCAGCGCATCGAGTGCGAGTCTTGGCGGTTGATGTCGCGGCTCACCGACCGAAAGCGAGATGGCAGCGAGATCCGCAGGCGTCACGTCGGCAAGCAGCGACGACAGCTTCTCGAAAGGGTAGGGCTGCAGGCGTTCGAGATCGGGGTTCATGAAAGACGTTCTTGCGGTGGGATGCGCCGTTCAAGCGACGTTGTCAGCGACCTGAAAGCTTGCAGACGGGCTGATGACTGGATGGATTCACGGCGATCTATCGGCTCGCGCGCGCAAGATGTGCCGGCACCGAGTATAAACGTTGCTTGGGGCATGACAGGAGACGACGATGGACAGGAAGCTTCCGCCGCTCGATCCGCCTGGGGACTCGGGCGGGCCGGTCAGCGAGGAGACAGCGATCCGGGCGACCCGACACTGGGTCGAGACGATCGTGATCGGTCTCGACCTGTGTCCGTTCGCTCGTAGCGCGCTGCAGCGTGATCGGGTCGAGTTCGAGGTCATCGACACGATCAGTGTGCGCGATGCCCTGCAGCAGTTTGCCGACGCAGCGTCGGTGCTGGCGGCGGCCGAGCAGGCGGACTCGACGGTCTTGCTGATCCTGCCCGATGGATTCGTCGACTTCGACGACTATCTCGATCTTCTCGGGCTTGCCGAGGCGTTACTGGATGATCTGGGCTATGCGGGTTCCCTGCAGATCGCGAGTTTCCATCCCGACTATCGATTCGCCGAGACGCCAACCGACGACGCTGCCAACTGGACCAATCGCGCCCCCTATCCGGTACTTCAGTTACTTCGGGAGGATTCGGTGACACGGGCCGTGGACAACCATGCCGACCCTGAAGGCATTCCGGCACGCAACATCGAACGATTGCGATCGCTGGGCACCGAAGGCTTGCACCGTCTGCTCGCGCCGCGGGCCGAAGACACGATCGTCCATTGAGTAGCGCCCTGACGGCTGATCGTTCTCATGCATCGGCATGAGCGATATGTTCAACAGTATCGAAGTCGGCCCCTCGCTCGAGCCTGTTCTCGACATACGGCAGATGGGCGATCGAATTGGCGTAGTAGGACAGCACCTCGAACTCTGCCGGGTTCGCCGTGATCGCGCCGTCCTTCTCCAGCAGCAGACCGCGAAGCCGGAGCAGACGCTTGCCGACATCGACGGCGTAGGCGATGTCACCCCGTGGCAGGTAGACACGATGACCTGCCGCCTCGAATTCCTCCTGAACTGCCTTGACGGCGACGACCAGCTCGCTGGCATCGAAGTGGCGTTCAGGCTCTGCCGTGATGACGCGGGTGACCAGTGCGACGGGCAGGATGGGTGTGATCGCCCCGATGCGCAGCATCAGGTTGTCGGCAAGCCGGGATACGTCGCTCAGGGCGGCCGCTTGTTGATCCAACTGTTCGTCGCGAACCGCGCCTGACTCGCTCGACTGATCGACCCGATCTCTGAGCCACGCCTTCAGCGAGACCGGCTCGCCGAAGTTGACGCAGGCATAGCCGTTCCGGTACCGGCGTCGGAGCAAGGCCTGCCAGCTCGTTCTGGCAACGAATTCGACGGTCGTGCGCAGCTTGAAGCCAAGGCTACGGCGTGGCAGCTTGCGCGCGTCGAGCAGGAGGCTGCGGTCCTCGAACACACGATCGTAGTTGATGCCGACCGGAATGAAGACGATGTCGCGTTCGCCTGCCGGATCGAAGTTGCGCGTCATGTAGCCGAGCAGGCCGAGCCTGGCCGGTCCCAGGCGGCCGTCACGGCTGAGTCGGCCTTCCGGGAAGACCGCCTGAGGAACGCCGCCTTCGGCCGCCATCTGCACATAGCATTCGAGTACACGCCGGTACAGAGGGTCTCCCGAATCCCGCCTCACGAAGTAGCCGCCCATGGCCCGTATCAGCTGTTGCAGCGGCCAGACGCGTGCCCATTCACCGACAGCGTATGAAAGGGCCGTGCGTTCGGCGGCGAGATAGGTTGCCAGAATGTAGTCCATGTTGCTTCTGTGGTTCATCAGGAACACTACGCTGCTTTCCGGACCGAGCCGTTCCAGTGCTGCGTCGTCGGCATAGCCGAGCCGGACGCGATACAGCGCATGGACCAGACGACGGGCCAGCCGATAGGCGCTGTTGAAGTAGACCAGGGCATTGAAGGCCGGCACGATCTCGCGAGCATAGTCGCGCACATCGCCCATCAGCTGTTCACGCGGCAGGTCGCGTTCTGCCGAAAGCCTGTCAACGAGTTCGATGATGCGAGGATCGAAACTCAGCCGGTCGACGAGCACCTCGCGACGCGTCAGCTTGAATCCTGGAATGCGCAGTGCCAGTCGCTGGTTCAGCCGCTCGATCAGGCGATTGGCGCGGCGACGAAGGAACCATCGGGCCGACGGGACCAGGAGGTTCTGTAATAGCCAGAGTGCGCAGATGCCGAGGGCAAGCATCGCCAGCCACCAGGGTAGCTGGACGGTCGCGCTCATGAGACCTCGCTTCGCATCACTCGAGTATAGAGCGTTGCACTCGAGCGAATCGGAGCCCTTACGACGCGGCATGCCCGATACTGGCGGCATGACCATGGAACTCATGTTTGGCCTCGCTGCCTTCGCCTTCGTCACCTCGATCACGCCGGGACCGAACAACCTCATGCTGATGGCCAGCGGGGCCAATTTCGGATTTCGCCGAAGCCTGTCGCACATGCTCGGCATCAGCGGTGGTTTCTGTTTCATGGTTATTGTCGTCGGTATGGGTCTTGCTGAGATCTTCGATCGTTTCCCGATCAGCCACTTGATCCTGAAGGGCGCGAGCGTTGTCTACCTTCTCTATCTCGCCTGGCGAATCGCCACAGCGGCGCCGCCTTCGACAGGAGCACCCGCAGGCGAGCCCTTCAGCTTCCTGCAGGCAGCTCTGTTCCAGTGGGTCAACCCGAAAGCCTGGTCGATGGCGCTGACGGCCGTCACCGTCTACAGTGCGACTCACGCGTTCAGCGAGATCGTGGTAGTCGCCTGTCTGTTCAGCTTGATCAACCTGCCTTCGGTAAGCCTCTGGACGCTACTGGGTCAGGCGATGAGGCGATTGTTGAACGCGCCAGCGAGGCTTCGTCAGTTCAATATCCTGATGGCGGTCCTGTTGATCGTCTCGTTGTACCCGGTCTTGTTCGCCTGAATCGGAACGCGTCGCCTGCCCCTTCGCTGAGACCTGCCAGCAGGTGTGCCGCGCGACTCTCACCTCACTCCACCTATCGACAGACGCATCGCAACAGGACATGAGTTCAGACACGAACACGGCAACCGGCCCCGGACAACCGCCGGAGGGCGACGCGCGAGCGGCGTGGCGAACGCGTCTGGCCGCCTGGCTGGCCCAGTCTCACATCGAGCGAGGCTTGATCATCCTGATTGGCATCAATGCCGTGATTCTCGGCATCGAGACCTTTCCCGGCGCCATGGCGCGTTACGGCACCTGGTTGCTCGCCATCGACCTGGCCATCCTCTGCATCTTCGTGGTCGAGATCGCGCTGCGCGTAACCGCGCACGGGTGGCGTTTCTTCCGCGATCCCTGGAGCCTGTTCGACTTCTTCGTCGTGGCCATCGCGCTGGTACCGGCCAGCGGACCACTGGCCGTCTTGCGGACGTTACGCGTCCTGCGTGTGCTGCGCATGCTGACGCTGTTGCCATCGATGCGTCGCGTCGTCGGCGGCCTGGTCAGTGCCATACCCGGCCTCGGTTCAGTGGTGCTGTTGATGGGCTTGATCTTCTATGTCTCTGCGGTCATGGCGACGGGCCTTTTCGGAGACAATTTCCCGCAGTGGTTCGGACACCTTGGCGAGTCCGCTTACACACTGTTCCAGGTCATGACGCTCGAGAGCTGGTCGATGGGCATTGCACGCCCCGTCCTGGAGGCGCATCCAATGGGCTGGATCTTCTTTGTCGTGTTCATCCTCGTCACCAGCTTCACGATGCTGAACCTGTTTATCGCCGTCATCATCGATGCCACGCAGAGCGAGGCAAGCAGTGAGTCGACCCGACACGTCGATGACCAGCACGACCGGACGCGTCAGGAAATCAACGACCTCAAGGACGAAGTGCGCGAACTTGCCCGGCTGTTGAAGTCTCGCGATTGAGGTACGCCCGGATACGCGTCAACCGGGCCAATGGCATGATTCATGTAATGCAGAGGGTCTCCACCCCCGAGTGATCCTGATCATGCGTAGCCGATTGACGGTGTTGTCGTCCCTGCTGTTGCTGACTGCCTGCGGAGGTGGCGGCGGTCTCAACGGTTCCGATGAGCACGCGCACATGCACGCGGAAGGTAGCGTATCCGGCATAGCAGAGGGGGTCTGGCCTCCACAACCGCTCGACATGCAGAATGAGGAGCGACTGTCTGCGGAGCTGCGCACGCGTGCGCGACTCTCTGTCGTTGACGCCGCCCGAAGTGCCGTGCTGAACAACCCCGCCGTACTGGCAGCGGTCGGCAGCAACTATGGCTCGTTCGACGCGACATTGTCCGAATCGAAGAATGGCAATGTCGCCAGCTTCGTTTTCTACAACTATGACACCGATCAGACGGTAGAGGCTGTGTTGAGTGGTGGGGGTGCCGTCAACGTGCAGGTCCAGCCTGCCAGCGTCTGGCAACCGACCGAAAACGGAGACGAGGTTGTAAAGGCCGTGAACCTGGCGCGGACCTCGCTCACAGCCGATGGCCACAGTATCGACACGCTGCAAGGGACGGCGATGCTGACCTACCCGGCTGCGACAGAGCCTGAGATGGAGGCTCCTGTCTTCTACGACACGCGCATTCTCTATGTGACGTTCGGGCAGGGTGATGGCGTGCCGCCACTGTTCAGTGCGCGAGTGAATATTGCCACCGAGGTGGTCAGTGAGGGAGGGCCATTGAGATGAGCACCACCGAAACCATGTCGCATCCCTGCATCACTCGAAACGTGTTGCTGGCGATCCCGCTGTCGCTCTTCCTGTCGACTGGTGCCGCCAACGCCGCCGATGTCGACTGGGAAGGCTGGTCCTTCGACTACAGCACCAGCGACAATTCGTCGGGACTCGTGCTGCGTAATGTCGAATTCGGCGGCAAGAAGATTCTCGACCGGGCCAGCATGCCGGTCATGCGCGTCGAATACTTGCAGGACATCTGTGGTCCCTATGCCGATATCATGTCATCCGGTGCACTCCGTCCGGCGCGTCAAGGTGCGCCGGACAGTGTCTGTGATGGACAGGCTCAATGCACGCGCACCTACACGCAGAACGGTGAGCAGATGCTCGAGGTCGGTTCCAACTGGCAGATCGGCGAATACCAGATCTATCAGACTTACTATTTCAGTGAGAACGGCTACTTCGACTCGCGTGTCTACAGTCGTGGTCTGCAGTGTCTGGTCGATCATGCTCACCATGCGCACTGGCTGTTCGATTTCGACATTGACGATGCTGCCAACGATCGTGTCGTACGCGCCGACGGGAGTGCGCCGAGTACCGAGTTCAACGACCTGCGTGCCGATTCGGATGGCTGGCGCATCGAGGACACGGTCACCGGCAGTGCCGTACGTCTGATTCCGTCGGATGACGATGGGGCTCCGAACGACTTTTCGAACGTCGATGTGGCCGTGCGCGCCTACAACGGCACGGAGACCGGCCGATGGAGGCTCGGCGCACGCGGCGAGATCGGCAACAACTACCGGAACGGTGAATCGGTCGATGGTGCCGACATCGTGCTCTGGTACGTCACGCACTTGCCGCATTCCGCGAGCGAAGGCCCCGCCATCTGGCATGCGTCCGGACCCCGCATTGACGCGGCATCCGGAACGACTACCCCGGTCGATCCACCCACGGAGCCACCGCCCGAACCACCAATAGCGCCGCCTCTGCCAAGCGGTGACAACCTGCTCGCCAACGGTGACTTCGCGGCAGGCAAGGCAGGCTGGTTCGACTGTGGTCCAGCGTCCGCGACATCGACGGTGGCAACCGGCGGGGTGGATGGTTCAGCCGCCCTGCGTGTTGCTGACGGCGGCTGCCTGTACCAGGAAGTTGACGTCACCATTGGCGCTGACTACACACTCGCCTGCGACGCCGATCGCCGGGGCAACAGCTGGACGATCATGGAGCTGAGCTACCTCGATGAGAGTTACGAGCCGCTCTTGTCGCGTGTTGCGCAGATAGCGACAGACGAGGGCTACGAGCGTCAGGTCGTCGGTGGCGCGGTACCGACAGGGACGGTGCGCGGGTTGGCATTGCTTTATAGCGAAGACGATACGAATTTCGACAATTGCGAGCTTGTCGCCGCGACCTTGCCGAGTGAACCGGTCGTGCCGGATAATGGCACGGAGTCGGGTGACGGTGGTGAGAATCTGCTGCGCAATGGTGGCTTCGAAAACGCCCTGGGCAACTGGAATTCGTGCAGTGCAAGCGAACTTGCGGCAGCATCGAGCGATGCAGCCAGCGGCAGTGGTGCTCTGTCCCTGCAAGGTGGCGGCTGTCTGTATCAGGAGTTCGAGGCGCAGCCTGGCGAAATCTATGCGATGCGCTGCAAGGCCAGGCAGGCGACCGGCGACGAATACACCAGCGTGAGCCTTGCCATGATGGACGGAGCGTATTCCGCACTCGAGAGAACCGAGCTGCCGGTCAGTACCAGTACCTTTGCAGACTTTTCAGTCTCGCTGACGGCACCGTCAGCAAGCGTCCGCGGCGCTGTCACCTTGTACAGTGAATCTACCGGGGTGTTCGATGACTGTACGGTGGGTGTGCAATAGCGAGAGTTGGACAATGGCGCCAAGGGCAGGGAGTCATGATGGATTCTGGCGAGCCGTGCTGGCGGCGACCTTCAGCGCTTCGCGAATGACGTCACGATCGCCGATGTGATTGCTCAGGATGAGGACGAGTCGGGCATTCAATGCCTGGCTCTCCTCGTCGCCGAGGCCGTCGTGAACGGCCAGCAGCTCGTCATAGAAGCCGTCTCCGTCGGCGAGATTCGGTTCGCGAACGAGTGGCATGCGCGCCGATATTCCCGAGTCGGGTTCTGGAGTGGGCGACCGTGTGTCTTCATGCGACAGGGTGTCAGTAGTGCAGTGGCCCTTGATTGCAATTTCCAGGGCCAGCGTCACGGCGTTCTCGTCGAAGGCTTGCCAGCGTGCAACGATGTGCCGGTCAGGACGGATGAGATAGACCGCGCTCCTTGCCGTTCCAAGGTAACGCTTGCGTATCGTGTCGCTGTCGTCCTGACGCGTCTCGAGGGTCAAACCGGAAACGGAGATGCCGTGCCTTGCGAAGGTGTCTGGCACTTGAGTGTCGATTGCCAACAGCGTGAAGTCGCGACCAAGACGGTCGATGAGAAATTCGGTGGTCGAGAGCTGTACATCGGGACAAGGTGCACCGGGCCGGGTGCTCGCCGGCGCTCCTGCCGCACGCAGTGCGTCGACGCCGATGCATGACAAGTTGGCCCCTTTTTCCGACGCAGGGTCATAGCTTGTCGGCAGCGATAGTCGCCCGGAATTGACCAGTGGACGGGCGAAGGCATGATCCTTGGCGAGTGTCAGGACTGCATTTCGGAACATCTTGCTCGTCGTCGTCTTTGGCGTCAGGAAGTCCGTAGACCGGGTCGATGCCTGGATGTTCTCGTCAGCGGCGAGCATGCGTTCCGATGCATAGCTGTCGAGCAGGCTTTCGGGTGCGAGAGCCGCGATCACGAGCTGCAGTTTCCAGCCGAGATTGTCGGCGTCCTGAATGCCCGAGTTGGCACCGCGGGCACCGAACGGTGACACCTGATGAGCGGCATCGCCTGCGAACAGGACCCGATCCTGTCGAAATTGTTCCATGCGCCGGCATTGAAACGTGTAGATGCTGGTCCACTCGAGCGAGTAATTGACGTTCTCGCCGAGCATGCCGTCGACGCGCTCGCGGACACGTTCCTCGGCCAGTTCCGCCTGACGGTCGATGTCCCAGCCAAGCTGGAAATCAAGGCGCCAGATGTCGTCCGGCTGCTTGTGCAGCAAGGCTGACTGAGCGCCCTGACCGAAAACCGGCTCGAACCAGAAGCGACGTTCTGCCGGAAAACCGGCATTCATCTTCACGTCGGCAATCAGGAAATTGTCCTCGAAGACGCGGCCCTCGAAGCCGAGACCCAGCAAGTCGCGGGTGGCTGACCTTGCACCATCGCAGGCGATCAGCCAGTCGGCTTCGATCTGATAGTCGCCGTCGGGAGTCTGCACGTTGATGGCGACGTGATCCGCTCCCGCATGCAGTCGAGTGACACGGTTGCATCCACGAATCTCGATGGGAAGCCCGCTAGCGGCTGCCTCTCGAATGGCGTCGACGAGGTAGGCTTCGACGTAGGGTTGCTGCAGATTGACGAAGGCCGGCATCCGATAGCCACCCTCGGGTGAGAGGTCGAATTCGAAAACCGGATGCTCGCCGTGGAAAACGCGACCGGTTTCCCAGACGACGCCCTTGTCGGCCATGCGCTGACCGCAACCGAGACGGTGGGCAATCTCCAGCGTATGCCGCGCGAAACAGATCGCGCGCGAGCCTTCACCGACACCGTCGTGCTTGTCCAGGATCAGGACCGGCACGCCGCGCTTGACCAGGTCGACGCCGAGTGCGAGCCCGACCGGGCCCGCGCCCACGATCACGACGGGGTGTCGTCGCGCATCGTCGGCGTCCTGATCGGGGACGCGTCGGTAGGGGTAGAGCGTGCTCAAGCTTGCAGTTGCGCCCACATGTCGAGATCCCGTTGGGCCGTCCAGATCCGTGGGGTATCGATGCCGAGCGCTTCGTCATAGGCACGAGCGACATTGAACGGCAGGCAGTGTTCGTAGATGGCGTAGTCACCGAATTTCGGATCGCAGACCGCACGGCAGGCTGCCATGGCCTCGCGCAAGCTACCGCCACCCTGGGCGACGCGGGCAACCGAGCGGTAGGTCGAGGTGACGAAGTCGGCGGTGTTGTCGAGCGCAGCGCTGACCGCCGCTTGCCCGACCAGAGCATCACCGCGTCCCGGCGCAATGGCGTCGACATCATAGGCTCGGACCCTTGCCAGTGTGTCCGGCCAGTCCTGGTAGTGACCATCGCCGCAGTAGCATGCTGACCGATACTCGACGATGTCACCGGTGAACATGACATTCGCGTCCGGCACGAAGGCGACCACGTCCCCTGCCGTGTGCGCGCGTCCGGGATGCAGGAGATCGACACGGCGAGACCCCAGCCAGACTGTCATGCGCTCGGAGAATGTCGTCGTCGGCCAGGTCAGACCCGGAATGCTCTCGTGCCCTTCGAACAGTCGCGGGAATCGCTGGAACTCGCTGTCCCAGTCCTCCTGGCCTCGCTCGACGACCATGGCGCGTGCCCTCTCCCCCATGATCACTTCGCGCGATTCATAGGCCGACGCACCGAGTACGCGAACGGCATGATAGTGGCTCAGGACAACGTGCGTGATTGGCTTGTCGGTAACGTTTCTGATGCGCTCGATGACCATCGAGGCCAGTCGAGGAGTTGCCTGTGCGTCGATGATCATGACCGAATCATCACCGATGATGACACCGGTATTCGGATCGCCCTCGGCAGTGAACGCCCATAGATCCTTGCCGATTTCGGTGAACGAGATAGTTTTCTCGGCGAGGTCGCTCTGCGATGCGAATTGCTTTGTCATGATTCGTTTCCTGTCTTGGGGCTGGTCTTCAACCCGGGTGTGCCGTCGAACAGCTTCTCGAGATCCGACCAGCAGTCCACATAGTTGTCCTGCAAGGGAGCTTCGTTTGCAGCGAACGGTGTCAGCCGCTGCGGGAAGCGCGTCTCGAACATGAAGGACATCGTGTTCTCGAGCTTCTGCGGCTCGAGCGTGGCATTCGATGCGCCGTCGAAAGCCTGACGATCCGGCCCGTGCGGCAACATCATGTTGTGCAGACTGATGCCTCCCGGCACGAATCCTTCGGGCTTCGCGTCATAGACGCCGTGAATGTTGCCCATCAGTTCCGACATGATGTTTCGGTGAAACCACGGCGGTCGGAAAGTATCTTCCGCCACCGACCAGCGATCACGAAACAGCACGAAATCGATGTTCGCCGTACCGGGGATGCCGGAGGCTGCGGTGAGTACCGTGAAGATCGACGGATCCGGATGATCGAACAGCACGGCGCCGACCGGACAGTAGTGGTTCAGATCGTATTTCACCGGAACATAGTTGCCATGCCAGGCGACGACATCGAGCGGGCAGTGTCCGATGGTCGTTTCATGAAACTCGCCGCACCACTTCATGACGAGACGCGATTCCTCTTCGCGATCCTCGAAAGCGGCGACGGGTGTCAGGAAGTCGCGCCGGTTTGCCATGCAGTTGGCGCCGATCGGGCCGCGTTCCGGCAACACGAAGGTCTGCCCGTAGTTTTCACAGACGAAACCACGTGCCGGCCCATCTGGCAACTCGACACGGTACACAAGGCCGCGCGGGATGATCGCGATCTCCTGGGGCGCAACCTGTAGTACGCCGAGTTCGGTATGGAAGCGGAGGCTGCCGTCTTGTGGAACGACGAGGAGTTCGCTGTCGGCCGACTGAAAGTAGGTAGCCGTCATCGATTCGTTGACAAGATAGACGTGGGCTGCCATGCCGCTCTGGGTAGAGACATCGCCGGCGGTCGTCATGGTGCGCATGCCGCTGATCCAGTTCACGGGCGACTCGGGGAGCGGTACCGGGCTCCAGCGATATTGACCGAGTGAGACGATATCGCTCGCGGGTGCCGGCGCGCTCCGCCAGAGCGGTACGTCGATGCGTCGGTACCGACCGGCATGTCGAACGGAGGGACGGATGCGATAGCACCAGGTACGTTCATTGTGGGCACCTGGCGCCGTGAACGCCGTTCCCGACAACTGCTCGCCGTACAGGCCGTAGTTGCAGCGCTGCGGGCTGTTGCGCCCGACCGGCAATGCGTCCGGCAGCGCCTCTGTCTCGAAATCGTTGCCAAAGCCCGACAGGTATTTGAGGCTTGTGGGTGTGCTGGTCGCTGCGTCGGTCATGGCGGCGTGGCTCAAGGAGGGGGGACTCTGAGGCGGTGCTACTCGGGCAAGACTTCAGGCTATTGGTTGTTTTTGTAACTAACAAGTTGTTGTTCTTGTAACCAACAAGCTGAGCACCGTCAATCCGGCACAGCAAGCGCCGGATATGGTCTCGTCCATGCTTTGCTATTCCCTACGATGCACCGAATCAACCGAACCCGAACGAGGACAGCGCATGGCTGACAACTCAGAACACACCGCGGCCGTGGCGAAATACATCGATACGCCCGAGCAGGCCGTCGTCGACCGGATCGTCGGCTACTGCGGTATCGCGCTTCGCAGCAAGGATGCTTCGATGGTCTCGGCCACTGACCCGAAGGAACTCGAGACCGTGCGCAAGGGCTTTGCCAGGAAGAAGCTCGAGCTGGATGAAGCCGCGGCTACGGCCGGTATCGAGAAGGTCTGCGCGCGCATGAAAGGCGATGGCCGGAAGCACAGAGTGGCGTTCTACTACCTCCTGGCCGAAGAAACCGGCACCCTCGACAAGCTGCGCTGATCCCTGCTGCTTGCGCTACAGTCGGTAGCTCGGGCGGTAGCTCGGGTCAGACAGAGGGTAGCGCCATCATATTCGACGGTCTCGGTAGCGAGGTCCGCAATACCAGTGTGCTTGCCGCCGTGCTGTCGCTTTGCGGCGTCGCGGCTTACGTATTCTGGTTTTCGCCGGGCTGGGAGCTCTTGGTGGTTTATGGGGTGGTCGCTTTGATCGCCACGCTCAGCGTGCCGGCGTTCTACCGCCTGAGTGGCCAGACCTTGGCGGACGAAATGGAGTGGTTGGAGCGGCGCGAAGCGGCCGAGCATGACGAGATGAGTACGCGTCTGGATTCACTGGGCCGAGAACTCGATGGTCTCGATATTACCGAGGGGGGGCGCCAGGCACGAGAACTCGGCAATCTCCTCGATGACTACCATTCGGTCGTGGAAACGCGGTTCCTGGGTAGTAACAGCGGACCGCTGGAATACCTGACGACCGCGCGGCGCGTGCAGAAACTGGCCGTGCAGAACCTGACCGACATGGTCGCCACCGGCCACAGTCTGGCTTCGATCGCGCGCGCCGACGGCGTGGCAGAACCCGACGACGGTGCGGCCAGCGGCGGTATCGTGAGCGAACGTGGCGTCGGCAACGTGGATGGCCTGCCGGGCGACAGCGGCGATGGTCGATCGGCCCGTCGTACGGCGCTTGCGGACGAACAGCGTGCGCGGCTTGCCGGGCTGCTCGACGAGAATCGTCAGCTATTCGATGCGCTCAGCGACACCGCAGTCGAAGTGGCGAACATCGCCTCGTTCAGCCGCTACGAGCGGCTGGATACGCTGGCTCGATTGACCAGTCTGGCCGAGATCTCGAGTCGTCGCGGGGGTAGCTGAGGCGAGCTGACTCGGGCTCTGCCCAGGCAGCCGAAGGAGCTGCCTTTGCCGGCCGCGAAATTGCTTGCCGGGAGTGCAGCCATTGATCTGCACGGCGAGATCTTGATGGCGAGATCTTTGTTGTTGTGCCGGGAACCCGCTCTCGTGGAGACCCGTCGCGACGGTGGAGCAGGCCATGTTGACTTGCAAATGTGAGACTGATGAACGACACAACTCTTGCGATCCACTGCTGTCGATCGATCGTAACGCCGGCTGTCACCCCCTGGAGCATCTTGCGTCGCTTCCAGGCTTAGTCCGATGGAGTGCGTCCTGCACATCGGTTGCGAGAAGACTGGCTCGACAAGCATCCAGGCCATGCTGGCGGAGCAGTCAGAACATCTTCTGAGGGAGCGAACCTTAGCGGTCACTTCTGCCGGCTTTCCGAATGCGATCCATCTCGCGCTGGCATCCTTGTCTCTCGAAAGCAACGATCACGGCTTCTCGCGGCTGGGCATCGGTGACAGCCAGAGGCGCCGGAAAAAGTGGTCCGCCTCTATCTGGGAATCGATCGCGAAGGAGGTGGCCAGCGGCCGCACGTCGGCAGACCGGATCATCTTCTCGTCCGAGTACCTTCAATCGAAGCTGACGACGACAAGCGAGATCAAGGATCTCGAGGCTCGACTTCTCGGTTCAGGCGTATCGAGAGTTCGTGTCGTCGTCTATGTGCGTCGTCAGGTTGACGTCGCACTGAGCCGATTCAGCACGGCACTCAAGGCGGGTTACGCCGAGATCGAGGAATTGCCACGCCTTGGCACGGCCATGGTCTTCTATGACTATGCTTCCATGCTCGATCGCTGGGAAGCGGTCTTTGGACGGGAGGCCATTGCCGTGCGTTCTTACGAATCGGCTCATGCAACGTATGACGGAGTCATCGGGGATTTTCTTTCCTTGTTGAATATCGAATTACCTTGTCAGGCGGATGTAGACAAGGTTCTCAGAAGCAACGTCTCGCTTTCAGGGGATGCGCTCCGTGTATTGAAAACGCTGAACGAGACTCTGGCAAAGGACGGGTACAGCCGCGAACAGAGCGCAAAACTCCGGCGCGTCATTCTCCCGCTCCTGGAGCAAGATGCCGGCAGTGATCGATTGTTACCGTCCCGCGAAAAGGCCAGGGCCTTCCAGGACCAGTTTCAGGTTGCCAACCGGCGAATGGCCGAGAAATGGTTCGATGGCAGGGAGGTCTTTTCCAGCGACTTCGGTGAATTTCCCGAGTCGCCTTCCGGATCGAAACACGCCGCAGAGCTCATGCTGATGGCCCGTGTCGTGTCCAGACTGAATGCGTTCATATGAGGCCTGGCGTCGGCTCGTATCGCCGAACGTTCGTGTGCCCTCAATGTCAATCGGGAATCAAGGTGCTGTAGCATCCGGTTCATGGAAGGGGTTAGGTTGATGAATTACAGCGCACGATTCGAGATCTGGCGAGCTTTCGACGGGATGATGCGCCTGTCAGGCGCAGTCCTGGTCGCCCTGTGTCTGGGGACGTTGGCGGCCTGTGGCGGCAGTGTCGAGAGTCAGGAGGAGGCGCGTCTCGCGATTCTCGAGACCGTCGACGACGATATCCGCCCGTCATTTCGCGAGAACACCTACCGCGCGAACATCACCTTGTCGAAGACCAACCTGCTGTCGATGTTGCCGGAACTCGACGAGTACCCGATCGTCGAGGGGCCTCGCGACAGCCAGAGTGTGGAGTCGGTCGAGATCTTCACCTCGTCCGAGAAGGCGGGTTCCGGTCGGGATGGCTTTTACGTGGAACTCGCCCGGGCGTTCAACGACTCGAACGTCCGTCTGCCTGACGGTCGTCGCGCCGCCGTGCGCATCCGCCGTATCGCGTCGGGTTTGGGTGCGCAGTTCATCCTGAGTGGTCGCTACGTGCCGGATGCCTTTTCACCGAGTAACAGCTTGTGGGGCGATCTGCTCACGGCAGACGGCATTGAACTCGAGCCGATCGATGATGTGACGGCACCAAACACGGCCGGTGTGATCGTGAAGAAGAGTCGTCTCGACGAGATCACCAGCGACGGTGCGCTCGACATCGGCAAGCTGCTGACCGTGGTCACCAATGGCGAGTTCTCGATGGGATATACCAACCCCTATCAATCGAGCACGGGTCTGAACTTTCTCCTGACCGTGCTTGAAGCCTTTGCCGAAGGCGACGAGGCGGCCATGCTGTCGCCAGACGTTGCCAGTGCGTTTGAAGCCTTTCAGGCCGGCGTGCCCTTCGTCGCTCAGACCACCTTGCAGATGCGTGATGCGGCCCAGGGCAGCGGGGTTCTGGATGCGATGGTCATGGAGCGCCAGAGCTGGGCCAATGTCACCGGCATGTCCGACTACGCCTTCGTGCCGTTCGGCGTTCGTCACGACAGCCCCTTGTACGCAACGCGCGAGGCCGATGCGGCAGAACGCGAAGTGCTGGCTCGATTCGCGGCTTTCGTCGAGGAACAGGGCAACGTGACCGAGCGCTTCGGGTTTGGCCTGGACCCCGACTATGCACCGGCCTACGCTATCGAGGACGGCAGCATCATCGCGCGGGCCCAGGGGCTATGGAAAGAGAAGAAGTCCGGTGGTCGGCCGATCGCCGCCGTGTTCGTGGCCGATGTATCCGGATCGATGGAAGGCTTGCGGCTGAAGAACCTGCAGAAGGCGCTGATCGAATCCTCTGACCTGATCAGTGCAGGCAACGCGATCGGGCTTGTCACCTACAGCGACTCGGTCAACGTCGATCTCGACATTCGTCCGTTTGATGTGCAGCAGAAGTCGCTCTTCATGGGTGCGGTCGAACGGCTCTCGGCCGGTGGGCGAACGGCGACCAACGATGCCGTGCTGGTCGCACAGCGATTGCTCTATCGTTTTCTCGAGACAAATCCCGACCACAAGCCGGTCTTGTTCGTTCTCTCTGATGGCGAACGCAATCAGGGGCGGAGCTTCGATGACGTGGAATCCACGCTGGAATGGTCCGGCATCCCCGTACATACCATTGCCTACGAGATTTCATCGGAAGCGGCGGAGGAGCTGAAGTCGCTGTCGAGACTGGCCGAAGGGGCTTACGTCGAGTCGAGCAGCGAATCGGCGTCGTATCGTATCGGTAATCTGTTGAACGCGGAGATGTGAGTGTGATCGCAGGTCCGGGTCATCGTTCATGAAGTGGGTCAAGGTCTTTGGGCTGTTCGTGTTCCTGCACCTGGGGGCCTGGCTTGCATCACACATCTGGCTTTCCAGTCACCCGAAGACGGCACTGATCGTTGCCGATACTTCGTTCTCGATGAAGGATGAATTCCCGGCCATGCGCCGCTGGATCGACGACTACGTGTCGACAAGCCGGTATACCCGGGTGATCGTGGGGACTGACAAGGCATTGATCGGCCCGTACGAGGAGCTTCGTTCGAGCGATGCCATCTTCCGCACGGCCTTCGGGCGCAGTTCGGCAGATTCGTTGCAGCGCTACGGGGTCATCGAGGCCGATGCGCGGGTCCTATTGTCCGACGGCAGTTTCGATGCCGCAGGCTGGACGTCCATCGACTTCGGTGGCGACTCCTGAACCTACTAAAGCGCGGCTGCCTTGCCGCCCGGACAATAACATGACGACACCCGAATCCCGCCCTGAATGGCAGGCCCTCGACGCCCACCGCAAGGAGATGGCTGCTACCACGCTTGTCGAGTTGTTCGCGTCAGACGATGCGGAGTCGACCGCGTCGAGCGGGAAAAGCCGATTCGAGCGATTTCGACTCGAAGCGGTCGGTCTTTCGCTCGATTTCTCGAAGAATCACCTGACCGCGCGCACGCACGAGCTGCTGGTCGAGCTTGCTCGGGCCAGTGATGTCGAAGCGCGGCTCGCCGCGATGTTCGATGGCGCGATCGTCAACCCCACCGAAGGGCGTCCCGCCTTGCACACTGCGCTTCGTAACCGTTCGGATGAGCCTGTCGAGGTCAATGGCAAGGACGTGATGCCCGGGATACGGGAAGTGCTGGAAAGGCTGTCAACGTTCTCGACCCGGGTGCGGGAAGGAAATTGGAAGGGCCATACCGGCAAGGCCATCACCGACGTCGTCAACATCGGTATCGGTGGATCTGATCTCGGCCCGCTGATGGCGGTCGAGGCGCTTGCCCCGTTTGCACACGAGCGTCTCTCGTTTCACTTTGTCTCGAACGTCGATGGTGCACATATCGCCTCGACGCTCAAGGGGCTCGATCCCGCTACCACGCTTTTCATCGTCGCCTCGAAGACCTTCACGACGCAGGAGACGCTTGCCAACGCACATTCGGCGCGATCGTGGTTTCTCGATTCACCGGCAAGTGACGCGGATATCGCGAAGCACTTCGTCGCGGTATCGACGAATGCGGAGGCCGTGGCCGCGTTCGGCATCGATACCGACAACATGTTCGGCTTCTGGGACTGGGTCGGTGGGCGCTATTCGCTCTGGTCTGCCATCGGGCTGCCCTTGGTGCTGGCTATCGGGCCTGCGCAATTCGAGCGATTTCTCGCAGGCGCACATGCCATGGACAAGCACGTCCGCTCGGCGCCGCTGGAAGCGAACCTGCCGGTCACCCTTGCACTTCTGAGTGTCTGGTACGGTAACTTCCGAGAGTCTAGGAGTCATCTGGTCGCGCCCTATGAGCAGTACCTCCATCGATTCCCTGCCTACCTGCAACAGCTGACCATGGAGAGTAACGGCAAGCGCGTGCATGTCGATGGCACCGCGGTGAACATCGCGACCGAAGCGGTTGTCTGGGGTGAGCCCGGCACCAACGGGCAACATGCCTTCTTCCAGCTGGTGCACCAGGGCACGCATGTGATTCCGACCGACTTCATACTCGCGTTGGAAAGCCTTTCGCCCATCGGCGAGCATCACCTGCTGCTGATGGCGAACTGCTTTGCGCAGAGCGAAGCCTTGATGAAGGGCAAGTCTCGCGAGGCCGTGGTCGCCGAAATGCAGGCCGCGGGCATCGGCGACAACGAGATCGAGCAGCTCGCGAATCACCGGACTTTTCCCGGCGACAGGCCGAGCAACACGATTCTCATGCAACGCCTCGACCCCTTCACACTCGGCAGTCTGATTGCCCTGTACGAGCACAAGGTGTTCGTCGAGGCCGCCATCTGGGACATCAATCCGTTCGATCAGTGGGGGGTGGAGCTCGGCAAGCAACTGGCGAGTTCCATCGCCGTGGAACTGCGTGACGGTCAGCGCGTCACGGCGCACGACAGTTCCACCAACGGTCTGATCAACTACGCTATCCAACAGCGAAATATCCAGGCGTAGCCGAACGGTTGGCAGATCCCTGAAGCGGGGTCCCTGAATACCGGCTCGCCCCTTACTCAAGCCGACAGGCAGAGCACAAACCCATCATGGCCAGACGCAAGTCCCCGGCGCCGTTGCCGCCGGAGGAGATCGAAGAACTTTCCCTGTCGGACTATACCGAGAAGGCCTACCTCGATTACTCGATGTACGTCATTCTCGATCGGGCGCTACCGCACATCGGCGATGGCTTGAAGCCGGTGCAGCGGCGCATCATCTATGCGATGAGCGAGCTCGGCCTGTCGTCGGTGTCGAAGCACAAGAAATCCGCGCGCACGGTCGGCGACGTACTCGGCAAGTTCCATCCGCACGGCGACAGTGCCTGCTACGAGGCGATGGTGCTGATGGCGCAGCCGTTCACCTATCGCTATCCCTTGGTGGACGGACAGGGGAACTGGGGCTCGCAGGACGATCCGAAGTCGTTCGCGGCGATGCGCTACACGGAGTCGCGGCTGACGAAGTTCGCCAGGACACTCCTGCAGGAACTCGGGCAGGGCACGGTCGACTTCGCACCGAACTTCGATGGAACCTTGTCGGAGCCGACGCTCCTGCCGTCGCGCCTGCCGCACATCCTGCTGAACAGCACGACGGGCATTGCGGTCGGCATGGCGACCGACATTCCACCGCACAATCTCGTCGAGATCGGCAAGGCTTGCATACACCTTCTGGACAAGTCCCGAGCCGGACTCGACGATATCCTGCCGTACATCCAGGGGCCGGATTTTCCGACCGAGGCCGAGATCATCTCCCCGGCGGCCGATATCCGCCAGATCTACGAAACCGGCCACGGCAGTCTTCGGGCGCGAGCCATCTTCCACAAGGAGAAGACGGGCGACGTCATCGTGACCGCCTTGCCTTATCAGGTATCCGGTTCGAAGATTCTCGAGCAGATCGCCGCCCAGATGACGGCGAAGAAGCTGCCCATGGTGGAAGACCTTCGCGACGAGTCCGACCACGAAAACCCGACTCGCCTGGTCATCACGCCGCGCAGTAGCCGTGTCGATGTCGAGAGTCTGATGCAGCACCTGTTCGCCACCACCGATCTCGAGCGCACGTATCGCGTCAACATGAACGTCGTCGGGCTGAATGGCCGGCCGCAGGTCAAGGCGCTGGTACCGATGCTCAGGGAATGGCTTGAATTCCGCGTCGAGACCGTGCGCAGGCGGCTGCAATGGCGGCTCGATCGGGTCGAGAAGCGACTGCACATACTGGCTGGCTTGATGATCGCGTACCTCAATATCGACGAGGTCATCGCGATCATCCGCCACAACGATGAACCGAAGCCTGTATTGATGGAGCGCTTCGGCATCAGCGACATTCAGGCCGAGGCCGTGCTCGAACTGAAGCTTCGACACCTTGCCCAGCTGGAGGAGATGAAGATAAGGGGCGAGCAGGATGCGCTCGAGAAGGAGCGAGCCGGGTTGCAGGCAACCCTCGGCAGTGATCGTCGCATGAAGACACTGATCAAGAGGGAGCTCCAGGAGGATATCGACACCTACGGTGATCCGCGGCGTTCGCCGATCGTCGAGGCGCGCGCTGCGCAGGCGATTTCCGAGGCTGAACTCATCCCGAGCGAACCGATCACAGTGGTCCTTTCACAGCGCGGCTGGGTGCGCGCCGGCAAGGGCCTCGATGTCGATCCGCTGGCGTTGAACTACAAGGCGGGCGATGGCTTCCAGAGTGCGGCGAAAGGGCGCACGAACGGCACAGCCCTGTTCCTCGATTCGACCGGGCGTGTGTACGGCGTTGCCGCGCACGGATTTCCGAGCGCGCGAGGTCTTGGTGAACCGATCAGCGGCCGCTTCAAGCCACCCGACGGCGCGCGCTTCATCAGCGTGCTGATGGGTGGCGATGAAGATCGCTGGTTGTTCGCGACGAGTGCCGGCTACGGATTCGTGGCACGTCTCGGCGATCTTGTCTCGCGGAACAAGGCTGGCAAGCTCGTCATCAGCGTACCGGCGGGCGCCGAGGTCTTGTCCGCAGCACCGATCGCGTCGCTGACCGAGGATCGTGTCGCGGCAATCAGCAATACCGGCAGCCTGTTGGTCTTTCCGATCGGTGAACTGCCTGAAATGGCGCGCGGCAAAGGCAACAAGATCTACAACATCCCCGGCGCGAAGTTCCGCTCAGGTGAAGAGTCGATGGTGGCACTCGCCGTTGTGCCACCATCCGGCAAGCTCAGGATCGAATCCGGCAAGCGGCATACCACGCTTCGCTATCGTGAACTCGAGGACTATCTCGGGACGCGCGGGCAGCGTGGCCGGAAACTCCCGCGCGGATTCCAGAGCGTCGCGTCGGTATCGGTGGAAAACTGAACGCAACCTGCGGTTGGGACTCCCGTTCCGTGGTGCTCGATCGGTCACGATTGGTAACAGTTGTACCCGGCAGATGTCGGCCCCATGTTCACTAACATTCGGGTGAACCAGTCGGTCTAACTACCTCCATGTCACGCATCCTGTTGTTCCTTGCGACCAATGCTGCGGTAATGGTCGTCTTCAGCATCATCACGTCTATCTTCGGCCTCGATCGCGCTATCGGGCAGAGCAACGTGACGCTGCTGATATACGCCAGCCTGTTCGGTTTCGCAGGTTCGTTCATCTCGCTGTTCATGTCGAAATCGATGGCGATCCGCTCCATGCGGGTGCAGCTGATCGATCAGCCGACCAACGATACCGAGCGTTGGCTGCAGAGCACCGTGCATGCGCAGGCGAAGGAAGCCGGAATCGGTCTGCCTGACGTCGGTATCTTCGACTCGCCTACGCCGAACGCCTTCGCGACGGGCTGGAACAAGAACAACTCTCTGGTGGCCGTCAGTACCGGCCTGCTGCAGACGATGGACAAGGGTGAGGTGGAAGCCGTCCTCGGTCACGAAGTGGCGCATGTCTACAATGGCGACATGGTGACCATGGGTCTGATCCAGGGCGTCTTGAACACCTTCGTGATCATCTTCAGCCGAATCCTCGGTGGCATGATCGATAGTGCGATGCGCGGTAATCGCGGTGGCGGCGGTGGCTACGGCATGGGATTTTTCATCGGCAACATCATCGGCAACGTGGTGTTTGGTGCCATGGCCAGCATGATCGCCGCGTGGTTCTCGAGGCAGCGCGAGTACCGGGCCGACGCCGGTGGTGCGAAGCTCGCTGGTCGTCAGCAGATGATCGGCGCGCTCGAGGCCTTGAAGGGCGGCGCGGAATCGCAGTTGCCCGCGAACCTGCAGGCATTCGGTATAGCCGGTGGAGGCAAGCTTGCGAAGCTGATGTCAACGCATCCGCCACTCGATGTGCGAATCGCGCGCCTGCGTGAAGACGGCGCCGCCGTCCAGCAAGGCTGAACGCGGACGGTCGGGTCAGCCGTTATACTCCCGCGGCCACCGAGGCGCAGCATCGACGGACACCAGCATGGCAAATTACGGTACGAACGAATTCAAGGGCGGTCTGAAGATCATGCTCGACGGCGATCCGCATTCCATCGTCAGCAACGAGTTCGTCAAGCCGGGCAAGGGCCAGGCGTTCACGCGCACCAAGGTCCGCAACCTGAAGACCGGCCGGGTGGTGGAACGGACCTTCAAGTCTGGTGACTCGGTCGAGCCAGCCGACGTCATGGATACCTCCATGCAGTTCCTCTATGGCGACGGGGAGCGTTGGCATTTCATGGACCCCGAGACCTTCGAGCAGCTTGAAGCGGATGTCACGGCGGTCGGCGACGCGCGCCTCTGGCTGCTCGACGGATCGACCTGCGAGGTCACGCTCTACAACGGGCAGCCACTTGCCGTGACGCCGCCGAACTTCGTCGAGATGACGATCACCGAGACCGACCCGGGCCTGCGTGGCGATACGGCGACCGGCGGAACGAAGCCAGCGCACATGGAAAGTGGCGCGGTCGTCAAGGTGCCGCTGTTCATCGAGGAAGGGGAGAAGATCCGCATCGATACACGTACCGGCGAATACGTATCGCGCGTCAAGTGACACGTTGAGCGAGGCACAAGACTGGCGACCGGCAGCAAGCCTCGAGCGGCTCCGTTTTATGGCGAAGTTGCGTGCCGATGTGCGCGCGTGGATGGCGCTCGGCAAGGTGCTCGAGATCGTGACACCGGTCATGTCGACGGCCGCGCCGGGGGAACTGCATCTGCACAGCTACGCGACATCGACCGACGGCGAGATGCGTTACCTGCAGACGTCGCCGGAATTCCCGATGAAGCGATTTCTCGCTGCAGAGGCCGTCGATTGCTATCAACTCGCGCCCGTTTTTCGGGCACACGAGCGCGGTCGCCTGCACAACCCCGAATTCACTCTGCTCGAGTGGTATCGGGTGGGTGCCGATCTCGCGTCGTTGATGAGCGACGTCGAGAATCTCCTGAAAACCTTGTGGTCGCACAACGACAAGATACTCCCGTCGATGCCGCGCTTGCAGTGCATCGATCTCGTCGAAGCCGAGCTGGGGAAAGGTTCGTGTGCGACCAGACGCGAGCGCCCGTTCCTCGACGTGACGCAGGTCCAGGCACACTTCGAGAGTCATGGCCGTTCCTTCCCCGAGTCGATCGGTGACGATGCCGATGCGGCCTTCGATCTCTTGATGGATGAGTTCGTTTTGCCGGCACTGCCCTCGGCCTGTCCAGTCTTCATCCAGGGGTGGCCACCTTCACAAGCCGCGCTTGCGCGCATCACCTGTGACGAACGCGGCCATGAAGTGGCTGAACGATTCGAGGTCTACCTCGGTACCCTCGAGCTCGGCAACGGCTATCACGAGCTGACCGATGCAGTCGAACAGCGGCGTCGATTCGAGATCGATGTGGACCGGAGACGCAGGCTCGGCATGGACTGCCCGCCGATCGACGAGCGCGTTCTGGCGTCGCTCGAAGCCGGCCTGCCGGATTGCGCGGGTGTCGCCGTCGGACTCGAACGCCTGGCGATGGCCATGCTCGACGCTGCTCGCATTGATGAGGTGATGGCCTTTCCGGTGGAGCGTGCGTGAATCTGTCTTCGGGCGATAAGCCTCGTAAAGTGTCCGGTGCGGATTCAATGCAGGCTGCGGATCCGGGACTGGACAAAGTGTCGGACCTTGCCTCCGGTACGCCTGCGGTCATGCGGATTGCTGACGTCGGCGTAGACCCCTTCGTAAACCTATTCCGACCGGCCGGCCTGGCACTCTCGAGCGTAGCTGCCAGCCAGGCCATTCCCGGCAGTCACTGGGGCGACGATGAAGCGGGCCTGATCGGGTGCACGCTCTATGTCCGGGATGACACACCCGTGCATTCGGCGCTGCACGAGGCTGGACACTGGTTGTTGATGGATGCGGATCGACGAGCGAACCTGCATACCGATGCAGGGGGCACGGCGGCTGAAGAAGATGCCGTCTGCTACCTGCAGATCGTGCTTGCCGATAAGGTTCCGGGCATGGGCCGTGCGCGCATGTTGGCGGACATGGATCGCTGGGGCTACTCGTTCCGCCTCGGCTCCGCGACGCGTTGGTTCACCGAAGATGCCGAGGACGCGCGCGCGACCTTGAACTTGCATGCCGAGGTGCTCGAACGAGCCATCGGTACGCTGGATTATTCGCCGGTCGTGCCGATCGACTGACCCATCCTGACAGCGCCTTCCGGTTCGAGGGAGGCGTCCCAGCGTACGGACTTTTCCGTCAGCATGACGATCGTCGACCCCATGTTGAAACGGCCCATCTCATCCCCCTTGGCAAGCGAGATGCGATCGTCTCCGCTGTAGTCGATGCGTGATACGGAACGCCCTTTCGGCGGCGTCACCAGGCCGTGCCAGACAGTCTCGATGGCGGCTACGTTGATCGCGCCCACCAGCACCAGTGCCATCAGGCCCGAGGGTGTCTCGAACAGCGCGACGACGCGTTCGTTACGGGTAAACAGGCCGTCGAGCGTTCGCACGGCATGGGGACCGACGCTGAAGAGCCTGCCCGGGACGTGCGTCTGGCGGATGAGCTGCCCGTCGAGCGGCATATGCAAGCGGTGGTAGTCGCGGGGTGACAGGTAGATGGTCGCGAAACTGCCCTGGCCGAGACGCTCGGTCGCCTCGCCATCGCCGCCGAGCAGGTCGAGGATCGTGTAGTCGATGCCTTTCGCCTGCACGAGCCGCCCATCGGTGGTATCACCGAGCGCGCTGAAGCGACCGTCAGCCGGACTTGCAATAAGGTCAGTGCCCGTCGCGATCGGCCGCGCAGCAGGTGTCAGCGCGCGTGTGAAAAAAGCATTGAAAGTGTCGTAGCGAGAGAGCTCGGGCTCGGCCGCATCGTGCATGTCGACGTCGTAGGTTCTGGCGAATTTCTCGATGACTGCTCGGGTGAAGCGGGAACGTCGTCGCGTCAGCGAAAAGACGATTCGCGACAGGAAGTGCTGCGGCAACGGGGTCAGTGCATGCGTCTTGAGCCAGTCGGCCGCGCTCGCGCTCTGTGCCATCGCACGTGTGTCCCTGGCGGTGCTATCGCTGACAGTACTCTCTCCGACAGTGCTGTCGCTGGCAGTGTTCATCGGTCACCGCCGAGAACAGCATTCACTGTCCGTCGGTCGTCGAGTTCGGCATCTCCATCGGCGGCATTTCCTGATTTTCGTCGCCGTGCGTCATGCCCTCGTGCGTGGTCGAATCACCTGTGCCGTTGCTCTTGCCGTCATCGGCATGACCTCTGCTACCGGCCGCGTGTTCGCCCACGGGAAACACGATGTCGAGCGCACCGGCACTCGTGTCGAGTGTCACGGCGACCTGATCGCCGGCACCCAGTACAGCATTCATTCCCATGAACATCAGATGGTAGCTGCCGTGCTCAAGTGTGAGCGTGGCTCCCGGGTCGACGACCAGCTCGTCCTGACGCTGCATCTTCGCGACGTCGTCGACGATCATGGACAGGTGCAGCTCGACCTTCTCGGCAATCGGGCTCGATGCCCCCGTGATGACGAGTGCTTGTTCGTCCGGGTTGACGATGGTCAGAAACCCTGCCGCGACCGGCGCTTCGGGTGGTGGCAACGGTATGCGGGCATCACTGATCTGTGGCATTTCAGCGAGTGCGGCGTTCGCGAGCAGGAGGCTGACGGCGAGGAAAGTAAAACGGTTCATGGCTGGAGTCATCGGTCGAGGTTTCTGGAGCGTGAGTCTTCAGTTCAGCGCCGCTTGTATTGTCAGATAGTCGGTGACGATCGTCGCCACTTCGTGCGGTGCGGTGAATTTCGCGCGAACCCGGCGTTCAGGATCGACAAGCAGCATCGAGGCAGTATGGTCGACGAGATAGTTGTCCGGGTCGGAGTCGTTAGCGGTGAAGGCGGCGACGATGCCGAGCGAGCGCGTCAGGTCGTGAATGTCGTTCAGCTCTCCGGTGATGCCGACAAAGTCCGCATCGAAAAAGCCGACGTATTCCTTCATGCGCTCGGCGGTATCACGCACCGGATCAACCGTCATGAAGACCACCTGCATGGGTTCGACGTCGCGCTTCTCGAGTTCGGCGACCACGTCCTTCATGACCGAAAGCGTTATCGGGCAGACATCGGGGCAGTGGGTGTAGCCGAAGAAAGCCAGCGACCAGCGGTTGTCGAGAATCGAGGCAGTGAGCGGATTTCCATCGACATCGCTCAGTGTGAAATCCGGGACGGTACGAAAATCGACGGGTAGTAGCTGAGAGCGTTCAAGCGTTGCCTGCAAGGCGCTCAATTCGCCCTCGGTCATGCGGCTGCCATCAGCGGTGCCCGTTTCAGCGCTCGATGCGGCGGGCGCGGATGCGGAGTTGCCTGCACCCTGGGCAACATCACTATCGCCACCGCGAGTGGCGAACCAGGCGCCGCCGCTTGCGGCAAGCACGGCGATGGCCAGCACAGGCAGGACCTTCAACAGTCCCCCTGCAGTTGGTTTTTGCTGATCGTTCATCATGATGCCTTGCTTGAGTGACTCTCATTATACTGGGTGAATCGTCGCTCACCGGCTTGTTGCGAATGACACTGGACCACCATCGCAGTAACCTGCCGGGCGCATCTCCGGAGCCGTTGCTGGTCGGCGAATTGACGCTCGAACAGGGCATCCGGCAGGCAGCAGCCCTGTTCGACCAGGCCGGGCTCGCCTATGGTCACGGCACCGACAATGCGATCGACGAAGCGAGCTGGCTGTTACTCGAAGCGCTCGGGCTCCCCCCTGACCAACTGCCCGACTACCAACGTGAACTGACGGCCGCGGAGCTTGATCATTGCAATCGCCAGCTTGCACGCCGTCTTCATGAGCGCGTTCCTACCGCTTACCTTGTTGGCAGTGCCTGGTTTGCCGGGCACCGGTTCCTCTCCGACGCCCGCGCCCTGGTACCGCGTTCGCCCCTGGCTCAATTCATCAACGATGACTTTCACGGTTTGATTGCGGGAACACCGGGTATCCGCATTCTTGACTTGTGTACGGGCGGTGGTTGTATCGGGATTGCCTGTGCGCTGGCGATACCCGACACAGTCGTGGATGCGAGTGATATCTCCGCGACTGCGCTAACGCTTGCCGCCGAGAACGTCGCGCTGCACGGTGTTGCCGAGCGGGTCAATCTGCTTGAAGGGTCTCTTTTTGAACCGATAGCGGGCCTCTACGATCTGATTCTCTCCAATCCGCCCTATGTGGATGCCCGCGATATCGAGGCGATGCCGGCCGAGTTTGATCATGAGCCGCTGCTCGGCCTTGCCGCGGGAGACGACGGGCTGGATATCGTGCGCGAGATTCTTCGGGATGCGGCGCGGTACCTCAGGGCCGATGGTGTTCTTGTCGTCGAGGTCGGCAACTCGGCGTCTGCGATGAAGGTCGCCTGGCCGTCGGTGCCGTTCGACTGGTTGCACTTTGCTGAAGGTGGCGAAGGGGTCTTCGCGCTGACGCGTGATGAGCTGGTCCAGCACGCGGGTAGCTTTAGGTAGACGATCTACAGGATGCCGAGCTTGAACTGCATGAAGACGACGGCGTTGTTGTGGTGCTCGCCGTAGTCGATTTCGGGTGAACCGCTGATGTTGAGGACGGCGCGCTTGCCGAGGGTGAGTTCCATGGCGGGGAGGGGCACGATCTTGGTGTCGGGCTCGCCGTTGATGAGGAACTGCTTGTGCAGGACGGTGGCACCGAGGATGAAGCGGACGCGGTGATCGAGGGCAGCGAGGCGGGGAGTGGCGTAGTTGAGGCCGCCGTAGAAGGCCTGATAGCCGAAGCTGTCGGAGAGGGTGCCGCCGTGGAAGCCGAGGCGACCGGAGGGTGAGTATTCCCAACCGATGCCGGGGGTGACGGTATTGCGCCCCTCACTCTCCTGGAGATGGAAAGCGAAGGTATTGAAGACGAGGTAGCCGTCGTCGGCGTGGGCCGCGGGGGAGGCAACGGCGAGCATCGAGGCGAGAGCGACAACCGGTGCGATGCGAGCGAGAAGGGCTACGGTGCGAGTGCGGATGGACATGTGCTGGAAACTCCCGATCGTCGCCGGTCTGTGCCGGCTGTGGACTCGCTTCCTGATACATGTCAGGAAGTCGACGCCGACAGTAACGAGACGACGGGAGAAGCGCAAACGAGCGGGGCTTGCGTCAGAAGATCATGTACATCAATGGTTTATGAACGAATGACGCAGCGTCGATAAATTGTCGCGACGGACAATATGCACGTAAGTGCCTGTCGAGGCTCGGGAAATTCGACGAGGGAGTGAATGTCGAGGAACGCCCTTGAAGCGTGACGTGGCACGGATTCGAACGGCGAAGACGAGCGGAATTGTGCAGTACCGAACTTTGTATAGAATCGAAAGAGGGCGGTACGTTGACAGTACCGCGTGAACGAGAATCCGTGAGCACAACCGAATCTACGTAGATGTGGATGGTGAATCTACGTAGATATGGCGGGCCTGCGTCACACTTTCACGGAGGGAGTCTGACGAGTCGCTTCGCGGGTGTGTGCGGCAATCAGGGATACAAGACGGTTCGCGTACAGTGCGGCATCCCCGGGATGCTCACGCTATGAAACTACTGCAGCCGCCTTCATCTCCGCAAAGATGATTTACAGGATGCCGAGCTTGAACTGCATGAAGACGACGGCGTTGTTGTGGTGCTCGCCGTAGTCGATTTCGGGTGAACCGCTGATGTTGAGGACGGCACGCTTGCCGAGGGTGAGTTCCATGGCGGGGAGGGGCACGATCTTGGTGTCGGGCTCGCCGTTGATGAGGAACTGCTTGTGCAGGACGGTGGCGCCGAGGATGAAGCGAACGCGGTGATCGAGGGCAGCGAGGCGGGGGGTGGCGTAGTTGAGGCCGCCGTAGAAGGCCTGATAGCCGAAGCTGTCGGAAAGGGTGCCGCCGTGGAAGCCAACGCTTACGCCACACTCGTCGGTCGCTGCCTCGACGGTCTTTCAACTTTCGAAATCGATTTCCGCGGGCTGACCGCTTCGCCCTCTTGCATCATGGTTCGGGGCTACCCGCTCGAAACGACGCTCGGGACTATTCGATCACGACTGCGCGATGGTTTTGGAAGCTCTACGCTGCACCACACAATGGAGAGTCGCTACCCTGCGCGTACTGCGCATGCCACCAACGATTGGTACCATCATCACGCCGAGGTACACCGGATCGCGCGCTTCGCTCTGCAGCCCCAATCGCTTCCCGGTTAGGTCATTTTGTTGGTTGTATGTAAGTACGTCGATCTAGCGACCACGAGACGATTCAACGCTTGCACATCAATCCAGCTCTGCCACCATCGCCTTTCGTGTCTTCGCATCCGGCATCTCGAGCGACAGGACCGACATGTTCTCGTGAAGGTGATCCACGTCGCGGGTCGCGGGAATCGCGCAGGTGACCGCCGGGTGCGACACGACGAACAACAGACAGAATGCGGCCCAGCTCTCACAGCCGAGCTCGATGGCGAGCGGCGACAAGGCGCGCTTGGCGAGCGAATCGGGCAGGCGCCCCCCGTCAAGCGGTCGATTGACGATGACGACCATGCCGCGATCCGCCGCAAGCGGCAGGAGTCTGCGCTCCGCCTCCCGATGAGTCAGGTTCAGGGTCAGCTGGACGGTGTCGAGATGTTCACGCTGCATCAGCCGTTCAAGCTCGTCGTGCCGTCTGCCGTGCGAAGTCGTCACACCGACGTGACCGATACGCCCCTCGTCCTGCCATTCTCTCAAGCGAGGCAGATGGGCAGGAACATCGACGAGGTTGTGAATCTGCATAAGATCCATCGGCTCGATGCCCCACGATTGCTCGGTGTTGTTCATCTGTGTCACGCCCATCGCGTCGATCGGCGTCCAGATCTTGCTCGCGGCGAACAAGGCCGCTTCGCTCCTTGTTGCAAGCCCCAGCGCGTGCCCGATCAACGCTTCGGCATGGCCGTACATTGGCGATGAATCGATTACCCCACCCCCCGTGTCGAAGAACGCCTGGACAACGTTCACGCGCTGCTCGGTACCGTGGCTACCCGGCTCGAGGTCCAGCGTCAGCCAGCTTCCAAGACCGATGCTGGGGACTGTCCTGCCGCTAGCGGGTATGCGTCTCTGCGAAGACGGGTAGGGTGATGAGCTGAGCGGATTGGACGGTCGAGTGGCCGCGTTCGCCGCAGCGTCGCCGCCGACAGGACGTGTCGGGATCGGCAAGTCACGTCCCCCGTGCCGGGCCCAGAGGGTATCGGCGGTTCCGAGCAACGCAGCCGCGCTCGCTGCTGCCAGCAGATGTCGCCTTGTCGTGCCTGTAGTCGTCAGCTCCCGAGGCGGATGTGTGTCTCCCGTGGCGTCGAGTGACCGTCCAATCGAATCCGGATCTCCCGTCATGCCTGTCTCCCGTGATGTTGTCGACGCCTGCGAGCTCATCCGAAGTGCACCAGCCCCGGAACCACCGCCACCGACGTGACTCAATGCGTGTTGAAGCGCACTCCGTGCTTTCCCGCAAGCTCGGCCAGTCGCTTGTCTGCACTCCAGAGTTTGAGCCCAGGCTGCAGCATGACTGAAGTCAATAGACTCACGTCTGTATAGCCCACGCCCTTGCCGTGGGTCTTGTGAATCTTGATGAAGCGCATTACCTCATCATGCGCAGCTACCGGTGCGACTGGCAGATCGTCCAGAAACTGAATGACTTTCTCGCGATCCTTCAGATTTCCGCAGGCAAGCTCCCCGATCACCAAGGGGTGCATCAACACCCAGTGTTGAGTCAACAGATCTCTGAGCATCTGGTTCTTCGTTGCGAAGTGGTCGATCCAGACTGAAGTATCAATCAGAACGGTCATTAATCCGAGCGTCTTCGTGGCGGCACTTTCAGGTCCGGCATCGTGCCGCCCAGCCGTGCTAGCCGACGCGCAGCTTCCTGCTCGATCAACGCTTTGAGAGCCATCCGCACCAAGCGGGTCTTCTCACTTTCTTCGGTCAGTTCCTGAGCGCGCTTCAACAGGTCGTCGTCAATGTTTATTGTCGTTCGCACAGTGATCATCTCAAGTCATGTCGCATCGAAACCACATCATATGATGTCACTTTCAGATGTCAATTGCGTTCGACACTAACCGGCGCCGTGCTGCCTGACTGGACCGGATCAGCGTCGCGCCGTCCGACGCGATCGAGGTCGAGCCAGCGGGGAAGCGACCGTGATCAAGGCGGGTCGAGAGATCGGCGAGCTCGAGATAGCCCGCTCCGAGTGCCGGGGCGTTCGGATCATGTCGGAAAAGCACCAATCTGCCTTCCCGACCGCTGTATTCGACCTCGTAGCAACCGAGCACCGCGCGTTAGACTGAACACATGTCTTCTCTGTCTGCGCGATCCCACCCAAAAACCCTCTATGAAGCCCTTGAAGCGCTGCCGGACGGGGTCAACGGCGAAATCATCGCAGGGCAGCTTTATGCCTTTCCGCGGCCGGCGGCTCGGCACGGCCTGACGGCAACCAACATCGGCGGCGATCTGGTCAACCCTTACTCCCGCGGGCGCGGCGGGCCGGGTGGCTGGTGGATCATCGTCGAGCCGGAGGTGCACTTCGTCCGCAATGTCGAGCTCTGTGTTCCGGATCTGGCGGGCTGGCACCGCGAGCGCATGCTCGAGCTGCCGGACGATCATCGGTTCGAAGTCGTGCCCGACTGGGTTTGCGAGATCCTCTCACCGTCGACGGCGAGCCACGATCGGGAGACCAAGATGCCGCTTTATGCCCGCTATGGCGTCGGTCACGCCTGGGTTGTCGATCCGAAGGTAGGGCGGCTCGAGGCGTTCGAGCTCGTCGATGGCCAGTGGCGCGACATCGGCGTGTTCGAAGGCGAGGCTTCGATCAGCGTCGCGCCGTTCGACGCGATCGAGATCGAGCCACCGTGGATGGCATGACGCTGTTGTGTTCGGCGATAGTCGTTTGCAGGCAAGCAACTACCCCCCAACGAAAAGCGGCTGGCCACAAGGGCCAGCCGAAGGGGTGATTCCGTAAAGCCGATTCCGTGTAGACGATCTACAGGATGCCGAGCTTGAACTGCATGAAGACGACGGCGTTGTTGTGGTGCTCGCCATAGTCGATTTCGGGTGAGCCGCTGATGTTGAGGACGGCGCGCTTGCCGAGGGTGAGTTCCATGGCGGGGAGGGGCACGATCTTGGTGTCGGGCTCGCCGTTGATGAGGAACTGCTTGTGGAGGACGGTAGCGCCGAGGATGAAGCGGACGCGGTGATCGAGGGCCGCGAGGCGGGGGGTGGCGTAGTTGAGACCCCCGTAGAAGGCCTGATAACCGAAGCTGTCGGAGAGGGTGCCACCGTGAAAGCCGAGGCGACCGGAGGGTGAGTATTCCCACCCGATGCCGGGGGTGACGGTATTGCGCCCCTCACTCTCCTGGAGATGGAAAGCGAAGGTATTGAAGACGAGGTAGCCGTCGTCGGCGTGGGCCGCGGGGGAGGCAACGGCGAGCATCGAGGCGAGAGCGACAACCGGTGCGATGCGAGCGAGAAGGGCTACGGTGCGAGTGCGGATGGACATGTGCTGGAAACTCCCGATCGTCGCCGGTCTGTGCCGGCTGTGGACTCGCTTCCTGATACATGTCAGGAAGTTGACGCCGACAGTAACGAGACGATGGGAGAAGCGCAAACGAGCGGGGGTTGCGTCAGAAGACCAGTTATATCAACGGCTTATGAACGAATGACGCAGCGTCGATAAATTGTCGCGAAGGACAATGTGCACGTAAGTGCCTGTCGAGGCTCGGAAAAATCGACGCCGACGGGAGCGGTAGGGAACGCGATGGAAGCGTGACGTGGCAAGGATTCCGGGGGCGAACGCGAGCGGTTTTGTGCGGTAGCGAACAAGGACGCGGGTCCGGTCGAAGAAGTTCGTCATCGGAGCCCTACCGCATTTATGTATGAGCAGCAGATGTCAGAATTGAACTCCCTTGCTTGAGCGCCACCGAATCTACGCAGATGTGGATGGTGAATCTACGTAGATATGAATGGGTCTGCGTCACACTTTCATGGTGGGAGTCTGACGAGTCGCATCGCGGGTGTGCGCCGCCTCTTTGCGGACCGCTTGTGTCGTGAGAAACGGAAAGCGGAAAAACATGTTCGCCCAATTGCGGCAGCAATGAGTCATGCGCGCCTGCCACCCGACGAACGGTGCCCGCGACGCTTGGCGCGTTCCGAAGGAAGGTTCCCCTCGCTACAGAAACCTGGGAGCTCGGCTCCAGACGGAGCGCGTCGGTGCTCTCCAACGGCTTGTGTCAGGGTTGGTTCGATTCCGGTTTCTATCGTGATCCTGCCTGAGAAGAGGCCAGGATGAGTCAAGCTTGCAGAACAATCAAGGTTGTGTTTGACTAATTTTAGAGGCGCGACGACACCTGCAAATCCAGTCCCTGCGCAAACACTTACTCAACAACGCTGGGATAAGCATGGGGTTATTCCTCATGGATGAAACGCTACCTACTTTTACCGACGAAGGGGCCTACATGAAGACAGCGGTCTCGACGCTAGCAATATGCGCGCTTGTATTCTATATCTTCGTGCTCTCTGCTGGCCCAGCACACTCGGCGCCAGACTGCTCGCCAGGCGACGTCCACACCTGGAAGTCGGGGTTCGTGGTACGCCGCATAGTCGTCAGTAACGACTCGAACAGAACACTAGTCCCGCCGCGCGTCCGCTTGGGGTTCAATGGTGTGGTTGGTGTTGGCGACTCCTGGGGCGCAACGGCGACGTCCGACGGACGAACGGTCACACTCACGGGCAGTGATCGCAATGCGACTCTCGCCGCTGGCTCGTCCGCACGATTCGTCTTCAAGGGAACCGGCAGCCCCGGCACGGTCACCTGCACGGTACTGGCAGATGGCGACTCGGCACCAACCCCTACCCTACTGGACGACGCATCGGCTCCCCCCGGGCAGAGCCCATCCGTGCCGCGCTCTGACGACACCACTCCAGTGATCTGGCGCGACGATGAGATCGACGCGGGCACGCCTGGACAGAAGTGGCGAGGCGTTAACGACACCCGCATCGTTGCCGACTGCGGCGGCGAGCGAGGACAATGCCTCGAGGTGAGTTACGTCCCGACGGACCGAGGCTCCGGTCGGCTGCAGACAGCGGTGGATATCCCTCCGGGTACAGACTACACGCTGCTCTACGACATCCGTTTCGGTGATGGTTTCGAGTTCGTGCGCGGTGGCAAGCTGCCTGGGCTCGCCCCGGACGTGCATACGACAGGATGCAAGCAGACGAGCTCGGCGAGCTGGAGTACGCGACCGATGTGGCGCGTTGAAGGCGCCGCGCAAGCCTACTTCTACGGTCAGGACCGGACCGGAAACTGCGGTGACGGCGAGCGAAGCGCGACCGGTGCGTTCAATCCTGGCCAGTGGCAATCCGTGGCACTACGCGTCAAGCTCAATGGCGGCGAATCCACCCTTGATGGCGAGGTCACGCTTGTCGTTGATGGAATGGATGTGTCGCGCAATCAGAACGTCCGTCTGCGCTCAAGCATCGCGGACGCCTCGGAGATCACTCGCTTCTTCTTCAGCACATTTTATGGCGGTGCCGATCCGAGCTGGGCGCCGACGCAAACCACAACGATCCGCTACGACGACTTCCGCGTCATCGACAATACGACTACGCTGGCCCGGTAAGTGAACCTGCACCGGATTCCATACCCATCGTCGAACTCCCTTGCTCGAGCGCCGCTGAATCTACGTAGATGTGGATGGTGAATCTACGTAGATGTGGAAGTGCCTGCGTCACACTTTCAGGGAGGGAGGCTGACGAGCCGCCTTGCGGTCGATCAGCCCAACACAACCCGACGATGCGCCCAGCGCGCGGCGATGTCGCCATCGTGCGTCACCAATACAACGCCGAGACGGCGCGCCTCAGCGATCTCGGTCAGCATCTCGAGTGTGCGGGCTTGCGTTATCGGGTCTAGGCGAGAGGTCGGTTCGTCGGCGAGCAGCACCTTGGGTCGGGCGATCAGCGCGCGAGCCAGGGCAATGCGCTGCAGCTCGCCGCCGGAGATGGCGTCGGGGCGACGTGCGAGCAGCGAGGTCGGCACTGCGAGGCGGGTCAGCATGTCCTCGACCTCGGACCAGGGCGCGCCGTTCAGATTGGCGACATCCCGGAGGCTGGTCGCCAGAGGGACGTACGGCGAGAACGCGGCGGGTGGGTCCTGGTAGAGCTTCTGGATCGCGCGCGGGCCGAGACTCGCGGCGCGGTGAACGGTGCCGCGCGCGGGCGCGATCAGCCCGGCGAGGGTATCGAGCAGGCTCGTCTTGCCCACGCCGCTCGGACCGACCAGCGCGACGCGCTCGCCCTCGCGCAAGCTCAGGTTCAGCCCTTCGAGCAGCAGCTGCCGCCCGCGCACGACGGCAAGTTGTCGCGCCTCCAGCAGCATCTCGCCAGGGGTGACAGGCTTGGCATGCGGCCAGGTTCCGGGGTCGGCGGCGATCAGCTCGCGCGTGTAAGCGTGGCGCGGTGTCGACAGGACGGAACGGGTCTTGCCTTCCTCGACGATCCGGCCCTCGCGCAGCACGAGCAGGTGCCCGCCGAGGGCGCGGGCGACGGTCGCTTCATGCGTGACGACAATCAGCGTCCCGCCCTTCGCCGGCACGGCAGCGAGCTCCTTCACAACCCGCGCGCGGCGATCCGTGTCGAGGCCCTTGGTGGGCTCGTCGGCGATCAGGATCGGCGCGCCGCCGGCGGTCGCGGCGGCGAAGGCCACGCGTTGCGCCATGCCGCCCGACAGCGCACCAGGCAGGCGCATCTCGGCGCCCGTCAGCCCGAGCGCTTCGAAGGCCTGTGCCTGCGCCGCCTCAGGGTCGTCGCTGCTCGCGACGTAGCGATAGGTCTCGCGGACTTGCGGGGCGGCGCGCATGAGCGGGCTGAGCGCGCGCCAGGGTTCCTGTGGCAGGGCGGCGAGCCGTCGGCCCCATAGCGCGGCGCGCTCTTCAGGGGCCCAGTCGTCGACTCGCTTCCCGTCCAGCGTGACCACCCCTTCAGACTGCAGTTCGGTGGGAAGCGTTCCGAGAATTGCCTGGGCGACGAGGCTCTTGCCCGCTCCGGTCTCGCCCATGACGACGAGTGTGCCGCCCGGTGGGACATCGAAGCCGACGGGGCCGAGCAGCGGTACATCGCCCGCACGGACGTGCAGGTCGCGCACGGCGACCGTTGCGTTGGTAGAGGCGGTCGTCATGGACGCCGCATCCCGCCGACGCTCAGGTGCAGTGCGAGGACAGTCAATACAAGCGCGGTGACGGGCTGGAGGATCAGCCAGGGCGCCTCGCGCCAATAGGGCAGTAGCTCTGTCATCATCACACCCCACTCCGCCTGCGGCGGGCGGATGCCGACGCTGACGAAGCCGAGCGCGGCGACGGCGGTCACGGCCGTGGCCGCACCGAAGGCGGCGATGGTCAGCAGGCCCGGTCCGATCTCGGGGACGAGGTGACGGCGCAGGATCGACCACGGTCCGAGCCCCAGCATCCGCGATGCCTCGACTGCCGGCGCGCCGAGCACGACGCGCGCCCGCTGACGGGTGTAGCGGAAGTACTCGACCCAGAGCGTCAGCGAGATGCCAACGTAGAGTGCCCACCACGAACCCGGCGCGATGGCCGCGAGCATCAACACGAGAAGCAGCCCCGGTAGCGCCAGCACCGCATCGGCGAAGGCCGTCAGCAGCCGATCCGTCCAGCCCCCTGCGCGGGCGGCGAGTACGCCGAGGAGTGCGCCCGGTAGCGCCGCCGTGATGACCGAGAGAAGCGCGAGACCGAGTGACAGTCTTGCCCCCGACAGTAAACGTGCCGCCATGTCTCGCCCGAGGTGATCGGTGCCGAGCAGGTGCACCGCGCTCGGGCTCTGACGCGCGTCGAGGAGCGATTGCGTGGCCGGATCGTGGCCGACGAGCGCCGGGCCGACAGCCGCCGCGCCAATGAGCATGGCGAGCAGCGTGAGACCCGTTAGTCGGGGAGCGCCGGGGCGCGGTAGCCGCCGGGCGGGAGGTAGCCCGGTGGCGATCTGATCGCTCATGTCGCGCGCGGATCGATGACCCGGCAGGCCAGATCGATACCGAGGTTCAGCAGGACGTAGATCAGCCCCAGCGCGAGCGCCGTCCCCTGCACCATCGCCACGTCGCGTGCGAAGATGGCATGGACGAGGGCGTGCCCGATGCCCGGCCAGGCGAACACCGTCTCGACGATGACCACCCCCTCGATCAGGTAAGCGCCCTGCACACCGACGTAAGCGACCACCGGCAGAGCCGCGTTGCGGAGCACGTGCCGGAGCACGGTCAGGCGTGCGCTTAGCCCCTTGGTGCGGGCGAACAGGCGCCACTCGGCCGACATCGCCTCGGCAACCGCGTCGCGAACGACGCGCGAGGAGACCGCAGCGAGGCCGAGCCCGAGCGTCAGCGAAGGCAGAATCAAGTGCCGTGGCCCGTCGAAGCCCGCCACCGGCAGTAGGCGCAGTTGCACGGCAAACACCAGCACCAACACGATGCCCAGCGCGAAGGCCGGCACGGCGCGCAGGAAGATCGAGATCGCGAGCCCCGTTTGATCCACTACTCCACCGGGCCGCATCCCGGCGGCGATTCCCACGGGTAGCGCGATAAGGAGCGAGGCGACGACAGCGCCGCCCGCCAGCAGCAACGAGTAGCGAAGCTGCGTCGCTACCTCCTCGATGACGGGCGAGCCATAGACAAGCGAGCGGCCGAGATCGAAGCTTGCCAACGCCCCGAGCCAGTTCCAGAGCTGCGCCCACAATGGCTGATCGAGACCCAGCTCGATCCGCACCGCCTCAGCGGCGGCCGCATCCATGAGGTCATAACCGTAGCGTCCTGCCGCGATGCGATAAGCCGCGTCGCCCGGCAGCGCGTGCATCATCGCGAAGCTCGCGACGCCAACAACGAGCGCAACGATCAGCGCCTGCATGCTCCTGCCTGCGAGGATCGCGAGGAAGGGGGCGGCCCGTGAGGCGGCTCGAGGTGCGCCTCCGAGCGTACCCTCCGAGTCGCCGCGAAGGCCGAATCGTTCGCTCAAATTGCTCAAATTGCTCAAATCAGTCCGCTCAAGGGGAACTCCCCGGGTCATTCCGCCCAGGTCAGGGCGCTCAAGCCGTAGGAGCGCTGTAGCGGATCGATGACAACGCCGCGCAGACCGTCCGCGATGGCGACCGTGTGCTGGTACCAGACGATCGGGATCACCGGCAGCTCGGCCTGGAGTGTCGCCGAAACCGTGTCGATGGCCTCGGCACGAACCGCCTCGTCTGCACTCGCGGCGATGCTTTCCAGGGCGTCTGTCACCGTCGCGTTCTCCCAGCCCATCGCACCCCAGTCGCCGCCGCTGGCACCAAAGTCCTGCAGCACGGTACCGATCGGGTCGGGCGTCAGCGCGTAGTTGCGGGCGTAGAGCGCGACCTCGAGTGTGCCGTCCTGATGTCCTTCGGGGATGATCGAGTAGTTTGCCACCGTCACCTTGAGCTCAACGCCTATCGCCCGCCATTGGTCCTGCAGGGCCGCTGCCATCAGCGGTAGCTCCGGCCTGTCGGGAAAGGTCCTCAGTTCCAACGCGAAGCGCTCCCCGTTGCGAGTCAGGATGCCGTCCTCGCCTTCGCTCCAGCCCAGCTCCGCCAGACGCGCGCGAGCGGTCTCGACGTCGGTCTCGAGCGGCGCGAGCGTCTCGTCATGCCAGGTGCCGAGCGCGGGCGGGAAGAGCTGCGTCGCCGCGCTTTCGGGAAAGCGCGTGATTGCGGCAGCGATGCCGGCACGGTCGATGGCGAGGCTCAATGCCTCGCGCGCACGGGGATCGTTGAGGAAGGGGTGAGCGGCGTTGACCTTCAGCGTCACCACGCGCGGGATCGGGACCGCGACGGTCTCGACATTCGTCACGTCGCCGAGGCGCGCGAAGCCCGCCGGGTCGAGCGTGAAGACGAGATCCGCGTCGCCGCTTTCGGCCAGCAGCGCGCGCGTCTCGGCACGACCCGCAGCGAGGTAGTTCGCGGTCTCGATCGCCGGGACTTCACCCCAGTAGTCGTCGAAACGCACCATCTCGATTGCCTGCGGCGGATTGAATGCGGTAACGCGAAACGGACCGGTGCCGATCAGTTCGGCCGGCACGCCGTCCGCATCCAGCGCGCCGGGCGACGGGATCACGGTTGTCGCGTGTGCCATCAGCGCCGGCAGCGCAGCGAAAGGACGTTCCAGTTCGACCACGACCGCCCCGTCAACCGCCTCGATTCCGGTGATTGGCGCCTGCGCAAGTACACCCGGTTGCTCATAGGCGCGCTTCAACGCCTGCGTCGCGTTGGCCGCGTCGAATGCCGTGCCGTCATGGAAGCTCACACCCTCACGCAGCGCGAAGGTCCAGCTCAACCCATCTTCAGAGACCGACCAGTCGGTAGCGAGACCGGGGCGCAACGTGCCCTTCACGTCCGCATCGACGAGGTTCTCCATGATTTGCAGCTTCTGGGTGACGAAGCCCGATACGGCGGGATCGGCGCTCGCCACCTCCCAGGGCGAGGCGACCGTTACGTTCGTGCGCGCCTGCGCCGCGAGCGGCATATGCAGGAGGAATATGAAAAGCGCGGCGAATATCGGCGCCGTCGGTCGGAAGGGCATTCGGATCTCCGGGATGCAAGTGATGGATCGTCGCTGTTCTGTACAGCGCGCCTTGTTACGTTATAACGAAACGTACGACGATGTCATGACTTGCAAACTGATTCGCAAATTAGCAATTAGCAATTAGCAATTCGCAATCGGAGGAGTTGCCCGACGGTGGTGACTCGTGTGCCGCTGTCGACGTCGATTACCGACCGTGAGGCAATAGAGAATGCACAGCCGTGTTCACCCTCAGGCCGCCTGGAATGAGGAGTCAGCTGATCGGCTTCGACAGTGTGTCCACTCCACACCTCAAAGATGATTATGTGTAGACGATCTACAGGATGCCGAGCTTGAACTGCATGAAGACGACGGCGTTGTTGTGGTGCTCGCCGTAGTCGATTTCGGGCGAACCGCTGATGTTGAGGACGGCGCGCTTGCCGAGGGTGAGTTCCATGGCGGGGAGGGGCACGATCTTGGTGTCGGGCTCGCCGTTGATGAGGAACTGCTTGTGCAGGACGGTGGCGCCGAGGATGAAGCGGACGCGGTGATCGAGGGCCGCGAGGCGGGGAGTGGCGTAGTTGAGGCCGCCGTAGAAGGCCTGATAGCCGAAGCTGTCGGAGAGGGTGCCGCCGTGGAAGCCGAGGCGACCGGAGGGGGAGTATTCCCAACCGATGCCGGGGGTGACGGTATTGCGCCCCTCGCTCTCCTGGAGATGGAAGGCGAAGGTATTGAAGACGAGGTAGCCGTCGTCGGCGAGGGCCGCGGGGGCGGCGACGGCGAGCATCGAGGCGAGGGCGGCAGCCGGTGCGATGCGAGCGAGAAGGGCTACGGTGCGAGTGCGGATGGACATGTGCTGGAAACTCCCGATCGTCGCCGGTCTGTGCCGGCTGTGGACTCGCTTCCTGATGCATGTCAGGAAGTCGACGCCGACAGTAACGAGACGACGGGAGAAGCGCAAACGGGCGGGGCTAAGGTCAGAAGATCATTAATATCAACGGCTTATGAGCGGACGACGCAGCGTCGATAAATTGTCGCGAAGGACAATGTGCACGTAAGTGCCTGTCGAGGAAGGGGAAAATCGACGGGGGAGGGGATGTCCGGAAACGCCCTGGAAGCGTGACGTGGCAAGGATTCGAACGGCGAGGGCGAGCGGAAATGTGCGCTACCGAACTTTGTGCGGTACCGAACGTGGGCGCCGGACGGGTCAGATCGACGACTTCCTGCTTCTGCCCGCGAGCAGAAGATGTGCTCCAGCGTTAAGCTTGAGCTTGCAAGCGCTTGCTCACGAACGGCGATGTCATCGAGCGCAGCAACGCGCTATAGCCGGGTATGAAGGCGACCCGCTCACCGACCTGCAGTGGCGCATCCGACTCGACGATCAAGTGATCACTGCTGGCACCGAGCATACGAACGCCGGGTGGCGGTTGCAGATCACCCGGCTCGGTGTCCTGGCGGCCGATCGCGAGAATGGCCTGCTGTACCGGCCCACGGTCCTTCACCACCACGGTATTGCCCACGGCGTTTTGCGCGATCGTGCCTTGCGGTAACGAGGGTTTGATGCCGGATTCGATAACTTCCGCGATCAGCGTGAACGCGTCGGTATGCAGCCCGCCGATTGGCGTGCGATCCATGGGGTCGCAACCGAGCATCAATGCCTCGCCCACGCGCAGATCGTTGATCCTGCCAGTGTCTGCCTGACGCAGAGCCCAATGCAGGTTGGCGGAGTTGCCCCCCGAGCCGAGCGCGCAAGCAGGGCGTCCGGCGCGTCTGAGTTCACGGTCCACGAGGTCGGCCAATGCCGACAACTCCGCCATGTTGTGCGGGTCCGGAACCACGCCGCTACGACAGGCCAGGTTAGTGCCGATACCGGCAAACTCGATGTTCGGCAGGTTCAGCAGCCTGTGCAGGATTTGTGGCACGTCGGCTGGCAACACGCCTTCGCGCAAATCGCCCAGTTCGACCATCAGCACAATGCGATGGCACAGTTGCGCCTTGCGAGCGGCACGCGAGAGCGCCGCGATAACGTCCAGTTCGGTATTCAGGCTGGTGTTGGCATGGCGGACCACGCGATCGACCTGGCTGAGCATCGGTGAGCGGATCAGCGTCATGGGTGCCGCGATACCCGCGCGACGCAGCGTTTCGATGTTCTCGATGCGGGCATCCGCAAGGGTCGTCACGCCAGCGGACAGCAGTGTTGCTGCAATCTCGGGACAACCGAGTGTCACCTTGACCACTGCGGTCATCGCAATGCCGCGCTGCGTCAGGCGCTGGCGCAGGACGCAGGCGTTGTGATGGATCTTGTCGAGGTCGATGTCCAGCCGAGGCGCGACGGGCGTGCTGCCCGTCGCGGCTAACTCACCCGGCAAGGGCGGTGATCGTGCGCGCAAGTTCCGGGAAAGCGTCGATCGCCATGGCACTCAGACGCTCCGTGGGCCGCTCGAGCGCGTCGGTGACCGGGATGCCCAGCTCCCGTTCATAGCACACCAGTGTGTTTTCGAGCTCGGCATCGCTCATGTGCTCGTGGTTGAGCGTGAGCCCGATGACGCGCGTCGCGGCGAAGGCCTGGATCAGGTTGATTTCGGAGGCGGGCGAAGGCATTGGCATCGCCTCGAAGTCGCAGCGGTGTGTGCGCGCGGGTGCGTGTTGCAGAATGACGCCGTGCGGGCGACTGCCACGCAGGATGAACGACGACGTCGAGTAGGCGGGGTGGCTCAACGCGCCCTGTCCTTCGATGATGATGACGTCGGGGGACTCGCGCTCGAAGGCCTCGACGATCTTCGCCTCCAGCTCGCCCGCGCAGAATTGCGATGGCACGGCATCCAGTGCAATGCCATAGCGTGCGCCCTGGATGAGACCGGTCTGGCCCGTGCCGATCATCACGGCGTTCAGTCCACGCGCCTTCAACGCCCGTGTCAACAGGGTTGCCGTGGTGCGCTTGCCGATGGCGCAGTCGGTACCCAGCACCGCGATGCGTGGGCAATCGACCGAGTCGATGCGTCCACTGAAGGTATGCGGCGCTCGACCGGTTTCGGGTCGCCTGATGTCCAGGATCTGCACATTCATCCGCTTGCTGGCGGCGGCAAACTCGGCGTCGTCGTTGAGAAACTCATGCAAGCCGTTGACGATATTCATGCCGAGTTCGATCGCGGCAAGTAGCAAGCCCCGTTCGTGTGACGACAAGCGACCGATCGCGGGTGCCATGCCGAAGATGAACCAGTCCGGCACCGAGCCGGCTTCTGTTACAGCCTGGGCAAGATCGCGGTAGACCGGTATGCCGTTGGGCGTACCGTCCAGCACACTGCCCGCGTCCGAACCGGCCAGTTGGCTGTCGATGACCGACAGGATTCGATAGCGTTCGGAATGACGGACCAGACCGTTGGCGGTCTTGCCGTCAATGGCGCCGAAGTTCGCCTCGCAGTAGACGATCGCGGTGTCGGTTTGCGTAGGCTCCCAGGCGGCGATCGCCGAGGCGGCACGCACGACGGACAGGTCTATGACAGATGGTTGCGCGCTCGACAGCGCGCCTGACAGCAGGATGGACATGATCGCTCCTCGTGATGAACTCAGAGGAGGCGACGGGATCGTTTCGGCCGCGGGTGGCCGATGTCAACGAGTGGTCCCCCTAAGCAGGGACTCTGCAAGCTAGCACAGGCAACCGGCCGGGGTCGTACTCATTGACGGATTGTCGAACGCGGTATCGGCGCGTGACGTTGCGCAGGCAGGCTGTGCCACGTGCGTACGCGTGAACGTGTCTTGAGGGAGGGAGATTCGACAACCCGTTTTCACGAACTCAGATCGCGGTTGTTGTCCACGACGACCTTGATGGCGTCTCGCAGCTGAGCGTCGACGACAATCGCTTGCGCTTCGTTGGCTGAAACCCCGAGCTTTTCGCCCAGCTGCTTGTTGCTCAAATGTCCCTTGCAGGCGGCATGGATCCATCGCTCGCGCGCCTCTTTGATGCGTCGAAATCCGGTCAAAAGCGGCAGAATCTTTTTCATCGATTGTCCCTCGTGATCCGGGCTGGCTCACCACCCATCATTGGGTGTTTCTGCATAAAAGTACACAAGCACGACACCGTTTATCAGTTTCGAGGCAGTTAGAGGTGAACGCTGAAGTCGAGTCGCCTGCTCTTTTTCTCGGAGATGCAAGCGTCGAAGAGGCGTTTGCACCGGCGTGGTTTGGGGCGTCGAGAGGGCGCTGGAGTACCTTCCAATGCTGGCCGCCTCACTTCCTGATCTCTCGACAGGACTCAATTACGCGCATATGACGGCGCACGCAGACATCTAGCTGATCTACGGCGTGGGCTGCGGGGGAGGCGACGGCGAGCATCGAGGTGAGAGCGCCCTGCAACCGGGAGGAAGAGGCTCCAAGTACCGACTCGGAGCCTACGGCCGTACCGGGCGCTTAGGTCCTCACCAACCGCACTACCGCCGAGGTGACGGTGGCCGAGCGAGAATGGTTGTCGGATTTGCTGATTACGGCCAGCCTTGTATTTTCTACGAACGTGTTGTTGGTAACGTGCACGCCCGAGCTGTCCCGGATCAGCAGAACGCGCTCGGCCGTCCTGTCGGCGTCTTCGGACTGAAGGCACCACTCGCATGACCCCTCCCCACCTCAGGCACCCATCGCGCCGCTCTGCCGGCTCGCCTCTTCCACGGCGCGCTCGAGCGACTCGTTTTTCTCGAGCAGCTTCGCGAAACGCGCTTCATCCAGCACCAGCAGCGTGCACGGCGTGATCGCCTTCGCTTCGGCGCGAGGCCAGCGGTGCTTCAGGACAGTCAGGCTGCCGAAGATCTCCCCGCGACCGAGACGCCGGACTTGACCGGCGATCTGTAGCTCGACGGCCCCGGACACCAGGAAGAACACCTCGCGCGACATGCTGTTCCTGACGAAGACAAGCTCGCCGTCAGCGACATAGCGTGTGAGCAACACGCGGCGTAGCCTTCGCAGTGTCGCCTCGTCGAATTCGGTAAACAGGGGGAAGTGGCGAATCAGCTCCGATTTCTGCACGGCCAGATCCAGTCGCGGACGCTTTTCGTCCACTAGTCGACGAGCGGAAACGTCCTGTATCAGCGCGGTATGCAGCTCTGTCCCGATCAGGCCGTCTTCGCGCAAGGTATCGTACTCGTATGCCTCGAGACGCAACGCGGTGAGCCGTATGAAGCGGCGCTCGACGTCGTCGGCGTACCCGGGGAATTGAAGGCGCAAGCCATCGAGCGACTGCTCGATCATCTGTAGTCGTCGCCCCAGGATCTCATGCAGTAGCTCGCCGACGCGCCGCCCGTGGATGCGCCGGATTCGCCTGTCCACGAATCCCTCGAGCTGCCTGACGCTCAGTCGTTGGGAGAGCAGCATCTCGAACCGCTCGGCCGTCATGCTGGCCAACGGGCGGGACAAGCGCAGGTTGTCGTGCAGGAAAACCGCGGTGCGAAACGAGCGCTCGTAACGCAGGCTTTGACGCGCGGCGCGCCGATACCCCGTGCGCCCGGTCGAACGCGTCGCCTCAAGCAGCCGCTCGGCATCGGGCAGGATGCGTTCGGCAAGACGAGGGGAGATCGCGCGCTCACGTAGGTGCGCGAGGATCGTGTCGCGTTCGGCACCGGCAAGCGTGATCAGTCCGAGCGTGATCCGGTCGCGATCGAGCACGCCCTCGTTCTCCTCGGCCTGACCGACCACCCGATCGAGCGTTTCGCCAAACCGCTTGGCTTCCGAGCGAACGATCTCGTGGTTGAGTGCGTATGGCTCTATTGTCCGTGCCAGATGCTCGCGGACGCTCTGCATGGCCACGGCGATCACTTGATCCGATAGTGCCCGGTCGAGCGGCGAAAGCTGGTCGAGCTTCAGCCATCCGATCACCCAGCGCAGCGTCGTTCCCTGCGCGAGCAGCGTGAACAGCGTGAAGCCGGTGGCGAGAATGCCGACCGGGCGCTTGACTTCGTCCGGAACCAGAACGCTTTCGGTCACCGCCAAGGCCAGTGCAAGTGTCACCGCACCGCGCAGACCACCCCACAGGATAGCCGTCCGGTAGGCCGGTTCTACCGGGGGCGAGATTCGCAACGCTGAAAGCGTCGGCATCAGCGCGAAGAGGATCACCGCTCGCGCGGCTAAGGCGGCGCACACCACCACCGCGACGAGCAGCAGATCGTCCATGCGTACCGTCTCGAGCAGACGCGGAATAAGCAACGCGGCAAGGATGAAGATCAGCGCCCCGGCCCAGTGAGCGAGCAGATCCCACACTTCGCGCAGGTTCGACCACGCCAACGGTGGCAGTCGCGACGGCCCGACGAAGTTGAGCGTCAACCCCGCGCTCACCACCGCAATCACACCCGAGACGCCGAACCCCTGCTCGGCGGACACGTAGGCCAGGTACGGCAACGCGACCGAGACCGAAATCTGCGCCAGCTCGAAGCGGGCCAGACGGGTCATGAGACTGACTGCAAGGCGAGCGGCCAGCCATCCGACCGCCGTGCCGCCGACGATCAGCAGAGGGAAGCGGGTGAGCGCGCTCTGTAGCTCCGGCGTAGGCCCGCCGATTGTCACGAATCTGGCGAACAGGCTGAACAGCGCTATGGCAGCGGCGTCGTTGAGCAGACTCTCGCCCTCGATGATTCGTGCCAGCCGCCGGGGCGCGGACATGGAGCGGAAGATGCTGACAACGGCAGACGGATCGGTGGTCGAGACGATGGAGCCGATCAGCAGGCAGGCAAACAGCGGCAGCGCACCGGTCCAGTACAACGCGTACCCGACGGCGAGCGTCGCCACCACCACGGCCACGATCGCGAGCGTGAGGATCGGCACCCAGTCGTCCAGCATGCGCCGGAGATCCATGCCCAGCGTCACCTGGAACAGGAGCGTCGGCAGGAAGACGTAGAGGAAGAGGTTCGAGCGGATCGGCAGCGCGAGGATCACCTCGGCGACCGGGTTCAGTGCGTCGGTAAGCTCGGTGTGCAGGAAGAACACAGCGCCCGCCCCGATCATCATGCCGACGCAGGCGAGCATCACGCTATAGGGCATGCCCAGGCGCGCCGCCACGGGTTCCGCAACGGCAATGACGATAAAGAGCGATGCGACCGTCGCAATGAGTATGCTGATGTCCATGCAAGCAGTGTCGCTGGAGAAGCAGTACGCGTCGAGACGAGAATCCTGGTTAGACCACTCCCGGAGAGGCCACTACACGAGGGAGACTAGGACTTGAGGGAGGCGTAAAGGTCGCGGGTCTGTTGGGCAATGCTTGTCCAGCTGAACTGCTCGACAGCACGCTGTCGGCCTGCCTTGCCGAAACGCTCGCGCTTCTCGGGATCATCCATCAGACGATTGATGTTGTGCGCAAGATCCTTGGCGAAGGATCGTGGATGGAGTGGCGCGAAGGGGCTTTCGTTCTGCTGTGCCACGGGGACGAGAAAGCCGGTTTCGTCGTGCACGACAACTTCGGGAATACCGCCGACCATTGAGCCGACAACAGGCGTTTCGCAAGCCATCGCCTCGAGATTGATGATGCCAAACGGCTCGTAGATTGAAGGGCAGCAGAATACGGCGGCACCGGAGTAGAGCTGGATGACGTCGGTCTTGTCGACCATCTTGTCGATCCAGTAGATGCCCTCGCGTTTCTTGCTGACTTCAGCGATGGCAGCGTCCATCTCGGCGGCGATCTCCTTGGTGTCAGGGGCACCGGCACATAGCACGACGTTATAGCTTTCGCGCATGTGTTCAATGGCTTCGACGAGGTGGATGATGCCCTTCTGCCGAGTGATGCGCCCGACGAAGAGGACGAAGGGTTTGTCATCGGGTACGCCGAATTTACTCAACGCGGGCGTTGGATCGACTGGCCGGTACTCTTCGGTGTCGATGCCGTTGTAGATGACGTGTATCTTCTCGGGCGCTACGTTGAAGTGCTTGAGAATATCGGTCTTGGTGCCCTCGGAAACGGCAACGACGGCGTCCGCCATTTCCAGTGCCGTCTTTTCGACCCAACAGCTGAAATCATAGCCGCCGACGAGCTGTTCGCGCTTCCAGGGGCGTAGTGGCTCGAGTGAATGGCCGGTGATGACGAGCGGGATACCGTAGTTGAGCTTCGTCATGATGCCGGCGAGATGTGTGTACCACGTGTGGCAATGGACGACATCGGCTTCGTTGCCATCGGCGTTGTAGCTGACCGCACGCTGCGAGCTGCCGAAAATGGAATGAAGGAAATTCGGCGCACTGAAACCGGCGGTGTCCACCGGGTAACCTTTGACTTTCAGCGGATAGTTCGGATCTTCCTGATCACCGAAGGCACGGACGTCGACGTCGACATCCTTCAGTCTGGAGAGTTCGCGGGTCAGATACTCCACATGCACGCCGGCACCGCCGTAGTTGTAGGGAGGGTATTCGTTGGTGTAGATGAGTGCATTCATGGTTGATCTTTCCAGGGCAAACGTTCAGGTTCTGACATCGGGCTCGCTTCGGCCGGTATGCTCACGGATGCGCGCGATCTCCTCGGTAGCAGCAATTATCGAGGCGAGAGCGACCTGCGGATCGCGCTCGATATCATCTTCTGGCCCCGCCTCGTCTTCGAGATACACGCGTAGTGTCGCCCCGGAGGTTCCGGTACCCGATAAACGCAATACCGTTCTGCCTCCGCCATCGAAATGAATGCGGAGGCCTTGCGCGCGGGCGTTGCTGCCGTCGACCGGATCGTCGTAGGAGAACTCGTCCGCCGCACTGACCGTGCGCCCGGCGAAGCGCTGCCCCGGCAGTGTCGAGAGCTGCCCTCTGACGCTCTCGACGAGCGCCTCGGCCTGGTCGCTGTCGACCCCTTCGTAGTCGTGTCGCGAATAGTAGTTGCGTCCGTACTCACGCCAGTGTTGGCGCATCACCTCGGCAACGGATGTCTTTTTTGCCGCCAGGATATTCAGCCAGAACAGGACGGCCCAGAGTCCGTCCTTTTCCCGTACATGATCGGACCCCGTACCGTTGCTTTCTTCCCCACAGATTGTCACGCGCCCGGCGTCGAGCAGATTGCCGAAGAACTTCCAGCCAGTGGGTGTTTCGTAGGCCGGGTAACCGGCCGCTTCGGCGACCCGATCGAGCGCGCGCGAGGTCGGCATCGAGCGTGCGACGCCGACGAGCCCCTGCGCGTAGCCCGGCACCACCGTAGCGTTGGCAGCCAGCACGGCGACGCTGTCGGAAGGCGTGACGTATATGCCACGTCCGAGGATAAGGTTACGGTCGCCATCGCCATCGGACGCCGCCCCGAAATCCGGTCCGTCTGCCGACATCATCCTTTCCACCAGATCCTTCGCCCAGGTCGGGTTGGGGTCCGGGTGCAGTCCACCGAAGTCCGGTAGCGGCTCGGCATTGACGACGCTGCCCTCAGGTGCACCGAGACGTCCTTCGATGATGGCCTTCGCGTAAGGCCCGGTCACCGCGTGCATGGCGTCGAAGCGGAGTGTGAAACCGTCGCTGATCCGCCGGGCGATGGCGTCGAAGTCGAAGAGTTCGGCCATCAGCTCGGTAAAGGCCTCGACCGGATCCACCACCTCGATAGTCATGTCCCCAAGTCGCCTTTCACCCGGGGAGGAGAGATCGACGTCCGCCGCCTTGACGATACGGTAGGACGTGATCGTCTGCGAGGCCGTATAGATGCGGTCGGTTACCTCCTCGGGAGCCGGGCCACCGTTCGTCGTGTTGTACTTGATACCGAAATCTTCGTCGGGCCCGCCGGGATTGTGGCTGGCAGACAGGACGATCCCGCCGTGGGTGCCACCGGACCGGATGAGGTGGGAAGCCGCCGGGGTGGACAGCAGGGCATTGACCCCGACGATCACGCGCACAGCACCGGCCGCCGCCGCCATCTTCAGGATCACCTGCGCGGCACGGTCGTTGTGGTAACGCCCATCGCCACCGAGAACGAAGGTGCGTCCTTGCGCGCCGCCGATTCCCTCCCAGATTGCTGCGACGAAGTTCTCCAGGTAGTGCTCCCGCTCGAAGACTGCCGTCTTCTTTCTCAGTCCGCTCGTACCCGGCTTCTGACCCTCGAAAGGACTGCTCTGAACCGTGACTACGTCCACTCTTCCTCCTGCGTTCGCCCATTCCGATGCGCCACACCGGCGGCACGGGTCTCGGTCAACAACACCACAGAGAGAAGGCCGATGCAAGTCTGTCGGCACCGGCGGCGCCGTGACTTGAACCGAGCGCTCCCTCGAGCAGCCCGGAGCCGATTCTGGCTCTTGCGTCTGGCTATGTCAGTAATTCGAAAAATATGCCAAGCATGGCGAATATTTTTTGAAGAGAAGCGAATGGAAACTCGGCTTGAATCAGAAGTAACTTGTCGTCACGGTGAATGGTCACCGGGTGTCCAGGAAGGAGGTACTGGCGGGGGAAGAGGAGGCGTATTACACCGCCCTCGGTGTCATTTCCGGGTTCTATCAGCCGAAGGGTATCGTTGGGGACATCGGCGGTGGAAGCCTGGAAATCGCCGAAATTCTTGGCGACCGGGTGGGTGAGCGCAGAACGAGTGTTCCGCTTGGTGCGCTTCCCGTCAAGAAGATGCTGAACGATGGAATGAACTCAGCCAGAAAGACTGTCGACCGGATACTCGAAGCAAGCCAACCGACAAGCCTGGCCGAGCCCGTGTTCTATGCGGTCGGTGGCGGCTGGCGGGCACTCGCCAGAGTGTATATCGCGATGAACGACATTCCGGTCAAGGTAGTCCACGGATTCGACGTTCCAGCAAAGGAGTTCCTGTTGCTGGCAAAGTCCATCGCGAAGATGAATCCGGAGGAGGTAGCGACGCTGCCTGATGTACCAACCCGGCGTATTGGTACTTTGGCAGCCTCGGCTCTGGTGATGTGGCGGATCCTGCGTAAATTGAAGCCGGACCGTCTGGTTTTCTCGGCATTTGGCTTGCGGGAAGGTTGGCTCTACTCGCAACTTGAAACGCAAGAGCAGTATCGCGATCCTCTGCTCGAGGGTGCCCTGGCACTGGGTTTGCCGACAGCGCGAGTTCCTGTATTCAGTGAAGCGCTCGGCCGCTGGACTGTATCCCTGTTTCCCGAAGAATCACAGGACGATCGTCGGCTCAGGCTTGCAACCTGCGCGTTGACCGATATTGCCTGGCGGGATCATCAGAAGATCGGGGGAAGGCAGAGCTTCGAGCGAATTCTCCAGTTTCCGTTCATCGGCATTACGTATCGTGAACGAGCGTATGTGGCGACTGCCATCATGACGCGATACTCCGGCAAGGCAGATGACGAAGTGAAGTCGATGATCGAAGGTCTGCTGACGTCCACCGAACTGCAGCAGGCAGAGATACTCGGACGAGCGCTTCTCCTCGGGCATCGGTTCTCCGCAAGTGTCGCCGGAATACTTGAACATTCGCGCCTTCGAATGGATTCGGACGCAGTTCGTCTGGAAACCCTGGATTCGTACTGTGTGCCGGATAATGATGCCGTTCAGAGCCGGTTGCGGCAGCTGGCAAAAGCGGCAGGCCTTGGCGGTGCGGAAATTGTCACATCCACTGGCTGAACCACCCCTGGCGCAATGCCGTGAACCGTTCAGGTCAGAGTCGAGGCAGGTCAGAGTCGAGGCAGGTCAGAGGCTGGCGAAGAGATCCGGTATCTCTGTCAGATCTTGCGCGCCACGATCTGCAGGTATCGGGATGTCTGCTTGTAGGGTTTCCGCTCGCCCATCGCGGTCTCCAGTGACTCGAGTTTTTCAAACAGCGCTTGCTGCTTCTTCGCGCCTCTGACCTTCGGATAGTCGTTCGAGCGACAGAGCAGTCCATAGTCATTCAGCACGTCGAACCCGTGCGCTTCCAGCCACTCTCTGAGGAATCCTGCCGAGAAGAACAGCACGTCCGCATCGAACACATGCGAGGGTCCGCGAGTTCGGTCGAGCAGTGCCGGCAAGGCCTCGGCGTCATGATCCGCGACATCGATGCGGTAGGGTTCAGCGAACCAGTTCCTGACAATCAGCGAAAATACTCCACCCGATTTCAACGGTGCGCTCATCGAGACCAGCAGCTCTTCCCAGGCTGGGCTGTACTGAATCACGTTGTGGCAGATTAGCAGATCGAATGTGCCAGATTCGAACTGCTCGCTGATGTCGCGTATGTCGTGGCGATGCCCCCGTATCCGATCATGCAGGCCCTTTTCGTCGGCCGTCGCTTCAAGGTCGCTGAGCATCGCCACCGATCGATCCACGACATCAACCTCCGCGCCGGCCTCTGCCATCGGCAGGCTGGCTAGACCGTTGCCGCCACCGGCATCGAGGACTCGTAGCCCCTCCGGTCTCGTGACATGACGTGTGAGGTAGGTAAGCGCCAGCGCACGCAAGAGACGCACACGAATCGTTTGCTGTTCCTGTTTCCAGTGCGGCACACCCGCTTCGAACGCAAGGGTGGCACGGGTCTCATCGAGCGCTTCGCCAAGCCCGAAGCGTTGAGTCTGCAAGGCCTTGCCGATCAGCACGCCGTAAATCTCCGGCCGGTTGTAGCATTCGACCACGTCCTCGAGGCTGCGCACTTCGCCGCCGACGATGACGTTCATGCCCGAGAATTCAGCCAGCTCGCACGAGTGGTCGAGATCGGACCCGATCATGGTGCCATCGGGCTGAATGCGAGAGTGCACGAGGGTCGTGATGCCCAGTTGCGACATCTGTACGGCCAAGGTCAATGCGGTCAAGCCACCGACCGCTTCCCAGTTTGGATCGACGACGTCACCTTCGGCGCTTGCCGTGATCGATAGCGCGAAGCGCTCGCGCCCGTGCTTCATGATCAAGGCTGACACCACCTCCGGGGACTTGATGGCAACCGTGTTCAGCAAGACGCGGCTGACGCCGATCTCGAGTGCTCGATCGATGTTTTCCGCCACGGCAAGCCCACCGCCATACTGGACCTTGACCGGAAGGCGACATAACTGTTCAAGCAAGTCCCAGTCGTGCTTCGCGGCCGAGTCGAAGATCGTGTCGACATTGATGACGTGCAACCAGTGCGCGCCGTGCTCGATGGCCTGATGCGCCGCTGCGAGTGGGTCGGTATCGGCGAGGAGCGGCTCCTTCCCGACAGATTCGACAGTCAGATCGACCAGTCTGCCTTGCGACAAGTGCAGCGCAGGAAGAATTTCAAAGGTACGGGCTGGGCTTGTCACGCTCGCGGCACTCGTATTGCGGGTGCATAGAATCCCACATGGAGCGGTTTGCCGCTCAATACCGCGCGCTCGGTGGCTACCCGCCAACGAAAAGCGGCTGGCCACGAGGGCCAGCCGAAAAGGGGTCATTCCGTAAAGCCGATTTTCTAAAGCTGATTCCGTGTAGCGGATTTACAGGATGCCAAGCTTGAACTGCATGAAGACGACGGCGTTGTTGTGGTGCTCGCCGTAGTCGATTTCGGGCGAACCGCTGATGTTGAGGACGGCGCGCTTGCCGAGGGTGAGTTCCATGGCGGGGAGGGGCACGATCTTGGTGTCGGGCTCGCCGTTGATGAGGAACTGCTTGTGCAGGACGGTGGCGCCGAGGATGAAGCGGACGCGGTGATCGAGGGCCGCGAGGCGGGGAGTGGCGTAGTTGAGGCCGCCGTAGAAGGCCTGATAGCCGAAGCTGTCGGAGAGGGTGCCGCCGTGGAAGCCGAGGCGACCGGAGGGGGAGTATTCCCAGCCGATACCGGGGGTGACGGTATTGCGCCCCTCGCTCTCCTGGAGATGGAAGGCGAAGGTATTGAAGACGAGGTAGCCGTCGTCGGCGTGGGCTGCGGGGGCGGCGACGGCGAGCATCGAGGCGAGGGCGGCAACCGGTGCGATGCGAGCGAGAAGGGCTGCGGTGCGAGTGCGGATGGACATGTGCTGGAAACTCCCGATCGTCGCCGGTCTGTGCCGGCTGTGGACTCGCTTCCTGATACATGTCAGGAAGTCGACGCCGACAGTAACGAGACGACAGGAGAAGCGCAAACGAGTGGGGCTTGCGTCAGAAGATCATTTATATCAACGTCTTAAGAGCGGACGACACAGCGTCGATAAATTGTCGCGACGAACAATATGCACGTAAGTGCCTGTCGAGGCTGGGGAAAATCGACGAAGGAGGGAATGTCCGGAAACGCTCTGGAAGCGTGACGTGCGGCGGATTCTGACGTTGAAGGCGAGCGCATATGTGCGGCGTTTCTCGCGACTCAGCGCGGCGTCGTCGTCGACTCGCGAACGATCAACTGCGCCGCGACGCGAATGTTCGTCGACACCACTTCGTCTGCCCGGACCTCGAGAGTCCCCGGATCGCGTCGTGGCAGGGTGGCTGGCTCATCGATCCCGGCATTCAGCGCCTGTACCTGAACCATGCGCTGCTCACTGGCATGAACGAGCATGTCAGCGGCCTGGCTGCCAATGCGTCTTGCCGGCAGTCGTACCGTTGTCAGCGCGGGTTCGATCTCGGCGGAGCCGCGAAAGTCTCCGATGCCGACGATCGACAGATCGCGAGGCAAGTCCAGCCCCGCGCGCAGCGCCGCGTAGATGGCACCCTGGGCGATGACATCGTTGCCACAGATCAGCGCTGTCGGACTTTGCTCTTTCAGAATTCGCGTCACCTTCTCCTTGGCGGTGCGGATGTTGTACTCACAGGAGATCTGACGATGAGCCGGCAGGACTATCTCATGACGCTGCAAGGTCGAGAGCACACCTTGTTTGCGATCCCGGGCTCTGTCGTTCGTGAGGGTATCGGGAAACAGTGTGGCGATATCCCGATGTCCCAGATCGAGCAGATGCTCGGTTACCTGTCTGGCGGCATCGGCGTTGTCGGCCCCGATGAAAGGAAGCCGGGTGTCGTGCCGGTAGTTCCACAATGCAAGTGCGGGAATTGCACGCACTTTAAGCATTTCCAGAGCTGCCGGATGGTGGCTGTGACCAATGATCGCGACCCCGTCGATGCGGCGCTCCAGCAGTGAGCGAATGATCGAGACTTCGAGATCAAGATCGTAGTTGTGACTCGCCAGCAGCATGTTGCGTTCGTGCTGTTGCAGCGTGTTCGAGAAGGCCTCGATCAGTTCGGCAAAGATTGCGTTGTCGATGGTGGGTACGACCAGGCCGATCGTGCCGCTGAAGCGGTTGTGAAGCGTGCCGGCCATGCGATCGCGGATGTAACCGAGTGCATTGGCAGCATCGCTGATGCGCTCGCGCGTGTCGGGTCGCACCTTGTCCGGATAGTTGAAGTGACGCGACACGGTCGCGGGCGAGACACCTGCGCGCCGGGCTACCTCGACGATGCCGGGGGCTCCCTTGCGAGAGCGTGAGCGCCTGACAGTCTTCGACATCGATCGCCTGCCCCGTCTTGGTCAGTCAGCGAGAGAATCTGACTTATACGTAAATGAAAACGTTTGCATTGCTGTTTTCATCAGGTAAATTTCGAGTCAGAAAACTCACAGAAGACGCGCCTTTCCATGGAATTTCTGAATTATTTCGGCGGTGTGTTCGAACCAGTGGCATTCAGCCTGCTGGTCGGCGGAACCATCGGTGGGCTGATTCTGGGTGCGACCCCCGGACTGTCGCCGACCATGGCGGTTGCCCTGCTGATTCCGTTCACCTTCAAGCTCGAGGCGACACAGGGTCTGATCCTCTTGGGAGCGGCATATACAGCGACTGTTGCTGGTGGCGCTGTCAGCGCCATCTTGCTGAAGATTCCCGGCGCCCCTGCGAACATCGCCACCGCCCTCGATGGCTATGCCATGGCGCAGAAGGGTGAGGGCGCGAAAGCCTTGCAGGTCTCGTTTCTGGCGTCGGGAATCGGTGGCGTGTTCGGTGTGCTGCTGTTGATCTTCCTGACGCCTGTTCTCGCCCAGTGGGCGCTGGCTTTCGGACCGTCGCATCTGTTCTGGATGGCGATCCTCGGCGTTACCGTGATTGGCTCCCTCGATTCCAAATCCTTCGTCAAGGGCATGTTGTCCGGGTGTCTTGGTCTTTGGTTGTCGATGATCGGGTATGACGACATGCAAGGCGCGCAACGGTTCATCTTTCACGATTCCCTTACCGGGGGCATCAATATCATCCCGGCGCTTATCGGTATCTTTGCGATCCCGCAAGTGATCGACATGTTTTCCAAGGGACGCGTGATTCACTCCATCACCGAGGTCCCAATCCAGAAGCAGGCGATCGGCAAATCGGTGAAGCTGCTCGGCAGGAACAAGCGTGCGCTGTCGATTGGTACGTTGCTCGGCAGTGTAATCGGCTTGGTTCCGGGCGTGGGAGGCCAGATTGCAGGCCTGCTTGCCTACGATCAGTCACGCAAGTTTTCGCCGAACAAGGCGAAATACGGCACGGGTTACCCGGAAGGTGTCATCGCCGCCGAATCGGCTAACAATGCGATGGTCGGTCCCTCACTTGTCCCTTTGCTGACGCTGTCAATTCCCGGCAGTCCGACCGCTGCGGTGCTTCTCGGAGGTCTGCTGATTCACGGCATCTTTCCGGGTTCGGATCTTTTCACGAACTACCCCGAAGTCGCCTGGACGTTCATCAACTCGATGTTGATCGGGCAGATCCTGATGGTGATCTTCGGCATCTGGATTGCCGGCTACGCCGCGAAAGTCGCGAAAATACCCACCCCGATCATGGCCGCCTCTGTGTTGGTGCTGGCGCTCTTCGGCTCTTATTCGGTGCAGCAATCGATCGGTGATGTCTACATCATGTTCACCCTCGGCATTGGCATGTACGTGCTTGATAAATTCGGTTTCTCAGCAGCACCACTGGTGCTCGGTCTGATACTCGGCCCGATTGCAGAGGCCAACTTTGTCCAGGGCAGCATGATCGCGAATGCGATGGACGGACCTCTCGTCTACTTCCTGAACGGCCCCTTGAACCTGCTACTCGTCGGGCTCGTCATTGCCTCCATCGTGTACAGCTTCTGGTCGTCTCGGCTAGATCGCGCGTCGACGGAGGCTATGTCATGACCAGTGCATCGCCTCAGGCATCTCGCCTCCAGCATCTGGTACCGGGCACCCTGGTTTTCGTCCTCGCCCTGGTGGTGGCCTGGTTGAGTTTCACGGCCGAGCCGTCGGCTGCCTTTCTGTTTCCGCGCTTGATTGCGGTCGTGCTGTTGTTACTGGCAGCGTGGAACTTTGCCCGCTGTCTGCTCGGACTGTCGCGCATCGGTTCCGGCATCTCGCCGTCGGAACTGAAAACGATCGCGCCCGGTTTAGTGGTCGCTGCGTTGTTGATGTATGTCGCTGCGAAATTGCTCGGATTCTACGCTGCCGCCTTCATCGCCTATCTGCTGGTATATGCCTGGTATGACCCGGCTTCCCATCTCGATCCCGGAGCCTGGGCCAGACGTATTGCTGTCGCGGCAGGCTTCATGGCCATTATCTATGGGCTTTTCGCGATGCTTTTGCAAGTGCAGACACCACGCGGAATGTTCTTTTGAACGTGCTCTTGTCGTATATCTGTCGTCATTCAAAACAGGACAATCGGAGAGAGACATGACCGCTGATACTGACGAGCTGACCGGCGATACATCCGAGACAGATGCTGTCGATCGAGTTATCGCCAGCGCCAGGACAGCGCAGACGCGCTATGCGCAGACGGCCGATCAAGCGCTCTACGATCGTGCCGCCAAGGCTGCCGCATGGGCATTGATGGAGCCATCGCGGAACCTCGAACTGTCGACGCTGGCCGTCGAGACGACGGGTCTCGGCAACGTCGCTGACAAGGTCATCAAGAACCATCGCAAGACACTCGGGCTGTTGCGGGACATACAAGGTGTCAAGACGGTCGGTCTGATCGACGACGACACGGTGAGTGGCATCTCGGAGTTTGCCAGGCCAATTGGCGTCGTCGGGGCTGTCGTACCTTCAACCAATCCGGCGGCGACACCCGCGAACAACGTGATCAACGCGTTAAAATGCGGAAACGCGATCGTGTTGTCGCCTTCGCCCAAGGGAGTGCCTGTCGCAGAGCGTCTGCTCGCCTGTATGCACGAGGAATTCCAGAAAGCCAACATCGACCCGAATCTGGTGCAGCTGGTGCCCTCGCCTTCATCGAAAATCAAGACACAACGCTTGATGGAGGAGGTGGATCTGATCATTGTCACTGGAAGCCAGGACAACGTCCGTCGCGCTTACACATCAGGCACACCGGCGCTCGGCGTCGGTGCGGGTAATGCAACTGTGATCATTGATGAAACGGCAGATCTCCATGCCGCCGCGGAACGCATTGCGGCCTCGAAGACCTTCGACAACGCCACGTCCTGTTCTTCCGAGAATGTGTTGATCGTCGTTGATGCGGTCCACGACGCGTTCATCAGTGCACTGCATGGCGTCGGTGGGCGCGTTCTAGATGAATCACAGGGGGGCCGGCTGAAGGACGCCCTGTTCGCAGGAGGGCATCTGAACCGGCACATGATCGCCAAGGATATCGAGCCGTTCCTGGCCGTCGCGGGTGTCGCTGTCAGCGATGCGGATACGGCTCGGTTCGTGGTCTTGCCCGCCGCCGGCATCGGACCAGAGCACCCGGAATCGGGCGAGAAACTTTCGCTCTCCGTTGCGTTGTACCGAGCTAGCGACTTTGATGACGCCGTGGAAATCGCAGCTCGCGTGTTGCAACATCAGGGAGCCGGGCACTCGGTTGGCATACATACTCTCGACGAGGCGCGACCAGTTCAACTGGCACAGACGCTGCCGACCTGCCGCGTGATCGTCAATCAGGCTCATTGCTTCGCCACCGGTGGTTCCTTCGAGAATGGCAGCCCCTTCTCGTTGTCGATGGGGTGCGGGAGCTGGGGTCGCAACTCGATCGATACCAACCTCAATCATCGACATTTCATGAACACGACTCGGGTAGTCCGTCCCATACCCGCGAACGAACCCGAGCTTGCAGTAATTTTTGATGACTATTGGCGGGTAGCGGGAAAGTGAACCGCTCGACCGTTCGCAGCCTGATCGACGAGCGCGCTCGAAACGATGGCGGGCAACCGTTTCTCGTCGACCCTGAGGGTCGGCGCAGTCTGAGCTATCACGACCTGAAGAATCAGGCCGCGAAGGTCGCCACCGGTATCGCGTCACGCGGTGTGCGCTCTGGCGAGAGTGTAGCCTTCGCCATGAACAACACGCCCGAGTGTGTGGTTTGTCTGGTGGGCATTATCTACGGCGGTTATCGGGCGACTGCGATCAACCTGGTCGCCGGTCGCGAGACCATCGGCTATGTACTGGCTCATTCGCTATCGCGATTGATACTGACCCAGCCGGTTCATCGGACGATGCTTGACGAGGCGCTGCAGGACGCGGCGTTTACCGAACATGCCAATGATGAGACTGCCGCCATGCCGATGATCATCGAGGTGGATGACGATCTTGGCGTCATCGGCTCGAACGGTGCGGCCGGCGGACAAGGCAACGGCGACGAGGCAGCCGACGCTCTTGCCGCCGGGACGGATGGTCTGTTGATGTACACCTCTGGCACGACCGGACGGCCCAAGGGCGTGGTGCTCACGCATGCCAACCTGCTGGCGGGTGGACTGAACACCTCTGTCGCACATGAATTGACGCCAGCTGATCGTGCCCTCTGCGTGCTGCCCCTGTTTCATATCAACGGACTTTGCGTGACGCTGATGGCGCCACTGGTCTCGGGAGGATCGGTGGTCTTGCCGGAACGTTTCTCCACGTCACAGTTCTGGGGCTGGGTGAATGATCATGATTGCAGCTGGTTCAGCGTGGTGCCGACCCAGGTCTCCTATCTGTTGCATGCCGACCCCTCGAGCGATCTGCCACCTGCAGCACGCGGTGTGCTTCGTTTCGGCCGCACAGCTTCTGCACCCCTGTCGCCAGAGTTGCATCAAGGCTTCGAGGACCGTTTCGGTATTCCGCTGATCGAGACCATGGGGCTTACCGAGACCAGCGCACAGATCCTTGCCAATCCGATGCCGCCGGGGGAACGTCGTATCGGCTCGTCGGGCATCGCCTTCGGCGATGAAGTCAGGATCGGTGACGAACGACAGCAGGACGTTCCCCGACAGAGCGAGGGCGAGTTGCTGGTACGCGGACCGAATGTGATGGATCGATACTTCAGGAACGACGTAGAGACTCGACAAGCGCTCACCAGCGATGGCTGGCTCCGCACGGGCGATCTGGGACGAATGGATGCCGACGGCTATGTGTTCATCACCGGACGGCTGAAGGAATTGATCATCAAAGGGGGTGAGAACATAGCGCCGCGCGAGATCGACGAGGCGCTGTATCGTCACGAGCACGTTGTCGAAGCGGCGGCGTTCGCCCGCCCTTGCGCAAACTATGGCCAGCGGGTTGAAGCTGCGGTTTCTCTGAAGCCCGGGCACGCGGTGTCCGAGGCAGAACTCGTCGCCCTGTGCGAGGCGGTACTCGGCAGTTTCAAGAAGCCCGACCGGGTGCACTTCATGGAGGAATTGCCGAAGGGACCGAGTGGCAAGATCCAGCGCAACAGGTTGTTGGCTCTCATCGAATCCTGACTTATATACCCGCCAACGAAAAGCGGCTGGCCACGAGGGCCAGCCGAAAAGGGGTCATTCCGTAAAGCCGATTCCGTGTAGACGATCTACAGGATGCCGAGCTTGAATTGCATGAAGACGACGGCGTTGTTGTGGTGCTCGCCGTAGTCGATTTCGGGCGAACCGCTGATGTTGAGGACGGCGCGCTTGCCGAGGGTGAGTTCCATGGCGGGGAGGGGCACGATCTTGGTGTCAGGCTCGCCGTTGATGAGGAACTGCTTGTGCAGGACGGTGGCGCCGAGGATGAAGCGGACGCGGTGATCGAGGGCGACAACCGGTGCGATACGAGCGAGAAGGGCTGCGGTGCGAGTGTGGATGGACATGTGCTGGAAACTCCCGATCGTCGCCGGTCTGTGCCGGCTGTGGACTCGCTTCCTGATACATGTCAGGAAGTCGACGCCGACAGTAACGAGACGACGGGAGAAGCGCAAACGGGCGGGGCTAAGGTCAGAAGATCATTTATATCAACGGCTTATAAGCGGACGACACAGCGTCGATAAATTGTCGCAACGAACAATATGCACGTAAGTGCCTGTCGAGGCTCGGGAAAATCGACGAAGGAGGGAATGTCCGGAAACGCTCTGGAAGCGTGACGTGGCCCGGATTCGCGGAGCGAAAGCGAGCGTTTCTGTGCGGCGTATCTCGGCACAAGTCACTCGTATCCTCATGCCGATGATTGACACCGAGCGCGGATGAATCACCCGTGAACGTAGTCAGAGCTAGCCGCTTGGCGCTCGTTTCCACATAGATCTGGTCCCCGTAGATTTTACGAAGCATCAACTACCGCTTCGAGCGTACTACCTGGGGTGACTGTTCCAACTCGACAGGTCCTGCTGGTACAGCCGCCCCTGCTCACGCTGCTAGTCAACGAAGGTCCCGGAGTCTCACACGCGGTTGCCCCGGTGACTCGCCGCGACTCCCGACACCAATAAGGTATCGTCAACGCGAAGCTTGAATACGATCCCTGCGAACCGGCTGTCTGAAGAACATGACAAGGAGCCCGCGATGCGACTGAGTGATGACGAGCTGCAACGGTTCGACGAGGTGGGCTATCTGTTCTTTCCGGGAATGTTCTCGCCAGACGAGGCTTCGTTGTTGAAACAGGAGGCCGAGACGGTCTACGCGTCGGAACGCAAGGAGGTCTGGCGAGAGTCAACGGGTGTCGCGCGCACCGCGTTCGCTGCCCACCGCTACAACGAAGGCTTCCGTCGTCTCGGCGCCCACCCGCGGCTGATCGAGCCGGTCGAGCAGCTGCTCGGCGGGCCGGTCTACATGCATCAGTTCAAGGTCAACGCCAAGGCGGCGTTCGACGGTGCAGTCTGGCAGTGGCACCAGGACTACGGCACCTGGCAGCGCGACGACGAGATGCCTGAGCCAAGGGCAATGAACATCGCGGTTTTCATCGACGATGTAACCGCAGCCAACGGTCCGCTGTTGTTCATTCCGGGCAGTCACAAGCTCGGTGTGGTCGAGGCTGGGCACGATTTCGAGACCACCTCCTACCCACTGTGGACGCTTGATCGGTCGAAGGTGACGGAGCTGGCCGAGCAGGGCGGGTGTGTGGCGCCAACCGGTCCTGCCGGCAGCATGTTGGTGTTTTCATCCTTGCTGGTTCACGCGAGCCCACCAAACATTTCGCCGTTCGATCGCACCATCGCCTACCTTTCGCTCTGTCACGTCGATAACCACATCCGGGCTTTCAAACGCGAGGAGTGGATTGCACATCGGGACTTCACGCCAATCCGTGCACTCGACGACGACTGCCTGTCGGTCCTGGCCGAGGCGCGGCCAAAGGTCACGGCGACAAACGCGACTGAAACCGTGAGCGTCACCGATAGCGCAGCGAGCTCCATCGGGTAGGCACGGCATGTATCTGCATCAGGAGCTTGCAGCAAGGGCGGCGGCCGGGCGCCCCGTCCGCGTCGGTCTGATCGGTGCCGGCAAGTTCGGCAGCATGTTCTTGTCGCAAGTACCGAGCACGCCAGGCCTGAGCGTCGTGTCCATCGCCGATCTCGATCCGGAGCGGGCCAGACGCGCGTGTCGGGAAGTCGGCTGGTCAGATGTGCTGGTCGACCAGACGGCCTTCGTCGACGAAGCCGTCACGATGATGCGGTCGGGCGACCTGGAGGTTGTGGTCGAGGCAACCGGCAATCCTGCCGCGGGTCTTCGTCACGCGCGTGGGGCGATCGCCAACGGTCTGCACATCGTCATGGTCAATGTCGAGGCCGACGTGCTGGCAGGGCCACTACTCGCCCGCGAGGCGCGACAGGCGGGCGTCGTCTACTCCATGGCCTACGGCGATCAACCCGCGCTGACTTGCGAGCTCGTCGAATGGGCTCGCGCTTGCGGATTCAAGGTTGTCGCGGCAGGCAAGGGCACGAAGTACCTGCCCGCTTATCACGCTTCGACTCCGGACGTCGTCTGGGACTACTACGGCCTGACGACTGAGCAGGCCGCCGCCGCCGGCATGAACAGTCAGATGTTCAACAGCTTTCTCGACGGCACGAAGTCGGCACTCGAGATGGCGGCGATCGCCAACGCCACCGGACTCGCGGCGCCGGTGGACGGACTCGGCTTTCCGCCTGCCGGCATGGACGATCTCGCCCATGTGCTGCGCCCGGTGTCAGAGGGTGGGCAGCTCTCGGAGAAGGGCCAGGTTGAAGTAGTCTCGTCGCTCGAGCGCGATGGCCGACCCGTGTTCAAGGATCTGCGCTGGGGCGTCTACGTCGTCTTCGAGGCACCGAACGACTACGCAGCCGCCTGCTTTCGTCAGTACGGCATGAATACCGACGCCAGCGGCCGCTACTCTGCGATGTACAAGCCGTTCCACCTGATCGGTCTCGAGCTCAATGTGTCGATCCTGTCCGCGGCGCTGTTGAACAAGCCGACCGGCACGACAGAGGCATTCCGCGCCGACGTCGTCGCGACCGCGAAGCGAGACCTGCGGGCAGGAGATCGGCTCGACGGCGAGGGCGGCTACACCGTCTGGGGCAAGCTCTATCCTGCGGAGAAATCCCTCGCACTCGGCGGCTTGCCGATTGGCCTCGCCCACGACACGACATTGAATCGCAACGTGTGCGCCGGCGAACCGATTCTCTGGAGCGACGTCGATATCGACGCGAGCCTCGAGGCGGTCCGTATTCGCCGGGAGATGGAAGCGGCGGCCAGCGCATAGAGCCGTAACCGGATCAAGCAGCCGTCTTGTCCAGGTCCTTGGTAATTTCCCTGAAAATCCGTTCGGCGAACCGGTCCCACTCGGTGCTCCTCCGGTTCATGTCGTTGTCGGGCATGGTCACGCGAATCTTGATCAGTGTGCCGTCGTGTTCGGTCTGGTACACGAGCGTGTACGAAGCCAGATTTTCCCGAAGGTAGGTTGCCTGCACGCGGGCGACGGTGCGAACGCCGCGTGCGCGTGTTGCCGCGGCGACCACGTTGAAATTGGAGTACACGCCCTGCCGGACGGCTTCTCCGATGGCCTGCATCGTTGCGCGTGTCGAACCCATGACCAGCTTCTCGTGCTCGAGATCGCTGTTCTCTTGCGCAACCGGGTAGACGTAGACATCTGCAAGACGCCGCTTGCGAAGATTCGCATAGCGCAGAGAGAATCCATCGGAGCCGTCGCCGAAGTACTTGAAGCCTTGATACTCGAACGAGTCGAGCGTCGGGGGCAGGGACTCCACGAGCGCCGGCGGTGCGGGTTCTTCCGGCGCCTCGGCCGACGTGCCCGGCGTTGCGCAGGCCGATGCAAGGAGAACCACAGCGGCAATCGAGGCAAGACGTATGAGGGGCATGACGAGGTCCGGCATCGGGTCTTGCTGGCAAAATCGCAAGAAGCAAGCCGCGGCGCCCGGATGTGCGCTTCAAGTGTCCTTACGCTGTCTCATCCTGTCGAACGCATCCCGAAATTCGTCATCCGACTAAGGTTTGTCGCTGTGCTGCCGAGTGATTGATATTTCGTCCGGAGCCGCCGCTTCGATCAACGCGAATCGCGGCGCGGGTGCGCCGTTCACACTGACCGGTTCAAGAAACAACGTTTGTGGCCTGACCCAGAGGCCGTGCTCGCCGTACAGCGCCCGGTACAAGACGAGAGTTTCCTCAGTCTCACTGTGGGTGGCATGGCCGAGCACCTGGTACTCCGCCCCTTTGTAGTGTCGATAGCGACCGGGAATCGGGAAGGCCTGCGTTTGACTGTCTACACTTCCTGTCATGAATACTCGTTCTCTGAAGCTGCTCGTCGTGCTCTGGCTGCTCGGCGTATTGTCTGCCTGCGTAACCACGCCACCGCGCAACATCGATGACATCTGCTCGATGTTCCGTGAGAAAAGGGGCTGGCACAAGGTCGCGCGCAATGCTGAGGAAAAATGGGGAACGTCGATGCATATCCCCATGGCATTCATGCGACAGGAGTCGAGCTTTCGGCACAAGGCGCGGCCGGCCAGACGTTACCTGCTTGGCTTCATTCCGTGGCGGCGTCCGAGTTCCGCTTACGGCTATGCCCAGGCCATCAACGGCACCTGGGGCGAATACACCCGCGCCACCGGTGAGTACTGGCGTGTGCGCCACAACTTCGCCGATGCAACCGACTTCATTCATTGGTACATCGAGGAGGCTGGACGCCGCAACGACGTACCGCCGACTGATGCGTTCAACCTGTACATGAACTATCACGAGGGTCCCGCCGGATTTGCCCGGGGTACGCACCGCGAGAAGCCCTGGCTGCAGAAGGTGGCAACCGGCGTACAGCTTCGCTCCCAACGGTATGCGGGGCAGTATGCCGCTTGTCGCGAATCGCTCAAACCGGGGTTCTTCGGTCGACTCTTCGGCGGCTGACGCGACCTGACGAAGCGCCCATGCTGGCGATGGGCCGGGCAGCTATGATGGCGTGAACAGAGGAGCGACATACATGGGACTGGGCGATATCTTCGGCAAGCTGTTCGGTGGTGGTGCGAGCGGCGGCTCGACGACCGTGGAGGAAGGGGAGGCGGTGGAACACGACGGGTACACCATCGTTCCGGCACCGTTCAAGGAGGGTGGCCAGTTCCGGACGGCCGGGATCATCAGGCGCGAAATAGACGGCGCCGTTCGCGAGGTCAGGTTCATTCGTGCCGACAATTCGAGCGATCGGCAAGCTGCCATGGATCACTCACTGCAGAAAGCCAGACAGATCATTGCCGAACAGGGTGAGAGGATCTTCGAACGGGAGAACATCTAGGTTCTGCCGAGCAGTTTCCGGGCGCGATTGTGCATGTTGTGAAGATCGTCACGCCTGCAGGCGACGCAGGCCGCGAGGTCGCCGATCAGGCGTAGTTGACAGGCGTTGAGTTGCCGGCTTTCGGGCCGATAGCACACTCGACATGAAGCTCTTTCTGACATCAGCCTACGACGATCATCCGAGTCTGGACGCGCTTCTGGCGCTCGCGCCCGGTACGCTCGAGTCGCCGCACGAACTTTGGCCGGTTGCCGAGGACGCCGATGCCATCCTGTTTGTCGAGAACACGCATTTCAACGATCTGCGATGGACACGTCTGTTGCGTCATCCACTCCTCAAGCAATTCCGGAGCAAGTCGTTCGTCTACAATGAATCGGACAAGCCCTGGGACGTCATCGCAGGCTTGTATTGCAGCATGCCGCCGAATCACTTTGCCGCTGATCGGCATGTCCCTTTTCCCTACATCAAATTGCCCTGCCAGCCTGTTGTGCATGAGCCCGCAACCGAACAGGCGCAGCGCTGGCTGTATTCTTTCATGGGCGCGATGAGCCATCCCTGTCGACGATCCATCATGCAGCTCGACGACCAGGAAGCGATGCTCAGGAACACGTCCGACTTCGATGTCTGGCATGCCGAAGGTGACGAACTCGAGCGTCGTGCCCGCGAGTTCACAGCCTCTCTTGTCGGTAGTGCTTTCGTACTCTGTCCACGCGGCATCGGCACATCTTCAATGCGCCTGTTCGAATCCCTCGCGGCCGGCCGCGCGCCGGTCATCATCGCCGATGACTGGCTGGCCCCTCCGCACGTCGACTGGTCCTTCGCGCTTCGTGTACCGGAGCGTCGCATTCATACCATTCCGGATCTGTTGCGGGTCCATGCCGATGAAGCGGTCGAACGTGGCCATGCGGCACGCGCGGCATGGATGGCGCATTACTCGCCGGAAAGGCTGTTCCACACCGTCGGCGAATCGATCGGCTATCTGCTCGAGGGAAAGCGCGGTCGGCGCAGACACCCCTACTCGTTCGGCTTGCGCAAATGGTATGTGTCAGGCGAAGCCGCCACGCGAGAGGCACTACGAAAACTTCGCCGCGCCGCGTGAGGTCAGCGGGCTATCGATGCTGGTCGATCAGGATCTGATTTCCGTCCGGGTCAGAGATCAGGATGTTTGCTGGCCCCGCTGTCGATTCTTCGGCATCTCCGCTGACGTCAATGCCCAGCTTCATGAGCTCGCGCCTTAATTCACGTACGTCCGTGAATGAATCGAGTTCCTGGCCACTCTGATCCCAGCCCGGGTTGAAGGTCATGATGTTCTCTTCGAACATGCCCTGAAACAGCCCGATGACGTGTTCGCCGTTCTTCAGGATCAACCAGTTCTGTTCTGCCTCACCGCCGATGGCGGTAAACCCGAGCTTCTCGTAGAAGCCTCTTGATACGGCGAGGTCCTTGACGGCAAGGCTTACGGAAAACGATCCGAGTTCCATGTTGCATCCCCAATACAGGCCAGGTTGTTTCCCACCTTAGCATCGGTTGTTTCAGGAGAGCCTTTGTCGGGGATATCCGCGGATCAGGGTGGCTCGATGACGCCATGACAAGAATTGTCAGGTCGTTGACGTTTGCCGTTCTGTTGTCTCCGCACTCGTGCGAACGCGGCGACATTACGCAACGGGTGGTTCGGATTCGATTCGCGTGAAATGCGAGTAGAAAGCCGATTCGCTGTTGAACCCGGATGCATGCGCCACTTCGAGCATCGTCAGCTCTGCGTTTTCGAGCAACCGCTGCTTCGCGTGCTCGATGCGCAGGGTGTTGACGAACTTGTTGAAGTTCCCGCCGCTGCCGCGATTGACAAGATCAGAGAGTTCGTGAGGTGGAACTTGTTGAGATGCGGATAGACGTCGAGCATGCCGAGTCGGAACCCGATGCCGTGAGCGAGCCAGACAAAGCAGACCAGCGACAGCAGGCAGAGCAGGTTGTTTGCCGGCGCCCGCCGTGGCACGCAGAGCTGACTGATCGCCAGCACCACCAGAATTCCGCTTCCCATGAGCAGCACATGGTCCACTTCTCTTTGTCACCTCCTTGCGAAAGCCAGCGGGCCGCCTTTCAGCTTCACACATCAGCTTCACATAGCGGGATCGTCAAGTACAGGTATTGAAGCTGCCAGTAGCAGATGCTGAATCGGGCAGTAGAAGGTTACGGGAATGCGTCACGGGATAGGGGGGCGACCATGGATGGCACGGGCACTGCATCGATTGTGAACTTCATCCCGAAACAGAGATTTTCCGTCCATGTCCAAGCGTTTCAAGCCACGCCATTTCACTGCACCGGGCGGAATCGCCGCGGCGATCCTGCTCTCCGCCTGCGGAGGCTCTTCCAGCTCGGGCTCGTCCCCGGCCCTCGAAGCGCAGGCCATCGATGGTTACCTCGTCGGTTCCAGCGTCTTCTGCGACGCCGTCGAGAACGGTGGCACGGCTGCCGCCGGTCGGTTCAGCTGTCCCGCCGGTACGAAGCTGTTCCGCATCGTCGGTGGCGCTGATGTCGGACTGGACGAGACAGCGACAAGTGGCGGCATCCCCTTCATCGGTGAGCTGAAGGCACCGTCGAACCTTGCGTGGGTAACACCGCTCTCGACTATCGCGGTCGAGCTGTCCTCCTCTGAGGACGGGACATACGACCCCGCGCGCTTCGACGCCGCCGTCGATTCGCTAGCCGCGGCGCTTGGACAATCCGGCATCGACCTCTCAGCCGACGCCTCCGAGACCACGCAGTTGCTACAGCTGAACGGGCAGATCAGTCAGATGCTCAGTGCCTTCGTGGATACCGACGCGGACTACGCCGAGACAGGGCGCATCTTTGCCTCTCTGGTTGCCGATAGCACCGCTGACGGTACGGTGTTCAGCTTGACCGATGGTGTCGGCGAGCTGGTCACGCGGCTGAACACGCGACTCGCCGACAACGGCTCCAATCTTGCGAAGGACAACGCCGAGCTCGGTGCAGTCATCGACCGAGTGCAGAGTGCCAACATCGCTATTGCGAGCGCCGCACGGCCAGACCCGGTGACAGTCGGAGGCGCAATGACACCGCCGCTGGTGCCGGTGGTGACGATCGATCGCGAGGAATCCTTTGTCACCATTTCCAGTGGCGACGACAACGCCAGCGAGCAGGTCACACTCGAGGACTTCGAGGACGATCAGCGCAGCGCAGCGACGGGTGGCCAGGGCGCTCGCTACGCGACGGTGCTCACCGACGGAATCGACTACCTGTCGATCGACCGGAGTGCCTTCGATGTCGAGCGCGCGCTGACGCGAGAGACCGTGTCCCTCGGCTTCGAGCTGGTCGCGACTGACGACAACGACCCGAGGAGCATTGCGGTCACGACTTCCGAGGCAAGGCTCACGACGATTCCGCGAACGGATGACATGATAATGACACTGCCGGAGGGGTCAGACCTGAATGTTCGGTCGGTCGACATGGCGGGAACGATGACAGAGACCACCATCAGACTCGCTACCGAGCACGAATTCTCGTCGGCGAACGAGGGCATCGAGATCTCTTTCTGGCGGATCGACGAGCGGCTCGAGGACGAAGGCTTCGGTGACATCGTGGCGAGCGACGGAAACTACCGCATGACTGCCGTCATCGGCGGGGTGAGGATCGGTGAGAGCGACAACGATGTGGTCACCGCAGCGACGCAACGCACCGTCAGTACCGGAGATCAGGTCGTGACCGGGTCGGGCTTCGCGGGCTACGTCACGTTCCTGCAGTACTCGCAGTAAGCTTGCTGGTCGCGAGGGGGTCTGCACCTGGGTGCGGTTACCGATGGGACCGCACCCCTGTGCATGCCTCCTCGCACTCTTGTCGACGCTGGCTGCGTTCTTGCCGGCGAATGCCGCCGAGCCGTTCTGGACAACCCCCTCCATCGCCTTTTCGGCTGAGGAGCGCTGGCGCGTCTCGATCAGGGGCGAGCGTATAAGTGACAAGGTGCCGCATGCCCCTAATGCGTCGGGCGGTGGCTTTGAACCGGCAAAGGAAAGACCGCGCTACCTCGACGGCGCGCTTGCGCTCGACTGGCGGCCGCTTGACGGTTGGCTGCTACGTGCTCGCGTTGGGCGACGCTCGCTGACGTCGCTGCGCGACCGCTATACCGTCGACGGCTTGCATTTCGGCGTCGCGCGGCGTCTGCCGTCGCCGCATCCGGCAATCGGTCTCGAATTGTTGCTCGACGTCGATGTCAATCGTGCCGACGAGCTCTACAAGAATTCCTGGACCGAAGTCGGCGGATCGCGGTTGAGTGAGGCACGCCTGTTCGACGCCAGCGACGACTCTGTGATGCTCTCGCTCGCCGCCCGAGCCCCGCTGTTTTATTCCAGCAGCGTCGCCGTACTGGTTGGCGCCGGGCGTACACGCGCGCGGCACGGCCGCCTGGCAGGCGTCGGCACAGACGCCGAGGGATGTCGGTACGAGTTCGGCGCATCGGCGGGCGCCGGCTGGCTCGAGTTACTGGAGAGCTGCGACAACCTCGTCACCTTTCGCGAGACGTATGCGGACGAGAGCGGCATCCAGCGTCGCCTGGGTTTCTCGCCATCGTCCGATCTGGAGTACACGGGTAGCGTGGCCCAGGCGGGAATCGCGTTCGAACACAGGGCAGGCGATGTCGAGGTCTCGCTCGGCTACGTCTATCGGCGCCGTGACCGCGGCGCCTTCGACCGGCGCATCCGTGAACAGGGCGGACGCACGGTTGCGTCGAGCCACACCACATCGCTACGGGCAGGGTTCGCCGCATCCGCCACGCTGGGTGTCAACGTCGGTCTCCATTACCGCTCGACGGCTTATCTCGACGAGCTTCCGCTGCTCTACAACGTCTTCACCAGCGAACGTTTCCTGAAGAACAACCTCGCGTTCAGTATCGGGGCGACGCTCGCGTTCTGACCGGCGCAACGGCCCGCTTCCGGGTCGACAGGGCACGACCCTCAGGGCGCGTCAAGATCGATCGGCTGCAGTTCGTCGAATCGGTCGCCCGGGCCCGGGTTGTCCACGGGCGTGTTGCCGCCGAGATGATCGACGATACCCCAGACAGCATTGAGTGCGGTCTGCACAGCGCCCTCTGCCCAGCCAGGCGTCCACGACACGTCATCCCCCGCCAGGAATATACCGCGCTCGGAGGCTTGAAAATTCCGCTGCATGAAATGCGTGTACATGCGCCGGTTGTAGCGATAGTGACCGGGCAAAGCGCCCTTGAAAGCACCGAGGAAATGCGGGTCTGACTCCCACGAGATGGTGATCGGATGACCGATGATGTGGCTGCGAATGTCGAGGCCCGGGTAGATCTTGGAAAGGGCGCCGAGCGCGAGCTCGACGCGCTGTTCCACCGGCAGCGGCAGCATCTTCAAGGCATCGGCCATCCAGGTGTAGCTCAGGCAGATGACGCCAGGCCGATCGATGCCGTGATCGAACAGGTAGGTGCCGCGCGTCAGTCGGTCGGTCAGTGTCATGCTCATGCAAGGTTCGCCCGTCGTCGGGTCGATGTCATGCCAGAACGGACGATCGACCATCACGAAGGTCTTGGCCGACTGCATGTAGCTGGTGCGATCGAGAGACATCCAGTGAGCTTGCGAGAACAGGGACTCGTCGGTGTCGATGTTCGTCGTCAATAGCCAGCTTTGGCACGTGGCCAGTACGCACGGAAAGTCCTCCGCGTTGCCGTAGGTATCGGTGACTCGAATGCGGTGGTCGTCGATACGTGCCAGCGACGCGACACCCGGCCGTGCGGCACCGGCATGCAGGCGGGCAAGTGAGGTCTCGGCTGGCCAGTGGCGACAATCCGGAGTCGCGTTCCAGAGTCCGCGTGGCACGCTTTCGGCGCCGCCGACGATCCAGTGCTGGTCTTCGTCACATTCGGTCAGCACCACCCGCAGGATCTCGAGCATCGTGTTGCGGAAGTCGGAATCCCAGCCGCCGGTGCCGAAGCCGACCTGGCCGAACATTTCGCGGTGGCGAAAGCCGAGCCTCGAGAAGGCGGGCGAGGTCGCGATGAAGTCATAGAAGGTGCGGTCGTCCCAGGCGCGAACCAGCGGATCCCAGAGAGCCTTCAATGCGTGTGGGTCGCGCCGCTTGATCGCGTCGCGTATTGCCGATGCTTGCGCACCTGTTTCCAGTGCATCGGACCAGGCCTTTGCCATGTCGCCAAAATCACTCGGCAGGTCGGCGATCGAGCGCGCGAGACGGCTGACGCCACCCAGATCGACCACGGTGGTGCCGGCGGCGGCTGTCAGTGGGTTCGGGAAGGGTCGCGTGTCCAGACCGAGTGCGTCGACGTAGTGATAGAAGGTCGTTGCAGAGCGGGGGAAGCGCATGCCCCCGAGCTCGGCAACGATCTCGGGATCGTCGCTGAACATCTCCGTGCGGAGTCGCCCGCCGAGACGGCCGGCTTCGTAGACGACCGGTCGAAGCCCGAGCTTGAGCAGCTCGTGGGCGGCAACCATGCCCGAGACACCCGCACCGATGATCGCGACGCGGGTACCAAGGGCTTCTTCGGGGATCTCTGCCAGCCCCTCGGAATGAGCGAGCCAGTCGTCGTAGGCAAACGGGAAATCAAGACCGAAGACCGTGATGGGTCGTTCACCGCGGGGCATAGAGTTCGTTCCGACGTTCGGAAAGATACGGGAGCGAGTTCCGTGCCGAGACGATGGCTGCCTGATCCAGTTCGGCTTGCAGCAGCACAGGCGCTTCGGCAGCTTGCGCCATCAGGTCGCCCGCCGGCCCGATGATGGCGCTATGCCCGGTGTAGTCGAGTTCGTTCTCGCTGCCGCAGTAGTTCGCGTAGGCGATGAAGACACCGTTCTCGGCCGCACGCACGCGAACCATATGATCTGCTACGAACGTGTAGGGCTTCATCAGCGCCGTGGGTACCAGTACAAGATCGGCACCCTCGAGCGCCAGGCGTCGGACCGCCTCCGGAAACTCCACGTCGTAGCAGATCAACAATCCGATGCGCCATCCCCGCCATTCAATGACCGGGGCCAGATCCTCACCTGGCGCAAAGAGCGTGCGATCGAGATCTCCCCAGAGATGGGTCTTCCGATACCGCACAAGCGTATTGCCTTCATCATCGATCAGCTGAACCGCGTTGTAGAGCGTGTCGTGGTCGCGCTCGATATGCGGTATTGCTATTGCGATCCGCTGTCGGGCAGCACTCTCGGCTACCTGGCCGAGCACGTCGCCCTGTGCCGGCAGTGCGATCTCGCCGGCATCGTCCAGAGCGATGTTGTAGCCGGTCAGACTTGCCTCGGGAACGATCAGGAGGTCGGCGCCCTGACTCGCGGCAATGCCCGCGTGCTGGTCGATACGCGCGAGCGATGTCGCGATGTCCATCGGTGTGGGGGCATGCTGGTGGAGGGCGATCGTCAGCCGTTGCTGCACCGTCGCGGGCCGTTTCGCCGTCGACCGTTCCGTCGCCGATGAATCAGTCATGATACAAGGCCGTCCCTGTTTGCAGGCGGTCGGTTCGCGCGACGAGGGAGAGTAGCGGGCCGAGTCGCGCCGACGGCTGAGGCGACTGGTTTTCCAGCTCCCCCGGAAAGGCCTTGCGTCTGAGTGCTGTTCGCATCGGACCGGGATCGTAGCCGTTGACGGCAAGCCTCGGGTGGCCACTACCGTCTCGCATCCCTTCGGTCTCGTCGGCCAGCATCGACATCAATGCATGAAGCGCTTGCTTGGAGACGCCGTAGGCACCCCAGTAAGCATTCGGCTTGTAGTCGAGCAGAAAGACCAGACTGGCGAGCGAGGACGCTCTGAGCAATGGCAGGCAAGCCAGGCTTGCAAGGCGTGCAGCACTCACGTTCACGGCGAACATCCGCGCCCAGTCGGCTTGTGACACATCTCCCAGAGGCATCGGTGCGGCTGAACAGGCGGCGGTATGCACTAGCGCATCGAGGCCGCCCAGTTCGCTTGCGAGAAGCCCGGACAGCTCGGCATAGTCGGTTTCGGCTGCCTTGTCCTGGGCCAGTGGCACTTGCACAGGCGTTGGTGCACCGGCCGCGAGCAGGGCGTCGTAGAGCGCGTCGAGCCTCTTCTCCGAGCGGGCAATCATCACGACCGTTGCGCCAGCCGCGGCAAGGGCGTGGCAGAGCTGTGTGCCGAGACCGCCGGTTGCGCCTGTCACGGCGATGACACGGCCGGCGAAGTCTCCCGGTTGCAGTTCGAAGCTTCGCTGAGTGGCGGAAGCCGATTGGTAAGGGGGCAGCAGCATGTGCGGATGTAGAGCCTCGGTGGGATGGCCACGACGGATCAGCGCGATGTACGGCGATAGCGCCAGGCGATGAAGAAGCGTCGCAAGGGGGTTGCGACGGTACGTTCACGCAACAGATCGGGTCGTTTGTCGCGCCAGAGACCGAGCTCGTGTGCACGAAGTGCATGCAGGCGCAGGAGCGGTGTCAATGCCGGATCTGCCAGTGCCCGTCGATAGTCCGAGCTCGCGCGTGCCCCTTCGATGGCATCACAAGCTTCCTGGACGACGTCGGCGACCATTCTGCGTCGATTGTCGACTCCGTCCGCGGCGCCTTCGGCATCAGCATCGGCTCGCCGTAGATCCCTGGCCAGGGCCTCGGGGATCAACGCGTGCCTGGCGTAGCGTGCATCGCTGAAGACAGCGTAGCCGCGGTGAAGCAACACGGGTAGTCGAGCAATCTCGTCCCGCAGGCCGAGCGCGAAGCAGAGGTCCGGTAAACTGAACCTGTCGGCAGCGAGATCGAGGGACCTTGCGCTCAGTGCGTGAGCCAGCAGGGACAGACGGGCTTGCTGGTCGCGTTCGTGTCTTTCACGGTGTACTGCATCGGTGTCGGGTGATTCGAACCGTGTGCTTGCTGCGACCGAGAGAACGTCGAGCAGACGCATCGTGGCGTCCCTTGACCCTTCGAGTGACTCGCTGCAGGCGGCCGTGCTCGGGTGACGGGCTTCACCCTGAAACAGTCGCTCGAACTCCTCGTGCCACCAATGTACCTTCTGTTCTGCCACGCCGGGGTCGTGGACGTCGTGAAGTGTGGTGTTGATTGCGTTGATGAGTGACCACCGGGCGAGGAAGCTCTTGCGCACAGCGGTTGGTATCCAGAGCAGACAGTAATACAGATCCGACCCTTCTGGTGCGTCCACTACTGACCTGTCATGTCGGTGCACGAACGGTCGCCATCATGTAGTTGACGGCAACGTCGTTAACGTCGAGCTTGTAGATGCGCGTCAGCGGGTTGTAGACGAGCCCGGTCATGGCTTGCAATGTCAGGCCCGAGCGGCGACAGTGACCGTCGAGCTCCGACGGGCGGATGAAGCGTTCGTAGTCATGCGTTCCCCGCGGTAACAACTTGAGGATGTACTCTGCACCGACGATCGCGAACAGTCGTGAACGAGCGTTGCGGTTGATGGTCGAGAAGAAGACGTGGCCGCCCGGTTTGACGAGCCGTGCACAGGCGGTAATCACCGATACCGGATCGGGAACGTGCTCGAGCATTTCCAGGCAGGTGACGACGTCGAAGCTTGCGGGCAGCTCCTCGGCACAGGCCTCTGCCGAGAGCGTCCGGTACTCGAGAGTGGCGCCGCCATCCCGATCGTTGGTCACGCCGGTGTCGAGCGCATGGAGCCTCGCGACGGCAAGCGAAGCCTCGGCCAGATCGATGCCGAGCACGTCGGCACCGGCCTGTGCCATCGACTCCGCCAGAATGCCACCACCACAGCCGACGTCGAGGACGCGCTTGCCCGTGAGCGCAGCGCGTTGCTTAATCCAGCTGAGTCTCAGCGGGTTGATACGGTGAAGCGGGGCGAACTCACCGTTCCGATCCCACCAGCGGCTGGCCAGATCGTCGAACTTCCTCAGTTCCGACGCGTCGACGTTGCTGTGCTCGAGCATGGTCTCTACACGATGTTTGCGCGAAGAGTCTGCGCGAAGGGGGGATCGCCTGCAAGTTAGTACCGGTTCACCTGCAGGTGCGGCAGACGTTCTCAGAGCGGCGGGCAGCGCTGCACCTTAGCGGTCGGTCCGGCGGTCTGCAAGTGGCGTCCGCAGCTGCTCTGAATCAGGCCGGAGAAGGGGTGCCTGTGGTAATATCGAGGGTTTGGCGACGCTGCATCACGGCGCTGTCAAGACCTTTCATCACGGCTCCGTTTGCATGTCCGAATTCGCGAAAGAGATTCTGCCGATCCATCTCGAGGACGAGATGCGTCAGTCGTTCCTCGATTACGCCATGAGCGTGATCGTGTCGCGAGCGCTGCCGGATGTCCGCGATGGCCTGAAGCCCGTGCATCGCCGCATTCTGTACTCCATGCACGAGCAGAGCTACGAGTGGAATCGGCCGTATCGGAAGTCGGCGCGTATCGTCGGTGAAGTCATGGGTAAGTATCACCCGCACGGCGATTCGGCCATCTACGACTCGATGGTGCGCATGGCGCAACCGTTCAGCATGCGGTACATGCTGATCGACGGGCAAGGCAACTTCGGCTCGGTGGACGGCGATCCCCCCGCGGCCATGCGTTACACCGAAGTACGCATGGCCAAGATCACCCGCGAGCTGCTCGCCGATATCGACCGTGAAACCGTCGATTTCGCCGACAACTACGACGGTTCCGAGAGCGAACCCGTCGTACTCCCGTCACGAATTCCCAATTTGCTGGTGAACGGCGGCACAGGCATTGCGGTCGGCATGGCCACCAATATTCCGCCGCACAATCTCTCCGAGGTCGTCAACGCGACCATCGCGATGCTGGACGATCCGACGATAACCGTCGAGGGGCTGATGGAGCATCTCCCCGGTCCTGACTTTCCCACACTCGGCATCATCAACGGCTCACTGGGCATACGTGATGCCTATCGCACCGGTCGCGGCAAGGTCCATCTGCGCGCACGCGCAGTCGTCGAGCACGACGAGCGCACCTCAAAAGACACCATCATCGTCAACGAGCTTCCTTATCAGGTCAACAAGGCGAGGTTGCTCGAGAAGATCGCCGAGCTGGTCAAGGACAAGAAGATCGAGGGCATCACCGAGTTGCGCGACGAGTCCGACAAGGACGGCATGCGCGTAGTCATCGAGCTGCGTCGCGGTGACTCGGGCGAGGTGCTGCTCAACCAGCTCTACAAGCAGACCCAACTGGAAGTCGTGTTCGGCATCAACATGGTGGCGCTCGTGGACGGCCAGCCGCGCCTCTTGTCGCTGACCGAGATTCTCACCGCCTTCATCCGCCACCGGCGCGAGATCGTCACACGCCGAACGATCTACCTGCTCAAGAAGGCGCGTGACCGAGCGCATGTGCTCGAAGGTCTTGCCGTTGCACTCGCCAACATCGATCCGATCATCAAGCTGATCCGAGAGTCGCAGAGCGCGGCCGAAGCGAAGGAAAAGCTCATCCTGGGTCGCTGGGAGCCAGGCATGGTCGGCGCCATGCTGGAGCGTGCCGGTGCCGAGGCTTCCCGTCCGGAAAACCTCGATGAGAGTCTGGGTTTGCGCGAGGGCACGTACCGGCTGAGTGCAGAGCAGGCGCAGGCCATACTCGATCTTCGACTGCATCGCCTGACCGGGCTGGAGCAGGAAAAGATCATCGAGGAGTACCGCGAGATCCTCGAGAAGATCGCCGGCTATCTCGAGATCCTGACCGATCCGGATCGCCTCAAGCAGGTCATCCGGGACGAACTCGTCTCGTTGATCGAGCAATACGGCGACCAGCGACGAACAGAGATCCAGGTCGACTACTCGCAGCTCAATGTCGAGGATCTGATTGCTGACGAGTCAGTCGTGGTGACCTTGTCGCACGGCGGATATGCCAAGGCGCAACCGCTGTCCGACTACCGCGCACAGCGACGTGGCGGTCGTGGCAAGAGCGCGACGGCCATGAAGGACGAGGATTTTGTCGACAAGCTCTTCATCGCGAGCATGCACGACACGGTGCTGTTCTTTACCAGCGTCGGCAAGGTGTACTGGAAACGCGTATACGAATTGCCGCTGGCGAGTCGGGGCTCGCGGGGCCGCCCGATCGTGAACCTGTTGCCGCTCGGGGAAGACGAGCGCGTCAACGCGGTCCTGACGGTTCGTGAGTACTCGGAAGATCGCTACATCTTCTTCGCGACCAGCAAGGGTGTGGTCAAGCGAACTTCGCTCGCTGATTTCTCTCGGCCGCGAACAAATGGCATCATTGCCATCGATCTCCGTGTCGACGACTTCCTGATCGACGTGGCGCTGACCGACGGTAACAGCGACATCATGTTGTTCTCGAGCAACGGCCGCGCCATGCGTTTCGACGAGAACGATGTGCGGCGCATGGGCCGAACCGCTGCGGGTGTGCGTGGCATCCGCATGCCGAGCGACGACGACAGTGTCATCGGACTCATCGTCGTGGGCGACGGAACAATCCTGAGCGCTACGTCAAATGGTTTTGGAAAGCGAACCGCGGCAAGCGACTACCCCACCAAGGGTCGCGGTGGACAGGGTGTCATCGATATCAAGACGACGGATCGCAATGGCCCGGTCATAGGTGCCGTGCAGGTGTCCGACAGTGACGAGATCATGCTGATCACCAACGGCGGCACGCTCGTGCGCACCGCGGTCGCGGAGGTCACCACGGTGGGTCGCAACACGCAAGGCGTCAGACTCATCAGGCTCAGCAAGGGCGAGAATCTGGTCGAATTGACGGCAATCGATGAGGCGGATGCGGTGGTCGAGGACGCGCTTGAAGACATTGACGGGGCTGACGCAGGTGACGGCGAATCGGCCTCAGCCACTCTAGTCGACGCGGGTGCGGCCGGCGATGATGCCGACGCTCGCGAGGGCGGTGTCGATGGCTCAGACGACGATAGAGACGACGATCGGAACTGATCGTGGCGCGAACTTGAAGGCGGGCGTTGACAGGTGCCGGGCATGAGTCGCGATCGAATCGACGCCATCGATCAGGAGCTGCAGCGACTGATCAGCGAGCGCGCTACGCTTGTTCATGCAGACGGCGTCCACCTGACGGAACAGGATGCGCGCGCGCTGGCCGCAGTGCTTGCAGAGAATACGGGGCCGCTCGATGACGCATCGATGCTGCGCATCTTCCGCGAAATACTCGACGCAGGCCATGCCTTGTCGGCACCTTACAGCGTGGCCTATCTCGGTCCTGAGGGGACTTACAGCCATGCGGCGACGCAGCGGCACTTCGGGCAGGCTGTCGACGGGCGGCCGCAGCCGGGTATCGCGGAGATCTTTCGGGCGGTGGAAGGCGGCCAGGCGCGCTTCGGTGTGGCGCCGGTCGAGAATTCAACCGAAGGCACGGTCAATCAGACGCTGGATCTGCTGATGGGGACGAGCTTGCGTATTTGTGGTGAAGTGCGTGTGCGTATCGAACATCGACTGTTGAGCCGTGAAAGAGCGCTCGGCGACATTTCATCGGTTCATGCACATCCACAGGCACTCGCACAGTGCCGGCACTGGCTCGAGGCTTGTCTCCCCGGAGTCAAGCAGGTCAGTGAGAGCAGTAACGCTGAAGCTGCGCGTCTGGCGGCCTTGCCTGAAGCGGCTGGCGTCGCGGCAATCGCCGGTGAGGCAGCGGCTGTTCTCTATGCGCTCGAGACTCTCGAATCGGGTATCGAGGATATCAAGACGAACACCACGCGCTTCATCGTCGTGGGCGACCACGATGCGGCGCCGAGCGGACGGGACACAACCTCCTTGCTGATCGGTGCGCCACATCGGCCGGGTGGGCTCCTGCACATGCTCGAACCGTTCGAGGTGGCCGGTGTCAGCATGACGCGTATCGAATCCCGGCCGAGCCGGGACTCGCTCTGGGACTACGTATTCTTCATCGATGTCGAAGGTCACCAGACAGATTCGACTCTCGCGCCGGTCATCGCCGAGCTGCGCCATCTTGCCCCGCGCCTGCGTGTGCTGGGCTCCTACCCGGCCGCGCTTTGAGCATGGATCGATCGAGCATGAATGGATGAGGTCGACTTCGGTATGTATCGTCGGCTTCGGTCTGATTGGCGGATCGTTCGCAGCAGCTCTCAAGAGCGCTGGCCATGTGGGTGAGATCGTTGGTGTCGTCAAACGCACTGAAACGGGCCAGCGTGCCCTCGAGACCGGGCTTGCCGATCGGGTGACCACCTCGATCGCGGAGGGTATTGCCGGTGTCGATGTGGTGCTGCTTGCCGTGCCGATGCTCGCCATGCGCGAGCTGCTCGAAGCCATCCTGCCGGTGGTAGCCGAGCACACGGTCATCACCGATGCCGGTAGCGTCAAGCGCTGCTTCATCGAGGATGCACGAGCGGTTTTCGGATCGCTCGAACGCATCGTTCCCGGACACCCCATCGCCGGTCGTGAGGCAAGCGGTATCGAGGCGGCTGATGCGACGCTGTTTCATGACCGGAAAGTCCTGCTGACGCCTGTGCCGGAAACGCGGGCAGGGGCCGTCAAGACAGTGTCTGACTTGTGGGCGCAGACCGGCGCCACAGTCGAGTGCCTTGCGCCTGAGCATCACGATCGCGTGCTTGCCGCCACCAGCCATCTGCCGCACGTTCTAGCCTATGCGCTGGTAGATGTGCTGGCGCGGCAGCAGGAATCGGAAGAGATTTTCCGCTATGCCGCGGGTGGGTTTCGTGACTTCACACGTATCGCGTCGAGCGATGCCGTCATGTGGCGGGATGTGTGCCTGACCAATCGGGAAGCAGTGGTCGATGCGCTGGATGATTTTTTCAGAGGCCTCGACGCCCTTCGACAGGCCATTGTCGAGGGCGATGGCGACACGCTCGAATCGACCTTTCGGCGCGCCAAGGCATCGCGTGATAGCTACGCGGGGTAGGTTCGTTTCGCTGGCGGTAATGGCCGATTGCGGGACTGTAGACAATTCGGACAAATCGAGCGGAGCGACGCTCTTGTTTGCCCGATGCCCGGCCACCGGTGCGATAATGACGCATGAGCATCACCGCCCGGAACACCCCCGTCGTCGGCACACCCGATGAAGTCAGCTACCGGCTGGAGCCCGGGTCTTCGCTCGTCGGCGAAGTGCAGGTTCCCGGCGACAAGTCGATGTCGCATCGCGCGATCATGTTCGGTGCCATCGCGCACGGTGTGACGGAAGTCCGCGGCTTTCTGGAAGGCGAAGATAGCCTGCACACGCTCGCGGCCTGCCGCGCGATGGGTGTCGAGATAACGCGCGGTGCGCCGGGTGAGGTCACTCTGGTCGGTCGCGGGCCGGCGGCACTGTCAGCACCCCGAGACACGATATATCTCGGCAATTCGGGAACGGCCATGCGCCTGATGAGCGGGCTGCTGGCAGGGATCGGCCTGTCCTGCAGACTGTCCGGCGACGCATCCCTGAATGGACGGCCGATGCGCCGGGTCGTCGACCCACTGAATCTCATGGGGGCGAACATTGCCAGTGATCCTGACGGTACGCCGCCCCTGGTGCTGTCCGCTGGCGCATCGCTTGAAGGCATCGAGTACACCTGCCCGGTCGCGAGCGCGCAGGTAAAGTCCTGCGTGCTCCTCGCCGGCCTGCATGCCACCGGCCGCACCATCGTACATGAACCGGGCATCACCCGCGATCACACCGAGCGCATGTTGCGTGGCTTCGGCGTCGAGGTGGACGTCGATGGGCTGAGCGCCTCGATCGTGGGTGGTCAACGGCTGCAGGCGACCGCTATCGATGTTCCCGGCGATATCTCGTCGGCGGCTTTCTTTCTGGTCGGCGCGGCGATGACGCCCGGCTCCAGACTCCGCTTGCCAGGCGTCGGCATGAATCCCTCGCGCGACGGCGTGATTCAGATCCTTCGCTTGATGGGGGCGTCGATCGGTATCGAGAACCCCGGCCTGTCGGGTGGCGAACCGGTCGCCGATCTGGTCGTCGAAGGGACCCGACTCCGGGGAATCGACGTCCCGCGTGAGCTGGTCTCGCTGGCCATCGATGAATTTCCGGCACTTTTCGTCGCTGCTGCAGCTGCTGAAGGTACGACCGTCGTCAGCGGTGCGGCCGAATTGCGCGTCAAGGAAACCGACCGTATTCAAGTCATGGTGGATGGTCTGCACGCGCTTGGTGCCAGGCTCGACGCCACGCCGGACGGCGCGATCATCCAGGGTGGCGGGCGTCTTGCCGGCGGCACGGCCGATAGTCGAGGCGATCACCGCACGGCGATGTCCTTCGCGATCGCGTCGCTGATTGCCGATGCCCCGGTCAGCGTCCTCGACTGCGCCAATGTCGATACCTCCTTCCCGGGGTTCGCCAGTGCCGCCCGGAACGTCGGCCTTGCCATCGCCGAGCAGCGGCAGGCAGCCGATGCCTGAATCAACATCGGAAAGGCAGGTGCAGCTGATGCCCGACCGCGCATGAACGACACCCTTGCCCTGGCACCGGTCATCACGATCGATGGCCCGTCCGGCGCCGGAAAGGGCACCGTCGCTCGACGCATCGCCCGCCAACTCGGTTTCCACCTCCTCGATAGCGGCGCGGTGTATCGGGCAGCCGCCTTGCATGCTGTGCGCGCGGCCGCCCATCTCGATGACGAGGCCTCTGTCAACCGCGCCCTCGACAGTCTCGCCGTAAGCTTCGAACCTGCCGAGGGAGGCGTCCGTGTCGGGCTCGATGGTCGCGACGTGACGGCTGAGCTGCGCACCGAAACCACGGCGGCTGCGGCCTCGCGCGTGGCAACCATGGCCTCGGTACGAAGCCGACTCCTCGATCAGCAACGCCGTTTTCGAATTCCACCCGGGTTGGTCGCGGACGGCCGGGACATGGGGACGGTCGTGTTCCCGGATGCGACGCTGAAGATATTCCTGACGGCGAGCGCCGAAGAGCGGGCGCGCCGACGCGCCAAGCAATTGAAGGAAAAGGGAATCGACGCTACAATGGCAAGCTTGCTGGAAAATATTGCCGAGCGTGATCGGCGCGATTCCACACGGGCCAATTCCCCGTTGATCGCTGCTGAGGATGCGCAGGTGATCGATTCGAGCGGTATCGGTGTCGACGTTGTCATCAGCCGGATCCTCGAAGTATTTGCCGAGCGTCGGGATAGATAGCGTCGTTTCACGTTGCCAACAGTCTCGCTGGTGGCAGCTCGGCGGGCCGCTGGGTCCGCCTCGTGCAGTAGGTTCGAGTTGCGCCCCGGCAGTACAAGTCGTGGCACGAACGGTACCGCCATGCATCGAACAGGGACAGGTTCGGTGTCAAGTCAATCAACTCATCGCCATGTCGGGACGGCATGTCGTCATTCACTTACAGGTCCACCACTCCATGGAATCATTTGCCGAGCTCTTTGAAGAGAGCATCGCTAAAGCACAGATGAAGACGGGCTCCATCCTCAATGGAACCGTTGTCGACATCACCGGCGACTACGTCATAGTCAACGCCGGCCTCAAATCGGAAGGCGCCGTTCCGATCGAGGAATTCGAGAACGAAGACGGCGAGATGAACGTCAAGATCGGCGACACGGTCGAAGTTGCTCTCGACTCCGTCGAAGATGGCTTCGGCGAGACGCGACTCTCGCACGAGAAGGCACGCCGTGCGCGCAGCTGGACCGTGCTCGAGAACGCGCAGGAGAACGACGAGATCATCAAGGGCTCGATCACCGGCAAGGTCAAGGGTGGCTTCACCGTCGAGGTCTGCGATATTCGCGCCTTCCTGCCAGGCTCTCTGGTCGACGTTCGGCCGGTTCGCGATACCAGCTACCTCGAAGGCAAGGAACTCGAATTCAAGGTCATCAAGCTCGATCAGCGGCGCAACAACGTTGTCGTCTCGCGTCGTGCGGTCGTCGAGAGCGAGTACTCGGAGGAGCGCGAGAAACTCCTGGCAAACCTGCAGGAAGGGCAGGAGATCATGGGTATCGTCAAGAACCTCACCGATTATGGTGCGTTTCTCGACCTCGGTGGCATCGACGGCCTGTTGCACATCACCGACATGGCGTGGAAGCGTGTCAAGCACCCCTCTGAAGTGGTCGAGGTGGGGCAGGAGATGCAGGTCAAGGTCCTCAAGTTCGATCGTGAGCGCAACCGTGTCTCACTGGGTCTCAAGCAGCTTGGCGAAGACCCTTGGGTCGATCTCGTTCGTCGTTACCCGGAAAACTCGCGCATCTTCGGCAAGGTCACGAATATTGCCGACTATGGCTGCTTCGTGGAGATCGAGGAGGGCGTCGAAGGCCTGGTGCACGTATCCGAGATGGACTGGACCAATCGCAACGTCAACCCGAACAAGGTCGTGGCACTGGGCGACGAAGTCGAAGTCATGATTCTCGATATCGACCAGGAGCGCCGTCGGATCTCGCTCGGCATCAAGCAGTGCAAGCCGAACCCCTGGGATGATTTCTCCGAATCGTTCAACAAGGGCGACCGGGTCAGCGGAACGATCAAGTCGATCACCGACTTCGGCATCTTCATCGGGCTGGAAGGCGGTATCGATGGCCTTATCCACCTCTCTGATCTGTCCTGGAACGATACCGGTGAGGAAGCGGTGCACAACTACAAGAAGGGCGACGAGATCGATGCGGTCGTGCTGGCTGTCGATCCGGAGCGCGAGCGTATTTCGCTTGGCGTCAAGCAGATCGATCGTGACCCCTTCGGTCAGTTCGTGGCCGACAATCCCCGTGGCAGCATCGTCAAGGGTACGGTCAAGGAAGTCGAGCAGCGCCACGCGGTCATCGATCTCGGAGACGGTGTCGAGGGTGTCCTTCGCGCGAGCGAAATCATGCGCGATCGTGTCGACGATGTTCGTCAGCATCTGAAGGAAGGTGACGAGGTCGAGGCCAAGTTCGTTGGTCAGGATCGCAAGTCCCGCATGCTCAGCCTGTCGATCAAGGCCAAGGACTATGCCGAGGAGAGCGAGGCCATGAACGAGTACAAGGAGCAGTCCACCGAAGCCTCTGCGCCGACGACCTTGGGCGATCTGATGAAGGAGCAGCTCGGCAAGGTCGACACGAGCGAGTAAGCGGCCGGGTAAGCGGTCGGGTAAGCGGTCGGGTAAGCGGTCTGGGGCAGGCGGTCGATGCGGGAGTATCGGCTGCCCGTCAGGGTGGTTGACGGGGCTCGCCCCGTCGGCCAAACCGTTGTCTGCAGGAGGCGAGGTCAGGAGACAGGAGCGGTATGAGTGAACGATCAAGGACAGATGACAGCCTCACGAAGTCGGGTCTCATCGAGTCGTTGGCCCGTCATCAGAGTCATCTGCCAGCAAAAGATGTGGAGCTTGCGGTCAAGAGCCTGCTCGAGACGATGAGCCGCGAGCTGGCGAACGGCGAGCGCATCGAGATTCGCGGCTTCGGCAGCTTCAGCCTGCATTTCCGCGAACCGCGCGTTGGCCGCAATCCGAAGTCGGGTGATGCGGTCGCCCTGCGGGGCAAGTACGTCCCTCATTTCAAGCCGGGCAAGGAAATGCGCGAGCGGGTCAATCGCGCCCTGGCGGCGGAGCAGTCGGACGGCGAAGTCGCCGATACATCGATGACTGGCGAGACGCGTGGCGCCGGTAACGTGTCCGTGATCCCGCGTGAGGCCAGCGGCGACGCCGATTGACGGGGTGTCGAACCTGTTGTGGCTGCTGCTTCCGGTAGCAGCAGCGGGCGGATGGTTCGCCGCCCGTCGCAGCGATGAGCATCGCCATGCCGCCCTCTGGAACCACTCCCGTCACTTCCACGCCGGGCTCGGCGCACTTCTCGACGAGCGACGTGATCGCGTCGATGACGTCTTCGCGGATGTCTCTGGGGGTGATCGCGATGCTGCCGATACACACCTTGCCCTGGGACGGCTCTTCCGCCGACGGGGCGAGATGGATCGGGCTCTGCGCCTGCACGGGAGTCTGCTTGCGCGCCCGGAACTGGGCGAACGCATCCACGCCGATGCACGCTTCGAGCTGGCTTGCGACTATGAGTCGGCAGGCCTCCTTGATCGTGCGGAGTCCGAGTTTCGACAAGTCCTTGCTACCGGCTATCGCAGGGAGGACACCTACGAGCGTCTGCTCCGCCTGCACGAGCGCGAACGCAATTGGGAGCAGGCGATTGCCATGGCGATCGAGGCAGCGGCTGCCGATGGCCAGGCGCGCGACTCGCTTGTCGCACACTATCACTGCGAACTTGCCGTCGAGGCCTGTCAGGCAGCAGATAACTCGCGTGCAAGGACCTTGCTGGGCAAAGCGCTGGCAAGATCGTCCCGTTGTGTACGAGCCAGCATGCTGCTCGGTGACCTTGCCCTGGATGCGAAGGACGTTGCCGAGGCGGTACGGTGCTATGCCGAGGTTGAGACACAGCGCCCCGAGTTCGGCCCGATCATCGTCGAACGTCGCGTCGACGCGCTTCGCGCCCATGCCGATCCCTCGTTGCTGCGTGACTGGCTTGACCGGGTTCGCGGCCAGCGCAATGCGTATTCCGTCATACGGGTGGCGCGTTCGGTCATCGAAGAGCTGGACGGTGCAGACGCGGCGGAACAGTTCTTCAAACGTCAGATTCTGGCGCGGCCATCATTGCGTGGGCTGCGTGACTGGGCGCAGGATCAGTTGCGTGTCAGTCGGCCCGAGGAGCGTGAAAAGGTTCAGGTCATTTGTGCGATGCTCGATGGCGTGGTCGAGGAACGGCCGAACTACATCTGCTCCGATTGCGGTTTTCGTGGCGATACGCTGCACTGGCGTTGCCCGAGTTGTGGCCACTGGGATGCCGTCAAGCTCGTCATCGGAGTGGAAGGAGAGTGAGGCATCGCTGGACGTAGTCGAACGTCACCTGATTTCTCGATAGCAGGCAAACTGAACATGACAGGTCTGATCACCGCGCTGGATTTCGCGGAAACGAAAGACGCCCGCGCTCTGGCGTCGGTACTGGATCCTGCTCGAACTCGCTTGAAGATCGGCAACGAGCTGTTCACTGCCGCCGGGCCGGCCTTCGTGGAAGAACTGCAAGGCCTTGGTTTCGAGATCTTCCTCGATCTCAAGTACCACGACATACCCAATACCGTGGGCGCCGCCGTCGCACGCGCGGCAGCGCTCGGCGTCTGGATGGTGAATGTTCATGCGAGTGGCGGTCGGCGCATGCTCGATGCGGCGCGCGAGTCGGTCGAACGCTATCAAGGCGAACAGGGCGGTACACGCATCATTGCTGTCACGGTATTGACCAGTCTCGAGCGGCATGATCTGCTCGACATCGGTCTCGATACCGAGCCGGTCGAACAGGTCGATCGGCTGGCCTGCCTCAGCCTTGATGCCGGGCTCGACGGTATCGTCTGCTCACCACGGGAAATAGCACGCGTTCGTGAACAGATACCCGGTGAGTTTCTGCTCGTGACGCCGGGTATCCGCGCGGCGTCGGTTGCATCCGATGCCGATGACCAACGCAGGACCATGATCCCGGGCGCCGCCATACGCGCAGGCGCAGACTACCTTGTCATCGGTCGACCGATCACCCGTGCCGCTCGACCGCTGGACGCGCTCGCCGCGATCGCGAGCGAGTGCGATACGGCGTGGCGTGAGCGTCATTCGACGCTTGCCGCGATGACAGGCGATTCACAGGCGACAGCAGGAGAGCGAACGTGACAGAGAAGGTCTTCATTTCGCCTCAACGACTCTACGAGGATTCGCTGGAACTTGGCCGTCAGATCATTGCCTCCGGATTCAAACCCGATTTCATCGTCGGTGTCTGGCGTGGCGGTACGCCCGTCGGCATCACCGTGCAGGAGCTGCTCGATTTCTACGGTATCCATACCGATCACATCTCGATCCGCACGTCGTCCTATTCAGGTCTCGATGCGCGTCGCGAGGGACGGGTACGCGTACACGGCCTGGGATACCTGGAGCAACAGATGAACGCCGAGGACTCGTTGCTGATAGTCGACGATGTCTTCGACACCGGGCTCAGCGTCAAGGCCATCATCGCCAAGCTCAAGCGGCGCGCCCGCAAGAACCTGCCCAAGGATCTGCGCGTGGCCACGGCTTACTACAAACCTGGCAGGAATCGCACCAGTTTCGAGCCGGATTTCTCCGTCCATCGTACGGATGACTGGCTTGTCTTTCCGCACGAGATGGAAGGGCTGAACCTCGCAGAAATTCGCGAGCACAAGTCGCATCTCGCAACGATCATCGATGCGCTCGAAGGGGTCGCCGAGCCCGTCAAGCTCGCCCGCGAGTAACGCCTGCATGTAAGGCCTGCAAGTAACGCCTGCAAGTAACGCCCTCAAGTAACGCCTTCGAGTCAAGCCCGCAAGCACGACGACATCGATCTGCCTCGCCAATACAGCTCTGGCGGTAGAAGCGGGAGTTGTTCGGGTGCTCCCGGACTGTCGGTGCTCGTCACTCGAGCTCGCTTGCCAGATGAAAGAGTTCACTGGCCCGTTTCGACTGTTCGTGAAGAACGGCTATTTCCTCGGGGGGGCGTCTTTCTTTGGTTTTGGCAAGGCCATGATGCGATCAGTTCTTCAATTCACGTTCTATCGCGCCATTGCCGGCGGTCGAGTCCACAGGATCGACAGCGGCGTTCGCCTTGTCGAGTAACTGCCCGATGAGAAACCAGAAATGGTTGTCACCCGCATAGCCGACGAGCCGGCCTTGCTCCTCGCCGTTGTCGACAAGAATGAAGGTGGGGGTGAGCGTGGCTCGAGCTACCGCCTCGAGGTCGGCCGGCCATTCCGCCTGAAGGTTCACCCGACGAAGCGGTACGTCGCGCCCTTCCTCTGTATTCGGCCAGGCGGGTGCGATTTCGCGTTCGAAACGCTCGCAATAGGGACAGTCGGCCTGGTCGACGACGATCAGTTCGGCGGCGTGGACAGACGGCGCCAGCATGGCGAGGAGCGCAAGCAGATAACGCAGGCGATGCAGGATATCCCTGCCGGCGCGCCACGGACGCAGCGGCGAAACCGGGCGACTAGAGCCTTTCATGACCTGATCTGAATATGTGCATCTCACGCAGCGAAGTATAGCCCGCCCTGCGTGGGCGAGGAGGGCATCGGTGCTGCAACGTGATACTTTCGAGGAACCCGTGGATAGTGCGTTGAAGCACCAGAATCGACCGGTATCGCAGAGCGGAGGGCAGCTGTGCCAGCACAGATTGCAGGCGACGAACCTCGCTGGTTGCAGCAACCGGAACGGCTGTTCGTCGGCGGATCGGTGGCGACCGCGGTACTCGCACTCGCGGCCGAATGTTGTGGCAGTCCGCTTGAAATGCTGTTGCTCGCTGCCAACGTGACGATCATCTCGTTGTGGATCACGTGCGATCGTCCAGGCCTGACGACCGCCGTCGTCATGGTCACGTTGATCACGATTGCCTTTGCGTGGCTCGGAGGAACACCGGAACCCGCACTGTTCCAGCCCATTCTGCTTGCGACCGGCGTGGGTTGGCGCATGCGTGATCTGGGGCGCTCTCTCACCTGCGCTGCGGCCCTTGCGCTCGTGCCGCTGGTGGGTGATCTCGGGCCGGGGGCAGACTGGGGTTGGTGGAACTGGAGTATCGGCGCCGTGTTTGCCTGGAGTCTGGGGCGCATCATTCGCAACCTCGAGGCCACGCACGCAAAGCTTGCGGCTGCACGCGCATCCCTCGTTGCTTCAGCCGCGCGAGATGAACGACGGCGCATTGCCCGTGACGTCCACGATCTCGTCGGTCATTCCCTCACGGCCATGCTGTTGAATGTGCGAGCGGCGCGCCAGGCGCTGGGTGCCGATCCGGAAACGACGGCTTCGGCGCTCGATGATGCGGTACGCATCGGCACCGCAGGGCTCGCCGACATTCGGGCCAGCATGCCGGCGTTGCGCGATTTCGAAACTGCAGACGGCGACGACCAGCGGTTGCAGGCGCTGCCGGATGGACGATCGCTGCTTGCCCTGTTGGCCGAGTGCAGCGACATGGCGACGACTGTTCGCGGCGATGTCGAGTCCTTGCGTGGCCCGGTCGCCGTCGCAACGTTTCGGATCGTGCAGGAATGCCTGACCAACATCGTGCGCCATGCTCGCCCCGGTACCGCGTCGCTGTCGCTCGAGGTGCACGATCGGGCAGTGCGTCTTGTGCACTCGATGCGGGGGCCGCAGGATTCGTCTTGAAGGATGCCTCGGCGGACGAACTGATCCGCGCCTCACGGGTCGTTGCCGGCGGAGGTGCCTGGATCGATCCTGAAGTGGCCGGTCGCCTTATCGCCGGGCAGCGTCGCCTTTTGCCTGGCGATCCCTCTGAAGCGAAGGTGATTGCCACCTTGACCGAGCGTGAACGAGAGGTGCTCGTGTTGATGGCCAAGGGTTGTCTTAACAGCGAGATCGCCGCGCTCCTTGGTGTCGGTGAGGCAACTGTCAAGACTCATGTCTCGAACCTGTTCGGCAAGCTCGGTGCGCGTGACCGTGCGGCGGCCATCGTCTTCGCCTACGAGAGTGGCTTTGTGTCGACTGGCCTGGTCGGTGGTGCGTCAACGTGATTTGCAGAGCCCGTCAGAGAAAGGCGTTGCCGTTCATTGCCTGGCGATAGAGTGCCATCACGAGTAGTCCGTACCCAAGGGTAATGGTTATCACCCGGATGCCGGTAGACTTGCGGGTAATCATGCCGGTGGAGGTATCGCGTGCGGGGGACTGCGACGGCCAGCGAAGCAGGGCGAACAAGGGAATGAACTGCATGCCGTGCAGGGCGAAGAAATGTGCAACCCTGAGATCGCCACCGTCTCTCGACCAGCCGAGCAACGGAATCCCGGCAGCATCCGATCGAGTACCACCGATCCAGTGCGAATCCATCGACGACAATTGCCCCGCAATATAGATGGTGAGAACGAAGCTCGCCACGAGCCCGGCAGGTACGGCGAGGCGCATGATCGGTGACAAGGTGTCGATCTTCAACGGTGAATTCGCCCGTTCCATGGCCGCTGGCTTGCGACTCTGCAGGAGCAGCAGAGCAGCGTAGAAGAGGGTGGCGGACGTCAGGATGACTGCCAGCACGCCCATGAGCGGATACAGAGGCGCGAGAACAGCGTGGTCGCGGTTGAAGTGCGAGGGTTCGCCCAGCGCGGCCGCTGCGCTGAGCCAGATCAGCTCGATAATCGTGCTGCTCAGCAAGACGACAAGATAAGCCTTGTACCACCATTGGCATTTCGTCTCCTGTGCGACCCAGCCTGCATACCAGGCGAGGGTGCCGAAATAGACGGCTACGGCGATATGGAACTTCACGGGCTTTGTCCAGACGCTGATGCCTGCAATCGTGCGATCGTCGAAAGCGCCCAGCGCCAGCAGGAACGGCACGCAGGCTAGCGCCAGCAACGCACTCGTCGCGAGTGTACGTTCGCGCGCGAACCATTGGCGAAAGAACCTTGCGTGCCAGCTGTGCGATGGGCCTGTGCGCGTGACGATCGGTGGCGGTGATGTGTTCATGCCGATACGGTACGGCGTTCGCCGATGCGACGGATCAGGCTGGCGCGGGATATCTTCTCCAACCATGGGGGGAGAACCGTGATTCCATCAAGTGAGTTCGTTGTCCACTGACTTCAGGCAGGTTGCGTGACGGCATTCGCGGACTGACGATCGCGCAAGCCATCCCGGTAGAGCGCTTTGGCGAGCGCGAGCGCCATCAGCACCATGATGAAGGTAAAGGGCAGGGCCGCCATGATCATGGCGTTCTTGAGTGCTTCCAGCCCACCGCCACCGGCGATCCCTGTAGCGCACACAGTGTCTTCATGTCACTATATTGTGTACACGATGTATTCTTAACGGAGAGCCTGGCATGGTTGCAACACGATCCCGTCGGGGAGGCCGACAGGCCATGCGCGCAAGCCGCTTGAAGCGCGACGACGCCATGCTTCCGCAGCTCGAGCGTCAGCTCAAGCCTGTCGAGCCGATGAGCGAAGAGCAGGTGCTCAAGGTCGATGACGCGTCCATGAGCATTCTCGAGGAGGTCGGTGTCGTGTTCCGCGATCCGATCGCGCTCGAAGACTGGCGCAAGGCGGGGGCGAAGGTGGACGGCGAGCGCGTCTATTTCGATCGCGGTCACGTGCGTGAGCTGATCGCGTCGATTCCGTCGAGTTTCCGTCTGCATGCGCGCGACCCGGCCAAGTCCGTGACGATCGGTGACGGTCACTCGATCTTTGTGCCGATGACCGGTGCGCCCTACGTTCGCGATCTCGATGACGTACGGCGTCTGCCGACGCTTGACGATCTCGCCAACTTCCACCGCCTGGCGCACTTGTCGCCGGCGCTCAATTCCAGCGCCCACCATATCGTCGAGCCGATGGATCATCCGGTGCCGTGGCGGCATCTGCGCATCACGTTTTCGTCGATGAAACACTCGGACAAGACGTTCATGGGGATGACCACGTCGGGCCGGAACGGCGAAGACGTCATGGACATGTGCGCGATCCTCTTCGGTGCGGATTTCATGGAAGAGAACGCCGTGACCGTCGGCAACTGCAATGGCAACTCGCCCCTTGTCTGGGACGAGACGATGCTCGGTGCGATGCGTGCATTCGTGCGCCGTCGGCAACCGGTGCTGTGCTCGCCGTTCGTGCTCGGCGGGGCGAACACGCCGGCATCGACCGTACCGGCCGTGGCCCAGTTGAACGCCGAGGCCCTCTCGGCGCTCGCCTATACGCAGCTCATCAGCAAGGGCGCGCCGGCGATCTACGGACACTATCTCGCGACTGTCTCGATGCAGTCCGGTGCGCCGATGGCCGGTATGCCGGAGATCTCGCTGATGAACTACATGATCGGGCAGATGGCGCGCTACTACGACGTTCCGTGGCGGACTTCGGGGCTGCTCGGTGGAGCCAAGACCTTCGATGCGCAGTCGGGCTACGAGAGCGCCATGACGATGATGGCGACGCTGCACGCCGGCGCGGATTACATCTGGCATTCAGCGGGCTGGAACGAGGCGGGCTTGCACTGTTCGATGGCGAAGTTTGTCGTCGACGCCGAGGTTGCTGCCATGGGCCATCGCATGGCGTCGGGCTTGCGTTGGGACGACTTCGACGAGGCGCTCGCCGCGGTGCGCGATATCGGACCGGGTGGTCACTACCTCGGCCATCCGCATACGCTTGCGAACTTTGAACGCGCCTTCTTCATGCCGAAGCTGTTCGACAACTCCTCGTTCGAGCAATGGCAGGCGGATGGTGCGCACGAGATCACCGCCCGAGCGCTGGCCTTCGCGCGTGCCGAGATCGACCGCTTCGAGGAGCCCGCCCTCGATCCGGCAAAGAACGAGGAGCTGCTCGACTACATTGCGCGGCGTGAGCGTGAGATTCCCGCTGAAGGGGGTCTAAACGAAAAACATTGAGCGTCTTTCAAACGCGCGCAGCGGTCGATGCGTTAGTCAAGTCGACGTTGTTGCCAGGTTGATGTGGAAGACAGGTGATGTTGAAGCCAGGTCGATGTGGAAGTCAGGTCGACGCAGACCTCAAGCATCAGGCGCAAGCGGATCGGTGCGCACGAAGATATCCGCCTGGCTGCGCGAGAGTTCCCAGTGGGCGAGTGTGACTGCGACGACGCGCTCCTCGTCGCCCTGCTCGATTGCCCCGATCATCTCGTCGTGCTGCTGGACGGCGCGCACGAGCCGGTCCCCGCGCTCGGCATTGCGCTTCTGATAGAAGGTCTGCGCGATGCGCGAGTGATCGATCAGGAGCCGCCGGAGCATCGGCAGCAGGTACTGATTGTCCGCCATCTCGCCGATCAAGGCGTGAAAGCGTTCGTTGTGGCTGACGAGATCGTCGACGCGACCGGCACGGGCAGCCTGTGCGAACGAGCGCTGCGCTTTCTTGAGCTCGCGAAGCGAGGCAGGTTCGGCGTTCTGGACCGCGAGCCGGGCCACCATGGAGTAGATGGCCGGTGCCGTCCTGAAGAAATCGCGCAACATCTTGTGGTTCATCGACGAGACGGAGGCGCCACGATTGTCGACGATGTCTACGTACCCCTCGCCTGCGAGCTGCCTTAGAATATCGCGAAGCGGGGTCCGGGAGATGCCGTATTCCTCACTGATGCGCGTTTCGTCGAGGTTCATGCCGGGAGGCAACTCGAGCGTCAGCACACGACGCTTCAGGTCGGCGTAAACCTCCTTGCGGTTGACGATCGCCATGCTCTTGTCGATGAGGTCGGGGTCGCGGCGGGAGTCGCTCGCGTCTCGAAACTAGCACGTCGCGGGTGCGTGTCGCGAGGCAGCGGCCGCGTTGTTCGAGCGATGTGCAGTTTCATCGGCGGCACGCTGATGTATGCTGGAAGTATACAATGTGGAGTGCGGCCGCCCTTGTCCGTACAGGTCGGGCAAGGGTGACCGCGGTATCTGAACACCACAACCGAGTCATCGTCGTGTCAAACGTGGTTTCCACCGCCGGGTGCGTCCGGTGAAACTCGAAGGTATCTACACGCCTCTCGTCACGCCGTGGGCGGCCGACGGGAGCGTGAATCGCGATGCCCTCGCGGAGCTGATCGATACCCTGATCGACGCCGGCGTGCACGGTCTGATCTCCGGGGGCTCGACGGGGGAGAACTACGCGCAGACACTCGAGGAACGCATCGACATCGCCCGTTTCACGAAGGAGCGTGTCGGCGACCGACTGCCGGTCATCGTCGGCACCGGAACGCTCCGTACCGAGGACTCGATCGCGATCGCAGCGGCGGCGCGCGACATGGGAGCGACCGCCATCCTTCTCGGCACGCCGCCGTACTCGGTGCCCACCGAGCGCGAAAATGCGCTGAATGCGCTTGCGATCGATCGCGCGGCTGACTTGCCGATCATTCTCTACAACTACCCCGGCCGGATGGGGGTCTCGATGGGCCAGGAGTTCCTCGATCGAGTCGCCCGCTCCAGCAATGTCTGCGGTATCAAGGAGAGTTCGGGCGACATCAACCGTGTGCACTTGCTGGCGCGCGACTATCCACACGTGCAGATGAGCTGCGGCATGGACGATCAGGCGCTCGAGTTCTTTGCCTGGGGTGCGCGGAGCTGGATCTGCGCCGGGTCGAATTTCCTGCCGCGTGAGCATATCGATCTGTACGAAGCCTGTGCGCAGCGTGGCGATTTCACCACAGGGCGGGCGATCATGATGGCGATGCTGCCGTTGATGGACGTGCTGGAGCAGGGTGGCAAGTTCATCCAGTGCGTCAAGTACGGGCTCGAGAGGAAAGGTGTCCAGACGGGCGGGGTACGTTCACCGCTGAAGGGGCTCGGCAAGGACGAGCGGCGGCGCATGGATCGCGTCGTCGACGTCCTCGAGACCACCGTGGCCGGCCTTCGGGAGACAAGGCGATGACCCGTTTGCTCACCCACACTGAGTACGCGTCGATCGCGAGCTCGCTGCAACTCCCGACGAACGCCTGGATCGACGGTCGTTTTCGTCCAGCGGTCGGCGGCAAGACGTTCGCGACGCTGGACCCGGCGTCGGACACACATCTCGCGGACGTGGCCGCCTGCGATAGTCGTGATGTCGATCTTGCGGTCGTGAAAGCGCGCGAGGCTTTCACGGATGGTCGCTGGAGCCGCTTGCCTCCCACGATGCGCAAGGGCGTGCTGCTCGATCTCGCGCGCAGGCTCGAGCGGCGTTCACGCGAGTTTGCGGTGATGGAGAGCCTCGACAGTGGCAAGACGATCCTCGACTGCGAGACGGTCGACCTGCCCGACGCGATCGGCTGTCTGCGCTGGCACGCCGAGGCGATCGACAAGCTCTACGACGAAGTGAGCCCAGCCTCCGACGATCACCTCGCGATGATCCTCAGAGAACCTATCGGCGTGGTCGGGCTGGTGCTGCCATGGAACTTCCCGCTGCTGATGCTCGCCTGGAAGCTTGGACCGGCTCTCGCCTCCGGTTGTTCGGTCATCGTCAAGCCCGCCGAAGAGACTTCGCTGACCGCGCTTGCGCTCGCCGAGATCGCTGCCGAGGCGGGTCTTCCCGCCGGGGTGCTGAACGTGCTGCCCGGCAGTGGCCCTGACGTCGGCGAGCCGCTCGGTCGGCACGCCGATGTCGACATGGTCTCGTTCACCGGCTCCACCGAGACGGGACGTCGCTTCCTCGGGTATGCCGCCGAGTCGAATATCAACGAGGTCGTTCTCGAGATGGGTGGCAAGAATCCGTGCATCGTCATGGAGGACGCCGAGCCACTCGACAGGGTTGCTGCTCATGTCGTTGCCGGTGCCTTCTGGAACATGGGCGAGAATTGCTCGGCGATCTCCCGGCTGATCGTGCACCGCGACGTCGTCGATGCGCTGCTTGCGCGCATCGTCGCCCACCTGCGCGAGTGGCCACTCGGCGACCCTCTTGACCCGGCCACACGCGTGGGGCCGCTCGTCTCGAAGGCGCATTTCGACAAAGTCTCTGCCCACCTTGCCCAGCTCCCTGCCGAGCGGCTGATCGTCGGCGGGGAGAGTGTCGACGGACGCTGGATACAACCGACCGTCGTGCACGCCGCAGCACCGGACGAGGCGCTCTTGCGCGAAGAGATCTTTGGCCCGGTACTGGCAGTGATCACGGTCGGTGGTTTCGACGAAGCTCTGCGCATTGCCAACGACACGCGTTACGGACTCACCGCCTCGCTGTTCACCTCGAACGTGAAGCGGGCGATCCGCGGCGCGCGAATACTGCAGGCCGGGACCGTGACCATCAACAGTTTCGGGGAAGGTGACGCGTCGACGCCGTTCGGCGGTTACGGGCTGTCGGGGTTCGGTGGACGCGACAAGTCACTGCACGCGCACGAGCAGTACACACGGTTGAAGACACTGTGGATCGATCTGGCTGACGATCTCGGGGATGCCGTCGATTGAACGGTTTCGTCGCGCGCCGACTGCCACGAAATACGGGGCCTGCCGGTTGGAACCGACTGCTGCCGCCGCAGTCTCAGGCGGAACCGCTTGACGGGAAACAGACCACCGACTTCGTGATCGTCGGGGCGGGCTTCGCAGGCCTTTCGGCCGCGCGACGTCTGGCGAAGAACGTGCCCGGGGCGTCGATCGCCGTGCTCGAGGCCCGGCGGGTCGCCGAGGGACCGGCCGGGCGCAACTCCGGCTTCATGATCGACTTGCCCCACGACCTGGCCTCCGATGACTATGCCGGTACATCGCCCGAGGCGGATCGTTCGCAGACGGCTGCGAACCGCCTCGCAATCGCGTTCGGCGCCGAGCTCGCCGCGGAATACAAGTTCGACGTCTCGACGTTCGACCCTCGCGGCAAGCTGAATGCAGCATCGACTCCTGGCGGAGACCGCGCGAACGGCGACTACGCCGTGCATCTCGAGCGGCTTGGCGAACCGCACGAGAAGTTCGACGCGCCTGCCATGCTCGAGCTGACGGGCACCCGCTGGTACACGAGTGGCGTGTACACACCCGGTACCGTGATGCTGCAGCCAGCCGCCTATGTGCGTGGACTTGCCGACGGCATGCGGTGCGACACCGACGCGAACGTGACCATTCACGAGAACAGCCCCGTGCGCGAGCTCGTCCGCGAAGGCTCCTGCTGGCGGCTCAAGAGCGATCGCGGCAGCGTCTCTGCTGCACGTGTGATCCTCGCCGTGAATGGTCACGCCGAAAGCTTCGGTTTCTTCCGGCGGCAGTTGATTCACCTGGTGACCTACGCCTCGATGACCGCGCGCTTTCCACGCGATGCGTTGCCGGGCCAGCCGATCTGGGGCGCGACGCCGTCCGATCCGATGGGCACCACCGTCAGGCGTCTAGAGGACGGGGGGCAGAGCCGTATCGTCGTGCGCACGCGCTTTGTCAACGATCCGGGCATGGGCGGCGGTGAAGCGTCCGCCGAGCACACCTGGCGACTACACGACCGGCGCTTCCGGGAGCGATTTCCAACGCTCGACGGCATCGACATGCCGCTGCGCTGGGGCGGGCACCTTTGCTTGAGCCGGAATGGCGTCGCTGCTCACGGCGAGATTGAATCCGGTCTCTTTGCTGCCGTCTGCCAGAATGGACTCGGCACCACCAAGGGGACGCTTGCGGGCATGTCGGCGGCTGACCTGGCCGTGGGTATCGAGAGTGAGGCAACTCGCGCGATGCTTGCGGAAGCGGCACCGCGGCCTCTGCCTCCCGAACCGTTCGCCTCCGTGGGTATCGGCGCGGCGCTCGCCTGGAAGCAGTGGCGCGCCGGACGGGAATGACGCTCGTGAATCGGTACGGGGGATAGGCAAGGTCGCCGCCAGGGAGAATCCCGAGGCGTTCCGGCTGAAGCTTGGACAGATCCATCCGGCTGGCCGGACCGGAATACCCGAGGAGGTTGCGGCAATCGTGGCATTTCTCGCCGCCGCCGAGAGCGGGTTCGTTTGTCGCCGGAACGATGAGAGCGGTTTCGCCGACGTCGCTCCTGTCCGTAACCCGGCGCAGAACCGCTATCCTCTGGATCGATCGGACAGCAGTCCGGCACACCCTCCACATCAGCCGAATACGCAAGCATGGCCCAAGCTCCCGAGGGAAGACGTCGCGACAACGTCCTTCTGGGGGTAGGCACAATTGTCGGCACAGTGTTCGCGCTCTCGCTGGGAGACGCCCTGATCAAGTCGCTCGGTGGCGGCGGCACGATGGGGTTGTGGCAGCTCTTCGCGGCGCGCTACGGTGGCGAGATCGTCGGTCGAATGCAGTGGGCTGGCGTGGTGCTGGGCTTCTTTGGCATCCTGCTCGTCCTCGCGCCTGGCACCGAGGCATTCGAGTGGGCAGCCTTGCTACCGCTGCTGTCCGCCGCGTTCTACGCCGCGGCCATGGTCCTCACACGCACGCACTGCCGCGACGAGCATCCCGCGACCCTCGCACTTGCTCTCAACGCGATGTCCATTCTCGTCGGGGTTGCAGGGCTCTGTTGATCGTTCTGGGCGGTCTGATCGTGACGATGTTCGCTCAGGACCAGACGTGATTGGTGATCTCGCCTCTCGGGGCGTCGACGGTCAATTCACCCGTCGCCAGCCGAGAGGCGCTACGTCCGACTGACATGGACACGAACTAAGCGACGCTGACAGGCGCGAGCGACATGCTTGCGGATCGCCGCGAAGCAAGCTGGGCTCGATCAACGACACGGAAGCGGGCGCGTCAAACGGGCGAACGACAGGTAGCGCCCCTCGGCAAACCGATGGCCCTTGTCAATCTCGGCGCACAAGCGGGGATCGTCATAGAACGCGTTGGCGACCCGTAGCACTCCGAGGTCGGTGGCGCTCCAGTCGTGAGATTTGCCTTTCGGGTTCGCGATGACGAAAATGATCGCCTTGAGGAGCAGGGGTTCCCCGTCCTCTGCAGGCAACGTGTAGAGCAGGTTGTTTCCCTGTCGACTGAGCGCTTCGGCATGGTAGATCAGATGGCTCGTGGTAGTGATCTGATAGGCGTACGCGCGGTCGGAATCCAGAAGGTATGTGCCCTTGCAACCGGTACTACCGCGGCGTAACTCGTTCGGAATGCCGCCGTGCGACTGGATGCCGAAGACGTCACAAGCGCTGTCGCCCCGCCAGTCGTCGCCGATGATCCTGAGCTGGGATTGGAGGTGTGCCTGCATTGCTTGTGCTGGCGTCAGTGAGCGTGGCAGTGGCATCACTTCCTCAAGTGTCATCACGCTGTCTGACAGGTAGTGTCCGATCGACCAGCTGGCAAATGCCGCTGCTGTGCCCCAGTTGTTCTTGCGTGTGCGCGCGATGGCCGCGGTCAATGGATAGACCTTTTTCCCGAGCCACGATTGAAGGTCGCGTTTGTCCGCGACGCTCCAGCCAGGGTACGCCTCGAGAAGCAGGGCGGAATCGATCAGCGACGGTACGAGCAAACTGACGTCGAGCGCACACTGATTCGAACCGTCGTAGCGTTTCTCGCCTTCGACCGTATCGAATCCCGAAGAGTCGGTGAAGTCGAGCAGAACCGATCTCGCCTCCCGCGCGAAACTCTCGTCGCGGGTCAACACGTGAGCAAGGACCAGTGCGTAAAGCGTCTGCCCGACGTCGGGGAGGACAAGTTCCTCGTCCAGTCTGCTCACTTGCGCGCATCGTTTCGCGTACGTGTCGTCGCCGCTGATTCTCCCTTCGAATCGTGAGCCCACCTTGCCGTGGGTCCAACCTCGTTCGGCTATGAGAAGAAGCTCATCGACATTGCCTTGATGGGGCTGTGCCCCTAGACGGGCAAGTTCACCGATAGCGTCGAGTTCGCGAAACGATATCTGCAGGCCCTGTACGGCCTCTGTGCCCGTGTCGGCACCCGCTCCGGAATGCGCTTCGGTCCTGTCGACGGCTGCCTCAGAAGTGGCCTTGTCGCTGTCGGCCGCGCGTGTCGTCAGCGCGCTCGGCAACAGGACGCCAAGCAGTATTCCCAGGAGCAATCCGAACGTGAAACGAGCCGCTATCGCGCGGCTCCGGATCAGGCTTTGTCCGTACCGTGCCGATGGAGCGGGCAACACACGTCTCAGGTGGTTTTCGCGCCGCATCCGGCGTAGTGATCGCATGATTCTGTTGCCGCAAGATTCAGACCCGGCGCCCATGACGATGGCGGCCAAGGTGGCGCGTTTCCGGAGACGTCCAGGCTGGTTTTCCGGAGCCCTTGCCGGCCGGCAGTATCGCATTGTCCGTACCGGACGTAGACAGCTCTGATGACGCTTTCCGGAACAAGTGCTGTCTGCCGTGTTTCGGCGTGACAGCGATGAAAGACTGAACGGCTTCTCCGGCAAAAAGCGTGTCGATGCGTCGGCGTTCACGGAAGTCTCTGAAGTTCTTGCCGCTACCTCTGTTCCGCAAATGCCCGCGGATTGCATAGAGCTGGCCTGTGTTTCACAAACGTCCGTCAGCACTCGCCCATCTGGAGCCTGCTGCCAGCCTTCGCTTGTCGCGTCTGTCCGCGCTCGAGACGTTCTCCAGGGCCCTGCTCGTCGGCATCGTGCCGTTGATTGCGATGGATATCTTTGGCAGCAAGGAACGTGTTGCGCAGGTCTATCTGGTCGCCGCCATCCTGACGACGTTCGTGACCTTGAACGTCGCCACCCTCGAACGTCTGTTACGGCGCCGGCGGGTCGTGATGCTTGCGGCCGTCCTGATCATTCTCGCCATGCTCATGTTGGCAAGTCATCACGAAACCTTGTTGCCGATCGGTATCGGCCTGCGTGCGGCGGCGGCGTCGCTGTTCACGGTCTGCCTTTCCTTGTACATCATGGATCACATCGGCAAGCCCGGCCTGATCCGGGCCGAATCGAGGCGACTGCAGCACATGGGTGGTGTCTGGGTGATCGGTCCCGTGCTCGGCAGCTGGCTTTTCTCGCACTCACATCTGTCGGTTCCGTTCATCGTTTCAGGCTTGTCGGCCCTGTTGCTGCTCGTCTACTTCCTGCGACTGCGCTTTGGTAACGATGAGGTCGTCGTGCGGGCTCGCTCGACCGCTTCCCATCCGCTCAAGGCGGTGATCCGATACTGGGCCCAGGCCCGACTGCGCGTCGCCTACGGCATCGTCATCAGCCGTTCGTGCTTCTGGGTAGCGATGTATGTGTATGGACCCATTTACGTGATCGAGGCCGGCTTGCCGGGCTGGGTTGCCGGGGCCATGCTTTCCGGGGTCAGCATCCTCCTGTTCATGAGCCCGTTGATAGCCAGACTCTCGGACCGGGTCGGGGCACGCGAGCTCATCGTCATCGGACTCCTGATAACAGGTTGCAGCACGATGGCCCTGGGTGTGCTCGGCGAGCCACAACCCTACGGACTGATCTTCTGGATCTCCGGCGCAGTAGGGGGCGTTCTGCTCGATGTACTGGGCAACATTCCGTTCATGCGCATGGTGGATCCCGATGATCGTGTCGCGATGGCGGGCGTGTTTTCCACCTGGCGAGAGGGATCTGAACTTGTCACCCCGCTGCTGGTGACGCTGGTGCTGGGGCTCGCCCTGCCGTTCGTGGTGTTCTATGCGTTGCTTGGCCTGCTGCACTTCCTGGCGGCGGCATCGACCTTGCGTTTGCCGCGGCGGCTCTGATCGGGGTACATGAGCCGATGGGTCCCGTCCGGTTCGCGAAGAAAGGTGAACCATGGCACAATCGAAGAAGCGCGCGGCGACAACGGTGATCAACGTCTGGATTTCTCGATTTGTTTCATTCTTGTTCGATTTCTGACTGAATTGAAGGCAGTGACGAGCCGCTGAACCTGATCTCGGACGGGCGCTACCTTCGCTCCACGTTCGCCAAGAAAGAACGATCATGCATGAACAGTCAATCGAGGCTTTGGGTCTGACTAACGGATCGTCCGAGCGCGCCTACGACAACATTGTCAGCCTTGCCGCGCGGACTCTTGACGCGCCGGTTGCACTTGTCTCTATCGTGGATTTCGAGGAAGAGCGCCAGTATTTCAAGAGTCAGCTCGGGTTGCCTGAACCGTGGGCGAGCGCCCGCGAGACTCCGTTATCGCACTCGTTCTGCCGCCACGTCGTCAGTGAGGCCGCAAACCTGTGCATAGTTGATGCTCGTGAGCACCCGGAGTTGAAGCACAACCCTGCGATTATCGAACTCGGGGTTGTCGCCTACCTCGGCACCCCTGTCCGCACTCCGCTCGACATCCCGGTCGGCGCGCTTTGCGTAATCGACGTGAAGCCGCATGAGTGGAGTGACAATGATGTCGATACGCTCGAGTCGCTTGCTCTGTGTGCAGCCGACGTCATATGTGTACGCGCGGCTTTGAACGCCAGCGAGGCGTTACGGGCCGAGCAGATGGAATTTTCCTACGCCCTCTCTCACGATCTGCGTTCCCCGATAGACTCCCTCAAGGTGCTGCTCGAGGAACTTGTCCGTGGCGATATGTCGTCGCTGGATTCAGTGGACAGGCAACTCATTGCCCTCGGCCAACGTACCGCCGACAGGGCAGTCACACTCGTTGACGATGTTGTGGACTATACGCACTCGATCAAACGGGATTTCGAGCGCGTGTCGGTAAGTCTTGACGAGATCGTGGCGGCTGTCCGTGAAAACCTGACGGCGGAAATTGCTCGCACAAAGGCTGAATTCGACATCGCAAGGCTTCCGTGTGTCGAAGGTAACCGTATGCAGTTGCAGATGTTGATGCAGAATCTCATCGGCAATGCGTTGAAATACAATCGACCGGGGGTCGCGCCACGCATCATCATCCGGCAACACGGCGAAGCCGAACCCCAGTTCTCGGTGGCGGATAACGGCATTGGCATCGAACCTGCGCATCAGGAGCGCGTGTTCGAATTGTTTCGGCGAGTACAGTTGAGTGATCAAAGCCCGGGCAGCGGTCTCGGGCTGGCCGTCTGCCGCCGGGTCGTGTCGAATCACGGCGGGAAGATCAAGCTGAGCTCAGTGCCAGGTGAGGGGTCGACATTCACCGTGACACTTCGAAAGGCCGCTTGATTACGCCAGTTCAGGTCGGCACCGTGATGCTGATCGATGATAGCGAACTTGACAGGGCACTCTATCGCCGGGTCATTGAGCGATCAAGCCACGTCTCCGTCGTTCTCGAGTTCGAGCACGGCGAGACGGCTCTGGAACACTTGCGAAATCCCGATCGCGAACCTGTCGAGCTGATCTTCCTGGACATCAACATGCCCTGCGTGGACGGCTTTGAATTTCTCGAGCGTGCAGCCATCGAACTCGATTCCACACGCTTCGGGAGCTTCGTCGTCATCCTGACAACCTCAAGGGACCCGCGCGATATCGAGCGAAGTGCCACCTTCGATCGCATAGCCGATTACTGTCGAAAACCACTCACCGACCGCTTGTTCGAATCGATCGTCCAGCGTCTTTCAATCAAGACGATTGAATCTCGAGCGCATCAGTTCTCGCCGGGCACTTCCCGTCGATAGTGTCCGCTTGCCAATCCCGCGCAAGCCTTGCGGGTGAGTCAACCCACCTCAGTCGAGCCTCAGGCGACGCAGACGCAGGGCATTGCTCACGACCGACACCGACGACAGACTCATCGCCGCTGCTGCGAGCATTGGCGAGAGCAGCCAACCGGTCACCGGATAAAGCACGCCGGCAGCAATCGGCACGCCCAGCGCGTTGTAGGCAAAGGCGAAGAAGAGATTCTGGCGAATGTTGCTGACGGTCTTTCGGCTGAGTGTCCGGGCGCGCACGATACCGCCAAGATCGCCCTTGAGCAGCGTGATGCCAGCACTCTCGACGGCCACATCGGCGCCACTTCCCATGGCGATTCCGACGTCGGCGGCTGCCAGTGCCGGCGCATCGTTGACGCCGTCGCCCGCCATGGCCACGATCATGCCAGCCGCATGCAATTCATCGATGAGCGCTTGCTTGTCGGCGGGCATCACTTCAGCGCGTACCTCATCGATGCCCAGGCGACCGGCAACGGCCTGCGCGGTTCGTGCGTTGTCACCGGTGGCCATGATGATACGAAGTCCGGCGTCGTGGAGCGCATCGATTGCCGCTCGTGTGTCAGGCTTGAGTCGATCCTGAACCGCTACCAGACCGGCGTATCTCGAACCGATTGCAACATACATGACGGTCTTGCCCGCCTCACTCAATGCGGCACTTTCAACGTCATGCGTTCCTTCAACGCCGATGTCCTGCATCATTGCTGCGTTGCCGAGCTGCACCAGACGCGCGTCGACAGTGCCACTGACACCGCGTCCGGTGTGCGACTCAAAGCCTTCCGTGTGTGACAGCGCCAGACCCGTCTCACGTGCACCGGTGACGATGGTATCGGCCAACGGGTGTTCCGAGCCATTCTCCAGCGCGGCGGCCAACGACAACATTGTCTCCCGATCGAATCCTTCTGCGACAAGCACATCGGTGAGTGCAGGTCGCCCTTCGGTCAGGGTGCCGGTCTTGTCGACGATCAGGGTATCTACCGCCGCCATGCGTTCGAGTGCCGCGGCATCCTTCACCAATACGCCAGCCTTGGCACCTCGTCCGGTGGCGGTCATGATCGACATGGGTGTCGCCAGACCCAGTGCACAGGGACAGGCGATGATCAGCACAGAGATGGCTGCAACCAATGCATGGCCCAGTGCCGGCGAAGGACCGAAGACAATCCAGGCCGTAAAGGCGAGAACGGCTATCGACACCACGGTGGGCACGAACACCGATGCGACCCGGTCGGCAAGTCCCTGGATGGGTGCGCGTGAGCGTTGTGCACCTGCAACCATGGCGACGATCTGCGCAAGCACGGTCTCGTTGCCGACACGTCCTGCCTCCATCACGAAACTACCGTTGCCGTTGAGCGTACCGCCGGTCACCTCGTCGCCGATGATCTTCTGCAGCGGGATCGACTCTCCGCTGATCATGCTCTCGTCGATGGCGGTGGCGCCGTCGATGAGGGTGCCATCAACCGGTACGCTGTCGCCGGGACGGACGCGGAGTCTGTCACCGCGCATGATGTTGGCAAGTGGCGCGTCGTATTCGTCCCCGTCCGCGAGTACGCGTCGAGCGCTTTTCGGTGCGTGATCCATCAGTGCTCGAATCGCATCCCCGGTCTGCTCCCGAGCACGAAGTTCGAGAACCTGCCCTACGAATACGAGCGCAATGATGACCACGGCAGCTTCGAAATAGACGGGTGGGTGACCACTGGACCGCAGTGACTCGGGCAAGAGGTTCGGCAACAGCGTCACGATCACGCTGAATCCATAAGCGGCCCCGACGCCGAGCATGATCAACGTCCACATGTTGAAGTTCCGGGTCGTGAGCGATACCCAGCCGCGTTGAAAGAATGGTGCGGCGGCCCACAGGACCACGGGCGTTGCGAGAATCAGCTCCACCCAGATGGCGCGCCCTTCGCCCAGCCACGAGCGGATCGGCAAACCCAGCATCGGTCCCATCGTCAACACAAGCAGAGGTATCGCCGCACCGACACTGATCCACAACCGCCGGGTGAAGTCGACAAGTTCGGTATTGGGCCCCTCGCTGACGCCTGACATCGGCTCGAGAGCCATGCCGCAGACCGGGCATGTGCCGGGTCCTTCCTGAACGATCTCAGGGTCCATCGGACAGGTGAAGAGAGTTGCTTCATCACGCTCATCGAGTGCCCGGGCGGCCTCATCCTCACGCTGACATGCACGATTGCCCGAGACATGGAACCAGGGGTCGGCCACGAATCGGTCATGACAGCCCGTCGAACAGAAATGATAAGTATCGTCTCGCCAGGCATGTCTGGGCTTCCCGGTTTCAAGCGTCACGGTCATGCCGCAAACCGGGTCGATGACGGTATTGGCCAGCATGGCTGGTTCGTTGGTATCTTCGGTGGAGACATCCGTTGATTGGCACATCGACAACCCCGAGTGTTTTATTCAGGAGAAAGCACGTTCGCGCCGCCTTTGCCGGCGATCGCGGCGGCCCTCAGCCGCTTCATCAGGAGCCGCCGATGAGTACGATAGGGTTTCCAGTCACTGGAGGGTCAAGCCCGCAGGAAGGTGCGTCTACCGACTCGTCACGAGTGGCCGGTGCGTGACCGGGCGACTCTCGTTTCCCTGATCTCGAGGCTGCCTGCATCGAATTCGAGGCCGATTCGGGAGGCGGAAATCGCTTAAGGTGTCGCCCGACACGCTTACGGTGTCTGGCGATCAGGGGGAAGCAACGGATGGGCAGGCGCACGCTCGAGTTCTCATCAGAACTCCAGGTATCAGGCCGACGCTGTACCGATTGTGCACGACGCGCACAGCCCGCATGCGAATGTTGGTGCCGGGAGAGAGACTTGAACTCTCACTCCGTTTCCGGAACCGGATTTTGAATCCGGCGTGTCTACCGATTCCACCACCCCGGCACGCGCCGTGATTGTAGGCGACTCCAGCACGCGGAACAATGCCTCGGGCGAGCGCGATCAACGACCCGACGGGAACTCACTTGCCGACTACCGATATGAGCTTCCTGCCGAACTCATCGCGCAGACGCCACTGGCGACACGCAGCAGCAGTCGGCTGTTGGTACTTGACGGTCAGCGACGGGATCACCGTGCCTTCCCGGATCTGCCCGGATTGCTGCAGCCCGGCGATCACCTGATCTTCAACGACACCCGCGTGGTTCCGGCACGACTGCATGGGCGGAAGGCCAGTGGGGGTCGCGTCGAGCTGTTGCTGGAGCGATTTCTGGAACCGCACGGGGCCTGGGTCAAGCTGCGCGCGAGCAAGAGTCCGAAGCCGGGAACGCGACTTGTGTTCGAGCCACCTGACGGGCGCGGAGATGTTTTGCACCTCGACGTGATTGGCCGGGAGAGCGATCTGTTCGAGGTCAGGGATGTCGGCGACGCTGTGAGCCTGGCTGAGTTTCTCGACCTGCACGGCGATATTCCACTCCCGCCTTACATCGATCGTGCGCCCGACAACACGGATCTCGAACGCTATCAGACGGTCTATGCGCGCACCCGGGGCGCGGTCGCTGCGCCAACTGCGGGCTTGCATTTTGATGAGCCGCTGCTCGACGCGCTCGCCACACGCGGCGTGACGCACGGATTCGTCACCTTGCATGTAGGCGCCGGCACATTCCAGCCGGTACGCGTTGCCGATCCGAACCGTCATGTCATGCACAGCGAGCGGGTTTCCGTCTCGGCCGCCACGGTCGACGGAATCGCGGCTGCCCGTCGACAGGGCGGGCGAATCGTTGCCGTCGGCACGACCAGCGTTCGTGCGCTCGAATCGGCTGCCGCAGCACACGGTGGGGTTCTGGCACCGTACGTCGACGAGACGCGACTGTTTCTGACTCCGGGCAGCCGATTTCATGTCATCGATGCCATGATCACCAATTTTCACTTGCCCGAGTCCACGCTGCTGATGCTGGTTGCCGCCTTTGCCGGACTGGATGAGACACTGGCGGCCTATCGCGACGCCGTTGCCAAACGTTATCGATTCTTCAGCTATGGCGATGCCATGCTGGTCTGGCCGAAGGCCGGCGTCCGGCCCGGAAAAGACAACGGAAAAGCCTCTTGGGGTAACGCGTCGTGAGCGTCGACTTCGAGATATCGGCACGCGATGGCGAAGCCCGTCGTGGAACGCTTGCCTTCGCCCGCGGGACGGTGCAGACGCCCGTGTTCATGCCCGTGGGTACCTACGGAACGGTCAAGGCCATGACGCCCGCCGAGGTTCGTGACACCGGTAGCGAGATCATTCTCGGCAATACCTTTCATCTCTGGCTGCGACCGGGTACCGACATCATCCGTGCGCACGGCGATCTGCACGACTTCATGAACTGGCCCGGTCCGATCCTGACCGACTCCGGCGGCTTCCAGGTGTTCAGTCTGGCGAAGTTGCGGAAGATCGATGAAGAAGGTGTCCGATTTCGCTCACCTCTCGACGGCGACAAAGTGTACCTGTCACCGGAAACCTCGATGCGCATTCAGCGTGATCTCGGCTCGGATATCGTCATGGCCTTCGACGAATGCACCCCGCATCCGGCTACCCATACCGAAGCGGCGGAGTCGATGGCGCTGTCGATGCGCTGGGCGGCCCGTTGCCGCAAGGCACACGACGAGCTGGGTAATGCAAATGCCTTGTTCGGCATCGTGCAGGGAGGCATGGAAGCGGATCTGCGGCGTGAATCCGCGGAGGCCCTGGTCTCGATCGGCTTCTCGGGTTATGCCATCGGCGGACTTGCTGTCGGCGAAGACAAGGACGTGCGTGAGTCGGTCATCGAGCAGACAGTGCCGCACCTTCCCGCCGATGCGCCGCGGTATCTGATGGGCGTCGGTAAACCTGAGGACATCGTGGCCGCAGTGCAGCGCGGTGTCGACATGTTCGATTGCGTCATGCCGACCCGGAATGCCCGTAACGGTCACCTGTTCACCGCAGAGGGTGACGTCAGGTTGAAGAATGCGCGCTACCGGGACGATACCGCGCCGCTCGAGGAGCAATGCGACTGCGAAACCTGTCAGCACTACTCGCGCGCCTATCTCTACCACCTCCTGAAGAGCAACGAGATACTGGGGGCAAGGCTGAACACGATCCACAACATCCGTTATTACCAGAGGCTGATGGCCGGGCTGAGGGAGGCGATCGAGGTGGGTCGGCTGGATGCGTTCGCGCGGGATTTTCACGAACGACGCGCCCGCGGAGTCTAGTGGAAGACCACTAGGTGGCAGGCTTCCGTGCAATAATCGACGGTTAATCCGACTTCGTACCGACTCGAGACGCTGCTCATGAACTTCCTGATCAACGATGCACATGCCCAAGGCGCCGCTGCGGCCCCCGGTGGCGGTCTGCTGACCTTTTTGCCGCTGGTCCTCATGCTGGTGGTGTTCTACTTCCTGATGATTCGCCCACAACAGAAGCGCATGAAAGAGCATCGGGCGATGGTCGGAGCGCTCAAGAAGGGCGACGAGGTGGTGACCAACGGTGGTCTCGGTGGAACGGTCACCAAGGTCGGCGATGCCTATCTGTCGATGCGGGTCGCCGAAAACGTCGAAGTCAACGTGCAGAAGAGTGCGGTCTCCGCACTGCTGCCGAGCGGTACGCTGAAGCAGATCTGATGGCGGGCAGTCCGCGTTTTCCGGTCCGCCGGGAACCTTGGGCTGCTCAAGCGCTCTGTTCCCCCACGTTTCCTCCTCTGTGCCCGGCGGCTCGATACCTGCAGCGCGATCGCGATGACCAATTCCAATTCCTTATGGAAGCCCGTGTTGCTCGGCATGATCGTCGTCGTGGGTCTTCTGTTCGCGCTTCCGAATCTTTTCGGCAGCGACCCGGCCGTGCAGATCTCTAACCGCGACGGGCTGGTCACCGAGGAAATCGGTGCGTCGGTGCGTGGCGCCTTGCGCGAAGCCGGCTTCGAAAACCCTGAGTACCGTGAGGAAGACGGGCGCTTGCTGGCGCTTTTCGATGACGAGGACGAACAGCTGCGGGCTCGCGATGCTCTGCTCGGTGCGCTCGATCCCAACGAATCGATCGTCGCCTTGAATCTCGTTCCCGGTAGCCCTGACTGGCTACGCCAGATCGCGTCACCGATGGCACTCGGGCTCGATCTGCGCGGTGGGGTGCACTTCCTGATGCAAGTAGACATGGTTGCGGCGATCGACTCGGCTGAAGAGCGGCATGTCCCCGACTGGAAGCGTCAGATTCGTCAGGAACGCATCCGTGGCACGAACGTCCAGCATGCCGATGGGGCGCTCACGGCCCGTTTTCGCGATAGCGCCGTGCGTGATCAGATGCTCGAGTCGTTTCAAGCGGAGAATGATGATCTGGCGTTCGTCACACGCGACGAAGGCGAATTCTTCTTCATCGATGCCAACCTCACGGAAGTCGCGGAAGAGGAGGAGCGCGACTCCGCACTGCAGCAGAACGTCACGACACTGCGCAACCGTGTCAACGAGCTTGGCGTGGCTGAGCCTGTCATTCAGCAACAGGGGCTCGACCGGATCGTCGTGCAGCTTCCGGGGGTGCAGGACACGGCCGAGGCGAAGCGCATCCTCGGCGCGACGGCGACGCTCGAGTATCGGCTTGTATCCGATGCCTCCGATGCCCGTCCCTACAAGCGTGAAGACGGCTCCACCATCAATCTGGACCGCGACATCATCGTCACGGGTGATCAGATCAAGGGCGCGTCAGCCGGTATCGATACACAGAGCGGCTCACCCGCCGTGTTCGTGAATCTGGACAATGTGGGTGCACGTCGCATGCGCGAGGTCACCCAGGACAATGTCGGCAACCTGATGGCGGTGGTCTACATCGAGAACCGGGTCGACACGAAGATGGTCGACGGTGAGGAGGTCAGGGAACGACGCCGGGTAGAGAAGGTCATCAATGCCGCGACCATCCGCGATGTCCTGAGTCATCGGTTCCAGACCACCGGACTGGGCTCGCGCGAGGCCAGTGATCTTGCGCTGTTGCTGCGCGCCGGTGCGCTCAAGGCGCCTGTCGAGATAGTCGAGGAGCGCACCGTCGGTCCGAGTCTCGGCAAGGACAACATCCGCCAGGGCTTTCTTTCGGCCGTCGTCGGACTGGTGCTCGTGCTCCTCTTCATGGGCTGGTACTACCGTGTATTCGGGCTGATAGCCGGCGGTGCACTGGCGCTCAACCTGGTGTTGATTGTTGCTGTTCTCGGTACCTTGCAGGCAACGCTGACCTTGCCGGGCATCGCCGGCATCGTCCTGACGATCGGCATGGCGGTAGACGCCAACGTTCTTATTTTCGAACGTATCCGCGAAGAACTGCGTAGCGGTTCGCCCGTACAGACAGCGATCAACGCTGGCTACGACAAGGCCTTCTCGACGATCGCGGACGCGAACATCACGACCCTGATCGCGGCGGTCGTCCTGTTCAGTCTCGGTACGGGCCCGGTCAAGGGGTTTGCCATCACGTTGTGCATCGGCATCATCACGTCGATGTTCACCGCGATCTTCGGTTCGCGCGTCATCGTCAATGCGCTGTTCGGCGGCAAGCGCATGAAGACCTTACCGATCTGATGATGTCTGTCAGTTCAACGGATACGAGAGAACGCGCATGCGCAATCTGATCAGCGAGACCGATTACGACTTCATGGGTCGCGCTCGGTTGGCCGGCATCATTTCCGGATCGCTGCTACTCATCGCGATCGGTGCCATCCTGATACGGGGGCTCAATTTCGGTGTGGATTTCACGGGCGGGTACACCATCGAGGTGTCCTATGCGTCCGCGCCGGATCTGAACAACGTCAGAAGTACGCTGGCCTCGGCGGGCATTCCGGACGCGCAGGTACAAGCCTTCGGCAGCAGCACGGAAGTGCTCATCCGTTTGGCACCGCGTGAGGGACTCGATGGTCCGGGTGTGAGTTCGGATGTTCTCGACGCACTGACGCCGACAAGCGAAACACCGATCGAGATGCGTCGGGTTGAATTCGTCGGGCCGCAGGTAGGTGAAGAGCTACGCGAGAAAGGCGGACTGGCCGTATTGCTCGCCCTGTTCGCGATCGTGGTGTACATCTGGTTTCGTTTCGAGAAGAAATTTTCAGTCGGATCGGTTGCTGCACTGGTTCACGACGTGACCATCACGGTCGGATTCTTTGCGCTAACCCGGATCGAGTTCGATCTGACCGTGCTGGCGGCAGTTCTCGCCGTGATCGGCTATTCGCTCAACGACACCATCGTTGTCTTCGATCGTATTCGCGAAAACTTTCTGCTGATACGAAGTGGCACGCCATCGAGTGTCATCAACACATCCATCAATCAGACCTTGACGCGTACGGTGATCACGTCGGGTACCACGGTGCTTGTATTGTTGTCCTTGTATCTGTTCGGTGGAAAGATCATCAGCGGTTTCGCTCTTGCGCTGTTGATCGGTGTCGGCGTCGGTACCTATTCGTCGATCTTCGTTGCCAGTGTGATAGTGCTGCGCCTGGGCATCACGCGTGAAGATCTGATGCCTGTCGAGAAGGAAGGCGCAGAGCTCGACTCGACACCCTGAGTCGTCGACGCCCGGAGTTCTTGATTGCAGGCCCGTTTTTTCTGCACGATTTCGCGTGCTGGCATTGCAATCAGGCAAGTGCACAATCGAGCCCGTCGGAATTGCGATGCGGCAAAGGCGACCATCGAGACTGTCTGACCGACGCCTTTCGGTGCGACGATCAGGCCACGTCATCTGGAACCTGATTGCCATGAAGAGCCGTTTTTTCACCCTTGCCCGGCGAGTTGCCCTGGGCATCAGCGTCACCTCGACGCTAACGTTCATCCCGGCTGCGCAGCTGATCGCAGCCGACGTCATGGTCGCACCCGATTCCCTGAACCTGCTGCGCGGTGAGGCCAGCCGTACGAGTACGGCGTCACTGCTAAAAGCAGATCAACGAGGCAGGAGCGACAACTGGTCGCGCTACATCGAATTCAGCACCGCGACAGACGGCTTTGTCGCTGAGTTCGAGTTCTCCTTACCGCTCGATCTCGTCGGAGAGTCATTGGAATCGATGGGGCTCTACACGAGTTTCCGTGGGCCCAACCGTGATGAGCAGCTCTGGCGATGGCTGGTACGTGATGCCGAGACCGGCGTCTGGGTGCACGTCGGCGACAACCGGCGTAATCCCGACTGGGTCTGGACGCGCAAGCGCTACACGATCCTGGGCAATCTGATGAATTATGTCGACGCCCTCGGACGCGTTCGCGTGCGTCTCTACAGCCCGGAGGCTGGCGATGACTCCAATCTCGACGCACTGCGGCTCGACGTGGATCGCGTGCGGCAGACCGAACCCGAACCCGCACCCGCACCCGCACCCGCACCCGCACCCGCACCCGCACCCGCACCAGCACCAGCACCAGCACCAGCACCAGCACCAGCACCGACACCGACACCGACACCGACACCGACACCTGAGCCGACACCGGATACAGGAGCTCGCTGGCAGCCATCGCCGGGTACTTCATGGCAGATTCAATTCACGGGGCAGCTCGACACGTCACTCGACGTCGACATGTACGACATCGACCTCTTCGATACACCGAAATCGACGATCGACGCGCTACAACAGGCGGGTAGCAAAGTGGTCTGCTACCTGAGTGGCGGCAGCTACGAGAACTGGCGCCCTGATGCGTCGAGCTTTCCGGAGAGTGTTCTCGGGCAGCCGCTGTCTGGCTGGCCTGGCGAGCGTTGGCTGGACATTCGACGAATGGATATCCTGTTGCCCATCATGGAGGCCCGTATGGACATAGCGGTGACGAAGGGATGTGATGCAGTCGATCCGGACAACGTCGACGGCTACACCAATCCGACCGGGCTGCCGCTCACGGCTGCGCATCAGTTTGCCTACAACAAGGCCTTGGCGGACGCGGCGCATCAGCGCAATCTGTCGATCGGACTGAAGAACGATCTGTCGCAAGTCAGAGGACTTGAACCCTATTTCGATTTCGCGATAAACGAGAGCTGTCAGGTCTACAACGAGTGCGAGATGCTATTGCCCTTCATCAATGCCGGCAAGGCTGTGTACGGTATCGAGTACCAGGGCAATGCGGGCACGGTCTGTTCCCGGGCCAACGAGTTGAATTTCGACACTTTGCGAAAGGACAGGCTACTTGGCGCGCGGCGCGAATCCTGCCGTTAGTCCTGTCGCGAGTCCTGAGATCAATCCGGCGGCAAGTTCTGCCGGCATTCCTCAGCGACTTGAATTCCGGTCGGAAGAATGATGCTTGATGTACATATCACGGATAGCGAGCGACAACGGGTCGCTCGCTATCCCGGTACGGCCGACAGCTCGAGCACATTGCTGATCGGTTCTGGCTTGTGCAGAAGATAGCCCTGCCAATAGTCGACGCCTATTTCCTTCACGCGAGCGAGTATTTCGGGCCGATCGACGTACTCGGCTACCGTCTTGACGCCGATGGCGCGGGCAACATCGACGAAGCAACGAACCGTCGCCGTGTCGAGCGGATCATCGACGAGATTCCTGATGAACTGGCCGTCGATCTTCAGGGAATCGACCGCCAGTGTCTTGAGGTAGCCGAACGATGACGCCCCCGCACCGAAGTCGTCGAGCGCGATCCTCACGCCGAGTGAGCGAGCCTGTTCGATGAAGACCTGCGCATCCGCGATGTTCGTGATCGCCGTCGTCTCGGTGATTTCGAGGCAAAGGCGATGACAGATCTCCTTACCTGCACGCTCGAGTGCGTCGATCGCCACTCGATGAAATTCACGATCGCCGATCGACTGACCGGACAGGTTGAGGCTCAGTAACTTCAGTCGCGAGGTTTCCGGTAGTTGGTGCATCAGATCGATCGTCTTCAGCATGACCCAGCGATCAATATGCGTTGCCAGGTGAAAACGCTCTGCCGCCGGCAGAAAGGCGTTCGGTTGAATCAGCTTTCCAGATTCGTCGCGAAGACGTATCAATGCTTCGGCGTGGAGTTCCTGATTTTCATCGGATGCCGCCTCGATACGCTGCGCAAACAATTCGAACCGATCTTCGTCAAGCGCTTGCTCCAGTCGCGAAGCCCATTGAGTCTCCTTTGATCGTGCCTGCATGCTCTTGTCGGTATCGAACCAGGCATGCACACGGTTGCGTCCGGCCTCCTTGGCGGCATAGCAGGAAACATCTGCCGCCTGCATGGCGGCCGCGATCGAACTCCAGCGAGCATCGATGGGCACGATGCCAATACTGGCGCCGATCCTGAACCGACGGCCATCGTGCTCGAACCTGAAATCATCCAACCGATCGCAGATTTCCTGCGCGACGAGTTCGGCCTGACTGAAACTGCAGCTATCGAGAATGACCGCGAACTCGTCACCACCGATACGGGCAAGGGTGTCGCCGGAACGCACCGTGTCGGCAAGTAGATTCGATACCTGCTGCAGCAGTTGATCGCCTACCGAATGGCCACAGGCATCATTTACCAGCTTGAATTGATCGAGATCGATATACAGCAGCGAGCAGGACTTGCTGGTCGTCTTGGCGTCGCTCAGAATGCTGTTCAATCGAATCTCGAACTCCTGGCGATTCACCAGGCCGGTCAGAATGTCGTGCGCGGCACGAAAGCTCATTTCGACCGACATCTTGCGTTGTTCGGATACATCGTGAAAGACCAGCACGACGCCAAGCACCTCATCTTGCCCGTTGGTGATCGGTGCGGCCGAATCCTCGATGGCGAATTCCTCGCCGCCCTTGGATACCAGCACCGTGTCATTGGCAAGGCCGACAACCTTGTTCTTTGCAAGGCAGGTGGTAACCGGATTGATGGCGGGTCTTCGCGTTTCCTCGTTGATGATCTTGAAAACGTGCGCAAGCGGCTTCTGTGCCGCAGCGTCTGACGACCAGCCGGTCATGCGTTCGGCTACCGGATTCATCCAGGTGATGCAGCCCGCGGAGTCGGTCGTGATCACACCATCCGCGATCGACTGAAGCGTGACCTGCAAGAGCTCTCGTTGCTCGGCAAGCTCGAGGCTGAGTCCACGAAGCCGAGTCACATCCAGATTGACACCGAGCAGCCGAATCGCTCGACCGTGATTGTCGCGGGTGAGCTGGGCGCGCGTATGCAGGTGACGCACGCTTCCGTCTTCCCAGACGATTCGATACTCGATGTCGAGTACACAGGTGCCTGACATGGCGCCCTGCATCGCGTCTCGAACGCGCGCCCGATCCGTGGGATGAACGTGCTCGATCCATCGATCCAGTTCGATCGTTTCATTGCTCGGGGGCAGTCCGAACAGTCGGTACGTCTGTGGTGTCCAGCTTATATTGGCGTCGTGATAACGCCATTCCCATACGCCAATCTGTCCGCTGTCGGTTGCGATCGTTATCCTCTGATGTGCAACTTCGAGGGCAACACGTTGCTCCACACGTTCGGTAATGACCTGCAATGCACCCAGCAGTCTTGTGGGCGTGTCGTTGTCGAATTCGACATGCCCAACCGCTCGTACCCAAATGAGCTCGCCACCCTTCTGCATGAGAGGCAGTTCCAGATCGAAGCTACCACCCTGGTCCAGGCAGCGATCGATGGCGGCTCGGATACCGGGTTGCGCCTCCGGTGAATAGAAGCCGATTGCAGCTTCTACCGTCGGTTCGTAGTCGAAATCCAACCCATGAATACGGTAGGTCTGTTCGGTCCAGAGCAGTGAGCTTGTTGAAAGGTCCAGTTCCCAACCGCCGACATCGGCCAGGGCACTGGTCTCGGCCAGCAATCGTTGATGGCGTCGAAGCGCAGTGTCGGCATTGTATTGTCGGGTCACGTCTTCGACCGAGCCGACATGGCAGGAAAAATTCCCGTCATCGTCGAGCAACGGGCTGGAAATCGCGCGTACGTGAGAAATCTCGCCATTGTCACGGAGAATCCGAAACCCCATATCGAACGGAAGTTGCCGAATGGCGGTGGCTTGCCACTCCTCGAACACGCGCTCCTTGTCGTCAGGGTGGAGGGTTCGGCTCCAGCCGGTTCCCAGGGCTTCACCTTCCGGTATTCCGAATATCGCTTGCCAGCGGCTATTGGTATATTGACAGGAGCCCATTGCATCGGTTGCGAACACGCCCAGTGGCGACGCTTCGCTGAGTGCACGGAAGCCGGCTTCCGCGATGACCGAATCTTCGGCTACACGGCGCGATTCCAATGCTTGCACCACAGCAACTGCCAGGTGCTTCAAAACACTTCGTTGTGTATCGGTCAGCTGTCGCGGTGCATGATCGACGACGCACAGCGAGCCGACGGCTGCGCCGTTGCCGAGCCTCAACGGAACGCCCGCATAGAAGCGGATGTGCGGCGCATCCGTGACCAACGGGTTGTTCTTGAAACGCGGATCGAGCAACGTATCCGTTACTTCGAGGATGTCCTCTTCTTCGATGGTGTAGGCGCAGAAGGCGACACCGCGTGGCGATTCTCTCTCACCGGGCAGGCCGACAACGGCCTTGAACCACTGTCGATCCTTATCTACCATCGAAACGAGCGAAACCGGCGTCGCACACACCAGTGCCGCGGCCGCTGCCAGCGCATCGAAGGCCTGCTCGGATTTCGTGTCGAGAATATTGAGCGCGCGCAGGGCGGCGAGGCGCTCTGATTCTTTCAGTTGCAGCTGCTTATCCACGACTCACTCCCGACCAAACCGTTCAGGCGGGACGAATCCGCTCGTTCGTGGCTAGCCTTTAGTCCGGTTTAGCTAGCAAGTCGAGCGCCGTTCATGATTGGTTTGACATTAGTTCACAATACTCGGGCTAAAGGTCACAAAGACGTAGCCGCAGCAGGGTTGGCGTCAGCTCTTCACCGCCACGTAGCTTCCCGGTGCATCCTCAATGACGTCGAGCTCGCCGTCACCGGGTTGTCGTGCCGGTACCTGCTTGCCAGAGTGCTTCTTCAGCCAACCATCCCAGTCGTCCCACCAGGAGCCTGGGTGCTCTGTAGCACCTTCCATCCAGATATCGAGATCCTTTGGCTGCTCTTCATTTATCCAGTGCTGGTACTTGTTCGCCGCCGGTGGATTGATAACGCCCGCAATGTGGCCCGAACCGGCCAGAACGAAGCGGACCGGCCCGCCGTACAAGCCGGTGGACTTGAATACCGAAGGGTAGGGCGCGATGTGATCGTCCTTGGCGGCCTGCAGGTAGATCGGAATCTTGATTTTCGACAGGTCGATGGGCACACCCTTGAGCGTGATGCCGCCAGGCTTGGCGAGATTGTTCGCGATGTAGCACTGTCGCAGGTAGAAGAGGTGCGTTTCGCGCGGCATGCGGGTGGAATCGGCGTTCCAGTAGAGCAAGTCGAACTTGCCGGGTTCCTTGCCGAGCAGGTAGTTGTCGACGTAGAACGACCAGATGAGATCGTTGGCGCGCAACATGTTGAAGGTGCTCGCCATGGAACTGCCTTCGAGGTATCCCTTCTCGCTCATCATGCGTTCGAGGTTGTCCACCTGCGCTTCGTCGGTAAACAGTTTCAGATCGCCCGCTTCAGAGAAGTCCGCCTGAGAGGCGAAGAAGGTCGCCGCCTTGATCCGCTTGTCGCCGGTCTCGGCCATGTAGGCAAGGGTCGCCGACAACAGTGTGCCGCCGATGCAGTAGCCGATCATCGTGACATCCGGCTGCCCGGTGGCTTGCTCGACGGCGTCGAGCACGTCGAGAATGCCTTCCTGCATGTAGTCTTCAAACGTCTTGTCGCCAAGCCTTCCGTCGGGGTTCACCCAGGAGATGACGAAGACGGTGTAACCCTGCGCCACCGCCCAGGCAATGAACGAGTTCTTCTGCTGGAGATCGAGGATGTAGAACTTGTTGATCCAGGGCGGTGCGATGACCAGTGGTCGCAACCGGACTTTCGGCGTTGTCGGGGTGTACTGGATCAACTGCACCAGCTCGTTCTGATAGACAATCTTGCCGGGGGTGGTCGCGATATCGATACCGAGCCTGAAAGCATCGGGATCAGTCATCGTGATGTTGAGCTGACTTGTTTTCGGGTCCAGGTCGCGCTGCAGATTCTGCATGCCTTTCAGGAAACTTTCACCCTTGGTATCGACCATCTTGCGGAGGGCTTCGGGATTGGTCATGAAGAAGTTGCTCGGCGCGAAGGAGTCCGCGAGCAGTTGGGTGTGGAACATCACCTTCTTGTGATCGGCTTCGTCCAGCCCCTCGATCTCGCTCATCGTCTTGAGCATCCAGCGCGACGTGATCAGGTAGGACTTGCGGATGTATTCGAACATCGGGTTCTTGGTCCAGTCCTCGTGCCGGAATCGACGGTCCTTGCCAAATCCGTCATCGCCTTCGCCTGGCGATTCGCGAAACACGCGGATCGTCATCTCCTCCCACAGGGACATGTGCTCCTTCCAGAGCTCGTAGTTCGATTGCATCAGCCCCTGCGGGTCTTTCGACAATCCATCGAAGGCCGAGCGGAAGGCCGTGTTGATATTGAGCGGGTCGCTCGTATCGGGTTTCGAGCCTTTGGCCACATCATCACTACCGGGCATGCCCGACTGTGCTTGTTCGAAAAATGAGCCGATGAGTGACTGGTTGTGCTCGACCAGCTGAGTGAAGGTGCGGGTCATTGCAGAAAGCTGGTCCGCAATCGGATTGTCAGCTTGTGGATCTTTCGGTTGTTCGCGCTCGCTCATGCTGCTCCTCGGCAGGGTCGAAACTTCAGTCTTCGGTGTCGGACTTCTTGTCGACTCGTCGCTCGCTGGAAAGACCCATCAGCTGCTCCCAGGCGTTCACGTTGTGCTTCATCATCTCGCGCATCGTCTCGACGGGGGTCGTCGAGAGAGCGGTCTGCAACCTGTCCTGCACGCTCGCCTGTTGATCGACGAAGGTATCGACACTGCGCTGCAGGTAGTCGGCCATCATGCCCTGCATCGGGTTCCCGTAGAACCGGATCAACTGGGCCAGCAGGACCTCCGTCAGAAGCGGTTGTCCGGCCTGCTCACGGTCGACGATGATCTGCAGGAGCAGCGCGCGAGTGATGTCCTCGCCCGAGGTGTCATCGACGATCTTGATGTCGACGCCCTCCACGATCATCGTGCGCAAGTCGGACAGGGTCACATGCCGGCTCTTGACAGTATCGTAGAGGCGGCGGTTGGCGTACTTCTTGATCAGCCTGCGCTTTTCCATCGTCATCCTTAGGGATCTTCGCTCGGGGCAGTGCATCTGGCGTCATCGACACCGCTCGCCTTCACACGTCCTTCCGATGCACCACTCCCCATGATGAGCGATCAGCGCACTTTCTGCTTGAAATCGGTATCAAGTCGAAATGTCACTGAGCCACAGTAGGCATTCTGACAACCGATCAGTGTCTCGAAGCTCAATGGTTTCCCTCCAGAGATCAACCGGAGTCCGGAGTTGTCTGGTCGCGTCGCCCGGCTGCTGATTCCGGATTTGGTCAGGCTTGCGGAATCCCGTGACGGGATGATCAAACCGAAATTGCAGGCAGGCGAGCGTGAAGTGTCGAGAATCGCAGTCTACTTGGCCGATCCTGCCTTCTTGCGAGGCGCTCGCTTGGCTGCCGTCTTGCGCGGTGTCGCCTTGGCAGCGGTGGCTTTTGACGAAGTCTTCTTGCTGGCCGCAGCCGCGCTTGAAGCTTTCTTGCTGCTAGCCTTCTTCCTGGACGCGGCAGGCTTGTCTGCCGTGGCAGCCTTCTTCGTAGCGGTCGGTTTCGACGCAGGGACGGCCTTCGTGCTCGTGGCCTGCGGCCTCGCGCCGGCGACTGCTTCGCTTGCGCTTTGCACGGTGCTTTCCTTGAACTGATTCGCAAGTTCAGCGTACTCGGAAGCGCGTGTGCTGATTTTTTCAGCGAACGCACGAGCCTCGGCTACCTGCTTTTCGTAAACGACCTGTGGTGTGTCGCCCTCGACCTGATTGCGTGACTGTGCGACAGCGAACTCGACCATGTCGCCCATCAGTTCGTGATTTTTCCGCGCAACCTGCTCGAACGCAGCCAATGCTTCGGAGTTGAATCGGTTGAAGGGCTCCAGACCCTTTTTCTGAAGCTCGGCAAGGTTCTCGAGCTGATCGGTAAATTTATTCATGAAGTGATATCCAGTTCGACGGGTGGTGCTTCCTTCGATTTGCCTGGAATCCCGGTCGTCGATCGACCGGGATTCCTCTGCATGTCGACGGTTCGACCCGTCAGCGGGTCGTGGATCGTAGGGTCAGGCAGCCTTGAAGGTTTCAGCAGCTTCGCTGGAAGCGTCGCGAATCTTGCCACCCAGTGCATTGAACATTTCGACATACTCGGTCGAACGCTGATTCATGAGTTCGGCAAACGCCTTGCTTTCAGCCATTTGGGCAGAAGCGGTTTCGTTGACGTTTTCGCCGTTCAGGGCCAGGCCCGACTGCTTGACGGAAAATTCGACAACGTCACCAGCGATCGCGTGGTTCTTGCGGCTCATCTGCTCGAAGGCTTCAACGGCGAGACCGCCGAAGATGCGCAACGGCTCGAGGCTCTTCTGCTGGAGTTCAACGAATTGCTTCATCTGGTCGTTCAGGTTTTCGGTGCTGTACATGGTGTGATCCTCGTCGGTTACACAGGCTGGAAGGGAAACACTCCCTTCTTGCAGTGCATTATAGCGAGTTTGTTTTGCAGTGCAACATGCAGAGGCGTATTTTCTTGTCCCTGTGCGCCTTTCTCTTATTCCAGCGGCTTGATGAGGACTTTTGCAGTGCGGCGTTTCGGACGTTCAGCTGTCGATCGCCCCGGCCAGGCGACGCATATCAGCCGACGCGGATCAGCCGTTGTGAATCAACCCATGTGGATCAGCCCATGTGGATCAGCCTATGTGGAATCCACCGTTGACGGACAAGTCGATACCCGTGATATACGCGCTGTCGCGACTGGCGAGGAAGCTGACCGCTCGCGCGATCTCTCTCGGTTCCGCGAACCGGCCGACTGGAATCTGCTTGACGATCTTGGCGCGCACCGCTTCTGGAACGGCCTGGATCATCGGTGATTGCACATACCCCGGCGAAACACTGTTGACGGTGATGCCGTCGCGTGCAACCTCGCGAGCGAGCGCCTTGGTAAAGCCGGTCATGCCCGCCTTCGCCGCTGAGTAGTTGGTCTGACCCAGTTGGCCTCGCTGCCCGTTTACGGAAGAGATATTGATGATGCGGCCGTACTTTCTGGTCGTCATGCCCGTCAGGGCGGGTCGGGACACGTTGTAGACACTATCGAGATTCGTCCTGAGGACCGCATTCCACGAATCAGGCTCGAGATTGGCGAGCGTGGCATCGCGAGTGATGCCCGCGGCATTGACAAGCACATCGATGGCTCCAATACGCTTCTCGATATCGCTGACGGCAGCCGAACAAGTGTCGACATCGGTAACGTCGAACGGCACAAGCTCTGCCGCTATGCCGTCCTTGCGAAGCGCCGCCACGACGGTCTCGCTGCGTTCGACGTCTGCGGGATGACAGTTGAGCGCCACGGTGTATCCATCGGCGTGGAATTGACGACAGATGGCTGTTCCAATCTCGCCGGTTCCACCGGTAATCAAGGCAACTGAGGTGCTCATGACAGACTTTTCTCCACTGTATCCCTGAGAGTTCCAAATAGCACCTCCAGAAGGTGCCATCGCATGTGCACTGCAATATACCTGCCTTTGCAGCGCAATGTGAAAATGGAAAGGTATACTTAGGTAGCGTCCAGATGCTTGTAAAAACTTGTGAAGTCCGACACGTAACAGGGAATTTTAATCGAGAGTGGCAAGACCAAGCGGCTTCCGCGCTGCGTGAGTAGTGTTGTTGCACTGCAATATAAAGTGCGTGATGGCGGGGCGCGCAGGCAGCGCGGGCAGGCAGCGTGGGCAGGCCGATGGGTGCGGTAGCGGCGGTTCGGGCGCTGCGCCAAGCCAAGCCCGAACCAGATCGTTCCGGTTCGGGCTGGTCGGCTCAATCGGTCGTGTTCAGCCGCGCTCGACGCACATGGCGATGCCCATGCCACCGCCGATGCACAGCGTTGCCAGGCCCTTCTTCGCATCTCGTCGTCGCATCTCGTGTACCAGGGTGATTAGTACCCTTGCACCCGACGCGCCGATCGGGTGGCCGAGTGCGATAGCGCCGCCGTTGACGTTGACCTTGGCAGGATCGAGGCCCAGGTCGTTGTTGACTGCACAGGCCTGTGCGGCAAAGGCTTCATTGGCTTCGACAAGGTCGAGATCATCAACCGACCATCCAGCCTTCTCGAGTGCAGCGCGGCTTGCCGGGATAGGGCCAGATCCCATGACTTGCGGATCGACACCGACAGTTGCCCAGGAGGCAATGCGTGCGAGGGGCTCGGCGCCCCGCTTGCGCGCTTCGTCACCGTTCATGACGACCAGCGCCGCCGCACCGTCATTCAGCCCGGATGCATTGCCCGCCGTTACCGTGCCATCCTTCGCGAACGCCGGGCGCAGTGCGGAAAGCTTCTCTGCGGTGGTCCCGTGTTTCGGGTATTCGTCGGTGTCGACGACCGTGTCGCCACGGCGACCCTTGACTGTATAGGCAATGATCTCGTCTGCGAAGCGACCGGCGGCCTGCGCCGCTTCAGCCTTCTGCTGCGACCCGGCGGCAAGGGCATCCTGGGCTTCACGCGTGATCTGCCACTTTTCGGCAACGTTCTCGGCAGTCGTGCCCATGTGGTAGCCGTGGAAGGCGTCCCACAGTCCGTCGCGGATCATTGTGTCGATGAATTGCAGGTCGCCCATCTTCTGGCCGTTCCTGAGATGCGCGCAGTGCGGTGCGAGGCTCATGCTTTCCTGCCCGCCTGCGACGACCACCTGGCTGTCGCCTGCGGCGATGGCCTGCGCGGCCATGGCTACCGTGCGCAACCCGGATCCGCAGACCTGATTGACCGTGACAGCGGTACTCGACGCCGGTATGCCGGCTTCCATCGCCGCCTGTCGGGCCGGATTCTGCCCGGCACCCGCTGTCAGCACGTGGCCGAAGATGACCTCGGATACGTCTGCGGGGTCGGTCTTGCATCGTTCCAGAGCCGCCACGATTGCCGCTCTGCCGAGTTCGCTTGCTGCAACGCTTGACAGCGCGCCCCCGAAGGAACCGATCGGGGTGCGCGCAGCACCGGTGATGAAGATGTCCTGCATGGAATTTTTCCTCTCGGGCGCTAGGGTTGCGAAGGGTTGTCAAGAATGACAAAGTACGTCGGTACTAAGCAAGCGATCCCAACGAGTTTCGGAGAAAAGTGATGGCGAAGGTAGCAGTTGTAACCGGTGGAACACGAGGGATCGGTGAGGCGATCAGCCGGGATCTCCATGCGAAAGGCTACAAGGTCGCGGCGACCTATGCAGGAAATGATGAGCGTGCGAACGCCTTTTCGGCAGATACCGGGATATCCGTCTTCAAGTTCGACGTATCCAACTTCGAGGAATGCAAGGCCGGCCTCGAGAAGATCGTCGGTGAGGTTGGTGCGGTCGATGTCCTGGTGAACAACGCCGGCATCACGCGCGACGGCACCTTGCACCGCATGTCGCACGAGGACTGGCAGGCTGTTATCGATACCAACCTTGGTGGTTGCTACAACATGTCGCGCGGTGTCATCGATGGCATGCGCGAGCGCAGTTTCGGCCGCATCGTCAATGTCGGTTCCATCAACGGCCAGGCCGGGCAGTACGGGCAGGTCAACTATGCGGCAGCGAAGTCCGGTATACACGGGTTCACCAAGGCACTGGCTCAAGAGTGTGCCGCCAAGGGCATCACGGTAAATGCGATTGCACCGGGCTATGTCGATACCGATATGGTGCGTGCGGTTCCGCCGAATGTGCTCGAGAAGATCATCGCGCGCATTCCAGTCGGCCGACTCGGCAAGGCCGACGACATTGCGCGTTCGGTGGCTTTCCTGGTAGCCGACGACGCGGGATTCATCACCGGATCGACCTTGTCGGTCAATGGTGGCCAGCACATGTACTGATGCCGTTCGTGCGCCAAGCCGGCTTGTCCTGAAACCCGATCTGAAGCCCGACCTGACCCACTAAGCGGAGCCGTCCCTGCATGTCCGAACCAACGCATCCCGTTCCCGAGGCGTTCGCCACGGGGGCCCACGCCGACGATGCCACCTATCGCCGGATGTACGAGGAATCAGTCGCGGATCCCGAGACTTTCTGGGCCGAGCAAGGCAAGCGCCTCGACTGGTTGACGCCCTACACACGCGTCAAGAATACCGACTACAGCTATCCGGACGTTTCCATCAAGTGGTTCGAGGATGGGGTCCTGAACGTTTGCGCCAATTGCGTCGACCGGCATCTCGAGGGGCGCGCTGAGCAGGTCGCCATCATCTGGGAGGGCGACGACCCTGCTGACGATGCGAAAATCACCTACCGCGACCTGTACGAGCGGGTCTGCCGGCTAGCCAACGCCTACAAGGCGTTGGGGGTCGGCAAGGGGGATCGGGTGGTCTTGTACATGCCCATGATTCCCGAGGCGGCAATCGCCATGCTGGCCTGCGCACGTATTGGTGCAGTCCATTCGATCGTGTTCGGCGGATTCAGCGCCGACGCTCTGGCCGATCGTGTTCGCGGTTCGACGGCGAAGCTGGTCGTCACGGCGGATGAAGGGCGCCGTGGTGGTCGAACGGTGCCGTTGAAGGTCAGCGCCGACAAGGCGCTCGGCAAGGTCGAACACGATGTGCAGATGCTTGTCGTCAAGCTGACAGGTGGTGACATATCGATGCGCGATGGACTCGATCACTGGTATCACGAAGCTACGGCGGCCGCCTCGACGACATGCCCGCCCGAGCCGATGAACGCGGAAGACCCGCTGTTCATCCTCTATACCTCCGGCTCGACCGGCATGCCCAAGGGTGTCGTTCACACGACCGGTGGCTACCTGGTCTATGCATCGATGACGCATCAGTATGTTTTCGATTATCACGACGGTGACGTCTACTGGTGTACAGCCGATGTCGGTTGGGTTACCGGACACAGCTACATTGTCTACGGACCGCTTGCCAACGGGGCGACCACCCTGATGTTCGAGGGTGTCCCGACGTACCCGAGCCCATCGCGATTCTGGGACGTGTGCGAGAAGCACAAGGTCAACATGTTCTACACCGCGCCAACGGCCATCCGCGCACTGATGGGAGCGGGCGACGCCCACGTCGAGAAAGCGGATCTGTCGTCGCTGCGGCTGCTCGGTTCGGTGGGTGAGCCTATCAACCCGGAAGCCTGGAACTGGTACGACCGGGTGATCGGCGGCGGCCGGTGTCCGATCGTCGATACCTACTGGCAGACAGAGACGGGCGGAATCCTGATCACTCCCTTGCCTGGTGCAACCGCTACCAAGCCCGGCTCCGCCACGCGGCCTTTCTTCGGCGTCCAGCCAGTTATTCTCGAGCCTGAGAGTGGCAAGATCATCGAGGCAACCGAAGCGGAAGGCGTGCTGTGCATGAAGGACAGCTGGCCAGGGCAGATGCGCACCGTCTTCGGGGATCATGAACGCTTCGTCAAGACGTATTTCGAACAGTACAAGGGCTACTACTTCACCGGGGATGGGTGCCGGCGTGACGCTGACGGGTACTACTGGATCACCGGACGCGTCGACGACGTCATCAACGTCTCCGGACATCGCATGGGTACTGCCGAAGTCGAGTCAGCGCTTGTCGCCCACCCGAAGGTTTCGGAGGCCGCAGTCGTGGGCTATCCGCACGAAGTCAAGGGCCAGGGTATCTATGCCTATGTCACCTTGATGGGTGGCAAGGAAGCAACGGACGACTTGAAGAAAGAGCTCGTCGGTTGGGTGCGTAACGAGATTGGCCCCATTGCATCACCCGACATCCTGCAGTTTGCACCGGGTCTGCCGAAGACGCGGTCGGGCAAGATCATGCGACGTATCCTTCGCAAGATCGCCGAAAACGACTTTGGCTCGCTCGGCGACACGTCAACGCTTGCCGATCCGGAGGTCGTGGACGATCTTATCGAGAACCGTGGCAATCGCAAGAGCTGAGCGCGCTCTCAGGTGCGCTGACGGTCGTTGAGTGCCGAGAACATGTTGATCAACCATTCCACACGATCGTAACGAGGCGTCGATTCCACGTCGGCCAGCAAGTAGCGGGTTTCTGCCAGTGGTGGCCAGTCGAGGTGGTCCTGCCGGCCGGTCGTGTCGCGCCACGGAATGCTGGGCAACGCCCAGGCGAGCAACGCGGCCTTTCGCCTGATGGGTACGATGGCCCGTAGCTCGACGGTCCTGTACCCGCGCTTTGCGATTTCCCGGCCGATGCTCGAATAGATCAACCGCGCAGCGCGAATGCCTGGTCGGCAGCGAAGTGGTAACAAGGAAACGCCTGCATCGGCGCGCTGATAGAGGATGTCTGCATAGGCCAGCAACCGTTCGCACATGTCGGCGATGCGGACATCGTCGACCGGATCGGCAAGCCAGGTGTCGACGTCGAGGCCGCACTCCCGGAACCACCGCCGTGGCAGGTAGAGCCGACCCATGCGCGCATCCTCGCCGATATCACGTGCGATATTGGTCAGCTGCATGGCAACGCCCAGGTCGCAGGCACGAGCCACTGCGCGTCGATCGGTCGTGCCCATGATCAAGGACATCATCGCGCCCACACAACCGGCAACGCGCGCGGCGTAATCATAGAGATCGGACAGCGAATCGCATTCGCGCCCGGCAGCGTCCCAGGCGAGACCTTCGATGAGTGCGTCCGGTAACGACCGCGGAATGCCGAAGTGCGATACCACCTCGGCCATGGCGCGGTCCTCGGCGTGATCCAGTGGTTTACCGGCATAGATGGCATCGAGTCGCTCGGCGAGTATCTCGATGGCGCCGGCATCGCCGTCGTCATCATCGATGATGTCATCGGCGATGCGACAGAAGGCATATAAGGCCGTGGCAGGCACGGCAACACGACCTGGCAATACCAGAGAGGCCATGAAGAATGAATGCGACCCATGGCGAATGAGCTGACGGCAAGCGTCAAGGTCCTTTGGCGCAGGCGTCATGGGGTCGTGCTCACTCGGTAAAGCTTGGCTATCGGGCATGTTGGAGCGATCCTGAGGTCGTCGGCGGATGCACAGGGTCTACGGTTTCCGGGCCCGTAGCGCACGTCGATAGGACAAGGTCAGCGACAAGTGATGGCCGTTCCTCGTGGGCGAGGTGGCCGAGGTCGTTCGCGATATCGAGGTGTACGTCGCCGAGCCGTGCGGCAAGCTGATGGGCATGACGCGGCGGAATCATGCGATCGCGCGAACCGGCAATCAGATGGACCGGGAGTTCCAGTAGCGGCAGGCGTGGATACAGTTCTTCCAGGCGCCAGTGGGCCATCATGGTCAGTGCTCCCTTTACGTGTGCGGGATCCTGGCACAAGGCCTCGTAAGACTGGATCTGTTCGCTATCGATGACCGATCCGGTATTTTTCAAAAGACGTCCGACAAGATCACGATTACGCAGGCGTCGTGCGAAGAGTCCGGTCAGGAGCGATGATCCTGCGCCCAGCCGGGCAAGTGGCGAGAAGATCAAGCCGGCGACACCGGCGAATGGCACCATCGCACCATTGATGCTGATCATGCGCATCAGACAGTCAGGCCGCGTCAACGCTATCTCCGCGAGAATGGCGGCACCGGCGGAGTGTCCGATGCCGATCACCGGGCTGCGCACCTGTGTGTCGAGAAACCGGATGATGGCGGCTGCCATGCCGCTCAGTGACAGATCATCGTTGCCAATCAGTCCGGTGCGGGCATGCCCGGGAAGATCGATGGCGAGCGTGGTGTAGTGCGCGGCCAGTAGCGGCATCAATGGTCGCCAGGAATGGGCTGAAGCGCCGGTACCGTGCAACAGCAGACAGACCGGTCCGCTGCCGCTCCTTTCGACATGCCAATGGTAGTCGCCCGCCTTGACAGTCACACGCGTCCGGTGACGATGTCGGGCAGACCACGAGCGCCTGTACGAGGCAGGGGCAGATAACGCGCCTGCATGCGTGCCGCCAGTGCGCAAGCGGGCGCCTGGGGCCGAGGAGAGGTGTCGATGAAGATGAGTCGCGCGCCGGATCGCGCCAGTCGAGCGGCCTGCTGATCAGCATCGGCCCGCGCCTTTTCACGTGAGCGGGCGCCGTCGAGTGCGATGTTCGCTTTGCCGTCGGTCATGAACACGCAAACGGGTACTTCACCTGCACGATGCAGCTGGCCGATGAGTCCTGCGGCCAGGCCGAAGCCCGCAGCGAGGGGTGTGCCTCCACCGCCAGGCAGGCTTTGCAGCGCGCGCCGGGCGCGCGTCAACGATCGCGTCGGGGAAAGATCCAGCGACGCCTGTTCACCTCGAAACGTGACGAGTGCGACCCGGTCGCGCCGGACGTAGCATTCTCCCAGCAGCAGTTCCACAGCGCCCTTCGCTTCCGCAAGCCGGTTCATCGCCGCCGAGCCGGATGCGTCGACGACGAAGACGGTCGTGGTTCGCGGTGAGTGTCGGAAGCGGGTCACGCGCAGGTCGGCGTGACGGATTTCCAGCCGAGCGGACTGTTGGGGGGGCTGTCGAGGGTCCAGCCGCGAGTCGCGCTCGAACAGGCCGGGCCCGGCCTGGTCGTGACCGCTGCGCAGTCGCTGATAGGGTATGGCAGCCTTCAAGGTCTCGAGCACATTGACCTTGTGCACATCACTGCGCGAGCGCGGTCGGCTGACGCCGGCAGGCCGACCCCGGTGCGCGTTCAGTACGCTCGAGTCGTCATCACGCCCGCTCACAGAAGCTCCGCCGAACTGCTCCCCCTTGCGGCGGGTCGCGGCGGCCTGAGCCAGTCCTGCGAGTAGCCGCTCGGGCAGCACGGCAAGGGCTGCCTCGATCAGCCGGTCGGGCAGCTCCTGTGCCGACACGCGATCATCGTCTTCGTCCGGTTTGCCGGGATCCGGGGGCTCGGGCAGGGCCTCAGGCGGCTCTTGCGCGGCGTCTGCGCTGCTCCGTTCTGCAGGTTCCTCGCGTTCGACTTCGTCCTCCGGCCGATCCGCTTCCTGCCGATCGCGAGCGTCGTCGGGTGCCTGTTCGGCATCGGCGGGCTGATCAAGGAATCGCGCGCGCGGTGCCAGGGTCAGCTGCACGGCCACGGCGGCATCTTCCGGCTCGACGATCTGACGGTGGTGAAGATGAGCATGGGCACGGGCAGCCTGAACACAGGCGAGCAGGGCTTGCGATGAATCCACGCCGAGTCGCATGGCAAGCCGCGTCATCTCCCCGAGTACGTTGTCCTCGAGGCGCACTGCGGCGACGTCGGGCCGTTCTTCAGCCTGTGCCGGGTGATCATGCCCATCACAGACAGCTCGCCGCTCGGCTCGACGAACCGCTTCGCTCTCGCGGCGCTCGGCGAGCAGCGTCTCCAGCTCCTCGAGTGTCACATCGGGCACGAAGACGTGCAAGGGCAGACGCTCGGCAAGCACCGTGTCGGCGATGCCGGACTCATCGTCCAGACTCTCGTCGAGAACCAGCAAGCCGGGTGTTTCATTCGACGGGAGTGCATCGACAGCGGCACTGATCGAATGGATCAACGCGGCCGGCAAGCGTTCTGCAGAGGCGAGCAGCAAAGCGCCTTCGCGAGCGCGGGTGATGAGCCCATCTTGCCGTACGACGCTTGCGGTGGCGAGTGTGCGGGCGGTATCGATGCCGCCGTGAAGCTGCTCCTGTGTGGTAGCCGACGATACCCGGTACAGCTTGAGGTGCATCTCGAATGCCGCTTGCAGCGCATCCCGGACTGGTCCGGTGCGGCCACGCAGGAGCACGCCCCGCAACCGCCGGAAATCCACCGCGACGATATCCATTGCCGTGAAAGCCAACCGCAACTGCAGACGGGGTGCGTCGCGTGTCGGCGAGGTCACGCTGCCAGTCCCAGGGTATCCATGGCACGCTGGACCCGAACGCTCGAGCCACTCTCATCCAGCGGATCGCGACGCAGCCTGTGGGCAAGGGCCATCGCGGCGATTCGACCGATATGCACTTCGTTGACGTAGTCATCGCCCTCGAGTGCGGCGAACGCACGGCAAGCACGCAGCAAGGTCAACTCTCCCCGCAGGCCGTCGGTGCCCAGGGCTAGACAGAGTTCCGACATGCGGCGCAAGGTGGCATCGTCGACGATGGTGTCGGCGAGCGTCGCGCGAGCGGACTCGATGCGTTCGCGAATGCGCTGGTCCTTGAGTGCGTAACGCTGACAGAAACCAGCGGCATCGGTCTCGTATTCATCACGCAAGCGGACGATCGACATGCGCTGATCGACATCGGCGGGTGTACTGACGTCCACAGACAGGCCGAAGCGATCGAGCAACTGCGGTCGGAGTTCACCTTCTTCCGGATTGCCGCTGCCGACGAGAATGAACCGTGCAGCATGGCGGATGCTCAGGCCATCCCGCTCAACCACGTTGATGCCCGATACCGACACATCGAGCAGGACGTCGACTAGGTGATCTTCCAGCAGATTGACCTCATCGATGTACAGAAAGCCGCGATTGGCAGCCGCCAGCAAGCCGGGCTCGTAGGCCTTGATCCCTTGCGCCAGCGCCTTTTCGATATCGAGCGCGCCGACAATGCGATCCTCGGTAGCGCCGAGTGGCAAGTCGACAACCGATGCGCCGCGCCAGGTCACTTCAAGCGGAGCGCCCGCAACAGCCGCCTGGCAGGCAGGACACAGCTTGGCGGGATCGTCTTCGGGATCGCAGGCAAAGGCGCAGCCTTCGACCACCCGGATCTTCGGCAGCAGGCTCGCCAGTGCGCGCATGGCTGTCGTCTTGCCGGTGCCTCGATCGCCGAATACCAGTACGCCACCCAGACTCGAATCGACGGCCGCCATTTGCAGCGCGAGTTTCATGTCTTCCTGGCCGACGATGGCCGAGAAGGGAAAGGGTGAACTCACAAACGGGCTCCTCGACGTTCACGTGTGGTGTCGAATACCCGTTGCCAGAGTCGGGTGTCGGCAATGGGCAGGGCCATGAACAGGTGTTCGGCAACCGCCAGCAACAACAAGACGGCGGGCAGGCTGTAGGTCAGTGCCTCTGAACCCGTCGAACGCGAGGCTGAAATCAGCAAGCCCGCGGCGAAGACGGAGGCGACGCCGACGGACAGGAAGTAGAACTGAGTGACCGGTTGTCGGATCATGTAGCTCGGCAAATGTGCAAGGCGTTTCGGAAACCAGCCTGTCTCGAAATAAGGCACGCCGAGAAAGAGGTTGAGCTTGGCGCTCCAGCGCATCAGCCATAACACCAGGAATGCGTAGAGCCCGGTGGGATTGACCGAATTCCAGAGCGCCATCGTCAGCACGACCCCCGTACCCAGCGCAGCAAGCTCGTGCCAGATGCTGGTCGCGAGCGCTGTCCTGAAGCGTTTCCAGCCTGTGACGCTTGCCGGGCAGGGTCTTGTGTGGATGCCGCTCAGCAGGCCGAGGTAGTAGCTGAGTTCAATGCAACCCCAGAGTGCGATGGCGGCGACAAAAGCTCCTATCCGAGCAGCGACTGGCGTGTGAGTACTGCTGACCAGGAGCACGATAACCGAGGCGATTGCTACGCACGGCAACAACCAGCGGGTGGCGCTCGCCTCGGGATGCAGACGATGCTGCAGGACCAGAACCACGGCGGTACCCGCCCACCAGACGAGCAGGACGAACAGCAGCGATGTGAGCGCCGTGATCACCAGGCAGGAGTCAATCTGACCGTTGCCGGCAATTCGTTCTGCTTCGTGCGCATGCAATAGAGGCGCGCGAATGTCACGGCCGATCCTGCCAGGTGAACGCCACGCCCCACGAGACCCGAGATACCGCCGCGTGCCTTCGCCGCAGCAATGCCGTTGGCATGGTCGTTCAATCGATCGAGAAAGACTCTGAAGCGGGGATCGTCGATGGGCAAGGTGAAGGGGTAGACCTGTCGTGTGATCTCCGAACAGATCTGGAAGACGGTCATGTCGTACTCGGTCGGATCGACGCCGAGTGCCTTGTGAAATTCAGGCCGTGCATGATCCCTGACATACATGGTCGCGAACACGGCGAGCAGGAAGAAGCGGATCCAGTATCGATTGCCGCCCTCGAGCAACGTCGGATTGGCACGCATGATCAGGGCGAACGCGTCGCCGTGCCGGAATTCATCATTACACCAGTTCTCGAACCAGTTGAAGATCGGGTGGAACCGCTTGTCGGGATTCTGCTCGAGGTGACGGTAGATCGTGATGTATCGCGCGTAGCCGATCTTCTCTGACAGATACGTTGCGTAGAAGATGAATTTCGGCTTGAAGAAGGTGTACTTCTTGGTCTTCGTCAGAAAGCTCAGGTCCACCCCGATGTTGTAGTCCTTCAGCGTCTCGTTGATGAAGCCGGCGTGTCGGGCCTCGTCGCGGGTCATCAGGCTGAAGAGTTCCTTGACGTCCGGGTTCTTGATGCGCTTCTTGATTTCCGAATAAAGCACGGCGCCCGAGAATTCGGCCGTCAGCGAGCTGACGAGGAAGTCGATGAATTCCTGCCTCAGCCCTTCCGGCAGATCTTCCAGCTTCTCCTTGAAGTGCTCGTCGCGCCGGAAGTGCGTGCGGTTGATGTCACGCTGCATCTCGGCTATGAGTCCGTCCCACTCCTCACGCACGGGTTCGATATCGATGTTGTCGAGTTCGTCAAAGTCGGTGGTGTAGAAGCGTGGGCTGAGGATCGTGTCCTCCGAGGCGATCGCGTTGGTGTCGGGTGTGACATCGTTGACCACGCTCTTGCCGGCAAGAACGTCATTGGCCATTGCTTCGCCAGTGTTGATACCACTTGTTCTGCTCATGTCTTTCTCCACTCCGAGAAACTGGTTTCCAGCAACTCCGTCAGTTCGAACCGCCCGGCCAGGCGTGTCCACCTGTCTACGAGCCATCCGGCTCGACGGACCGTGGCGCGACGGCGCAGCGTGAGAGTTTCACCAAAGTCGGGACGAATGGTTTCTCCGTGGATCCTGACCTCATCGCCCGGGCGAATCGGGATATTGTCGTCGAGCGTGACATGCGCGTGCAGGCTTTCTGCCGAATGTTCTATCTCGATGGTGCAGCCCACCTCGAATTCGCGCTTGCTCATGCGTGTTCCGAACCTCGTCTACAAGAGCCTGGTGAAGGCGTTCACGTTGTCTGGTCCGAAAGCGGAAAGGGCAACCTGTCGGCCGGTGACCGGGTCGACGAGGGTGACCAGCCCGCTCTCCCAGACCGATAGTCTAAACGGGACTTCGTCACCATGGCCACTCGCGACACGTTCGATGGCGAGGCCTCGCATGACACTGCGCATGAATCCGCCTTCTCCGGTCGTCAGCCGTGCGATTTCCCGGTCGTCGGTCGCATCGAAGATACCCACAGCACCGTCGGCAAGGTCGAGGAAGCGTAATTCTCGCTCGGCGACTGGCGTGCCCTGTTCGTAGGGCACGGGCTGTCCATCGGGCGTCGTCGCGGGTCTGATCGTCGCTGCCAAAACCACCGAGCCGGCGACCAGCGCGAGAACGCCTGCCCGCAGCCAGCCCGGAAGCATCGGACGAGGCTTGGCTGCCGATGCCTTGTTGACCGTAGCGCCGCTCATGAGACGCTTGACGCCATGCCGAACGCTGGCTCGCGCCGGGCTTCGTTCACGGCCTCAGGGGCTGGATGCCTGAAGTCGTCCGGCTTCGTCGAGGTCGGCGCGTCGCTGATAACTGTTGGCTGTAACGATTGTTCGGCCACTTGGCCCGCGGCTTCGCTGACGAGCAGGGCCAGTTGTGCGGCGACGTTGGCGGCATCCGGAATGGCCCGCAGCATCGGCTCCGGGCGACTGAAGTGCCACTGCCTGACATGCGGCCACAAGACGATATAGCTGACGCGTTTTCCGGTCGAGAGTTGCAGCGGTATATCCCCTCTGCCGTTCTTTGCTATGCGGAGGTTCGCGGCGACGATCTGACTGAACGGCAGGTTGATGGTGAGCTGGATGGCGATGCCGAATCTGATCAGTATCCGGCGGTTCGTCAGGGTGTAGATGGTGACGGTCGCTGTCAGCCAGGCCAGCGAGGTCAGAATGCCGAGTGCGGCGAGTGAGAGCAGCAGGGTCAGTCCTGGCCCGGCGAGAAACAGCTCGGCCGTGATGCCACCGGGAATCAGCAGCATCGTCTGCAAGAGCACCAGGCCCGCGAAGTAGATGGCAACCTTGCGCACGTGAAACGCGTCGATGGCAAGCGCCAGCCAGTGAGGTGAGCCCTGCCAGACGATATGCTCGCCTACAGGCAAGGGTGCCGGTAATCCGGGAGTCGGTTCCCAGTCGAATTCGCTCTGTTCTTTCATCAGGATCGCTCCGCGCTAGAAGAAGGGTTCGGCTCTATCCGGTGTCGCATGTAGCTGACCGCCACCGTAGTACGCGCTGATGCGATCCTCCTCGCGAAGGGTGACGTGGACCGGGTTGGCAAGCGCAGGGACATCATCGAACTGGTGGCTGAGGATCGTGGGCACCTGAACGAATCGCTCACGCGTCTCCATGCGCTCCTTGAGCGTGCCGGTCGCCGGTCCCACGCGACTCTTGCCGATGGTCGACAGCATCATGGGCAGCAGGACTTTCCGACCTGAATCTAGCGATACATCGTAGTAACGCGGCATCATTTCCATGCAGTCGAGCCAGATGTCCGTAACGGTGCCGACCATTTTCCCGTCGGATGCCATGACCCGAAGACCACGCGGATCGGTCGAATGCTCGGCCACACCGTATTCGTCGGAGAGGTTCGACATCGGCACGATGCGCGGCGATCCGTTCAGGAGACGATCCGGTGCATCTTCGCGCTCGACCCAGGCGGCCGCGCCGAGGCCATCCTGCATGCAATCTCCGGTCGGCTCGATCGGATCACCCGAGGCACGCCCCGCGACTGCGGCGAACTCGCGGTGATCGTCAGACTTGCCACTGGGCAATTGCGTCTCGCCGCCGTGAAAGAGCTTGTAGGTCTTCGGCGCAGGCGCGGAAGTGAAATGCCGTCGACCAGTCGGCCCGCCTTTGCCGGATCGCAGCGGATAGCCTTCACGCCGGCTCTCGCGGTTCAGATACAGCACGAGCACAAGGAAGAACGCCCAGAACACGTAGAGAGCGACTTGTGCCACATCCAGATACTGCGTCAGTTCGCCGATAGCTCGCATGATTTCATTCCTCTTTCAGTACGTTGAACGTGTTTCAGGTTGGCTTGCAGATCGTTGCAAGCAGATTGTCGCCAGAGGGTCGGTCAGTCAGGTTGGAAATTCCATCAGGCCAAGGTTTCGGCTCTGGCCGGGGCCGTGAACATGGGTTCGTTCGAGGCGTCGGCCAAGCGGGCCCAGTGCGACCAGCGCAATGAACAGCAGGGCGATCTCGACGTGATAGACCGTGCTGTAGCCGACAGCCGTATTGGTCAGCGCCAGCCCGAGCGCCCCGTTCTCCGCCAGTGTCGACACCGCGTCGCGCAGTACGCCACCGACCGCGATGCCGATACCTGCAGCGGTGGCCTGGGCGGCGCCCCAGGCACCGAGAGACAGGCCCCGATGCTCCTGTTCGACCATGGTCATCGCCATGATCAAGGTACTGACACCGAACAGGCCGCTGCCGAAACCGATCATTCCGGTGCCGATGCGGAACAGGGTTGCGGACTGCAACGGCTCGGCGAAGATGACCGCTGAAAAGGCGATGATCCCGACGAGAATGCCGGCAGCTGCGACTCGCGTCGGCCGCGCGCCCGCTTTCAGCTGAACGGCCGCAATGGCAAAGGCGACGAGACTGCCGGCGGCGAGAATGGCTGTCAGTTGCGTGGTGCTGCCGACAGAGAGATTCAGGACCTCACCGCCATAGGGCTCGAGCAGGATGTCCTGCATGCTGAACCCGGCGGTGCCGAGCAATACGGCGATCAGGAATCGGTGCCCTTGCGCGGCCTCGGTATAACGTTGCCAGGCTACTGCGAAAGGCGGTCTCTCGGATTTCCGATTTCGCCCGGGCTGTCGTGACTCTTGCTTCCACAACGCGATGCAATTGAGCACGACCGTCACGACCGCTGCACCCTGGATGACCCCGATCAGTTTCAACTGTGTGAAGTCAGAGAGAACCAGACCGACCACCAGTGCGCTCAGCAACATGCCAATCAGCAGGGTGACGTACAACAGCGCGACCACTTGCGGACGCTTCTCATCTGGCGCGATGTCGGTTGCCAGGGCGAGACCCGCGGTCTGCGTCATGTGGAGACCGGCGCCGGTTAGCAGGAACGCCAAAGCGGCACTGGCTTCAGCGACCCAGACCGGCGCGTTGCCGTCGCCGGACAGCAGCAGCAGGGCGAAAGGCATGATGGCCAGGCCACCGAATTGCAGCATCGACCCCATCCAGAGGTACGGCACACGCCGCCAGCCGATCGCCGAGCGGTGGTGGTCTGAACGATGACCGATCAGCGCGCGCAACGGAGCGAACACCAGTGGCAGGCCGACCATGAAGGCGACCTGCCATGCCGGCACCCCGAGTTCGACGATCATGACCCGGTTCAGCGTGCCACTCAGCAGCACCAGGGCCATGCCACAGGAAACCTGGAACAGGGACAGTCGAATCAGACGGCTGATCGGCAAGGCATCGCTGGCCGCATCGGCAAACGGCAACGCGCGTTGCAACAGCGCACGCCATGCTTCGCGATTTTGCTGCAGGGTCGGGTTCACGCCAGCACAAGCTCCATCGCCTGAGACTTGTAGAATCGCGTGTCGACGCGGTGCGTACGGCTGACCCTCACGCCTCGAGACGATTGGCTTGCACCGATGAGCTCGCGCAAGCGACTCTCGGCAACGGGTTCGATCGCCGGTGATCGATCACCGCGAGGAAAGAGGCGACCGGCCTGCTTCATCAACATCAGCAAAGGCGTGCGCGGCGCGAAGGTGAAGAGAAGGCTTGCGCTTGTACCGTTGGTACAGCGCAACAGTGCGTCAATCGCGTCGCTGATGTCGTTGGCAGGGTAGTGAATCAACGAGTCCATGGATACGATGTGATCGTAGCCGCCGGCTTCTGCACCCAGCATGTCGCCAACGCGATACGTGATCTGTTCCTTCAGCGCATCAGGTGTGCGCTTCACCGCCACGTCGATCAGCGATGCGCTGATATCGATGGCGGTGACACGAGCACCACGCTCGGCGACCGCGATGGCGAGTGCACCGGTGCCGCAACCGGCATCCAGCACGCGCTTGCCGTCAAGGTCTTCCGGTAGCCAGTCGAGCAGGCAGGCGCGCATGCTTTCGCGGCCTGCGCGCACGGTCTGTCTGACACGCGATACCGGTGCTTCCGAGGTCAGCTGTTCCCAGGTGCGGGCTGCTGTACGGTCGAAATACTGTTCCAGCTCTTCACGCCGAGGCAGGTAGGTGTCGCTCTGCATCCCCATCCCAGGTCCCTCTTCTGGTTGAACCCGGATCAGTCGAACCCGAGGAGATCGAAGATGTCGCGATCTTCCATCGAGTTGGCCTCGATCGGATCGCTACCGGCCCACAACGAGGCGGCGAGTCGCAGGTATTCAGTCTTGACTCTTTCGAGCTCAGGTGAAGATTCCATCTCGAACAGCGTCGACTTCTTGAGGCGGCTTCGCCGAATGACGTCGAGATCGGGGAAGTGGGCGATGGTCTTCATGCCGGTCTTTTCGTTGAAGCGCTCGATCTGGTCGGTGTCCTTGCTGCGGTTGGCAATGACGCCGCCGATGCGGACGTCGTAGTTCTTGGCCTTGGCCTTGATTGCGGAGACGATGCGGTTCATGGCGAAGATCGAGTCGAAGTCGTTGGCGGCAACAACCAGGGCGCGATCGGCGTGCTGGAGAGGTGCGGCGAATCCTCCGCAGACCACGTCGCCGAGAACATCGAAGATGACCACGTCGGTATCTTCGAGAAGGTGATGTTCCTTCAAGAGTTTCACGGTCTGTCCGACGACATAGCCGCCGCAGCCGGTGCCGGCTGGTGGGCCGCCCGCTTCGACGCACATGACGCCGTTATAACCTTCGTAGACATAGTCATCCGGGTCGAGCGACTCGGAATGAAAGTCGACCGATGCGAGCACGTCGATGACGGTCGGCATCAGCTTCTTGGTCAGCGTGAAAGTGGAATCGTGCTTCGGATCGCAGCCGATCTGCAAGACGCGCTTGCCCAGATTGGAAAAGGCGGCCGAGAGGTTGGAGGACGTCGTGCTCTTGCCGATCCCTCCCTTGCCGTACACGGCGAAGACCTTGGCGCCGTCGATCTTCATCGACGGGTCCTGATGCACTTGCACACTACCGGCGCCGTCTGGCACCGAAATGCCGACGCCCGCGGCGCGCTTGATACTGCTGACAGGTATAGCGGCTACGTTCATGCTGCAACTCCGGTGTTGACACCTTCAAGACGGTCTTCAAGTTCGTCGCCTGCGTCGTAAAGCGCTTGCAGGGTTTCGTCATCGGGAGACCAGTAATTGCGCTCATGCGCTTCGATGAGCCGGTTCGCCATGCGGGCCGACGCCATCGGGTTGAGTGAGGCCAGGCGCTCGCGCATCTTCGCGTCGAGCACGAAGGTTGTCGCCATCTGGTTGTATACCCAGGGCGAGACCTGACCGGTGGTAGCAGACCAGCCCAGCGTGTTGGTGATCGATGTCTCGATCGAGCGAACACCCTCGTAGCCGTGCTTTAGCTGACCCTCATACCACTTCGGGTTCAGCATGCGGGTTCGTGTTTCGAGAGCAACTTGTTCCTGCAATGTACGAACGGTCTCGCTGCCGCGAGTCTGGTCACCGATGTAAGTCGGCACTGCCTGACCACGCGCGCGCTTGACCATCGAGTTGATACCGCCCAGGGTATCGAAGTAGTAGTCGAGCTGCGTCACACCAAGTTCGACACTCTCCAGATTCTGATAGGCGAGATCGACGTCACCGAGAATCTGCTCCATGATCTCAGACTGGCGTGCCGGCTCTCCCGTCGTACCGAAGGCGTAGCACTTCCGATTGGCATAGGTTTCGGCCAGTTCGCCTTCGTCGTTCCAGGCACCGCTGTCGATCAGTAGATTGACGTTGGCACCGTAGGCACCGTCGGCGTTGCTGAACACGCGCAGGGCCGCTGTCTCGAAGCTGCAGCCGGTACGCTCCCGATAGGCCAGAGCATGTTGTCGAACAAAATTCATTTCCTCGGGCTCGTCGGCAGACGCAGCAAGCAGTGCTGCCTCGGCAAGCATGCGGGTCTGCAGTGGCATGAGGTCGCGGAAGACGCCGGACAAGGTGATCATCACATCGATGCGCGGTCGGCCGAGTTCCTCCAGTGAAACCAGCGATGCACCGCAAAGCTTGCCGTAGTTGTCGAAGCGTGGCTTCGTACCCATCAGCGCCATTGCCTGCGCGATGGGGACACCTTCGTTTTTCATGTTGTCCGAACCCCAGAGCACGAACGCCACTGAACGGGGCAGCGCGCCGGAATCGCTTTGATAGCGCTCGAGGAGTTGGGCCGCGTGGCGCATGCCCGTGCGCTGCGCGATGGCCGTTGGCATGCGCAGCGGATCGAAACCGTGAATGTTACGACCGGCGGGTAGCGTCTCGGCATTGTGGAGCACATCTCCGCCGGCGACCGGCGAAACGTAACCCGTGTCGAGTGCGTGAATCAGACCCGACAGTTCGGCGTCGCTCGAGAGGTGGCGATTCATCTCTGCGAGCGTGGTGTGCCAGGCGGGAAGTTCGGCCGTTTCGCCCTCCGCGGTCTCGCTTGCCACCATCTCGGCGGGCGCGGCCCCCGGTTCGGACGCCTTTGCATCTTCCGTCAGCAACAGATAGCGGATCTCTTCTACATCGGGCGAGTCGCCGTCAGCGATTTCCTGGTAGGCGTGCAACAGGTCGACCCGCTCCTCGAGAGAAGGTGTCTCGCCGATCACGTGCATTCCGTTTGGAATCAGCTCACGCTCGATTTCCGCCAGTCGCGACTGCAGGGCAGCGATGCTGTCGTCGATCTTGTCTTTGGCGCGGTCGAAAGTGTCGTCGAATTCGATATCGTCGAGCTGCTGTTCGAGCAGAGCCAGTAGATCGTCGGCTTCTTCTCCGTCACGCTCCGGCAGATTGTGCCAGTGCAGGATGGACGCCTTGATGTCTTCGAGGCCTCGGTAAAGGCCCGATTGCGTGACAGAAGGAGTCAAGTAGCTGACCAGTGTTGCGGCGCTGCGACGTTTGGCAATGGTCGCTTCCGACGGATTGTTGCCAGCGTAGAAGTAGAAATTCGGTGTTGCCCCGATGAGCCTTTCGGGCCAGCAGTCACCGGAGAGTCCGGTCTGCTTGCCGGACATGAATTCGAGCGCGCCGTGAGTACCGAAATGCAACAACGCATCAACGCCGATGGTGTGTTGCAGGTGACGATAGAACGCGACAAAGGCATGTGTGGGCGCCGTGCCGTTCTCGAACAGGAGACGCATCGGATCGCCTTCATAGCCGAATCCGGGTTGCAGTCCGATGGTGATGTTGCCGAGTTGGGTGCCGAGCACCATGATGCCGCGGCCGTTGCTCAATTGCTTGCCTGGTGCCGGGCCCCACTGACTCTCGATTGCCTCGAGCCAGGGCGTTTCGCGAACATGCGTGTCGGTGTCGATGGTGGCGAGCACGTTCGCGTCGGTGCCGTATTGTGCGGCATTACCTTCGAGAATCCGCGTTCGCAAGGCATCGACCGATTCAGGCAAGTCGACCGAGTAGCCTTCGCTTCGCAGACGGGTCAGTGTGTTGAAGAGCGACTCGAACACCGCCAGATGCGCGGCCGTGCCTACCGCACCGGCGTTAGGCGGAAAGTTGAAGATCACGATGCCAAGCTTGCGTTCCGCTCGTTCAAGTCGCTTCAGGGCGACGATGTTATCGACTCGCGAAGCCAGCTTCTCGATACGTTCGTCGATGGGCAACTTGTCGGCATCGACTTTTTTCTTGCCGGAAGACGGGTGGCCGGCATAGACCTGCGAATTGATTGCGCCGTCGAGTTCAGGAATCGCGATCATCAACGTGGTCTCGATGGGCATCAGCCCCTGAGCACTTTCCCGCCACTCGTCGAGTGACTGGAATTCGCTCGGATGAGCCGCAATGTAAGAAACATCAAGTGCTTCCAGTGCTACTCGTGCCGCAGGGGCATCGTTATAGGCCGGCCCGCCGACGAGCGAGAAGCCGGTGAGCGAGACAAGGCAGTCGATGGTGCAGCGGTCGTCTTTTTGAAAGTACGCTTCAAGCGCTGGCCGACCGTCAAGTCCACTCGCGAAGGCAGGAATCACACGCAGCCCCTTCGCTTCGAGCTTTTCGATGACGGCATCGTAGTGTCGGGTGTTCTCGGCGAGGACGTAGGAGCGCATCAGTAACAGGCCCACCGTACCGCCGCTACCCTTGTTGGCAGGCTGACTGACCGGCAGGGCATCGAGGGATCCCGAGATACGTCCCGGCATGCGTGGGTGATAGAGCCCGGTTTCCGGATACTCGATCAGATCTTCCTCGCTGACGAGCTTGCGGAGAGATTCACGCTTGCCATTGGCGTAACGCTTGACGAGCAATCTTGTCAGATTGGTGATATTGACTTCCGAGCCTGCGAGCCAGCACTGCAGGACCAGGAAGTAGACCCGGAGATCCTGTGCGCTGCCCGGAACGTATTTCAGGAGCTTCGGCAACATGCGTAGTGTCTTCATCTGCGACTTGCCGTTCTGCTTTGTCGGGCCCTTGCTCTTGTCGTTCTCGGGTTTCGGGGCTTTCCTGAGTTTCTTCAGCAGCGCGAACGGACCTTTCAGTTCCTGGCCGAGATTCAGCTTGCCCATGCGGGTGAGCTTGACGATCTCGTTGTCCGACATGGCGCCAACGATGGCATCACAGTGTGCGGCGCGTGCTTGCAGGTTCGGCAGGACCGCCTTGATGTGCGGCTCCATGAACAACATGGTGCAGACGATGATGTCGGCCTTGGCGATGTCGGTGTGGCAGCGGGCCAGGGCATCGGCGTTATTTGCCCATTCACTGGCCGGGTGCATCGTCAGCGACAACCCGGGGAGTTCGCGTTGCAGACGTGATTCGACTCGATCGATGGTTTGACCGAGGTGACCATCGAGAGTGACGATCGTGATGTTGAGATCAACGTTCTTGAGATCAACGCCCATAGTGCGCCTTTGCCTCGTAGAGCGTATCGATCGTGATCTCGGACTGACCGAGTTCACGCGCATACGCTTCAGTGTTGCGCCGTGCCTTGCCGCGTACGAAGAACGGAATCTTCTTCAGCTCGGCTTCGGCATCGCCGTTCCAGCGGGTGAGTACTTCAACGGGGTCATGCGCGTCGGGGCCTGCCCCGACAGTTGCTGCCCCGACTGTCGCTGCTCGGGCGGTTGCGGCCCCGGCTGATGCGGCCCCGGCTGATGCGGAATTAGCGGCAGCTTCTGCCGTGAATGCGATGGCATTCTCGCCAGCTGGAATGCTTGCATGAGTGTCAGAGACCGGCGGTGCAACACCTTCGCCGTGAAGATGCGATGGCGCGGCCGAGTCATTGAACTCGAAGTCGTCGCGGAACATGTGCAGCAAGTGCTCTTCAAGCCCCATGGTCAGCGGATGTACCCAGGTGTCGAAGATGACATTCGCGCCCTCGAAGCCCATCTGCGGCGAATAGCGTGCTGGAAAATCCTGCACATGAACGGGGGAGGAGATGACCGCGCAGGGAATGCCGAGGCGTTTGGCCATGTGCCGTTCCATCTGAGTGCCGAGCACCAGTTCGGGCTGCAATTCGGCGATCGCCGCCTCGATGTCGAGGTAATCATCGGTGATCAATGGCTCGATGCCGAACTCTGCGGCAACCGCCTTGAGGTCGCGGGCCATCTCGCGGCTGAAGGTACCGAGGCCGACGACTTCGAAGCCGAGTTCGTCTCTCGCGATCCGTGCTGCCGCGATGACATGCGTGCCATCGCCGAATATGCAGACGCGCTTGCCGGTCAGGTAGGTCGAGTCGACTGACCTCGAGTACCAGGGCAAACGACTCAGGCCAGCATTCTTCATCACGCTGCCATCGATGCCGGTCAATGCTTCGATCTCGGCGATGAATGCAAGCGTGGCGCCAACGCCGATCGGTACGGTATTGATCGTCGGTTGTCCGCAGGTCTTTTCAAGCCATTTGCACAGGGTTCTGGCGATTTCCGGATAGAGGCAGATATTGAAATCCGCTGCCGGAATGCGTTTCAGGTCAGCGGTCGTTGCGTCGAGCGGAGCAACCAGGTTCACCTCGACGCCGAGGTCCTCCAGTAGCTTGCAGATCTCCACCGCATCGTCCCGGCAACGGAAGCCGAGGCTCGTCGGACCCAGCACATTGGCCAACGGGCGCCGGGAGGAAGTCTCGTCGGGAGCTTGGTTTCGGGGCTCGACCCGGTCGCCTTCCGGCACCGCGGCCAGAACATGGCGGACGAGGTAGTAGAGCGACTCGCTGGCTCCCCAGTTCTCCTTCTTGGAATACGAAGGCAGCTCGAGCGGCACGACGGGCACGGGAATGTTCATGCCTCGAGCCAGTGAGCCGGGCTGGTCCTGAATGAGTTCGGCCGTGCACGATTCCCCGACCATCAAGGCATTGGGCTTGTAGCGTTCGTAGGCCTCGGCAATGGTCCTCTTCAGAAGGTCGGCGGTGTCACCACCGAGGTCTCTTGCCTGGAAGGTCGTGTAGGTCACTGGCGGACGCCGCTTGTGACGCTCGATCATGGTGAACAAGAGATCGGCATAAGTGTCGCCCTGGGGCGCATGAATGACGTAGTGCACATCGCGCATTGAAGTGGCGATGCGCATGGCGCCGACATGGGGCGGGCCTTCATATGTCCAGAGCGCAAGTTCCATCAGACGGTCAGTCTTGACTTGCGGCGCAATGGACGAGCGAACAGTTCGGCAAGATCACCCGCCTGCTCGAAGCCGTGAATGGGCGAGAACACCAGTTCGATCGACCACTTGCTGCAGTAGCCCTCGGCTTCGAGAGGGTTGGCAAGCCCCAGTCCACAGACGACCAGATCGGGGTTGGCTTCGCGCAGGCGATCGAGCTGTCGATCGACATCCTGACCTTCGACAATGCCGCTGTTGTCAGGCAGGCAGGCCAGTTCCGCGCCGAGCGTCTGCCGATCGAGATAAGGCACGCCGATCTCTAGTAGTCGCGCCCCGCACTCCTGTTCGAGAAAGCGCGCGAGTGGAATTTCCAGTTGGGAGTCGGGCATGAACCAGATGCGCTTGCCGCCGAGCGTGTCCCGGTAGTGAGCAAGTGCCTTGCTGGCACGGGCCGCCGGTGCTGCACAGGCGGCATCGACACGCTTCGAGTCAACCCCGCAGGCTTCTGCGGCCGCGTTCAACCATGCGGTCGTGCCGTTGACGCCGAACGGGAACAGTGCCGGAATGTGCTGACAGCCCTTGCCCAGCAAAGCTCTTCGTGTGGCGTTGAGAAATGGCTGCACCAGCATGAAACGTGTATTCGGGCCGATGGCCGGGAGCGTTTCTGCCCGCCGCGGCGGGAAGAAGACAACCTGGCCGGCTGCTTCGCTGATACCCGCATCGTCGAGCAGCCGCTGAAACTGATCTTCGACAACATCGGGCAGCGTGCCGACAACCAGCAACTGCGCTGCTTCGGTTTCGGGGGCGGCTTGCACCATGGCTTCGAGACAGGTGTCCTCGCCTTCGGTAAACGTCGTCTCGATACCGCTGCCGGTGTAGTTCAGAACACGTACCCGGCCTTGATGGGTCAGCGAGAGCCGTTCAGCCGCCTTGCCCAGATCCAGCTTGATGACTTCAGAGGGGCAGGAGCCGACGAGAAACAGTGTCTTGATGTCAGGGCGACGATCGAGCAGGCGATGGACGATACGGTCCAGTTCCTCGTTGGCGTTCGCGAGACCGGCAAGATCCTTCTCCTGCATGATCGCCGTGGCGAAGCGCGGCTCTGAAAAAATCATGACACCGGCAGCAGACTGCAGCAGGTGTGCACAGGTGCGACTGCCGACGACAAGAAAGAAAGCGTCCTGCATCTTCCGGTGCAACCAGACGATGCCGGTCAGACCGCAGAAGACTTCGCGTTGTCCGCGTTCGATCGTGACCGGGATGTCGCAAAGAGCGGGCGCGTTCATGTCGCCACACCCGCAGACTTCCGGGCCAGCCGGAACTTGTAGAGGAACTGACCAGCATTGACCAGGTAGCTGGCATAGGCAAGCAAGGCCACCTGCAACTGCAGCATCGTGTCACCGAAACCGCCCAGGTACATGACCAGATAAAGAGTGTGCAGTGCGATCACGCCCATGCTGACGACGTCTTCCCAATAGAACGCCGGGGCAAATAGGTAACACCCGTAAACGTCACGTTCCCACAGGGAGCCGGTGATCATGATGGCGTAGAGCACCAGTGTCTTGAGGACCACGGAGATGCTGGCAATGTCCCCGCCGACACCATGGCTGACATAACGGAAGACCAGTACGACGCTGGCAATGAAGACCACGAACTGCAGCGGTGCCAGCACTCCCTGCACGAAAGTCCATTTCGACGCGTCCCGACGACGTCGTTCGGCCACGGTATACAGGGCAGACGCACGGGCGTTGCTCATTGCCGGGCTGATTGACGCCGTGCTGACTGGCTCTGGGAGGTGGGACCGTACTGGCAATTCAGAGTCCTCGCATCGATGCGCTCGTCGATGAGCGGACTTCAGTGTATGAGGCGAAAATCAGAGTGTCAATGCAAGTGGACACTTTTCGTGTATATTATTTGAGACACAAGTTTCCAGTGAGAGGTGACAGGTGGTGCCGAATTCCGCGTTGACAGAGAGAATGTGGACTAGGTACGGTTGCGGCTGGCCCCGCGAACCACGGTATGCTGCGTGTCAAAACCAGAGGATCCGCAGGAAGAGAACGGCCTTGGAAAGGATATCCGCGCTGGCGTGGTGTCCATCGGGGGCGACACCTCTTCTGAAAGTGGCAGGATCAGCGGCTTCGATGCTCGCCGTATTCCTGCCGATCGTTTACTTGAAGCGATCGAGGGCGAGTTGATTCCGCGCCTCATGATGGCTCACGCCGCGGGCGCCACTATCAATTCGATGGCGCCGTCGGACGTGGCGGCAGCGACTCTCAAGATTGTGCCACTCGCCCCGGCCACACCTGTCGCGTTGCCGACTCGGTGGCCGACGGACGACATCGTCCGATTCGCCGAATGGGCCAGTCGCAGCGATGCGACCGACATGATCGAGTTCGTCGACAATGCGATCGATCGTGGCGCGACGCTGACAAACGTGTACCTCGATCTGGTGGCACCGACTGCTCGATTGCTTGGCGACAACTGGCTGAGTGATCGGGCCAGTTTCATAGATGTGCACATGGGGCTTCTCGAGCTCCATCGGCTGGTCAGTCACTACGAACTGACAGATTTCGACATGACTCAGAGTTCCGGCCACAACATCCTGCTTTCGGCAGCGCCGGGTGATCAACACACCTTCGGAATCCTATTGGTAGCAGACTTTTTCCGACGGGCAGGCTGGGAGGTCGACAACGACAGCGGCCATACTGAAGATCAGATCGCCAGAAAGGTCGCCTCGACACCTTTTTCATGCGTGGGGCTGTCGCTCTACAACGAGGAACAGCTGGTGTCGATGACTAGTTGTATTGAACGTTTGCGTAACGCCAGCCTCAATGAAGACATTCTCATCGTTGTGGGTGGTGAATTCTTTACCGGCAGATCGTCGCCGTCTGCGATCGTTGGCGCCGATCTGTGCATCCTCGATGCAGGAACGGCGGTTGATCAGGTCGCGGCGCATCTCGAAGGCCGGCCTGTTCCCACCTCGCGCAGGAGTGGCCGCGGTGTAACGTCAGATTGATGTCAGATGCCAATGACGGTCGAGAAGAAAGTTCGCGACACCGAATTGGTTGAATGTCTTTGATTGGTTGAATGTCTTTGGTTGTTCAATGTTGTATTTCCATGTGAGCGATAGCTCACGTCTCAGGATATCGTGATGCACAGCTTTCGTGCTCCGGATGAAAACTTAGGTACTTTGGACGGATCGACCGCTGCCGAATTGTTGGGCGCAGCCGCCGATATCGCTATGGTAGTAGACAACCGTGGCGTCATTCGTGACATGTCGTTCGGTAGCGAGGAGCTTGCTTCGCGCGATTTGCGGCAGTGGATCGGTTCGCGTTGGATCGATACGGTTGCGCCGGACAGTCACGACAAGGTCCGGAAGATTCTGGGTTCAGGGCTCGACCCGGAGCTTGGCTCGGGGAGCGACCCTGAAGCACCGCGTCACCGGCAGATCAATCACCGGCTGGCGGACGGCAGCAACCTGATGATCCTGTATCGCATCGTCGATCTCGATCAGCGTGGCTATCGTGTTGCCGTCGGCAAGGATCTCAGCTCGCTGGAGCGCATGCAGCAGAAGCTGGTCAATGTCCAGCAGATGATGGAGCGTGACTACACGCGGCTGCGCCAGTTCGAAACACGCTACCGAGTGCTCTTTCAGACGGCTCCGGACGCAATTCTCATTGCCGCGACCGACGGGCTTCAGATCGTCGAGGCAAATCCGGCCGCTTGTGCGTTGCTGGATGTGGACGAGCGCAAGTTGCTGCGCAAGAAGCTTCTGCAATGCTTCAAGGAACCGGGGCGCATTCAGCTCGAAGGGGCGCTGCGGACCCTCGAACAAGGGCGGCAGCCGGTGACGATTGAAATCGAGGTTGGCGATTCAACTAATCTGTTATCGGTCAGCCTGTCGACCTTCAAGACAAACAGTGTCTCTCACGTGTTGCTCAGAGTGAAGCCACCGGTCGTGGACGAGACGGCTCTTGTCGCGCCTTCCGACGATCGAACCCAGGCAGAGCGGCTGAAAGCCCTCATCGACAACATGCCGGACGCGCTCGTGGTTACCGACAAGCGTGGCATCATCCTGAGTGCCAATGCCGAGTTCGTCGATATTGCCCAGGTATCGAGCGCCGAGCTTGCTTTCGGGCAGCCTTTGTCGCGTTGGCTGGGTAGCGGCGGTATTGATCTTCAGGTCATCATGAACAGTCTCAAGGAGAACGGTTCGATCCGCCTGTATAGTTCGCGCCTTCGGGGTGAATACGGTTCGCCGGTCGAGGTCGAAGTGTCGGCCGCAGCCATCGAGACTGCTGATGGCACCTGTTTCGGTTTTTCCCTTCGCGATATCGGGCGACGAACCATGGCGGCCAATGATGCAAGCTCGGCGGCCGTGTTGCCACGAAGCAATGATCAACTGACCGGGCTGGTGGGGCGCGTACCGCTCAAGGAACTGGTTCGTGAATCGACCGAGCTCATCGAACAGCTGTGTATCGAAGCGGCCTTGCGCATGACCGGAAACAATCGTGCGTCTGCCGCGGAAATGCTGGGTCTCAGTCGGCAGAGCCTCTATGTGAAATTGCGTCGCTACGCGATGGATGAAGATCTGAGAGGCGAGGACAGCAACAAGGCGTAAGGCCGACAGGGCCAGGATGTCGCTGACCTGGCGAATCCTGACCTGTCGGTAATTCCCGGGAAGTGTAAAAACAACTTGACGCTATGGAAGTGTCAGTTGTAGTTTACACATCATGCCGTCATCAAACCCTGCCAGCGTCGACAGTCATGGGCTTCCACAGCCTGCCGCGGTTCTGCAACTGCTGAAGCCGGTCACGTGGTTTCCGCCCATGTGGGCCTTTCTCTGCGGTGTGGTCTCGGCGGGTCAGCCGTTTTCCGGACAGCTGTTGATCATCTTTCTCGGCGTGTTGCTGACCGGCCCTCTGGTCTGCGCCACGAGCCAGGCAGTCAACGACTGGTATGACCGGGAGGTCGATGCGATCAACGAACCGGATCGCCCGATACCAAGCGGTCGCGTTCCGGGGCGATGGGGGCTCTGGATCGGCATCATCTGGACGATATTGTCATTGCTGGTGGCAGCCATTCTCGGTCCGGTCGTGTTCGGTGCCGCCGTTGTCGGTTTAATACTCGCCTGGTTGTATAGCGCCCCGCCGGTGCGCCTGAAGCTGAATGGCTGGTACGGCAATGCTGCCGTCGGACTCTGCTACGAAGGCTTGCCCTGGATCACCGGCGCGGCCGTCGTCGCCATGGGCGCGATGCCGGACAGTCGCGTGCTGCTGTTGGCTCTGCTCTATAGCATCGGCGCCCACGGCATCATGACCTTGAACGATTTCAAGGCTATCGAAGGAGATACGCGCCTTGGTGTCCGCACATTACCGGTGCAGCTCGGCGCCGAGCGAGCCGCAAGACTGGCCTGCTACGTCATGGTGGCAGCCCAGTGTGTCGTCCTGGCGCTGCTCATCGCCTGGAGTCTGACCTGGTTCGCTCTGGTCGTCGCGTGTTTCATCATCGCCCAGATCGTGCTGATGAAGCGGTTGCTCACTGATCCGCGGCGGCTGGCGCCCTGGTACAACGCGACCGGTATCTCGCTCTACGTGCTCGGCATGCTGGTCTCGGCGTTCGGACTGCGTTATCTGGAGATTTCAGCATGAATGAATCACCGGTACTGCAACGGCCACTTGGCATTCTCGGTGTGCTCAGACTCGGTCTGGTGCAAACCGCTCTCGGTGCGATCGTGGTGTTGACCACGTCGACGATCAATCGCGTCATGGCGGTTGAGCTGGCCTTGCCGGCACTGTTGCCCGGTCTGCTTGTCGGCTTGCATTATGCCGTCCAGATGACGCGACCACGACTCGGCTACGGGTCGGACTGCGGCGGCAGACGAACACCCTGGATCATCGGCGGCATGGCCGTGCTCGCGGTGGGTGGCGCCCTGGCGGCCGTCGCGACCGCCCTGACGTCAACGCATACGGTCGCCGGAATAGCGCTCGCATTCCTGGCGTTCACGCTGGTCGGCATCGGTGTCGGTTGCGCCGGCACATCGCTTCTGGTGCTGCTCGCCAAGTCGGTTACTCCACGCTATCGAGGCGCTGCCGCGACGACTGTCTGGGTCATGATGATCGTCGGTTTCATCGTCACCACGATAGTCGCAGGCGGGCAACTCGATCCGTTCACCTTCGAGCGTCTGGTGATAGTCACCTCCACGGTATCGATCATCGCCTTCGTGGTGGCTTGTCTGGCCGTCTGGGGCATAGAGAAGAGACACCTCGGCACGTCGCCGGCGGCAGGCGAGAATGTGCCTGAAAGTGGGGCCTCAAGTGTGGCCGCCGTACCCTTCAAAGAAGCACTCGCCGATGTCTGGAGTGAGGCGGAATCCCGACGATTCGCCATCTTCGTGTTCGTGTCGATGCTGGCCTACAGTGCGCAAGACCTGATACTCGAACCCTTCGCTGGTGCGGTCTTCATGATGACCCCGGGCGAGTCGACGCAACTGTCCGGAACGCAGCACGGCGGGGTACTCGCCGGCATGCTGCTCGTGGCCTTGTGCTGCAGCTTCTTTTCGGGTCGTTTGATCGGATCGCTGCGCTTCTGGACCCTGAGCGGTTGTCTCGCCTCGGCCCTGGTCTTGAGCGGTCTGGCAACCGGTGGCCTGCTGGGCGAGCGCTTTCCGCTGGTGCCGGCTGTCTTCTGTCTCGGCATCGCCAACGGCGCCTTTGCCGTCGGCGCCATCGGCTCGATGATGGATCTGGTCGGTCGCGGGGCGAAGCAGCGCGAAGGTCTGAGAATGGGCCTTTGGGGAGCTGCACAAGCCATCGCGTTCGGGCTCGCCGGGTTGCTCGCGACCCTTGCGGTCGACGCCGCTCGCCTGGTTCTCGGCGATGCCGCGCTTGCATATGCGCTGGTTTTCTTCCTGCAGGCGGCGGTCTTCCTGCTTGCAGCGTGGCTTGCGCAGCGCGTGTATGCACCGGCGCAGCCCGAAGCGCACGGAACTTTCTCTGTAGGTCGGTTGGCAATGGGGTCTGAATAAACATGACAACAGAAGAATACGATGTCGTCGTCGTTGGTGGCGGACCGGCGGGGGCCACCGCGGCACGTGCCCTGGCAATACGCGGTCGAAATGTCCTGTTGCTGGACAAAGCCGGTCGAATCAAGCCCTGTGGCGGCGCGGTACCACCACAGCTACTTGTTGACTTCGACATACCGCGCGATGTTCTCGAAGCGGAAGTATCAGGCGCCCGAATGGTGTCTCCAACCGCACGCACCGTCGACATGCCAATACCCAAGGGCTTTGTCGGCATGGTCGATCGTGGCTATTTCGATGAATGGTTGCGCAAGAGAAGTGCCGCTGCCGGAGCGGTCAGGGTCTCGGGCACCTTCTTGCGTCTGGGCGAATCCGACGACAACTCAGTCGAGCTCGTCTACAGAGAATCTCTGAAAGCGACCGGTGAGACCGCGGGCGAGGGTCGTCGAGACGACGCGGCTTCCGGTGAGCGACGCATCCGCGCACGTTTCGTCATCGGTGCCGATGGCGCACGCTCTGCGGTCGGCAGGCAAGCGGTGGCGGGCGCTGACAAGCTGAAGACGGTCTATGCGTACCACGAGATCATCGCAACGCCCGCTGCCGTTGCAAGTGGAACGGATGAAAAGGTTAATCGCACGCGTTGTGATGTTGTCTATGACGGTACGCTTTCGCCGGATTTCTACAGCTGGGTCTTCCCGCATGGCGACACCATCAGCGTTGGCACCGGTACCGCCGTCAAAGGCCAGTCGATTCGGGGTTCCGTCGCGGCCCTGCGCAAACGCATCGGACTGGAGGATGCCGCGACCGTGCGCACCGAGGGCGCACCCATCCCGATGAAACCTCTCGGTCGTTGGGATGACGGCAAGCATGTGCTCCTGTGTGGCGATGCGGCTGGTGTCGTCGCGCCGGCGTCAGGCGAAGGCATTTTCTACGCCATGGCCTGCGGCGAAATAGCCGCCGGCGCTGTCGATGAAGCACTCGAAACCAACAGCCCGAAACCGCTGCGCAATGCGCGCAAGCGATTCATGCGCAAGCACGGCCGGGTCTTTCTCGTGCTCGGCATCATGCAGCGCTTCTGGTATCACACCGACGCGCGACGCGAGCGCTTCGTCACCATGTGTGCCGATCCTGATGTGCAGCACCTCACATGGGAGTCTTACCTGAACAAGCGCCTTGTCCGGAAAGACCCGATGGCGCATGTCCGTGTGTTCCTCAAGGATCTGGCTCATCTTTGCGGCATTCGACGCGCAACGGATTAGCAGCTCTATTGGCTTCCTGGGTACCGTACGCAGTAATGACAGGTGTCATGTTCGCCGTCGGTGCCGTTGGCGGCCTGGCGACGGAGGTCGGCCCGTGGTATCGGCAGCTGGCCAAGCCTTCCTGGCATCCACCCGACTGGTTGTTCGGTCCGGCATGGACGCTGATCTACATCTGCATCATCGTCGCTGTTGGCCGGGCGTGGAACGTGATCGACGCTGCCGACAAAAGCGCGCTCATGTTGCTCCTGGCGGTGAATCTCGGCCTGAACGTGCTCTGGAGCGTGCTGTTCTTCACGCTTCGAAGACCCGCATGGGCGCTGCTCGAAGTGGCGGGCTTGTGGATATCCATCGCCGCGTTGCTGGTCTTCCTCTACAGGATCGATCCGATCAGCGGTCAGTTGATGCTGCCGTACCTCGTCTGGGTGACCTTCGCGGCCTACCTGACGCTGACCATCGTCCGGCTCAATCCGGCCGCGCATCTTCGATAATTGCGAATCATCCGTGGTCTCCAAGTCACGCGAGCTCGTATCGAGATCAGCAGGCCAATAGAGACAAGAAGGCACAGACAAGGACATTTCCGGAGGCTGACTTGCATGACGGATAACTGGTTCGCGATCGTCGAGATGCTGTTGGTATTCTGTGTCGTATTCGGGTTCGGCTGGCACCAGCTGCGCGATCTTGCTCGCTATCGCGATGCGGACGCCCAGGGTAAAGATCGGAATCACGGCAAAAGTGAATCAGAAGATGGCAGTTCGTCATGAGTGGCGCTGTCAGTGTGCAGGACATTCTGGTAATGCTGGGCACAGTGGATGAGCGCTGACACGTTGCTCGTTGACGGATGGATCGTGAACGTGGCACTGGCGTTCGTTGTGATCGAGATCGGCTTGCTCTGGTTGTACCGCTCTCGCACGGGTCGAGGACTCAGGCTGGCGGGCGTTCTGCCGAATCTGCTTGCGGGTAGCAGTCTGATGCTTGCGCTGCGGGCGTCTCTGGTTGGCAGTGCCGCGGGCATGGTGTTGTTCTGGCTCTTCCTTTCGCTGATATTCCACCTCCTCGATATACGCAGCCGATGGCCGAACTGAAATACGGTCGTGAGCAGCCGTTAGCTGTCGTCATCGGCAGCGGTTTCGGGGGGCTCGCAGCGGCTATACGGCTCGGTGCTCGCGGTTACCGCGTCATCGTCCTTGAAAAGCTCGATGCGCCCGGCGGCCGAGCCTATGTTCACCGGCAGGACGGTTTCACCTTCGACGCCGGTCCGACAATCGTCACAGCGCCCTTTCTACTGGAGGAGCTCTGGGCGCTCTGTGGACGCGACATGCATGACGATGTCGACCTGCGCCCGCTTTCACCCTTTTATCGAATCCGCTTCGATGACGGGTCGCACTTCGATTACAGCGCCGATACCGAGGCGATGACGCGCGAGATAGAACGATTCAGCCCGAGTGACGTCGTCGGCTACAAGCGTTTCCTCCGGGCCAGTGAGCGCATCTATTCGGTCGGCTTCGACAGTCTCCTGACGGTCTCCTTCGATTCCTTGTGGAAGATGATCAGAGTCTTGCCGGAGATGATCGTCACCCAGTTCTACCGATCCGTGCACGGCCTGGTTTCACGGTATATCGAGAATCCTCGTCTGCGCATGGTGTTCAGCTTTCACCCGTTGCTGGTTGGTGGCAATCCGTTCTCGACCACCGCGGTCTATGCGCTGATCGCGCACCTGGAACGGCGTCACGGGGTGCACTTCCCGATGGGCGGTACCGGCGCACTGATTCACGGCTTGGTCGATCTCGTCGAAGGGCAGGGCGGACGCTTTCGATACACGGCTGAAGTCAGCGAAATCACGATCGTCGACGGTAAAGCGCAGGGTGTACAGCTTGCGAGCGGCGAACACATCGAAGCCGATATCGTTGTCTCGAATGCCGATACCGCCTATACCTACAGCAAGCTCGTACCAGCCCGGTATCGTCGTCGATGGACCGATCGGAGACTTGGTCGGGCGCGTTATTCGATGAGCCTGTTCGTCTGGTATTTCGGCACCGACCGCCAGTACCCGAACGTCCCGCATCACATGATCATGTTGCACAAGCGATACCGCTCGATGTTGCAGGACATCTTCGATCACAAGATTCTGACTGACGATTTCAGTCTCTATCTGCACCGTCCCACCGCGACCGACCCGTCGCTCGCGCCGCCGGGCGGAGATACCTTTTACGTTCTTGCCCCGGTCCCGCATCTCGACGCCAAGGTCGATTGGGAGAGCCGCCAGGAGCCTTATCGGCAACTGATCGAGGATTTTCTCAGCGAGACGGTCCTGCCCGGGCTTGGTGATCACATAGCAACATCCAGGCTGCTCACGCCAGTGGATTTCCGGGAGCGCCTGCTTTCTGTCAAAGGGGCCGCCTTCGGTCTACAGCCGATACTCACGCAGACTGCCTGGTTTCGACCCCATAATCGAAGCGAGGACATCGAGAATCTGTTTGTCGTCGGCGCCGGAACACATCCTGGCGCTGGAATTCCCGGCGTAGTGTCGTCGGCCAAGGTGCTTGATGAAGTCGTGCCTGATCCGGTGTTGCGGCAACGTGATATCGACGATTCCGCCAACACCACATTGACGAATCGCTAGCGAAAAGCCCCGCCTCGCGCGTCCTCGAGCAGACGGTCTGCCGCCAGCTGCCCGGACAGTGATGCCATGGGAACCCCTGCGCCCGGGTGGGCACTGCCACCGGCGAGATACAGGCCCGGCACGCGGCTGCGCGAGCCGGGTCGACGGAACGAGCCGAACCAGCCGTGGGTCGGCCTGCCATAGAGGGCTCCCCGACTGGCCGGAAAGAGACGGGCGAAATCGTTGGGTGTCGTCACGCTGGGTGGTGCGGCGTCGTCTTCGATCTGTAGTCCGTGACGCTCGAGCATCTCGTTGAGAGCAACGCAAGCTTCGTCGACCTCGGTAGTGGACAATTCGCGTGCCGGTGCGTTGATCAGACTGAAAAGCGGTTCCGTACCGCCTGCGGTGGCAGAGCCAGCATCGCCATGCCCGGGGCGACTCTGTGCGCACAGGTATACGGTCGGCTCCCGTGGCAAACGCGCCTGCTTGAAAATGGCATCGAACTCGGCTGTGTAGTCGTCGCAGAAGAACACGTTATGGTGCGCGAGTTCGAAGCCGGTCGGTCGAGCGACCTGCGCGCGCGTGATGGCCGATAGCGAAGGCTCGCGCCGCGCTTTCGTGGCACGATCGACCGTCGCTCCGAGCAAGCCGTCAGCCAGGGCATTGGTATCGCCATTGAAGATCACGGCATCAGCCTGCAGCTGACGACCGTCGGCCAGGACCACGCCGACCGTTCGCTTCGAGTCTGTCGTTATTTCTGCAACCTCTGTGTCGAAGTGGCAATCGCAGCCACTACTTTCCGCGGCCGTGAGCAATGCGTCGGCGAGTGCCTGCATGCCGCCGTCGAGGAGCCAGACCCCCATGCGTTCGGCATGGGCAATCAGCGCGAGCGTGGCCGGCGCCTCGAACGGATTCGACCCGCAGTATGTCGCGTAGCGAGAAAACAGCTGACGCAGTCGCGGATCGTCGAAACGTCGATCAAGCGATCGCCACAGCGTGTCGAACGGCGTTGTCTCGAGCAGGCGCTTGAGGCCAAGCGGTGCCGCCGCCATTGTAAGCGTGACCGGATTCGGGCGCGGAGCGCGCATGAATGTCCGGTCAAGCGTCGCGAAGACAGAAGCTGTCTGCGCCGCGAAGGCGCGATAGTTTTCGGCGTCTCGACGGCCTGCGAACTTCTCGATGTCGGCTGCAGAACGCTCGACGTCGGCATGCAGATCGAGTGGGTCGCTGCCGACCCAGGAATGCCGCGCGAGAACGTCGGCCTTGCGCAGACTGACATGCTCCTCAAAACGAAAACCGGCTACCGCGAACAGGTCGTCGAACACGTGGCGCAACGTGAATACCGTAGGCCCGGAATCGATCGCGTGCCCGGCCAGGCTCGACTGGTGGATCTTGCCACCCGGTTGCTCGTTCTTCTCTATCAGTGATACCCGGCAGCCTGCGCTCGACAGCCGAACAGCCGCCGAAAGGCCGCCGACGCCAGCACCGACAACGATGACGCGCAGGCCATCGGGCGCACGCCCTCTGTTGATGGTCGGATCGCGTATCAGGTAGGGCTGCGCGTTCTTTCGTCAGTCTCTCTTTCGCGTCTTGTCGATCAGCTTCTCGTCGATGGCGTCGATGCTCGCGCCGATCTTGCTCGCCGTGCGCCCGATGAAATCGTCCTGATCTTCGCCCTGGCGCATCTTCGCTGCAGTGCGACCGATGAAGTCATCCTCTCCAGCCGAGTCACGTACCTTGCTCGCGATCATCTCGTCAGCGGTATCCAGCTTGTCTGACACGCGCCCTGTCACGCGTGCCATGAGCCCTCCTTCTTCGCTGTTCAATTGTCTGGATACGCGGCGCGTCATCTTGTCCATGAAGCTGCCTTCGCCAGACATCGAGGTCGACGCGGCGACCTTTTCCTTGATTTTCGCGTCAAACTTTTCCCCCATGCCGGTAACGCGCTGTGCAACACGCCCCATGAGCGTGTCCTCCGACGCAATGCCGCCGCTGGCATCGGCACCCTTGTTCCGTGCAGCGTCCATCCTGGCGTCGAGCTTTTGCCCCAATTGTTCACTCTTCTCACTCACCTTGTTCACGGCACGGCCGAACAAGGTCGACTCGTCGTCACGGTTCAGGATGTCATTCTTCTTGCGCTCGAAGCGCTCGCCAAGCCCTTCCGTCTTGCTCTGAACCTTGGCAACAGCGCGACCGAAGCGCGAATTGTCGCCCGTGATCGAGGCCGTACCGTCGCCTGGGTCAACCCGGAAGTAACTGACCGCAGAGGCAAGCAAACCCTCGTCGGCGGCCATTGCAGCATCATCCACGCCTTCCTCGTACAAGCGTTTTTCAGCCATCGCCTGTCGCAACAAGTGCACGAACACGATGAGCATGAAAATCGTTGCAATCCAGATCATCAGTTAGTCTCCAGCGTGTTTCTCGGCATTCGAAAGGGCAGCAGGATCTGTACCCGGCGCCTGTCGAACTGTTCAAGATCGAGGCTCTCATGAATGCAGTGAGCTTGCAATCCATCGATCGACGTGTCGAAGCGACTTCGTGAGTAGAACGGCGAATCTTCCAGGGTCTTGAGGTTGTCGATGCTTGACAACGGATCCTTACGGGTATGGCGAGCCATTCGCCAGTAACGAGCGCGCTCCAGATCGACTCGCTTCGTGAGTCCATCGAAGGGGGCGTACTCACCTTGCGCGCCGATCCGGTGGGTATTGGACGTCGCGTCCCCTGCCCGGGTCACCACGTCGTATTGCACGACAGTGGATCCATCGGCCAGATGTGCCCGCGACCACTGCCACGAGCGAAAGGCATCGGACAAGGGTGCTGTGCCCCAATTGCAGTCGACGTAGGCATTGCCGTGCCAGTTCGAGCCGGGTCTTTCCATGTTGACGTGAACACGGGTGTGCGGCGCGAGCATCTGCCACCAGTGTCGTTCTTCCCGATCGAGTGACTGGCCCGAGACGGGCAGGTTCGCCGGCAATTTAACCTCGATCGTGCCGCGAACGCGAAGCGGCCAGGGCACGGCCCATTCTTCGATACGGAATGTCAGTCTGTCATCCTCACGAGTCACCTCGCTCGGGCCGATCCGGAAGCGCCGGTCCGTGCGCGTAACGCTGCGGGCACTTCGCTCTGTCATGCACCAGCGTCCGCGATCGCCGTAGAGCGCGACATTCAACGCGCAGTACTCCTCGGGCAAGCCGCGGCCACGACGTCGAGCCCGCGCGTAATAGGGTGAGAAAACGCTGCCTACGAAGAGTATGACCGTCACGGCCTGACGGCCGTCATCGCTGATCGCATCGACATACCACCAGTGATATCCGTCGTTTTCGACGGCGGCGTCGAAGGGATTGAAAGGCACGAGAAAAGTTGTCCGATGTAGTTGACACGTTCAGTATGTCAGATTATTCTGACACTCACTGATCGAGGAGCGGCAGATGACGGCAGTAGCACGGGTAGAACAGTCACTGAGCAAGGCGATGACATCGCTGGTCAGTGCAAACACGCCTCCGAAGCTGACCTCCTGCATCGAGTACACATTGTTCCCCGGTGGGGCTCGAGTGCGACCTCGACTTGTTTTCGCGGTAGCCGATGCCTGTGGATCGGTCTCCGATTCGCTGGCTGGCCGGGCCGCCTCGGCTGTTGAAATGCTCCATTGCGCGTCTCTCATACAAGACGATCTGCAGTGTTTCGATGCGGCCGACACGCGCCGGGGTCGTGCTTCGGTCCACGCCGCCTTCGGTTCGGGGCTCGCCATTCTCGCGTCCGATGCGTTGATCGTCGGCAGTTTCGACGTCATGACGAGTGGCGACAACGATCCGGCGCGCTGCGTCGAACTGGTGAGTTGCCTGGCACGTCACTCGGGGTCTGCAGGCGGCATAACCGCTGGTCAAGCCTGGGAAGCCGAGCCGGCCATCGATGTCAGCACCTACCACGCCGCGAAGACCGGTTCACTGTTCGAGGCTGCCGTCGAACTGGGTGCCATCTGTGCAGGTGCGAATCGACAGGAGTGGCGCATGACTGGTCGTCGATTGGGCGCCGCATACCAGGTCGCTGATGATCTCTCGGATGTACTGGGCACTACTGAACAGTGCGGCAAGCCTGTTGGTGTCGACGCCAGTCTCGGTCGCCCCAATATCGTCAATGACCTGGGTGTCGATGAGGCAGCCAGGCGTCTCAGGCAGATGATCGACGAGTTGATCGAAACACTACCCGACTGTGTCGCACCGGCGACGCTTCGCGAAACCATTCGCCAGGAAGCCAGAAGATTCCTTCCGAAGGAGCTTGATCGCAGTGCTGCGTGAGTCGGCAAGCAGTTCCTGCATGGCCGCGACGGAGCGCAACGACGGCGTGAGTGTCGACAGCACAGACGTCGTGCAGCCGTCGATGAGTGACCGTTGGTTCGCCTGGCGGAACCGCAAGCTTGCCGATCCGCGATTTCATCGTTGGGCAAGGCGCAGTCCCCTGACGCGCTACATTGCCCGACGACGCGCCCGCGAGCTGTTCGATCTTTGCGCAGGCTTTGTCTACTCGCAGGTGCTTTCCTCCTGTGTCGAGCTTTCGTTGTTCGACTTGCTCGAGGACGGTCCACTGAATCGCGACGCGATCGGCCGCAAGGTGGGACTCGACCGGGAAGCACTCGATGTGCTGCTGCGCTCGGCGATTTCATTGAAACTGCTCGAGCAGCGCCCGTCCGGCAAAATCGGTCTCGGTGTGCATGGCGCTGCGATGCTCGCCAACCCCGGTGTGTCGAGCATGGTTCAGCACCATGCATTCTTCTATCGTGATCTGAACGATCCGGTTGCGTTGCTTCGGGGCAACAACGACAAGACGCTGCTGTCGAAGTTCTGGGACTACTCGAACGGGCATGCGGCCGATCCCGGCAAACAGCCCTACACCGAGTTGATGAGTGCCTCGCAGGCGATGGTCGCCGAGCAGATCATCGAAAGCTATCCGTTGCGCGCGCACCAGCGTCTGGTGGATGTTGGCGGTGGTGACGGTGCCTTCCTGCGCGCCGTCGGCAAGAGTGCGCCTGATCTCGACCTGGTGTTGTTCGACCTGCCCGCCGTGGTTGCTCGCGCAGAAGCCGGTGGAGCTGCTGCCGGTATTGGCCAGCGTGATGGTGCTCAGCGAATCGAGCGAATCGGTGGAGACATGTTTAAGGATGCCCTGCCTGGCGGGGCCGACATTGTCTCGTTGATCCGGGTCGTGCACGATCACGACGACGACGAAGTGCTGCAGTTGCTTGGACGCTGCCGTGCGGCATTGCCGCAGGGCGGCACTCTGTTACTGGCCGAACCGATGGCTGTCGAGCGGGTGGGAGATCCGGCCTCCGATGCCTATTTCGGTCTCTACCTGCACGCCATGGGTCGTGGCAAGCCACGCACGCCGAATGAACTGGAGGCGCTGCTGTCCAGGGCCGGTTTCGAACGGGCGAACGAAGTTCGAACCCACCTACCCATGCTGGTCAGGATGCTGGTGGCGCGCGCCTCATGACAGTGTCGACCACACACTCTGTCACGACCAGCCGTGCCGTCGTCTTCGAAGCGCCAGGGAGACTCGCGATCCGTGATGTCGACCTGGATGTTGCTGGTGACGATGACTTGCTGGTGCAGACGGAATGTAGTGGCATCAGCACCGGCACCGAGAAATTGCTCTGGGAAGGGCGCATGCCGGAATTTCCGGGACTGGGGTATCCGCTGGTTCCCGGCTACGAAGCGGTCGGCAAGGTTGTCGCCGCTGGCGCGAATTGCAGCACGACAGTCGGCACACGCGTATTCGTTCCTGGTGCCACTTGCTTCGGGCCGGAATTGCGCGGTCTGTTCGGTGCATCAGCCTCGCTGCTGGTCGTGCCGGAAGCGCGCAGCAGTGTGACCGGCAATCTGCCGAGTGAACAGGGCGTGTTGCTGGCGTTGGCGGGCACGGCCATGCACATACTGACTCACAATCTCCATCGCGACCGTCAGGGGCAAGCGATCAGCTTGTCCGGGGCGCGCGACCAGGCACCTGATCTGATCGTCGGGCACGGCACGCTGGGTCGTCTGCTAGGCCGGATCTGTGTCGCCGTCGGTGCCGCGCCCCCGGTCGTCTGGGAGCGAGATGCGAGCCGTCGCGCCGGCGCTGCGGGCTACGCGGTAATCGACGAAAGCGACGACCAGCGTCGCGACTATCGGCGCATCTGTGATGTCAGTGGCGCGGGGGGTGATCTCTTCGACACGCTGATCGCACGACTCGCGCGCGGTGGCGAGCTTGTCCTTGGTGGCTTCTACAGCGAACCCGTCTCGTTCACGTTTCCACCGGCCTTCATGCGCGAGGCCCGGCTGAGTATCGCCGCGCAATGGCTGCCGGAAGATCTGCAACTGGTGCAGTCACTGATCAACGCGGAAGCACTATCGCTGGATGGTCTCGTCACGCATCGACATCGAGTCGAGCGGGCTGAAGAGGCTTATCCGCAGGCATTCAATGACAAGGAGTGCCTGAAGATGGTGCTCGACTGGAGTGAAGCATGAGCACGCATACCGTATCCGTTGATTCCATTTCGACGATGGCCAGTCAGTTGCGCGCCGAAGCCGAGGTCGAACCGGATGCCGTCCACACCGGCGAGGTGACGAAAGAGACCCAGATCATCGCTATCTATGGCAAGGGTGGTATCGGCAAGAGCTTCACGCTCGCCAACCTCTCCTACATGATGGCGCAGCAAGGCAAGAAGGTGCTGCTGATCGGCTGCGATCCGAAAAGCGATACGACGTCATTGCTCTTTGGTGGTCGCGCCTGTCCGACGATCATCGAGACGTCTTCTCGCCTCAAGCAATCGGGCGAGGAAGTCAAGATTGGAGACGTCTGCTTCATTCGCGACGGCGTGTATGCGATGGAACTGGGTGGACCGGAAGTCGGCCGGGGTTGCGGCGGGCGCGGCATTATCCATGGGTTCGAGTTGATGGAGAAACTCGGCTTTCACGAGTGGGACTTTGACTATGTCCTGCTGGACTTCCTCGGTGATGTGGTGTGTGGCGGTTTCGGTTTGCCCATCGCCCGCGACATGTGCCAGAAGGTCATCGTCGTCGGTTCCAACGACCTGCAGTCTCTCTATGTTGCCAACAACGTCTGTTCGGCGGTCGAGTATTTCAGGAAGCTCGGCGGCAACGTCGGTGTTGCGGGAATGGTCGTCAACAAGGACGACGGTACGGGCGAGGCGCATTCCTTCGCGAGCGCGGTAGGCATACCGATCCTGTCGTCCATACCGGCCGATGACGATATTCGTCGCAAGAGCGCGTCCTACGAAATCATCGGACATCCCGACAGTGCCTGGGGTTCGCTTTTCGGCTCGCTCGCCGACAGCATCGAGACCTCGAAGCCGGAACACCCGACGCCGTTGTCGCAGGACGAGCTGCTCGGCCTTTTCGCGAAAGACAGCGATGAGGTGCGGGTACCGATGACCCCGGCAACGATTGCCGATCTCTGCGGCAAGTCCTTTCTCGAGAAACCGTCGCTCGAAGTCATCTACGACGAGGCCTGAGATGAGCGACGAGAAGCCCCGGTCAGTCGACGAAGCAGAGGCGGTTCCGGTCGAATTCGTGGCGGGTGGCTGTCATGGCGGCAACGACACGATGCGTGCCGCGGCCGAGGCTGCGGGCAAGTCGGAGACCCTGGATCGTTATGCGGCCGACTATCCGGTCGGTCCACATGATCAGCCGCAAAGCATGTGTCCCGCCTTTGGATCCTTGCGGGTCGGCTTGCGCATGCAACGCACGGCAACGGTGCTTTCCGGCAGTGCCTGTTGCGTCTACGGCCTGACCTTTACCTCGCACTTCTACGGTGCACGACGTACCGTCGGCTATGTGCCCTTCGATTCCGAAACCCTGGTGACAGGCAAGTTGTTCGAGGACATTCGCGAAGCCGTCATCAAGCTCGCCGATCCGGACAAGTACGACACGATCATCGTCACCAACCTGTGTGTACCGACTGCCTCGGGTGTTCCACTCGATCTGTTGCCGGATCAGATCAATGGCGTCCGCATCGTCGGCATAGATGTTCCAGGTTTCGGTATTCCGACACATGCCGAGGCCAAGGATGTGCTGGCAGGCGCCATGCTCGGCTATGCGCGACGCGAGGTCGAACAGGGGCCGGTGGCGGCACCGGCAAACCGCAAGGAAGACCGACCCACGATCACGTTGCTGGGCGAACTGTTCCCGGCAGATCCGATCGGTATCGGCATGTTGCTCGATCCGCTCGGGCTTGCGGTAGGGCCTGTGGTGCCGACGCGAGAATGGCGTGAACTCTATACCGCACTCGACTGCGCGGCGGTGGCGGCCTTGCATCCTTTCTACACCGCATCGGTGCGCGAATTCGAGAAAGCCGGACGAGCGGTCATCGGGTCGGCGCCCGTCGGCTGCGATGGCACGGCTGACTGGCTCGATGCCATCGGTGAGGAATGCGGCGTGGCGGCGGCGAAGATCGGCAACGCCAAGGACACCGTTCTGCCGATGATCCGGCAGACACTCGATGCGTCGCCCATCAAGGCGCGATTGAACATCTCGGGCTATGAAGGTTCAGAACCGCTGGTCGCACGACTGGCCATCGAGAGTGGTGCGACGGTTCACTACGTCGGGTCTGCCTGCCCGGCCACGCCCTGGTCGCGAGCCGACGCCGAGTGGCTTGAAAGCAAGGGCGTCAAGGTGAAGTTTCGGGCCTCTCTCGAAGACGACCTGCAGGCACTCCAGGAATTCGGTCCGGATCTCGCCATCGGCACCACGCCACTCGTGCAGGAGGCCAAGCGGCAAGCCATTCCGTCGCTGTATTTTACCAACCTCATCTCTGCGCGCCCGTTGATGGGTGTGGCAGGTGCAGGTTCGATTGCCCAGGTCATCAACGCGGCACTGGCGAACCGGCAGCGATCGGAAGACATGCGCGCCTTCTTTGATGGTGTCGGTGAGGGCGATAACGCCGGCATCTGGGAATCGGTGCCGAAGCTGCGGCCGGAATACAAGGCGCAATTCGCGAAGAAGCTTGCGAAGCAGGCGAGCCAGCGCAAGAGCACGGCGACAAGCTGATGCTGGTACTCGATCACGACAGGGCAGGTGGCTACTGGGGTGCGGTCTACGCCTTCACGGCAATCAAGGGGCTGCAAGTCATCATTGACGGTCCTGTGGGTTGCGAGAATCTGCCAGTGACCTCGGTGTTGCATTATACCGACGGCTTGCCACCGCACGAATTGCCGATCGTCGTCACCGGCCTCGGTGAAGAGGAACTGGGTCAGGATGGCACCGAAAAAGCCATGCGCCGTGCGCACCAGACGCTTGACCCGGATCTGCCGGCGGTCGTCGTCACCGGTTCCATCGCCGAGATGATCGGCGGCGGCGTGACTCCTGAAGGCACCGGGATTCTCCGTTTCCTGCCGCGCACCATCGACGAGGATCAGTGGCAGAGCGCCGATCGCGCAATTAACTGGCTGTGGACCGAATTCGGGTCGAAGAAGGTGCCTGCGAGAAAGGCGAGAGAGGGGGAGAAGCCACGTGTCAATCTGATCGGGCCGATGTACGGGCAATTCAACATGCCGTCCGATCTCGCTGAGATCCGCCGCCTTGTCGAAGGCATCGGTTGTGAAGTGAACATGACTTTCCCACTCGGGTCGCATCTGGCCGATGTTCGTAATCTTGCTCAGGCAGACGTCAACATCTGTCTGTTTCGCGAATACGGTCGCTTGTTGTGTGAAGCGCTGGAACGGCCCTATCTGCAAGCGCCGATCGGTCTGCACAGCACGACCCGCTTCCTGCGCAAGCTCGGGGAGCTGACGGGACTCGATCCGGAGCCCTTCATCGAACAGGAAAAGCACACCACGATCAAACCGCTCTGGGATCTCTGGCGTTCAGTCACGCAGGATTTCTTCGCGACCGCCAGTTTCGGCGTCGTCGCACACGACACCTACGCACGCGGTCTGGAACGTTTTCTCTCTGACGAAATGGGCTTGCCTTGTAACTTCGCGGTGTCACGTACGCCGGGAGTCAAGACCGATAACGAGCATGTCCGCGAGCAGGTTCAAAAGAACACTCCGCTGATGATCTTCGGTAGCTACAACGAACGCATGTATCTCGCGGAAGTCGGCTCGAAGGCGGTCTATATCCCGGCGTCTTTTCCGGGCACGGCGATACGTCGCCACACTGGCACACCTTTCATGGGATATGCCGGTGCAGCCTGGCTCATGCAAGAGGTCTGTAACGCCCTGTTCGACATGCTTTTCGAGATCCTGCCGATCGGCACCGAACTCGATCGCGAAAGGAGCGCCACGCCGAGCAGGCTGCTGCCCGACCTGGCGTGGGACGACGATGCCCGACAGATGCTGGACGAGCTGGTTGAACTGCAACCCGTTCTGGTCCGGATCTCGGCCGCAAAGACCATACGCGACAGGAGCGAGCACGCGGCTCGAGCTGATGCGTCAGATCGCGTCACAGCAGCACACGTTGCCGCGAATGCCCTGTTGAACGAGAAGGTCCACTGAGGAAGTAGCGTCATGCAAAACATCACGGTAAACATGTTGAACAGACGAGCCCGATCGCAGGCTCAAGCGCCAATGCGCAAGAATTCCGTCGAATACCGACTCATCTACGCGCTCGCCTTCCTCATCTTTCTCGTTGCAGGTTCGGTCTGGTATGTCATCTCGCTCAGCTTTGTGCGCGACAGTGACGAGCGTTACGGGCCACGCAGTTCACCCTTGAGCGAAGCACGTGCGGCTGCCAACAGCAGCGTCCCCTACGTCTTTCAGAGCCAGTGATTCGTTGTTGAGCACCGATTCATTGCAAGAAATATCCGAATTTCATCCAGCGCTTGCGTCGGGATGGATGTCTGTGCCGCGGCTTGCCTCGGCGCTTAATACGGCGCAAAGCGCGCCATGCAGGCCGCAAGGCCGTTTATAGGAGAGGCACCATGAGTGAAGACCAAGCAGGTGGTTCGCCAACCGGGCTGACCCCTAATGAGGCACGCGAGTTTCACGCGATCTTCATTACGAGTTTTCTCTTTTTCACCGGTATCGCTGTCGTCGCACACTTCCTCGTCTGGTTGTGGCGTCCGTGGCTTCCGGGTGAGGAAGGCTACTCGCTGATGAACGATGCCGTGGAGCAGATATCCACCGCCGTGACCTATCTCGTCTAACTGGAGAGGAAAAGACTATGTGGCGCATTTGGATGTTGTTCGATCCCCGCCGGGCGCTAGTCGGCCTTGCTGTTTTCCTGTTTGTCCTGGCAATTGTCATCCACTTCATCCTGTTGAGTACCGACAGGTTCAACTGGCTTGACGGTCCGGCGGCTGCCGCCGTTTCGGATGCTGGAAGCGTTGTCGAAATGATCGAGCCGACACTTAAAGGCTGATCCAGGCAGAACGAGATGGCTGGTGGGCCTGTCGACAGGGATCAGATCCAAATCCTGTCGAGGCCTGTCGGCCGATCTTCGAGAAGTCCTGACTTGACCAATCCGTTCCGCCGCTCTTCGAGGGTTACCGAACTATGGCGATGTTGAATTTCGAAAGGAAGTATCGCGTGCGTGGTGGCACTCTCATCGGCGGCGATCTGTTCGACTTCTGGGTCGGGCCGTTCTACGTAGGATTCTTTGGTGTCACGACGATTTTCTTCTCAGCCGTGGGAACATTGCTGATCTTCTACGGGGCTTCCCTCGGAGATACCTGGAACGTCTGGCGCATCAATATCGCGCCGCCTGATATCGAATATGGACTTGCCTTCGCGCCACTGCGGGAAGGCGGTCTCTGGCAATTGATCACGATATGCGCCGTGGGTGCATTCTGTTCGTGGGCGCTGCGGCAAGCAGAAATTTCGCGCAAGCTCGGCATGGGTTATCACATTCCCATTGCTTTCGGGTTCGCGATCTTCGCCTACATTGCGTTGGTCGTCATCCGACCTGTTCTGCTGGGCGCTTGGGGTCACGGATTCCCGTACGGCATTCTCAGCCACCTCGACTGGGTTTCGAATGTCGGGTATCAGTTTCTGCATTTTCACTACAACCCGGCACACATGCTGGCAGTCAGCTTCTTCTTCACGACTGTGCTTGCATTGTCGCTGCACGGTGGCCTGGTGCTCTCGGCAACCAACCCGCCGGAGGGCGAAACGGTGAAGACGCCGGAACACGAAGACACCTACTTCAGGGACATCATCGGCTATTCCATCGGTACACTGGGTATCCACCGGTTGGGCACGTTCCTCGCGGTCAGCGCATCCTTCTGGAGTGCCATCTGCATCATCATCAGCGGACCCTTCTGGACACGAGGCTGGCCGGAATGGTGGAACTGGTGGCTTGAACTTCCGATCTGGAGCTAAGGGGACGATCATGCGCCAATATCAGAATGTCTTTACCCAGGTTCAGATCTATGGCCCCGTCGAAACGGGGGTGCCGGTAGATCGCGGACAACGGGAGCGCAAGGGCAAGCCTTTCCTGAATCGTTGGGTGGGAATGATCGGCAACGCGCAGATCGGGCCCTTCTATCTCGGTTATACCGGCATGCTGGCCATCGTCTGCGGGGTCATCGCGTTCGAGATCATCGGCCTGAACATGCTCGCGTCGGTCAACTGGGATCCGGTGCAGTTCGTTCGGCAATTGTTCTGGCTCGCTCTCGAGCCGCCGGTGCCGGGTTACGGGCTTGCCATACCGCCGATGGCCGAAGGCGGCTGGTGGTTGCTGGCAGGCTTCTTCCTGACAGCTTCCATCCTGCTCTGGTGGACGCGCATCTATCTGCGCGCCCGCGCGCTCAAGATGGGCTATCACATTCCCTGGGCCTTTGCGGCTGCCATTTGGTTGTTTCTCGTGCTCGGCTACATCCGTCCCTTGCTGATGGGCTCCTGGAGTGAAGCCGTACCGTTCGGGATCTTTCCCCACCTTGACTGGACGGCCGCGTTCTCGATCCGCTACGGCAACCTCTTCTACAACCCCTTCCACATGTTGTCCATCACCTTCCTGTACGGCTCGGCCGTACTCTTCGCGATGCACGGGGCAACCATCCTGGCCGTGGGTCGATACGGTGGTGAGCGCGAGATCGAACAGATCACCGATAGAGGCACGGCGACCGAGCGAGCGGCGCTCTTCTGGCGCTGGACGATGGGCTTCAACGCGACGATGGAATCCATTCACCGATGGGCCTGGTGGTTTGCGGTGCTGTGCCCGATCACCGGCGGTATCGGCATCCTGTTGACCGGAACGGTCGTCGACAACTGGTATCTCTGGGGTGTGAAGCACGGCATTGCGCCCGCCTATCCGGACGTCTATCCACCGTCGGTCGATCCGGCACTGTCTCTTGGGGGTGCGAAATGAGCGTGCTCATGCGCCAGCAGACATTGGCTCTGATCGCGAGTGCGGTCTTGTTACAGGGTTGCTGGGAAGCTCCGCCGATGGAGACGGAGCAGACCGGCTATCGCGGCGTGGGTCTGATGCAGATCAGCAACCCCGAAATCACGGAGGCGCTGACGGAATTGAACCGACTGCCCGAACCCATCCCCGCAGTCGATAGTCCGGAAGGCTCACCGAGAGCTGGCGATGTCTATCAGAACGTGCAGGTGCTTGGCGATCTCAGCGTCCAGGAATTCACTCGCACGATGACGGCGATAACTGCCTGGGTCTCACCGGAGGAGGGTTGTACCTATTGTCACGTGGGTAACAATTTTGCTGACGATGGCATCTACACCAAGGTGGTCTCGCGCCGCATGATGGAAATGACGCAGGCGTTGAACAGCACCTGGAAGCCGCATGTCGGTGATACCGGTGTGACCTGCCTGACCTGTCATCGTGGAAATATCGTGCCGACCAACATATGGTTCGAGCAAGATGGGCCGAAGACGGCTGGCGGGCTATCGGCGAAGAGTTATCAACAGAACCATGCGGCCATGAACGTGGGTTCGACGTCAATGTTGAGTGACCCGTTCTCGCGCTACCTGACCGGCGAACCCGAGGCCATTCGCGTGATCTCGCAGACGGCGCTTCCGCAGGCTGGCGATGCGCGGCACGAGAGCAGCACGCAGGACACCGAGAACACCTATTCCCTGATGGTGCACATGTCGGAGTCGCTCGGCGTCAATTGCACGTACTGCCACAACACCCGAGCATTCACTTCCTGGGAGCAAGCCCCACCGGCGCGCACGACGGCCTGGCACGGTCTGGAAATGGTGAAGTCGCTGAACAACGAGTATCTCGAGCCGTTGGGACCGACTTATCCAGAGTATCGACTCGGTGCATTGGGAGACGCGCCCAAAGCCAACTGCGCCACGTGCCATCAAGGTGTCAGCAAGCCCTTCGAAGGGCAAAGCATGTTGGATGACTATCCGGTCTGGCGGAGTGAGGGCGACTCCTGACCGCGTTTTGCGAGACGGCAGCCGGTAGCTCGAGGGCTACCGGCTGATCGTCAGCGACGCCATCAGCCGGCGTTTTTCGCGTTCGCCCCCCGAGCCTTGGAAAGAGGCTTCATGATTTGCAGCATTTCGTGATGAACCCTTGGCGTGGCGGCAACCACCTCGCCGCGCGATAGCCAGTCATCGCCGCCATCGAAATCGTTCAGTAGTCCCCCTGCCTCGCGCACCAGCAGGCCACCGGCAGCAACATCCCAGGCCTGAACGCCACTGATCCAGATTCCGTCCAGCCGACCGGCCGCGAGCCAGGCAAGATCGAGCGCCGCTGACCCCATGCGCCGGATTCCGCCTGATTGTTCCGTGTATTGCCTCAGGCTCTCCTGGTAGAAATCCAGATCCTTGCCATCCCGGTACGGAAATCCGGTGCCCAGCACGGCACCGTCGAGATGCGCCGTCTTGGCGACGCGAATCCGCTTGCTGTTCAGGTAGGCCCCTTCACCCTTGCCCGCGGTAAACAGCTCCTGTCGCATCGGGTCATAGACGATGGCCTGGAACAGGCGCTGCTGTTTCTGCAAAGCGATGGATACGCTGAAATGCGGCAGACCGTGCAAGAAGTTCGTGGTGCCGTCGAGCGGATCGATGATCCAGCGGTATTCCGCACCTTCGTCGCCCGAGAGTCCCGACTCTTCGCCGAGAAACGCATGATCCGGGTAGGCGCGTCGCAACACCGCGATGATGTCCGCCTCGGCCTTGCGGTCGATGTCGGTCACGAAGTCGTTGCGCTGCTTCTTGTCTATCTTCAGCGTGTCGACACGATCGACGTTCTGGGTGATGACTTTTCCGGCCGCGCGAGCGGCACGAATGCCGATGTTGAGCATCGGGTGCATGAGCAGTAGATAAGCCGGGTAGGGGAGTCAGCGTCAGTGTACTCCGCGGTGGCGAAACTGCTCGATCGGAGATATCGTCGTCACGATGAAGCTCTCTATCGTCTTTGTACTGGTCGGCACGACCCATCCGGGCAACGTCGGCGCGGCGGCTCGTGCCATAAAGACCATGGGTTTCGAGGAGCTGCGGCTCGTCGATCCCTGTGACCATCTGGACGCGGCGGCCAATGCTCGTGCCTCTGGTGCCGACGATCTCCTGCAGCGCGCCACGACCTTCGCGACAGTTGCCGAGGCGGTCGCCGATTGCCGGGATGTGATCGGCACGAGCGCCCGGCGTCGCGAGATCTCGGTACCGATTCTCACCGCCCGTGAAATTGGTGAGTCCCTGCGTGCATTGGCAAAGACCGTTGCGCCGACAGACGACCCGCTTCGAGTCGCCGTTCTGTTCGGGCAAGAGCGGTCCGGGCTCGACAACGACGCGCTCGATTTGTGCAACCGTCAACTACGCATTCCCTGTAATCCCGAATTCAGCTCGCTCAACCTGGGTAGCGCGGTACAGGTCGTCGCTTATGAGTTCTCACAAGCGCTCGAAAACGTCCCGACGACTCCACCTGCGGCACCGTTCAAGGCCGAGCACCTGCCGGCCAGCAGCGCTGACATGGAGCACTTTTTCGGGCATCTCGATCGTGTAATGATCGACAGCGGATTCCTTGATCCCGATCAACCGCGACAGTTGCGCCGCCGGGTACGTCGCTATTTTGAGCGCAGCCGACCGAACGTCAATGAACTGGCCATCCTGCGGGGACTGCTGACGGCGGTCGAAGGCGGGCGTCGACGGCCTGTGCGGTAGCCCGTCGTCGACCCGGTCGGCGACCTGCGTAACGTCTATGCGCGTATAATGTCCGACCTCATTAGTGGGAATTGACGGGAGGCCGTCATGTGGCAGCTTTTGAAGGAGGACGTGGCCTGCATCTTCGATCGGGATCCCGCTGCGCGGAACCTGTTCGATGTGCTGACCTGCTATTCCGGATTGCACGCACTTCTCTTGCACCGGATCAATCACGGCCTGTGGACGCGTGGCTTGCGCTGGGCGCCGCGGTTCCTGTCGACGCTCGGTCGTTGGTTGACCGGCATCGAGATTCACCCTGCAGCCCGTATCGGGCGCCGCTTCTTCGTGGATCACGGCACCGGTGTGGTGATCGGAGAAACGGCTGAAATCGGTGATGATGTCACGCTGTATCAGGGTGTTACGCTGGGGGGTCGTACCCTCGATGAAGGTAAGCGCCACCCGACGCTCGGCAACAACGTCGTGGTTGGCGCTGGTGCCAAGATCCTCGGCCCCTTCGAGGTCGGGGACGATGCTCGCGTCGGCTCCAATGCGGTTGTTCTCGAGTCCGTGCCGAAAGGCGCGACGGTTGTCGGCGTCCCCGCGCACGTCGTCCGTTGTCGTGATGCCGACCAGCGCTGTCTCGAGCTGGTGCGAGCCAACACCGAGAAGCGTCTCGTCCGGCCCGCTTTCGATGCTTACGGTGTGCCGGAAGCGGCGACGGAGGATCCGGTTGCGCTTGAGCTGGAAGCCCTGCGGCGCGACGTCGGTCGATTGCGAACACAGCTGGCGGCGTTGCAGGAAGAGGCCGATTCCGAAGCCAATGCCGCTGCCAATCCGTCAGAGCGTCGTGAGAAACGGGCGACGGGAACCGGCTGCTGTTGAGCGGTCGGTTAGAGCGACGCACGGGCTACATCGTTGCCCGTATAACAAACCGGCGTAATTCTTGACTAATTTGGTCGGATATGAGAAAGTCTTGTCATCTCGTGAAGCATCGAGGGCCGACATGAAGTTGACGACCAAAGGCCGCTACGCCGTCACGGCCATGCTTGATCTGGCCTTGCATGCGTCCGAGCGGCCGGTTTCACTTGCCGAGATTTCGGCCAGGCAGGAGATTTCGCTGTCCTACCTGGAGCAGCTGTTCTCGCGCTTGCGTCGCCACGGTCTGGTAACCAGCACCAGAGGGCCGGGGGGAGGCTACCGGGTGGCGCGTTCGCTCGACAAGGTCGTGGTTTCGTCCATCATCGTCGCCGTCAACGAATCGGTAGACGCGACCCAGTGTGCGGGTCGCGAGAATTGTCATAGCCATGGTCGCTGTCTGACCCACGATCTCTGGGAAGGTCTCAGTGCCCAGATCGAAGAATTTCTCAGCGGTGTTTCCCTGCAGGACCTGATCGACAGGCAAAGGGTGAAAAGTGTTTCAGCGCGGCAAGATCAGATTCTGCTCGAGCGACGTATCGAACAGGGTGCATGAAAGCTCAGGGTGCATGAACGTCAACCGACACGACGACAACCGAATGCGAGGAATAGCAAAGTGAGTTCGCTGAACGTACCGATTTACATGGACTACTCCGCCACCACCCCGGTCGATGAGCGGGTAGCCAGTCGAATGGCCGAATGCCTGACCAATCAAGGTGTCTTCGGTAACCCGGCGTCGCGTTCACACCCGTTCGGGTGGCAAGCCGAGGAGCTGGTCGAGGAAGCGCGCCGGAATGTCGCGATGGTACTCGGGGCCGACCCTCGTGAAATCGTCTGGACGTCGGGCGCCACCGAGTCGGACAACCTCGCGATCAAGGGTGCAGCACAGTTCAATCGCAAGAAGGGCAAGCACATCGTCACCATGAAGACCGAGCACAAGGCTGTTCTGGATACGTGCCGACAGCTCGAGCGTGAAGGCTTCGAAGTGAGCTATCTCGATCCCAGGGACGATGGCCTGCTGGACTTCGATGCCTTCAAGGCTGCGTTGCGTGAAGACACCACCCTCGTCTCCATCATGCATGTGAACAATGAGATCGGTGTCATCCAGGATATCGAGGCAATCGGCGAGATCTGTCGTGAGCGCGGTATCGTCTTCCACGTCGACGCGGCCCAGAGCCCGGGCAAGGTGCCGATCGATGTCGACGCCATGAAAGTCGACCTGATGTCGCTGTGTGCCCACAAGGTCTACGGCCCGAAGGGTGTTGGCGCGCTGTATGTCCGCCGCAAGCCGCGGGTGCGGCTCGAAGCGCAGATCCACGGTGGCGGGCACGAGCGGGGCATGCGGTCAGGCACTTTGGCGACGCACCAGCTGGTCGGCATGGGCGAGGCGTTTCGCATTGCCCATGAAGAGATGGGTGCCGAGAACGAACGCCTGCATGGCCTCAAACAGCGTCTGTGGGACGGCGTCAAGGACATGGAAGAGATCTACCTCAACGGTGACATGGAGCAGCGAGTGCCGGGCAACATGAACATCAGTTTCAACTTCGTCGAAGGCGAGAGTCTCATCATGTCGCTGAAGGACATCGCGGTATCGAGTGGTTCCGCCTGCACCAGCGCGAGCCTCGAGCCGTCCTACGTGCTTCGTGCGATCGGTCGCAACGATGAACTGGCCCACAGCTCGATTCGTTTCACCATGGGCAGGTTCACAACCGAGGAGGAAGTCGATTTCACCGTCGTGAAAGTGCGTGAGGCGGTCGAGAAATTACGAGAGTTGTCCCCACTTTGGGACATGCACAAGGAAGGGATAGATCTCGACTCGGTGCAGTGGGCGGCGCACTAGCAGCAGCAGACAAGTACGACAGCACACATCTCATCTCATCAGATCAGGCAATCGGAGACACACATGGCTTACAGCGACAAGGTACTGGACCACTACGAAAACCCGCGCAACGTCGGCGTTCTCGACAAGGATGATCCGAATGTCGGCACGGGCATGGTCGGCGCACCTGCGTGCGGTGATGTCATGCGACTGCAGATCAAGGTCGGAGAGGACGGTCTCATCGAAGACGCCAAGTTCAAGACCTACGGTTGCGGCTCGGCGATTGCCTCATCCTCCCTCGTGACAGAGATGGTGAAAGGCAAGACTCTGGACGAGGTGGCGGCCATCAGGAACAAGCACATCGCCGATGAGCTTGCGTTGCCGCCGGTCAAGATCCACTGCTCTGTTCTTGCCGAGGACGCCATCGCTGCTGCCATTGCCGACATACGGGCAAAGCGTGGCGAGAGCGTCGAGGCGCCGATCGAAGCGGCGGCAGGCTGACAGAGCTGATTCACGGGAGAAGGTCGGCAGGAGAACCGAAGGCATGAGCATCACCTTGACCCCGCGTGCAGCGGAGCGCGTCAGGCAATATCTCGACAAGCGAGGCAAGGGCGTTGGCTTGCGTCTGGCGGTGCGGACGACAGGGTGCTCGGGGCTTGCCTATGTGCTCGAGTTCGCCGACGAGGTGGCGGCCAATGATGAGGTCTTCGAGAATGACGACATCAAGGTCATCATCGACAGAAAGAGTCTTGTCTACCTCGACGGAACCGAACTCGATTTCGCGAAGGAAGGGCTTAACGAGGGGTTCAAGTTCAACAATCCGAACGTCAAGGATGAATGCGGCTGTGGCGAGTCGTTCACAATCTGAGTCGGCGCGGGCGAGGCGGGCTGCAATGCAGGGTGAGCGCGGTCCGTGCAGGTAGATCTTTCGGCAGATCACTTCGCGCTCTTCGGGCTCGAGAAGGCATTCGAGCTGGATGGCACCGCCTTGACCCGTCGTTACAGGGAGCTCCAGCAGGCCTTGCATCCCGACCGTTTTGCCGCGTCATCGCAGGCAGAGCGTCGGTGGTCGGTGCAGGCCGCCAGTCGTGTCAATGATGCCTACACCACGTTGCGTTCGCCGCTGGCGCGAGCGGTCTATCTGCTGTCGCTCGAGGGCGTCGATATCGACGAGGAGACGGACACGCGCATGGATCCTCTGTTCCTGATGGAACAGATGGAATTGCGTGAAGCTCTCGAAGGCGTCTTGACGGCGTCTGATCCGCAACGCGCCCTGGAGGGAATTCGCGACCGGATTGCCGACACGGAGCAGACGATCGCCACGCGATTTGCTTCTGGATTCGCGGGTGGAGACACCGTTGGCGCACGAACGGAAGCACGTCAATGGCAGTTCCTCGACAAGCTGCGTCGTGAAGCTGACCAGGCCGAGTCCAGGCTGGACGTGTAGGCCCGGTCAGAGGTCGCGAGGCGGCACGATGGGGTGGCGGCGGCAGGCTGCCACCGTCAGGTGGCCGCGGACGTGGCTGCTGTTCACGACACGACGATCCGAATAACCGGTTCCAGTCAAATCAAGTTCCAGACAGGAGGAGTCAGGCGTGGCCTTGTTGCAGATTGCCGAGCCCGGACGATCAGATGCTCCACACCAGCGCAGGCTGGCGGTCGGCATCGATCTCGGCACGACCAACTCGCTGGTGGCGTCTGTGCGGAGCGGCGAAGCGACGGTGCTTGCCGATGCGCAAGGGTCGACGTCCCTGCCGTCGGTCGTCAGCTATCGTGCGGGCGATGAGCCGCTTGTCGGCCATGCGGCAGAAGCGCGCGGACCTTCCGCTGCTGTCGACACCATTCGTTCGGCCAAGCGACTCATGGGCAAGGGTATCGACGAGGTCGCTGATTCCTGGCTTGCCGAGCACTACCGCTTCGACAAGAGCAGCGCAAGCGTACCCGCCTTCCTGACCGCTGACGGTTCGCGTACGGCTATCGAGGTCTCGGCCGTGCTTCTCGGCGCTCTGAAGAAGACTGCGGAAGAGACCCTCGGGGGTGAGCTCGTCGGCGCTGTCATCACGGTGCCAGCCTATTTCGATGATGCGCAACGACAAGCTACCAAGGACGCTGCTGCGCTGGCGGGATTGCAGGTTCTCAGATTGCTTAACGAGCCGACAGCGGCTGCGGTGGCATACGGCCTGGATCGAGGAGAGCGCGGTATCGTCGCCATCTACGATCTCGGCGGAGGCACTTTCGACGTTTCCCTGCTGCGACTCGAACGCGGCGTCTTCGAAGTGCTGGCGACCGCAGGCGACACGGCACTTGGAGGCGATGACATCGACAATGCGATAGTCGAATGGATGCTTGAGAAAGCGGGTGTCGATGCCTTGCCGGACGAGGCGGCGAGAGCCGACGCGAAGCGGGTGGCGCGGGCGGCCAAGGAGGCTTTGTCCGGTGAGGATGAGATCAGGATCGATTGGCCAGGCGATGCGCTGGCGGGTTCCCGAGAGATGACATTGACGCTTTCTCGCGACGAGTTCGAGGTAGTTGTCGAGCCCTTCGTCGCGCGGACGCTTGCGCCTTGTCGTCAGGTTCTCCGCGATGCAGGCGTGCGGCGTGATGACGTCGATGCTGTCGTCATGGTCGGTGGTTCCACGCGCATACCGAAGGTCAGGAGTCGCATCGCGGAATTCTTTGGTCGCGATGTCATGACCGACATCGACCCCGACGAGGTGGTCGCGATCGGTGCGGCTCTGCAGGCCGACGTACTCGCGGGCAATCGCCAAGGCGATAACGAGGGTGATGGTCTTCTCCTGCTCGATGTGACGCCCTTGTCGCTTGGCCTCGAGACGATGGGTGGACTGGTCGAGCGCGTCATTCCCCGCAATACCACGCTGCCAGTCGCGCGTGGGCAGGAATTCACCACTTACCGGGACGGACAGACGGCGCTCGCCCTGCACGTTGTTCAAGGTGAACGTGAACTGGTGGCCGATTGTCGCTCGCTCGCGCGCTTCGAGTTACAGGGCATTCCGCCGCGGGTAGCGGGTGCGGCGCGCATCCAGGTGCTTTTTCAAGTCGACGCGGATGGACTGTTGACCGTCAGCGCGCTGGAGCGAGAAAGCGGCGTTGTCGCGAGTGTCGACGTGAAACCGTCCTACGGACTTTCCGATGGTGAGATCGAAGCCATGCTTCGATCTTCGATGGATCACGCACCGGAGGACATGCAAAGACGTGCTCTGGTCGAAAGCAAGGTCGAAGCGGGGCGTGCGCTTGAGGCGATCGGCAGCGCGCTCGATGCCGATGGCGACGAGCACCTCAGTCCGACAGAGCGGACGGCTCTCGATTCCCTTGCAGAGAACGTGAAGTCGGCACTCGAAGGCGAGGCGCGCGATACCATCGATGCGGCCGTCAAGGCACTCGAGCAGGGCAGTGAAGCCTTCGTCGAGCGGCGCATGAACGCAAGCGTCCGGCGCATGATGGCCGGTCGCGGCATCGCCGACCTGGAAGCCTCGCTGGACGGCTCGTCTGCCTCGCAGCCAGTGGTCCCCACAACAGAAAAAAACACCGGTTAGACACCCGAACCGCACTTCCAGCTAACTGAACAAGAATCGACATGCCGACCATTACCGTCAAGCCTCACCACGAGATCTGCCCCGAAGGCACCCGGATCGAAGCGACTGCGGGGGTATCGATCTGCGATGCTCTGCTGAGCGCGGGTGTCGATATCGAACACGCTTGCGAAAAGTCGTGCGCCTGTACTACCTGTCATGTGCACGTGCGCGAAGGTGCGGATAGCCTGGAAGAGGCAGATGAACTGGAGGAAGACTATCTCGACAAGGCCTGGGGACTCGATCCCGACTCGCGCCTGAGTTGTCAGGCAATAGTCGCCGACGTGGATCTGATCGTCGAGATTCCGAAGTACACGATCAACATGGTCTCGGAGAATCACTGATGAAGTGGACGGATGTTCGCGAGATTGCCGAAGCGCTCTGCGATGCCAGAGAAGATGCCGACCCTCAGTACGTCCGCTTCACCGACATGCACGCCTGGATCGTCGCGCTTGAGGGCTTCGATGATGATCCCGAGAAATCCAGCGAGGGTATTCTCGAAGCCATTCAGACCATCTGGATCGAAGAAGCGGCTGATTGATTGACCGGTACGAAGTCAGAGGCGTACCATTCGCGGGTTGACACGGGCCTGCGGGGCATGGCGCAGCCTGGTAGCGCATCTGCTTTGGGAGCAGAGGGTCGCAGGTTCGAATCCTGCTGCCCCGACCATGTTCGTGCAACGAGGTCTGGACGCGACCGATCGGGTCGAAAGAGGCATGACGAGTCTGTGCGTGAAACGCGTGCGCCCGTAGCTCATGCGGATAGAGCATCGGCCTTCTAAGCCGAGGGTAGCAGGTTCGAATCCTGCCGGGCGCGCCATCCAGGGCGGCTGACAACGTTGGCTTTCGGGTAGAATCCGGCGGTGTCGGGTTTGGCGGCGACGAGTTTGCAGCGTCGGGCGCGGCGCGAGGCACGATGGTTGTACTGGTGAGCGTAGCTCAGTTGGTAGAGCGCAGGATTGTGATTCCTGTGGTCGCGGGTTCGAATCCCGTCGTTCACCCCAATCATCTGGCCAGTCTTCAGGGCAGTCTTCCGGGCCGTCGTCCGGCCAGGATTGCCACCTACCCTGACGGCGGCCGATACCCTTCGTCGGTCTGTCTTTAAAATGCTGCTCGACGGCCCGGTATCCGGCCCGCTTCCGCTATAATAAGGGGTTGTGTCGCAAGCTTCGTGACACCGTGCGCGAAAGTGGCGGAATTGGTAGACGCGCCGGCTTTAGGTGCCGGTGTCGCAAGACGTGAGAGTTCGAGTCTCTCCTTTCGCACCAGCTTCCCGGCGTCGTGCTTGTCGGCATGTCGCATTCCCGTTCCAGTAGTGCTCCGCGGCCACTTTCCAGGTGTGCGGAGGACGATGAGGCCAGTATGCAAGTATCCGTAGAAACAATGACAGGGCTGGAACGGCGTCTTACCGTCGCATTGCCGTCGGACGACATCGAGACGGCGGTTGACGAGCGCTTGCGGCGCCTCGGCAAGACGGCGAAACTGAACGGGTTTCGCCCTGGCAAGGTGCCCTTCAAGGTCGTCAAGAAGCGGTTCGAGCCGGCGGTGCGCAACGAGGTACTGGGTTCGCTGATCAATACTTCCTATCAGGATGCCGTGCAGCAGGAGAAACTGCGACCGGCCGGTCCACCGCACATCGAGCCGCTCGCTGCCGACGGAGAAGAAGCGGAGGGTGAGACGGGTTTCCGTTTCACGGCGACCTTCGAGGTCTATCCGGAGTTCGAGCCGGTCTTCAACGACTCGATCCAGGTAGAACGCCCTGTTGTCGAGATCCAGGACAGTGACGTCGACGAGATGCTCGACAACCTGCGCAAGCAGCGCAGCGAATTCGTGATTGTCGAGCGCGCCGCGGCAGATGCCGATCAGGTCGTCATCGATTTTACCGGCCATCTCGATGGTGAGGCCTTCGAGGGCGGAAGTGCCGAAAAGGCGCCGCTGGTGCTTGGGTCCAATTCGATGATTCCGGGTTTCGAAGCGCAGCTTGTCGGCGTTGTCGCTGGCGACCAGCGAACCCTGGCGGTCACTTTTCCAGAGCAATACCAGGCCGAGCACCTGGCCGGAAAGGAGGTGACCTTCGACGTGCTGGTCCACGAGGTCCGCGAGGCTTCGCTACCGGAGCTCGATGAGGCTCTCGTGAAGAGTTTCGGTATCGAGGATGGTTCGGTCGACAGCCTGCGGAAAGACATTCGCGGCAACATGGAGCGGGAACTGAAGCAGCGGATCGACACCCGACTCAAGAGCCAGGTCATGGATGGACTGGTCGATCTGAATCCCATCGACGTACCAGCAGCTCTGGTCGCGGAAGAGATCGGTAGGCAGCGCGAGCAACTGATGAAGCAGATGCCTGAAGGTACGGATGCTGCCATGCTCGGTGACGAGTTGTTTCGCGAGCAGTCGGTCCGGCGCGTCAGACTGGGCCTGGTGGTTGGCGAGATCATTCAGCGGAGGGAACTTCGCGCGGAGGCGCCTGACGTGCGTGCACAGATCGAACGTCTGGCGTCCGCGTACCAGGAGCCACAGGAAGTGGTCGACCATTACTATGCCAATCCGGAACTGTTGCGCAATGTCGAGGGTCTGGTACTCGAAGAAGCGGTGACCAGTGCCGTTCTCGGTGCGGCATCGGTAGTAGACAAGCCGATCTCGTTCAAGGAGATGATGAATCCGCCGCAGACTGAGGCGGACGGTACGGATTTGGAAACGGTCGCTGATACGGACGATCAGAACGCAGGGAGCACGGGTGGCGAGGCCGATGAAGGCCCGTCGGAAGGTGCACCGGGCGGTACGCCCGAAACACGATGAAACTGGGATGAACTCTGCAATGAAAGCCGGTTCGAGCGAGAGCAATGGCGGGTACATGAATTCCGCTTACGGGGCTGGACCGATGGCGGCCGGCGGCCTTGTCCCGATGGTGGTAGAGCAATCGCCTCGTGGTGAGCGTGCCTACGACATCTATTCGCGTCTGCTCAAGGAGCGCGTCATCTTCATGGTCGGCCAGGTTGAGGATTACATGGCCAACCTGATCGTCGCGCAGTTGCTGTTTCTCGAGTCCGACAACCCGGACAAGGACATCTCCCTCTATATCAATTCGCCGGGTGGCTCGGTAACGGCGGGCATGGCCATCTACGACACCATGCAGTTCATCAGGCCGAACGTGAGTACCTTGTGCATCGGACAGGCTGCCAGCATGGGTGCATTCCTGCTGACAGCGGGTCAGGAAGGCAAGCGTTTCGTCCTGCCCAATTCGCGTGTGATGATTCATCAGCCGTCGGCAGGCTTCCAGGGTCAGGCAACCGACATCGACATTCATGCGCGCGAGATACTCGCGATCAAGGAACGAATGACGCGGCTCATGGCGAAGCATTGTGGCCAGACCTATGAGCGTGTGATGGAGGACACCGAAAGGGATCGTTTCCTGACCGCCGAGGACACGGTCGAATACGGTCTGGTCGATCGTATCGTGCAGAGTCGTGACGAAGAGGTGAATGTGTCCGGTCGGGATGACGATAAAGGTCGGAGCAGCAACGGAAACAAAGACAGCAAGAATGACAGCAGCAACGATGCTGACTCCGAAGGTGACAACACGTCATCCTGATGCCCGTTCGTCGAGGGTAATGGTTTCCGGAGGGGTGTTCGGTCAGTCGTGAATCAGGTCCGCAAGCGGATGTGAATTCACCAGCAAACCTCGGCAGGACCCGCCGTCAGGCGGTTGTATCTCGCGGGGAAACAGGTCAATGTGGTGCGAAGCCAGAGGTTGGATGCATGAGCGACCAGGAAGACAGGAAAGACGACGGCAAGCTGCTCTACTGTTCGTTCTGCGGCAAGAGCCAGCATGAAGTCAGGAAGCTCATCGCAGGCCCGTCGGTTTTCATCTGCGACGAGTGTGTCGACCTGTGCAACGACATCATCACCGAAGAGATGCAGGAAGCCTCCGGTGAGGAGGACAGCGCGCTTCCTAAGCCGCACGAGATAAACGAGCTGCTTGACCAGTATGTCATCGGACAGGCGACCGCGAAGCGCATTCTGTCTGTTGCGGTTTACAACCACTACAAGCGGCTCGAATACAAGGACAAGAAAGGCGATGTTGAACTTGCCAAGAGCAACATCCTGCTGATCGGGCCGACCGGCTCCGGCAAGACCCTGCTGGCAGAAACGCTGGCGCGTACGCTCAACGTCCCCTTCACGATTGCCGACGCGACCACGCTCACGGAAGCGGGTTACGTTGGCGAGGATGTCGAAAACATCATCCAGAAGCTCCTGCAGAAGTGCGACTACGAAGTCGAGAAGGCCCAGACCGGAATCGTCTATATCGACGAGATCGACAAGATTTCGCGCAAGTCCGACAATCCGTCCATCACCCGCGACGTATCGGGTGAAGGTGTACAGCAGGCACTACTCAAGCTCATTGAGGGCACCATTGCCTCCGTGCCTCCCCAGGGGGGGCGAAAGCACCCGCAGCAGGAATTCCTGCAGGTCGATACTTCCAATATCCTGTTCATATGCGGCGGTGCGTTCGCGGGGCTGGAGAAGATCGTCCAGAACCGTTCCGAGAAAGGCGGCATCGGGTTTGGTGCCGAAGTTCAATCAAAGAACGACGCCCGCAACATCGGACAGCTGCTGCAGGACGTCGAGGCTCAGGATCTGATCTCTTTCGGGCTCATTCCGGAATTCGTTGGTCGCCTGCCGGTCGTTGCCACGCTCGAAGAGCTGGACGAGGATGCGCTCGTACGCATCCTTATCGAGCCGAAGAATGCCATCACCAAGCAGTACGAGAAGCTTCTGGCGATGGAAGAAGTCGATATCGAATTCCGCAAGGATGCCCTGCTTGCCGTCGCCCAGAGTTCACTGGAAAGAAAGACGGGTGCACGTGGCCTGCGGACGATTCTCGAGAATGTCCTGCTCGACACTATGTACGAGCTGCCCCGCATCGAGAACGTCAAGAAGGTCATTCTCGACGCGGCGGTCGTGCGCGGCGAGTCAAAGCCCTATCTCCTGCTCGAAGGTCAGGAGAAGGTCCTCGAGGAAGAGAAATACAAGCGGGCCGCGTCCGACGATTGAACGACGTGTGTTGATTTTCCGTTAGCGGGTTACACCTTGTCCTGTATGCTCGACTCGCCCGAGTCAGCCACAGAAGGAGAAACCCCGCGTGTCTGAATCAGACAATCAGGACACTGCCGCGAGCGAACAAGTGCCCGTGCTGCCGCTGCGCGACGTCGTCGTGTATCCGCACATGGTCATTCCGCTCTTCGTCGGACGTGAGAAATCGATCGATGCGCTCGACACGGCGATGTCCGCCGACAAGCGCATCATGCTTGCCGCCCAGACCAGTGCAGCCGTTGACGAGCCCGGTCCGGACGATATCCATCGGGTCGGCACCATTGCCAGCATCCTGCAGCTCCTGAAGCTTCCGGACGGCACCATCAAGGTACTGGTCGAAGGGCAGCAACGCGCGCTCATCGACAGTGTGTCGACGTCTGATGCGGGCTATTTCGTGGCTGAATGGTCCGTACCCGATCCGGCTGCGGTACCGGAAGAGGGCAGCGACTCCGGGCCCGCGAAAGACCCGAAGGAACTCGAGGTGCTGGTGCGCTCGGTCACCAACATGTTCGATCAGTACGTGAAGATGAACAAGAAGGTGCCACCCGAAATACTGAGTTCCCTGACCGGCGTCGAGGATGCCGATCGGCTGGCGGACATGATCGCTGCGCAGATGTCGCTACGCGTCGAGGAGAAGCAGAACATTCTCGAGCTGTTCGACGTCTCTGAGCGGTTGGAGCATCTGCTGAACCTGATGGAATCCGAACTCGACATGTTGCAGGTCGAGAAGCGTATCCGCGGTCGCGTCAAACAACAGATGGAGAAGAGTCAGCGCGAGTACTACCTCAACGAGCAGATGAAGGCGATCCAGAAAGAGCTCGGGGACATGGACGATGTCCCGAACGAGACCGAGGAGCTGTCGCGCAAGATCGAGAAGGCCGGGCTTTCCAAGGAAGCTCACAAGAAGGCTACCGCTGAATTCAACAAGCTGAAGATGATGTCGCCGATGTCGGCCGAAGCCACGGTCGTCCGGAACTACATTGACACACTGGTTTCTCTTCCGTGGAAGAAGAAATCCAAGCTCAAGAAGACGCTCGAAGAAGCCGAGGAAATCCTCGAGAACGATCACTACGGTCTCGAGAAGGTCAAGGAGCGCATACTCGAATACCTTGCGGTCCAGAAGCGAGTGGGCCATGCCAAGGGGCCGATCCTGTGTCTGGTCGGTCCTCCCGGCGTGGGCAAGACGTCGCTCGGTAAGTCGATTGCCCGGGCGACCGGTCGTCGCTTCAGCCGCATGGCGCTCGGCGGCGTTCGCGACGAAGCCGAGATTCGCGGTCATCGGCGTACCTACATCGGCTCGATGCCTGGCAAGATCGTGCAGAACCTGTCGAAGGTCAAGCGTCGTAATCCACTGATTCTGCTCGACGAGATCGACAAGATGTCGATGGACTTTCGAGGTGATCCGTCGTCGGCCTTGCTCGAGGTGCTCGACCCGGAACAGAACCATACGTTCACCGATCACTACCTCGAGGTCGAGTACGACCTCTCCGATGTCATGTTTGTCGCCACGGCCAACACCATGAACATTCCGGAACCGTTGCTGGACCGCATGGAGGTCATCCGCATTCCGGGCTATACGGAACTTGAAAAGTCGAACATCGCCGAACGCTACCTGCTGCCGCGCAAGATGAAGGACAACGGGCTCGAGCTGGAAGAGCTCGAAGTGCAGAGCGAGACTGTGCTGGAAATCATTCGTAGCTACACGCGTGAAGCGGGGGTCCGTAATCTCGAACGCGAGATCGCGAAAATCTGTCGCAAGGTCGTGCGTGAAGTGACCGGCAAGGAATCGCCCGCACAGGTTGTTGTCACGCCTGATAATCTTGACGATTACCTCGGTGTGCAACGCCACCGCTACGGCAGGGCCGAAAAGGAGAACAAGATCGGCCAGGTCACCGGTCTTGCCTGGACACAAGTGGGTGGGGAGCTCCTGTCGCTGGAGTCGGCTGTCGTGCCCGGCAAGGGCAAGCTTTCTTACACCGGACAGTTAGGCGATGTCATGCAGGAATCCATTCAGGCGGCCATGATGGTGGTTCGGAGTCGAGCCGATGCACTTGGCATCGACAAGGACTTTCACGAGAAGCTCGATATCCACGTGCACGTACCCGAGGGTGCGACGCCGAAAGACGGGCCGAGCGCAGGCGTCGGAATGTGTACGGCGCTGGTGTCGGCGCTTACTCAGGTTCCGGTACGGGCCAATGTGGCGATGACGGGCGAGATAACCTTGCGTGGTGAGGTGCTACCGATCGGCGGACTGAAGGAAAAACTGCTCGCAGCGCAGCGCGGTGGCATCGATACCGTGCTGATACCGAGCGAGAATGCCAAGGACCTGACCGAGATTTCTGACGAGATCAAGGATGGCCTCGATATCCGTCCCGTGCAATGGATAGACGAAGTTCTCGAGGTTGCACTGGCGAGTGCCCCGAGCCCTGCCGGTGAGAGTGAGGGCGGAGATTTACCGGAGCCAGTGCCGGGGAAGGGCGCTGACGAACACAAGGGCGACACCGGCGGCGTACGCCATCACTGACACCTCGCAGGCACTGTCGTCGCATGTCGTCAAGATGACACATGCGTCGAAGTGTGTCTGACAGGGCGTCAGAGCGGGCATTTTTGCCCGGCATGTCGTATCATTCGCCGGAAATTCATGCTGTATGCGCCTGAGAACTCAGGTGCTGGCGACGAAAATCAATCCGGTACAGGTTTGCTGTACAGCCAGATAACAAGAGCAAGACATGAACAAAGCTGAGTTTGTCGATGCAGTAGCAGCGAAGGCATCGTTGTCCAAGACGGACGCGTCCACGGCGGTCGATGCCGTACTGGATTGCCTGACGGATGCACTGAAAAATGGAGAACAGGTCACACTTGTCGGTTTCGGCACTTATCTGGTGCGGAAACGCGAAGCGCGAACCGGCCGCAACCCGCGAACTGGCGAGCCGCTGCAGATTGCAGCTTCGAACGCGCCGAGTTTCAAGGCTGGCAAAGCACTGAAAGATGCTGTAAACTAGGTCGGCTTGACCGGGGGCGATGCCCTCGGGCGAGGGTGCTTAGCTCAGCTGGTAGAGCATCGCCCTTACAAGGCGAGGGTCGGGGGTTCGATCCCCTCAGCACCCACCATATGTGGAGCGGTAGTTCAGTTGGTTAGAATACCGGCCTGTCACGCCGGGGGTCGCGGGTTCGAGTCCCGTCCGCTCCGCCACTCATGTTGACTGCCCGACTTCGTGCCTGACGCTCGTCTTGTGCGCCGAACTCCTCGAACTTCGGCGTGATCGACAAACGGTCGTCACCGGGAACGGCAGTCACGGAAGAAGGGTGCTTCGGCACCCTTTTTTCTTGACGTAATCGGTAACACACATGCTTCTCGACCTTCGCGAGACCGTCAGGAACTCGAAGCCGATCAAGTACACGTTGATCACGCTGATCTGCATTCCGTTTGTCCTGTTCGGTATCGGCTCGTACTTCAGCGGCGGCAATGTGCCGACCATTGCCAAGGTCAACGGTGAAGAAATCACTCAGGTTCAGCTGGACGGTGCGGTACAGCAGCAGCGCAGCCGACTGGCGCAGATGTTCGGGGGCCGCCTGCCCGAGGGATTTGCCGACGATGCTGCGCTACGCGAGCAGGCGCTTGAGCAACTCGTGACCCAGCGGGTTCTTGAGGAAACGGTTGCCGAGCAGGGATTTGCGGTCGGTGATGCGACGCTGGGCAAGGCCATTCGCGAGCTGCCCGCGTTCCAGGTCGAGGAGCGTTTCGACAGTGAAACCTATCAGACACAGCTGCGCGCATCCGGATTGTCAGTTGCCGCTTTCGAACAGAGCTTCCGTGACGACACTGCCCTGAACCAGTTCCGCACGGGCATCATCGACACGAGCTTCACCTTGCCGAACGAGGCCGAGCGGCTGGACAAGCTCGCCCGGCAGACTCGCACGGTCGATGCCGTGAGGTTCGACCTCGAGGCCGCGAAGGAAGGCGTCGAGCCGAGTGAGGAGGAGATCACGGCTTACTTCGAGGAAAACCGCGAAAACTATGTTTTCCCGCCGCGCGCAAAAATCGAGTACATCGAACTCGACAGCGCGGCACTGGCAGATGCCGTCGACGTCACTGACGAGGAAGCGCGGGCACGCTACACGGAGAATGAGAGCACCTACATGCGACCTGAACAGCGGGAGGTCTCGCATATCATGGTGGAGCTCGATGCGGGTGCTGGTGATGGAGAACTCGCCGAGAAGCGGACTGTTCTCGACGCTGCAGCGGAACGCGTGGCCGGCGGTGAGGCATTCGCTGATGTCGCCGGTGAAGTTTCCGAGGACATCGGATCTTCCGGCATGGGCGGCAGTCTCGGGATCATCGCGGAAGGCTCGATAGGCGCGGAGTTCGATGCGGCGGTCAGTGCACTCGCGAGCGAGGGTGATATTTCCGAACCGGTCCGATCGGACTCCGGTCTGCACCTGATCCGTCTCGACAAGATCATCCCCGAGTCCGGCAAGCCGTTCGACGAAGTGCGTGAAGAGATCATTGCCGCGATGCGCGCCGAACAGGCCGATCGCGAGTACTTCGAGTTGAATGCCGAACTCGCAGAGCTCGTCTTCGACGAAAGTACGACTTTGCAACCGGCAGCCGATGCCGCTGGATTGGAAGTCCAGTCGTCAGACTGGCTGGACGCCGACAGCATTGTTGAAGCCGGACCCGTACTCTCGACCCCTGCGGTTCTGGACGCCATCAACGACCCCGACATCCGTGAGGACGGTAACAATTCCGATCTGATCGAGGTGGGTCCGCGACATGTCATCGCGTTGCGTGTCACTGAAAGCGAAGACGAACGACCGAAGACGCTGGAAGACGTGCGCGAACAGCTCGTCGACGAGATCAAGAGCGAGCGTGCCGGCGAACAGCTCGACGCGCTCGCCGAGGCGGCTGAGGCAACGCTTTCGACGAGCGTCGATCCCGCTATCGACTTCGCGGACGAGTCGCTTGCCGAGGTGTTGGTGGGCGAAGTGCTCGATCGCCAGTCCGGCCTCTTCGACGGGCCGGTCATAGCCGGGATCTTCGCCCTGGCGCGACCGACCGACGGCGGCGGCCCGACCGGCATGGCCACCCTTGGCGACGGTGACAGACTTGTCTACATCCTGCGGGCCGTCGAAGATCCATCAGTCGACGAACCCTCGCCAGCCGAGGTTGATGAACCAGCCACTCCCCTTGCCGATCCCAGGCTTGGCGGCGTCGAGTTTCAGGCCTTGCTCGGGAGCTTGCGTGAGCAGGCCAAGGTCGATCTGAACCCGTAGATATCACGTTGAAGCAGCGCTGATGGCTGAGTATCTTCGAGGAATGCGCAGATGAGTTTTGTCGCCGATTTCAGAGAGTTTGCGCTCAAGGGAAGCCTGGTCGACCTGGCGGTCGGCATCATCATCGGCACTGCCATCAGCGAGATGGTCGGTGCGCTCGTCGACAATATCCTGATGCCGATCATCGGTATCGTGATGGGAGGTGTCGACTTCAAGAGCTTGTCCGTCAATGTCGGCGACGCCGCCATCGGTTACGGCGCGTTCATTCAATCGTTTATAGATTTCACGATCATCGCTTTTGTCCTGTTTCTCATCATCAAGGCGATCGCGCGGGCGCGACGCGCGTTCGAGGACGAGCAGGTCGAGGCTGCCCCTGCGGACGTCGCGCTACTGACCGAGATTCGCGATCTCCTCAAGGCACAGCAGCATTCCTGAGCCCCACTCAGGCGAGCCCACTCAGGCGAGCCCACTCAGGCGAGCCCACTCAGGCGAGATTGGGCATCGCGACGACGTTGTAACCGCCGTCGACATAGATGATCTGTCCGGTGATGCCGCCCGCCATCGGTGAGGCCAGGAACGCTGCCGTGTCGCCGACTTGCTCGATCGTGGTGTTCTCACGCAGCGGCGAGACCGACGAGACGTGGCCGAGCAGTTTCCGGAAGTCACCGATACCTGCCGCGGCGAGCGTCTTGATGGGGCCGGCCGAGATCGCATTGACCCGGATACCTTGTGGGCCGAGAGAATTCGCCATGAAGCGCGTGTTGGCCTCGAGCGACGCCTTGGCCAGGCCCATGACGTTGTAGTTCGGCATGGCCCGAACGGCGCCCAGATAGGAGAGGGTGATCAGCGATGCTCCGCGCCTGAGTTTGGGACGCGCGGCCTTGGCGAGTGCGGCAAAGCTGTAGGAGCTGACATCGTGGGCGATGCGAAACGATTCGCGATTGACCGAGTCGAGATAGTCTCCGTCGAGCGCTTCGCGCGGCGCGAAGGCCACGGCGTGAACCAGTCCATCGAAACCTTCACCCCACTGATCGTCAAGCTGCTGCATGAGTTGATCGATCTCGGTATCGTCCGAAACGTCACAGGGCAGCACCCGCTCCTCGGGCGTTCCGCAATCCGCTGCGAGGTCGACGACGCGCTGTCGGAGACGCTCGTTCTGGTACGTGAAGGCAAGCGTGGCGCCTTCCCGATACATCGACTGTGCGATGCCCCAGGCAATCGATCGCTTGCTGGCGACCCCGAATATCAATACGCGCTTTCCGTCGAGCATGCCGCTCATTCAAGTTTCCCGTGGTCGCCGAGCATGCGCTCGATCAAGTCTTCGAAGATGCACGATAGCGAGACGATATCGGCTGCGTCAACGCGCTCGTCGATCTGGTGGATCGTTGTGTTCAGCGGTCCGAACTCGACCACCTGGGCGCCGGTCAGTGCGATGAAGCGGCCGTCCGAGGTTCCGCCGCCCGTGTCCAGGCGTGCCGACACCCCGGTGCGAGCGTGGATGGCGGCCTGCAGAGAGGTGGTCAGAGTGCCCGCTTCGGTCGCGAACGGCTCGGCAGAATCCAACCACTCGATGGTTGCGTCGAGGCCGTGTTCCGTCCGTTGAAGGTCCAGCAGCGATGCAATCCTCGACTTGAGCGTCGCCGCCGGGCTGGCGGTGCCGTAACGCAGGTTGAAGTCGACCCGGCAGGTGGCCGGAATGACATTGGTGGCACCGGTTCCAGCCTGGATGTTGGAGACCTGGAGCGTTGTCGGCGGGAAATTCTCGTCCCCCTCGTCCCACACCATGCTGTTCAGTACGCTGACGAAGCGCGCCGCATGATGGATGGGATTGTCGGCCAGATGCGGGTAGGCGACATGCCCCTGAATTCCCGATACAACCAGTGTGGCCCCTAACGAACCACGCCTGCCGTTGCGGATGATGTCACCAAAACATTCCGTACTGCTCGGTTCTGCCACGACACAGAAATCGATCTGTTCGCCGCGCGCCATCAGTGTTCGAACCACATGGGCCGTGCCGGATATTGCCGGTCCTTCTTCGTCACTGGTCAAGAGGATGGCGAGTGAGCCCTGGCGATGAGCATTGCGCTCGACGAAGCGTTCGCAGGCGGTGACCATTGCGGCCACACCACCCTTCATGTCGGCGGCCCCGCGCCCAACGATCTGCCCTGCGGCCTCTTCCGCCGCGAACGGCGGTGAGCTCCAGAGTGCCTCGTCCCCCGTTGGCACGACATCGGTGTGACCGGCAAACACCATCAGCGGCGCACGCTCGCCAATGCGGGCCCAGAGATTCTCGACACCGCCCGCGGGCATGCTCTCGATGCGGAATCCGAGGGCGTCGAGTCGTGCGGCGATCAGCGCCTGGCAGCCATGATCGGCAGGTGTGACCGACGGCCGACGGACCAGTTCGCGCAGCAACGCGACGACGCTTTCGTCATCTTGCATCAGATGGTCTCGATCAACTTTTCCGACAAGTGCTTGCGAACTTCCGGATCAACCACGGGACCGCCGCCAGGCATGCCGATATAGAAGACATCGTCGATTCGCTCGCCCAGTGTCGCGATGCGTGCGGCATGCACTGTCACACCGGCGTCGAGGAGCAAACGGCCAATGCTCGAGAGAATGCCCGGCCGGTCAGATGCCTTGATGCGCAAGGCCGTCAGGGAGAGCTCCTCGGCGTCATCGAAGGTCACTTGCGTGGAGATCTCGAAGTGGCGCAGACGCCTCGACGGGCGGCGTGTTGCGAGTGACGGAATATCTCTCGGCGCACACAGCGCCTGCAACAGGCTGCTGCGGATCTCTTCGATGCGGACCGGATCATCAATGAGTGAGTTGTCCGCCTCGAGCACGTGAAAGGTATCGAGCGCGAAGCCTGCAGCCGTCGTGTTGATGGTCGCCGAAAGCACGTCGAGGGTCAGTGCTTCCATCATCGTCGCGATCAACGCGAACAGAGCCACATCGTCGGTGGTGTAGATCAGAATCTCGGTGGAGCCGCGAGAAGTCGAGTGGCGTAGCGATACCAGCGGTTCGGGTGAATCGTAGGCGGCGAGGAGTATCTCGGTGTGGCGGGCGATCTCGTTGGCCTGATACTGACGGAAGTAGGCGTCGCCGAGACTGCTCCACAGCAACTCACGACGCGGATCGTCTACATAGGGCGCATTCATGAGCGCCACCGTGCGTGCCTGGCGTCGGGCAATAACCGTTTCTTCACCGAGCGGGTCGTCGAGACCTCGTTCCAGGATCAGGCGTGCGTGACGGTGCAGGGACTGCAGAAGACTCTGCTTGAACGAATTCCAGAGCTCGGGATTGGTTGCGCGAATGTCCGCGACAGAGAGCAGGTAAAGATGATCAAGGCGTTCCAGCGTACCGACCTTTCGTGAGAATTCAAGTTGTACGGCCGGGTCGTCTATGTCCTTCGTCTGCGCTGTCATCGACATCAACAGGTGATGCCGGACCGTCCATTCCAGAAGCCTGGCCTCGTGCGCGTCGAGCCCATGATCTTGCGCGAACTCAGCGGCATCGACAGCGCCGAGCTCGCTGTGATCGCCACCTCGGCCCTTGGCGATATCGTGGAACAGGCCGCTGAGCAAGAGCGTGCTCGGTCGGGCCAGTTCTTTCATGACAAGGTGACAGTGGGGCAATTCGCCGGCATGTCTCTCGAGCGAGAAACGCCGCAGGTTGCGAATGACCAGAATGGTGTGTTCATCCACCGTATAGATATGGAACAGGTCGTACTGCATGCGACCGACGATGGCATCGAAAGCGGGCAGATAGGCTGCGAGCACGCCGTCGCGGTTCATCATGCGCACCGTTCTGACCAGTTTCCGGGTGTTCCGGAAGATCGCCAGGAACAGCGAACGGGTGACCGGATCGCTGCGGAATCGGTCGTTGATCAGGTTGAGATGCTTGCGAATGAGACGCACGGTATGCGAGCGCAGCGTGATTGCCTCGTCCGTCTCGCTATAGACAAGGAAGATCTCGAGCAACGCCGGCGGGTAGTGCAGGAAGACGTCCTCGTTGGCGACCTCGAGGTAGCCGTTGCGGAGCTGAAAGCGCTTCCCGACGGGGGTAACCGGTGCTGCCGCCGTGACGCCGGAGATGATGCCGCCGAGTCCCTGCAGGACGATCTCGTTCAGGCGTTGCAAGGACATGACCGTGCGGTAGTAGCGCTGCATCAGTGTTTCGATGGCGCGATTGTTCGTATCGTCGGCGTACCCGAAGGCATGCGCGATGTCCTTCTGATAGTCGAACAACAGTCGATCTTCGCGGCGCCCGGCGAGATGGTGCAGGAGATAGCGGATACGCCAGAGCAGTTCGAGTCCATCGCGCAGGGAAACCAGTTCGTCCTGATCGAGCAGACCGTGTTCGACCAGCGGTTCCAGGCCGGATTGATCGAACAGCCGCCGGCTGACCCAGGCGATGGTCTGAAAATCCCGCAGGCCGCCGAGACTTTCCTTGACGTTGGGCTCGAGTCGATAGGCGTTGTCGTGAAAACGGGCTCGGCGAGCTTTCTGTTCATCGAGCTTGGCGGCGAGAAAGGCCGCGGGTGGCCAGATGTGTGCCGGCGAGATGACACTGTCCATCAATCGTTTCAGCTCTGCCGAGCCGCATAACAGCCGTGCCTCGATCAGGTTGGTCACGACCGTGATATCGGCTGCCGCCTCGATCTCGCATTCCGGGACTGTGCGAACGCTATGGCCAATCTCGATGCCGAGATCCCACAGACCCGTCAACCAGGCAGAGAGCCGCTCGGTGACGTCCGCATCGTCGCGCCGCGGAATCAGGACAGCGATATCGATATCCGAACGGGGGTGCAACTCGCCCCGACCGTAGCCCCCGACCGCGAGCAGGGACAGGCCGTCGAAAGCCGCGCCTTCGCTCGCCCACAGGCGTGTGAGCACGCGATCGACCACGGCGGTGCGAATGGCCAGGAGCGTCGACGCCGGCGCGCCCTGCTCGAAGCGCTCGTGCGTCAGGCGTGAGCCAAGGGCCAGCGCTTCGCGCCATGCGGCAGGCTCGCGCGGGGCAGGATCTTTCAGCCCGGGTGCGGCGCTTTTGACGTCGATCTCCCCATCCAGGACGGCATCGACGGCGGCGACCACGCTCGCGATGTCAGCGTCGGCCGGGCGCTGCTCTGGCCAGCTGTCGATCATGTGCAGACAACGAGCTTCGAACTGTCGGGCATCAAAGGGTTTGCCCTTCGGCCAGCGTCAAGAGTTCGAAGCCTTCCTCGGTCACGTGCACGGTGTGCTCCCACTGAGCAGACAGGGAACGATCCCTGGTGACGACTGTCCAGCCGTCTGCGAGCACGCGGGCGTGTCGCTTGCCCTGATTGATCATGGGTTCGATCGTGAAGGTCATGCCGGCCCGCAATTGCACGCCGGTTCCCGGCTTGCCGTAGTGCAGTATCTGCGGATCTTCGTGAAAGGCTGCGCCGATGCCGTGCCCGCAGTATTCCCTGACGACGGAATAACGCTTGCTTTCAGCGCAGATCTGGATGGCGTGTCCCACGTCGCCCAGGGTCACGCCCGGGCGGACCGTGCGAATACCTTGAACCATGCACTCGTAGGCCGTCTCGCACAGGCGACGCGCATGGGGTGCGACGTCGCCGACGTAGTACATGCGACTGGTATCGCCGAACCAGCCGTCCTTGATGACCGTGACGTCGATGTTGACGATATCGCCCTTCCGCAGGATCCGCTCGCCGGGTACGCCATGACAGATCTGCTGATTCACCGAAATGCAGGTGGCATGCTGATAGCCCTTGTAGCCTATTGTTGCGGGAACGGCTTGCTGCTCGTCGACGATGTACGCATGGCACAGTCGGTCGAGTTCTCCGGTGGTGACACCTGGCAGGACGTGACTGCCTATCATGTCGAGCACGTCGCTCGCGAGGCGCCCCGAGACGCGCATTTTCGCGATCTGTGCGGGCGACTTCAGCGTGATGGCCATACGGAAGGCGGTGGTCGTTTTTCTGAAAGGCGCGAGTGTACCTTGCTGGCGCATATCGTGTTATAAAGTCGGGCTCGGTGGAGCTGCGTGCGTGAGAAGCACAGGTTCTGCCGAAATTCGCGCGCGGATTACCGGATTCCGGCCGGGGTGCCTGAACGTCGTCTTTGCCGAGCATCGCTTGGCAGACCCGCAAGGGGACGGCAATCGGGTCGGTCGGGAGTCGCCGCGGAGGCTCAACCCTGAAACCGGAAGAAACATTATGGTCGACGTCACCATGCGTCAGATGCTCGAGGCGGGCGTCCACTTCGGACACCAGACCCGTTACTGGGCACCCAAGATGGCGCCGTACATCTACGGCGAACGCAACAATATTCACATCTTCAACCTCGAAAAGAGCCTGCCCGCTCTGGACGAAGCCGCCAATTATGTCGGCAAGATCGCCGCGAAGAACGGCCGTGTCCTGTTCGTCGGCACCAAGCGTGCGGCGCGTGATCCTCTCAAGGAGGCGGCCGACAGCTGCCGCATGCCTTACGTCAACCGTCGGTGGTCCGGCGGGATGATGACCAACTTCAAGACGGTCAAGCAGTCTGTCAAGCGCCTGCTCGAACTCGAGGCCATGCGCGATGACGGCGGCATGGAGCGGCTCTCCAAGAAGGAAGCTCTCGGGCTGCAGCGCGAATACGAAAAGCTCGATCGCGGCATGGGCGGCATCAAGAACATGGAGCGCCTGCCTGACGCGCTGTTCGTCGTCGACGTCGGGCATGAGCGTATCGCCATAACGGAAGCCAACAAGCTCGGTATTCCTGTCGTCGCGGTCGTCGATACCAACTGCACGCCGGATGGCATCGATTACGTCATACCGGGCAACGATGACGCCATTCGAGCCATACAGCTCTACGTCGGCGCCATTGCCAAGGCGATCCAGGACGGGCGACGGTCGTCCGGCAAGCTCGACGAGGAAGAAGCCGCAGCGGCCGATAGTGCAGCCGCGGCACCGGTGGTCGATGCACCCGCCGAAGGCGAAGTTGTTGCCGTCGCAGCCGATGCACCCACTGATGGATCCAGTGAAGCGCCCGCCGTTGCGACCGCAGCGCCTGCGACCGAGCCGGTCGCCGAACTTCAGGTTGCAGCGGCAACCGAGGGCAGCACAGCCACGCCTGACGCGACGGCCCCCGCTGCGTCCGAAGCGGCGCCCGAGGCCGCTCCTCAGGCTGCTCCTCAGGCTGCACCTGAAGCCGCGCCCGAGGACGCGGCTTCAGTCGATACGGCCGCCGCGGTAGCCGGTGCCGACAACGCCGTGGAAGCTGCTCAGGCAGCGGGTGCAGAGGTCTCGGAGGCGTCTGCCGATGAGGCTTCTGCCGGTCGCACGACCTGATTCATCCCGTTAACCAGGAACACGACAGGAACACGACATGACGATCTCCGCAGGCCAGGTGAAAGAGCTCCGCGAGCGAACCGGTGCCGGCATGATGGAATGCAAGAAGGCGCTGACTGAGGCGGGTGGCGACATGGAGTCTGCCATCGAGCAGATGCGCATCTCAGGCCTCGCCAAGGCAGACAAGAAGTCCGGCAATACGGCGGCCGAGGGTGTCGTCGCGATCGCCATGGCTGATGATCGCAGCCGGTTCGGCATGGTCGAGATCAACAGCCAGACCGATTTTGCCGCCAAGGCGTCCGACTTCATCGCCTTCACTGACAAAGTTACCCGGGCGGTGCTGGACGACCAGCCCGCGAGTGTCGATGACATCGTCGTCGACGGCCAGCCGGTCGAGGAAGCGCGGAAGACGCTCGTCGCGAAGATCGGTGAGAACATTCAGGTTCGCCGCCAGGTGTCGGGTGCAAGCGACGGTGGCCACTACGGCGAATATTCGCACGGTGGCCGTATCGGCGTCGTCACCGAACTCGAAGGCGGTGATGCCGCACTGGCCCGTGACATCGCCATGCATGTCGCGGCCAGCAAGCCCGTCTGCGTCGACGAAAGCGGTGTACCGGCCGAGTTGCTCGAGAAGGAGAAAGCGATCCTGATCGCCGAGGCGGCCGACAGTGGCAAACCTGCGGAGATCATCGAGAAGATGGTGCAGGGGCGCATGCGCAAGTATCTGGCCGAGGTAACCTTGCTCGGTCAGCCCTTCGTGAAAGATTCCGATCAGACGGTCGCCCAGCTTCTGAAGGCGGCTGGCGCGACAGTGCGCGGTTTTCACCGATTCGAAGTCGGTGAGGGTATCGAGAAGAAAGAGGAGAATTTTGCCGAGGAAGTCATGGCGCAGGTGCGAGGCAGTTGAGTCTGGTGTGACGATACCGAGTCGCGCGCCGTTGCCACGTTGGACATCAGGAGACCAAGGGTGTTAGTCGCGGCAGAAGCTGGCATTGTTGCAGTAAGGTGTCGAGAAAGCCGGGTGCGTCCCGGCTTTCTCGCGTAGAGCATTCCGAAACGAGCCTCACGAGCGTAGAACGCATGACGATGGAACCCGCTGTTGTCGCCCGCCCCGTCTTCGGCCGTATCCTGCTCAAGCTGAGCGGCGAGGCCTTGATGGGTTCACTGGACTACGGCATTGATCCGGCCTACATCCGCCGGATTGCGGCTGAAGTCAAGGCGGTGAGTGATCTCGGTGTAGAGCTTGCCATGGTCATCGGTGGCGGCAACATATTCCGGGGTGCCGGCCTCGCTGAAGCCGGTATGGATCGCGTGACCGGCGATCACATGGGCATGCTCGCGACGGTCATTAACTGCCTGTCCATGCAGGATGCGCTCGAGACGCAGGGAGCGTACTGCCGGGTGATGTCGGCTTTGCCGATCAATGCGGTCTGCGAAGATTACATCCGGCGCCGAGCGGTTCGTCACCTCGAGAAGGGGCGTATCGTCCTGTTCGCCGCGGGTACCGGCAATCCGTTCTTCACCACCGATTCCGCAGCGAGTCTGCGGGCTGTGGAAGTGGGCGCTGACCTCATGGTGAAGGCCACCAAGGTCGATGGCATCTACGACAAGGATCCGAAGCGATTCAGCGATGCCGTACGCTATGAGACCGTGAGCTTCGACGAAGCGCTGCAGAAGCGGCTCGGTGTCATGGATCAGACGGCGATCGTCATGTGCCGCGACAACCGCCTGCCGGTGAAGGTTTTCAACATGAACAACGAAGGCGACCTGATGCGTCTCGTGATGGGCGAGAACGTCGGTACCACCGTGACGGATGCGAACACATGATTAACGATATTCACAAAGACGCAAAGCTTCGCATGACCAAGAGCGTCGAGTCGCTGGAAAGCGATCTGGCGCGCACGCGCACCGGGCGAGCGCACCCGAGCTTGCTGGAAAGTGTGAAGGTGGACTACTACGGAGCCGAGTCACCGCTCAGCGCCGTCGCCAACATCAACACCGAAGATGCGCGAACCCTGACTGTTACCCCTTGGGAGCAGTCGATGGTCAAGGCGGTCGAGAAGGCCATCATCGACAGTGATCTCGGTCTGAATCCGAACACCGCGGGCACCGTCATCCGGGTGCCGGTGCCGCCCATGACGGAGGAGCGACGGCGGAACATGGTGAAGCTGGTCAAGGCAGAAGCGGAGAATGCGAGAGTCGCGGTCCGCAACATCCGCCGCGATGCCAACAGCGACCTCAAGGAGCTGGAAAAGGAGAAGGAAATCTCCAAGGACGAGCTGAAGCGTGGTGAGGATCGGATTCAGAAGTTGACAGACGAATCGGTGGCGGCGATCGATGCATTGCTCGTCAGAAAGGAAGCCGATCTGATGGAAGTCTGATGTCATCAGGCAAGTCGCCCGTCGGAGAAGATGCAACGTCCTGCGCGCACCGCATTCCGCGCGACGTACCCGCAGAGGCGGCTGCCGCGCCTGCTGTCGAGCCTTCCTTCGCCGAAGCGCAAGACAGGATGACAAACGCGATGCCTCGTCATGTCGCCATGATCATGGACGGCAATGGCCGCTGGGCCCGGCAACGCGGCAGGCCCAGAGCCAGCGGACATCAGGCGGGTTTTCGCGCGACGCGCGAAATCGTCGAAGCCTGTGGGCATCGCGGCATCGAGGCGTTGACGCTGTTCGCGTTTTCTTCCGAGAACTGGCGCCGTCCTGAAACCGAAGTCGGTCTCCTGATGGACTTGTTCCTGCGCGCGCTGAATAGCGAGGTAGACAAGCTCGGGGACAACAACGTGCGTATCCGTTTCATCGGCGATCTCACGGCGTTCCAGCCTCGACTGCAACGCGAGATGCAGAATGCCGAGGTGCAGACAGCGGAAAATACGGGGCTGCGACTTGCGGTCGCGGTCAACTACGGCGGGCGCTGGGATATCGTCAACGCTGCGCGCTCGCTCGCGCATGACGTGGCGGACGGCAAGATTGCGCCGGACGATATCGATATCGAAGCTTTCTCGGCCAGGGTCACGCTTGCAGATGTACCTGAACCCGATCTGTTTATCCGGACCGGCGGCGAGAAGCGCATCAGCAACTACCTGTTGTGGCACCTCGCTTATACGGAGCTGTATTTTACCGACGTGTTGTGGCCGGACTTCGACAACGACGAACTCGGACGTTCACTGGACTTCTATGCGGGGCGTCAGCGCCGTTTCGGACGCACGGGCGATCAATTGAGTAGCGCACATGCCCAAGGATAGGGTTCTGACGGCCATTGTCCTGTTGGTCGGCTTTGCTATCGATCTGTTCTATGCCTCCATCGACGTCTTTGCCCTCGTGCTCGGGCTGCTCGTCGCCGCGTCCGCCTGGGAGTGGAGCCGTCTTGCCGGAGTCGAGAACGAGCACGGGCAGACAGCCTTCGGTGCTCTCGTTGGCCTCGCCGCACTTGTCTGTCTCTATCTTCCCCAGTCTGAAGGGTTCATTCGCTGGGTCATGCTTGGCGGCTTGTTGTTCTGGCTCTCCGTGTGCGCTGCGTTCTATCTGTTGCCCGCTCTGGCACCGATTCAGCGAGCGAGCAGCAGGCTGCTCTTGACGGGTGCGGTGCTGTTCATCATTGCGGCTCTCGCGATGCAATATCTGCACAGCCAGGCAGAGCATGCCTCGCCGTTGCTCTTGCTCTACGCTCTCTCGATCATCTGGCTGATGGACATCGGTGCCTACGTGAGCGGGCGCCAGTTCGGTCATCGCAAGCTCGCTCCGCTGATCAGCCCAGGCAAGACCTGGGAGGGTGTCTTCGGCGGAGCTGCGGCGACAATGCTCGCAATGCTTGTCGTGTTGCTGGTGGTCGACTGGCCCGACGGCGTGATTGTGCGTGTTGTCGTCGCGACCGTGTTCGCTGCGGCCGCCTCTGTCATCGGCGACCTCTACGAGAGTCGTATCAAGCGCGCTGCCGGACGCAAGGACAGCAGCCGCTTGCTACCCGGTCATGGCGGTGTCCTTGATCGAATCGACGGAGTACTCGCGGCGCTGCCAGTGTTCGCCTTCGTCTGGGCATGGTGGTGATGAGGACACGCTGTCGAGTGTTGCAACAGGAGTTCGCTCGGTGACGAGCACCAGCGAACGTCGATCAGTCGCATTGCTCGGCTCGACAGGCTCTGTCGGCAATAGCACGCTTGACGTGATCCGGCGTCATCCCGATCGCTACCCGGTGCGGGCGCTGTCGGCGAACACGAGCGTCGCTGCTCTGGCCGAGCAATGTATCGAGTTCCGTCCCGAGCGCGCGGTCATGCGTGACGCGGATGCCGCCAGCCAACTAGCGTCGCTGCTTCGAGAGCAGGGGGTCGATACGCGGGTGGAGGCAGGTGAGGACGCTCTCGTCTCGATCGCCGCCGATCCTCAGGTCAATACGGTCGTCGCGGCGATCGTCGGCGCTGCCGGCCTGCTGTCGACTCTCGCGGCGGCCGAATCGGGGAAACGCCTGCTGCTGGCGAACAAGGAAGCGCTGGTCATGAGCGGCAAGCTCCTGATGCAGGCTGCCGAAGCCTCGGGCGCAGTCATCTTGCCGCTCGACAGCGAGCACAACGCCATTTTCCAGAGTCTTCCCGCGACGTCGCAGGGCGTCACGACGCGAGGCGTCGAGAAAATACTGCTGACGGCGTCTGGTGGTCCGTTTCGCAATACAACGCTCGAAGCGCTCTCTGTTGTGACGCCGCAACAGGCCCTGGCTCACCCGAACTGGTCGATGGGACCAAAGATCTCGATCGATTCGGCAACGCTGATGAACAAGGGTCTGGAGGTGATCGAAGCCTGCCACCTGTTTGCGGTCGACGTCGACGATATAGAGGTCATCGTGCACCCGGAGAGCATCATTCACTCGATGGTGCGATACCACGACGGGTCGGTGGTTGCCCAGCTCGGCCGGCCGGACATGCGGACTCCGATCGCCCATGCGCTCGCCTGGCCCGACCGGATTGACTCGGGCGTCAAGCCGCTGGATTTTCTCGAATTGGCAGGCTTGCATTTTGAAAAACCCGATACGAATCGCTTCCCCTGCCTGGCGCTGGCGATCGACGCGCAGCGCACAGGTGGCTCGGCGCCGGTGGTTCTCAACGCCGCCAACGAGGTCGCTATCGATGCGTTTCTCGAAGGACGTGTCTCATTTCTGCAACTGTCCGAGCTCGTCGCGGACACGCTCTCAAGGTCAAAAATATCCCCGGCCGCCGATTTGCCCACTATCATTGCTGCTGACGCCGACGCCCGTCGGCTTGCCCGCGAACTACTGAAAGGTTCATGTTCGGCAACGTAGCGTTCAGCGCCCTCGCCTTCATTGTCGCACTCGGGTTTCTCGTAGCCATCCACGAGTTCGGGCACTTCTGGGTTGCTCGTCGCGTCGGCATCAAGGTACTGCGCTTCTCGGTCGGATTCGGCAAGCCGCTGTATTCGCGGAAGCTCGGTGCTGACGACACTGAATTCGTCGTGGCAGCGATTCCGCTCGGCGGCTATGTGAAGATGCTCGACGAACGCGAGGCACCGGTCCTGGCGGGTGAACGACATCGGGCGTTCAACGCGCAGCCGCTATGGGCGCGAAGTGCTGTCGTCATCGCCGGGCCTGTGGCGAATTTTTTCGTCGCCATCCTTGCTTACTGGGTGGTCCTGACGATGGGCATCAGCGGGATCGCACCGCTGGTCGGCCCACCGGTCCCGGGTTCCGCCGCCGCCGCCGCAGGCTTTGAATATGAAGACCGGATCAGATCCGTCGACGGTGTCCTGACAGAGACCTGGACGGATGCTCGCATCGCTTTGCTCGAATCCGCGCTCGATATCGAGGCGCCACTCGACATCAGCGTCGAGACCAGCGGCGGAGAGGTATTGACGCGCCGTCTCGCGGTAACCCAGGACAACATGCTGAAGGCTGACGGCGATGCGGTTGCAGGCCTTGGTTTCACAGCCTGGTGGCCCGAGGTCGATGCGATCGTCGGCGCTGTCAGCGAGGACAGTGCGGCCTCTCGCGCGGGGCTTGCAATCGGTGACCGGGTGCTGTCGGTCGACGACGCGCCGATTGCGAACTGGCGCGCCTTCGTCGAAGCCGTTCAGCCCGCTGCAGGCAAATCGCTTTCACTCGGTATCGAGCGGAACGGCCACGAGATCGAGGTTGCGATCACACCAGAGCCGGTGACGGTCGGCGCTCGGGAGATCGGGCGCATCGGCGTGTCCGAGACGCAGTCGGCTGCGCTGTCGTCGAAGGCCGACGTCACCGTTCGATACGGACCGTTCGAGGCTGTCGGCGGGGCCGTCGCGCGTACCTTCAACATGTCGCTGCTGACCTTGCGGATGCTGGGCAAGCTGCTTGTTGGACAAGCCTCGCTGGATAACATCAGCGGTCCCATCAGCATCGCCCAGGTGGCAGGGCAGACCGCGAGTGTCGGACTCGATCACTACATCAATTTCATTGCACTCATCAGCATCAGTCTCGGCGTGTTGAACCTCTTGCCGGTGCCGATCCTCGATGGTGGGCACTTGCTGTATTTTGCTGCCGAGGCCGTCCGCGGGCGCCCGCTTTCAGAGCGGGTTCAGTTGTGGGGACAACAGTTCGGAATAGTCGTGCTTGGTGGGCTGATGTTCCTGGCTTTCTACAACGACATCTGGCGCCTTGTGCAATGAAGCCCTGTGCAATGATGACTTGTGCAATGAAGACTTGTGCAATGAAGGGGACACGCGCCAACCGCCGGCAAGCCTCGTCGCTCTGGAGCGCCGTCCTGTGCGTGATGCTGCTCGTTGCCAGTGTCGGTATCACGCCGGTGTTTGCGCAGCAGATCGTCACGGCTGCCGGCCCGTTCACTGTCTCGGACATCGTCGTCGAGGGCAATGAACGGATCGATCTCGGCACCATACTGACCTATCTGCCGGCTCGCGCACGTGATCGCTTCGATCCCGCGACCGATGGCCCGCGCGCGGTCAGAGCCTTGTATGAAACCGGTCTCTTCGACGATGTTGGCGTGCTTAGGCGGGATCAAGATGTGCTGGTGGTAAGAGTCGTCGAACGGCCGGCGATCGGCAGCATCGAGATCGACGGCAACAAGAAGATTCCCACCGATGAACTCGAGTCGTCGTTGCAACGCGCCGATATCGCCCTCGGTCGCGTCTACAACCGCTCGATCCTCGAGAGCATCGAGCGGGAGCTGCGCCGGGTCTACTTCAGTGCCGGCAACTACGGTAGTCGCATCGATATCGATGTGCAGCCGCTCGAGCGCAACCGGGTAGCGCTCGCTATCGACATCATCGAGGGCGCTGTCGCGCGCATCGAACACATCAATATCGTCGGCAACAAGAGCTTTGCAGAGGAAACGTTGCTGGATCTGCTGCAATCAAGCGAAAAGACCATCAACCCCTTCAGTTCGGCTGACGAATATTCGCAGGTGAAGCTCTCCGCAGACATCGAGACCTTGCGGTCGTTCTATCAGGACCGCGGCTATATCCGTTTCGACGTCGACTCCACGCAAGTCTCGATCTCTCCTGACAAGCGCGACATCTTCATCGTCATCAACATTCGCGAAGGCGAACGCTACACCTTGCGCGAAACGACCTTGAGTGGATCCTTTGATTTGCCCGAGGAAGAACTCCGCGCACTTATCGACGTACGACCGGGCGACGTCTTTGCGCGGAAGGACATCGTCGAGAACAGCAACGCCTTGACCGACCGGCTTGGCCAGGACGGGTTTGCCTTTGCCGAGGTCGATGTACTGCCCGACATCGACGACGAATCGCGGGATGTCGGCCTGAATTTCGTCGTTCGGCCGGGCAAGCGGGTGTACGTCAGACGCATCACCTTCACAGGTCAGTACAAGACACGCGACGAGGTGCTTCGACGCGAGATGCGGCAACTCGAAGGCAGCCGCTTCTCGCCAGCGCTGGTCAACCGCTCTCGTATCCGCCTGCAACGGCTTCCGTTCATGCAGAGCGTGAGTATCCGCACACCGCGAGTGCCCGGATCCGAAGATCAGGTCGATCTCGAGGTCACCGTCGAGGAGGGGCCATCAGGTTCCTTCAGCGCCGGTGTGGGATACAGCTCCGACAACACCGCATCCCTCAATCTCGCCTTCAGCCAGGAGAACCTGTTCGGCTCGGGTGAAAGCCTGCAGTTCTCGCTGGACAGTTCCAGTTCAGCGCGACAGTTGTCGCTCTCCGTCCGCGATCCGTATTTCACGGATGACGGTATCAGCCGGACTGTGAGTGCTTTCATCAGGCAGCGAGACAACGATAGTTCCAGTCGATCGCGTTACGACGCGAGTTCACGCGGTGCAAGCTTGTCTTTCGGAGTCCCGCTCAGCGAGTTCTCGACCTTCCGGATCGGTGCCGGTTATGAACGCACGGAAATCGGCACGACAGCGGGCACGCCGGATGACATCAACGCCTTCGTCGATGAGAACGGCGACACCTACGACGTTTTCGATATCAGCACCGGGTTTTCCTACGACACTCGTAACCGGACCGTATTTGCGACCCGCGGCGCGCTCAACCGCTTGTCGCTCGAAGTATCTGTTCCGGGTAGTGACCTGACCTACTACAAGCTGGGCTACGGCCTCGAATATTTCATTCCGATCACCGATCGCTACACCTTCTCGACTACCTTGCGAGTAGACGCTGGGCGAGGTTTCGGTGACTTCGAGACGCTGCCGTTCTTCAAGCGCTATTTTGCAGGCGGTGTGCGCACTCTGCGTGGCTATCGAACCGGTTCGCTCGGACCGAAGGACTCGCTCGGCAATGCCAGCGGTGGAGATTTCCGGACACTCGGTACGGTCGAAATCGTGTTTCCGCCACCCTTTGTCGAGGAACCCGGGGCCACCAGATTCAGCCTTTTCACCGATTTCGGCAGTGTCTACCGCGAGTACGAGGACTTCGACATCGATGATTTCAGGGCGACCTACGGCGTCGCCTTCGTCTGGTTGTCGCCTGTCGGGCCATTGACATTCAGCCTTGCCTACCCCTATAACGAAAGGGCGGATGACAGGCTGCAGGACTTTCAGTTCACCATCGGGTCGATTTTCTGAATGTGTTCGTCGTGAACATGATCGAACCCCGTCCAGAGGCCAGCCGCCTTCGAGCCAGCCGCGTTGGAGCCAGCCAGTGAATGCACTGTCGAGGACCGTAGCGTTGCCCGTCGTTGCCAGAATCGTCGTTGCCAGACGTGTCGTTCTCTGGCTTGTGGTTCTGTGTACATCGCTTTTGTCGGTCGAGGGCAGGGCGCAATCGCTTCCTGACAGGGCGGGTGGCGGCAGTCGTATCGGTTTCGTGGACATTCCCTACCTTATCGATCGCGCGCCACAGGCTCTCGAGGCGGAAAAGCGGCTCGAGGCTGAATTTGCACCGCGCCAGGCCGAACTGGAAATGCAACGTGCCGAGCTTGCCCGTCTGGCGGCACGCCTTGGCGACCCAGAGTCGACAGACTCGGAAGACGAGCGTGAGATGCTCGATCGCGAGACGCGCGGGCTGGAGCGCAGGATCAAGCGCAGTGAGCAGGACTTTCGAGAAGAGCTGAACATCCAGAAGAACGACGAGTTCAAGAAGGTCCGTGTGCTCGTGCTCGAGTCGATCGCGAGTTTCGGCCAACAGCATGACTACGATCTGATCGTCAGCGACGGTGTGTTGTTTGCCAACGGTCGTATCGATGTCACCGAACGCATACTCGATTCGTTGTTGCGTGAGGATGCTCAACTGCGTTCGGCGAATTGAGTTCGCGCCGACTGACGCTCGCCGAGCTCGCCGAGACACTCGATTGCGATCTACGCGGTGACGGCTCCCTGAGCGTCGCGGGCCTTGCGCCTATCGAGAGCGCAGGCCCTGACGATCTTTCGTTTGTCGTCGATACCCGTTGGCAGTCCCGGCTTGGCGGCACCCGTGCCGGCGCTGTCATCGTGCCGGAGGCGCTAGTGGACGCGGCACCCGGAGCCTGCCTTGTCGCTGCTGACCCTTATGCAGCCTTTGCCTCGGCCTCCTGGCTGTTCGCGCCGGATGAGCAGCTTCAGGAAGGGGTCGACTCGAGTGCCCGGATCGACGCGACGGCAAGCATTGCCACGAGTGCGTCGATCGGCGTCGGCGTTGTCGTGGGTGCCGGAAGCGTCATCGGCAGGCAGTCGACGATCGAAGCAGGTTGCGTTATCGGTCGAAATTGCCGGATTGGTGCCGGCACGCGACTCTTTCCGCGCGTGGTCCTCGGTGATGATGTGACGATGGGCGAACGGTGCCGAGTGCAGAGCGGTGCCGTCATCGGCAGTGAGGGCTTCGGGTATGCCCGCGTGGCGGCCGGATGGCAGCCCATTCGGCAAAGTGGTGGTGTCGTTCTGGGCGATCGTGTGCATGTAGGCGCCAACAGCACAATTGATCGAGGTGCGATGGAATCCACCACGATTGCCGACGGCGTCATCCTCGACAATCAGATTCAGATTGCTCACAACGTCCGTATTGGCGAGAATACGGCGATAGCAGGTTGCACCGGTATTGCCGGCAGCGCGCGCATCGGTCGCGACTGCATGATCGGCGGAGCCTGTAACATCGTCGGGCACATCGACATCGCCGACGGTGTGATTCTCAATGCCGCATCGCTGGTCACACGGTCGATAGGAGAATCGGGTCGTTACGGATCGGGTACGCCGCTTCAACCCGTGCGTCAGTGGCGACGAAGTTTTGCGGCCTTTGGCCGGCTTGACGAACTTGTCCGCCGGGTTCGCCGGCTGGAAAGACGAACGGGAAACGAGGAATCCTGACTTGGAAGCGCTGGACGACATCCGCGAGATTCTCAAGTACCTGCCACATCGCTACCCGTTCCTGATGGTGGATCGCGTGTTGTCGTTCGAGCAGGGAAAGTCCCTGACGGCGATCAAGAACGTGACCTTCAACGAACCGATCTTCACCGGCCACTTTCCGCAGTCGCCGGTGTTTCCGGGTGTGCTCATCCTCGAAGCCCTCGCACAGACTTCGGCCTTGCTTGCCTTCAAGAGCATGGAGGGCTATCCGAGCGAGAAGACGCTCTACCTGCTCGTCGGGATCGACGCGGCGCGTTTCAAGCGTCAGGTCACACCGGGTGATCGCATGCTTTTCGAAGTCGAGGTTCTCAAGGAAAAGCGTGGCATCTGGAAATTCAATGCCAAGGCGAGTGTGGACGGTGCCATGGTCTGTTCAGCCGAGGTGATGATCGCTCGCAACGAGCTTTCCGATTGATTCATCCGACTGCCATCGTCGATCCGGAAGCCTCGCTGTCAGCCGACTGCAAGGTCGGTCCATACAGCGTCATCGGGCCGGATGTCACCATCGGTGAGGGTTGTACCATCGGGCCGCACGTGGTTCTCAAGGGACCGACCACGATCGGCCGTGGCAACCGCATCTTCCAGTTCGCGAGTGTCGGTGAAGATCCGCAAGATCTGAAATACGACGGCGAACCGACGGAATTGCGTATCGGTGACGACAACGTCATTCGCGAGTACGCCACCTTGAATCGTGGCACGGCTGGCGGCGGTGGAGTCACGACGATCGGCAATCGCAATCTCTTCATGGCCTACATCCATGTTGCCCATGACTGTGTCGTCGGCGATGACACAATCTTTGCCAACGGCGCTTCACTGGCGGGCCATGTCACGGTGGGTGATCATGCGATTCTTGCCGGATTTGCGTGTGTTCATCAGTTCTGTACCGTGGGTGAGCATGCTTTCATCGGGCTCAATTCGGTCGCGAATCGTGATGTTGCTCCCTTCACGTTGGCCGTCGGCAACTACGCCGAGGCGCGTGGTATCAACAAGAATGGTCTGCGCCGCCGTGGATTCTCGGAAGAGACGATCGCCGCCTTGCATCGCGCCTACATGCTCGTCGTGCATCGTCATGGCAGCCGTGAAGAAGCCATCACATCGCTTTCAGGCGACACGGCCGCGCACGCCGAGGTCGAGCGTTTCATCGGCTTCATTCTTGCGAGCGAGCGAGGCATCGTTCGCTAGGGACCGTGCGGTGGTAACCATGAGCAGCTTCCATTGAAGAGCAGACACCCTTGAAATCGCTCCGCGGCTCATCGCCTGCTGTTCTCCTCGTCCGGCTGGTGCTGGCAGCCTCGGTCGTCTTTGCAACCTACAACCCGTCCGGAACGTCCATCTACCACTGGGTCATGGAGAATCCGAACCCGACGGACGCCTGGGTCGTTCTCGGCGCCATCGTGGGCGTACTGCTCAATGTCGCCTTGCTGATCGCAGCATGGAAAGCGCTTGGCATGCTCGGTACGCTCATTGTTGTCGTGTTCTTTGCCGCGCTCACCTATCTGTCCTTGCAGGAAGGCTGGGTATCGACCGGGAGTGCAGAGTCTCTGCAATGGCTCGGACTGATTCTCTACAGCGTCTTCCTGGGAATCGGCATGTCCGGTGCCATCATCTGGCGACGGGCAACCGGTCAAGTCGTAACCGACGAAGCGCCGGATATCGATCGTTAGCGGTCAGCTCGTCATCGGTATCGACACCGGAACGTCCGGTGTCCGTGCCATCACGCTCGACGTAGGTCGTTGCATCGTTGCAATGCACGGCATCCGTTTAGCCGAGACCGGTAACGGTCCGCGCGTTCCTGATACCTGGTGGCAGGTACTCACCGAAGTGCTCGATCGACTGTTGAGCAGCGTCGATCGCGAGCGCGTCTTTGGCATGGCAGTCGATGGCACCTCGGGCAGCGTACTCGCGATCGATGAAGCGGGACGTCCGCTCGGCGACGCCCTGATGTACGGCCAGGCCGTCGAGAACGCGTCAATTCTCGCGCGAATCGGGATGCACATGCCCCGGCCGGTGGCGCGTCGAATACCGGTGGCCGTGTGCTCGCACAGTATTTCGATGCGGAGGCATTCCGTGACCCGTCCCGTGACGCGTCCCGTGACGCGTTCCGTGACGCGTTCCGTGAACAGTGAGGTCATCGCTCAGCTGTAAACCTCGGTTGATCGCTACTCGCCGTTCCTGTTCGAACAGTTCGGTGTGCTTCACGAAGGCCACGAAAGCTATGCGGGGATGTGTGACAGGCTCCGCGAGATGAAGTCCGCGGGCTGTCAATTGGGAGTCATTACCGACTCTGGCAAACGGGCCGATTTCGACATTGCCCGCCTTGAACGCTTCGGATTTGCCACAGAGCTGTTCTCTGTGGTGATGTCATCCGGGGAAGCGGCGCATGTCGAGATGCACATCGACGGTGGCGCGCGACTGGCCGGCGTTCTGCCGGGCGAGGTCCGCCTGTTGGTCGTCGGTCGGGGGCAGGACGAAGCCTTCGTTGCATCGCTTCCGGTGGAGGTGTCAGACAACGCCCGGGACTGCAACCTGGTGCTGATCAGCGGCAGCCGACCGGAGACGCAGACCCTCGACGACTGCCGTGAGCTCCTTGCGCCCGCAGCCAGACGCGATGTACCGGCAATCTGCACCAATCCTGATCGCTGTCTCCTGCTCGGTAACGGCGAGACGGGATTCGGGTCGGGCGTCGTCGCCGAGGCCTACGCATCGCTCGGTGGACCGGTGACATGGATCGGCAAGCCGCACGCTGCCATCTACCGCTACGCACTGGATGCCGCTGGCGGCATGGCCCTTGTTCACCCGCTACGGAGAACGGCCGCGCTGGGTGCTTGAACGGTAGCGGTGAGTTTTCGCCTGTCGATGTCCTGGATGTCGATGCCCTGGCCGTCGATGCATTGGCTGTCGATGCCCTGGCTGTCGATGCATTGGCTGATGCCGGATATTCATCACAGAGTTTCGAGTAATCTTGCAGACTGACGCCTGCATGCACGAATGTCTGCCGTCGATAGCTACGTGACACGAAACCGCGAGGCGCAGACCATGTCACTGTCAGCAAGTAACGCCGACGTCTTTCCAGATGCTACTGAACGAGGGTCGCACCGCGCAGGTCGCGATGCTGATGACGACGCGGGGTACTTCACACTTGAAGGTCGATGCGGCGTACTGGCCTATCATGCGCGAACGGTGATCATGTTGATCGGCGTTGTTCCTCTGACCTTCGTTGCAAGCCTGCTAGGCGGGTTTGGAGCAGTCTTGATCGCTGGCGTGGTCATTGCCGCGATGCTGTTCATGTTCTTTGCGTCGGTACAGCGCCTGCACGACCTGAACTTCAGCGCCTGGTTTCTTCTGGTGTTGCTCATTCCGATAGTCGGTGTGCTGTTCAGCCTCTACATGATGCTGATGCCCGGAAAACGCGATGACAACAACTTCGGTGACTGGCATGAGGCATCCGGTGTCGAAAAGCTACTCGGTTTCATCGGAATCGGAATCGTGGTGCTGGCAGTTATCGCCGGTGTACTCGGTGCGGGAAGTGCAGCTTGACGCAGTGCTCGTCGATTGCACGTAGACGCTCGCCTGATTGACCCTGTCGGGGGTGCGCCGCAGGCGAACCGGAACGGTAAGCCAGGACGGTAAGCCAGGACGGTAAGCCAGGACGGTAAGCCAGGACGGTAAAATGGCGCACACACTTCCCTGAAGCACCTTCGACATGACACGCCGCAAGAAGATCGCCCTTGGTGCCGACAGCGCCGGCAAGCCGTTGATGGATATTGTCGCCGCCTGGCTCGAGACGCGTGACGACGTCGAGATCGTCAACCTCAGCGAGCCCGACAGTGGCGACTCAGAGCTCTATGCCGAGATGACGGATCGCGTCGCGCGGCGCGTCGTCAGCGGAGAATTCGAACGCGGCATCCTGATGTGCGGAACCGGCCTGGGTGTGTGCATTTCAGCCAACAAGGTACCGGGTATACGAGCGGCGCTTGTCCACGATACCTATTCCGCAGAGCGCGCCTCGCTCAGCAACGACGCGCAGATCATCACCCTGGGTGCGCGGGTTGTCGGGCCGGAACTGGCGAAAGCCATCGTCGGCACCTGGTTGGCCGCCGAATTCGACCCGGCGAGTCACAGTGCGGCGAACGTGGCGGCTATCGATGCACTCGATGCAGGGAAGTGAGCCCGGCAACGTACAGCTCAGCCCGGCAGCGTCCGAAAGTCCATCGTGAAGGGCACATCGTGTTCGATCACATCCAGTATCGCTGCCGTCAGCGGCAATTTCCTCGCATCCAACCGCCTGTCACGGCAAGCCGACTGAAATCCCCTGGCAAGGGCGCGGCCGGTGTCCACGCCTTCCACGGTCACGCCTTGCATGGGCCCCGCCATCGTTGCCGACAGGGTCTTGCCCTCGCCGAGGTGGCGGCCGAGCAAGCTGTTGCGTCCACCGCCCACGGTCACGTGAAGGTCCCCCATGCCGGCGAGATCAAAGGCGGCCCCGGCGGCTTGTCCGAATGCATGACCGGGCCTATGACCTGGCTCATGACCTGGCTCGTTACCGGGTACATGATCGGGTGCAGCGGCATCGGTAACGCCCTCGCGCTGGCCGCGAGCTCTGGACGCTTCGCGTAGCCACTCGGCAAGCGTCGCGAGCTCGACTACGGCCTGGTTGAACAGTGCTGCCAGGGGGTTCTTGGCATGCTGATCACCCAGCGGGTGAGCAGTGAACATGGCGCTGACGCCAATGCACAGGAAGTTCTTCAGTGCGGCACAGGCTTCCACGCCGACGATATCGTTATCGAGTGTGATCCGGTAGTGATCGTTCTGGAAGTCGGCCCTCATTCGCTCGGCGTTGGCTCGATGCCGGGAAGCAAAGGTGACTCGCGTGGGATAGCCGAGTGCAAGCTCCCGAGCGATGCAGGGTCCGCCGATGCCGACGATCCCATTGGCGGTCGAACAGAGTTCAGCGGGAAGGGCATCTGCATAGGTTATCGGCGGCGCATCTCCCTCCGGGTCGGCGACGAGTCCCTTGGTCACCAGGGCGAGCGTGACAGGTACCGCCCCTGCGTTGGCGATGCGCTGTGTTGCCCAGCCGACCCCTGCGCTGCTGACACCGATGACGATGTTGTCAGCCTGGCGCAGCGCGTCGTCGTCTAGCTGGTCGTTCCTGAGGGCTTCAATTGTCGTGGGCAGGCTGACGTCCAGTGTCGGATGATGACGGTCTCGATTGACCGAGCCGATGATGTCGTCGTCGAGTGGCGAGCCAATCAACAGCACCTGATTGCCGCCCAGGCTCGCCGGGGGTACGGCGAGCGCGGATCCCATCACGCCCGCACCGAGAATGACGATGCGACTCATGACGGCACACGAGTCTCGGTTGTCGCGTCGAAGAGATGCAGCTTGGCCGGGTCGACACGCAAGCTGATCGGATCACCGCGTCTGACCCGTAGTCGACCGGGTGATACCGCTCGTATCGTGTTGTCGCCTGCCTTGACATGCACATGACTCTCGGCGCCGGTGCTCTCGACGAACTCGACAGTGCCGTCAAGGGCATGCTGAACCGGTTCGGCAGACGAGCCGACCATCACGTCGATATCCAGCGGTCGTATGCCAACTCTGACTCTCTGCCCGTCGCGTGCCTGACTGCCCGGTGGTAATGGCAGGACGCGATCACCCACCACGACCCCGCCGGGCGCAGCCGATCCCGAAGCATCGGCGGAACCGGCACCGGCCCCGAGGTCGACCACGCCGTCGACAAAGTTGATGGCCGGAGAGCCGATGAAATCGGCGACAAAGCAGTTTGCCGGCGCATCGTATACCGCTTCAGGTGAACCCATCTGTTCGATCTTGCCGGCACGCATGACGACGATGTCGTCCGCCATCGTCATCGCCTCGATCTGGTCGTGGGTAACGTAGATGGTAGTGGTGTCGAGCCGATCGTGGATACGCCGAATCTCGATACGCATCTGCGCTCGCAACTTGGCATCGAGATTCGACAAGGGTTCATCGAACAGAAAGACCTTGGGATGCCTGACCAGCGCTCGTCCCATCGCTACCCGTTGCCTCTGCCCACCAGAAAGCGCGCGCGGGTAGCGATCGAGGTAGTCGCCAAGGTCGAGTACGTCGGCTGCTTCCTTGACCTTGCGATCGATCTCGCTGGCCGACTCCTTGCGAACCTGGAGTGCAAAGGCGATGTTGTCGTAGACCTTCATCTGCGGATACAACGCGTAGGACTGGAAAACCATGGCGATGTCACGATCCCGCGGGTGAACGTCATTGATTCGCTGGCCCTCGAAGAGAATGTTTCCCTCGGTAACTTTCTCGAGACCAGCGGTCATTCGCAGCAGCGTCGTCTTGCCGCATCCGGAAGGGCCGAGCAGCACCACGAAGCGTCGTTCGTCAATGGCAAAGCTCACGTCTTCCATGACCTTGACGTGACCGTACTTCTTGCCGATGTTCTCGTAGTCGACTGCCGACATGGGGTAGGGATCCGATGTTGTGTTGTCAGGGCCTGTCAGGTAGGCAATCCAGTGACGAAACTCTCGAGACGGCCACTGTCGCCAGCCATGTCCAGCATGCCGAAGCGATCGCGAATCCAGCGCGCGTTGCTGACCGCTTCACGGTAGAAGTCCGCATCCAGACCCAGATCCCCTGCTGTGCGCTGACAGCCGGCGCCTTGCATGGCGGTATCCAGTTGCTTGAACGGCACCAGGGAGTCAGTCAGTTTCTCGCGCAGTATCGGCCACTCGTCGTCCAATTTCCGGTTAAGTCGCAGGGCGGTCGGTCCGTCGATCGCCTTGGCCCGGGTCTCTGCGATCATGGTCTCCACCGCAGCTGGGTCCATGTGCTCGCGCAGCCAGTCCTCGGGCAACGTCGTGGGTTCGAGTACTGGCGCTGTTTCATTCGACAGCATGTCGTTCTGCAACTGCGACATGGTTATCGTCGTGACCCCGACCTGCTCGCCGTGTGAGGAACGTGGATGTCGGTCGCCTGCAAACATGTCGATATAGTGCGAGATCATGTGTTCGTGCATGCTGCCGCTGTGCGTCGTATCGGTGAAGGTCGTGCCGAGACCCATGATCGCGGCAACGCGTGTCAGCATGGCCAGTGCCTCGAAGTCTCCGGTCAGCAGATCGGGGGATCGCCGCATCATCTCCGCTTCGTCTATCGCGAGCAGCGCATACGGCGTATCGACATAGTCGGTGTCGAACAGGAGGTGCGACAGCAACCAGTCGACCTGCGCCGTCGTTCGGCAGATGACGTCAGCGAATGCTGCCGAGATCAACCGGGGTGGACACTTGGCCAGCGTGTCGAGATCGAAGAACACGCCTTTGGCGGCGCGCGTGGTAATCGACTGCTTGAAGCCGTCGAAGGCGACCGATGCCGTCGACGTGGTGTAGGCATTCATCGGCGAAGTGGGAAATACCGAGTAGCGGCGATCATCGAGCCAACAGGCGTACTTCACGGTATCGCTGACCGTGCCCGAGCCAACCGCGATGAGCGCGTCACGGCCGCGCGTGCCGGCGCGCACCTCCTCGACTCCGTGATCGGAGCAGCTCGGTGTCTGCCACACGAACTCGCGAACATCGGCACCGTCTTTACGCAACGCATCGAAGATCCGCCTGCCCAGTGCTTCATGGGTGAACGGATCGGAGACCACGGTAAGCGATTGACCGGCATGCAGGGCCGAGACGAGTTCGGCTTCAGCGCCATCAAGTGTTTCGCGAATGACGATGTTATCGATCGGAATGCCGCAGCGCTTGCCGGTCGAGGGCTCGACCCATTCGCCACGGACCAGCTCGCCGACGACACCGCCATGGTCCTTCATGTGGTCGACTCCGTTTTCACAGGCGGTGCAGCCGGGAAGTCGGCTCGCTGCCGGGCTGCGAACTCGCCCATGCGGGTATTCAGACTGGCCGTTGCGGCATAGACGTCGCGATAGATCTCGATCAGCGATGCATAGGCTTCGCCGCGCACCGGATCCGGCTCGACCGGCGTCGTCGCGCCCGCCATGGCGGAGGCAGCGGCCGCAATGGATGTGAACCATCCAGCGCCTGCGGCAGCGGTCATGCCGGCCCCGAGAGCCGATGCCTCGACGGTTTCGCTCACGTGCAAGGGACGTCCGGTCGCGTCGGCAAGCATCTGGCGCCAGAGCGGGCTGTTCGCGCCACCACCGACGGCCACGAAGTGTTCGATGCGCTGACCGGCTGCGGCCTCCATGTCGTCGCTGCGCATGGCCTGGTCTATCGTGATCGACTCGATGATCGCGCGATAGATGTGCGCTTCGTTGTGGCTACCGCTTAGCCCGAGAATGACTCCGCGTGCCGATGAATCCCAATGTGGATCCATCGATCCCGAGAAATAGGGTTGCACCAACAAGCCGTCTGCACCGATGGGCAGGGCGAGGGCGGCCTTCTCGAGTCGCTCGAAGTGGCTCTTGTCTGCCTTGCCGTGTGCGACGAACTGCGTAACGAACCAGTCGATCAGAAAAGCTCCCGAGCGAAGGCAATTCTCGAGAATGTAACCTTCACCGTGAGCTGCGATTTCAGTGCGCCAGTAGCGGTCGTACTGGTATTCGGCCGACCACATGCCGGATACGATAGCGGTGCCAAGGTTGATGTAGGCGCGTTCGGGTCGGGTGCAGTCAGTGCCGAGACCGGCGCACTGTCCGTCACCACCTGCGGCAAAGAAGGGTGTGCCGGCAGGCAGGCCACAACGCGCTGCGACGTCGGGCAGCAGTTCGCCGAGTTGCGTGCCCGGTGGAAAAGTCTTCGGCAGTCGCGACTCTTCCAGCTCGAGAGCCTCGAGAATCGGCGCAGACCAACGCCTTTCCTGCATGTCGAAAATTCCCATCGGGTCGGCGCTGGTCCAGCCGGTGCGGAATTCGCCACCGCAGAAACGTTGCACCAGATACGCCTGTACGTCGACAAAGCAGGCCGTGTCGCGCCAGACATCGGGTTCATGCGCCTTGATCCAGGCGAACCGATAGAGACAGGGTATGACGTCGGGTACGCGGCCCGTGATGCGGTGAATGTTCTCTGCGCCGAAGGCATCGCTGAAGGTAGCGACCTCGTCGCGTGCGCGTTCATCGAGCCAGACCATGGCGGGCCGAAGGGCTCGTCCATCCTTGCCGATGCAGCCGAGCGTTTCGCGCTGGTTCGATATGGCAATGCCCTGTACACGGCCCGGAACCCGCGCACCGTCGATCTGTCGCGTGCAATCTGCCAGTGCCGTCAGCGCCGCCGTCCACCAGTCTTCCGGGTCCTGCTCATAGCGATCGAGGCCCGGGTTGGCAAGCGGGATGTCCGCGCGACCTTCGGCCACGATTCGCCCGCCGGCATCCCAGGCGATCGCCTTCGTGCTTTGCGTGGAACTGTCGAGTCCGATGACAAGGGCGTCAGTCACGATCAGGATTCTTGAGTTTTCGGTGTCACGATATCTTCCGGTGCAGTTTTTTCCGGTACCGGGCGCAGCGAACCGGCAGGTAGCCGGCTCGCCGCGCTGCACGTTGACACGACCGCCTGTTCACACCGCCCGCGAGTGAACGAGCGGACGATGCAAATCGCGATCGTGTCATGGCTCGACAGACTCAGCCGCCGACGATGTCGTCGACCTTGCCGGCGATCGCGTCGAGAACGGCCTTCGGTGAGTCGTAGTCGCCCGCGAAGTAGCGCCCGAGTTCGACCGGAATGGTGTCGTTTGAAAGCTCGGCCCACTCTGGCAGGTCTGGCTCGGAGCCCATGTGGTTGGCAATGGTCTCGCGCACGGCATCAAGGTGACGTGTGGTTCCGGCGATGCCGTTCTGTGCATTCGCCTTGACTCTTTCATCGTCATAGACGCTCGCGCGGGTCGGTCCGGTTCCACCACCGAGCGTGGTGATGAAGACCTGTGTGTCGAACGAGGTTGCCCACTGCGCGAACAGCCAGGCCGCGTCCTCGTTCTTCGAGTACTTCGAGACGGCCAGCGAACTTCCGCCCTGGTGGCCGACGCCCGGAATCTCGCCGAAGCCGGTTTCGGTGCGAAGGGGTACGGCCGGTGCCGGCGGTGGTGCCGCTTCCATGAGGCCCGATACCTTGGAGGCTTCCGGATCGTCCCACCACGGGAAGAACTCACCCCAACTCAGCGCTTGCCCGGCGATGCCTTGCAAGACCGACTGACCCTGGCCATCCCAGGTCCAGGTCGTGACACCTTCCGGCATGTTTTCCTTGAGCCGGTTCCAGTAGTCCATCGCGGCGAGGCCGGCGTCATCGTTGCCGCTGAACTTGCCGTCGGCACCGAAGATAGATCCGCCGTGAGACCAGAGCCAGCAGGTCCAGTCACACTCGAGACTGTAGTGACCTGACTTCATCTGGCCGGTGGTGCCGTAGATGTCAGGCCCTTTCGCTTCCTGAATGGCGACCGCATTGGCAAGGAACTGATCCATGTCGGCGGCGACCTCGAGGCCGAGCTCTTCATAGAGATCCTTCCTGTACATCTGGATGAAGATGGGTATGTCGTAGGGCACGCCCACCATGACGCCGTCGTACATGGAGATCCCGTCGACCAGTGCCGGCAGGAAGTCGTCCATGTTGTAGTTCGGCATGGCGAGATCAGTGCTCGCCGCGTATTTTTCGCGCGGGTCGATGACGTCGCCTGCAAAACTCGCCATCCAGCTCTGGTCGATGTAATACAAGTCGTAGGTGCCGAGACCCGACGCCACGTCCAGCGTCAACTTCTGCAGTACCTGTTCGAGCGGCAGGACCTCGATCTCGACCTTGATGCCGGTGGCCTCCTCGAAGAACGGCTTGAGTGAGGAGTTGATGGCGTTCGAGGGTGGCGTCGATTCGGTCGCGAGTCTGACCGTCTGGCCCGCAAACGGCTTGGCCGCTTCCTTCAGCCAGGCCATCATCTCGGGATCCATCTGGATATCCTGGGCGCGGGCTTCGGGGATGAAACCGCCGCGGCCGCCCGGCATTCGATTCATCAGTCCGAGCGCCCCGGCCCCCAGGCCGAGCTTGCCGGCGCTTCGCAGAAAGCTGCGTCGGTCCATCTGTCCCCGCACGAAGCGGTCGGTAATGGATGCCAGATGGCGTTTCCGGTCTCTGTGCTGAAACCTCATGCGTTGAACTCCTCCGTTGTCGGCACCGTGCTCGGGCCGTGTGGGTCGTCACGATCGAGGCGAAATGCTGCCTCGGCGCGTTTTTCCAGGGGAGACAAAAGGCTCACTGTTTCAGCGAACCGAGCGTCAGCCCTCGAACCAGATTCTTCTGTACCAGCAGAATGAAGATGAAGGCGGGGACCATGGCGCCGACGCCGAGAGCGGCCATCTTTCCCCAGGCCGTGCCGGTCGACGTCACGAACGTCGATGACACCACCGGTACGGTCTTCAATCCTGTCTGAGTCAAAGTCAGGACGAACAGGAATTCCGTCCAGCTGAAGATGAAGCAGAGCACCGCAGTTGCAGCAACGCCGCCAATCGCCATCGGCGCGACAATGCGCCGGAAGATGAGCCAGCGTGAAGCGCCGTCAATCAATGCAGCCTCATCGATCTCGACCGGTATGTCGTCGAAGAAACTCTTCAGTAGCAGAACGGCAAGCGGCAGGTTCATGAGCGCATGCACGATGATCACACCGGAATAGGTATCGAGCAGGCCGAACTGCTTGTAGATGAAGAACATCGGGATGGCGACGGCCACCGGCGGCATCATGCGCGTCGACAAGACCCAGAACACGAAGTGATGCTGGCCGTCGAAGCGCATGCGCGAGAGCGCATAGGCCGCGAAGGTTGCAATGGTGACGGCCAGTGCTGTCGAGAAGACGGCGATGATGATGCTGTCCCACAGTCGCGGCAGCATGTAGAAGTTGCCGCCGCCGGCGAGTGGACGTGAACTCGATGTACCGCCGAGCGAGATGCCGAACACTTCTTCGAAGGATTTGCCGCTGAAGGTAAAGTCGAAGATCAGCGGCGGCAGTTCGAAGATCTCGCGCTCGACCCGGAACGCGATGGTGAACCAGTACCAGATCGGAAAGGCGAAAATGGCAACGACAAGCCACGCCGCGAGTGCGCGAAGTACGCGATAGCCGTTGCTGTGGATAGTCTGGTTCTGCATGCCTTGTCCCGGCTACCAGCGCAGCTTCGTCAAATAGACGAAGACGTTGGCGACGATGAGAATCACGAACAACGAGAACAGGCTGATCGTCGCACCGTAGCCCCAGTTGATGAAGCTGAAGGTCTGCTGCCAGGCATACAGACTCAAGGTATAGGTCGATGTGCCCGGCCCGCCGGAGGTCATTACATAGACGTAGTCGAAGGTGCGGAAGAGATCGATGCCGCGAATCAGCACCGCAATGGCGATGACCTTGCTGAGCATCGGCAAGGTCAGTCGGCGGAAGATCTGCCATGCCGATGCACCGTCGATGACGGCGGATTCGAATGGCTCGGTGGGCATCGCGCGAAGCCCGGCGAGAAAGATCAGCACCATGAAGGGGGTCCACTGCCAGATGTCGGCGAGCATCACACCGGCAAGTGCGGTTGCCGGATTGCCGAGAATCGATTGGCCGCCGAGCAAGCCGATGCTTTTCAGGGCATAGGTGAAGACCCCGAACTGAGCATCCTCGAGCAGCAGAAACATCATGCCGGTGATGGCGGGAGGGATGACCAGCGTTAGCGTCAAAACGCCGCGCAGGAATCCGAATCCGGGGTCGTCCGAATCCAGCAACAAGGCGATGCCAAGGCCCAGAACGAGCTGAATGACGAGGCAGATCGCGGTATAGAGCAAGGTAGTGCCGAGGGCTCCCCACAGGCGCCCGTCGGCGAAAAGCTTCACCCAGTTGGCACCACCGACCCATTCGAGCGCCCGACGCTTCGGGACGAACTCGTGCATGCTCAACCAGATGTTGTAGAAGAAGGGGAAGACCGCAAAGACCACGAGCATGGCTATCAGCGGCAGCAGCCAGGGCAGGGCGTGATCGGAAAGCATCGCGCGCGGTGCCCTTATTGCCTGCGTGCGCAGGCTGGCGTCGTCGTTGCCGCGCGTCATTGGTCCCTGATGCGCTTCGCTTGCACCAGGCGATTTGGGGCTGTACTCATCATCACCACGAGATATCCCGGAACCTGATCGATGAGCCTGCCACAGCCATTGTCCTGTCGCAACACATTTGTTAGCATCGTATGACAGATGTGCGCAATGCAGCATCGACACCCTCCCGGGGGAACCTGCAGCTTGGACAGCGATTGGCCGGAGCAGCTCGCGGTGCGCGTGTCGCGCTGCTATTACGAACTCGGCATGACCCAGCAGGCCATCGCTGCCGAACTCGGCATGACGAGATCACGGGTAATCCGACTGCTTGCCGAATCCCGCCAGAACGGCCTTGTCACGATCAACATCCGCTCGCCGTTGCTCGAGAACATCGAGCTGGCCGAGCAGCTGGCCGAGCACTATTCGCTGACTCGATGCGAAGTCTGCCTGAGCCATGCCGAAGACGAGCAGATGCTGGCGCGCCAGATCAGTTCGGCTGCGTGTGACTTCGTCTCGCGGCAGCTCGAGGATGGTGTGACAATCGGCCTCGGCTGGGGAGTCACCTTGCAAGCGTTCGCGGAACGCCTGAAACCCTTGCCGCTAAAGAACGCGTCGGTCGTCGCTCTTCTCGGATCCCTCACCCGGCGTTCGTCGATGACGCGCTTCGAAGCGAGCACGGCACTGGCGGCGAAACTCGATGCCGAGTGCCTGTATCTGCCGGCACCGATCGTCTGCGGGTCCGTGGACAGTCGGCACGCGATCATGGCCCAGCCCTTGTTTCGCGAGATCCACCAGCGAGCGCTGCAGGCCGACCTGGCGCTGGTCAGTATCGGTGGACTCGACAGTTCGACGATTCGCGCGGTCGGTCTTGTCAATGACAGGGAAGTGGCCTCCGTTCGCAAGTGCGGGGCGATCGGCAACTTTCTCGGCTACTTCATCGATCGCGATGCGGCCATCGTGTCCCATCCACTCAACGACCGCATCATAGGCATCGATGGGCGCACCTTCCAGGGCATCCCCGAACGCATCATGATCTCGGCTGGCGCCAGTAAGGTCGAAGCCATGCAAGCAGTACTCTCGCAGGGCCTGTTGACCGGACTGGTCACCGATGACTCGACGGCTCGGGCACTGCTTGCGTATCAAACCTGACGGCCAAAGCGCTGTCATCAACCTTACTCCGAGGAAACACCCGACATGAAAGATCGAGCCGTCCGTCAGCAGATCATCGATCTGTGCCTTGAGATGAACGCCACAGGACTCAATCAGGGAACCTCCGGGAACATCAGCGCGCGCCAGGGAGCGTCCATGCTGATCACGCCGAGTGGCGTGCCGTATGGCGAGCTCGAGCCCGATGCCATCGTCAGCATGCAGATCGACAATGACGAGTATGCGTGGGAGGGAGATCTGAAGCCATCTTCCGAGTGGCATTTCCATCGCGCCATACTACAAGCCAAGCCCGAGCAAAATGCCATCGTCCATACACACTCGACCTTCGCGACCGTGCTGTCTATTGCGCGGCGAGATATTCCGGCGTGCCACTACATGATCGGGGCGTTCGGTGGTGCGACCGTGCGCTGTGCCGACTATGCGACCTTCGGTACTCCCGAACTATCGAGAAACGTTCTCGAGGCCATGCGCGAGCGATCAGCGTGTCTCCTGGCGAATCACGGCATGATTGCGTGCGGCAAGGATCTCGACAAGGCCATGTGGGCGGCGGTCGAACTCGAAACGCTGTCCAGGCAGTATTTCCATTCCTTGCAACTCGGTCAGCCGTTCATTCTCGATAACACAGAGATGGACAACGTGATCGAGAGGTTCAAGTCCTACGGCCCGGCGAGACCCGTCAGCAACTGATGGCAAGCGATCCGCTCGATATCGCGATCATCGGCGATCAGTTCATGCAATCCATGCGCTTCGAAGAAGCCCTGGTGGATGCCTGTGGTGCAGGCGTTCGCTGTCGTGGACACGATCTTTCCTGGCCCGACGAACCGATGACTCAGGGCAGCGTCGAGCTTGGCACCGAGGGTCTGTCCGAGCTGCAGGGTCATCCTGACGAGGTCGTTGCACATGTCGGCGTGGCGAGCGTGCTGGTCACGCACCTCGCGCCACTGTCGGCGTCGATGTTCGAGCGCATGCCCACGCTGCGATTCGTCGCTGTGTCGCGCGGCGGTCCGGTCAATATCGACATGCAGGCTGCTCGGGAACGGGGCGTCACGGTGGTCAACACGCCTGGGCGAAACGCGAGCGCCGTGGCCGAATTCACGATTGGTGCGATCATCGACGAAACCCGCAATATCAGTCGCGGACACGCCTCTCTCGCCCAGGGCGTGTGGCGAGGAGATCTCTATCGCGCCGATGTGCAGCGAGACGAACTGTCACGCATGACGATCGGACTGATCGGCTACGGCGAGATCGGCCGGCGTGTGACGACTTTGCTGCGTGCCTTCGGTAGCACGATCCTCGTGTCCGATCCTTACGTGGCCTTGTCGGACGTCGACAAGGAAGCCGGAGTCAGGCAGGTGCCGCTTGACGAATTGCTGTCGAGTTGCGACGTCGTCTCTCTGCACGCCCGGGTCACCGATGAAACCCGTCAGTTCATGAATGCCGAGGCCTTCGCGATGATGAAGCGCGGTGCCGTATTCATCAATACCGCGCGAGGACCCATGGTTGACTACAGCGCCTTGCACGACGCTTTGTGTTCAGGTCATCTGGGCGGGGCCATGCTCGAGACCTTTGCCGAAGAACCACCCCCGGGCGACTTGCCGCTGCTGCGTTTGCCAAATGTGACCCTCACGCCGCATATCGCCGGTGCCTCGTTGACGACAGTGCGTGTCGCTGCCGAGCGTATCGGGGAAGAGGTACGACGTTACCTGAATGGAGAGCCACCGCTTAATTCGTGTGCATAGGTCAGCGGGTGTGTGTTGATCAGTCGGAGTTCGCGAAGGTCAATTGGAGAGTACATAGGTCAGCCGAGGCTTGCGTAGATAAGTCGGAGTATGCATAGATCAGTCTGATTTGAAGATGACGGATGTCAGGCTAGCCTAAATAATACAAATATGTAACAGTAAGTATATGCAGTATTATATAGAGCTCGACGTTTTTCTCGCGCGGAGTATGCGACCCTTCGTTCACACGTTGAATGGAGTCATGCATGGATGCGCTGACCGTGGCACCGTCGTTCGCTGTTTGCTCGTTTCATGGCAACAGCACAGTCGCTCTCGACGGGTGTGTCGCTGAAGATCCAGCGAGCTACGAGGTTCCCCACCCTCCCGAAGAGACCAGTGCAACTTGCACCGACGACGTCATGGGGAAGATCCACGAGGGCAAGCGACTGCGTCTGGCGATGGCACTGTTGGATGGGCTGCAGCGTTCATCCGATGATCGCGCCAGCGAGGCCGCCTGGTTGCGGTCGCGCGTCGCTCGGGCGGCAGGCCAGGAGCCAGCAGGCGACGATCCTGACGCGCTGCGCCGTCGGTTGAAGTCGCTTGCCCGGACAACGGATCGCAACCTGGCCGAGCAGCTTCAGCTACTGGTCCGCTTCGATGAACAGAAACTCTATGAACAGGAAGGATGTCGAAGCATGCTCCTGTGGATGGATGTGCATCTGAAGCTGGGGCGCGTTGCTGCCTTCGAGAGACTGCGTGTCGGGCGAGCGTTGCTCGACCTGCCTTTGCTTGCTTCGTTGTTCATGCTCGGCGAGATCTCGTTCTCGCAATTGCGTGTGCTCACCCGACATGCAACCCCGGCAAACGAAGGAGAGTTCGCAGTCGCTGTGCTCGAACTCTCTGTCTCGCAGACGATCGACTATTGCCACCGCTTCCGGCACATGGCAGAGGAGGATGAAGACAGAGCTGATGCGGAGATGGCCGGGCAGGAAGAAGCGGATGCTCGGGCAGCACTTCGTGCGTACGAGCGACGTGCACTCTCCATTCGCGAAGTCGACATGCATACGACTCGCGTCACGCTTGAACTCCCCAATGATCTGGCAGCCGAGTTCCTCCGTTCGCTTGAACACGTGGAAGACTGGATTCGTGAAGGTGGCGAGGATGAAACGGGCGCCGAGACTGTGGCGAATGTGCAAGTGGAACAGCCTGAACAGCCAGCACAGTCCGCCCGAACTGCAACCATGCTCCGTGCCGATGCCGCCGTCCTGATGAGTCGCCGCTCGCTCGCGCATGCCGGAGAGGCGGTCGCGATGGCTGATCGCTATCGCGTGCAGGTTGACGTAGACGTCCAGCACCTGGGTGGTCAAGTTGCCGAATTCGGAAGTCTCGACAAGGGTGACACGACGCGACCGACGCAACGTCCTCAGCTGCGTGGACGTGGGCCAATCCCGCTTGCCATGGCACGGCGGCTTGCCGCGACCGCCGGTTTCACGCTGTTCGCGACCGATACTGATGGCGAGATCATCGGTACGCGGCAACACGCTGCGCCGTTCAGCAAGCGACAGCTTCGCGCACTTGATTCGCGAGACCGGTGTTGTCAGGTGCCAGGCTGCGGCGCTACCCGCCATTTACACGGACATCATGTCCTGCATCGTGCAAACGGTGGCGGCTCTGATCTCCGCAATGCCGCGCTGGTCTGTGGTTCGTGCCACCGTCTGCTACACGAAGGCGGATTCCGACTCGAACGCATCGGGCCGATGGGTGCAGTTCCCGGACCACTTTCTGCTGCGCTTGACGTTGACCCGTCGAGCCGAAAGCGTGCGCGGGCAAGGTTGGCGATCGTGCAGCGCTTTCGACTCTACGGGCCAGACGGTCGAGAACACGGCAGTCTCGGTGCCGCTCGGGAGGTTTCGAGAATGCGATCGGTTTTCTGCCGTCGTAGTACTGGCGAGTCTACTCGTGGAGACACGTCGTCACCGTCTGGCGTGGCTGCTATTGGAGAGCGCGCTGCAGCCCGGCCTCCACCGAGCCGAGCTTGACAAGAACTCCTGCGGTGGAAAATACTCCATGCGGTGAAAAATATTCCGTACCGAAGCTAGATGCCCCATCCGGTCCCGCACCCGCAAGATGCTGAGACCGAACTCGCGGCGCGCGCTGCGTGGCTGCATTACGCCGGTGGCCTGACCCAGAGCGCGGTCGCCGAGCGCCTCGGGCTGACGCCAACGCGAACACACAGGCTTATCTCGCGGGCAGTGCGAGACGGCCTGGTCCGCGTCTTCGTGGACTGTGACGTGGCCGAGTGCATGGCGCTGGAAGAGTCTCTGTGCGGACGATTCGGCCTGAGCCTGTGTTCGGTCATTCCGGACATCGGTGACGATCCGGAGTTGCCCCTGCTCGCGCTGAGTCAGGGTGGTAGCCGCTATCTCTTGCGAGTCATCGAGGGTGGTCAGCATGCGGTCGTCGGCGTGGGTCATGGGCGCACCCTGGCGGCGGTCGTCGACGCTCTGCCGCGCAACGCGGTCCGCTCGCAGAGCGGCTCCGCTGAGCCTGCCCGGTGGGTGTCCTTGCTGGGTGGGTTGACCCGGAAGTTCTCTGCCAATCCCTACGATGTGATCTTCCGTCTTGCCGAGAAATCAGAGGCAGAGGCGTTCTTCATGCCGGCACCGATGTACGCCGACTCGGTGGAGGACCGGGAAGTCATGCTCGGCCAGACCGGACTTGCGGAAATCATGCGGCACATCGGTACTGCAAGCCTGTGTGTACTCGGTGTCGGCGCGACAGAGGCGAGCTACACCTTGCATCTCGGAACCAAGGCAGATGGAACCGATGTGCAGACGGAACTGCGCGAGAGCGGTGCCGTGGCCGAACTGCTCGGGCAGTTCCTGGATGCGACTGGCGAGCTGGTCTCGACCCGCTGGGACGGTCGCATGATGGCCCCGACACTTGATACGCTGCAAGGGCGCGAAGTTGTTGCTGTCGCTGGGGGCTTGAACAAGGTGGCCGCCATCGCTGCTGCGTTGAGGAGTGGCTACCTCACCGGCTTGATCACCGATGAATCGAGTGCGCGTGCACTCGTCGAGACTGCACTCTGAACCGGCGCATGCATAGAGAACCGGTCGAGTTGCAGGGGCAGACTCGCGGCGGAAGCGCGCGGGCTGATCTATCGATTGGCGCGGGCGATATCGTTGCCTTGCTGGGCTCGTCCGGCTGTGGCAAGACATCGACCTTGCGCATGGTTGCCGGGTTCGAAGACATCACTCATGGTTCCATCAGCATTGCCGGGCGCGACGTGAGTCGCCTGGCACCGGCTGCTCGCGGTATTGCCATGGCCTTTGAAGGCTATTCGCTCTATCCCCCGATGACCGTTCGTGAAAATATCGGCTTCGCGCTGCAATCAGCACGCGTTGCGACGGAAGAAATAACTAGTCGGGTTGACGCCATGGCGAACATGCTGGCTATCGAGAGCATTCTGGATCGCTATCCATCGTCGATATCCGGCGGGCAGCAGCAGCGGGCGGGTCTGGCACGGGCATTGATTCGCGAGGCCGATCTGCACCTGCTCGACGAGCCGATGGGCCAGCTCGAGCCGCAGTTGCGGGCCTTGCTCAGAGGCCGCATCAAGCACTACCTGAAGGAGCGCGGCAGCACCGCCATTCTCGTGACTCATGACCAGACAGAGGCCAATGCACTAGCCGACAGGATCGCTGTCATGGAGAACGGTATCCTTCAGCAGTACGGCACGCCAGGTGAATTGCGGGACCGTCCAGCCAACTTGTTCATGGGAACGTTTGTTGGTGAACCGCCGATGAATGTGCTCACGGCGATGCCCGTCATCGAAGGCGAACGCGTGCGGCTCCTGCTTGACGGCGACGTCACTCTGGACTATCCGCTCGGTGACTTCAGTGTGGCGATCAGGGACATCCTGGCAAGCTCGTCGTCGATCGCTATCGGCATCCGGCCGCATGCGGTGCGCACGGGAGCAAGCGGAACGGGGGCGTGTATCGTGGTCAATCAGTGGCTCGGTGATCAGTCGCACCTGGCTGTCGAATTTGCCGGAACGACGGTTGTCGCCGTGGCTCACGAGCGCGTACCGGGCACGCGCGGCGACACGGTTCATATCGCGTTCTCGCCGGATGACCTGCACTGGTTCGACGCCGAGAATGGCCGCGCCCTTGCCCACGGTCGAGAGACAGCCGATCCCGCCGGCGGCCTCATCGCTGACCCCGCAAATGGCCCCACGGGTGGCAGGACGTGAGCCGCTCCGAGGTATTGATCGGTATCGATGCCGGGACGTCGGTGATCAAGGCGGTCGCCTTCACGGCGGACGGCGAGGCGCTCGGTCAATGCAGCCGGCAAAATCACTACAACACGCTCGACAACGGCGGTGTCGAGCAGGGCATGCAGCGCACTTTCGACGATACCGTCGCCGTTCTCGAGGAGTTGATCAGCGCGATTCCGGAACTTGCTGAGCGCGTCGTCGGGCTTGCGGTGACCGGGCAGGGCGATGGCACCTGGCTTGCGGATGCTCGCGGGCAACCGCTTCACGACGGCTGGTTGTGGCTCGACGGACGCAGCGGCGCAGAAGCCGCCTATCTCGAGCAGCTACCCGGTTACGATGAGGTCTATGCGCGTACCGGCACGGGCGTGAACGTGTGTCAGATGCGTACCCACCTCACGTGGATGAAGCGCCACGCCAAAGATCTCCTGAAAAGCTCGGCGACGGCGTTTCATTGCAAGGACTGGCTCTATTTCGGCCTGACCGGCGAGCGTGCCACTGACCCGAGCGAGGGTGTCTTAGGATTCGGCTCGTATCAGACGCGCGACTATGACGATGTCGTGATCGATGCGCTTGAACTCGCCGACGTTCGTGAGTTGCTCCCGCCGATTGTAGATGGCATGAAGACGTCAGCACCTCTGATTGAATCCATCGCGGCACGGACCGGTTTGCCTGCGGGTTTGCCCGTGACGCTGGGCTACGTCGATGTCATCTGTAGTGCGCTCGGGGGTGGGCTCTACAGTGGCGACGGCGTGCCGGGCTTGAGTATTGTCGGTTCGACCGGCATGCACATGCGGCTCGTTCGACAGGCCAGCGACGTCGTGCTCAATGCGGAACGCACGGGTTACACCCTGTGCTTCCCGGGAGATAGCCATGCTCAGATGCAGTCGAACATGGCAGCGACGCTGAACATAGACTGGTTGCTCGACACCATCATCGATGCGAACCGTTTTGCCGGCTTCGACACGAGCCGGACCGAGCTTCTGGCACGACTCGATGCGCTGGTCGCCACCGCGGAGCCAGGCCGGCTTCTCTACCACCCCTATGCGTCGCGCGCAGGAGAGCGCGGTCCCTTCATCGATCCGACGGCACGCGCCAGCTTGATCGGCCTTGACGGTTCGAGTGGTCTCGCCGAGGTCTCGCGCGCCGTATTCGAGGGTTTGGCGCTTGCGGCGCGCGATTGCTTCGATGCCATGGGAGAGCGGCCGGCGGAAGTCCGCTTGAGTGGTGGAGCCGCACGCTCACCCGTTTTGCGTTCGATCATCGCCGCGGCCTTGGGCAGGCCGGTCAGAGTGGTCGAGCGCGATGAGGCGGGTGCCGCCGGTGCGTGCATGATGGCGGCGACGGCGCTGGGACTCCATGAAAGTCTCGATACCTGCGTCGAGGAATGGGTCGATGCATATCTGGGCGAAGCACAACCACCCGATCCGGAACTCGCGGGGCAATTCGATACGCTGATGCCGATCTATCGTCAGGCGCGGCAGTCACTCGGGCCGGTCTGGGAGACGCTGGCCGCTGTTCGCCATGAAGCGGACGGGCAGCACCTCTCGGAGTCGAGTCGGTGAGCGGCCAGGATGTCCTGGTCGGTATCGACGCAGGCACGTCGATGATCAAGGCGGTTGCCTTTGCCATCGACGGTCGGATGCTCGCAAGTCGCAGTCGCCAGAATCACTACGTCACACGAGCGGATGGTGCTGTCGAGCAGGACATGGAGCGGACTCTGAACGACACGGTCGCGGTTCTGGCCGAGCTTGTATCGTCAGAGCCTGACATCGCCGCGCGCATAGTCGGTCTGGCCGTGACCGGGCAGGGCGATGGCACCTGGCTGGCCGATGCCGATGGCAATCCGGTGCAGGATGCCTGGCTCTGGCTGGACAGTCGCAGTGCCGACGAGGCTAGGCGGATCGCATCGTCCGCTGCGTTCGATCATGTCTACGAACGAACCGGGACCGGCATCACGGCCTGCCAGATGAGTGCCCAGATGTCCTGGATGCAGAAGCATGATAGGTCGTGTCTGTCGGCTGCAGCGACGGCCTTTCACTGCAAGGACTGGCTCTACTACAGACTCACGGGTGATCGTGCAGCCGATCCGAGCGAAGCGGTATTCACGTTCGGCTCCTATGCGACCCGCGACTATGACGAGAGCGTCATCGATGCGCTGGGTCTCGGCAGCCAGCGCCACCTTCTTCCGCCCATCATCGATGGCATGAAAGTGAGCGGTGCGCTCGGTACAACGGTTGCACGACGTATCGGCCTGCCCGCGGGCCTGCCCGTGACGCTCGGCTATATCGACGTGGTCTGCAGCGCACTCGGCGTCGGTCTGTACGGTGCCGATCAAGACGTGGGCGTCAGCATCCTGGGCTCGACCGGCATTCACCTGCGGCGTGTGAGCGAGGCTGCTGACATCGTGCTGAATGCGTCACGCAGTGGCTTCACGATATGCATTCCGGACGGCGGTCTGGTGCAGGTGCAATCGAACATGGCAGCGACACTCAACATCGACTGGCTGCTCGATCTGGTCGACGATGCCACGCGATTCGCCGGACATGCAGCCGATCGGGATACACTGTTGTCGCGTCTCGATGCCGATGTCGCTGTGGCTCCGGCGGGCAGGGTGATCTATCATCCGTATCTGTCGAGTGCCGGTGAGCGTGGGCCGTTCATCGACGCATCCGCGCGCGCGAGTTTCGTCGGTCTCGACTCGACGTGCGACTTCTCGACGCTCGCGAGAGGCGTCTATGAAGGGCTTGCCTGGGCTGCGCGTGATTGTTTCGATGCAATGGGCAGGCGCCCCGCGGAGATCAGGCTGAGCGGTGGAGCTGCACGATCGACAACCTTGAGTTCCATCATCGCGTCAGTGCTCGGTAGCACGGTGCGCAGTATCGATCGGGCTGAATCGGGTGCCGCCGGTGCCTGCATGATCGCGGCCTGCGGGCAGGGTATCCATGCCTCACTCGAGATCTGCTCGCGGGAATGGGTCGATACGCGGCTGGGTGAGCCCATCGAACCCGATACCGCGCTGAATTCCCTGTACGAGAAACTCGCGCCCGCATACCCGCTGACGCGTGAGTTGTTCACACCGATCTGGCATGCGCTCGCGCAACGGAGGCACCGTGGAGAGTCCACGTCATGAGCAAGTGTGAAAGCGTTCACGATCAGGCTGAGGGCGCAGTAGCTGAAGAGCCGGAAGCTTACGGACCCGTTGTCGATGTCGTTGTCATCGGTGGCGGAATAAATGGCACAGGGGTAGCACGCGATGCCGTCGGCCGCGGGCTGTCGGTCGTCATGCTCGAGAAAGACGATATCGGCGAAGGGACGTCATCGCGATCCGGCAAGTACATTCACGGTGGCTTGCGCTATCTCGAGTACTACGAATTCCGGCTTGTACGTGAGGCATTGATCGAGCGCGAAGTCGTTCTCGGCATTGCGCCCCATCTAGCCTGGCCATTGCCGCTGGTGCTGCCGCACAGTGCCGAACAGCGACCACGCTGGCTCATTCGGCTCGGCCTGTTTCTCTACGATCACCTCGGCGGTCGCAAGAAGCTGCCGGCGACCCGCTCCATCGACCTGCGAACCGCGCCGGAGGGTGGGCCCGTCGAAGCGGCCTTCGAACACGCGTTCAGCTACTATGATGTCTGGGTTGACGATGCAAGGCTGACCCTTCTCAACGCGCTGGATGCTGCGGAACGGGGCGCCGTGGTACTGCCGCGAACGCGCTTCGAGTCCGCTCGGCGAGTCGACGACGGTAGTTGCTGGGAGGTGACCTGGCGAGACAGGGAAACCGACGAGACCACCACTCGGCGGGCGCGCTCGCTGGTCAACGCGGCAGGCCCCTGGGTCGAGAAGGTGATAGCGAACGTCAGCGGAGCCGGTTCGGCCAAGCGTGTTCGCCTGGTCAAGGGTAGCCACATCATCATGAAACGGTGGTGGCAGGGTGAACACGGCTATGTGCTGCAGCACTCGGACAAGCGGCTGATCTTCGTCAACCCCTTGTTCGACGATCTGGCCTTGGTCGGCACCACCGACATTCCCTATGAAGGCCGTTCGGAAGACGTCGCGATTGAGCCGGGCGAGATCGACTACCTGCTTGGCATTCTGAATCGCTATTTCAAGCAGTCGCTGACGCCTGCCGATGTTGTCGACACCTATTCGGGTGTGCGCCCGCTGTTCGACGACGACAGTAGCAAGAACGCATCGGCTGTCACCCGCGACTACACGTTCGAGCTCGATTCCGGAGATGACGAATCTGGCGCCACAGCGCATGCCCCGCTACTCTCGGCCTTTGGCGGCAAGCTGACGACCTACCGGAAACTCGCCGAGCACGGTCTCGACAGGTTGCAAGGTCACTTTCCGGAGATGGGGGAAGCCTGGACGGGAACCGAGCCGCTGCCCGGTGGCGACATGCCGAACGCTGATTTCGAGGCATGGTACGCGGCGTTCCGGGCGCGACATGCGTGGTTGCCTGCGCCTTTGGCACGACACTATGCGCGGTGTTACGGCACCAGAGCCGATCGTCTTCTCGACGGCGCTGCATCAACTGCCGATCTGGGGCAGTTTTTTGGCGGCATTCTCTATGAACGCGAAGCGCGTTGGTCGATGGCACACGAGTGGGCACGCACGGCCGACGATATCCTGTGGCGACGAACCAAGCACCGCCTGTTCATGAGTGCGGCCGAGCGTGAAGCCTTCGGACGCTGGCTCGATGGTCTCAACGTTCGGGCAACAACGAGCCAATGAGTCGGGCGACGCGTTGTGAAGCACCTCCGGGCCCCATCGCCTCACGAACGTCATCGAACTGAAGGCGCATGACATCCGCACGATCACGGTCAGTCAGCAGGCAGTGCAATTCTTCACTCAGCACCTCGGGCGTCGCCGCCCTCTGAAGATATTCCGGGGCGATTCGATGCCCGGCAACGATGTTGACGAGACCGATGTCCGGTATCCGGATCATGCGATTCATGATGGCGTAGTTGAGCGGCGCGATGATGTAGATGATGACCATCGGTGTGCCGATCAGAGCCGTCTCGAGGGTCGCTGTCCCTGATGAGGTGAGCACCGCGTCCGCCGCACGGATAGCATTGCAGGCCTGCCCCTCGATCAGGGTGATCGGCAATGCCGAACCCGTCAGCAGGGCGTCGATCGGTGCTCGCGAAAGCGTGGGCGCCAGGGGCAGCACGAAGTGCAGGTCGGGATGTCGTGATACGAGCAGTCGCGCACTGTCGAGCATCACCGGGAGCTGCCGACGAATCTCGCCGTTGCGGCTGCCGGGCAGGAGTGTCACCAGTGGCCCTGCTTCGGCCAGGCCAAGGTGCAAGCGGGCTTCTTCCTTCGTGTAGGGCGAACGCGCATCATCGACCAGGGGGTGACCGACATGGGTGACGGGCACGCCGGCCTGCTCGTAGACCTCGACCTCGAAGGGAAACAACACGGCCATGTGCGCGACGAGCGAGGCGATGCGCTCGACTCGCCCGGCACGCCACGCCCAGACTTGTGGGCTGATGTAGAAGAGAACGGGAATATCGAGATCACGCGCGGTCTCGGCGAGCTTCAGGTTGAAGTCCGGGTAGTCGACGATGATCAGGAGATCGGGGCGTCGATCGCGCATCGTGTCGCGAAGCAAGCGCAGGCGCTTGAGAAATCGCGGATAATTGATCAGCACATCGACAATGCCGATGACCGCCAGGTCACGGCAATCGACGATCAGTTCGGTGCCGCTCGCGGCGAGCGCTCCTGCCCCCATGCCGAAGGCATTGAACGGAACGCCCGACTCGCGAAGTTCATCGAGCGCGTGCGCTGCATGCGCGTCCCCCGAGGCTTCGCCCGCACTGATCATGATGCTGTGCACAGCGGCGCCCGGCGTGCGCGTTGCCGATCTGCTCAGCCGATCCGGTCAGTCGACAACGCCGCGCACGACCCCGGCAATACGGTCGATGGTCGCGTCCGGAAGCTCCGGGTAGACCGGCAGGGAAAAACAGCGTTTGCTGTAGTCCTCTGCCACCGGGCACGACATGTTGCGCGTGAGGTGGGCTTCGATAGCCTCCTGGCGGTGCAAGGGAATGGGGTAGTAGATTGCCGACGCGATATTCTCGTCCTTGAGCGCCGCCATGGCGGCATCCCTTTTTTCGCTGAGGAGGGTGTACTGATGAAACACCGGTGTGACTTCGCTGTGCCCATCGGGTGCAGCGAGTGGCGGAAGCTGCAAGGGCAGGTCGGCAAAATGCTCGTTGTAACGGGTCGCGACGCGCAGTCTTTCACTGTTGAAACGATCGATGTGCGGCAGCTTCTGCCGCAGGATGGCGGCCTGCATCTCGTCGAGACGGCTGTTGTAGCCGATCACGCTGTGGTGATAGCGAACGGCGCTGCCGTGCGTCCGCAGCACTTTAAGCTTGCCCGCAAGCTGGTCATCGTTGGTTGCGACCATGCCGCCATCGCCAAAGGCGCCGAGGTTCTTGCTGGGGAAGAAACTGAAACAGCCGATGTTGCCGATCGAACCGGTCTGCCGACCGTCGACGAGAGCGCCGAAGCTTTGTGCGGAATCCTCGATGATGGCGAGATCGTGCTCATCGGCCAGCGCCATGATGGGCTTCATGTCGCTCGGCATGCCGAAGAGATGTACCGGCACGATCGCGCGCGTCTTCGGGGTGATGGCCGCGGCGATGGCGGTGGTATCCAGGTTGTAGGTCACCGGATCGATGTCGACGAAGACCGGGGTTGCACCGACATAGGCGATCGCTTCTGCGGTAGCGATGAACGTGAATGGAGTCGTGATGATTTCGTCGCCGGGGCCCAAGCCGAGTGCCAGCATGGCCAGGTGCAACGCATCGGTCCCGTTCGCACAACCGATCGCATGGGCGACGCCCAGATAGTCGGCTGCCTCCTTCTCGAAGGCAACGACGTTCTCGCCCATGATGAAGTGCGTCTTTTCGAGCACATCGGCGATGCTCTGGTCGATGGAATCCTTCAGGGACAGGTACTGCTCGCGCAGATCGACCATGGGGATCGGGGCGTGTGCGGACATGCGCGTCGATTCAGGTGGTGGAATGCGGATTCTACCCTGCCGGTGGCACTCCCTACACCGATTTCCGGCGTCGCCGATGTAGCAGCGGGGCCAGGGTGATCAACCACGGCAGGCCGCTTCCACCTCCACCGCCGCCACTGCCGCCACTGCCGCCACCACTGCTTGTTGCCGAGCTTTCCTGGCCGGCGGACGAAGCCAGGGTGTTTTCGCTCGGTTCGCTGTTGCCAGCTTCTTGCGGCATGGACCGTGATTCCGGCACGGCATCGCCATCTTGCTGAGGATCACCGACGGGTGCAGCCGCGCTGAGTATCGGCGCCGGAATCGGCTCTGCCTCGTCCGGAAACGCATCGTCGTTGATGCTGTTGTTCGAGGCATTGGAATCGAGCGTACGGGAGTTAAGCCGGAAGGCTGCTGTCTCGCTCCGGGTAGAACCGCTGGCAGCCACAACGGTAAATCTGGTACTTGCCTGTTCGTTCAACAACCCGCGCTGACAGCTCAACTCATTGTCATAAGCCAGACATTCCCAGCCACTTTCCGCGCTGACCGCCACCCATTCTACGCCCACGTCGCCGAGTATCCTGAGCTCCAGCGTGTTAGCGCCCTGGTCACCCTGATTAACGATCGATATATCGAATTCGACGCCTTGATCGGACTCGACGCTGTTGACGGTGAGTGCCAGGTCGGTCTGGTACATGGCATCGAGGGAGGTGATGTCGTCGGCGCTCAGGCCGGAGCGTTGACCGATGTTCTGATCAGGTGGTGGAATGATGGTGCGCTGGCCGTTCTTCGAAAAGAAGTTCTCGCCGTAGTGCATGATCGAACCGTAGTCGTACTCTCCGTACCTTTCGGCGCCGGCATCATAGATTTCGAAATTGAAGGACTTGCTCTCGATGATGTTGTCCCATTCGATGTCGACGTAGTTGTCTCGATCGGCGCGGGTGTGTTCATGAAAGAGCCCGATGGCATGGGCGATCTCATGGATGATGCTGCCGACCGAACAGCTATCCGCGATCCATAGCGACTGGGCATCTTCCTGTGACTGGCGTCCGACGTAAGAGGCACAACCACTGCTCGGTTCGAACAGGATGTAGTCGGTGTAGTCGGCTGCCGCAGGTTGATCGCTTGGCACCAGCGTAAGCCTTGTCTGCGCGTTCAGCTTGTCGATCGCCTTGCCGATGTTCTCTGCCTGGATTTCGGTGATGGCAGGGTGGAAGGCGTATGGCACGATTCCGTCCGGCCAACGATCGAGAAGATTTTCCTGTCCAAGGCCGCGTCGCTGAATCCTCGGCGGCAGGCGGCCCCAGGCGTCTACGCGCCCGAGAACCATGTCGCCCTCGGCTATGGCGTAGCCTTGGATGACTTCGTAGCGTAGCCCGCCAGCGTAGCCGATGGTGCCTTCGTACTCACCGGCATCGTCATTCAGCATGACGGAGCCGGGCGGGAGGCGAAAACGCTCCTCGCTGGCCCGTGCATCGGAAGTGGCCACGAGCATCAGGCCTATGCCGAGAGCGAATGTGATGGTCCGCGTAGCAGTCGTGGGTATCGACAGGGCAGCAACACTTGCTATCTTCCTGGCGCGCCTTGCCGACCGACGGACTTGCGTGAATTCGGACATGGACAGCTCGCTTTTTATTATTGTTTTATCGTCACCACCTTGTGTCGCGGTGCAATAAAAGTAGCGGTCTGTCGGGTACCTGCGTTGACGTACGTTCTTGTCGTTTGTGAGGTGATTCGGACGAGATCAGAGACGCACGCCCGTTCCGGTGTCGAAAAGGTGCACCAGTGCAGGATCGATGGTGAGCGAGATCTCGCTTCCGATCGGTGCCCGAAATTCCTTGTCGGCCTTGGCCGAGACCAGCCCGGCGCCGGCACTGACCGTGATCATGGTGGCGTCACCGAGAAGTTCAACGCTGTAGACCGGCGCGCGGATACCGACGTTTCCATGGCTTGTCGCTTCGGTGTCGATGCCGGCGTCTTCGGCACGGTAGCCGAGTGTGACGGCACCTGCATGATTCGATATTATGCCTTCGATGCGCATGTTCGTTGCCGTGAACACGCCGCCGTCAATGCTGCCCTCGACGAGATTCATGGCGGGCGAGCCGATGAAGCTTGCGACGAAAAGGTTGGCAGGCTCGTTGTAGACATCTTCGGGTGTGCCGACTTGCATGATTTCGCCAGCGTTCATGACGACAACGCGATCGGCGAGCGTCATCGCTTCGATCTGATCGTGCGTGACATAGATCGTGGTAACCGCCAGCTTGTGTTGCAGGTTCTTCAACTGCGCGCGCATGGTCACGCGGAGCTTCGCATCGAGGTTCGACAGCGGTTCATCCATCAGGAAGACCGTCGGCTCCCTGACGATTGCCCTGGCAAGCGCGACCCGCTGGCGTTGGCCTCCAGAGAGTTCCTTCGGCTTGCGTTGCAACAGGGGCTCGAGTTCGACCATCTCGGCCGCGCGTTGCACGCGTGTGTCGTGCTCGCTGGCGGGAACTTTGCGAATCTTCAGCGGAAAGCGGATGTTCTCGTACACCGTCATGTTCGGGTACAGACCATAGTTCTGGAAGACCATCGCGACGTCGCGATCTTTTGGATCAAGGTCGTTGACGGTACGTTCGCCGATGCGAATGGTGCCCTCGGTGGGAAATTCGAGGCCTGCGACCATCCGCATGGTGGTGGTCTTGCCACAACCTGACGGCCCCAGCAATACCAGAAATTCACGGTCGCCGATTGCAAGATCGAAGTCGCGAACGCCGTAGACGTCGCCCCAACGCTTGTTAATATTCGACAGTACGACTTCGGCCATGGTGTCGGTTGATCTGATCTGTTGTGTGATGATGGTGACATGAGAGATGGACACTGGCAAACAACTCCGCGATGCATGAGTCGATAACGGACCGGCGACCCGTGTGGCAGACGCCGGTCGTCGTCATCCTGGCTGGCTGCCTCATCGCGGCGATCGGCTTCGGCGCTCGCTCGGCACTCGGACTGTTTCTGGAACCCATGACGGTCTCTCGTGGCTGGTCGCGCGAGACCTTCGGGCTTGCGCTCGCCCTGCAGAATCTTTTCTGGGGAATCGGCCTGCCTGTTGCGGGCATGCTCGCCGACCGCCTTGGCGCTGCCCGCGTCATCATTGCCGGCGCTATCGTCTATGCCATTGGCCTGTGGGGCATGAGTGTTGTCGTCACGCCTGGCCTGCTGTACCTGTTTGCCGGTGCAATGGCAGGTGTCGGTATAGCCTTCTCGGCGTTCTCGCTGGCGCTCGCGGCGATGGTGCGGGTGGTCGAGCCCGATCGTCGTTCACTTGTTCTCGGGCTCGGCACGGCCGCTGGCTCGTTCGGACAAGTTGTCTTCTCGCCGTTGAGTCAGGGGCTGATCGAGGCGTCGGGGTGGTCGGCAGCCTTGGTCGCGCTCGCCTTGTTCGTTCTCGGCATGATTCCACTTGCACTGCTGCTGCCCAAGGGCCGACCGGATGACGGCAGGGTCGGGGTGGAACAGAGACTTGTCGACGCGCTTCGAGAGGCTCTGTCGCACCGCGGCTACGTGCTCCTGACCACGGGCTTCTTCGTCTGCGGTTTCCATGTGGCATTCATCACGGTGCATTTTCCGGCCTATGTCCGGGATCTCGGACTTGATCCGAAGCTCGGCGCCTGGGCGCTGTCCTTGATCGGCCTTTGCAACATCGGTGGTTCGTTGCTGGCGGGGGTCGTCGGCCAGCGGTTCAGCATGAAGCTCAGCCTCTCGGCGATTTATACGGCGCGTGCCGTTGTCATAATCGCGCTACTGCTGTTGCCGAAGTCGCCGTTCGTCATCCTTGCTTTCGCAAGCGTCATGGGTCTTCTCTGGCTATCGACCGTGCCCCTGACGACCGGCATCATTGCGCAAGTGTTCGGTGTGCGGTACATGGCCACGTTGTTCGGGGTGGTGTTCCTGAGCCATCAACTCGGCAGTTTCATCGGGGTCTGGCTCGGCGGCGTGCTGTACGAGCAGACCGGTAGCTACGATGGAATGTGGTGGGCGGGTGTCGCGCTTGGATTGCTGGCTGCCTGCCTGCACTTGCCGATCGACGAAAAGCCCCTGGCGCGATTAAGACCAGCGGTTTGACCCAGGGTGCGCAGCGGGCGCGTGCCACTTCGGTTTGTCACTCATGTTTACACCGCATGCTGCGTCAGGTTATGTTCCTGTCGGACGAGGTTCGGGACCATGCGTCGCGTGGACTGGATGTCGCACTGTCGATACACGGCAGGCCAGAAGCTCAACCAGGGAAAAGATGCGCATGCTTGGAAGACTTATCGGCTACTCAGCCATGTTGTTCCTTCTGCTTTCCAGCAGTGCATTTGCCCAGGAAGCCGCGATGACGGTCGACGAGCGCATCAGCGCTGCGGTCGGGCCGTTCGTCAATCCCATCGTCAGTATCATCTTCTTCTCGGTGCCGGTATTCGGGACCGATTTCCCACTGATCGTCGGTTGGCTGGTAGTCGCGGCCACGGTATTCACGCTGTATTTCGGCTTCATCCAGTTTCGTGGATTCGCCCACTCGGTCAGTATCGTCAAGGGCGATTACCTCGATCCGAACGATGCCGGTGAGGTCACGCCGTTCCAGGCACTGACGACAGCGCTTTCCGGAACGGTCGGGCTAGGCAACATTGCCGGCGTCGGCGTGGCGGTATACCTCGGTGGGCCAGGCGCAACCTTCTGGATGATCCTCGCCGGCCTGCTCGGCATGGCATCGAAATTTACCGAATGCATTCTCGGTGTCCACTACCGGAACGAGTATCCGGATGGAACGGTCTCCGGTGGTCCGATGTACTACCTCTCCAAGGGACTCGGTGAGCAGAATCGGGCCGCACTGGGCAAATTCCTCGCGGTCTTCTTCTCGATCTGTTGCATCGGCGGTGCGTTGGGTGGCGGCAACATGTTCCAGGCCAACCAGTCCTTTGCGCAGATGGCGGGCATCTTTCCGGCGATGCAGGACAGCGGCTGGATCTTCGGACTGATCATGGCGGTACTGGTCGGTGTGGTCATCATCGGTGGAATCAAGTCGATTGCAAAGGTGACCGAGAAGGTGGTACCCAGCATGGCTGCGATCTATGTCGGCGCGGCCCTGATCATCATCCTGATGAACTACGACCAGATCGGCGCAGCGTTCAACGCGATCATCACCGGGGCCTTCGCACCGACGGCCGTGGCCGGTGGCGTCATCGGCGCCCTGATCCAGGGGTTCAAGCGAGCCGCGTTCTCGAACGAAGCCGGTATCGGTTCGGCATCGATCGCCCACTCTGCGGTGCAGACGAAGCACCCGGCAACCGAAGGCTATGTCGCGCTTCTGGAACCGTTCATCGACACGGTAGTCATCTGCACGATGACATCGCTGGTGATCATCATCACCGGAGTCTGGCAGCCGGACAGCGGCGTGAGCGGGATCGCGCTGACCTCGGCAGCGTTTTCGACCGATCTGCCGTTCTTCCGCTACGTGCTGGCAGTTGCCGCCATCCTCTTCGCTTTCTCGACGATGCTCTCGTGGTCCTACTACGGCATGAAGGCGTGGACGTACCTGTTCGGTGAAGGCAAGGTCAAGGAACTCATATTCAAGTTCATCTTCCTGGTCTTCATCGTCATCGGTGCGTCGATGAGCCTCGGTCCGGTCATCGACTTCTCTGACGCGATGATCTTCGCCATGTCCATCGGCAACATCATCGGCTTGTACTTCCTCATGCCGAAGGTCAAGGAACTGCTGAAGGACTACACCGAGAAGCGTCGCAGTGGCGAGATTCGCAAGATCGGGCTCAAGTAATACCCGGGCAGTGTGGTGTACCTGTCGTCACATCCGGGAATTTCCCCTGCTCACGACGTGAAACTTCCTGATACCGTGCGCCGCTCTATGCACACTTATAAGGAAGTTAATGAAGAACTTGACATGGATGGCAGGTTGTATGTTCCTGCTCGCCGCCTGTGGCGGCGGCTCGGGTGGGAATTCGTCACCCGGGGTTGTGTCTGACGAGGCGCCTGATGACGGGACTGTCGGTGGCGAAACCGTCGAAGGGGCGATCACCGGGCGGGTCCTGACCGCACTCGACGATGCTCCCTTGGCAGACGCGGAGATCACTCTGCTCGACACGGCGGGCGCTACTCTCGCGTCGACACGCAGCGGCGTCGACGGGAATTACCGCTTCGATGGCCTGTCGACCAGCGACGTCTTCCAGATCTTGATTGCGTTCGAGAGCTATCTTTCGGAAACCTACTCCGGGGTGCAGTTCGCAAGCGTCGGTGCGGGCGATACGGTCTCTGTGGAACCCGTTCGCCTGATCAGCGACGACAACGCGGGCGACGGCAGCCTGACGGGCACGATCACCGGCGCCGTGGACGGTCTGGCCCTTGGTGGCCTGACGCTGGAATTCATCCGCGGAATCAACAACCGGGACGGTGAACTCGTGGCGACGACGACCACCGATGACGACGGCAGCTACACGGTGTCGAATCTCCCTTACGGCAACTACACCTGCATCATTGTCGGTGTAGGGCTGGAGACCACCTACACGACCGTCTACGTGGTGGGCGGCACCGAACGAGGGGACCAGAACGGCACGATCTCACCTTCCGTGACGGCAGGCGAAACGCGCATCGTCCTGACCTGGGGAGAATCGCCAAGCGATCTCGACAGTCATCTCACCGGGCCGGGACTCGACGGCGCTGCGCCGTTCCATGTCTTTTATCGTCAAAAGGTAGCGCCCGGCATCAATCTCGATGTTGATGACACTTCCTCGTTCGGACCCGAGACCGTGACGATCGCCGATTCCCGACCGGGTGTGTTGCGCTACACCGTCAATCGATTCTCGCTTGGTGCGCCGGGCGCCTTGTCAGCTTCGGATGCGAAGGTGCAGGTTATCCGTTCGAGCGGTATCGTTGCCGAGTTCTTCGTGCCACAGGGCGAGGGCAACATCTGGTCGGTATTCGATATCGTGGACGGCACGATACAACCACTGGGAGTCGTCTCTGAACGAACGTCGGTGGATGACTACTTCGCTCCCGAAACGCGTATCGACGAGCGCCGAGCCCATGCAAGCCCGCTGCTCGAGAAGAAGGGTACCCCGTAGACAAAATCCTGCAGGGCACGCGTTGGATCGCACCGATCTTGCTGATCGGTGCGATCTGCCTCGTTGTCGAATGGCCGCTGGTGTTGGCAAGTCTCCTTCAGGCCGAGATTGTCTGGATGCTGGCGGCACTTGCCTGCGTACAAGTGCAGGTCGTGCTGTCGGCAGAGCGTTGGCGGCTGACCGCACTGCGACTCGGATGCCACCTTTCCAGGACTCACGCCGTCGGCGAGTACTACCTGGCGACGCTTCTCAACCAGCTCTTGCCCGGCGGTGTCGCCGGGGATCTGTTGCGCGTTGCCAGGAACGGTAGACGTACGGGTTCTGCCTCGTCTGCGCGTTCCGTTGCCAGCATGCCGAGAATGGCTCAAAGCGTGGTGGTGGAGCGCCTGGCGGGACAGCTCGCCCTGTTCATTGTCCTCATTTTCGGTATGGCCGCATGGCCACTGCTGAGTGACGAAGCGGTACCACGAGCAGGCTGGCTTGCGGTGTTCGCATTGTGTGGGCTAGCCCTTGTGGTCGTGGTGACTGTACGATTGATCGCGTACCGGGCAAGCGGCAGGGTGCGCGCCGCGATCGAGCAGTTCGGTCCGGATCTTCGGCGGTGCTGGTTCGAGGATCGGGCCTGGCGGCGGCAGGTGCCGTTGGGTCTCCTCATCAGCTTGAGCTACGTCGCGGTCTTTCTGATCGTCGGTCGCGCCATCGGCGAAACACTGCCGCCGGCAGCCTGGCTGCTGATCGTTCCACTGACGTTGTTCGGCATGTTGCTGCCTGTCGGCATCGGTGGTTGGGGCGTACGCGAAGCGGTTGCTGCCGTGCTCTGGCCATTGGCCGGGCTGTCGGCTGAAGCCGGTGTCGCAACCGGAATTCTCTACGGTATCGTCTCGCTGGTCGGCAGCTTGCCGGGCGCGTTCCGGTTGTTACCGCGCGTCGGGTTGCGCATGAGTCGCACGAAGTCGTCAACGTCGAGGGGGCGGTGAAAGAAGAAACCCTGAAACAGATGGCAGCCGAAACTCTGGAGCGCGACAAGCTCCTCCCCGGTCTCTACGCCTTCCGCAATGACCGCCAGTTTCAGTACCTTGCCGAGGGACAGAAGCGAGCGGCAGATTGCCCGATTGTCAGTGCTCGAATCCAGTTGGCGAACGAATTCCCGATCTATCTTCAACTTGTCGAACGGCAGCGCGCGCTGGTGTGAAAGGCTCGCATGACCGGTACCGAAGTCATCGATTGAAAGGCTGATGCCGAGAACGCGCAGCGCAACCATGGTCATGCGTGCTAGATCGACGTCGCTGGCGGCTGATGTTTCCGTCAATTCGATTTCCAGACTACCCGGCAGTATTCCGTACCGGTCGACCAGCTCGCCGATGCACTCGGGGAGGTCGGGGTCAATGAACTGACGTGCAGACAGGTTTACCGCTATGGACGGTACGTGCAGGCCGCTGTCTTGCCAGATACGCATCTGCCGACAGACTTCGGCCAGCGTCCAGAGCCCTATCCGGGTGATGAGAGAATGTGTCGCGGCGAGCGCGATGAAGCGACCCGGCAACAGCAATCCGTGTACCGGGTGCTGCCAGCACAACAGCGCCTCCGCACAGACGATACGGCCACTCTCGGTATCGACCACGGGTTGATACTGCAATCGGAGTTCGTCTCGATCGATGGCGTGCTGGAGGTCCTGATCATCAGCGTGCGCAACAACCCGGCGCGGTTACCCAGTCCGGTAACAGGGTCCCGGTGCTCGAATTCCTCGAGCATGCCATCGAGTCGAAACAGCGTCTGCATCGTGTCTGCCATCAGCTGCCCGACGGTATCGCCGTAGCGGGTCGGCAGCGTGGGCAGCACACCACCTTCGGCATAGGCTCTGAGGCCGGCAGCGGTCAGCTCGACGGGGGCGAGAAGCTTGCCGAGGCGACGTCGGACTCCGTTGCCAGAGTCAATCCCGACGGGCCGTGCACGATGGCACTGAAGCAGACTTGATGCCAGAAAGTGGCTGGTTTCGGAGGTTCGGTTCCCGTGGCTGGCTGGCTGACCGGGGTGAGCTCCCCGAATCAGCCACGCAGCAGGCTTCAGCCCTTGTGGTGGGACTCCTGCAGGCCATAGACAGGTGTGTCGAGCCCCTCCATCCGCGCCTTGATCTGCAGTGACAGGAATTGTGAATAGTGACGTGACTGGTGCAGATTTCCTCCGTGGAACCACAGGTGTGGTTGCGCCGTGGGTTTCCACATGTTGCGTTGTTCACCTTCCCAGGGGCCCGGGTCCTTTGGTGTGTCGGAACCGAGACCCCAGACCTTGCCGACCTTGTCGGCAACGTCCTGACTTATGAGGTCGGCCGCCCAGCCGTTCATCGAGCCATAGCCGGTGGCATAGATGACGAGGTCGGCAGGCAGGGCCTTGCCGTTTTCGAGCACGACCGAATCAGCAGTCAGTTCCTTGATGCCTGACCCGCTCTCGAGCTTGATGCTGCCGTCGATGATCAGATCGCAGGCACCGACATCGATGTAGTAGCCGGAACCGCGGCGCAGATACTTCATGAAGAGACCCGAGCCGTCAGATCCCCAGTCGAGCAGAAAACCGGCCTTCTCGAGCGCTGCATAGAATTCCTTGTCGCGCTCCTTCATTTGCTCGTAGAGCGGAATCTGGAATTCGTGGAGAATGCGGTACGGCAACGAGGCAAAGACCAGGTCAGCCTTCTCCGTGGTCATGCCGCCGGCGACGGCTTCCTCGGAATAGAGCGCACTGAGCCCGAATTCCATGAGTGTTTCGGAGCGTACGATGTGCGTTGTCGAGCGCTGCACCATGGTGACGTCGGCGCCGCCCTCCCAGAGCGCCGCACAGATATCGTGCGCGGAATTGTTCGAGCCGATCACCACGACTTGTTTGTCTCGGTACTGATCGGGCCCCGGGTGCTCGGATGAGTGTTGCTGCTCACCGGTGAACACATCCTGTCCCTTGAAGGTCGGTACGTTCTTCTTGCCGGACATGCCCGTGGCGAGAACCAGCTGCGTGGGCTGCAAGGTGATCTCCTCGCCGTCACGATCGACTACAACCGTCCAGACTTCCTTCTTTTCGTCGTACTGAGCCGACTTGACCTCGCTCGAGGTCCAGTAGTTGAGCTCCATGACCCGTGTGTACATCTCCAGCCAGTCGCCGATCTTGTCCTTCGGGGCGAAGACGGGCCAGTTTTCCGGAAACTTGAGATAGGGCAGGTGGTCGTACCAGACCGGGTCATGGAGGCAGAGTGACTTGTAGCGATTCCGCCAGCTGTCCCCCGGACGCTCGTTCTTCTCGACGATGATGGTCGGTACGCCGAGCTGCCGTAGCCGTGCGCCCATGGCAATGCCACCCTGACCCCCGCCAACGATCAGGCAATAGGGCTGCGTGTTGTAGCCGAGTTCCGCGGCTTCCTGTTCACGCCGTTCCAGCCAGGTCTTGCGACCTTGCTCCTGGCCATGCTGGGCGCCCATGGGTCGTGATACCCCGGCGGGTTCCTCGAACCCCTTCAGCTCCTTCAAGGTCGTCAACAGGGTCCAGATACGGCCGTCCTTGAGACGCAGATGCCCGTAGCCCCGTCCGGTTTCGGTCTCGAATTCGATCCAGGCCTCTACCAGTCCGTCGCCACCCGTTACCGCCTCGTTCGGGTCGATCCGGAAACCACCGGGTGCGATGGCAGACAACTGATTGGTCAAGAGGTCGCGGACGCCCTCCTGACCTTCGACGGTCTTGAGGTTCCAGGTGAACGCGACCAGATCGCGCCAGAAGCAGTCGGCTCGAAACAGTTCGACGGCGGCATCGATATCGCCTTTCTCCAGCGCAGCGGTCAACGTCGACAACGTCTCCGTCGCCAGTGTCTCGTGGGTCTTGTCCAGCATGTTCGTGCGTCTCCCGGGTCGATGAAAATGGCTTTGAATCGGGTTGACTCTCAATCGCCATGGCAATGCCGTCAACGGGCCATCGGGACCATGCAGGTCGGCTACTCAGGCGAGCGGCTTGATGATGTCCGGCGCGTCGTGATGCGGATTGTTGATGGCACGTCCGATCGGGTGCGCGCCCATCTCGTCCGCCGGAAAGGGCCGCATGACATCGCGCACCGCGTCGACACTGCCCTCGAGCCAGAGGCGAGCGGATGGCGCATCGAGTATCAGCGGCATGCGGTGACGGCTGGCACCGGCATTGTGAATCTCACGCATCAGCGGATTGGCTTCGAGTGTCACGATCGTGCACGACAGCACCTCCTCGCCGTCTGCGCACCAGGACCGCTCCCACAATCCGCCCAACAGGAAAAAGGATTCGTTGAGTGGATGTATGTGCCATGGCAGCCGGGTGCGCTCGCCGGCATCCTGCCATTCATAGAAGCCGGTGGCCGGGAGCACGCAGCGTTGTCCACGGTGCCAGGCGTTGCGAAACGAATTGAGCTTGTGGAGAGTCTCGGCGCGCGCATTCGCCGTGCTGTATTTCGGAACGATGCCCTTCGCCCAGAGGGGTACGAGCGGCCACAGCGCGTCTTCGCCGATGAGTCGTTCATCCTGCTGTCGGAAGAGTGGAATTCGCGTCATGCGGCGCGGTGCCTTGCGAGTCGAAGTGGCCGGCAGGGGGGGCTCCGACGGTGCAATGTTGTAGCGTGGTTCGAATGCTGCGCGCTGATCGAGAATCTGCAGCAGATCGAACATGTCGAACAGCGCACGGGGGTCGGTCGTGATATTGAAGCGCCCACACATTCAGGGTCAGCCCGTTCGCCTTCCGCCCGTTCGCGAATTTGCGCTATCGGCGCTCATTCGATCGTGTCCGCTCTGCCAGTGCGAAGACCATCGGCCGAACGCGCACGGACCGTGGTTGCCGAGGCTGACCCACCACCCGCCTGGTAGCGTGTGAAACTGCTGCCATCAACGGAGTATTCGAGCGGCAGACCCGGAATCTCGCTGTTCATGTCGAAGCTGCCACCTGTGGTCGTCGCGCCGGGGACAGGAATGCGGTAGGCGACACCGGCTGCGTCAAGCTTGGCGAGTTCCTTCTGACCGAGGGCTGCGGCGAACAGCGCGTAGTCACTTGCCAGAGCTGCCTTGTCGACGAGGTTCGTGCTGCCGGAATAGGTGGTACCGGCTACATAGTCTCGCTCCCAGCTGGCACGATGCCAGGCGCGCTCGGCAAGCGCGAGCAACCGTGGATAGACTTGCGAATCGAACTGCTCGGGAGTTCGCACCAGCTCCGACCAGAGGTGGCCTTGCATGCCGATGTAACCCGGATTGCTGCCGGTGCCGGTAGCTGACCAGGCGCGGCCACTTCGGTTCAACGAGGTTTCTGCATTCTGCGGCAGGTTGTCGGGCGCAAAGGTGAACAGCTTGGCGACATCGGTGTAACGGGTCGCCCAGTACTGACCGCGCTCGGCCGGATCCACTTCCTGCGGAAAGTCGAAGTACAGGAAATTGGGCGTCGACAGGACCGTCTCGAAACCGCGTCGGGCATAGTCGGCACCGCCGTCGATCGCCTCGATACCCTCGTTGTTGCTGCCGCTGGTGATACTCCGCCAGTAGGTCACGCCAGCGCCTGTGGTCGACAGGGAGTCGGCCTGAACGTCAGCGACTATTTCATGCCAGGCATACATGCGCTGAATGCCTGCATTGGCAACGATCGCCGAGACGCGACTGACGAAGTGCGCTTCGAGATCGTCGCGAGAATCGATTCCGGCGGTGGCATCGATGTAGGCCTCGCATACCGGCGAGCCTTCCCAGGGGTAGTCCCAGCGATCGAAGTCCTTGGTCGGGTAACCGTTGCCAAGCTGCACGTTGTTGGCTTCATCGCCACCCATGTGCCAGACATCCAGGGTCGCGCCTGCATCCGAATACATGGCGCGCGTCTCGTCGACAACCGTCTGGATGAAGTTGAAGGTGCCCGGCATGCAGGGGTTGAGAATGCCGTCGTCGTAGTGCTGGATGGTGACGTAGCGAGAGGTATCGTCCGGATCGTCGATACGCACGTTCGGGTCGGTCGGGGTGCCGAGTCTCGCCGCCCTGGCGCGCATGGCGACCACAGCGGCTCTTGAGTGTCCTGGCATGTCGAACTCGGGAACGATCCGGATGTGGCGTGCCGTTGCGTACCTCAATAAATCGACGAACTCGGCCCGGCTCAGGAAGCCGCTTCCCGAATTGTTGCTGGCAGGTCCGGAGCCGAGCTGTGGCATCAGACCGTCGGCTTCACTGATATTGCCGTTCGCATCGACAGCGAAGGCTCGCCGTGCGCCGATTGACGTCAACTCGGGCAGCGACGGAATCTCCAGACGCCAGCCTTCGTCGTCAGCCAGGTGCAGATGCAGACGATTCAACTTGTAGGCGGCCATCTGGTCGAGCAGACGGCGGAGGGTTTCGGCGGACTGGAAGTTTCTTGCTATATCGACGTGCATGCCGCGATACGGATAGCGCGGGCCGTCGCTGATGCTTGCCAGCGGGATCGTGTCGACGCCGATCTGCACGAGACCGAGGAGCGATTGCGCACCCTGGAACAGTGCCGTCTCGTCGGCGCCGACGACAGTGATGCCGGCGGCGGTGACGTCGAGTGTGTAAGTCGACTCGGCCAGCGAAGCGTCTACCGTGGCAGACAAGGGAACACCTGCGGAGGTACTCATCAGGGTGGCCTGTCGGCTGCGGAGCGCCTCGATCGAGGCCGTGCTCAGCGCGGCACCCGCGAACGAGAAGCCGCCCGATATGTCGAGTGATCCGGCCCCCGTGGTTACCGCGCGGGGTGCCGGAATGATGCGACTCTGCACGGTACGCGCGTCGAGGTCCGCCGCTGCAGCGGCGAGCGATGCGTTTCTGGCATGGCGAACGCCCGGTGAGGCGATCGTGATGGGTTCGCCATTGAAGGCCTGTCGATTGTCGCCGCTGATGGGGACAGAGTAGGCTAATTCGTTGCTGATGCTGTCGGTATTGGCGATCGTGACCGGCGCTTCTCCATCCCGCACCAGCCAGTAGCGCGGTAGAAAGTCGCTCTGCATCAGATGCGAGAACTCGGTGAACAGCTTGATCGACTTGACGCTGCCGTCAAAACCCGTGAAGCCGGCTGACGGTTCGAGGAAATTCAGGTCACCATTGACGAGCGATACGCTGAATTCGTTACTGTCGACGCGCAGTATCCGCCGCAGACTGTGGAAGTAGATCTTCCAGTTGCCGTCGTTCAATTGTCCGTTGGCGTCCTTGATGTGAACATTCGTGACGCTGCAGGAATTGTATTCGGCATTCAACGACGCACAGTTCTCACCGCTTTGTTCACCGTGGTTTTCGGTGACCTCGTAGACGATGGCCAGCGGTTCCGCCATGGCCTCTGCGCGGGCGCGCCCGACAGGCGAAACGAGGCTGGCTGTCGTCGTGTCGACCGGATTGACCGGCAGGCGAGTGCCTGTGCGAATCAGGTCGGCGCCTTCGAGATTCGCGTCCCCACCACCGATAGCGCCGTCGGTGGTGCCTGTCGTCGCGCCTGCAGAGGCGCCCGTCGTCGCACCTGTGCCGGCCGTCGTCGCGCCACTGGCACCGCCTGCCGTCGCGCCGCCGCCGGTAGCGCCGGTATCGGTCGCGCCGGCAGCACTGGTGCCGTTGCCGTCGTCGTTGTCTGCACCGTTGCCCGAGCTGCTTCCCGAGCCGCTCGAGCCGCTCGAGCCGCTACAGGCAGCGACGAACAGGCAGGCCAGACAGGCGAGAAGGGTGCGGCCGCTTCCGTGCCGAAATGCAATGCTCATGCGTGTAGGTGTTTCCAGTCTCATGCTGTCATTATGACGTGAGCCCGGCCTCTTTACCGAGCAATCGACGACACCCTTGCATGCCGGTCAATCCCGCTGCCGTTCGCGCACCGACGCCAGGCGACTTCGTCAGGCTCATCCTTACCGCCGCAATCTGGGGCTCATCCTTCCTGTGCATTGCAGTGGCGCTCGAGGACTTCGCGCCGGTGGCGATCGCTGGCTATCGCGTCGCCCTGGCCGCGCTCGCGGTTATCCTCCTCTGCGCTGCAAAAGGGTTGCGCGCGACACTCGATCGCCACACGGTTTTCATGTTCTTCGCCATTGGCCTGCTGAACGGCGCAGCACCTTTCACCTTGATCGGTTGGGGTCAGTTGAGCGTCGACAGTTCGACCACGGCGGTCCTGATCGCGGCGTCTCCGTTCGCAACGCTTCTTTTCTCGCACTTCATGACACGCGATGATCGCTTCACCTGGTCAAAGCTTGCCGGGCTGTTGACCGGATTTGCCGGAGTCCTGGTGCTGCTCTATCGTGGTCTGATCGACGGTGGTGGAAGTCTTCCCGGCATGTTCGCGATTGCGCTTGCGGCGATCTGCTACGCCCTCTCCGCGCTGTTGATCCGGCGCGTCCGCAATGTGCCGAGCCTGGTGATCGTCGCGGGCCAGTTGCTGGCAAGTACCCTGTTGCTGATGCCTTTCGTGATCTGGTGGCATCCGCCCTGGTCGATCGAGGCAACACCACGTTCACTCGCCGCAGTGGTCTTTCTGGCTCTTGGGCCGACGGCCATTGCCTACACCTTGCGAACCGGAATCGTGCGTACCAACGGAGCGGTCTTCATGTCGGCCGCGGGCTACCTGATTCCGGTTTTCGCCATGTTCTGGGCATGGCTCTTCCTGGACGAGCAAGCTGACGTCACCATCACGCTGGCGTTGCTGCTGATCCTGAGTGGGTTACTGATCGGGCGACGGGTGACGGTGAACCCGTCCTCAGGTAGCGTGGCGTAGCCACTGACTATCGGGACGACTCGATCATTCGCACCACGACGACCAGCCGTGAGGACATTCCGGCAGCCTCTGATCAACTTGTCATCACCTTGCTCGGCACGGGTTCTTCCGGCGGCGTACCGCGCGTAGGCAATGCCTGGGGTGATTGCGATCCGCTCGAACCGAGAAACCGGCGTCGGCGCTGCGCGCTGCTGGTCGAGCGGCTTGCATCGAGCGGTGCGAAGACCACCGTATTGATCGACGCCGGCGCTGACCTTCGCGAGCAGCTTCTGTCAAGCGACGTGCGCTCGCTCGACGGTGTTCTGCTCACTCATGCACATGCCGATCACATCTTTGGTCTCGATGACCTGCGGCAGCTTGCGCTCGGCCTGGCTCGCCCGATCGACGTACACATGGATGAGAACACGTCGGCGAGCGTCAGGCGCTCGTTCGACTATTGTTTCAGACAAGCTCCGAAGAGCAGCTATCCGCCATTCCTGATCGAACACCGGATCGTTCATCCCGAGGCCTTTGCCGTATCCGGACCCGGCGGTAGCGTCGACGTGCTGCCCCTGCTGGTAGAGCACGGCGATATTCATGCCCTGGGATTCCGGGTGGGAGACATGGCCTACCTGCCCGATGTGAAGCAGATTGCCGATGCACAGAGCCTCGACACACTGGGCGGCTTGAAAATTCTCGTCATCGACGCCCTGCGAAGACGTTCGCACCCGTCGCACCTGAATCTCGAAGAGTCCCTGGCCCTGATCGCCCGAATTGCCCCCGAACGCGCCATTCTCACGAATCTGCACAGTGATCTTGATTATGCGACCTTGGCGGCCGAGTTGCCCGCGAATGTCGAGCCCGGATTCGACGGGTTGAGAATCGATCTGGCCGCCAGCGACGTATAATGCCGGGTTCCCTCGAGCCGTGATTCCGCTACCCGAATGAGTGCCCAGAAAACCCGTACCGATCAAGGCAAGGCTGACCAAGGCAACGCCGACCCGTCCAACGTCGATCAGTCCAGGGCCGACAAGGCCTGGACTCGGCCGATGCCTGATGCCCAGTTCGACGTGATGCGCAACATCCTCTCGGCTCCGAGCCCGATCGGTCTCGAGTCGGCCATGACGATCGGTGTGCTGAAACCGTATTTTGATTCGTTCATGCCGAAGCAGTGGGGGATGCACCGCTACGTGGGCAACGCCGGTGTCGTCTGGGATACGCACCCGGGAGAGGAAGACCGATTCACGATCATGTTCGTGGGTCATGCCGACAAGATTCGCATGCAAGTGCGCAAGATCGGCGCTGACGGCAAGATCTGGATAAACAGCGATTCCTTCCTGCCGAACGTCCTGATCGGTCATGAGGTCACCTTGTTCAGTGAGGATCCTGACAATCCGGGCGCTTACCGGTCATTGACGGGTGGAACGGTCGAAGCGCTCGGCGCCATCCATTTTTCCGACCCGTCACAACGGACCGGTGACAAGGGAATTCGGCCGAATTCGCTCTATCTCGATCTGCAGATCCACGGCAAGAACAAGGCGGATCAGGTCAAGCGCCTCGGTATCAAGCCCGGCGACCCGATACTCTTCGACCGGCCGATCAAGCGAGGCTTCAGTCCGGATACGTTTTATGGCGCCTATCTCGACAACGGACTGGGCTGTTTCGTGACCGCCGAAGTCGCTCGCCTGCTCGCCGAATCCGGCGCGCCGAACAACGTTCGCTGTCTGTTCGCGATCGCCTCGCATGAGGAAATCGGGCGGTTCGGCTCACGTGTGCTGGCGGGCGTTCATGAACCGGACGTGTTGATCGCCATTGATGTCAACCATGACTACGTTGCAGCGCCGGGTATCGGTGATCGGAACATGCAGACCCTGTCGATGGGCAAGGGCTTCACGCTGACCTCTGGCGCCATCGTCAGCGAGCAGCTGAATGCTCGTATCAAGCGAGCGGCAAAGGCACACGATATCCCGATGCAGATCGATGTCAGCGGCCGCGATACCGGTACCGACGGCATGGCATCCGTGCTCGCGAGCGTCGACAGTGCTGCGACGTCTGTCGGATTTCCAACGCGCAACATGCATACGATTTCCGAGTCGGGTCATACCGGAGACGTACTTGCCGCTATCCATGTATTGAAAGAAACCGTCGTAGCCATGGATGCCGAAAAAGACCTCGAAACAGCATTTCGTAGCCAGCATCCGCGGCTCGACCAGACCACACCGCTCACGCACCAGGGGTTCGAGAAGGTCGAGAATGGTGACGCCGATGCAGGCGAGTCCGGAAGCAAGGGCTCAAGCAGCAAGTCGTAGTTCGACGGAGGCGGCAGGCCTTTCTGTCTCGGCCTGTCTGATCTGCCCGCTTGATGGTGTCCCGGGAGGGAGTCGAACCCCCGACCTGCCCCTTAGGAGGGGGCCGCTCTATCCAGCTGAGCTACCGGGACCTTGGCTTGCATGCGTTTTGAGTATATCCGACGGAAAGCCGCTCGCGCAGGGGCATGTGCATGACGAGTGACGTGAAACAGGTTACGGAGGAGCGCCGTCAGGATGCGCGCGTTCACGATGCGGTCGGGCTGCATCTGCAACGTCTCGACAAGGCTGCAGGCGACGATGTGACCGGCCGCTCGGACAGGGAATTGTCGACAGCTTCGATCGTCGGTTCGTTGGATTCTGCCCATCGCACGGCCACGCGCCGTGCCAACAAGTATGCCATCGAGGGCTACGGTGACGTACGGCGCAATCATCCGGATGTGGCCGCCTACATCGATGCGCTCGAGGAACGCATCCGTCAGCTGTTGCTCGACGGTGATCCGGTGGAGACTGCACCGACGCACAAGGTCAGCCTGTCCGCAGGGGGAATCGCTTTCGCCGACGGACGGCTGTTCGAGCCGGGCGAGATCATTGGCGTCTCCTTGACCCTGTTTCCGTCTGCACGGCGGGTCGCATCGGACGCCCGGATCGTGTCGGCAAACGATGCACCCGAAGTGGCGAACGGCGATCGTCCCAACTACCGACTGGAATTCGTGCGCATGAGCGATGCTGACCGGCACGCATTGACCGCGCACATCGAGGCCTTGTCGGGCGCCCGTCGACCGGTCGCCGACGAGCATTGATCGAGCTCCGGTCGCGTCAAGCTGCCAGATCGACCAGCGTCTCGGCCAGGTGCGAATCCAGCCAGCGCGCTGCCCAGGCCGTGTTCACTTGCACGCCTCCATCCGACCCGCGGCCCGCGCCGAGAAAGCCGACATGACCGCCGTGGGCGGCGATTTCAAGCGTGGTGACGGCACCTTGTTCGCCGAGGTATTTCAAGAGGGCATTGCCGCCGAGCGAGAATCCCAGTGCATAGAGCGGGCATTCCGGATAGCGGATCTGCAACACATCGAGAAAGCGCTCGATGTCATCGCTCGCGCCGGAGTGGTATGAGCGCGCGAGGCGATTCGGCTCGCCGCTGCAGCCGCGCCAGTGCAGGAGAATGACGCGAAAGCCGCGCGCCGAGATTTCACCCATGACGCCTGCGACATAGGGGCTTTCGACCGAGCCTGCCAGTCCATGGAACAGTGCGACAACCGCACCGTCCGGCCGCATGGTCGCCGTTTCGGGACCGTGTGCCAGATCCACGAAGTCGCCATCATCGAGTTCCAGACGCTCCGCACGCGTGTGTGCCCCGGTTGGCCGGGTGAGCTTGCTGGCCAGGATCGTTTGCAGATGGGGGTTGCTTAACCCCCAGCTCGGTCTAAATTCACTCTCGATGATCGACAAGCAGTTCTTCCCCCTGGACCCTGTCCACATTTCTCAACCAATAGACGCGATACGCCCATGTTCATTCTGATCGCCAACGACGACGGGTACCTCTCGCCCGGCATCCGGGCGCTCCATGAATCGATGCAGAGCATCGGGCGTGCCGTGATCGTCGCACCGGATCGGAATCGAAGCGGCGCGAGCAACTCCCTGACCTTGTCGCATCCCATCGCGCTGGCCCGCCACGGGGACGATGTCTTCTCTCTCGAAGGTACGCCGACTGACTGCGTCAATATCGCCTTGAGTGGTCTTCTCGAGAGCGACCCCGACATGGTCGTGAGCGGTATCAATGACGGGCCGAACATGGGCGACGACGTGCTCTATTCGGGCACGGTCGCCGCTGCTATCGAGGGTCGGAACCTGGGCCACCCGGCCGTCGCGTTGTCGATGGCGACGCATGAGCCGACCCACTACGAAACGGCTGCCCGTGTCGCGAAGACGCTGGTATCGCGATTGCTTGAGGCCCCCTTGCCAAGCGACACGATCCTCAATGTCAACGTTCCGGACGTACCGTACGATGAGCTTCGCGGCTGGTCCGCCACACGGCTCGGCAGTCGACATCAGTCACGTAACGCGATCCGCCAGACGAGTCCTCGTGGTCAGGAGATCTTCTGGATCGGCGCGGCCGGGGACGTCAGCGACGACGGGCCAGGCACCGACTTCGCGGCAGTGACCGACGGCCGGGTCTCGGTTACACCCTTGCAGATCGATCTGACCCGCCACGATACGCTGAACGCCATCGGCAAGTGGCTGGAGAACGTCACCGCATGATCGAGGCGGTGGATGTTCGCGGGATAGGTTTTACCTCACAGCGAACGCGGAACCGAATGGCCGATCGATTGCGTGCACGCGGCATCAGTGACACGGCGGTGCTCGAAGTCATGGCAACGGTTCCGAGACACCTGTTCGTCGACGAAGCGATGGCCACCCGTGCTTACGAGGATGTATCGTTGCCCATCGGTGAAGGCCAGACGATATCGCAACCCTGGGCCGTCGCGCGCATGACCGAACTCTTGCTCGCCGATGGCGTGCCGTCGCGGGTGCTCGAGGTTGGAACCGGCTCCGGATATCAGTCGGCCGTGCTGTCCAGACTGGTCGATCAGGTCTATACGGTGGAGCGTATTCGTTTCTTGCTCGACCGCGCGCGCCAGCGCTTCCTGAAGCTCGACTATCGAAACGTCAACTCCCGCTACAGCGATGGTGGCTGGGGCTGGCCAGGGCAGTCGCCCTTCGACGGCATCATTGTCACGGCCGCACCCGAGGCGGTGCCGATGCCCTTGCTCGAGCAACTCGCGACAGGCGGCCGGCTCATCGTGCCGGTTGGTCGATCGAGCGGCGGTCAATCGCTTCAGGTCATCACACGAACGCCAACGGGGTATACAGAGCACCGGGTAGGCGAGGCGCATTTCGTCCCCTTCCTCTCGGGGAAGATCTGAACTTCGGGGGAAAATCCGCACCGGCTACGCCGGGCCGGCACGACCTTCGGTCAGCAGAAGCTGATTTAGCACTGGCATGTTGCGAGGCGGCTACTACACTCGTTAGTCCTGCAACGTTGATCAATTTATTGACGCCATGACGCTTGTGCCTGACCGTGGATATTCGATAGGGGTTTCTCGACTGCTTGTTCTCGCCATCGCGGGACTCGCGAGCGCCTGTGCTTCGGTGCCCGATGTCGAATCGAGATTGAAGAGCATCCAGTTCCACTCGAACATGTACATCGCGCGCCCGGGTGATTCGCTGGCGTCGATTGCGTATCGATTTGATCTGTCGCCTGCGGAAGTCGTCGCCCTCAATCCCGGTATCGAATCGCTGCTGTATGCCGGCCTGGGCGTCAACGTGCGCCCGGACGTGTCTTCGCAATCGGTGCAAACGGCCGCCAACAGCGCCGGGCCTGCGCGCCCGCGCCACGATGGAGGTAAGGACCGTCGGGCCACCCTGCCATTTTCCGAAGGCGAGGGCGTCCGCGTGACACCTGCGCCGACTCGCGCCCAAGCGCCGGTCGAGGCGCTGACGACAGCACCGCGAGCGCCTGCGCCCACACGCGAGCGTTGGCGGCCCGAGCCGCTGGTGCCTACAGACGCGACGCTGGCACGAGCTGCCGATGCCGATGACCGCGCTGCACGAGAGTGGCGCGCGGCGGAGGCGCGGCAACGGCTCAGCGAAGGCCGTGCGCCCGCTGGCGCAGACCCGGATCTGTTCGCGAACGCTGATCCGGACGTCTGGCGTCAGGAGGAAAGCTGGCCGCGTGAGGAGGTCATTGCCGACGATTTCGATGACCTGCTGACAGCCAATCGCGAGGCTTTCGAAGGGTCCAGGACCATTGCTCGGGACATTGTCGAGCCGGTGCCGGCACCTCCTTCCGTGCAATGGCAATGGCCGACGGATGGCACGCTGGCCCGTGGTTTCGATCCTGGACGTGCCGGCAGACACGGCGTCGATATCGCCGGCGCGCCGGGACAGGACGTTCGGGCCTCGCTCGACGGCACCGTCGTCTATGCAGGGCGTGATCTGAGTGGTGGCGGCAACCTCGTCATCGTGCGTCACGACGATCAGTTGATGACGACGTACTCGCACGCCGACAAGCTGTTCGTGACCGAGGACGATCAGGTCAGGGCCGGCGATCCGATCGCGAGTCTTGGCTGGAATGCAGAAAGTGAGTCAGTCTTGCGTTTCGAGGTTCGCCGCGACGGCAGTCCGCTCGATCCACTCGCCTATCTGCCCGCGGTACAAGCTCGGTGACACAATGAAGTTTGCCTAACCCATCTTGATTCTGAATGCAAGAAATTACCGTGTTTGTTGGGGAATCGTGAATAATTCATCGAACTGGGTTGAACAAGCAACGCTAAGTTGTTTAAATATCGAAATTAGTTGATCTGCGAACCCTGGGAAAATCTACAAACATGGCTACCAAAGAACGTTCAAGGTGGAACAGGGAGAGTAGTGATCGTATCGGAGCAACCATCGCCGCCCGTGCTGCTGCCAGTGAATCGCTCGATAGCGATCAATCATCAGAGCGCATTACCGCCAGCAAGCTGAAGGATGCTTCGCGGCGTGACATGGACGCGACCCGACTCTATCTGAGGGAGATCGAGTTCTCCGAGTTGCTGACAGCCGACGAGGAGAAGCACTTCACTCGCCTGGCGCAGAAGGGTTGTGAGAAATCGCGAGCGCGGATGATCGAGTGCAATCTCCGGCTGGTCGTGAAGATCGCCCGACGTTACATGAACCGCGGGCTCGCGCTCCTCGATCTGATCGAGGAAGGCAATCTCGGGCTCATCCACTCGGTCGAGAAGTTCGATCCGGAGCGCGGCTTCCGCTTCTCGACCTATGCAACCTGGTGGATCCGGCAGACGATCGAACGCGGTCTCATGAATCAGACGCGGACGATCAGATTGCCGATACACATCGTCAAGGACATGAACGTCTGCCTGAAGGCAGAGCGCCGCCTGCAGCAGTCACTCGATCGTGAGCCGACGCACGAAGATATCGCGGCGCTGACCGAACGTCCGGTGGCCGATGTGACGCGCCTGTTGTCGCTGCGTGATCGAGTGAGCTCCGTCGACGTGGCCATTGGCAAGGACGGCGAGCGCCCACTGCTCGACATCATTCCTGACGAGAACAATGTCGACCCGTCGGCTGCGCTTCAGGACGAGCGGGTGTACGCGAACATCGATGGCTGGTTGCTGCAGCTGGAGAGCAAGCAGCGCGAGGTCGTGGTCCGGCGCTTCGGTCTGCACGGTCATGAGAAAGCCACGCTCGAGGAAGTCGGACAGGAGCTCGGCGTCACCCGCGAGCGCGTCCGCCAGATTCAGATGGAGGCGTTGAAGCGGCTGCGTCGGATACTCGAAGGAAGCGGCTACTCGGCAGAGAATCTGTTCATGGCGTAATTGTGATCAGTCGATCTGCAGCATCGCGACGGCCACGACACGTTCCTCGCTTACCAGAACGCTATAGGTACGACAGGCAGCACGTGTGTTCATGACTTCCAGCGCCACACCGTGATCGCGCATCCCGGCAATGAGTGAGAAATCCGGGAAGAGGTGCCTTGCGCCGGTACCGAGCAGGCAGATCTCCGGCCGCTCGCTTTCACTCAGGTCGAGAATTGGCGCGAAATGCTGCATCGTCAGCTTGTCCGCCAGTTCGTCGGGACTGCCGTCGAACCAGTTCCGGATCACGCGGCCACCCGCGATCATCACCGGCCCGTCGTAGTCCACGCCATCAACGCCGAGCACGCCCACGCCGTAGTGGCTGATGAGGTTTTGCGTCGAGGTTTCGAGATGCATCTTCATGGGCGGTTATGATACGCGCCGTTCGGGAGGATGCAGCCCGCGTTCGTTCCCACCTCATTTCGGAGACATGCCTTGAAACCGATCGGTATCGGTCTGCTCGGATTCGGCACGGTCGGTCGTGGCACGGCGTCGATTCTCGTTCGTAACGCTTCCGAGATCGAACGACGCGCCGGTCGGCCGATTCGCGTGCAGCGCGCTCTGGTGCGCGACGAGGCTCGCGCCCGCAAGAATTGCCTGTCGCTGCTGCCGGATCCACAGACAGATGCCCAGGCCAGCGCGCTCCGCGACATCGTCATCGATACCGATGGTCATACTGTCGTCGATGATCCCGACATCGATATCGTCTGCGAGGCGATGGGCGGTGAGGAACCGGCCCTGTCGCTTATGCGGCGTGCCATCGACAATGGCAAGCATGTCATCACCGCCAACAAGGCACTGATCGCCTTGCACGGCAACGAACTCTTCGCGCAGGCGCGCGAGCAGGGCGTGGTGGTTGCGTTCGAGCCTGCGGTCGCCGGTGGTGTGCCGATCATCAAGGCGTTGCGCGAAGGCCTGTCGGCCAACCGGATCGACTGGTTGGCAGGCATCATCAACGGCACCGGGAATTTCATCCTGACCGAGATGGCGGAAAAGGGCAGACCCTTCGAGGATGTGCTCGCAGAAGCTCAGGCGCTCGGCTATGCCGAAGCGGACCCGACCTTCGACGTCGAAGGGATCGATGCCGCGCACAAGCTGACCATCCTCTCGGCCATAGCTTTCGGTATCCCGCTGCAGTTCGACAAGGTGTTCACGGAGGGCATCGCAACCATCGACCCGCTCGACGTGACCTTCGCGGCTGAACTGGGCTACCGCATCAAGCACCTCGGTATTGCCCGTCGACGCGACGATGGCATCGAACTTCGGGTTCACCCGACCCTGGTGCCGGAACGCAGACTCATCGCCAACGTCAACGGCGTCATGAATGCGGTTCTCGTGCATGGCGACGCGGTCGGCTCGACGCTCTACTACGGCGCCGGGGCAGGTTCCGAGGCGACCGGATCGTCCATGGTTGCCGATATCGTCGATGTCGTGCGTGCCCTGACCACCGAGCCTGCGCAACGTGTGCCCTCTCTTGCGTTCCATCCCGACACCTTGTCGACTCAGCCGGTCCTCTCGCCCGGGCAGTTCGAGTGCGCTTATTTTCTTCGCTTGCGAGCCATCGACCGACCGGGTGTGTTGGCCGATATCACCGGCATCTTCGGCGCACTCGACATCAGCATCGAAGCGATCGTGCAGAAGGAGCCGGAGATGCCCGACCCGGATCGGCCCGACGACAGTGCTGCCGGGAATGCGATGACGTCGGAACCGGAGGTACCCATCATCCTGCTCAGTCGCCGCGTTCGCGAGGGCTTGATCCGCGATGCCATGGCAGAGATCGATCAGCTCGATGCGGTAACCGGCAAGATCCGCATGCTGCGCGTCGAGAGCCTGGGTTGAGGTTTCGGATCGAATCACACGTAATATCGTCATTACCTACTCTGGAATATCTCCTCGAACATGACGACAGGCGCCCGCTACGAAGGTCTCATCGAACGCTATCGCGCACGACTGCCGGTCGATGACAGCACGCCGGTCGTGAGCCTTTGTGAAGGGGACACCCCGCTGGTCAAGCTGGTGAACCTGTCTGGTGATATCGGCAAGTCGGTCGAGATTTATGTGAAATACGAAGGCTTGAACCCGACGGCTTCGTTCAAGGACAGGGGCATGACAATGGCGGTCAGCAAAGCTGCCGAGAAAGGTGCCAAGGCCATTGTCTGTGCGTCGACAGGTAACACCTCGGCGGCCGCGGCGGCCTATGCGGCGCGCGCCGGCATGACCGCGTTCGTGTTGATCCCGGAGGGCAAGATCCCGATGGGCAAGCTGGCGCAGGCGATTGCGCACGGAGCCATCGTGCTGCAGATCCGCGGCAACTTCGATGACGGCATGAAACTTGTTCGCGAGGTCGCGGGTGAAGCCCCGGTCGAGATCGTCAATTCGATCAATCCCTTCCGCTTGCAAGGTCAGAAGACGGCCGCCTTCGAGATTGTCGAGGCGCTGGGACGCGCGCCGGACTATCACTGCATTCCGGTTGGCAATGCCGGCAACATTTCCGGTTACTGGATCGGCTTCAGCGAAGCGGCTGGATGCAACACGAAGAGCTGTCTTCTCTGCGGCGGAGAATGTCCGTACCTCGCATCACCGATGTGTGACACCCGTCCGACAATGGTCGGTTATCAGGCGAAAGGTGCCGCGCCATTTCTCCGCGGCGAGCCAGTGCCTGACCCGGAAACGCTCGCGACGGCCATTCGCATCGGCAATCCGCAAAGCTGGGATCTCGCGCAGGCAGCCGTGTCCGAATCCGGGGGCTGGTTCGACGAGGTGAGCGATGAAGAGCTGATCGACATGCAATCGCGCCTGGCCATGCGCGAAGGTGTGTTCTGCGAACCGGCGTCGGCGGTGTCGCTCTGCGGCGCGGTACGAGACATCATCAGTGGCCGGATTCCCGAAAGGAGTGTCATCACCTGTACGTTGACCGGGCACGGACTGAAGGATCCGGATGTGGCGATTCAGGGGGCGACGCGGGAACGTGATCCGGTTACCACCATCGACGCCGAGATTGGCGCGGTCAAGGCGGCGATCCTGGCGCACATCTGATCGACGAGGCGTCGCGATGCGGTGGCAGGCTGTCGTCTTTCGGCAAGTCACCGAATTCGTCGAGGAGCTCCTGATAACGTTTCCGGCTGATCGTGCAGGCACCCATGCTGCTCAGGTGGGCCGTCTCGAGCTGACAGTCGATCAGCTGGAAGCGAGTGCAACGAGCGAGGTGGACGAGGGCGACTTTCGACGCATCGCGTTCTGACGAGAACATGGATTCGCCGACAAAGATGCGACCAAGAACGATTCCGTAGAGGCCGCCGACCAGTCGCTCGTCCAGCCAGACTTCGACTGATCGGGCCATGCCCCGGCGGTTGAGCTCACAATAGGCGTCGACCATCTCGTCGGTTATCCAGGTGCCGGTGCTGCCACGACGCGGCGCTCCGCAACGCAGCATCACGTCGCGGTAGGCGAGGTTCTCGGTGATCTTGAAGCGGCCACTTCGAACGGTCTTGGCCAGACTGCGTGTCACCCTTAACGACTCTGGCCAGATAACGCAGCGCGGGTCGGGCGACCACCAGAGTATCGGCTCACCGGCCTCGTACCACGGAAACACCCCGGCTCGATACGCTGTGATCAGACGACGTTGCGACAGACTGCCGCCAGCCATCAACAGTCCGTCCGGTTCGGTCAGGGCCGCTTCGATCGGCGGGAAGGGTGTCAGCTCGTCGTCGGTCGCGATGAACGGTATCGGCATGCTCAAGGCAATGAAATATCTGCTTTGAAAGGTAGCAGCTCGACAAGCCCTTCGCAGCGTTGCTTCACGTGTCTAGTCTCCTCCTCGAGGTAGCGGCCGATGGCATCGCGGAACTGAGGATGTGCGATCCAGTGAGCCGAACGGGTGAGTGTCGGCACGAATCCTCGAGTGATCTTGTGCTCGCCCTGGGCGCCGGGCTCGAATCGCGCGATTCGCTGGTCGATGCAATGTTCGATGCCCTGGTAGTAACAGGCTTCGAAATGCAGGCTGTTGTACTCGCGACGACACCCCCAGTAGCGTCCGTAGAGAGAATCGCCGCCAACGAACATGATCGAGCAGGCTACGGGCCGTTCGGGTTCGCTATCGGCCGGGTCGTGCACGAGAACGACCAGCGTGTGGTCGCCGAAGCTTGCGCCCATGCGGCGAAAGAACTCGAGCGTAAGCGAAGGGTTGCCCCACTTGCGATCGTAGGTCGAGCGGTAGAGATCGTGGACCGCCTGCCACTCGGCATCGTCGAGACTCGCCCCGCTGCGGCGTTCGAGCTGCAGCCCCGCCTCGCTGACATGGCGCCGCTCGCGCCGAATGGTCTTGCGGCGTTTCGAGGTACAGGCGGCGAGGAAGTCGTCAAAGTCAGCGTACCCCGCGTTCTGCCAGTGGTACTGGCAGTCGAAGCGGCGAAGATGATCATCGGCGAGTTCCGCTTGCAGGTCGGCCTCTGCGTCAGGCTCGGCCACTGCGTCTGTCTCTGTCTCTGTCTCTGTCTCTGTCTCTCCACCTTCCTCAGCAACCGTATTCGACCCCGTTTCTGCCTCAGTCTCCGCTTCCGTCTTGTTCGCGCGCGCCACGGATCGGGGCGCTCGTGCCGACAGGATGTCGCTCTCTGCTTCGGTCACGAACAGGAAGTGCGCGCCGGAACAGTCCTCACTCGCCGCGTACTGTCTGACGGCCGAGGCGAGCAGGCGTACGGTCTCGGCGTAGGGTTGATCGTGCCTGACCAGCAGCCGTCGTCCGGTGGCCGGCGTGAACGGCACGGCGGTAACGAGTTTCGGGTAGTAGTCGAGTCCGTGCCGCTGAAAGGCGTCCGCCCAGGCCCAGTCGAAGACAAACTCGCCGTAGGAATTCGTCTTCAGGTAGCCGGCAACGGCACCGACCAGTTCACCAGTTTCCACGGATGCATCTTCCCGTTGACTCAACAGGAAGTAGCGGGGGTACCAGCCGCTCGCTGCACCGAGGCAATTGCTCGCTTCGAGTCCGTACAGGAATTCGTGACGGAGAAAGGGGTTGTCATCGATCTCCAGCGCATTCCAGTCGGCTGCCTCTACGGCCGCCAGCGAGTCGCAGACATCGATCTGGAAACGAGCGGTCATGCCGACCCGGCTTCGCTCTCCGCTTCGAGAAAGCGCTCGGCATCGAGCGCGGCCATGCAGCCCGTTCCGGCCGAGGTGATGGCTTGGCGGTAGACATGGTCCATCACATCTCCGGACGCGAACACGCCCGGCACGCTGGTCGCTGTCGCATCACCGTCGAGACCACTCCTGACCCGGATGTAGCCATTGCTCATGTCGAGTGATCCCTCGAACAAGCTGGTGTTCGGCTTGTGCCCGATGGCGATGAAGACCCCTTTGACATCCAGTTGCTCGGTGCTGTCGTCTTTGGCGTGGCGAATGCGCGCGCCGTTCACGCCGGTTGCGTCACCCAGCACTTCGTCCAGTACGTGATCCCGCACGATCCGGATATTGCCGGTACGTTCCTTTTCGAATAGTCGATCCTGCAGGATCTTTTCGGCACGGAAGCCCTGCCGTCGATGCACCAGCGTGACCTGCCTGCAGATGTTGGAGAGGTAGAGCGCCTCTTCGACCGCCGTGTTACCGCCGCCAACGACTACCACGTCCTGCTGTCGGTAGAAAAAGCCGTCGCAGGTTGCACAGGCCGATACACCCCGACCCTTGAAGGCTTCTTCGGAGTCGAGGCCGAGGTACATCGCGCTGGCGCCGGTGGCGACGATCAGCGCGTCACAGGTGTACTGATGGCTGCCCTCGAGTCGGAAGGGGCGGGCCGTGAAATCGACCGTATGTATGTGGTCGTTGACCACATCCGTCTCGAAACGTATCGCGTGTTCGCGAAATCGGGCCATCAGTTCAGGCCCCTGAACGCCCATGGCGTCTGCCGGCCAGTTGTCGACATCGGTCGTCGTCGTCAGCTGTCCACCCGGTTCCATGCCGGTGATGACAACGGGCGAGAGGTTGGCGCGGGCGGCATAGACCGCTGCGGTATAGCCAGCCGGCCCGGAACCGAGAATGAGAAGTCGGCAATGGCGAGGAGAGGGCATGGTCACGGTACAGAGGCGAGGGCCAGAATGGAGAAGCCGAATGGTAACCCGGTGGGCCGTCGATCATGGACGCGAGAGAAATCTGCGCGAGCGGCAAGGATGCGTTTTCGGAGGGCTCTGCTACACTCGACAAGGCGTCTCCTGATCAGACCCGCACGTTTGCCGCGTCCACGGATTCGCCTTGCCTTCAGCCACCCAAAAAAGCCGTTCACCTGCCACTCGCACCAAGCCTGCGGCGAAAAAATCGCCGCCTGCGGGAAAGAGAGCGTCTGCAACGTCGAAAAAACGGGCTGCCAGACAAGCGGCGCCGGCCGCGAGCCCGCGACGCAATGGCGCAAACGTGGTGCAGTCAACCGCAGCGCAACGCGCCCGCAAGGCGGCTACGGCCTCACTTTCCAGTACCCAGGCGATCGGGCACATGGGTCGTGTGCTCCGGGAAACCGGCGCCATCGCCTGTGCCTTCGCTGCCGTGATCGCGTTGCTCGCGCTGACCAGCTTCGACATCGATGATCCCGGCTGGTCGCACACGGGTACGGGTGCAGCGGTCGCCAACAGTGTCGGTCGGGTTGGCGCCTGGTTTGCTGATGTTTCCTTGTGGCTGTTTGGCTACATGGCCTACCTGGTGCCGCTGTTGCTGGCAGCTTCGGGGTATCTGCTCTTTCGGGAAGGTCGTTCGACCATTCGTGGCTATCAGCCGTTCATGTTCGTCCGACTGTTCGGCGTCGCGCTGATGTTCGTCACGGCCAGTGGACTTGCCGATCTGCACTTTGCGGTTATTGACGGAAGCTTGCCGCGCGGCACCTTTGGCGGTGGCATTCTCGGCACTGCCGTCGCCTGGCGACTGGTCGCCTTTCTGCATCATCTCGGCACCACCCTGTTGCTGCTCGCGCTCTTCTTCTGTTCGCTGACGCTTGCCTTCGGTACGTCCTGGATACAGCTGGTCGAGGCCATCGGTGGTGTCGTCGTCCGGGTGTTCGAGAGCATCCGCGGAAAGCTTCGGCGGATCGGCGACGCGGGCAGCGAACGGAAGCGTCAGCGATCGATCGACAGGGAACGGGAATTGCGGCTAGTCGCGACGGCACGTGCCGAACAGGCCGAGCAAGCGTTGCTTGCCGAACAGGCGCCTGCCGAAGCACGTCTCGATGCCGACGCCTTGCCTGACAAGTCGGCAGCCAAATTGGAAAGCCCGCAGGAAGACAGGCAGGAAGACAGGCAGGAAGACAGTTTGGAAAACAGGCCCACGCAGCAGGGTTGGGCTGCGAAGGTGAAGTCGGGGCTTGCAGGTCTCGGTGGTCGGACCGGGCAGAACACGGCCGCGGCCGACGCCATTGAGTCCGCGACGGGCGACATCAGCTTGCGCCTCGACGAGAAGGTGAACACGCGCGATGAGACAGACGTGCCGGATGCCTTGCTCGATGCGGTTCCAATGGAACGCCCGAAGCGATCTGTGCCGACATCCTCCAAGAAATCGAGCGTCGCCAAAGGGCGTGTGAACGACGACGAAGAGCCGGTTGGCACGCCCGCCATCAGTGCGCGCTCGGCACCGCCTCGTATCGAGCGTCCGGTCAACGAGCCGCCGGTCGTGCAGGCCGTCGAGGCCGCTGCCGCGGCAGGCCGGAAGGCGAAGGCTGCGAAGCCCGCGACACCGCGACAGGCCTCGCTGTATATCGATGTGCCGGACTCGGATCTTCCGCCAATTGCCCTGCTCGACATGCCCGAGCCCCAGCAGCCGGGATTCTCGGATGCGGAACTTGAAGCGCTGTCACGTCTGCTCGAGGAGAAGCTCGCGGAATTCCGCATTGTCGTCGAAGTCGTGGCAGTGCATCCCGGTCCGGTCATCACTCGCTTTGAAATGCAACTCGCGCCCGGTATCAAGGCAAGCCGCGTCACCGGTCTCGCCCAGGACATTGCACGATCGCTCTCGTTGGTCAGTGTCCGGGTAGTCGAGGTCATTGCAGGGAAATCGACGATTGGCATCGAGGTGCCGAACGAGCACCGCGAGATCGTGCAGCTCTCCGAAATGCTGCGTTCGCGAACCTATGTCGAGAATAAGTCGCCGTTGACGCTCGCCCTCGGCAAGGACATCAGCGGCCAGTCGGTGACCGCCGATCTGGGTCGCATGCCACACCTGCTGGTCGCCGGCACCACGGGTTCTGGCAAGTCCGTGGCCGTGAATTCGATGCTGATCAGCTTGCTCTACAAGGCAACCGCGAAGGATGTCCGGCTGATCCTGATCGACCCGAAGATGCTCGAACTGAATGTGTATGACGGCATACCGCATCTGCTTGCGCCGGTCGTCACCGACATGAAGGAAGCAGCGAACGCGCTACGCTGGTGTGTGGGTGAGATGGAACGTCGCTACATGGTCATGGCGGAGCTGAAAGTGCGCGGCATCATCGGTTACAACAAGAAGGTCAACGACGCCATCGCTGCCGGTACGCCGATAGTCGATCCCTTGTACAACCCGGAGCTCTCGCAGACGCCCACGGCCGCGCCGCCCACGCTCGAGCCGATGCCGTTCATCGTCGTCGTCGTCGACGAGTTTGCCGACATGATGATGCAGGTCGGCAAGAAGGCGGAAGAGCTCATCGCACGGATCGCGCAGAAGGCGCGGGCTGCCGGGATTCATCTCGTTCTCGCGACCCAGCGTCCGTCAGTCGACGTCATCACCGGCCTGATAAAGGCCAATGTGCCGACCCGAATCGCCTTCCAGGTATCGTCCAGGATCGACTCGCGAACGATCATCGATCAGGGTGGCGCCGAATCGCTGCTCGGACACGGTGACATGCTGTACCAGCCACCCGGTTCTGCGCTGACGCAACGCGTTCACGGCGCCTTTGTCGACGACCACGAGGTGGTTGCCGTGGTCCAGCACATCAAGCAGACCGGCGAGCCTAACTATATCGAGGAGATACTGCAGGAGAACACCGCCGTCATTCCGGGCCTTTCCGGTGGGGAGGGTGGCGACGAGAATACGGAGAACGACGCGCTCTATGATCAAGCCGTGCAGATCGTGCTCGAATCCCGCAAGGCCAGCATCTCCTACGTGCAACGGCGCCTGAAGATCGGCTACAACCGGGCGGCGCGGATGATCGAGCAGATGGAGGAGACCGGTGTCATCAGTGCCGTCGGTGGCAGCGGTGTTCGCGAAGTACTCGCACCGCCACCGCCCCCCGCCTGAGACTGCCGTTGATGGACATGTCGAAATACGTCTTCGTGGCTGCCGTGCTGGTGGCAGCCTTGCTCAGTGCAGCACCGGCGCGTCCTGACGATGCCGATGCGCTTGCCCGGCTGAATGCGTTTTCGACCGAGCTCGAATCCTTCACTGCCGATTTCGAACAGACCCTCTACGACGCCGATTCGGAGCCGTTGCAAAGTTCGTCCGGCACCGTGGCATTGAAGCGCCCGGGTCGATTCGTCTGGGAATATGCCGAGCCTGCCTCGCAGACCATCATCGCCGACGGTGAGCGGATCTGGCTCTACGATCGCGATCTTGCGCAAGTGACGGTCAACAGTATCGACGAGCGTGTCGAGGGCACGCCGTTTGTCCTCCTCATGGGCAGCGCGCCACTCGGCGAGGCGTATGAAATTTCGGCGCTCGGTGAGAGCGAAGGCGTCGAATGGCTCGAACTCGTTCCGAAAGGCGAGGGCGGTGACTTCGAAGCGCTCTTCATCGGCCTCGACGATGCCGGGCTTGCGGCGCTCGAACTGCGCGACAGTTTCGGTCAGGCTACGCAGATCCGTTTCGCCAACTTCGCGCGTGATGTCGATCTCGATGACGCCCTGTTCGAATTCGACGTACCGGCAGGCGTCGATGTCATCGGACTCGACGAGCAGTGAGTCGCCGCTCCCTGGCGCAGCGTAGGTCAGTGGAAGGCCACTAGTGGCGGACCTGTTCGTCGCGGACGACTCCATTCGGCCGCTGGCCGATCGTTTGCGCCCGGTTTCGCTCGACCAGCTTGCCGGGCAGCGCCATCTGCTCGGTCCAGACAGTTCGCTCCGCCAGGCGCTCGAACACGATCGTCTGCATTCGATGGTGTTCTGGGGGCCACCGGGTACTGGCAAGACCACGCTCGCACGTCTCATCGCGCGTCAGACCGATGCCGCCTTCATGAGTGTTTCGGCCGTTCTTGCAGGCGTCAAGGACATCCGTGAGAAGGTCGGTGAAGCGCGTGCGAGACTGGCCGAGACCGGGCAGCGCAGCGTGCTGTTCGTTGATGAAGTTCATCGCTTCAACAAGGCGCAGCAGGACGCCTTTCTTCCGCACATCGAGGACGGCACGCTCTACTTCGTGGGTGCGACGACCGAGAACCCTTCGTTTGAACTGAATAGTGCACTGCTGTCACGGGTCAGAGTGTATGTGCTCCGCTCACTCGAGCCAGCTGATCTCAGGGCCATCATCGATCGGGCGTTGGCTGATACCGAACGGGGTCTTGGCGCAAGGCCGATCGACATGCCGGCCAAGGTCCGCGATCAACTGGCGGTGACTGCAGACGGTGATGCGCGGCACTTGCTGGTCATGCTTGAACTCGCCGCCGATTGTGCTCGTCCCGACGGTGATCGCTTCATCATCGACGAGGTCGTGCTGCGGGAAGTCACCCGCGATTCGCTCAGACGTTTCGACAAGGGTGGCGATCAATTCTACGACCAGATCTCGGCACTGCACAAGTCCATGCGTGGCTCCGACCCGGATGCCGCGTTGTACTGGTTTGCCCGCATGCTCGACGGCGGCTGCGACCCGCTCTATATCGCTCGACGTGTCTTGCGTTTCGCGTCCGAAGATATCGGCAATGCCGACCCCAGGGCGGCGCAACTCGCCTTGTATGCCTGGGACAGCTATGCGCGTCTTGGCAGCCCCGAGGGTGAGCTTGCGCTGGCCCAGGCCATCGTCTTCCTGTCGTGTGCGGCCAAGAGCAATGCCGTCTATACCGCCTGGAAGGCGGCGCGTCGGTTCGTCGCGGACGGCGGCAGCGAGCCGGTGCCGATGCACCTCAGGAACGCGCCGACCGCATTGATGAAGGAGTTGGGGCACGGCACGGGATACCGCTATGCACACGATGAGGCGGATGGATTCGCTGCGGGTGCGAATTACTTTCCGGAGACCGTCGAGCCGCCACGCTTCTACGAACCCGTGCAACGCGGACTTGAAATCCGCATTGCCGAGCGGCTCGATGCCTTGCGCGATGCCAATCGCAAGGCGCTCGCGTCGAATCACGAAGACAAGACAGACGGGAAAGCGAAACCGACATGACATCGAGCAAGGAGAGCGACAACGCCTCCTCCAGTCGCCTGCGCTTCGTGCTTGCAGATTATGGCGATGCGGCGCAGGCCGACGCGCTCGTCAGCTTGCTCGAGCGTTACGCGCTTGATCCGATGGGTGGTGCAGAGCCGCTGCCGGCAGGCGTGCGCGAAAATCTTCCCGGGATGCTGGCGGCAACCGCGGGAGCCTTCAGCCTGCTCGGCTACGAGGACGAGGTGCCGATCGCGCTCGCCAATTGTTTCGTCACGCTGTCGACCTTTGCGTGTCGACCGCTGATAAACGTGCATGATCTTTTCGTGTCGTCGTCGCATCAGGGACACGGTGTGGGCAAGGCATTGCTCGCCGCGATCGAGGCAGAGGCCCGTGCCCGCGGTGCCTGCAAGATCACCCTCGAGGTGCTCGAGGGTAACGCGGTCGCGCGAGCGGCCTACGCCAAGGCGGGGTTTCGCCCCTACGTTCTCGATGAATCGCTGGGTACGGCATTGTTCCTGCAGCGTGTGCTCGAATGAATTCCATGTTCTCATGTGGTCTGCACGGTGCCGTTGCTTGCCTGCTCGGTATGTTCGTCGCCGGCTGCGGTGCGGGATCCGGAGACTCGGATAGCGAGGGAGTCTCGTGCAGTCTGGCGGGCGTGCTGGGCGAGGTCGACAGCAGCATGCGCGACTACTACATCTATTACGACCAGGTCCCGGCGGTCGAGCTGAGCGAATTCGACAGCCCCGCAGCCCTCGTCGATGCGCTTCGTGTCGAGCCGCCCGATCGCTTCAGTCGCGTCAGGGATACCGCGACGACGGCGGCACTCCTCGATGAAGGGCGTTTCTTCGGTTTCGGTTACCTTTGGCAGCGTGACGATGCAGGCAAGGCGCGTATTGCCAAGGTGCTGCCGGGCTCACCGGTCGAACTGGCCGGCGTGGAGCGAGGCGACGAGATCGTTTCCGTGAACGGCACCGACTGGGACACGGTACAGGGAAACGGCCTGCTGCCGACGATCGGCGGCACCGATGAGCTACCGGAAGCCAGTCGTTGGGGATTTCGTCGCCGTGATGGCGGTGAGTTCTTCGAAGTGGACCTGACCCGGGCCAGCTTCGTCAGACGTACGGTCTTGAGCGATGTCGTCGTCGCGACGGCCTCCGGCAGCAAGGTCGGTTATTTTGCGTTCGACGCCTTCTTCGCCACATCGGCGGACGAACTGAACACGCTGTTTGCTGAATTCAGGGCGAGTGACGTCACTGAACTCGTCGTCGACTTCCGCTACAACGGGGGCGGCTATGTGCGCATAGCCAGTCAGCTCTCGACGCTCATTGCCGGCAATGACCTTGTGGGTGAGACCCTGGTGACTTATCGCTACAACGACAAGTATCGCGACCGGAATTTCCGCTATGTGTTCGAGAACGAATCCGCGTCACTCGATCTGCAGCGCGTCGTCTTTCTGGTCGATGGCGGTACGGCCTCGGCCTCGGAAATCGTCGTCAACTCGTTGAAGCCCTATATAGACGTCACCGTCATCGGTGAAGAGACCACGGTCGGGAAGCCGTTCATCAGTAACGCGAACGACTTCTGTGGCAAGCGGCTGGACGCGATGGAAGCCGAAGGCTTCAACATCAGTGGTGTCAGTGTTGCGGAAGGCATCGAGCCCGACTGCCTTGCGGGTGACGATCTGACCCGGCAACGCGGCCTCGCCGCTGACGGTCGGATCGAAGGCATGTTGCAAGCGGGTCTCGACTATCTCGCTGATGGAAGCTGCGAGACGACGCCGGTCGTCACAGCCGCTCGTGCACAACGCTCTGAGTTGCGCCCCAGCGTGCGGCCGGACAGTCAGGAATTCGAGTTGCAGGGGGCTTTCCTCGATCCGTGAAAGGCAACTTGCCGGGGAACCCGGGCCGGGTCCGACGGTCGTAGGGATACCTTGGGCTGATGCCCATCCCGTGACTGAAGGAGAGCTGCGATGCGAGCGATGTTCGCGATCGGAATTGCCCTGTTGTCGAGTTTGGCCGTGTCGACATCGGCGCTGGCGGCGGAGCCGATCAATACGCTCGAGAAAAGCGGTCTGTTTGGCTATGAGGCCTCCGGAGTCGCCATCCGGGGTTATGACACCGTGGCCTATTTCACGGAAGGCAAGCCACTCGATGGCTCGGACGATTTCAGCACCGGATGGGAAGGGGCCACCTGGCGTTTCGCGTCGCAGGAGCACCTTGATCTATTCGTCGCCGAACCTGACAAGTACGCGCCCCAGTATGGCGGCTACTGTGCCTACGGCGTTGCTGCGCAGGGTGCGCTGGTCAAGATCGAGCCCGAGTTGTGGACCATTGTCGACGGCAAGCTCTACCTGAATTACAACCAGAAGGTTCAAAAGAACTGGGAGCAGGACATCGCGGGCTTCATCGCCACGGCCGACGAGAAGTTTCCGAACTTGCTGACGAGCGAATAATCGACGTCGTTGTCACGGGCGTGTCGATTCGCGATCGGTGAGCTCCGCAAGTGCCCACGCGACATGCCGTCGGACGATGCCCGAGTGGTGATCGCGCCGGGCATTCAGCGCCACGGCAGCCTCCTTCACCGCCCCAGGGTTGTCTTTTGTATTGCCGAGAGCGACGGCAATGTTCCTGAGCCATCGTTCGTGACCGATACGGCGAATGGCAGAGCCCGCGAGGCGTTGTTCGAATTCCTCCGCACTCCACGCGAACAAGGTGACGAGCGGGGCTGCATCGAGTGCCTGCCGAACGTCGAAGTCTCGCTCCCGGGTCGACTCGGTAAACTTGTCGAACGGACAATACAACTGGCAGTCGTCACAACCATAGATGCGGTTGCCGATCGCCCGGCGAAATTCGACCGGAATGTCACCGTGTAGCTCAATCGTCAGATAAGAGATGCAGCGCCGCGCATCGACCCGATATGGCGCAACTATCGCCTGCGTCGGGCAGACTTCAATACAGCGTGTACAACTGCCGCAGTGAGTGCTCGTTCGGGGAGGATCTGTCGGCAAGGGCAGGTCGGTATAGAGTTCGCCAAGAAAGAAGAAACTCCCGGCCTCCTCGTTGATCAGGTTCGAGTGCTTGCCGATCCAGCCGAGCCCGGCTTTTTCGGCAATCGCTTTCTCGAGTACCGGGGCACTGTCGACGAAGGCGCGATAGCCGAAGGGACCGACGGCGTCGGTCATGCGATCGGCGAGTTGCTGCAGTCGCTTGCGCAATACCTTGTGATAATCACGCCCGAGAGCGTAGCGTGACACATAGGCGAGCGACGCGTGATCGAGTAGCGTCTTCGCGTCGCGCGCATTCGCGGGAAAATAGTCGAGCCGGACAGACACGATTCGGTACGTGCCGGGACGGAGCTCGGCTGGACGGCTGCGCTTTGTGCCGTGGCGCTCCATCCACTCCATCTCGCCGTGAAAGCCGTCGTCCAGCCAGGCGAGCAGTCGCGTTTCGTGAACACCCAGATCGGTATCGGTGATGGCGCAATCGGCAAGACCGAGATCTTGCGCCCAGCGCTTGATGTCATTAGCCAGTCTGGCGAATTCAGGACTCGCCATCGTGTACTGACGGGTCCTGGTCAGGCGCGATGGCGAAGTGACCGCTCTTGTAGTAGACGATCGTGCCAGCATCACCGGCCCAGGATTGCCACGCCGGCACCGGGTTGCGGATCCAGCTACCGGCAGGATAGGAACCCATGGCGTCGTGCAGACATCCGCTGATGACCATGACTTCCTCTCCCAAAGGGTCGAGTCGCGGCTGAAAGGCAACCGCGCCGAGCCAGCGAATGAGCATCACGTTGCTGCTGCCATGGCCGTGCAAGGGCAGTACCTCGGTGCCAGTGACCGGTCCCGGCAGCCAGCGTGACTCATCGGTGGTGTCGATGACGCGGCGCTCGGTGTCGCTGGCAGGGATATGGCCGCTGGCGACGTAGGCGAGTGCACGGCGTGATGTGTCCTCGCCGGTGTCGGCGAGACGCTCGAGACTGAGCTGGTCGACACGCTTTTCACCACGGGCCGGCAGGCGGACATAGTGGCCCGATGGCCAGCGCTCGCTGCCTGCCCGAAGCGTGCCGTGAATCACCAGCATTTCCTGGTTGGCACCCGGGCCCAGAGAAACAGCTGCGTAGTCGGCGGTAAGCTCGAGCCAGGCGCTGAGCCGCGGACTGGGGCCGTCGATGAACTCCAGCACCTGCATGTCGATGCCGGGACGCGTCGTTGGCGCCCACTCTGCCGCTTTGGCGGGTATGACCACGCGCTCCGTCATGTCGTCGTTCAAGGGCGTCGCCCGGGAATTGTCGAACCAGGCTGGCAGGGACCCGACGTCTGACGAAGGGCGCTCGATCGGCATTGAATTTTCTCCTTACGTTCTCTATTCTAGACCGAGAACATTCGGAGTACGTTTGATGGACGCTATGCCACCGCTGACACATCTCGAGGCTCGGGTTCTTGCCGCCATCGAGAGGCATATCCGCTCGAAAGGGCAAGCGCCGACAATCGCTGAACTCACGGCCGATCTGCGCCTCAAGTCGAAGGGAACCGTGCACCGTTATGTGCAGTCCCTGATCGGCAAGGGGCGCCTCGAACGGCAAGGCAATGGCTGGCGGGGCCTCCGCATCGTCGGCCTGTCCATGCCGCGAACATCGTCGAATGTGGAGCGGCTGCCGGTGCCCTATCGTGAAGGTAGCATCGCGACCATCTCCGGCGAGTCCAACGTCGAGAACCCCGTCGCCCTGCCGGCTGATCTCGAAGACAGTGGCATGACCACGGGTGAATTCCGCATTCCGCTGCTCGGTCGCATCGCCGCCGGGCAGCCGATCGAAGCCATTGAAGATCAGGATCATCTCGATCTTGCGGCCTTCCTCATCGGTCCCGACCGGTATGCGCTTCGGGTCACCGGCGAATCCATGATCGATGTCGGCATCATGGACGGCGACACCGTCATCCTCCGCAAGCAGGATACCGCCCGGCGTGGCGATATCGTCGTCGCGCTCATCGACGGGCAGGAAGCCACACTGAAGCGGCTCGGCGATACCCACGACGGCATGGTCGAACTCATTCCCGAGAACAAGAGCATGACGACGATGCGCTATGCCACATCGCGAGTTCGCTTTCAGGGCGTCCTTGTCGGACAATTGCGCAGCTACTGACGAGGCCCGTGAAATGAACAATGCGACATGAGCAAGAAGAGCTACAGGATCATCGCCTCCATTCGCGACAAGCTCGCCTTCGATCCGGCCATCTTCGATATCACGGTGACGTTGCAAAGTGAGGAGCGGTCCGCATGAGCCGACTTGATGAAGATGCGTTGCACGCATTGAAAACGGCGTTCTGCTACATGCCGAAGCTCATGGACATCAACGAATATGATCATCCGGGTCGTGTAGAGCGTACGCGAGCCGATGTCGAGGCAGTGCGTGAGATGCTGCTCCTGAACGACGTTGACCCTGATGAAGTCCACGACGACATGTTCCCGGACGATGCGGGTGCGTCCTCGTACTGACAAGGCCCACCACCTGTTGACAGGCGCGTGAACGCGGACAAGCGTCTCGAGATCTTCGCGAGGCTGGCCGAGCAGCGGCCAGACCCGAAACCGGAACTCGACTTTGCATCGCCGTTTGAATTATTGATTGCCGTCATCCTGTCCGCGCAGGCGACTGACATCAGCGTCAACAAGGCGACCGCGAGCCTGTTCCCGCTGGCACGAACGCCGGCCGACATGTTCGCACTCGGTGTCGACGGTGTTTCCGAGCACATCCGTACCATCGGGCTATGGCGCAACAAGGCCAGAAACGTCGTCGAAACGTGTCGCGTGTTGATGGAAACGCATGCTGGCGAGGTGCCTGCCGATCGAGCTTCGCTGGAAGCCTTGCCCGGCGTCGGCAGAAAGACGGCCAACGTGGTACTCAACACCGCCTTCAGGCAACCGGTCTGCGCCGTCGATACGCATATCTTCCGCGTCTCCAACCGGACCGGAATCGCGCCGGGAAAGGATGTCGTCGCGGTGGAGAAGAAACTGATGCGGCATGTGCCGAAGGAATACCTGCTGGATGCCCACCACTGGCTCATCCTGCACGGGCGCTACACCTGTGTCGCGCGGACGCCCAAGTGCCCGTCTTGCATCATTGCCGACTTGTGCGACTACAAGCCGAAGACGTTGGCGAAGCACTAGTTCGAACTCGTCACAGGCCGCTCACCGAGAACTTCGGCGAGGAGCACAAGGTACCCGTCAGGGTCCTGGATCAGGATCTCGCGCCGACCGCCTTCACGGTCACCGTAGCGTCGCCAGACTTCGCGTGGTCCTGCATACAGAGTGTGGCCCTGCGCGTGAATACGCTCCATGATCGGCTCGATGGCGTCGACGACGACCTGAAACATCACCCCGCGACCAAAGGGCTCGACCAGCTCGGCCGTTTCGTAGTTGCCGGCTCGTTCGCAGAGCATGATCTGTGCACCGTCGGGTCGTTCGAGATAGACGAATTTCTGTTCCGGCCTTCGATAGGCACAGCCGAAGCCCAGCACCTCTTGCCAGAACGGCAGGCTTTTCTCGAGATTCTGGACGAGCAGCTCGCACACCAGCCTGCCCCATCCGGTGGCGGGTGGGCTTCCATGGTCGATTTCTGTCGGCGTCACGTCAACCATCGTCCTGTTCTGTCTCTATCAGCGGTACATGATCTCGTTGACGTAGTAGACGCCATCGCGCACATGAATGCCCAGGGTGATCAGTGTTTCATTCTTTTCGAAGATGCCTCTCCAGTTGTATCGGATACAGCCGGGATGCCTGTCCGGATCGTCAGCGTCAATCGTTCCCTTCAATGAACCCAGATACTCTCGGCTCTTGTAGCTGCCCAGATCTTCGCGGATGCACATCACTTCCTTCTTGAATCTCGACGGACCGAAGTCTTTCAGGGTTTTCTTGTCGAAACGCCTGGTGAATAGCTCGTAGTCTCCCTTCTCTTCCCGTTCTGCCTCGAGCATCTCGTCAAGGAATTGCTCGGCCATGGCCAATAGCTTCTTGTCTTCTTTCATGCAATTCTCCGCGTGAGGGTTTGAAGGTATGCCCAGTGGAGAATCAATAACACGTGGAGGCACCATGGCTGCCGCAATCGACCGCAACCGTTCGAGTGATGGTGCCATGAAGCCGTGTGCGATACAGCTTGCATTTCGCTGACTGTCATCTCCTGCCGTGGCGAAGCACTCGATGCGATTCTTCAAGACGGGAAAGGGCGAGTATGCCGAGGGAGACCGGTTCCTGGGCATTCGCGTACCGGTGATCAGGGCGTTCGTTGAGAGAAAGCGGTACCTGCGTGGTGACATGTGAAGGCACAAGGCTACGCAACCAGAAGAGTGGCGACCTTCCAGTTACTGGAAGCGTTATTCTCCAATGCACCGGTCCCGGGAAGGCGAGGCACTGATGAACATTGGCGATGCAGCAATCCTCAGCAAGCTTCCGGTCAAGACGGTGCGCTACTACGATGAGATCGCGCTCGTCGCGGCGGCGCGAAGCGAGAGCGGGTATCGCGAATACAACCCTGCCGATGTGCACCGACTGAGATTCGTCGCTCGCGCCCGCGGCCTGGGATTTTCCATCGATGACTGCCGTCACCTGCTATCGCTCTATGAGGACGATGCGCGTGCCAGTGCCGACGTCAAGGCGATCGTTGCCGAGAAATTACTGGAGGTCGATCGAAAGATGGCAGAGTTGCAAAGCATCCGCACCACCTTGCAGCACCTGTCGAAGCATTGTCGTGGCGACGAGTGCCCGGAGTGTCCCATCCTTGATGATCTTGCCGGCATGCGAGAGTGAGAGGCGAGCCTGGTTTCCCGCTCACGGAGTCAGCATCGATGCATGACGCAGGCGAGTCTCACGCCGATACTCGCGCGGTGTCACGGCCTTCAGCTCACGAAAACGCCGGTTGAAATTCGCGACATTGTTGAAGCCCACGTCGTAGCAGATGTCCGTTATCGGCTGCTCGGTGACAGTCAGCAACTCGCAGGCACGGGCGATGCGCACGCGGTTGAGAAAACGGGTGAAACCGTTGCCAGTGGCCTTGGCAAAGAAGCGGGAAAAGGAGCTGTCGCTCATGCCGACAAGCTCGGCGACAACCGCCAGGGGAATCTCGCGGCCGTAGTTCTCGGTCACGTACTGGGTCACGCGTTCCACCTTGTCGAGCGCGACTTCATCGGCCTGCGAACTCATCGGCATGGTCGAGAGCGAACGGTACTCGGTCTCTGCTGAGAGGCGCTCCAGAAATTCGAGGAGGAGTGCGATACGTCGTGTCCCGGAGGCTTCGATGATGCCGTGTAACATTGGCTCGGCGTCATCGCGAATCTGGCCCAGGAATTCGATGCCGTAGCGAGAGCGATCCAGAAGCGGGATGAGCTCGGACAGTTCCGGTGCGGCTGCCTTCATCGACGGGATGAGCTCCTGTCGGAACTGGATGACCAGGTCACGCAGGGGAATCACATGGCCGGGTTCTGTCTGGCTTATCCAGTTGTGCGGCAAACGAGGCCCTGTCAGGATAAGCTGACCCGGTGAGAAAGTGCCGACGTGATCGCCGACGAAAACCTTGCCGATACTGTCGACGATCAGGTGAATCTCGTAGTCGTCGTGGTAGTGCCATCGAACCAGCGGGCAGGGAAAGCCGTGATGGAAGGCGTGTACCGACACGGTGTCGACGTCGGGTACCTCGAGTTCGGGCGGTGCGGGTTTGTGAGCGGCGACGGACATGCGATTGATCGACTATTGGTCAATAGCACGTTGACTGGCCACTGCGTCAGGCGCCGAGATAACGATCGATGACAGCACGCGTGCCGTCCGCCCACAACGCATTCAAGGCCGTTTCGAATGCCGCTCTGAATTGCGCATTCTGACCTGTCGTCGCATAGACGTCCGACATGTCGAGCCAGGCGCCCGGGTTCTCTCGTGCCTCCTGCGCGACGCCTGTCAGTGTTGACCAGCGGGGATCGTTCGGTTCGATGATCTCGCCGCTTTCGGTTTCGCCGTAACAGTATCGGCACCAGAATGCAGAAGCGAGAGCCAGGCCGTCGATGGACTGATCGGCGTCGAGTCGATCGCGAACCGTTGGCACGATGAACTTGGGTTGTCGGTTCGAGCCATCGAAGCAGAGACGGCGAATGGTATCCCCGATCTTCGGATTGGCGAAGCGGCTGATGACGCGAGAGAAATAAGTCTCGAGATCGGTATTCGGGACCGGTGGGACTACCGGAATGATCTCGTCGCGCTCAACCTTGTCGAGATAGGCCTTGATCGACGGGTCTGTCATGGCGGCGTCCGCGAATTCGATGTCCAGCAGACCGGCCGGATAGGCAATCAGTGCATGCCCACCATTCAGGATGCGGATTTTCATCATCTCGAAAGGTGTCACGTCATCAACGAACTGCACACCAACCTTTTCGAAGGCGGGTCGTCCATCGACGAACCTGTCTTCGAGTACCCACTGCAGGTAGTCCTCGCAGAACACGGGTGCCCCATCGGCGATGCCGTGTTCCTCACGCACCAGACGATGCTCGCGCTCGCCGGTCGCGGGCGCGATGCGATCGACCATGCCATTGGGGAAGGTCGCGTTGTTGTCAATCCAGTCAGCAAGCTCGCTATCGACCAGTCTCGCCAGACCGACGACCGCGCCACGCGCGACCACACCATTGTGCGGGAGGTTGTCGCACGACATCACGGTAAAGGCCGCGTGACCGGCGACTTGTCGCGACCTGAGTGCATGAACGATCAGGCCGAAGACTGTCTTCGGATCATCGACACCCGCCTTCAGGATGTCGGCATCGGCCCTGATCGCAGCATGCGTGTCGTCGAATCGACCGGAATCGGCGTCAACGAAGTAGCCGCCCTCGGTGACAGTCATCGAGACGATGCGAACGGCCTGATTCGTCAACGCCTCGAGTACGGCGCTCGTGTCTCCAACGGGCAGATAGTCGATCATCGCGCCGGTGACTCGCGCTGAATTGCTGTTCGCAGACTGCTCGACTACCGTGCCGAGCAGGTCCTGGGCAAGCAAGGTCTCGCGGAGCGCCTTGTCGCCAGGCATGATGCTGGCGCCGATGACTGCCCAGTCGAGCGCCAGCCCGTCGTTCATCAGCTTGTCCAGATAGACCTGCTGATGCGCGCGATGAAAGTTGCCCGGGCCGAAATGCACGATACCGCCCCGCATGTCATGACGAGCGTGGGTCGGCACCGCGACAGCCGCTGGCAGTGAGTCGAGCGTCGCGAGCGACAGTGTTGTAGTTCCGGTCCCGGTCATTATTCAGCTCATCCAGTTGCCGCCGTCGACGTTATACGTCTGCGCGACAATGTAGTCGGCCTCGCTGGAAGCCAGAAAGACGGCCATGCCGCAAAGGTCCTTGGCGCTCGCCATGCGCCCGATGGGCACGGCTGCACCGACCAGCCGCTTCTTCTCGCCGGGCGCGAGACCCTCGGCCCTGGCGAAGTGAGCATCGACGCCGTCCCAGTGTTCGCCGTCCACCACGCCGGGTGCAATGGCGTTGACATTGATGCCGTGCTTGATCAGGTCCAGTCCTGCAGACTGATTCAGCGAAATCATGGCGGCCTTGGTGGCGCAGTAGACAGCGACGAGTGGCTCACCACGTCGTCCGGCCTGTGAGGCCATGTTGATGATCTTGCCGCCCCTGCCGCGGGCGATCATCACGCGCGCGACGGCTTGCAGCGTGAAGAGAGATCCCGCGACATTGATCGAGAAGAGCTTGTCGAAACTTTCCCGCGTGATGTCGACGATCGGGGCAAGATCGAACAGGGCGGCATTGTTGACGAGAATATCGATGCCGCCACTGCGCTCGTCTACCGTCGAGACAGCTGCGTTGATGGACGCCTGCGATGTCACGTCGAGAGGTACTGCCCAGGCGCCGTCACCGATGTCTCGAGCCGTCGCCGCGGCGCCTTCGATATTGATGTCAGCGATAGCGACAGTAGCCCCTTCGCGGACGTAGGCCTCGGCAAAGGCGCGACCAATGCCACGCGCAGCGCCTGTTATCAGTGCCGACTTGCCGGCCAATCGCTTCATTCGCGATGCCATGAAGAGGTGGCGCGCTGGTTAACCCGATCGGCCATTCTGTCGCTCAGGCCTGTCCGCTTATCGTCGCGCCTTGCGCATCGAAGCGGTGCAAGCGTGCTGCATCGGGTGTGAGGCCTATCCGGTCGCCGTGCTTGGCCGGAAATTCGCCGTCTGCCCGCGCCGTGATCGGTCCGACGCCATCGACCTCGACGTGCAGGAAGGTGTCTGATCCCAGGTGTTCGGAGACACCGACGACACCCGACCACTCGCCACTGTCCATGGACAGCTGCAGATGTTCAGGGCGGACGCCGACCGTCCTGGCGCCTCGCTTTTCCGCTTCCTGGCCACTGACCATGTTCATGGTCGGGCTGCCGATGAAGCCCGCGACGAAGAGGCTCTTCGGATTGCGATAGAGCTCGAGCGGAGAGCCTACCTGCTCGATGACGCCCTTGTTCAGCACGACAATGCGATCCGCCATGGTCATCGCCTCGACCTGATCGTGCGTGACGTAGACCATGGTGGTCGTGAGCTTCTGGTGCAGCTCGGCAATCTCGAGTCGCATGGCTCCGCGAAGGGCCGCGTCGAGGTTCGACAGCGGCTCGTCGAACAGGAAGGCCGAGGGTTCGCGGACGATGGCTCGCCCGATGGCGACGCGCTGCCGCTGACCACCGGAAAGTTGCCCGGGCCGACGTTCGATGTAGTCACCGAGGTTCAGTACGGAGGCGGCGCCGTTGACCTTCTTGTCGATCTCGCTTTTCTCGAGACCCGCCATCTTCAACGGAAAGGCGATGTTCTTGCGCACCGACATGTGCGGGTACAAGGCATAGGACTGAAACACCATGGCGAGGCCGCGCTTTGAAGGCGGTAGTGGTGTCACATCCTTGCCGTCCAGCGAGATCACCCCGCCGCTGACGTCTTCCAGACCCGCGATGAGTCTGAGCAGCGTGGACTTGCCGCAACCCGACGGTCCGACAAAGACCACGAATTCACCGTCGTTGATCGAGAGATCGAGTGGGGGTATGACCTCGACATCGTCGAATCGCTTGGTCACGCCCTTGAGTGTGATGCTTCCCATGACAGAATCCTCTATTTGACGGCGCCGAAGGTGAGGCCGCGAACCAGCTGCTTCTGGCTGAACCAGCCGAGAATCAGCACAGGGGCGATCGCCATCGTCGATGCGGCACTGAGCTTGGCGTAGAAAAGGCCTTCGGGGCTGGAGTAACTGGCGATGAATGCCGTGAGCGGTGCGGCTTTTGCCGCGGTCAGATTGAGCGTCCAGAACGCCTCGTTCCACGCGAGGATGACATTGAGGAGCAACGTGGAAGCGATTCCCGGCAGGGCCATCGGCGTCAGCACATACAGAATCTCTGCCTTCAGCGTGGCGCCGTCCATGCGCGCCGCCTCGAGAATCTCGCCCGGTATCTCGCGGAAGTAGGTAAACAGCATCCAGACGATGATCGGCAGATTGACCAGGGTCAGCACGATCACCAGACCCGTGCGGGTGTCGAGCAAGCCGGTGTCACGGAACATCAGGTAGATCGGGATGAGTACGCCGACCGGTGGCAACATCTTGGTCGACAGCATCCAGAGCAGGAGCCCGCGGGTCTTCTTCGTCGGTGCGAAGGCCATCGCCCAGGCAGCGGGTATGGCAATGATCAGGGCGATGACCGTCGAGCCGAGCGAGATGATGACCGAGTTCATGAAGTGCAGGAAGTAAGGTGATCGTGATTGCACTTCACTGTAGTTCTCCGTTGTCCACTCGAAGTCGAACAATGAAGGTGGTCCGATCGCTTCCGCTTCGGTCTTGAAGCTGGTCAGGATGGTCCAGAAGATCGGAAAGAAAATCGCGATCCCGATCGCCCAGGCGAGAACGGTCCAGCCGAGCTTGGTACCTGCAGTGACGTTACGTGCCATGTCGCTAGCTCCGGGTTCAGAGGTCGAGGTTCTTGCCGACGAGACGCATCAGGAAGATCGCCACGATGTTTGCCAGAACAACCGCGACGATGCCGCCGGCCGAACCGCCGCCGACGTCGAACTGCAGGAGCGACTGGGCGTACACGAGGAAGGTAAGGTTGGTCGATGCGTAGCCTGGTCCACCGTTGGTGGTGACCAGTATCTCGGCGAAGATCGACAGCAGGAATATCGTCTGGATCAGGATGACGACCGTGATGGCGCGGGCAAGGTGCGGCAGGATGATGTGCCAGAAGCGCTTGATCGCCGGCGCGCCGTCCATCTCGGAGGCTTCAAGCTGTTCGCTGTCGAGTGACTGGATCGCCGTCAGCAGGATCAGCGTGGCGAAGGGCAGCCACTGCCAGGAGACAATCAGGATGATCGACATCAGTGGCGCTTGTGCGAAGAAATCGAATGGCGCGACGCCTACCGCCTTGGCGGCGTAGGCGAACAGGCCGCTGACGGGGTTCATGAACATGTTCTTCCAGACCAGTGCCGAGACGGTCGGCATGACGAAGAACGGGGCGATGACGAGAATTCGCACAATGCCCTGGCCCCAGATTGGACGGTCCAGCAACAAGGCCAGCAGGACGCCGCCGCAGACAGTGATGAAGAGCACGCCGCCGAGCAGCATCAGGGTGTTGCCGATAGCGGCAAAGAACGCCGGATCGGTGAGGAAGTACTGGTAGTTGGCAAGGCCGACGAAACTCTCGGTCCCCGGACTCAGCAGGTTGTAGCGCAGCAAGGAAAAATAGACCGTCATTGCCAGCGGCACGATCATCCAGCAAAGCAGCAGGAAGACGGCGGGCGAGACCATGAGACGGGCAGTCGAGCGGGAATGGTTGGTAGCCATGGGTGAAGCTGCTCGGTTGTCTTGTCGATGCGGCGCTATGTTGACAGCACGGACCACCTGTTGGGGCAATCGCTTGCGATTGCGTCCGCAGGGTCGAGTGGGCGAGGGGGGGTGTTCGAACCGCGCGACGTGAGGCTCGGTGGAAACAGTGGCGAGGTCCGACAGGCGGACCTCGCCCTTGTCAGCTGAACTGACTGACTGAAACGATCAGCCGAATTACTTCGGGTAGCCCGCGCGCTTCATCTCACGCTCGGTCAGTTCCTGCGCAGCGGCCAGCGCGTCGTCGACGCTGGTGCTGCCGGCAAGTGCTGCAGAGAACTGCTGACCGACAGACGTCGCTATTCCCTGGAACTCCGGGATGGCGACGAACTGCACGCCGACGTAAGGCACTTCATCCACGGTCGGGTTGGTCGGATCGGCCGCGTTGATGCTCTCGAGCGTCATTGCCGCAAACGGTACTTTCTGGTACTCGGGGTTTTCATAGAGCGAGGTACGCGTGCCTGGGGGAACGTTTGCCCAGCCCTCGTTCTCGGCAACGAGTTCGAGATAGCCCTTGGAGGTTGCCCAGGCGACGAACTTCTTGGCCGATTCCTCGACGTCGGTGCCTGCAGGTACTGCAAGCGACCAGGCCCATAGCCAGTTCGCGCGCTTGCCAAGCCCATTGTCCGGCGCCATGGCAAAGCCGACCTTGTCAGCCACTTGCGAGTCATTCGGGTTGGTCACGAAGGAGGCCGCAACCGTCGCATCGATCCACATGCCACACTTGCCGGTCTGGAACAGGGCGAGGTTTTCGTTGAAGCCGTTGGACGATGCGCCTGGCGGGCCTGCATCGTTCAGGAGATCGACGTAGAAGTTGAGCGTGTCTTTCCAGGGCTGCGTGTCGAACTGCGGATTCCAGTCCATGTCGAACCATCGTGCGCCGAACGAATTCGACATCGCGGTAATGAACGCAGCGTTCTCGCCCCAGCCCGGCTTGCCGCGCAAGCAGATGCCGTAAACCTCGGCGTCCTTGTCGGTCATCTTGCGTGCCGCTTCGCCAATGAATTCCCAGGTCGGCATTTCGGGCATGTCGAGACCTGCTGCTTCCATCAGATCGGTGCGATACATGACCATCGAGGATTCACCGTAAAATGGTGCCGCATACAACTTGTCATCAACAGACAGACCGCCCCGGATTGCGGGAAGGATGTCGTCGATGTCATATTCCTCGTCGAAATCGAGTTCCGTCAGCCAACCCTGTTTGGCCCAGATCGGCACTTCGTAGGTGCCGATCGTCATGACGTCGTATTGTCCGCCATTGGTCGCGACATCGGTCGTGACCCGTTGGCGGAGAACGTTCTCTTCGAGTGTGACCCACTCGAGTTCGATATCGGGGTTGTCTTTCGTGAAGTCAGCGGTCAACTTCTGCATGCGCACCATGTCGCCGTTGTTCACGGTGGCTATCGTCACCGTTTCGGCGGCGGCGCCGAACGACAGACCGGCTGCCGCGACGGAAACGGCAAGCGCCGTTCTTGTCATAACTTTCATCTGAACTCCCAAGTAGCAAATGTGATTGTCGTAGATCGACAACAGCACTAATGTACCGTCGTCACAGATGCACAACCAATACTGTCATGGCCAGCATCGATACTTTGATGTCGTTTTGTGATGCTTGCGAGCACAATCGCGCAAGAATCGACAGGTTTGTGTCGTTGCCGGCTGAAACGACGCGGCTTATCTTGCGTGTAAGCCTGACATCAGGATCGTTCCAACGTCTTTCAGGACTTAATTCATGTCAATCAGGGAATGAGACGTATGACCATCAGAAACAAGCCTGATCGCGCTATCCAGCCGGTATTTCTCGAACGCTTCAGCCCATACTCGTTCGACCCGGCTGCAACGGTCGACGCGACGGATGTTGCGGCAGTATTCGAGGCGGCAAGGTGGGCGATGTCGTCCTACAACGAGCAGCCATGGCGCTATATCGTCGGTGCCAGAGGTCGCAGTGACGAGGTGCGTGAGCGGATTCTTGCCGTGCTCGTGGAACCGAACAGGGTCTGGGCGACGCATGCGCCCATTCTGGCATTGGGGCTCTACTCGCCACAGTTCGAACATAACGGCAAGCCTAACAACGCGGCACAGCACGATCTGGGCGCTGCTTCGGCTTGCCTGACGATCGAAGCCGGTGCACGTGGCTTGATGGTTCACCAGATGAGCGGGATCCTGCCGGATGAGGCACGTGAATCCTTTGCCTTGTCGCACACATACATCCCGCTGACCGCGCTGGCCATCGGCAGGACTGGCCCCAATCCGGCACTTCCTGACGACTATGCCCGCCGGGACGAACGCGAGCGCACGAGACGCCCGATCGATGAAAGCCTCCTGCTGGGCGGGTTCTGATTTACCGGGCGGTTTCCGAACTCAGGCTTTCCGGATCAGGCCGTCTCGGTCTGCCGGGGTAACACCCAGTCGGCGCGGGGAAAGTGGCAGGTATACCCGTGCGGGATGCGTTCGAGATAGTCCTGATGCTCAGGCTCTGCCTCCCAGAAGTCGCCGACGGGTACGACCTCGGTCACGACCTTGCCCGGCCAGAGGGTCGAGGCATCAACATCGGCGATGGTCCGTTCGGCCTCTTGCCGCTGGGCGTCATCAATGTAGTAGATGGCCGAGCGGTAGGACAAGCCACGGTCGTTCCCCTGACGGTTCAGTGTCGTCGGGTCGTGAATCTGGAAGAAGTACTCGAGAATGCGCCGATAGTCGGTGATCGTGTCATCGAAGATGATCTCGATGCCCTCGGCGTGATTACCGTGGTTGCGATAGGTCGCGTTGGCAACATCGCCACCGGTGTAGCCGACGCGGGTCGAAACAACGCCCGGTTGCTTGCGAATCAGATCCTGCATGCCCCAGAAGCAACCGCCTGCGAGCACGGCTCTCTCGTTTGCCATCGTCAGACTTCCTCTACCTGTTCGAGATATTCCGCATAGCCTTCGGCTTCCATCTCGTCTCGGTGGACGAAGCGGAGAGATGCTGAGTTGATGCAGTAACGCAAGCCGCCGTGCTCTCGTGGTCCGTCCGGAAAGACGTGCCCCAAATGGCTGTCAGCATCGCATGAACGCACTTCGGTACGGACCATGCCGAGCGTATCGTCACTCAATTCGCTGACATGTGCGGGCTCGATCGGCTTGGTGAAACTCGGCCAGCCACATCCGGAGTCGAACTTGTCGGCCGAGGCGAACAGTGGCTCGCCAGATACGATATCGACGTAGATGCCGGGCGCCTTGTTGGCCAGGTATTGCCCCGTGCCCGGCGCTTCGGTGCCTGACTTCTGTGTTACCCGGAATTGCTCGGGCGTGAGTGCCGCGATAGCCTCTTCGTTGCGTGCGTAACGTTTCATCAGCCTCCCCATGGAATTGCCTGGTGCAGCGCCACGGACATTATCGGCCGCCGCGCCGCTCCTCGACAGTGTGGGGTTCCTCCTGAAGTACCACAAGCATCCCGAGAGGAATGACGCGACGAGTCGGCCGACAGTCTGGTCCCGGGTCATTGCACGGTCCGCTGGTGAAAGGCCGCTACACCGTACTCCGCTACACCGCCTTCCTGATCATCTGCCTGGCGATGTGATCGGCTTGACGAATGGCCAATGCCACTATCGTGAGCGTGGGGTTCTCGGCGCCTCCGGTCGTGAACTGGCTGCCATCGGAGATGTACAGATTGGGAATGTCGTGTGATTGCCCGTTGGCATCACACACACCGTCATCGGCATCGGCGCTCATCCGGTTGGTGCCGAGATTGTGCGTCGACGGATAGGGCGGGGTGCGGAAGGTTCGCGTGGCCCCGGCAGCGCGGTAGACGGCCTCTCCCTGCGTGAAAGCATGTTCGCGCATCGCGATATCGTTGTCGTGATCGTCGAAGTGAACGTTGACCACAGGCAATCCGTGTGCGTCCTTCAGATCGGTATTGAGCGAGATCCGATTGTCCGCGCGCGGCATGTCCTCGCCGACGAGCCACATGCCCGCGAGGTTGGCATAGCGGTCCATCATCCAGGTGAAGTCCTCACCCCAGGCACCCGGATCGAGGAACGCCGCCATGAACGGCAGACCGAGCGCCAGGGTTTCCATCTCGTAGCCGCCGACAAAGCCGCGCTTCGGGTCGTGCACCGACTCGTCCTGAATGATGCCCGCCATCGTCGTGCCCCTGTACATGTGCACGGGCTCGTCGAAGGCTGCGTAGACCGAACCGGTCATGTGTCTCATGTAGTTGCGCCCGACCTGACCGGAGCGGTTCGAGAGCCCGTCCGGAAACATCGAGGAATCCGACATCAACAGCAGGCGTGGCGATTCGAGTGAATTGCCGGCCACCGCGACGGCCCGCGCACTCTGTCGTTGCTCGTCGCCGTTCTCGTCGAAGTACACAACGGCTGTCGCCCGGCCGGTGTCATCGTGTTCGATGCGAGCAGCCTGACAGCCGGTACGCAGTTCGAAGTGGTCGGTTTGCTCTGCGGCCGGAATCTCGGTGTAGAGCGTCGACCACTTCGCACCCGACTTGCAGCCCTGGAAACAGAAGCCGAGCTGCATGCACGAAGCGCGGCCATGCCGTGGCCGACTGTTGATCGCCATGTTGCCGGTATGCACCTTGGTGTAGCCGAGTTTTCTGGCGCCGGCATCCATGATCTTGTAGTTGTTGTTGCCCGGCAATCCCGGAATGCCGTTGGTACGGGTCACACCCATCTTGTATTCGGCTCGCGCGTAGTAGGGTTCCAGGTCGTTTAGGGTCAGCGGCCAGTCCAGCAGATTGGCACCGATCACGTCGCCGTACTCGGTCTTCGCTCGAAACTCGTGATCCTGGAAGCGCAGAGATGCACCGGCCCAATGTGTGGTCGATCCACCCACCGTCTTGCAGATCCACGCGGGCAGGCCCGGGAAGTCCCTGGCAACACGCCAGGAGCCGGACGTGCTGCGCGGATCGAGCCAGGCGAGTTGCGAGAAGGACTTCCATTCATCGTTCAGGAAGCTCTCGCTCGACTCACGTTTCCCCGCCTCGAGAGTAACCACGTCTATACCCTTCTGGGCAAGCTCGTTGGCAAGTGTGCCTCCGCCTGCACCACTGCCGATAATCACGACCACGCTGTCGTCGCTGTGCTCGAATGTCTTCATGGTCGACTCCTCACGTTGCGGCGGTTCACGAGCTGTTGCATGGGGGACTATTGCACTGGGGGGCTGGCATCAGCCGGCGGGTCAGGCAACCAGGCGAGATCGTCGAAGCCACGGAACACGTAACCACCCTTGTTGAAGGCCTCGCCCTCATAGCCGAAATGCGCGTAGGCGAGATCGTTGTCGTACAAGGAGGTGATGCAACTGCCACGTACTGTCAGGAACAGTTCGGTATCCGTTATCGATTGCACCGCCGCAAGCTGTGCATCTGCATCGGCTGCCAGCCAGTCGCCGTTGGCCGCCTCATCGAGCGCAACGATACCTTCGCGAAAGGCGATCGCGACGGCCGAATCGGTTTCTGCGTCGTCGCCCGTTGCCGCCGTATCGAGACCTTTGACGGCGAGTGCGTTGATTGCCTCGGGCATGTTCTCGTGTGGGAATATCACTTGCGTGAGCCGCAGAAGTACACGTGCTTCACGGTCGTCGAAAGTCGCCATTTCCGCCGCCCAGGAGCGCGATGGTGCGAGCGTGGCAAGCAAGGTACCTGTCGCGAGCGAGCCACTCAGGATGGCTGTTCCCTTGAGAAAGGAGCGCCGGGTCAGTGCTGGCATGCCGCCTGGGGCAACCGCCGACCGGTGCTGATCAGAACCGTCTTGATCAGACCCGGCGCCGATCGCCCGATCGGTCAATTCTGCGACGGTGTGAAGAGGAATGACTGGTCGCATCGTGGTCGATGTCATGACTCGGATTCCTCAGTGTTGAACAGTATCTGATTGGAATCCGGGCACGCCTTGTCGTCAATGGGACCTCCGTACCAAACATCGGGAGCCGGGTCCTACACACCGTTACAAAGCAGGTGATCGGACTTGTGCAGACTTCATCATCGAGTCGAACACCGAGGTTGCCATGTCCGTGTTTCCTGCATTGCACTGTGTATTCTCCCTATCTTCTTATTTCGCTTCGACAGACGGCAATCGCGCTTTCACTGCCTGGGCTGCTCGTCTGCCTGCTGGACGATACACTTCCGACGAATCGGGAATGCCGGAGCGAATCGATGGCCCGTCGCGGACGATGAAAAAAAGATTCGTGGCTTGGTCGAGCGCGCGAGCAAGCCTGGCCGTTCTGCCGGTATCAGTGGAAGTCGCTCCGGCATGAAGACCTGCGTGTCGCGGTACCCGGCCTTGCTGGCGGGCTTGCTGACGGCCGCTATGACGTGTCTCGCCAATGCAGTGGAACGGGCAGACGAAGTGGCAGGAGGACGAATAGAGGCACTGACAGAAGAAGGTGGACGGGTGCGGGCAGTGGCACCGACGGAGGCAGGAGCTGAGCCGACACACGCCGTCGCACATTTTAATGCAAGTCCGATTGATTTCACCGCGTCTGTACTCGAGGATGGCGGATATTTCGAGCTGGGTCTTGCCGTTGCCGCCAGCTCGACCAATCGTGTCAGTATTGATCCTGACGAGAACGGAGATGTCCGGGGATTCTTGAGCCCGTTCTTTGCCGGTGCCTGGCGCAAGGGCGCTTATTTCATCGAAGGCAAGCGGGGAGGTTTCGACGGCCTGAGTCTCGGCGCGACCCTCTGGCATGACGAACAATGGGTCCTGGATCTTCTGGCGGTTCACGGCGCCGGAACCTACTCGTTCCGCTTCGATGACGACGACCGACCAGCCGGCACGACACGGCGCGATGAGGAACTTCTCGAGCGCTTGTCGGTTTTTGCCTCGACAGGCTTGCGCTTGCGGCGGTATGCCGAATCCTCACTGTTGCAGGTCTCGGCCGTCGCCGATTGGGAAAACGGCCACGGTACCTTGCTTGGCGCCCATATCGGACGACAGTGGCAAATCGGCAACTGGAACACACAGTTCCTGGTGGGTGCGCGCCATGCGTCATCGGCGTTGGCCGACTTCGCCTGGGGGGTCGACGAAGATGAGGCAACCGAGCGTTTTGGCGCTCATCGCATGTCCGGAATTGCCTTTGCCGAGATGGAACTCGGGATCTCGCGCGCCGTTGGCAAGAAATGGATCCTGAGCAGCCGCCTGAGCGGACGTCGGTTCGAGGATAGTCTGGTCGAAAGCCCGCTGATCACGCGAAGCGGATTCGCTACGCTCGATACGGCCGTCAGCTATGTCTTCTGAGGTCAGCATTCTGGTGGCCATCCTGTGCGGCTTGCTCATCGGGCCCGGTCGGCACGCCCATGCCGATCAATCGGCCACGAAAACGTTGAAGGTTCGTCCGTCGACGTGTGTGGCGTTGCACAAGGGTCAGCGCTGCTACGCACGCATCCGGATAAGCTGGTCGGATCTCGATGAGGGCCGGTTCTGTCTGTTCGCGGTCACCGACGACCAACGCGAGCAACTGGCCTGCTGGAGCGGCATGCGGCGCGATCACCTGTTCCACGAATATACGGCGGCGGATTCTGTCGATTATCGTCTCGTCAGCGAAGCCGAGGGCACAACCGTCGGTGCGGCAACGGTGCGAACAGGATGGGTCTATCGCTCGAGTCGACGCAGTGCGAGCGGCTGGCGGCTATTCTGACGTGGGCGAGGAAAGACTGCCTTTGGTGCTGGTTGTAGAGGACGATGCATCGCTCGCCGGCTGGATCGCGGACTATCTCGTCGAGCACGGCCTGCAGGCAAGCATTGCCTCGCGGGGCGATACCGCGCTCGAACTGATCGAAGAGGACCGACCCGATGCCGTTGTCCTCGATCTCGGATTGCCAGGCATCGACGGTCTCGCGGTTTGCCGACGGGCACGCGCCTTTTATCGGGGGCCTATCCTGATGCTCACCGCGCGAGACGAGGATGAGGACGAGATTCGGGGCCTGGAAACCGGTGCGGACGACTACCTTGCCAAGCCGGTTCGACCGCGGGTGCTGCTTGCCCGGCTGCAGACCTTGCTCCGACGAGACGTGAACAGCGTCGTTCGGAATACCCTGCGCATCGGCAGGCTCTCGATCGATAGCAACGCCCGGGAAGTGGCCTACGACGGCATCTTGATCGCCTTGTCTACGCAGGAGTTCGATGTGTTGCAGCTACTCGCATCAACGCCTGGCGAGGCCGTTGACCGACAGACCCTGACCACCCGTCTGCGCGGGATCAAATACGACGGCACGGATCGGTCGGTCGATCTGGCGATTTCCCGCCTGCGTCGCAAGCTCGACGATCCGGCCGAGGAACCGCGTCGCATCAAGACCCTGAGGGGTCGGGGTTACTTGCTGTCACCGGATGCGTGGTAGTCCGGGCGTGCGCGGTCTCGCCACATCGCTCCTGCTGGTCGTCTTGTTGGCGACCTTGGGAGCAGGTTGGGCAATCGATCGATTGTTCGGGCGACTCGCGGCATCCGAACCGACGCCGCTTGCGCTGTATCGCGAGCTCGGCGGGCGTTACGCTGAAGCTCTTGATCGCGATGCCGAAGACGAAGACCCGTTCCCGTCGACATCCAATACCGGTGATCTGGCAGATCGAATGTCGATCCTGCCGGCGGCAGCACTGGCCCTGGATCAACCGCTGGCCGCCCAACTCGAGACAGATCAGGGACTCGCGCTGGAAACGGCGGCTGGCGTCACGCTGTATTACGCGATGCCGGACCGTGGCTCTTTGCTTGCCATCGACTACCCGCTGGCCGGCGAAAAGCTGCCGACGCTCCGACTGGTCCTGACACTTGCGTTCTATATCGCCTTGGTTGCCTTGACGCTGACCTGGTTGCTGCCCTTGTTGCGACGCCTGGAGACCCTCGCCGTAGCCGCGCGGGCGCTGGGCGAGGGCGATCTCTCGCAACGTGTCGTCGCACGCAGTGCCGGTGAGATCCGGGATGTCGAGGTCGCCTTCAATGACATGGCAGTGCGCATAGAGAATCTCATCGAAGACAACCGCTTGCTGAGCAGGGCCGTGTCGCACGACCTGAGGACGCCGCTCGCCCGGTTGCGTTTCGGTATTGATTCGCTCGGTGAACGTGCCGACATCAGTCCGGAACAGTGTCAGCACCTGACGCGCATCGAGGCGGACATCGACGCCATGGAAAGGCTGGTCGAAGTCTTGCTCGACTATGCGCGCTTCGACGCGCGACTCTCCCGGCTGCCGCGCACACGTTTCGATCTGTCAGAGGTTGTCGGCGATGTCGTCGCTCGGTTTCGAGCGCCGGCCAGCCTGAGCATCGACTGGCGGCCGGTCGAGAATGCCGTCTGGATCTTCGGCCACGCCAGCCAGTTCGGCATGCTGATCGACAACCTGCTCGAGAACGCCTGCCGACACGCCTCCGGGAAAATCATTGTGTCGATCAGCGCAGAGAAGGGCGAGGCGAGGCTGAACGTGGAGGATGATGGCCCTGGCATCTGTTTCGCTGAGCGGGAGCGTCTGGTACGGCCATTTCAGCGAGGTGAATTGCTGGCAGCAGAGTCGGCAGGTCGAGTCAGTCAGGGCGGTTACGGTCTGGGACTCGCCATTGTCTCGCGGCTGGCCGCCTGGCATCGAGGTGCATTGTCCATCGATGCGTCACCCACGCTTGGTGGCGCACGACTCTGCGTGACGTTTCAGTTGTCGAGCTGTCAGTTGTCGATCTGATCAGACTTTCGATGCACCCCAACATTACCGCTTGGGTTTTTCGATGAACTTAGGTTCACAAGTTGCGACTGATTGCTATCCTTAAACCAAGATGAATTTCTGGACCGTTCCGTGGCCCGCGCTTACCCATTGACCGACCTCGTCAAGCTCGTCAGGGCTTATGGCGTACTTGCCGGCACCTCCGACATGGATCGCGTCATTGCAGGCACCTTGCCGCGTGACTGGATAGCCTCGGAAGTCGAACACTTCGTGCCGCTGTCGGCGCTGCCGAAGGCGTTCTTCGAGACCCAGCGTGGACGCGATCTGCTGACGGCAGAGTTCTATACCGATCACGACATCGATCCGGAATTGATCCGGCCGGCATCGGTCGACATCACCGGTGCGCCCATTCGCATAAACACGAATCGCTTGCCGAAGCTGGAGCCCACCATCCATCAGGCGGTGCTCGCCGCCAACATGTTGCTCGGCGTACGGCTTTACGGTAATCACGGCAAGGGTATGAAGTCGATGAGTCACGACATGATCGTGGCCGCCATGCTGCAGACGGCCATCAACAAGCCCTTTCGCTACAGTTCCATCAGTTCTGACGAACACGAGATCGTCGATGATGCCTACCTGCTGACCTGGTTCGGCGACCGAGTTGCAACCCACGTTCGCACGCTTGCCAATGCCATCACGCGATTCGAAGCGGCCATGGCCGCGGGCAATCCACCGCCGGAAGCCGATACCCCGGAACTCGCCACCTCCATTGCCGCTGTCATGGCGAGCCGTCTCCGACTGACGGCGCGTGCGGCGGGCGACCATGTCCTGAGTTTCATGTCACCGGCGCGGCGCGCGAACCTCGCGGCCATCGGCGTCGATTGCGAGGGAGATTTCCCTGAAAGACCGTACCTCGAGCTGGACTACTACCGCACAGTCGCGGCCTTCGCGATGAAGGGGGTCGATCACTACGCTCTTCGCGAGCCGCTTCGCAATACCTTGATTCTGGCTGTCCGGGACGCGCTCGATGATCCCTTGAAACGCGAACGCCTGACCGGGCGGCGAGGCAAGGCAGTCCACGAAGTGCACATCAATTTGCCCGTCATGGAGTACTTCACCGTCCCCGAAGCACCCAATTCCATCGAGGCTGTGCATATCGCGAGCCTCGAGATGATGCGCTCGCTCGAGAAGGGTCGCCGCAAGTCGTTGAGCACCATGTCGGCACACGCCTTCCGGATTGCCGCGATATCCGAGCGAGTACTCGGCCGCGCGCTCGAACCCGTCATCGTCACACTCGCGCTGCTGCACGATGTCGTCGAAGACGGTTCGCTGCGAGTTACGGGTTACGGCCATTCACTCCGCAAGATCCAGTTCCGGTTTGGTGGGCCCATCGCCGGAATGGTCTCCGAGCTTACCGACTCGTCTGTACACACGGCCGGAGCCAGCAAGGCAACCCTGACGCTGAAGCAACCCCATCTGCTTCCGCCGCAGGCGCTCTACAACGGGGACCGGTTCACGGCCATGCAGCTCGAGCCGACCGGTCAGGCCGAGCCTTACACACTGTCCGGCATCGTCATCAAGTTGCTCGATACGGTGGTGTCCCTGGAGGAGGGTATCCGTGACCCGGAATTGATGAGCGATCACTGGCGTCACAGCGGCGCGCGTATCTACTGGGCAGAACGGGTTCGGGGGGCGATCACGCACCCTTTGATGGAACGTATGCTGCTCGAATTGAAGAACAGCAAGAGCGATCCCAAATACCGTTCGCGGCTTCACCACGTGAATACGGTCAGGCTTCGTGCCGGTCGTGCCTTGGTCGACACGTTGATGTCCTATGAAGACATGTACGCAACCCAGAACCTCGCCATCCTTGCTTTCGAGTACGGGCTCGACGTCAATCAGCGGGATCGACTGTTGACCCTCTTCTACGACCGGAATGTCGATGAAGCGCACTTCAGGGAACACGCGCTGGTCGGCTTGCTGGACGACCGGCAACTGGCCGAGGCGTTGCGCAGCGGACGCTTGCCCGAGCTTGGGTACACGACTCTCTACCCGAAGGATGCGAAGGCCGGTTCGCCGCGGTGCGAAGAGACGCTCTTGCAATATCGTGCGAGTGCCTTGCGTCGGCAAGACATACGGCATGAACTCAGACTCGACACGGTAAGCAAGCTGAACGCTTTGACCCTGCGTCAGGAAAAGGTGCTCCGTGTGTTCGACGCGCGTATCGGTCGGTTGAAGGGCGATCGGAGAGCAGGGGACGAGCCGGCTGGTGCGGTCGCCGCAGCGAGTGCATCGGATGGTCTCGCCCTCGAGACCCTGGTGCCACCCTTGCGGGCCATCGGCTGCTAGCGCCGGTAACCTCGCTGCAAAGAACCTTCTGAATCGGTCTCCGGACCAAGCAGCCTCGGCACGCGCTCAGCCCAGGTCGCGCATGCCCTTGGTCGGCGGTGGAGATTTGCGAACGGTCGGTATCGCATCGAAGGCGACATTTTCAGCACCGTTGTAGACGAGGAAGTGTCGGCCTTTCGCGCGCGCGATCATGGTCATGCCGATCTCGCGTGCGAGGTCGAGACCCATCTCGGTGACACCGGAGCGTGACAGCAGGGCCGGTATACCCATGAAGGCCGTCTTCATGACGATCTCCGAGGTCAGCCTGCCGGTGGTGTAGAAAAGCTTGTCGCCTCCATCGATTCCGTCGAGCCACATGCGTCCGGCGATGGCGTCGGCCGCATTGTGTCGCCCGACATCTTCGATGTGCATCAACGACTCGGTAGCATTGCACAGGCCGCAGCCGTGGACGGCTCCGGAGACCCGATAAACGTCATTGAGCTTTCCGACTGTCCCGATGAGCTCGTAGATCTCGGATTGCTTCAGGGAGGACCGTTCAAGCTGAACCTCGTAAAGCTTGTCGACCGTGCAGCTGAAGATCGTGCCCTGGCCACAGCCGCTGGTCACGATGCGACGTTTCATCTTTTCCTGCCAATCGCTTATTCCACCGCCACTGCGTGTCTCGACGTCGACCAGTTCACGCTCCCAGTCGACCTTGACCGAGCGGATCTCCTCGATGTCCTCGATCAGCTTCTGGTTGCGGATATAGCCGAGGGTCAGTGCCTCGGGTTCGGTACCGAGGGTCATCAGTGTCACCACTTCCATGCCGTCGACACGGATCGTCAACGGCATTTCACCGGGAACGTGAACATCGACCGATTCACCGAACTCGTTGATCGCCGTGACGCCATGCGCCGGTTGCAAGCCGGCTTCGGTCATTTCCGGGCGGTAGTCAGGAGGGGGAGCTTGCGCGTTCATCGGGTCGGACTCAGGGATTATGGGGGAGAGTGTTGCACAGCCGCAGCTCGCGTTCCATGCATGGCCCTTCAGCCTGAGCCTCGAGGCTTGCCTGTCAGCGTCAGCACGAGCGCGCAGTATGCGATCAAGCCGGCGACCCGCCATCGCAGAAAATGTCGTCTCAGCACCAATGCCGACTGATGAGAATGCCTGCTGACGCGAAAAGCCCCATCCGTCTGGAGCTGGCGGTAACGGGTCTGCTTGGAAAGCGAACGATAGCGCGACGCTTCTGGTCCGTGCCGGCCTGGTCGCTGGCAGGTGTCGTCGTGGGTGAGGCGCTGTTCCATCAGTCTCGAAGCGGACGACAGATTCGAAGCGCTGCAGATGGCAGCGAGAGCTGGTCGTGGTCCGGCTACAAGTTCACGCTCTACAAGGATGCTTGTGAACGTTCATGGCACGCGTTGATCGACGATGCGCCCAAGGTGTATGTCGTCTGCAAGGAGGCTGACCCGAGCAAAACCGCGTCGACCGTGTCGAAACGGACGGCCGCGTCGATGATGAGCCGGAGGGTTTTCTGGGGCGGTGGGCTTCGCGCAAGCGCCGGGTGCGCGAAGCGGGCCGGGATTCGGAATTCGGCCAGTCGACGGTGGGTGAATCGAGCATGGTTGAATCCCGACCGACCACGTTGGGTCTCGACGCCAGTGAAAGCGAGCGCTTGGCAGATGCCCGTTTCCACGTGGACACGGTGGTGCACGCCCACGCCGCAGAGACGCGGTTGGGCGCGATGCCGTCATTCGCATGAGTGGCCGCTATGATGCTGGCGCCGCTTTCGACGCGGTCGTCGCAGCGCGCGTCCCCTTGCGGCGCGGATTCGAGTTGCCGCAGCCGGCGCCACCGCCACCGACGTGACGCGAGTCGTACTGCCCGTTCTGCTGTCGCTCCTGCTGTCGTGCTTCGTCGGCTTCACGCCCCTGATGAGAGCGGTGGATAATTCGCACGAAGCGGCAGTACGCCGTCCGCTATTGACGGATGCGAATGTCGATGCGATGGATGAGCAGGGTAATTCCGCACTTCACCACGTCATTGCCAATGGTGATGACGGGATTGCGACCTTGTTGGCGGAAGCGGGCGCAGACGATTCGCTGGCCAACCGGGCGGGAATGACACCGCGAGTCATGGCCGAGCAGTCGGCAACCGACAAGTCGTCCGGCAGCGCGCGGTAGACGTCACGCTAGGGCGTCCTCGATCAAGCCGTGACGTGCGAATACGCGTCGTGCCTCCGCATAGCCGATATCGCTGATTTCCGCGTACCTTTTGAAGTCGAGCAGGGCAATGCCGCTGACCGGTGGCTCGACCAGTATGTCGATCATGGCGCGAGTCTGGTTGAGCCGATCGATACCCTTGATGTCGGTCGAGCGCAGCAGGGTTTCAGCAATGCGTGGATAACGAATGGCCGGGCTGAACGGATTGAGACGGGAGCCGAGCACTTGCCACCCTGAAAGACAGGTGCCGAAATCGTAGTAGTCGAATTTCTCTGGCACTTCGCTGACGTTCACGCCGATGATGCTGCCGGAACCACCCAGCCGTTCGTGCATGACGTCGACCGGGAAGGTGTTCAGTACCGCACCGTCGATCAACAGGTCGCCGTTGGCCGTGGGGACTGGTGAGAACACGCCGGGCAGGGATATCGTTGCTCGTACGACTTCCCAGAGCTTGCCGGTCTCGTGCACCACCTGACGGCCGTCGGCGAGGTTCGACGATACCGAGAAGAACGGGGTCCAGAGGTCCTCGATGCGAATATCGCCATAGACCTCCTGGCAGAAGCGGGTCAGTTTCGCGGATCGCATCAACGCAGACATGGGCAAGGTGTAGTCGAACAAGGCACGGCGATTTGCAAAGCGTGCCGACATGCGTTCGACGGTCGCGACATCCTGACCGAGGGCCAGCGAGGCACCGAGCAATCCGCCCATGCTCGAACCGCCGACGACGTCGATCGGAATCTGTTCTTCCTCGAGCAGCCTTTGCACACCCAGATGTGCGTAGCCGCGCGCACCGCCTCCGCTGAAGACGACGGCGCGAGCACTGCCTTGCAGTCGCCGGGCGAGACGCTCGAAGTGCGTAGCGTCATCGATGCGCACGTGATGAAAGCTGTCGAGCTCACGGGGAGCCAACCATCGACGGGTGCCGGTAGGCCGGACGGTATCGGCAGCATGCAGTAGCACGAGGTCGATTCGCGGGGGGCTTCTGCGCTGGCCGAACAGCGAACTGAGTTCGCGCTCAACCTCGCGGCGTGCAGGGTCCGCTTCCGTCCCACCCTGTCCGAGCAGCAGCACGCGGTCGGCGCGATTCAGCGTACGTCGGGTCCATGCACTGAGCTCTGTGTCGGCGACATAGATGATCGGTCCACCCCGATTCTCCTTGTCGTCAAGCCATTCGGCTACCGCACCGCTGAACGGATCTTCAAAGGTCGTTGCTGACGCCCCTCTCTTGCCGTAGAGCGTGTCGAAAGTGCGTGCGTCGAGTATCAGTGGATCATCGTGCTGCCGCAAAGCGCGTCGCAATTGATTCAGAAAGCGCTTGAGGGAGAGTCTCTTGTCGAGCGGTATCACCACGAAATTCGTGTCGGGGCGACGTGCGCCGATGCTGTTCAGATCGGTGACATGTCGACGTATGACGAGGCGCGAAAGCGGCAAGAGCAGATCGGCTCGCGGCGCGATGATGCTTTCGAATCGCGATTGTGGAAGGCGCGCCACGGTCGACTCGCGGGCCGCGTGCACGGTCGCACTGCGACGCGTACCCGCCAACAGTGCGAGTTCTCCGACCGACTCGGGAGCATGTACTTCGGCAGTCTGACGTCGCGCCGGATCGTCGCCGGTTTCCACCAGCAGCCGGCCGGAGACGACGACATGCAGACCATCCGGTTCGTCACCCTGATAAAAGAGTGTCTCGCCGCCTCTGTAGTGATGCACGATGCTCGCGTCGAGAAGGCTGTTCAAGGTGTCGACGTCGATCGGACCGAACAGATCCAGAAAGGCGCGTGCGAGGGTCGTCCGACGAGACAGCGTGGCGGCGGTGTCATAGACATGCGCGAGAATGTCCGGCGCGATTCCGGCCAGTAATTCGAACGCGAAGCGTGGCAGAAAGGCCACCCGTGTCGATTCGACGGCGACGGCGCTCACCAGGTGCGCACCGCCATTGAGGACAGCGAAGTCACCCGCTGTCTCGCCACGCTTGCGTGATTGCAGACGGATGGCGGGCATCGGCGTCTCTGCGGTCGCCTCCTGGCGGCCCTCTACGCCAATTCTGTCGCGTGTGTCTGTCGGTGCTTGCGATTCCTGCAAACCCGGTCTTGGCATGTCGAGTCCGAGTTCTCCACGAACCACGAGATACAGTCGCTCGCTCGCACGCCCGGCCGTGAACAAGGACTCACCAGGAGCCAGGTCGATGAAGCCGATGTGCTGCTCGAGGCTCGACCAGCGCTCCTGCTCGATCGATGCGACCAGCGGCAACGCGCGCAATTCGCGCAAGAGTTCGGGGTGGCTATCGAGCTGAATCAAGGCGCCTCGTTGCGCACGCGCCTGTAGCGTTCAGGCCGAGCGGGGCTTTCGGCGGGGCACATGTCAGCAACGGATCTGTTGCTGTGAAAAATCGCTCGCAGGTATCGCGACGGCCTGCTCGCCGCTCAATGCATTCACATCGCTGACTCGATGCTCCATCTTCAGCCGAAACTCGAAGGCATCGAAGAATTGCCGGTAGCGGTCCGCTCCCAGACTTGCCGTGGCAACGAGTGTGCCATCGGGATCGACGTCGAGTGCAATCGCTGCCAGTGGCACGGGCGCCGGACCGCTCAGGACCGCTACACCACCTGCTGGATCGTAGACGCTGCGCTCCGAACATCAGCTGATCAACCCGGCTTGTTCCTGTCGAACGCCCTGATCGTCGGTAAACACGACAGGTACGGCGCGACAGGTGATGTGGCTTATCGATCTGGCTGGATGTGACATCTTGTGACTGCAGATCGCCGAGAAGGCGAACTCGGATGCGTCGTCACCGAGCCCGCCTGGCCAGCTGCCTGCTACCGTGCCCGAGCCCAGCCGGAGCAGAAAGCACGGCGTCGTGACATAGGGATAGTGAAAGATGTGCGCGTCGCCCGGCACGAGCGATGCCAGCTTGATGCCGTTCTCGCGCACATCGACCAGACGGCTGCGCGGCCAATCGCCGGTTTTCGCGGTCGACGCGTTGACCGCCTGTTGCAAGGGCAGCGGCTCCACTGAGCAGGCCACCGCAGAGGCGATGGAAACGGCGTCGATCCATATCCAACTCTCCAAAGGACGCACTCGAGCGTTGCAATGCGAGAGTATAGCCAAACTGCTTGCAGGCTCGCCGAGGATGGCGGGGTCAGCGTGGCAGAAAGGCCAGGTCGCCGAACCATGCTGTTGCATCCTGATTGCTGTTGTCACCGTCGACCATGACCGCGTAGCCACTGATCCTGTCGACCTGCTTGCCGAAAGCGGCCTTGAAGTCGCCGCGGACGTCGCGGCGATGGCGGACCCATTGCCCGACACCCCCGGCACCGGTGTTGGCGGCGATCATCATGGCTTTTTCGGTAAAGGGGTTGGGCCAGCGTTCATCGACCATGGCCTCTGACGCCCAGACGTAGTTTATGGCGAGCGTCTCCCAGGGGAGCCAGCCGGTACGTGCGACGACATAGACTCTCGCCGGGAAGTCGTCACCGGCTTTGCTGCGCTCGTCGATCATGGAATACACCTGCGCCACTTTCCAGGACCATTCGAGTATCGGAAATCGGCGGAGATCGATTTCACGCTCGCGATAGAGGATCGACGCGCTGTTCTGTGTGTCGGCTCTCAGCACGCTCACGCCGTCCTCCTCCACGAGCCGGTACTTCGTGTTGCCGGCGAAGCTTCGTTCCTTCCAGCTACTGAGCGTCGCGTCGGGAAATTGCCCTGGTATATCGATCGGCGTGGTCGATACCGGAGTCGGCCAGGCAAGGGTTGGCCAGATGAGCAGACTGAGGGCCAGCACGCCGGAGCGTGTGGCATGCAGGGTTGATTTCGGAGCCATAAGATCATTGCGGATCGCCGGGTGCGGCGATGTCTGGGCGGATTCGAGCGGCAAGACCGCTCAGGGTTCCCCTGCCGATGTGCGCCGAGCGGCAAACCGGACTGGCTTCGGCAGCGTAAACTCTGCGCATGGGAGAAGAGTCACAATTGTCGTCAAGGCACCGGCACGCTGCTCGCTGGCGTTTCATCGGGTGTGCGGTTGGTACCGTGGCGACGATCTATGCGTTGATCCTCGTAGGCGGAATCGTCAGAGCCAGTGGCGCAGGCATGGGGTGTCCGGACTGGCCGACCTGTTTCGGGCAGTGGGTGCCGCCGATGAGTGCAGCGGAATTGCCGGTCGACTACCAGACGATCTACGCCGATCGAGGCTATGCTGATACGACCTTCAACGTTCGCAAGACCTGGACGGAGTACCTGAACCGGCTCCTCGGCGTCTTTACCGGCTTCGCGATTCTGGCCACCGTGCTGTTCGCCTGGCCGATACGCAAGCTTGATCCGCTCGTCTTCCGGTTGGCGGCCAGTGGTCTCGTTCTGGTAGCAATACAAGGCTGGTTAGGCTCGCGCGTGGTCGCCAGCAACCTCGATCCGGGCATGATCACGGTGCACATGCTGGTCGCCCAGCTCATCGTCGGCATCATGATCATTGCCCTGTGGAAAGCGTTACGACCGATCTTGTCACGAGAGGGGAGCTTGCCCGGCTACACCAACGCGCTGCTCATCGCGGCGATGATTGCAGGACTGCTGCAGCTTGTCGTCGGAACGCAGGTGAGAGAGTCTGTTGATCTCGTGGCGCGAGCCAGCGATCACACCGATCGCCACCTCTGGATAGCGGCTTTGCCCTGGATATACGATGTGCACAAGTGGTTCGCGTTGCCGCTGGTATTGATCAACGGCTGGGTCATCTGGTTGACACTCGGGCGATCGAACAGTGCCTTGCCGCGCGGTCTGGCCATTGCCCTGGGCGCCTTGATGCTCGGCACGCTCGCGGTCGGAACGAGCATGGAGCGACTCAACCTCCCCATCTATGCACAGCCCCTGCACTTGTGGTTCGGGTCCCTGATATTCGGACTGCAGCTTGCGCTGTTGTTGATCATCCGCCGTCCCGCTGTCGATCCCGAGGCCTCTGCCGGGGCCGCCCGCGACTTCGAGCAGGTGGCCGGTGCTCCTCAATAGGAGAACCTTCGGCGTGGACTTTCGCGCGTGCTGCTGCCCGGCCTGCGCGTCGGGCCGCACTTTCCGCCAATACTGTTGATCTCAACGATGCCGTGGCTCGCCACAGGGTCAATGAGGTACTGATCAGGGAGGTCATGGACACCGCCGGACCACTCTGTCCGGGTGAGCTCTGGCCGGAAGGGTTCGCGGCGGAGTCGTTCGCCGATGCGAGGTGTCCGACAGTCGAGGCAGGTAGCGTTGCCGGCTTCTTGCCCAGCGCGATGGCACCGCCGATGACGCCTGCCGTGAAGGGCAGGAGAAGGTTCACGGGGTTGCCGAAAAACCGACCGCGAGCGCCGTTCAGCCGTTTTTTCGCGGCGTCCGCACGTTCACTGGCCAGCTGTGCCTCTCTGGCCAATACCCTAATTTTCTGACGCTGTCGTGAACGCATCGAACAAGCGCTAGCGCTTGCGCAGGATCATCGTCGCCAGAACACCGGCCGCGAAGGCCATGCCGGCAGCCTGCAGGGGTTTTTCCTGAATGTAGCGAGATACCTTGGCCGCTGATTCCTCGATCGTCAATTCGACCTGTGCTTCGAGGTCTTCGACGGCCGACACGGCATCGAGCGCTTTCTGGCGCCCGGCTTCGATGCCGGCTCTTGCCTTGCCATCGATCGAATCGACCTTGTCGTTCGCACTCTGGCTGATGCTGTCGACTTTCTGTTCGGTCTTCTCGCCTATGCTGGACGTGCTCATGGTAAACCTCCGCTCGAATGTAATCTGGGTTGGGTGGATCAGGGTAGGGTATTCAGGGTGGGATCCAGGTAGCTCTGTGAATCATGCCGCCTCGACATGCGGCGGCTGCCCTGCAGATTGCGCTGGTGGCGATTTTTGCAACAATCGGCGCGTTTCTGCAAAACCCAGATCACTTGCGAGGCGTCTACCGAACCAGGCCATGGCAGCGAGCGCCAGGCCGTGCAGTACCAGCAGCACGAGCAGAGCCCACGGCGGCGCAAGCCCCCATGACCAGAGTCCGTAGCCGACCAGGGCGCAGACCAGTAGCCAGATGACAACCACCAGCAGGGCGGCGGCCATGGCCAGGCCGAGCAGTACGGCAGCACTGACTGTCGCGAGTCTCATCTCGGCCAACGCGAGCTGCAGCGTGCTGCTGCCGCGATCGATCTGGGTCACCAGTCGTTCGCCCAGCGCCGCGACGATGCCATCAGCAGTCGGGCGCGGCCCCGCGCCAGCCTGTGCAGACTGTCGTGTGTCGTCGTTGCATTTCGTCGGCTCTGAATCGTTCATGCCGGATTCTCTGCACCGTCGGCCTCGATCTGTTCGGCCAGTGATGGGGAAATCATGTCGTCATGGTCGCGAGTGAAGGCCGATCGGTACCCTGGGCGGCGGCAGTTTCAAGCGTGTCCTGTTCGAGCTCGCGATCATCTTCGTTCATGACCGGATGGGAATCGAGTGGCAGCGGTGCTGCCAGCACCAGGTGGAACAGCACGGGAAAATGATCCGAGCCAACGGGCCCGAGTCGCTTCACCTCGTGCATGCGAAAGTGCGTCGAGACAAAGGTATGGTCAAGTGGCCAGCGCACGAACCAGTGGCCTGCATGAAAGCTGTTGAACATGCCTCGCCCGACGCGTGGATCGAGCAGACCGCTGCGTGTCCTGAACAATCGGGTGGTGGCGGACCAGGCAACATCGTTGAGGTCTCCGGTGACGATCGTCGGCTCAGTATTACCTTCAAGGTGGCGAGCGATCAACAGCAATTCAACGTCTCGCTCGGTCGACTGCGAATTTTCCCCCGGCGCGGGCGGGCGTGGATGCACGACATGAAACCGGACCCGCTCTCCGCCCGCCAATTCGACCCACGCCGCCATCGACGGCACTTCGTCTTCGACGAGGTAGTCGATGACGGGTGAGTGGAGTGGCAAGCGGGAGTAGACATGCATGCCATAGTAGTTGTCGAGCGGGCAGGCGATCCGATAGGGATAGGTGTCGAGTGTGTCGAATCGTTCCTGCCACCAGGTATCGGATTCGAGTGCCACGAAGATATCCGGCTCCTCTCGCTTGATGTGCTGGAGAATGCGGCTCGAGTCCCGATTATCCATCAGCACGTTGCTGATGACCACGCGCAGGTGCGGGCGATTGACCGCCTCCTCCGGGTTCGCTCCGTTGACCTCCACGGGGTGAATCGGCGAGTACGGCCAGATCCACCTGATTTGCCAGCACAGACTGAGCAGTAGCAAACCGATCAGCAAGGGTCCGGCAGCGCCTGTCCAGACAAGGTGCGCGCACAGGCACCCGAGCAGTGCAGCGGCGATCTGCAACCTCGGGAAGTCGCACGCGCGAACGCGCCAATGCCGGATATGCGACATCGGCAAAAAGGTAGCCACGACCAGCACGAGACTGATCAGGATGAGCAGGGCGTAGAGCATGTAGTGAAGCCGGATACTCGGTTGAACGACAGGGCCGCTCGATTGCAGCCATGGTAACGCCTGTTCCAGGCGTGCGCGTGGCAGTCCCTGCGCGCCGTCCCTGCGACGCCATTCTCACGATGACATCCTGGCGATGACATCCGTTCAGTCAGCTGTTCGGATTGACAGCGGTTCAGGGCGTTTGCCTTGACGGGGCGGAGTGGGCGGTCGAAAGTGTGGGGGTGCCAACGAGGACTGGATGTCTCGACTTGTCGACAGCGACTCGGTTAGAACTCCGCTGTTCGTCGCCGGCGCACGACCACTCCGCAGCCGACAAGGAAGTCGCCGCTCGATGAATACACAACTCCTGTCCGATCGTCGTCGTTTTCTGATCGCGCCCCCGCGTCGGTTCGCACTAGTCGCGATCTTGTCATTGCTGCTGGCGCTGGCTGCCTTCTCCGTCGCAGCTGACCCGGCATTCGATATCGATACGGCCGATGCGGTGACGCTGGCGGCTGTCCTGCCAGGGGTTGGACCGGTCAAGGCGAAGAGTATCGTCGCCTACCGCGAGGCGCACGGTCCGTTCGGATCGATTGATCGGCTGATCGACGTTCCCGGCATCGGCCCGATCACGCTCGAGAAGATTCGTGCAGTCATCATGCAACGCAATGCTTCGGGTCAACGAAGCGGGTCGATTCGACCAGAGTCGTCCGATGCGGGCGCCAGGGTAACCCTGCCGGATGGCGGGGCCTTGCCCCGGTCGAAGTCAGAGCAGGAGCGTGCTGCCATCAACGCGGTCCAGGCGGTCAAGGCATTGGCTCTTCAAGACGCGGAACGACGAGGGTCACGTTCTCTGGCACGGTAATCGCGAAATGACTGCGAAATCCGTTTGTCGAGGCGCCCGCAGGTTGGCTGAAGCCTCGGCTGACGGCCGAGGCGGTGTCGGTATCAATGTCCGGCAAACTCGCACAGCGCATGCACCTCGACGCCCAGTGCCTCGATTTTTTCACGACCGCCCAGTTCCGGTAGATCGATGATGAAGCCGCAACCGACAACATCGGCGCCGCGCCGGCGAATCAGGGAGATACCGGCTTCGCAGGTGCCACCGGTCGCAATGAGATCGTCGAGTAGCAGAACGCGCTCTCCTTCGATGACCGCGTCGTCGTGCATCTCCATGGTTGCTTCGCCGTATTCGAGTGTGTACGCCTGTGCCGAGCGCGGTCCGGGCAGCTTTCCTGCCTTGCGTATCGGTACAAAGCCGACCGACAGCTGATGTGCAACAGCGCCGCCAAGGATGAAGCCGCGTGCCTCGAGGGCGGCTACCTTGTCGATGCGCGTGCCGGCCCAGGGCTGCAGAAGGCTGTCCACGGCGGTCCGGAAGGCGCGCGCATTGCCGAACAGGGTGGTGACGTCACGAAACAGGATGCCGGGTTCGGGAAAATCGGGGATCGTTCGTATGGCGTCTCGAACGGCCTCATTCGCAGTGGGGTTCATCGTTTGCCTCGTTCGGGGGAGGTGAATTGCGCTGCCGCAGCCTGCTTACTCTCGCACAGTCTTGTCGAGCAATGTCCGGCCTCGTCGAGCAAGGTCGGCCGCGACATCCGGCGCGGCCGTCGTTGGCAGATGGTCTCCGGTCGGCCTGAGGCCATCGGGTGCTGCATGGTAATATTCGGGAATGAAATCTAACCTCCCCATCGTGCTCCTCGCGACCGCTATCCTGGCCGCCGGCTGCAGCAGCATCAAGTACAACGCGCTCGAGAAAGTCGGCATCCACAAGCGTGATCTTCTCGTCGACAACGTCGAGGACACGCGCGATGCTCAGAAGGAAGCACAGGAGCAGTTCAAGGATGCTCTGGAGCGTTTCGAGAGCGTGGTCAACATCGAGGAAACGGGTCTGAAGAAGGCCTACAACCGACTCAGCGCCGAATACGAGGACACCGCAGACGCCGCGGAAGAGGTCTCGGAACAGATCGATGAAGTCGAAGATGTCGCCGACGATCTGTTCGCCGAGTGGCGACAGGAGAACAAGCAGTACAAGGATGGCAGCCTCCGTCGCGACAGTGAACGGCGTCTCGAGGAGACGCGGGCGCGCTACCGCGAGATGCTCGCAAGCATGAAGCAATCGGAGAGCAGCATGCAGCCTGTACTGAGCACCCTCTACGACAACGTGCTGTACCTCAAGCACAACCTGAACGCGCAGGCGATCGGTTCATTGCGAACCACATTCGGCAATCTCGAAGCCGATGTCGATGACCTGGTCGAGCGCATGAATCAGTCGATCGAGCGCTCCAACGCGTTTATCTCGGAGATGCGTGCTGGCGGGTGATCCCGGCGGTGACGGAATTCGCAGTCAACGGGGTGGCCAGCGGGGCAGTCAACGGGGCGATCAACGGGAACGACATGACGTCGAGCAGCGGGTCAGCAGACGACATCGATGTGCGTACGCGCTTGCGGGATGTGTCGGGCGTGCTTGGCTGGGGCGAGCTTGCCAGGCACTTTGCGCGTGGCGTCGTCGTCAAGGTCGATCCACGGCTTGATCTGATCGATGTCGGGGCAACCGTGGTCGACAATGATACCGAGAGCGTGCAACGCTGGCTGGACGGCGGCGAACTGGTACGTGCGAGCGATGATGATGCGCGCGACTGGGTGACGAGAGCGCCTGATTTTCTCGTCGTGGTCGCGGCTCCCTGGGTGTTGGTACAAGAGCAGGGTTGACGCGCAACGGAGTAGGGGGCTGCGCGACCGTCAACGCCAGGCGGCCATCAATTGTTCTACCGCCGCGGTCACTGTCATCGTCTGCGCCCTGACGGCTTTCTCGCAATCGGCCACCAGGGTGCGCATGGCCGTATCGTCGTGAAAGGATTCGAGCAGCCGTTGCTCGACCGTCGACCAAAGCCAGTTCACGCGTTGCCGCTCGCGTCGCGCCATGTGTTCGCCGCTGTCGATGGCCTGGCGTCGATGATCGCGCACTGTCGACCACAGTTCATCAAGCCCGGCACCCGTTTGTGCACTGCATAGCAGGGCCTGTGGACGCCAACCAGCGGCGGGTTGCAGAATCTTCAGTGCGCGCTCGTACGCGGCGCGGGCATGCTCGGCATCCCGGATGTTTTCGCCGTCCGCCTTGTTGACGGCAATCAGGTCGGCCAGTTCCAGCACGCCTTTCTTGATGCCCTGTAGCTCGTCGCCCGCGCCCGGCAACATGAGCACGAGATAGCAGTCGACCATGTCGGCGACCACGGTTTCCGACTGACCGACGCCCACGGTCTCCACCAGGATCACATCGAATCCGGCCGCTTCGCATAGCAGGATCGACTCGCGCGTCATCCTTGTCACGCCGCCGAGATGGCCGCTGGTCGGGGAGGGGCGAATGAATGCCTCTTCACGGAGCGAAAGTTCGTTCATGCGTGTCTTGTCGCCCAGGATGCTGCCGCCGGAGCGGCTGCTGCTGGGGTCGATCGCGAGGACAGCGACACGATGGCCGGCCTTGATCAGCAACAAGCCGAGCGCTTCGATGAAGGTGCTCTTGCCAACACCGGGCACACCGCTGATGCCAAGACGAATGGCCTTTCCTGTGCGTGACAGCAAAGGCTGCAGCAGCGCCTGTGCGCGCGCACGGTGGCTTGCATTGGACGATTCGACTAGGGTGATGGCTCGGGCCAGGGAGGCACGGTTCCGCGCCAGCACGCCTGCCGCCAGTTCAGCCGCCGTAGCGACGGGACGTTTCATGCGTCAGTCGCGCGTCGATCGATTGTTGCTGGCAGTTCAGCATCGCCGCTCGCCGACGGGCCGTTGCCGTCATCAGCGTCTGCGTCATCGCCGTCGTCGACAGAAGCTTCGATGGCATCGAGCAGCTGCGCAGCCGCGGTCGCGATGACCGTGCCGGGAGGAAAGACCGCTGTGGCTCCGGCTTCGAGCAATACAGGGATGTCGGCTGGCGGCACCACGCCGCCCACCACGATGAGGATATCGTCGCGCCCGAGTGTTGCAAGCGCAGTACGCAAGGCCGGCACCAGTGTCAGGTGGGCAGCGGCAAGCGAGCTCGCCCCGATCATGTGCACATCGTTGTCGACGGCCTGCCGTGCGACTTCCTCGGGGGTCTGGAAGAGCGGACCGATATCGACATCAAAGCCGATGTCGGCGAATGCGGTCGCGATGACCTTCTGACCGCGATCGTGTCCGTCCTGGCCCATCTTGGCAACGAGGATGCGAGGTCTGCGACCTTCCTGTCGCGCGAAGTCATCGATCCGGGCCGACAGCGTGGCCAGTGTTTCGTCTGAGCTCATGGCTTTTCGGTAAACGCCCTCGATGGTGTGTATCTGCGCAGCATGGCGACCAAACGTGGTTTCCAGTGCGGACGATATCTCACCGACCGTCGCCCTTGCACGGGCCGCCTCGACGGCCAGTGCGAGCAGGTTGCCGCTACCGTCAGCTGCCGACTTGCCGAGCGCCTCGATCGCTTGTGCATGAGCGGCTGCATTGCGCTGGCGGCGAACGTCATCGAGTCTTTCAGTCTGTGATTTCAGGACCGCGGCGTTGTCGATCTTCAGTACGTCGACCGGCGGTTCGTCGTCGAGTACGAATCGATTGACACCGAGTACCGTACGCTCGCCTGAATCGATCGCAGCTTGTGCGCGCGCCGCGGCTTCCTCGATACGAAGCTTCGGGATACCCGCTTCGATGGCGCGAGCCATGCCGCCCTCGCGTTCGACCTCATCGATGTGTCGCCAGGCTGCCTGGGCGAGTTCGCGGGTCAATGTCTCCACACACCAGCTACCACCCCAGACATCGATCGTGTCGACGAGACCGCTCTCGTGCTCGAGGAAGAGTTGTGTCTGGCGGGCAATGCGAGCGGAGAAGTCGCTGGGCAAGGCCAACGCTTCGTCGAAGGCATTGGTGTGCAAGGACTGGGTGTGCCCGCCGACAGCCGCCGTGGCCTCGACGGCCGTCCGCGCGACATTGTTCCAGATGTCCTGGGCCGTTAGACTCCAGCCCGAAGTCTGCGAATGGGCGCGCAGGCTCGACGAGCGCGGGTCCTTCGGTTTGAACGTCTGCATGAGCCTGGCCCAGAGTAATCTGGCGGCGCGCAGCTTCGCGACCTCCATCCAGTGGTGGGTGCCGATGCCCCAGAAGAACGAGAGTCGGGGGGCAAAGGCGTCGACGTCCAGCCCGGCTTCGATTCCGGTGCGCACGTACTCGATGCCGTCGGCCAGCGTGTAGGCGAGCTCCAGGTCGGCCGTCGCCCCGGCTTCCTGGATGTGATAGCCCGAGATGCTGATGCTGTTGAAGCGTGGCATGTGCTCGGCTGTGTAGCGGAATATGTCGCCGATGATGCGCATCGACGGCTCAGGTGGGTAGATGTAGGTATTGCGGACCATGAACTCCTTGAGGATGTCGTTCTGGATCGTGCCAGACAGCTTCGCCAGGGGTACGCCTTGCTCTTCGGCGGCGACGACGAACAGCGCCATGATCGGCAGGACCGCGCCATTCATGGTCATCGATACGCTCATCTTGTCGAGCGGTATGTCGTCGAACAGGATCTTCATGTCGGCAATGCTGTCGATCGCCACGCCAGCCATGCCGACGTCGCCCGGTACCCGCGGGTGATCGGAGTCATAGCCTCGGTGGGTGGGTAGATCGAAGGCAACGGAGAGGCCTTTCTGCCCGGCGGCCAGGTTGCGCTTGTAGAACGCGTTGCTGTCCTCTGCGGTCGAGAATCCGGCGTACTGGCGAATGGTCCAGGGTCGCGTGACGTACATCGTCGGGTAGGGCCCGCGGGTGAAGGGCGGCAGGCCCGGATAAGACTCGCGGTAGCCGACGCTGGCGGCATTTCGTGGTCCGTAGGTTCGCGCGAGGTCGATCCCTTCCGGTGTCGTGGTGGGCGCGTCTGCCTCGGTGTCGACGCGGCTGCGGCGCCCGGCCGGGGCAGTAGGCGGGGGTGGTGTAATCTGACGGAAGTCCAGCGGCTCGCTCACTCTGGTGTCTCCCTGCTGACAGCTTCAAAGGCATGTGCCTCGCGAACGCGTGGCAGCTTGTTGTCAAGCGGCTGCGAGTCGTCGTCAGGCGTCATAGAGTCTGCGCCCGGCGTCGTTTCCGCCGGATCGCCTGTCGGCGATCCGATAGCGGCTTCGAGTGATCCTGCGTCGGCCGCTCTGTAGCGATTCACGCCGACCCGAATGTCTGTTCCGGTTCGCAGACGTTCGACCCGTTCCGCATGGGTGCGGGCCAGCGACGCCTGCCAGCGGCCGCTTTGGAGTGCGCCGATGAGACCCCCCTTGCTTTCCAGTTCACCGAGTCCGCTCCAGACCGCTTCGACGGTCGCCTGGGTGAGTGCTTCGATGGCGTGCGATCCGCCAGCCGCGTCGGCGACGTCGCGAAGCCCGGTCTCCTCGGCGAGCAGCAGCGGCAGGTTTCTCGCGACGCGCTCGGCTGTGTCGGTGTCATCGTCGACCACACGTCCGCCAACGAGGTTGTGGGGATGAACGATGATGGTGTCTGCATCGGCAATGGCGGCGGCCGTACAGGCGGCTATATTGCGAAGGTGATTGACCCAGGGTTCCAGAATGGAGAAATGCCGGCGCGAGGTTTCCGCAACGACAGTCGGCGCCGCTACCGGCACGCCTTGGTCGTCGAACTGACTGAGGACATGTCGCCAAAGCCGTTCGAGGGCGCGGAGCTTGACGATGCCGTCGACGATGTTCGCATCGAGACTGACCCGAAAGAGCAAGGTGCGGGCGGCTGCTGCGGGCTCGAGACCGGCGCCGAGCAGGTGCTCCAGCTGGCGCGTCGCGCTCGCGATGCCGGCAACGAGTTCTTGTACCGTCGTCGCCCCGGCTTCGTGGTGGATACTCATGTCGCTCGTCACCGCGAAGACCAGCGGCATGTCGGCCGCGGCCCGCCTTGCGATTTCGCCTATGCTTCTGAAGGCATCGTCGATGCCCGCCGAGTCAAGGCAAACTTTCGCTCTCGCCCCCTGGCGCGCCAGGGCGCCTATCGGATCAGCATTCAAGGACGCCTGCAGGGTGCGGGGATCGAGCTCGCGTTGACGACACAGGCCGAGCAGCGCATCGAGGGCATGGGTTGTATTGCTGTTGTCGAGCAGAGAGACCGATACCATGTCGAGGTGTACCCCGGCCAGTACGTCATCAAGCGCCTTCAGCGGCAGAGCCTCGTGGCCCGCGCCGACGCGCAGTTCGAGCGAGCGAATGCCGCCACGCAAGCCTTGCAGAGCTTCCGTATTGGCGCTGCCGGCATCGCTTGCCCGGATCGACAGACGGTTGTCCCAGTCGCGTCGGTCGCGGACCGGCAGTGGCCGGGTTTCATCGAAGGCAGGTACCCACCGATCGGTGGTCAGCGAGCGGTCATAGAGTGCCTCGACGGAAATACCGTCGAGAGTCTTCTTTGCGAGCGTCTCGAATACCTGAGGCGCCTTCAGAGAAGCTTCGGCCGCTTGCTGCCAATCGTCGAAAGTCATGCGGCTGAACGCACCGTCGAGTCGCAACGGTGCGTGTGGTTCGTCGGTACCGGTTCGGCTGGGCATGGCTGTTCTCTTCCAGGTTCGAAAATCCGACCCTGTCGTCCATCGATTATAGGGCGAGTGTTCGGTCATAATCAGCGGACCGACTGTCGCGTTCGCAACCATGCTCATTCTGCTGTCACCTGCCAAGACGCTCGACCTCGACTCACCGCCGCGTATCGCGGAGACGACCGAGCCTGCGTTTCTCGAGTCGTCGGATGCTCTCGTCAGGACGCTGAGACGCTATTCGGCGCCGCGTCTGGCCAATCTGATGAACATCAGCGACGCTCTGGCGACGCTGAATCGTGACCGGTTTCGCAACTGGCGTCCTGAGCACGAGGGCAGCGAGGTCCGTCCGGCCATCCAGGCATTTCGGGGTGATGTGTACGTCGGCCTCGATGCCGACACGCTGAGCGCGGCCGATCTCGACTTCGCGCAAGGGCGGGTGCGAATCCTGTCCGGGCTATACGGTGTGCTGCGCCCCTTCGACCGGATGCGTGCCTATCGCCTCGAGATGGGAACCAGGCTGCCGACGCGTCGTGGCAAGACGCTGTACGACTTCTGGGGCGATCGCGTCGCTCAGGCCATCGATGAGGAGGCGTCATCGATGGGCGATGCACCTGTCGTCAATCTCGCCTCGAAGGAGTATTCGAGAGTGGTTGACGGCTTTGCGATGACCTTGCCGGTGGTCACACCGGTATTTCACGATGAGAAGAACGGCGACTATCGGATAATCTCGTTCTTCGCGAAGAAGGCGCGTGGTGCCCTCGCCAGGCATCTGGTTCAGGAACGCACGACTTCGCGCGAAGCGATCCGCGATTTCACGGCCCTCGGCTACCGCTACAGCAAGCGCGAATCGAGCGATGCGGTACCGGTATTTCGACGCAGCGAGAAAGCAGCGGCTCCCTTTCTGGCTGCGGGCTGATCGCTTCCGCCCGGGCTATGTTGTGCTGTGAACCAGATCTTTCAGCGCCGCATCTTCCTGGTTGAGGGCAGCCGGGCAGCGCTACGCATCAAGTGTTGCCCGGCGCAGCGCGCGAATCTGGAATCGGACCGGACTCAGCAACGGCATCCAGGCTTGCAATTCATCACCGCCACAGAGCCAATCGACCATGAGCCTCGCGGTGTAGGGTGCCAGGACAATGCCGCGCGAGCCGAAGCCGCCGAGCACGGCGAGACCGGGAACGACGGGTAGGGGTGCGTAGGAGCTTGCTGGCAGCCCGCGGGCCAGATCGTGATAGACCTCGCTGCATTGACGGGTGTCCGGCACAGGTCCCACGAACGGCATCCTGTCCGGTGTCGTCGCCCGTACGCCAACGTGCCCCGAAAGGGCTTCGGGCACGGTATCCAGCCCCGGTAACAAGGCGCCTAGACCCGCCAGGTTTGCCAGGTGATCAGGCTCGCGCAGATCTGTCCCGGTATCATGACGGTCGAAGCTCGCACCGACGTAGAGCGTGTCATCGCGCGGGATTGCGTAGTAATTCCCGGCGACGACGCACGTCGGCAGGATCGCTGATTGCTGGCAGGCGAAGCGGCTTATCTGGCCGCGGGCAGGAATCATCGGCAGGGTATCTGTCCAGGGCGTTTGGGCCAGGCCAGTGCCCGACGCCAGAATGACGGTACGGACGTGCGTCGAGAGGCCGTGCTGATCCACGATTTCCCAGCCGCCGTTGTTCGCGTGGACCTCGATGTCGCTGGCCAGACGAAGATCGACTCGTGGATGCGCGACGGCGGCTCTGCAGAACGCCGACGGGTCCAGAAAGCCAGCCTCGGCGAAGAACAGGCCGCCGGAAGGCAACTCGAGGCCGGCCCGGATACTTGCTGTTGCGGCATCCACAAGCTCGTAGCGGTCGCTCGTTGGATAGATGCCTTCGGTGAGTTGCACGGCGCCGATCCGCTTGAAACCCGTACCGGCCAGCCAACCGGCATGATTCAGCCAGTCTTGCAGCTCAGAGAATGCAGCGCGATGGAAGTCGTCGGCTACCGACGGCGCTCGGGTGACGAAGGGCTTGGCGACCCCGACAGGATTGCCCGACGCGCCGCTGGCAACAGCGTCACCGCGTTCGAACAACACGACTTCGCGGCCTCGTTCGGCGAGCGCACGAGCGACCGAACAGCCCGCCAGTCCAGCACCGACAACAACAACGGCGCCATGGCGATCGACTGCCGGCGGCAGTTGATACCAAGGCTGCATGGCCGGGTTTCGTGAGCGGGCCAGACGGCCACGACGTGTCCGACGGCTGTCGCCTTGCATGCGGCTTTGCCTGCTCCGCGAATCCGCTCAGCTCGGCCTGTCTTGTGGTCCCGCGTCCTTACGTCGATAGTGACTCTGTACATACGCCTGCACGATGCCCTGGAACTCCTCGGCAATCGAATCACCTTTCAAGGTCATGGCCTTTTTGCCATCGATGTAGACCGGTGCGACGGGGTGCTCGCCGGTACCTGGCAGGCTGATCCCGATATTGGCATGCTTGCTTTCGCCGGGCCCGTTGACAACACAGCCCATCACGGCAACGCTCATGTCCTCGACACCGGGGTGATCGGCCTTCCACGACGGCATGCTGTCACGCAGGTAGCCCTGAATGCGACTGGCCAGCTCCTGGAAGTAGGTGCTGCTGGTGCGACCGCAGCCGGGACAGGCGGTGACCATCGGTGTGAACGAACGCAGCCCCATGGTCTGCAGGATTTCCTGCGCAACGACCACTTCGTTGGCTCGATCGCCACCGGGCTCGGGCGTCAGCGAGATCCGGATGGTGTCGCCGATACCTTGCTGCAACAGCACGGCCAGGGCGGCGGTGGATGCGACTATCCCCTTCGATCCCATGCCGGCTTCGGTGAGTCCGAGGTGCAGGGCATGATCGCAGCGCGATGACAACGTCTGGTAGACCTGGATCAGGTCTTGCACCCGGCTCATCTTGCAGGAGATGACGATACGGTCGGCAGGCAGTCCGATTTCGACGGCTCGCGCGGCACTTTCGAGCGCCGAGGCGATGACCGCATCGCGGTTGATCTGGGCAAGCGGCTTGGGGTGTGCCGAGCTCGCGTTCCCGTCGAGGAGGCGGGCCAGCAGATCCTGATCGAGGCTGCCCCAGTTGGCACCGATGCGAACCGGTTTTCCCTCTCTGGCGGCAATCTCGATCATTTGCGTGAACTGTTCGTCCCGCTTGGCACCGCGGCCGACGTTGCCTGGATTGATGCGGTACTTGGCAAGCGCGCGTGCGCATTCCGGAACAGAGGCGAGCAATTTGTGTCCATTGAAATGAAAGTCACCGACCAGCGGTACCTGCACGTCCATCCGGTCGAGTCGTTCGACGATCTCCGGTACCGCACGGGCCGCCGCCTCGGTGTTGACCGTGATGCGCACGAGCTCCGATCCCGCCCGGGCAAGGTCAGCCACCTGGGCGGCGGTACGGATTGCATCTTCGGTGTCCGTGTTGGTCATCGATTGCACGACGATGGGCGCGCCCCCGCCGACGGTGACCGGGCCTACTTTTACCGAACGGGTGGTTTTTCGAGGCATGTTGCTGCCGGGGGGCTTGATCGTGAGGGAGATGAGGCCTAGTTTATCGTCAAAGGGCCGTGACTACATGACTGCGATACCGTCAACCGAGTTCAGTGAACGCGAACAGCACATCCTGAAGGTGCTTGTCGATCAATACATCGAGCTCGGCACGCCGGTCGGGTCGCGCACACTGTCGCGCCTGCCTGAAATCGATATCAGCGCCGCCTCGGTGCGCAACGTCATGTGCGATCTCGAGCAGATGGGACTGTTGAAGTCGCCGCATACGTCGGCCGGTCGTGTACCGACGTCGAAGGCGTTCCGCGTGTTTGTCGACAGCCTGCTCGACGTCCGCCCGCTCGACGAGGTCACGGTCGACTCCATTCGGGCTCTGCTCGACCCTTCGCTGGGAGAGCAAGCGTTGTTCGCAGCGGCATCGAGCTACCTCTCCTCGTTCAGCCACATGGCCGGCATGGTCACGGTGCCGCGGCGCGATGACAAGCCCCTTCGGCAGGTGGAATTCCTGCCGATTCCGGAGCGTCGGGTACTCGCGGTCCTGATCATCGACGACGACGAGGTGCAGAATCGCATCATTCGTGTCGACCGCGATTACACCAAGGACGAACTCGCCGAATTTTCGCGGGAACTGAATGCTGAATTTCTCGGCCGCCCGCTGGCCGAGGTGCGCGACCGCATGCGCGCAGACTTGGAGCGTGTGCGCGACGACATGGACCGTCGCATGCGCATGATGATAGATATTGCCGGCAAGGCGTTCGACGACGAGTCGGCAGACTCGGGTGACATGGTCATGGCCGGCGAGACCAATCTGATGGCGCATGCCGAGCTCGGCGATGTTGCCAAGCTGCGCGAGCTCTTCGATGCCTTCCAGAAGAAGCGCGACATCTACGATCTCCTTGAGCGGTCGGTCACGGCCGACGGGGTGCAGATCTTCATCGGCAAGGAATCGGGATACGACGCGCTCGGTGACTGCAGCCTGGTAACCGCGCCGTACGAACGTGACGGTCGGTTGTTGGGAGTACTTGGCGTGGTCGGCCCGAAGCGCATGGCCTATGAGCGAATCATTCCGGTGGTCGATGCGACATCGAAACTGCTCGGTGCCGCCTTGAACCTGCGCGCCTGACCCCACACCTTCGGCCGGAAGAGAAATTTACCGTCAATGGCACGCTTGGCGTGTGCCTGTTGCAACCTTGCCCGGAGATTCCATGACGCCAGAAAACGAGCACGATTCCGTCCCCGGAAGCGGTACTGAAGGCGCCACGACGAACGCCTCGCCCAATGGCGGCAACGGGGCCGGAATCGAGACCGCGTCCGGTGTCGGAGCTGGCGCGAGAGATGCATCGACCGAGGGTGTTCCCGGTGAGACGCAAGAATCGGCAGATACCGCTGCAGAACGTGGTGGTACCGCGTCGGAGGCACCGGTACCTGACCCGTCGTCTGCAGGCAGCGTCGATCATGATGCCGGTGAAGCACCTGAGATCATCGACATCGACGCCGTCCTCGGCGAGCGCGAGACAGCAGCACACCAGGCGGCAGCAAATGGCGAGGGTACTGGTGAAGACACGACCGGGAGCGACACAGGCGAGGCGAGCGAACCGACGCTCACGGAACAGTTGGCAGCGTCAGAGGCATTGGCAGCGGAGCACTGGGATCGATTGATGCGACTTCAGGCTGAGATGGAAAATCAGCGCAAGCGTGCGCAACGTGATGTCGCCAATGCTCGCAAGTTCGCGCTCGACGGAATCGCCGGCGATCTTCTGCCCGTCCGGGACAGCCTTGAACTCGGGTTGCAGGCGGCCTCGTCAGACGGTGCAAGTCTGGAAAGCCTGCGCGAAGGGTCGGAGTTGACTCTGAAGATGTTGTCGCAGGTGCTCGAGAAGCATGCGATCGCCGAGATCAATCCCGAGGGCGAGAAGTTCGACCCCGAGTTTCACCAGGCCATGTCCGCACAGAGCGTCGACGGCGTGGCGCCCAACACGGTCATCAGTGTCATGCAGAAGGGCTACACCCTGAACGAGCGACTGATTCGACCCGCTCTGGTGTTGGTCTCCAAGTAGTCTTCCTGCCGGACACCATGTCGGCTGTTCGGCGTCCCTTGGAATTGACGGCGCTGGCCCTACCTTTCACTGCAACCACGGGATGCCTCCACGAGGGTCCCGACTTTAAACCCGTATCGTGCTGTGAGCACCAGGAATAAGCAGATGGGAACCATAATCGGAATCGACCTTGGCACGACGAATTCGTGTGTCGCGGTCATGGAAGGGGGCAAGCCCCGGGTCATAGAGAACTCCGAGGGGGATCGCACCACGCCCTCCATCGTCGCCTTTCAGGACGACGGCGAAGTCATCGTCGGTCAGCCTGCGAAGCGTCAGGCGGTAACCAACCCCAAGAACACCCTCTATGCGGTCAAGCGACTTATTGGTCGTCGCTTCGACGAGGAAGCGGTGCAGAAGGACATCGAGCTGGTCCCTTATGACATCGTCAAGGCGGACAACGGGGATGCCTGGGTAGAGGCAGGCGGCAAGGCCATGGCACCTCCGGAGGTAGCGGCGCGCGTCCTCATGAAGATGAAACAGACGGCAGAAGAGTATCTCGGCGAAGAGGTCACTGAAGCCGTCATCACGGTGCCGGCCTACTTCAACGATTCACAGCGCCAGGCCACGAAAGATGCCGGGCGTATCGCCGGTCTCGACGTCAAGCGCATCATCAACGAGCCAACTGCGGCTGCACTTGCCTACGGCATGGACAAGCAACGCGGCAACAAGACCGTCGCCGTCTACGATCTTGGCGGTGGCACCTTCGATATCTCCATCATCGAGATAGCCGAGGTCGACGGCGAGCACCAGTTCGAAGTGCTGTCCACCAATGGCGACACCTTCCTCGGTGGCGAGGATTTCGACAATCGTCTCATCGACTATCTGTCGGACGAATTCAAGAAGGAGTCCGGAATCGATCTGCACACGGATCCGCTGGCACTGCAGCGCTTGAAGGAAGCGGCTGAGAAAGCCAAGATCGAACTGTCGAGCACACAGCAGACAGACGTGAACCTGCCCTATATCACGGCAGATGCATCGGGTCCCAAGCACCTGAACATCAAGGTGACTCGAGCCAAGCTCGAATCGCTTGTCGAAGAACTCGTAGCGCGCACCATCGATCCCTGCAAGATGGCGTTGAAGGACGCCAGCCTGAAGGCGTCCGACATCCAGGATGTGATCATGGTGGGCGGGCAGACGCGCATGCCCAAGGTTCAGGAAGTGGTCAAGGACTTTTTCGGCAAGGAGCCTCGCAAGGATGTCAATCCGGATGAAGCGGTTGCGGTCGGGGCGGCTATCCAGGGCGGTGTTCTCGGCGGCCAGGTCAAGGATGTCTTGCTGCTCGACGTGACACCACTGTCGGTCGGTATCGAGACGCTCGGTGGTGTCATGACCAAGCTCATCGACAAGAACACCACCATTCCGACAAAAGCGCAGCAAGTGTTCTCCACCGCGGATGACAACCAGACGGCCGTGACGGTACACGTGCTGCAGGGCGAGCGCGAGATTGCCAACACGAACAAGTCGCTCGGTCGGTTCGATCTTGCCGATATTCCGCCGGCGCCCAGAGGTGTTCCGCAGATCGAGGTCACCTTCGACATCGATGCCAACGGCATCATGAACGTGTCGGCCAAGGACAAGGCCACGGGCAAGCAGCAGTCGATCGTCATCAAGGCCTCCAGTGGTCTCAGTGACGAGGAGATCGATCGCATGCTCGCCGATGCCGAGGAGCATGCGGCCGAGGATGCGAAGATGCGTGGTCTGATCGACAAGCGAAATTCTGCCGAGCAGATGATTCACGCGACCGAAAAATCGGTTGTGGATCTTGCCGACCAGATCGACGAAGCCGAGAAGGCGGACATCGACGCGAAGATCGCGGACCTTCGTGCCGCCATCGAGGGCGACGACGAGGCCGCCATCGACGAGAAGCTGGCGGCGCTCGGCGAAGTCACTGGCAAGCTTGCGGAACGCGCCTATGCGAAGCAGGATGGCGCAGCATCTGAGGCCGGCGAAGCCGAGACGGCAGAGTCAGCGTCGAACGGTAACGACGATGCTGTCGATGCCGAGTTCGAGGAGGTCAAGGAAGACAAGGCTTCCTGACATGCCTGCAGCTCTGTATTGATATCTCTGCACTGACAGCAAGGCCGGACGGCCGCCACACCGTCCGGCCTTTTTTCGTTCATTCAAGCGTTCTTCAGGGCGAATAGTCGTCCGTACCAGCGAGCCGTCCTGAATCCATGTCCAAGCAGGATTACTACGAAGTTCTCGGTGTATCGAAAGATGTAGATGATGCCGAGCTCAAGAAAGCCTATCGTCGTCTGGCAATGAAATACCACCCGGATAGAAATCCGGATGACGAGGCGGCCGTCGAGAAGTTCAAGGACGCCAAGGAAGCCTTCGAGGTGCTGAAGTCACCTGAAAAGCGCGCGGCTTACGACCAGTTCGGCCATGCCGGTGTGTCTGGTCAGGGGGCCGGCGGCTTCGGCGGCGGTGATGCCGACATCAATGACATCTTCGGCGACGTGTTCGGGGACATCTTCGGTGGGGGGCGTCGCGGCGGCGGTGGGCCACGGGTGTATCGCGGCGATGATCTGCAATACAACCTCGAGATCACACTCGAGGAAGCGGTTGCCGGTACCTCGACCGAAATCCGTATACCGAACCTGGTTGCCTGCGATGTCTGCGACGGCTCGGGTGCCAAGCGTGGCACGTCGCCGTCAACCTGCTCGACCTGCCACGGGGCGGGTCAGGTACGCATGCAACAAGGCTTTTTCTCCGTTCAGCAAGCCTGTCCAGCGTGTCGGGGCAAGGGCAAGGTCATCAAGGACCCTTGCCCGAACTGCCGCGGGCAGGGACGCGTCCAGAAAGAGAAGACTCTGTCGGTCAAGATACCGCCCGGGGTCGATACGGGCGACAAGATCAGACTGTCCGGTGAGGGTGAGGCGAGCGAGAGTGGTGGTCCGGCAGGGGATCTTTACGTTGCCGTACGCGTCAAGCAGCACCCTATATTCCAGCGCGACGGTGCTGACCTGCAATGTACGGTGCCGATCAATTTCGCGACCGCGGCCGTCGGCGGTGAACTGGAGGTACCGACACTCGACGGTCGGGTCAAGCTGAAGATTCCCGCCGGCACGCAGACCGAAAAGATGTTCCGCCTGCGTGGCAAGGGGGTCAAGCCGGTGCGGGGTGGCGCCGTTGGCGATCTGCTATGCCGGGTACGTGTCGAGACGCCGATCAATCTGAACAACGAGCAGCGAGAGCTTCTCGTCAAGTTTCATGAATCCATCAGTGGCGCCCATGCACAGAAGCACAGTCCGCAGGCGCACAGCTGGCTTGGTGGCGTGAAGAAGTTCTTTGACGATCTGCGTACCTGATCGACTGCAACCACGCCTTTTCTCAAAGTTCCAGCAATTCGCTCATCCGCATTGCCGCCGCCCGCAGCGCCGGTAGTCTGGACATGGCTTGCTCCAGATCGACGTCTGTGGTAGGGCAATGCATGGCAATCGCCGCGCGCAGAGCGCCATCGCTGTCGCGGACCGGCACGGCAATCGCGATCAGGCCGATGATGAACTCTTCGATGTCGGTTCCGTACCCTCGATCGGCGGTTTCGACGGCCTGCGCTTCGAGCTCGTCCGCGTTGGTCAGCGTATTTTCGGTCAGCTTTCGAAGATCGAGGTTGTCGAGCAGCTTTCGTCGCTCGGCATGTTCGAGCTCTGACAGGAACAGTTTGCCGCTGGCCGTGCAGTGCAGCGGGACGTGCACGCCGACGTTCAATGTCAGCCGCCAGGGTCGCTCCGCTTCCACACGGTCCAGATACAGGATCGACGCTCCGTCGATCGTCGTGAAGTTGCAGGTTTCACCGATGTCGGAGACGAGATCGCTCAACACGTTGTGCCGCAGCCGACTGTTGATGCCGTGTGACAAGGTATCGAACGCTAGATTATGCAAGGCTGGCCCTACGGTGTAGTGACGCTCGTCCAGAGCCCGCATGAGGTACTTCAGCTCGACCAGCCGGGCGCAGAGGCGGTGCACCGTCGGCTTCGGTAATGACAGCGCTTCAGCCATTTGCGCGAGCGTCATTGCGCGGCCGTTTCGGGTCAGCAACCGGATGATGTCCAGCGTCCGTTCGGCCGACCCGCCCGAGCGACGCGACGAGGCTTGTGCCTCCGAAGGGTCATCCATTGGCAGTCCACCCTCGGTGAGCGGTCGCGATGACGTCAACGCTGGTCGCCCCGCGAACATTCCTTATATTGGAACGTTGCATTTCAATAAAGATGCAACTATTGTTGCCCTCTGCGCAACGCAGTGTTGCGTGAGAGTCACAAAATTTGGCTTTTGACCTGTCCATGCGACTTCAAACACGTTCGTGGCGTTAGATTAAGGGGAAATGGTGGCTGACGACTTCGACTATATCGTGGTGGGTGCGGGATCTGCCGGTGCAGTCATGGCAGGGCGCCTCAGTGAGGATCCGAACACGAAGGTCCTGCTGTTGGAGGCGGGGCCCCCGGACAAGTCGTTCTGGATTCATCTGCCGATCGGTTACGGCAAGACGATGTGGAGCAAGAAGTACAACTGGTGCTTCAGTACCGATCCCGATCCGAACATGAACAACCGCCAGATCTACTGGCCGCGCGGCAAGACGCTTGGCGGGTCGAGTTCGATCAACGGTCTGATCTACATTCGCGGCCAGCGTGAAGACTATGACCATTGGGCATCGATCGGCAACAAGGGCTGGAGCTATGACGAGTGCCTCCCGTACTTCAAGCGCTCGGAGCGCAATCAGCGGGGTGAGAGCGAATATCACGGTGGCGATGGTCCGCTCTCGGTGTCCGACATCGACGCCAAGAACGAGCTCATCGAATCCTTCATCGGGGGCGCACGGGAAATCGGTGTGCCGACAACGGATGACTTCAACGGTGCGAAGCAAGAAGGCGCGGGCTACTACCAGCTGACCACCTGGAAGGGCTGGCGCTGGAGCACGGCCAAGGGCTATCTGAAACCCGCGCGAACACGCCCCAACCTCCGTGTCGAAACGCTTGCTCAGGCCAGCGGACTGATCCTGGACGGGACCCGCGCAAGCGGTGTTCGCTATCGGCAGCACGGGGTCATGAAGGAGGCGCAGGCACGCGGTGAGGTTCTTCTGTGTGCGGGAGCGATCCAGTCGCCTCAATTGTTGCAGTTGTCGGGCATCGGTCCGCGCGATCTGCTCAATGAACACGATATCCCCGTAATCCATGATCTGCCTGGCGTCGGCGAGAACCTGCAGGATCACCTGCAGATCCGACTGACTTTCGAGGCAACGATACCGACGACCAATGACCAGCTGAACTCGCTTTTCGGTCAGGCGAAGCTTGGTATGCAGTGGCTTTTCAGTCGCAGCGGCCCGCTGGCGGTCGGTATCAATCAGGGCGGTTGCTTCATGCGCTCGCTTCCGGACGAGGCGCCGACACCCGATATCCAGTTTCACGTGGCCACCCTGTCCGCCGACATGGCAGGCGGCAATGTGCACAAGTTCTCGGGGTTCACGCTGTCGATTTGTCAGTTGCGGCCGGAGTCGCGTGGCTACGTCCGGATCAAGACCACGGACCCGTTTGTGCCGCCGTCCATGCAGCCCAATTACCTGTCGACCGATCTTGATCGACGCACGGCCGTCGCTGGAATGAAGTCGGCGCGAGCCATCGCGAAATCGGCGGCAATGAGGCCGTTCGTCAAGCGGGAAGTCAAGCCCGGGCCAGACGCGGGCGACGACGAAGCCTTGCTAGAGTACTGCAGGAAGCATGGGGCGACGATCTTCCATCCCTCCGGTACATGCAAGATGGGAACCGCTGACGACCCGATGGCGGTGGTCGACGAACGCCTGCGTGTGCGCGGCATCCAGGGACTGAGAGTCATCGACTGCTCGGTCATGCCGACGCTGGTGTCAGGCAATACCAACGGGCCCATCGTGATGATGGCCGAGAAGACCGTCGACATGATTCGTGAGGATGCGTCCTCCGGATCCGTGTGAATACAGGGCCTACGGGAACAAGAGCCCGACATGAATACAAGACCGATATTGTCGGTCTCAGGCAGTACCGCGCAAGCGACAAGTCCAGGCGTTCCGACACGACGAAAAATCAGCGAGGAGTGAGATATGGGTGACAGCAAGCCACTGACACGAAGAGGTTTTCTTCGAATAGCGCAGCGTTACGGGTATACCTCTGCCGTGCTGGCAGTCACCGGGGCGGCGGGGCCGCTGACGCTTGCCACCGTCGGCAAGGCGGCGGCGCAGACCGAGAAGACGCGCGACAAGACAGCGATGCGCACACTGAAGTTCGGCGCAGCCGGCTTCAATGCGGAGAACCTGAAGATTCAGGAGTCCGGACAGATCTGGTTCGCCAAGCAGCTTGAAGAGAAGACCGATGGCGCCCTCAAGATCGAGTTCATCGGCAGCAATGCCATCTGCAACCAGCTTGACTGTGTCAAGAAGGCTCAGCAGGGCATTGTCGATCTGTTCGCCGCGAGTACCCAGAACTCGGCGGGCTCAGCGCCGTACTACAACGTGCTCGACTTTGCTTACATGTTCCCTTCGCGTGCCGCGCAGCACCACTTCTTCTATCACAAGAAGAGTGAGGCACTGCTGCGTGAACCCATGCGAAAGCTCCACAACATCCAGTTCCTGTTCACGCACTGTGAGCTGCGCGGACTGATGATGGGCAAGAAATTCGCTGACGCCCCGTTGGTCACGACGGTCGAGGAACTGGCCGGTACCAAGAATCGGGTCACAGGTACGCAGCTTGGCCGGCTCGCGATGGAACTCATGGACCTGAACCCCGTACCGATCGCCTGGGAGGAGACCCTCGACGGGCTCAAGCAGGGCCTGATCGATGGTGCCGAGACCTGGATGGGCGCGGCCGCGTACGCGAACATGGCGCCGGTCTTGTCGCAAGCGGTCGATCTTCGCTTCTTCAGCGGTAACGATCATACGGCCATGAACAACGAAACGTTCGAGAGTCTCGATCCAGAGATTCAGGACATTGTCATGGAGACCTCCTATGAAGCGCAGCAGTACACCCAGAGGGAACAGGAGAGAGCGCTGGTCGAGATCGTGGGTGCGGTCGAAGATCCGCCGGCAGGTACGATATTCGGTGATGCCGGTGTCCGCGTAGCGGCGCTTTCCGACGAGGAAATCAAGAAGGCTGAGGAGATGTGTTCGCCCGAGTTCAAGCCGAAAGAGTGGGAAAAGTGGCGTTCGCGCATGAACAAGATGTCCGGCGGGCAGGACGTCTACCAGGAAATCTACGATATCGCCCGAGAGATCCCGGCCGATATGCAAGCGACGGACGTGACACCGCAGCGTTGGTGGGAAGCCTGAGTTTCTGGTGCCAGGGGTGTGTCACTGAAACACCCGTGAAACGTTGTTGAATTGCTCCTGCGGCATTATTGCCGCGGGAGTTATTCTTTTTCAGAGACCGGATTGCCACTCCGAGGGACTCAACATGAATGCTCTGCTGGCCGTGTTGCGCTGGTTCGACAAGAATATCGAACGCTACATCATCCTCTTTGCCTATACCTCGATGGCGTTGATCATCGTCTATGCGGTATTCGAGCGTTTCGTCTTCAAGTCACAGATTCCATGGAGTTCTTCGATACCGATCTATCTGTTCCTGTGGGTGACCTGGATAGGATGCTCACACAATGTCAGGAAGCGCAGTCATCTCGTGTTCAACGATGTCCGGACGCGACTCAGCTACCCCCTGCAATATGCCTGCCTCTGGCTTGACGCGATCCTCTGGTGGGTCTTTGGAGTGATCGTCATCTACTTCACATGGGAGCAGACCATGCTCGTGAAAATGAACTGGGCAGTCGTGCAGGGGACGGACGACATCATGCAATGGTGGTTCTACATGGCCACGCCGTTCGCCTGGGCGCTCCTGATGTTCCGCGTCTTGCAGAACGTGCTGGATGACATCAAGCGGTACCGGAGCAAGGAGCCGTTCATCGTCGACATCCAGGCCATCGGCTAATCGGGAGATATCATCATGGATCAAGGTACTCTGGTAGCGCTGATCTCAGCGGGCGTCGTCGTACTCTTCCTGCTTGGTGTACCGATCTTCCTGGTCATCGGCTACTGGGTTGTCGGCGTCTCGATAGCCATCGATTTCACGCTCGCGAATGTCGGTGTCACGCTGTTCGAAGGGCTCAATTTCTTCGGGCTGCTATCGCTGCCGTTATTCATATTGACCGGGGACCTTATTGCCGCTGCAGGAATAGCGCGGCGGCTGGCAGACTTCGCACACGCTTGTCTCTGCTGGATGCGCGGCGGTCTCGGCCTCGCCACGATCGGTTCCTGCGGCATGTTCGCCGCGATATCCGGATCGAACTCGGCGACGACGGCGACCATCGGCGGCATCATGCACCCGGTGCTCGTGGAAGACGGCTACGACGGTCGTTTCGCCGCGGCCACGGCGGCCGCGGGCGGCACCGTCGGCATCATCATCCCGCCGTCGATCATCTTCATCGTCTACGGATTCCTGATGAACCTGTCCATCTCGGACCTGTTCGTGGCGGGCATCCTGCCCGGGTTGCTCATGGTCATGGCCATGCAAGGCGTCTGCTGGTTCCTTGCAAAGAAGAATGGCTGGGGTACGATCGCGCCGTTGAGTGGCAAGCGCATCGCGAACACGGCACGGCGTGCGTATCTCGGGTTCTTCGCCATCTTCATCGTCATCTACGGCATCTACTCGGGCTTGTTCTCGCCAACCGAGGCCGCGGCCATAACCGTCGGCTTCTGCCTGCTGGCGGGACTCCTGTTGACGCGTGAAATCAAGTTCAAGGAGTTGCCCGACGTCATCCTTCGTTCCGGTCAGCTGACCGGAATGCTAGCGCCGATGATCGCCGTCTCTGTCGTCATGCAACAGGTATTCGGACTTCTCGGCGTGGCCGAGGCAGTCGCGAACTTTGTCGCCTGGTTCGGGGAGAATCCGACCGTGGTATTGCTCATTCTGATGGCCATCGTCATGGCGGCGGGCTGCATTCTCGAGAGCCTTCCTGTCACTGTCATCTTCGCGCCGATCCTTGCGCCCATTGCCCTCGCACACGGTGTCGATCCCGTCCACTTCAGCGTCGTGTTCCTGGTTGGTGCGGCGATCGGCTTCATCACGCCGCCTTTCGGCCTGAATCTGTTTGTCGCCAGTGGTACCACCGGTATTCCATACTCGAAGATCGTGCCGTTCGCGATTCTCTACATGAGTGGTCTGGTCATCGCCTGGATGCTGATTGCCTTCGTGCCGTGGTTCTCACTTGCGCTTGTGCCCGGACAATGACGGCAAGACGTGATGACGGCAAGACTCGTCATCGCCGCCGCGAAAAGTGTCGACGTTTCCTGCCCTGTTTCCTTTCAACCAACTATCCCTTCGGGAGTCCGCACCAGTGAAAATGACGACAGAGGAAGCCTTCATCAAGGTCCTTCAAATGCACGGTATCGAGCATGCCTTCGGCATCATCGGCTCGGCGATGATGCCGATATCCGATCTGTTTCCCGATGCGGGAATCAAGTTCTGGGATTGCGCACACGAGTGCAATGCCGGAATGAGCGCTGACGGCTACACCCGGGCTACGGGCAAGATGTCGATGGCGATTGCGCAGAACGGACCGGGCATCACGAACTTCGTCACCCCGGTCAAGACGGCCTACTGGAATCACACACCGTTGCTGCTGGTCACACCGCAAGCCGCGAACAAGAGCATCGGGCAAGGTGGTTTCCAGGAAATAAAGCAGATGGCGCTGTTCGAGGACATGGTGGCCTATCAGGAAGAGGTGCGGGATCCGAGCCGAATCGCCGAGGTTCTCAATCGTGTGATCGAGGAGGCCTGGCGGGCATCAGGACCTGCCCAGATCAACATTCCTCGCGACTACTGGACCAAAGTCATCGACATCGATTTGCCGCAAATCGTGCGGCTCGAATTGCCGCGCGGCGGTGTCGACGCCATCGCACAGGCGGCGAAACTCCTGAGCGAGGCGAAATTCCCGGTGATCCTGAATGGCGCCGGCGTTGTCATCGGTGGTGCCATCGAAGCATCCGCGGCGCTGGCCGAGAAGCTGGATGCGCCGGTCTGCTGCAACTACCAGCACAATGACGCCTTCCCGGGCTCACACGAGCTATCGGTCGGCCCGCTCGGCTATAACGGATCGAAGGCGGCGATGGAGCTCATTGCCAAGGCTGATGTCGTGTTGGCCCTGGGCACACGTCTCAATCCGTTCTCCACCTTGCCGGGCTACGGAATCGACTACTGGCCGAAGGAGGCGAAGCTCATCCAGGTCGACATCAACGCAGAGCGCATCGGTCTGACCAAGCGAGTGACCGTGGCCATCCAGGGTGACGCGAAGAGCGTTGCCGGGGAACTGCTGGCGCAACTCGGGCCGGGCGCGGGCGATGCCGGGCGCAGCGACCGCAAGCAATTGATCAAGCACACCAAGGATCGCTGGGCGCAGGAACTTGTGTCGATGGAGCATGAGGACGACAACGATGAAGGTGTTACCTGGAACGAGCGAGCGCGTGCGCGCGAGCCCGATCGCATGTCGCCACGTCACGCCTGGTTGGCCATTCGCGACGCCTTGCCTGAAGACGTCATCATCTCCAGCGACATCGGTAACAATTGCGCTATCGGTAACGCCTATCCCATGTTCGAGAAGGGCCGCAAGTATCTGGCACCGGGTCTCTTCGGACCGTGTGGATACGGATTGCCCGCGATTCTGGGTGCGAAGATCGGCTGCCCGGACGTACCCGTCGTCGGTTTCGCCGGGGATGGCGCATTCGGTATCTCCATGAACGAAATGACGGCGTGTGGCCGCAACGACTGGCCTGCCATCACCATGGTGATCTTCCGTAACTACCAATGGGGTGCCGAGAAGCGCAACACCACCTTGTGGTACTCCGACAACTTCGTCGGCACCGAACTCAACGTCGGGGTCGAGTACGCCGGAATCGCAGACGCCTGCGGATTGAAGGGAGTCAAGGTCATGACGACAGAGGAGCTGTCCGAGGCGCTCACGACCGCTGTCAAGGAGCAGATGAACGACAACGTGACCACCTTCATCGAAGTGGTACTCAATCAGGAACTGGGTGAGCCGTTCCGACGTGATGCCATGACGAAGCCGAACAAGGTCGCCGGTATCAACAAGGACGATATGCGACCACAGCAGGCTCGCTAACGTGCCACTGGCTGGGTCGATCGAGCGGTTCCGACAGTCTGTTGGTTCGCTCGACACGCTGGTACAGGGTTTTGCAGTGTCGGTCGTCGTGGCCGTCACTGCAGAATTCCTGTCCGAGCACTATGGTGCGCCTGCCATGCTGCTCGCGTTGCTCCTGGGAATCGCCTTTCACTTCCTCGCGGAAGATGGCCGTTGTGTGGCGGGGATCAACTTCACTGCGCGCACCGTGCTGCGTGTTGGAGTTGCATTATTGGGAGCGCGAATCAGTATCGATCTGTTGATCGGCCTTGGCGGTAGCCTCATCCTGTTGGTCATTGCTGGAGTTCTTGCCACTATCCTCTTTGCCTTGCTGGGCGCGAAGCTCCTTGGCAGAGGGTGGCGCTTTGCGTTGCTGACCGGCGGTTCGGTCGCCATCTGTGGTGCCTCGGCAGCCATGGCCATCGCCGCGGTCCTGCCGAAGAACGAACATTCCGAACGCAATCTGCTCTTCACGGTACTCGGCGTGACGGTTCTCAGCACGGTCGCCATGATCGCCTATCCGATTCTGGCGCAGGTTATCGGACTCGATGAGCAGGCTGTCGGGGTGTTCCTTGGCGGTACCATTCACGACGTGGCACAGGTCGTCGGTGCTGGCTTTTCGGTGTCGGATTCGACCGGCGAGACGGCGACACTGGTCAAGCTCATCAGGGTCAGCATGCTGGCGCCGGTCGTGTTGGTGTTCGCGCTGATGTTCCGCGATATCAAGGACGAAACGTTGAGTGAGGGTCCGGCCACGAAGCCCCCGTTGATTCCCGGTTTCGTCATTGCCTTCATGGTGTTCGCCGCCATCAACTCGTTCGGCTTGCTGCCGGCGTCCGTTTCCGGGTTCCTCGGCGACGTCTCGCGTTGGGCATTGCTCGTGGCCATTGCCGCAGTGGGCATGAAGACGTCATTGAAGACGATATTCGATGTCGGTGGCCAGGCGATCGTGTTGATCGTGGCCGAAACGGCATTCATCGCGCTGTTCGTGCTGGGTGGCCTTTACTGGCTGGCGTCTTGACGAGCCAACTCTAGCTTCAACCCATCGAGAATGCCAGGGAGACGTGATCATCGATCCATTCGACGCAATACTTTCAAAGGCCAAGAGTCACCGTTGCCGTGTCGTGCTTGCAGAAGGTGGCGACAAACGGGTGATCGAGGCGGCCATTCGTGCGTCCCGTGACGGCATTGCCGACCCGGTACTGGTGGGGGACAGCGAGAAGATTAACGCCGCCATCGATACCGTCGTCGCCGACAGTGCCGGTGCCCTGCAGGGCGGGCGCGATGCGGCCGCTACACGTCTCGATGTGGTCGATCCGGCAAGCTCACCACGCACGGCATACTACGCCGAGGTGTATCACGAGCTGAGAAAGCACAAAGGCATCGGTGCCGAGGCGGCTCGACTCGCAGTCAAGGCGCCGCTCAACTTCGCTGCCTTGATGGTGCGCGAAGGCGATGCCGGCGGCAGTATCGGCGGCGCTGTCGAGACGACGGCGGCCACCGTTCGTGCTGCGCTGCAGATCATCGGGGTTGCGCCGGGCGTCAGTACCGTGTCGAGTTTCTTCCTGCTGTTCCCTGCGCCGACGAGCACGGCGGTCAGTGAGCCGCTGGTCTTTGCCGACTGTGCGATGGTGATCGCGCCGGATGCTGATCAGCTGTCGAGCATTGCCATCAGTTCAGCCGATTCGTATCGACAACTGATCGGGACAGCACCGCGAACCGCAATGCTGTCCTTCTCGACCGCAGGTAGTGGCAAGCACGCGGTGGTCACGACGGTGGCCAAGGCAACGGCTCTCGTCCGCGCGGCACGACCGGACCTGCTTGTCGATGGTGAGATTCAATTCGACGCGGCCTTTGTCGCATCGGTCGCGGCCCGCAAGGCACCTGAGTCACCGCTTGAAGGGCGCGCGAACGTCTTTGTCTTCCCCAATCTCGACGCCGCCAATATCGGCTACAAGATCGCCCAGCGCATTGGTGGGATGAAGGCTGTTGGCCCGATCTTGCAGGGTCTGGCGCAGCCAGCCAACGATCTCTCGAGAGGGTGTAGCGCAGACGATGTGTATGCGCTCATTGCCCTCACTGCCGTGCAGGCTCAAGGGCAGACCGCTCACTGAGAATCGCTGGAATATTTCCTGGCCTACGGATGGCCGTAGTCGTCTTCGTCACGCGCTTTCTCGCCCGGTGTTCCTCCAGGCTCGACCTCTTCATGACCGGCGTCCCCGTTTTCTGACGTCAGGATGCGCTTGACGCGAATACGGTTGTCGACGTCAGAACGGCCGGTAGCCTGAGCGGCAATGTTCTCGGCGCGATGCTTGTCCTGGCGGGAGCGGACGTGGCCATCCAGCACGACATCTCCCCCTTTGATGGTCACCTCGATGTCGGTTGCGTCGAGTTGCGTGTCGTCCTGCAAGGCATCGACGACACGATCGAGGATGCGTTGTTCTGAACGTCGGTAGTTCTTTGGACCCCGTCCGCGCATCGAATGTGCTTCGGCCTGCTCGTCGACGTAGCCGTCGTCGACACTGCCATCAACCACGTCGTCGCGACGCGGTCGACCGCGCCCATCCGAGCTGTCATCGGCCCAGGCACCGATGTCGTTGACGATCCGCTCGAACAGGCCGTTTCCCTTCTGTCGCGCAAGGGATTCGAGAATACCCTCGAGTGAGCTGCGTGCATCGCGTGAGCTACGGGCACCGCGGTTTCGATGTGCGCCTTGCCAACGCTTTTCTGTGGATTCGCCTGTGGATTCACGTGTGAACTCGCCGCGGCGATTGCTCGTGTCCTGATCAGATCGGTCCCGCATCATGTGTCTCCCCCTCGTCGCGTCATGCCGCTTGCACTCTCTACATGATGAGTGCGGATGACTGAAATTCCAGAGGAGGGTGCGCGACCGATGTCGAGGCAGGAATCAGGGCTGGCGCTCGCCTATCAATAGTTCGATCGGGTCATCGCTCCCGACACTCACGTCATGCTGCTCGGCGAACCAGTCCCCCGTGGCGGCGATAGCCTCACCCGTCGTGGAGATTCGTGCGCCGATCGTGACCGAGTCGAAGTTTGCGAGACTCATTGCGGGCAGCATCGCCATGCTTTCATCGAGCGTCACGGTGAGGGGCAGATCTCGCACCGTGTAGCGCGCCACTGCAAGCGGCATCGGCGGGCCTTCCGTTGCACGGGCGTAGATGAATACGGTGTTGTCGGCCGTCACGTCAGCTCGGGCCGCATCTGCCAGATCGATGCTCACGGTCACCGCCGCCGTGTCAGTAATCTCGCCGCTCTCACCGCCTTCGCCACGTGCATCCGTCTCGCCATCGGCCTCATTGCGCCCGTTCGATGCTGTCACGCCCGGTTCGGCGACGTCTGCGGGAATGCCTGGCTCAGCCTGTGACCGCGCCATCATGTCGTCGACTGTTTCCAGCGCGGCCGCATCATTCGGAATGACCGCACGCAGTTGCTCGAATCGCGCAAGCGCAGCCTCGTGTTCACCTGTCTGCTGCAGGGAAATAGCACGTAGCCAGAGTCCCTGTGGATGGGCGGCGTCTTGTACGAGGGCTTTCTCGAGCAGCTCGACAGGCTCGCCGGCAAGTTCACCCCCCCGACCCATGGCAATGGCCTCGGCCAGTTGGGACAGGGTGTCGGCATCATTCTCATCAAGTCCGACGGCGCGTCGCAAGGCGGATTCCGCTCGCTTGAACTCCTCGACTCCGAGATAGCTACGGCCCAACAGCCGCCAGCCATCGATGTCGTCAGGCTCTCTTGCCAGCCGTTCCTCGAGACGTGGCAGCAGTTCGGCGAGAGCAGGAGCCTGTGCGGCTGACTGACCTGCGGCAGACTGGCTCGCCGTGGCGGGAGCTGCCGGTTCCGACCCGGCTGCGCTTGCCGAATCCCGGGTAATGGCACCCGGATCGCCGAGGTGCAGGTACAGCGCACCGGCAGCAACGGGCACGAACAGGATGACGAGTAGCATGATCGCCCGGCTACCGTCGCGGGCTTCACGTTCCGGAAGCGCCTCCAGTTCGGCTGCCAGATCGCGCTCGAGCCTGGCACTTTCGGCCTCGAATTCGTCGGCCGTGATGGCGGCGCTATCCAGAGCGAAGCGCAGTTCACGCTGGCGTTCGCGTGCCAGCGAGACATTGGTAGCGCGAAGATCGGACTCGCGGACGCTCTTGGCGCGAGCGCCTATCGGTCCCGACAACAGAATCGCCACGGCGGCGGCGACCAGCAAGGCGGCAAGCAGAAAGAAGGAGGTCATCCAACGGCGCGGCGTAAGAGGGGAGACCGGATTATACGGTCGCATTCTCTGAAGTCTTCACGCACTCCGCCGATACCTCCGGAAGAGCAAGGCCTCTGCACGACGGACTCGCTCCTGTTCCTCGGTGACGGCCGCAAGCTCGACTCGGCTGTTGTCCTCATAATCTGTTTGCAACGGAGTTCCCTGATGAGTGCTCGCCACACCGGATGCAGGCGATGGACAGCGGTCGTTATGGTTGCTTGTGTAACCGCGCTCGCGACAGGCTGCGGAACACTGACATCGACACGATCGATCGACGTCGATGCGCGCGAACGCTGGGCCTTGCTACCGATCGACAATCTCTCCAGCACGCCGATGGCAGGACGCAAGGCTGCTGCGCTGGTCGAGACCTATCTCCGTACCCGTGGGGTGACAGAAATCTCGTCCTATCGGCCGGCAGCCCCGGCCACCCTGGTGGCATTTCTTGCCGATGATACGGGGGGCGGTGACGCGACGCGCTGGGCGAAACAGGAGGGTCAGCACTATGCGCTCGAAGGCACAGTGCATGAATGGAGCTACAAGCGCGCACCTGATCGCGAACCGGCTGTCGGTCTGACGCTGACACTACGCGACGTGCAATCCGGTGCTGTGCTGTGGCAGGGCACGGCATCGCGCAGCGGTTGGGGCAGCGCGAGCCTGTCGAGCGTAGCCGATCGCGTCGTGCGAGACCTTCTCGATGAATTGCGTGTGCGCCTGCCGGGCGGGGACTGAAGCATGCACTCGATTCGTTCGCATCGTCTGGACCGGCTGCTCGCTGCGGTAACGTCAACGCGTGCACCGGGCCTGGGCCGCATGGTCGAACTGACCTTGTTTGCCGTCACGGCGCCGCTGCTCGGCATGCTGCTGTTTCCGCACGACCCGCTCGGACTCGGCGCAGGTTTTCCGTGGCTGGTCATCGGCCCCGTTGTTTTCGCCGCGCGGTACGGCATCGGAGCCGGTGTCGGCTGCGTGAGCTTGACGGTGCTCGTGCTGGCGCTCTTGACGACAATTCTTTCGTTGCCAACGATTCCCATTGCCGGCCTGGCCATCGGCACGATGATACTCGCTGTCATCGTCGGTGATGCGGCGAGTTCCTGGCGACGACGGAGCCTGCAGGCGGAGGCTGAAAACGGTTATCTCCGACATCGTCTGAAGGAGTTCTCGAATGACTATCACGTGCTCAAGGTCTCGCACGGACAGCTCGAGGAATTCATGGCGGGTCAGCGACTGAGCCTGCGTCGCGCGCTGCAACAGATCGAGCCGGCGCTGGCGTCGGGAGGCAATGGCCTCGGCTCCAGTACCGAGCTGATGGCCGTCTTCGCACAGTTCTGCTCCGTCCAGGTCGCCGGCCTCTATGCAATGAAGAGCGATGCGCTGGTCGATGTCGTCGCACTGGCAACGCACGGGGACATGGGTGAGTTGCCGGTGTTCGATCCCTTGCTCAGACTGGCCATAGCCGAACGCAAGCTGGTCAGCGTCAGACTCGATTCGGCCGCAGCCAACCAGCATGAATCGGGACTGCTCGCTGTCGTGCCCATCGTCGACTCGCGTGATCGTCTGCACGGCTTGCTGGCCATCCGCGACATGCACTTCATGGCCTTTCAGCAGGAGAACCTGAACGTACTGGCGTTGCTGGCCTCGTTCGTGGGTGACCGGATCGCACGCGGTGGCGGACTTGGCGACACGCCGGGAGATCGGTTCATGGCTGAGCTCGACTCGGCATTGCGGTTCTCACGCTCGCACGCAGTACCCGCTGCCCTCGTCGTCCTCGAGTTCCGGGCTGATCGACAGACCGCTGCAGTAGCCGAATTCGTATCGAGCGCCGTCCGCAGTCTTGACAGTGCCTGGATTCCACCGAGCAACGGCTCACAGGGACAGACCAAGGTCGCCGTACTGATGCCGTTGGTAGGCGAGCTTGGTTGCAGGGCATGGCTTGTCCGTGTCGATCGAGCCGTCCGCGAGGAGTTCAGTACCGAGTTGTCGTCACTGCTGCTCGGTCAGCGCGTCTTGCCCTTGCAGAGGAGCTTGACACGCGTTGAATGCCTGGCGTTCCTGCGTGACGGGCCGGATTCCACGCACGGTGTAGACCTGCGACTTGATGACCCCTTTTTGGTCCCTGCCGCAGAAGGCGAATTCGACAACGATCTGCAGGCTATCGATCGTGTTGCCTGACAACAAGATGCCAGCCATCCTGCTGCTTGCAGGCGTGTTCGTCGAAGGGCTTCTGCTTGCGGGGCTCGTTGTCGGCGCAGGACCCTTGAGTGCGGGCCCTGCATGGCTTCTCGTACACATCGGCGCAAGCATCGGCATTGCCTGGGCGACGAGGGCGCTCGTTTCCGCTCTGCCCCCGCATCGACCAAGACGGATCTTTGCGCTGTGTCTCGCGGTTGGGATCACCTTGCCCTTGGCAGGCGCTCTCGGTTGCATTGCTGCCTTCTGGCTCGGCATGCGCAATGCGATCGAGCGGCACCGCGAGACCGTTTACTGGCAATTCACGCACAACCCGGAACTGCCGTTCACGACCCCTATCGGGCGCAAGGTCGACAAGCTCGACAGTCGGGGATTTGCCGAGCAACTGACCTTCGACGGTGATGCTGATGATCTATACCGAAAGGTTCTCGCTGCGGGGCGCATGCGAAGCGCACTGTCGGTCGATGCCCTGAATGCAGCGATCAAGCATTCGGATGAGCGCATCCGCCTGACTGCCTACCAGACACTGGATCGGAAGGTCACTCGCCTGAACGGGGATATCGAACGGCTCGAGCGCGTAGCTGCGAGCGTCGAGGGTCGTGAGCGCTCTGATACCTGGTTACAGATTGCCAGCAATTACTGGGAATTGCTGACGCTGGAACAGGGTGAGCCCGTTGCCAGGGCGCAACTGCTCGACAAGGCGGGCGCCGCTGCAACCCGCGCCATCGAAGTTCGCTATGACAATCGAAACGCTCACTTCACGCTGGGTCGGGTGCTGCTTCGTCAGAACAAGCCGCGTCATGCCCGAGTCGTGTTCAAGAGGGCACTGAAACTCGGCATGCCCAGCGAAAGCGTGCTGCCCTACCTTGCAGAAGCCGCCTTCGCGCAACGCGACTTCGCTCGTGTATCGCAATTGCTGCTAGGACTCGACAGTGCCTTCAAGCGCTACCCCCCGTTACGCCAGCTGGCCGAACAGTGGACATGAACGACGAGGCCCGGGTTCACGACCTGCCGTTTGACAGACAGGTCTGTGCCGATGTCTGCCTGCTGCTCGAAGGGACGTATCCCTATGTTCGTGGTGGAGTGTCTACCTGGGTGGGCCAGATCATTCGCAGTCTGCCCGAGCTCACGTTCTCGATCGTCTTTCTCGGCGGGCGTGATATCGACTACGGCAAGCCGGCCTACGAGCTGCCGGCGAATGTCGTCCACGTCGAAGTGCACTTTCTGCTAGGCAGCAACGACGCGGCAGAGGATACACCTGCGTCGCTTGGCAGGCGGCTGGCAAGAGGGCTGGCAGGCGGGCTGCGAAGTGGGCTGACCAGTGAGCTCATTGGCCGTTCCGGCGGACGCGGCGAAGAAGCCCGGCGCTTCTCGGCGAACACCAGGCTGCACACGCAGTTGCGCGATGGTGGCAAGGACGGCAAAAGTGAAGTCGACAAGTGTTCTGTCGCCGGATTCACCGATCTGCTGACGGCTTCCAGGCGCATCACCGCTGATGATCTTGCAAGCCACGAGCTTGCCTGGGAGACGATCCGCGAGAAGTACAACGAAGCGCCCCCGGGGCTCGACTTCAACCACTTCTTCTGGACCGTTCGGAGCATGCACGAACCGCTGTTCACGCTCGGTCGCATCGCGGCAGATCCACCGCAGGCGACGATCTATCACGCTGTCTCGACCGGCTATGCCGGTTGGCTAGGTGCCATGCTTGCGAATCGAACCGGTGTGCCGTACCTGATTTCGGAACATGGCATCTACACGAAGGAGCGAGAGCTCGACCTGGCTCAGGTCGACTGGATTCCCGATGACGTCGATCCCTTTCATGTGGGGCTTGACGACGGCATGAGTTACTTGAGGCAGGTCTGGATTCGGTTCTTTCGCTCGCTCGGTCGGATGTCGTACGCCTCGGCCACGGAAATCTTCACGCTGTACGAAGGTAATCGTGTCAGACAGATTGCCGACGGTGCACCTGAAGAGAAGCTCTCGATCATTCCCAACGGGGTCGATGTGGCACGCTTTGGCATGGTTCGCAGACCGGCGGACCGCGCGGTGCCGCCGGTGCTGGCGCTGATCGGCCGGGTGGTTCCCATCAAGGACATCAAGACCTTCATTCGCGCCATGCGTGTGATTCGTTCGCACTTGCCGGAAGCCGAAGGATGGCTGGTCGGACCGGAGGACGAGGACCCGGGTTATACCGAGGAGTGCCGCCGACTGGTCGAGAGTCTGGGCCTTGTGGAATGCGTGAAGTTCCTGGGGTTCGGCAAGCCGGAAGAGGTCTTTCCGATCATCGGTCTGAACGTACTGACCTCCGTATCGGAAGGGCAGCCGTTGACAGTACTCGAGGGTTTCGCGGCCGGCGTGCCGGCTTTGACCACTGACGTCGGCAGTTGTCGGGAACTCGTCCTGGGGAACGGGCAGGCCGATCGTGAGCTCGGTGCCGCAGGCGCGGTCGTGCCCATACGCGATCCGGCCGCCTTCGCTGCGGCGGCCATAGGCTTGCTCGAAGACGGTGCGGCCTGGCTACGCGCGAGCCATGCGGGCATCGCCCGGGTCGAGACGCTCTACGACGAACGAGACATGATCGCACGCTATCGCGACGTGTATGCGGCGTCGGTTGCGAGCGACGATTGTGCCGGGACCGTCACCGACAACTGGCGAGAGGCCTCCTGATGGCCGGAATAGGCTTCGAACTCCGCAAGTACCTCGACGAGGATACCTTCAGCGGCACGCTGAAAGCCTACGGGTTTGCCGGACTGATCAGTGCCGGGCCCTGGGTACTCTCCATCCTCGGCGTGATGTTGATCGGCATCGTTGCCCTGGCGCATCAGACGAGCAACATGGAGATCCGACAGTTCACCACGTCGGTGACCTGGATCATGGGGGCGTCGCTGGTCCTGACCGGGCTGCTACAGCTCGTCTTCACACGCTTCATTGCCGACAGGCTCTACGAAGGTCGCGACGAGATCATCAATGCAAACCTGTTCGGCGCCTTGCTGTGCACGACAGTCGTCGCAGCGGCCATTGCACTGGCGCTCGCGTTAACAGTGTTCGACGAATCTCTGGCTTATGAGATTCTGATGTTGGCGAATTTCGTCGCCTTGTCGAATATCTGGATCGTTGTCATTTTCGTCGCAGGTCTGAAGCGATTCAAGCTGATCGTCCATGCCTTTGCGGGCGGGTATGCCGCAACGCTCGCCTTCTCCTGGCTGCTGCTGCCGTTCGGTCTGACGGGATTGCTGGCCGGTCTGATGCTCGGTCACGCCGTTCTGCTGTTCGTGATGCTCGCCGTCGTCATCCCGGAGTACCCGGTGAACGAGACAGTCCGCGTCGACTTCCTGAATCGTCGGGCGATCTTTCCGTCGCTGATCGCGATCGGTGTGCTCTACAACGCCGGCATCTGGGTCGACAAACTCATCTTCTGGCTCACGCCTGCCACATCCGAGGCCGTGATCGGCCCGCTGCGCACATCCCTGATCTACGACCTGCCGATCTTTCTGGCCTACCTCAGCATCATTCCGGGAATGGCCGTATTCCTGTTGCGTATCGAGACCGATTTCGCCGAAGCCTATGAGGGCTTCTTCAGCGCCGTACGCGGTAACGCGAGCCTCGGCGAGATCGAGCGACTCGGAGACGCCATGGTGATTGCCGTGCGGGAAGGTCTGTACCAGATCGTTCGAGTTCAGGGCATCACCGTCATGGTGCTGTACCTGCTCGGCCCGGTCATCGTCGACTGGCTCGGCATCTCCCCACAATTCGTGCATCTCTATTACATCGATCTTGTCGGCGTCGCCGCCCAGGTGTTGATGCTCGCGATTCTCAACGTGTTGTTCTACCTCGACAAGCTCGACGATGCGCTCATCCTGACGGCAATCCTGTTCATCACCAATGCCCTGTTCAGCTGGATATCCATTCAGTTGGGCCCGGCCTGGTACGGCTACGGCTTCGGTCTGTCCATGGCGCTGACGGCCTTGATCGGTGTCCTGCTGCTGATGCGAGAGATGGAGAAGATGGAGTTCAGGACGTTCATGCGACCGCGTCAGACCGGGGGTCTGTCCGATGCATAGACTCATCCTGCCAGCCCTGGTCGTACTGCTGATACTCGGCGCCTGCGTGAGTCAGGGGTCCGGCCAGAGCGCACCGCTCTCCGGAGCCGCCGGCTGGGTATTGCTGCCTGTCATCGACGGCAGTGCGCAAGGCGAGATGGCCGATCAGTCGCGGCAGAGCGCCGCCGTTCTCATCGAGAACCGCCTGCGTGTACTGGGTGTGTCGCGGCTCGACTCGAGCAGGGCAGCCCGTGGTCATCGCTACTCGGTCGAGGCTGTGGTCGATCGATGGGAACGTGGCTCGAGACCCGAGGAGAACTCGCGCCTCTCGCTGCAGATCACCGTGCAGGATGTCATCAGTGGTGACGCGGTATTCGAGAGGCAGGTAGCACAGCGGGTGCGCGCTGCCGTGCCTGAATCCGTCGCCGTGACCCGGCTGGTCAACGATGCGCTCGAGGGCCTCCGCATCGATGCCGGCAAACTCGACGAAGACGACAGGTCCATTGCCGCGGCAAGCGTTGATGGCGCGCTACCGTCAGGGGGTGATGCCCGTGCAACAACGGTTGCCGGTTCGCTGCCGCTGTCAACAGCCCTTGCAGTCCGGAATGACGGCTATCGGGGCGATGTCGCGCCGGAACAGGGTGAGCGGTCGCCCCCCACCGTTGCCGACCAGGCGGCTGGGCGGGGTACTCGCGGGGACGGCGAGAGCGCCACCGGTATACCTGACGAGATGGCAGACAATCTCGAAGGTCGTGGTATTGCCTTCTTCTATGGGCCGAATCCGCCGCTCGCCCTGCTGCGTCAGTTCGATCGCGTCGTTCTCGAGCCAGACAACGTCCAGCCTGACGAGCTTGATGACCTCGGCAGGTCGGGCGCTCGCGTCTATGCCTATCTGAGCATCGGTGAGGTCGGTCCGGAGCGAGCCGGATTCGAGAAGCTCGAGTCGTCATCGATCCTCGGCAGCAATCCCGCCTGGAACAGTGCGGTGATGGATCTGACTGCCGAGAGTTGGGTCAACCATGTCCTTGCGCGGGCGGATGAGCTTCGTGCAGACGGCTACGAAGGCCTCTTCCTCGACACGATGGATAGCTTCAATCTGGTGGCGAAGACAACGGCTGCGCGTGCCGTTCAAGCCGATGCGCTGTCGCGATTGATCGGTACGCTGGCACAACGACAGCCCTCGATGAAGCTGATTGCCAACCGTGGATTCGAGGTCATCGACCGCATTGCGCCCCATCTCGAAGCGGTTGCCGCCGAGTCTCTCTATGCGAGCTGGAATAACCAGGATGAACGCTATACGTCTGTTTCCGCAACGGATCGCGAATGGTTGCTGGCACGTCTCGGCGACGTGCGCGAACGCCACGGTCTCGATGTCATTGCCATCGACTACGTGCCACCCGCGAAGCGTGAGCGCGCTCGCGAAGTGGCCGCAGCCATTGCCCGCCACGGCATAGTCCCCTGGGTGGCAACACCCGCGCTGGATCACATCGGCGTTGGTGCGCTTGATGTCGTGCCACGTGAAGTGCTGATGCTCTTTGACAGTCGTGCAAGCGGTGTGCAAGCCGATGCCGAAGTGCATCGCTTGCTGGCGACGCCACTGGAGTATCTCGGCTACGTTCCCGTGTACCACGATATTGCTGCCGATGGCCTGCCGGCGGGCGCACTCGGTGGGCGCTTTGCCGGGGTCGTTATGTGGAACCGTGGTGTGCAGGTAGTGCCGGGCTTGCAACAGTGGTTCACGAAGCATCTGGATGACGGGGTGCCGATCGCCCTTTTCGGAGCTCAATGGTTATTGCCCGAGTCGCCGCTGGCGGAGCGCATGGGACTGCGGATCGATACCCCGATAGACAACGATTCGGCGCGCGTACGCAAGCAGGACGCACTGGTCGGATTCGAGAAACCGCTGACACCACGCTTCGGACCGCTCGCTCGTCAGGCGGTCAGTGTGGCCGCGGATAACCGGGTTCACCTGTCGCTGGAAGACGACAGCGGCGCCGTTGCCGACCTGACCGTGACCGGACCCTGGGGAGGGATTGCCGCCCATCCGGGTGTGATCGAATTCGATCTCGAAGAAATCGCCTACTGGGTCGTCGATCCCTACGCATTCCTGCAGCGCGCACTCCGCCTGCCCGCCGTGCCGATGCCGGACGTGACGAGCGAACAAGGCAAGCGCCTGTGGTTAGCGCATATCGACGGCGATGCCTTGCCCTCGTGGGCAGAACTTCCCGGCAGGCGCCTGGGTGCCGAAGTCATTCGCGAGCGGATTCTCGATCGCTATCCCTTGCCGCACACGATCTCGATCGTCGAGGCGGAGATGACAGAGCTCGATGACGTCGCCGATCGTCGGCGGCGCATGTTCCAGACCATGAAGGACATGTTCGCGATGCCGAACGTCGAGATTGCCACGCATACCTTCAGCCATCCCTTCCGTTGGGAGCTGCTCGCGAGGTTCGGTGCTTCGGGGAGATACAACCTCCCGGTTACGGACTATCGTTACGATCCCGAGCGCGAGATCGTCGGCTCGGCCGCGTTCATCGACCGGACGCTGGCCCCGCCCGGCAAACGCACCCGGGTGATTCTCTGGAGTGGCGATGCGCTGCCGGGCGAGGATGCCCTTGCCGCTGCCGATGCGGCCGGGCTTGCCAACATGAACGGTGGCTTGACCACCATTTCCCGGAGCGAGCCCGCACTGAGCCTGGTGACGCCGATGGCGCGTACCGTCGGTGATCATGTTCAGGTGTATGCACCGATCATGAACGAGAACGTCTACACCAACGACTGGCTTGGTCCCTTCGACGGCTTTCGTCGAGTCATCGAGACCTTCGAGATGACCGACCGCCCGCGCCGGCTGAAGCCGATCAACATCTACTATCATTTCTATGCGGGCACCAAGGCTGCCAGTATTCGTTCACTGGAAGAAGTCTATGCATGGTCGACGGATCAGCCCATCCAGCCGACCACGGTCAGTGCGTATTCCGCGCGCATCAACGCTTTCCGACGCGCCGGCCTTGCCCGCACGCTTGACGGTCGATGGCAGCTTTCGTCGCTCGGTGCGATCCGCTCGCTCAGGATTCTCGGCCCGGGCCATCGCGTCGACCGTGGCTCGAGCCCGGCAGTGCAGGGCGTGCATGCCTTGCACGACGGCTTGTATCTGGATACCGATGGCAGTGATCGGGTAAGCCTGCGTATCGAGGCAAGGCCAAGCCTCGACATGGCAACGGTTGAGGGGAGTGGCGGATGAGCAAGCCGCGCGAGCGTCTGGTCAGCCCGTTTTCCCTGACCCTCGTCAGTATCGGTTTCGCAGCCGCCTTCGTTGCACTGGCACCGGAACTCGATGAAGCACCGACATCGAGCGATACCATCGACGATCTCTCGCTCGCCTATCTCAAGGCTCGTGCCGGGTCTGCAGAACTGAGTGACGAAGATGCCTGGTCGGCCGTGCTCTCGCTGGCGCGCCAGGGAAGGGCGGCTGAGGCGCGTGCGTTACTCGACACCGCGAGCAATCTGACGCTCGATGCCATGCAGCGAACACTCCTTGAAATCGAGCTGGCAGCGGGCGACGTGCGGCGTGCGGCAGCGAATCGACTCGAGCAGATCGATCGTCAGAGTCTGGATGCACTGGCCGTGGCCAGAAGCCGACTTGAACAGCGGCTGTTCGCGCTTGATCGTCGCGAGCGGCTGCCGGATCTGGCGCTTCTCGAGCGCGGTGCCGAGCTGAGCCTTCTGGTGGACAACCCGCGCCTCAGCGCCACCTTGTACCAGCAGCTCGCCAAGCGGCAACCCGCGCGCAGTGCCCATTGGTTCGCACGATGCGGGCAGGTGTTGGCGGGGTCTCCCGTGCATGCTGACGAAGCTCTTGACTGCTACCGACAGGGTTACCTCGCGAGTGCCCAGCGGAGTACACGATTCTCACTCGGTCTCGACTGGCTGGCGCTGGCCGCAACCCGCGATCGACCGACCGTCGAGGGGCAGACGCCGATCGAGCAAGCGCTGTTCGGCGATGTCGAGGCGACGACGACCGAGCGCGAGTCTCTGGCTGGTGTCTATCTGGCCAGCGAGCGCCCCGGCTCGGCGGCGCTGGTCTTTGCTGAACTGGGCAGAGTCGACCCTGCGCAGCGTGTGCGTTGGTTCCTGGAGGCTGCGCGCTGGGCCGAGGCTGCCAATCGACCGGCCGAGGCCGCTGTCTACCTTGATCGGATCTCGACTGACGTGGCGGCCGCCGAGCAGGCGGCGCATTTCGATCGCATCGAGTCTCTGCTGCTCGGTGCCGGCGATGTCGAGGCCGCCATGCAGGCACTGGAGGTCAGTATCGGCCAGCGCCCTGACGATGTCGAGCTACTGCGTCATGCGGTTTCGCTGGCCAGGCAGATGGGTGAAACCGACCGGGCGCTCGCCTGGAATACGGAGTTTCTGGGTCTTTCGCCCGAGGCGCCTGAAGCACTCGTCGAGCAAGTCGAGCTGGCCCTCGCGCTCGGCGAACTGACGGTTGCGCTCGACGCTGCCGAGCGCGCGGTTGCGGTCGATCCGAACGATGTGACGACGCGTGAGACGCTGGCGCGAGTGGCTGAGTGGAGCGGCAAGCCTGAACGCGCATTGACACAGTGGCGCTGGCTCTCCCGCGCCCGTGTCGATGGCCGGGCCGATGAGCGTGATCTGCTCGAGGTCGCGCGACTGGCTGAACTGTTGCGACGCGCAGCGGTTGCCGCTGAGGCCCGTCATGAAATCGCGCGGCGCGAACCTCCCGACGGCGAGTCGATCGAGCACCTCGTGTCGCTCTACGAACTCGATGGCAGGCCGGACCGGGCTGCCGACGCTCTCGAGGAATTGATGCGTCTGCACGGGCGTGATGCCGACACCTACCGAGTCCTTGCGGCGCTGCATTGGCGTCACAAGAACTATCGAGAAGCGCTCGGCGCCTGGGAGCGCCTGGCGGCAAGCTATGGGCGTTCGAGTGAGGAGACGTTGGCGCGCATGGAGTTACACTGGCGACTGGGCGAGCCCAAGCAGGCGCTTCGCGTCGCGAAGCATCTGGAAATACAAGGCGTGAGCGGTACGCCCGGCAACTATCAGGTGAGTCTGCTCGCGGAAGTGGCGTGGCGCTATCGTCGACCGAAGCTGCTGGCGATCGCGCGACCACTGTTGAGCGATATCGAGGATACCGACCAGCGCGTCCTGCAGGCGATGCGCGCTGTCGACGAGCTGCAGTCGGCTGGTGAAACCATTGCTGCGCAGCAGATGGCCGAACGACTCTGGCGAGAGTCCGGCGATCCCGACCTTGCCCTGACAGCCTTGCGTCTCGCCGTGGAGCAAGGGCATGGCGCTGAGGGCCGACGCTTGCTGGCAGAGGCGAGTGACAGTGTTGCGTTGCGTGGTACGCCGGAATACTGGTCGTTGAAAGCCGCGCTCGACTTGCAGCAAGGTGATGTCGATGGGGCCGAGCGTGCCTATGATGCAGCGCTCGGTATCGAACCGGACAATGCTGAAGCCATCGGCGGTCTCCTCTGGTTGCTCATTGGTGCCAACCGCCACGAGCGCATCGCGCTGATGCTCGAGCAGCACCGCAAGTTCGCGGTAAAGCAGCCTTCGCTATGGAGTGCCTTTGCCGTTGCTCATGTACAGACAGGCGATGCAACGGGTTCGCTTGCCTGGTTCGAGCGGGCCTTGCCGGGGTCGCCCCGTGACTATGGATTCGTGTTGACCTATGCCGATGCGCTCGAGACCGCCGGCCACGTCGACCGTGCTCTGCAACTGCGTCACTACGCCATCGGTTCACTGCGTCCGCACTTGCTGGATGGCACCGACGGCGATCGTGACAAGATGCTCCGCCAGTACGGCCGTGTGCTGGCACGCTATGGCAGTGCCGACGACAATGAGTCGTGGGTGAACTACATCCTCAATGCAGAACTCGAGACCACTGACAAAGCCGGTTTCTGGCGCGAAGACATGGCGATCTCGTGGCTAATGGCAACCGACCGTCATGAGCATGCGCGGGTCATCATGGCGCGTCTCCACGAGCGTCGACTGGAAGCTCCGGCGTGGCAGGAAATGGCGCTGGCACTACGCAACGATGATCGGAATCGCATCGAGGCCATGATGGCGACCGACAGCATGCTCTCCGACGGGAATCGGATCCTCGCTCTGCGTCGCCTTGGACGGGATGCCGATGCCTTTGCGCTCGCTGTGCGAACGCTAGAGCAACCGCGTTCGAAGGATGATCGCCGGATCGCGCTCGCAGAGTACACGGCGTTGCGACGTTTTCGGCCGAGCGACATCACGGCGAGCACCGTGAGTGTGCGCAGCGGAGATCTGACGACGCGCGAGAACAGACTGGGCTTCCGCTACAGCTTCGGTGTACAGCGCGGTGGCGGGGTCGGCAGTGGTCTGGGCCGTGGTCTGGGCCGTGGTTATGGTATTGCAGTCGATGTCGTGCGCCGTCAGCTCACCTCCAGTCGCTTCGCACTGGCGGGTCGTGACGAGGAACGTGAACTAATGTTCTCGCTGTTTCGGCACTCGAGCCGTCAGAGCCTGCAGTTGAGCGCGGCGTTCCTGACATCAGACGAAGAGGATCGAATTCGCGGCGAATTTCGCTATGCGCGGCGTGATGCGCGTGAGCGACACGAAATATTCGTCGAGCTCGCCGCCGGCGAAGCCGCTGATGAATCCGCCGAATTACGTTTGGCCGGGCAACGAAATCGTGTGGGGCTCGGGCTGGACGCCACGCTTTCAACACTCTCCTTCGCACGGATCTCGGCGGAAGCCAGCGAGATCTTGTCACGAGGCTCGGACGAGCGCCTCGCGCAAGGCGTCCGCACCCGGGCAGAGATCGGCCTGCGCGATTCCGTCGGAGATATTGCCTGGTCGAGTAGCGTCAGCGTCGAGAATGTGGTCAACGATCGGGTCGCGAGCTTGCCAGACGCCTTTCGTCTGTCGCCGACGACGACGCTCGACGACGTGATCCTCGAACAGGCTTCGGCCGTGTCGCTGAACGGTTCGCTGTCACGAGGGGTTGTCGGCTCGGCGTTTCCGGATGCGGTATCGCCACGTTACTTCCTGAATGTCGGCCTGGGTCACTACTGGCCAGAGCGTGCGTTCGCGCTGCAACTCGATGCCGGTGCGGGCTTTCGGGTATTGGGTCAGGACGAACTCGGTGTGTCGCTCAAGCGCGGTTCGCGTCTCGGCACCGGGCGTCGTGGCGCGGACTCAACTTCCTTCGGCGTCGACTATCGCTATCGGTTCTGATAGCGTCGCGACGCATGATCGCTCTCGTCGCCCGACGACTCCTGCAATCGCTGTTCGTCATGGCCACGGTCAGCTTGCTGGCCTTCACGTTGTTCCGCTTCGTCGGCGATCCGGTCGCACAAATGGTCGGCCAGGAAACGTCACTTGAAGATCAGGCCAGGCTGCGCGCAAGCCTGGGCCTCGACGATCCGGTCATCACACAGTATGCGAACTTTGTCGGCAACCTGCTCTCGGGTGAGTTCGGCTACTCCTATCGCACGCGCCAGCCCATCGGCGAGATGATCCTGGCGCGTATGCCCGCGACCTTCGAACTCGGCCTTGCGTCGCTCGTGATCTCCCTGTTGCTGGGCATCCCGGCCGGTATCTACACGGCTATTCGGCGTGGCGGTGTCGTCGCGAATCTCATTCTCGTCGTCACGCTGATCGGCGTGTCGGTGCCGACCTTCGTGATCGGCATCTTCCTGATCTATGTCTTCGGGGTAGAGCTCGGTTGGCTGCCGACGTTCGGTCGCGGCGATACCGTGCAGATCGGCTGGTGGAAGACGAGCTTCCTGACACTCGATGGCTGGCGCTCGCTGCTACTGCCGGCGCTGACGCTGGGTGTCTACCAGCTCACGCTGACGATGCGTCTGGTTCGCTCCGAGATGCAGAATGTACTGAAGACAGACTACATCCGCTTTGCCCGTGCGCGCGGCATCGATGCGCGCGCCCTCTATCTCGGCCACGCACTCAAGAATACTCTGGTGCCGGTCATCACCATCGTCGGCCTGCAGTTCGGCGGCGTCATCGCTTTCTCGATCGTGACCGAAGCCGTCTTCCAGTGGCCTGGCCTCGGGCTCCTGTTCCTCGATTCGATCCGCTACGTCGATATACCGGTGATGTCGGTGTACCTGGTGTTGATCGCGATGTTGTTCGTCATCATCAACCTGATCGTCGACGTGCTGTACGCCGTCATCGATCCGCGCGTGCGGCTCGGCGACGCATGAGCACACTGCTCGAACGGTTGCGTCGACTCGGCACGGAGAACGAGTTCCTCTATCTGTTCCTGCACAGCAGACTCGCGATGATCGCCGCGACGGTCGCGGTGCTCGGAATGGGTGCGGCAGTGCTTGCACCGTTGATCGCGCCATTCGATCCCTACGATATCGGCAGTGTCGATATTCTCGATTCGCTAGTCCCGCCGGGCTGGACTGATGGTGGCGACGCGCGCTTCCTGCTCGGAACCGATGATCAGGGTCGTGATCTGTGGTCGGCGATACTGTACGGCACGCGCCTGTCGCTGGTCGTCGGCCTGTCGGCCATCGTCTTCGCGAGTGTACTCGGCGTGACACTCGGCTTGCTCGCGGGCTACCTGGGCGGGCGACTGGATGCCGTCATCATGCGTATCGCCGACGTCCAGCTTGCGCTGCCAGCCATCCTGACGGCCTTGCTGGTTGACGGTATCGCCCGAGGTCTGCTGCCGCGGGACACGCACGATGAGCTGATGCTCGTGGTCTTGACTGTCGCCATCGGTCTTTCCCTCTGGGTCAATTTCGCGCGCACGGCACGTGCATCGACCTTCGTCGAGCGACAGAAGGAATACGTACAGGCTGCCGAGGTCATGGGGGTGCACCCCTTGCGCATCCTGCTCGTGCATATCCTCCCCAACATTCTCGGCCCGCTGCTCGTCATCCTGACGATCGATCTGGCCGTTGCCGTACTCCTCGAGGCGACCTTGTCGTTTCTCGGAGTCGGCGTGCCGCCGAATCAGCCATCGCTCGGCACGCTGATTCGCACCGGCACCGAGTATCTGTTCTCCGGCGAGTGGTGGATCGTTCTGTTTCCCAGTCTGACCCTCGTCGTGCTGATCGTCGCGGTCAATGTTCTCGGCGATTTCCTGCGCGACGTGTTCGATCCGAGGCTTCGCTAGTGGTACCGGATGCAAGCAACGAGACCTTGCCGGAAACGCTACTCGAGATTCGGGACCTGACAGTCACCTTCGCATCGCGATTCGGCGAACAGACGGCCATCGAGAACATCGACATGGATGTTCGCCGCGGCGAGATCGTCGGTCTGGTCGGGGAGTCGGGTGCGGGCAAGTCGACCATCGGCGCGGCCATCAACGGTCTCTTGCCGGGCACCGGCCGCATCACCGGCGGCACCGTCACGCTCTCGGGCGAGCGGCTCGACAGACTTTCGGAGGCATCGCTTCACCGCCTTCGTGGTGACCGGATCAGCATGATCTTCCAGGATCCGCAAACAAGCCTGAACCCGTTGATGCGCATCGGCGAGCAGTTGATCGAGACGATACGCCAGCATCGTGACTGCCGTGAGGAGGAGGCACGAAGCCTGGCGATCGCCTTGCTCGAGGACACCGGGATCGCCGACGCCGCTACGCGCATGAGCGCCTGGCCACACCAGTTCTCCGGCGGCATGCGACAGCGCGTCGTCATTGCCCTGGCGCTGTGTACGGAACCCGAACTGATCATTGCCGATGAGCCGACCACGGCGCTCGATTTAGCCATCCAGAAACAGATACTCGCACTCATCAGACGACTTGCTGACGAGAGGCAGGTCGGCATCATCCTGATCACGCACGACATCGGCGTGATTGCCGAGATCAGTGACCGCGTCGTGGTGCTCCGTCACGGCCAGGTCAAGGAGCGCGGCGTCACCGCACGCGTACTCGGCCAGCCGGACGATCCGTATACCCGATCACTGATGGCGGCAGTGCCACGCATGGACCGAAAACTCGAACGTTTTCTCGGCATCGTCGAGGCGGTCGACACCGATGCGGCCGCAACCCGTCGAGGACCGTCGGCACGGGTTCCGTCACGGGCTGCCGGCAAGCCGCTGTGGCGGGTCAGCGGGGCGTCGGCTACGGCTGCCAGCGACTGGTTGCTCGGTGAGAGTAGCGAACGTTCGGCGGTTCACGATCCGATCCTTTCGCTCCGACATGTCGATGTGATCTTCGACGCGTCACCCGGCTATCTGTTCGGTCTGGGGCGTCGGCACGGTGTGCGCGCACTCGATGATGTCTCGTTCGACGTGGCCGCAGGCTCGGTGCTGGGACTGGTCGGGGAAAGTGGCAGTGGCAAATCGACGCTCGCCAAGACCATCACCGGTCTCGTCACTCCTGCTCGTGGTGCGCTGCTCTTCGATGGGCAGGTCCTGCCGTCCGGACGGGCGCGGAGTCGTTCGCACCCGTCGCGTCGGCGCATCCAGATGGTCTTCCAGGACCCCTATTCGTCCTTGAACGAACGGCACAGCGTCGAGTCGATCCTGATCGAGCCGTTACGCGAATACGATCTGGCAGGGACGCGTGCCGCGCGTCGTCGACTGGCGGCCTCGGTGCTCGAACTGGTCGGCCTGCCGCAGCGCGCGTTGCTTAGCTACCCCCACCAGTTCTCCGGCGGACAACGGCAGCGGATTGCCGTCGCGCGGGCACTGCTCGCCCGCCCCGAACTCCTCGTTGCGGATGAGCCGACATCGGCGCTGGATGTATCGGTACAGGCGCAGATCCTGAACCTGCTGAAGGAGCTTCAATCGACGTTCGGCCTGTCGATGCTGTTCATCAGTCACAACCTCGCCGTGGTGCGACAGATGGCGGATCGCATCGTCGTGCTCAAGCGCGGCGAGTGCGTCGAGTACGGCGACAGCGAAGCCTTCTTCGCATCGCCAGCGTCGCCCTACGGGCGGGAATTGCTCAGCGAGACGCCGTCGCTCGCTCTCCTTGATGCGGTACCGCGTCGCTGATCGTCACAGACTCTCTGTGACGACACGGCGTTACGTCTTCACCTCGTGTCGAGGACCCTGGCGACTCGAACGCCGATAGTGTGCCGCTATACTGCGACCTCCTCTTCCGACTCGGTTCGAACATGAACACCTGCACGCGAATACACCTGACCGCAGTGCCGTTTGCCGCGGTGATTGGTAGTGTGATTTCAGTTTTCAGCTTCCCGGTCAGCGCCGAGACCCTTCGCTGGGCAGCGACTACGGATCCACAGACGCTCGATCCCCATGCGGTGAGCTCGGCGCCCGTGCTCGGGTTCCTCAACAATGTCTATGAAGGCCTGGTTCGTCGTGACGCCTCGATGCAGATCGAACCCGCGCTCGCCGAATCCTGGGAAGCACTCGACGACAAGGGATGGCGGTTCAGGTTGCGCGAAGGCGTGAAATATCACGACGGCGCAGAATTCACCGCAGACGATGTGCTGTTTTCCTACGAGCGAGCTTCTGCCGAGGAATCCGATGTGCGCTCATGGTTCGCCCCGGTCAGCGAAGTGGTCGTGGTCGATGACTACACGATCGACTTTCTCACGTTGCAGCCGAATCCGCTGTTTCCCGATTCGATCGCCAACTTCATGATCATGGATCGTGACTGGGCAGAATCGAACGAGGCGGCGCGTCCGTCGACCGAAGCGGAGAACTTTGCCACACGTCAGGCCAACGGCACGGGCGCCTATCAAGTGACGGCGTGCGACCCGGGAGTACGGACGGTGCTCACGGCGTTCGAAGGCTGGTGGGATGAACTCGACGGCAACGTGACCGAAGGAATCTTCACGCCGATAGGCGAGAGTTCGACGGGAGTGGCGGCACTGCTCTCGGGCGAGATCGACTATCTCTCGCCAATTCCTCTGCAGGATGTTCCCCGCATGAAGGAGCGTGACGGTATCGCCGTACACGAGGGCATCGAGGCGCGGGTGATCATGTTCGGATTCGCGTTGCACAACGAGACGCTTGCGCTGGGCGACGACGCCGGTGCAAAGAATCCGTTCACGGATGTTCGTGTTCGCAAGGCCGCCTACCAGGCCATCGATGTCGATGCGCTGGTGGCAAAGATCATGCGCGGCAACGCCCAACCGGTTGCGCAGCTCGTTCCGGAGGGCATGCGGGGGTACTCCACGGCGAATGCCGAGCGACTCCCGCTCGATCCGGACGGTGCGAAGAAGCTGTTGGCCGATGCGGGCTACCCCGACGGATTTTCCTTTGGTCTGCGCTGCCCGAACGATCGATATATCAATGACGAGGCGATCTGCAAGGCGGCGGCGTCGATGTTGACGCGCGTCGGCCTGCGGGCAGAGCTCGACACGATGCCGGTCAGGAACTACTGGCCTGAGTTGCGTGAGGGCAGCTTCGACATGTTTCTACTCGGCTGGTCGCCGGGTACCTTCGATGCAGAGCATCCCATCCGTTTCCTTGCCGCGACACCGAACGAAGAGAAGAAGCTGGGTAGCTGGAACTTCGGCAAGTACTCCAGCGCGCGAGTGGATGAATTGCTGCCGATGATCCAGACGGAACTGGACGACGAGAAACGCCAGGGCATGCTCGACGAAGTGACCCGAACCCTCCAGGATGATGTCGCCTACATTCCGATGTATGTCCAGCCACTGATCGCCGCTTCCAGGGACAACATCGACCTGACCTTGCGAACCGATGATTTCTTCATCCTGCGCTGGGTCACGGTCGGCGGCTGATGACCGTTGCCATTCTCGGCGCCATGCAGGAGGAGGTCGAATCGCTGGTACAGGCGATGGACGTTCGTGACCACGGCATGGCCGGGCGTCGAGAGTGGTGGCGAGGTGCCTTGCGCGGGGCAGACGATGTCCTGATCGCCTTTTCCCACTGGGGCAAGGTAGCGTCAGCGAGTACGGCTACCTGGATGATTGCGCGTCACGACATCCAGGAGCTTCTGTTTACCGGTGTGGCCGGAGCTCTGTCACCGAACCTCAGCCGCGGTGATGTCGTGGTGGGGAACCGTCTATGGCAACACGACTTCGATGCCCGTCCGCTGTTGGCCAGGCACGAGATTCCCCTGCTCGGCACCGCCGCCTTGCCGACTGACGATCGCGCACGGGCGCGACTTGCCACTGCCGCCAATGGCTTCGTGGCAGAGGATTTCCACAGGTTTCTCCCGGCCGCCTTGCAGCAGAGACATCAGGTGCTTGCGCCAAAAGTCGTCGTGGCCGACATTGCCAGCGGCGATCGTTTCGTGCATGACAAGGCCGATGCCCAGGACATTCGGGCACGCTTGCCGGATGTCGTCTGCGTCGAGATGGAGGGTGCTGCGGTCGCCCAGGTCTGCGCGGCATTCGACACGCCTTTCTCGATCGTTCGGACGATCTCGGACAACGCGAACAGTGATGCAGCGGTTGATTTCCAGGGCTTTGTCGACGATGTGGCCCGCGTCTATGCGAGTGGTATCGTCGTGCGCTGGCTTGGGCTCATCGAGGAATGAATGATGTGTTCTGTCGGCCGCCCTTGCGATGGTCAGCGGTTCAGGAAGGCCGCACTTCCTCGAGTTCCAGCAAGGTGCCGTGAAGATCCGCCGGATGCAGGAAGATGACCGGGTTGCCGTGAGCGCCCGTCCTTGGCTCGCCGTCACCGAGGACGCGAGCACCCCGTGCGATCAGTTCGTCTCGGGCAACGCGAACGTCTTCAACCTCCAGACAGACATGGTGCATGCCGCCACCCTTGTGCGTCTCCAGAAAACGGCTGACCGGTGAGCCATCGCCAAGCGGTTCCAGCAATTCCAGCCGGGTGTTTGGCAGATCGATGAAGACGACCGTGACGCCGTGCTCTGGCAATGCCTGCGGCTCCGATACCGTCGCTCCCAGCGTGTCGCGCCAGGTCGCCGTGGCGCTGGCTAGGTCAGCAACAACCAGGGCGACATGATTGAGCCGTCCGAGTGACAACGGCAAACTCGAGGTCGTCATGGCTTTCGGGTCCGTCAGACCGGTCGCAGGCGCTGTCATTCGAATTCCATGATCACGGCGTCAACGGCAAGGCTGTCCCCCTCGGCCGCAGTAACGGCGGAAACGACCCCTGCCTCCAGTGCTTTCAGCGTGTTCTCCATCTTCATGGCTTCGATGACGGCGAGTTCCTGGCCCGCCTCCACGGTGTCGCCGACGTTCACCAGTACACGGGTCAGCAATCCCGGCATGGGGGAGAGGAGAACCTTCGAAAGGTCGGTTTCAGCCTTGATCGGCATGATCGCGACGAGCGCCGCAACATGCGGTTCGACGACGCGATAGTCGCGACGGCTGCCGTCCGAGGAAAGATGCCATCGCGCATCGTCGCCGTTGACGGCGACGGATATCTGCTGACCGTCGACGCTGCCGGTGAAATGCCATTCGCCCGGTTGCCAGTCACTCTCGACCTTGTCCAGTCGATCGTCGTCGACGTCGATCCGGGTGTTTTCGGCATCGAAGACCGCAAGCCCGTTGAAACCGGCAGGGTTGGTGGTCATCACCGATGACGCGGTGTGCAAGGGTGCGCTGACCGACAGCTGGTCACGACGCTTGCATTGACGCGTGAGCCAGGCGGCAACGACGGGTAGCCGTGTGCAGGCCGCGGATTCGTGCCGGTAGCTGTCGAAGCCGTCGGGGAAGTGATCTTCGATGAAGTGGGTCGTGAGCTTTCCGGCCGCGAGGTCGGGGTGTGAGAACAGTGCCGACAAGAAGGGCAGATTGTGCGATACGCCGCTGATGCGATAGCGATCAAGTGCATCGCGCATCATCGCGAGCGCTGCATCACGGTCAGGTGCCCAGGTGACCAGCTTGGCGATCATCGGATCGTAGTACATCGAGATCTCGCCGCCGGCTTCGATTCCCGTATCCACGCGCACCAGCGCATCTTCTGACGCTCGGGCGACGATGTCGGCAACGACGGCGCGCGGTACGGGAGGCTCGTAGTGCGTCACCCGACCGGTCGATGGCAGGAAGCCGCGATCCGGATCTTCGGCGTAGACACGTGCCTCGAACGACCAGCCGAGCAGTGGCACATCGGCCTGTTGCAGTGGCAAGGGCTTGCCATCCGCAACATCGATCATCAGTTCGACCAGATCGAGACCGGTGATGCACTCGGTGACCGGGTGCTCGACTTGCAGTCGGGTATTCATCTCGAGAAAGTAGAAGCGAGCATTGGCGTCGACGATGAATTCGACGGTTCCGGCCGAGCGATAGTTGACGGCCCGGGCCAGGGCGACGGCCTGTTCTCCCATGGCCTTCCGGGTATCGGCGTCTATGAACGATGAAGGCGCTTCCTCGACAACCTTCTGGTGGCGTCGCTGGATGGAACACTCGCGCTCGTGCAGGTACAGGCAATTGCCATGTGAATCTGCGATGAGCTGAATCTCGATATGCCGGGGTTGCTCGATGAACTTCTCGACAAAGACGCGATCGTCGCCGAAGGCGGTCTTCGCCTCGTTCCGGGCGGCCTCGAAGCCACTCCTGACATCGTCGAGCGTAGCGGCAACACGCATGCCCTTGCCGCCGCCACCGGCGGACGCCTTCAGCATGACCGGGCAGCCGATTTGCTTCGCTATCCGGAATGCTTCGTCGGCATCGGCGACCGCTTCAGGATGCCCCGGAACGGTGCTGACGCCTGCGGCGGTCGCGATCTTCTTCGACTCGATCTTGTCGCCCATGGACTCGATCGCACGGACCCCGGGACCAATGAAGATGACACCGGCCTTCTCCAGCGCGATCGCGAACGCGGCGTTCTCCGAGAGAAAGCCGAATCCCGGGTGCACGGCATCGGCGCCGCTGTCGCGCACCGCAGCCAGGATCGCATCGATCTTCAGGTAGCTCTCGCTCGAGGCGCTGGCGCCAACGCAGATCGCTTCATCGGCCGCCTTGACGTGCAGGGCATGACGATCGACATCGGAATAGATCGCTACCGTGGCAATGCCGAGTCGGCGCGCGGTCTCGATGACGCGGCAAGCGATCTCGCCGCGATTGGCGACGAGTATCTTGTTGATTCCGCGAGTGCCGTCACGCCGTGCCTGCCTTGCAACATCGTCGCTCGTGTTCGTCATCTTCGTGTCGCTCACAGCGGTATGTTGTCGTGTTTCTTCCAGGGGTTCTCGAGCACCTTGCCTTTCAGCATCTCGAGATCGCGACACAGGTGGGCGCGTGTGCTCTGTGGCCGGATGACGTCATCGATGAAGCCGAGACTGCCCGCAACAAAGGGATTGGCAAATTTCTCGCGGTATTCCTCGGTGCGTGCCTCGATCGCTTTCGGGTCGTTCTTGTCCGCGCGGAAGATGATCTCGACCGCACCCTTCGGGCCCATGACGGCAATTTCCGCCGAGGGCCAGGCGTAGTTGACGTCGCCGCGGAGATGCTTGGACGCCATCACGTCATACGCACCCCCATAGGCCTTGCGCGTGATGACGGTGATTTTCGGAACAGTCGCCTCACCGTAGGCGAACAGGAGCTTGGCACCGTGCTTGATGATGCCGCCGTATTCCTGAGCGGTACCCGGCAGGAAGCCCGGGACGTCCACGAAGGTCACGATGGGAATCGAGAAGGCATCGCAGAAGCGTACGAATCGAGCCGCCTTGCGGCTCGCGGCGATATCCAGACAACCGGCAAGGACCATCGGCTGATTGGCGACAAAGCCAATGGTGTCCCCGTTCAGGCGACCGAAGCCGATAACGATGTTGCCGGCATGCTCAGGTTGCAATTCGAGAAAGTCCTCCTCGTCGCAGACCCGCGTCACCAGCTCACGGATGTCGTAGGGCAGGTTCGGATTGTCCGGCACGAGTGTGTCGAGCGCCGGAATCGTGCGCCCGGCGGGATCGCTGGTCGGTCGAGGCGGTGCCTGCTCGCGGTTGCTGGCGGGCAGGAAGCGGAGAAATCGGCGCAGCGAAAGCAATGCCTCGATATCGTTTTCGAAGGCGTCATCGGCAACACTCGATCGGGTGGTATGGGTGCTTGCACCGCCGAGTTCCTCCTGGGTCACTTCCTCGTGCGTGACGGTCTTTACCACTTCCGGTCCGGTCACGAACATGTAGCTCGTGTCGCGCACCATGAAGATGAAATCGGTCATCGCGGGCGAGTACACGGCGCCGCCGGCACAGGGCCCCATGATCATCGAGATCTGTGGGATCACGCCGGAAGCCAGAATGTTCTTCTGAAACACATCGGCGTAACCGCCGAGTGAGGCGACACCCTCCTGGATGCGCGCACCGCCCGAATCGTTTATGCCGACAACCGGCGCGCCGACCCGCAATGCGTGGTCCATCAACTTGCAGATCTTGCGCGCATGAGCGGCCGAGAGTGAGCCGCCGAGCACGGTGAAATCCTGGCTGAAGGCGAATACCAGGCGACCGTTCACGCGACCGTAGCCAATGACGACGCCGTCGCCCGGAATGCGATTGTCGGCCATGCCGAAATCGTGGCAATCGTGCTCGACGAACATGTCCCACTCCCGGAAGGTGTGGGGGTCGAAGAGCACCGCGAGGCGTTCGCGGGCGGTCAGCTTGCCTTTGCCGTGCTGTGCGTCGACACGTTTCTGGCCGCCACCCGCAAGGGCCGCTGCGCGTTTTTCGAGCAGGCGTTCGCCGACGTCGCTCAAGAGGCGCTCCCGGCATATCCAAGACGCTTCAGCGTCTCCTCTATTTCGTCGAGTACGCTCGGATCCTCGATGGTTGCCGGCATGTTCCATTGGCTGCCGTCAGCTATCGAGCGCATCGTCGCGCGAAGAATCTTTCCAGAGCGGGTCTTCGGCAGCCGATCGACGATCGCCACTGAACGGAAAGCGGCCACCGGGCCTATTTCCTCGCGCACTCGGGCGATCAGTTCGGACTCTATGTCGGCGGCCGGCCGCTCGACGCCAGCGTTCAGGATCACGAAGCCGACCGGCAGTTGCCCCTTCACTTCGTCCTGCACACCCATGACCGCGCATTCGGCGACATCGGGGTGATTGGCGAGCGCCTCTTCCATGGCGCCTGTCGACAGGCGATGACCCGCGACGTTGATGACATCATCGGTGCGCGCCATGACAAAGACATAGCCGTCCTCGTCGATGAAGCCGGCATCACCGGTTTCGTAGTAGCCCGGAAACTGAGTGAAATAGGCATCGCGATATCGATCATCGGCGTTCCAGAGGGTTGTGAAGGTGCCCGGGGGCAGGGGCAGGCGTACCACGATCGAACCAATATCGCCGGCGGCGACCGCTTCCCCTTCACTATTCAGCACGACAACGTCGTAGCCTGGTACGGCAACGGATGGCGAGCCCGGCTTGATCGGCAATCCGCGCCCGTCCTTGTCCAGTCCCCGTGCGTTGGCACAGATCGACCAGCCCGTCTCGGTCTGCCACCAATGGTCGATCACCGGGACATCGAGGGTCTCCTCAGCCCAGCGAAGCGTGTCCGGGTCACAGCGTTCGCCGGCGAGATACAGGGCTTCGAGAGAGGAGATGTCGTATTCGGCAAGCAAGGTGGCTTGTGGATCGGTCTTGCGGATGACGCGAAAGGCCGTCGGCGCCGTGAACAGAGTCTTGACCTTGTGTTCGGCGATGACCCGCCAGAAGGCGCCGGCGTCCGGCGTACCGACCGGTTTCCCTTCGTAGAGAACGGATGTGCAGCCCTGGAACAGTGGCCCGTACACGATGTACGAATGCCCGACGACCCAGCCGATGTCGGAGGCCGCCCAGTAGACATCGCCGGGACTGGCGTCGTAGACCGCCTTCATCGACCATTTGAGAGATACCACACTGCCGCCGGTGTCACGTACCACGCCTTTCGGGCGCCCCGTCGTCCCGGAGGTGTAGAGAATATAAAGGGGATCTGTACTGGCCACCGGAACACAGTCCGCGGGTGACGCCTGAGCGATGATCGATTGCCAGTCATGATCACGTCCATCGATCATCGACGCTTTGCATTCCGGTCGTTGTAGCAGAACCACATTCGGGACTGGCGTGGTCGCCAGTTTCAATGCCTCATCGAGTAACGGCTTGTATTCGACAATGCGGCTCGGCTCGATACCGCAGCTAGCGCTGATGATGACGCCGGGCTTGCAATCGTCGATGCGAACGGCAAGCTCACGCGCTGCGAAACCGCCGAAAACCACGGTGTGTACGGCGCCAAGCCGCGCCGTTGCCAGCATGGCGACGACCGCTTCGGGGACCATCGGCATATAGATGAGCACGCGGTCGCCCTTGCCGACACCGAGATCGACGAGGGCACCAGCGAAGCGTGCGACCGTGTCGCGAAGTTCGCGATAGGTGAATCGGGTAACCGATGCGGTAACCGGGCTGTCGTGAATCAACGCAAGCTGATCACCCCGACCCGAGTCGACATGGACGTCGAGCGCATTGTGGCAGGCATTGATCCGGCCGTCCGGGAACCAGCGATTGAACGGGCTGTCGGTTTGTTCGCAGCCGATGGTCGGTTGTGTCTCCCATGAAACCTCACGGGCGACACTCAGCCAGAAATCGTCAGGGTCGTCCAGCGAGTGCCGGTGAATCGTCGCGTAATCGCTCATGCAGCTCCTCATGTTCCGGAAGCTGCGAGCGGTGTGCTAGCTGCAGCTTGCACCGAAGTATAAAGAGTCGTGACTTTGACGGCCATCCGTAAGCGCCGCATCGCCATGCTACCAGGCCGAACAACAACAGCAGGGCGAGTGGAGCGGTAGCCCCGGCATAGGCGCCGACATACGTATCGTCCTCGTGACCCTGGTGGCTGCTCGATCCGGTGAAGGCAAAGCCACCAACGATGCCACTGTTGTCGGGATGATCTGGCCCGAACCCGTCATCGATGTGGGATAAATTGTCATCAAACCTCGATTCCAGGGGCAGATCGGCAAGGGCTGCGTGGTCGTAGGGGGTGAGGTTATCGAGCAGTCGGCCATCGAAGGCGTCGCGAATCTCGATGTACGCATCCCGGTAGCCGGGAGCGTGATTCTGGAGCAGTTCGATCTCGATTCGGTAGGCGTCGCTCGATGCGCGGCCAAACAGGGAGAAAGTGGCCGACACATGCTCGAGCGTCAGATAGCCGGCAGCGTCAGTCAAGGTGATGACGGCGTAGACATCCTCCGTAACGCTTTCGGTATCGACATCGAGGGTGAATTCGACCGCGCTGAAGAAGCTGTCGCCGTCCCGGTTGCCGTGCAACCATGCGCCAAGATCGGCGACCCAGACGTCATACCCCCTCAACAAGAGAGATTTGTACAAGGCAGGTGCAGCACCTGCGACAACACCCCGGGACGCCGTTTCCGCGTCGCTCGAGCGAAGGGCCAGCGGACTGACATGACCTTCTCGTACCCGATGATCGTCACCGAGGGTCTCGAGGGGCTCGGCGGCGAAGGGGGGTTCTGCCTCGGCGAGAACCGGCATCGACAGGCCGAGGAGTATCGTCGTCAACATCGCGACACCTGTCAGTCGATTCGGGGCGGCTCCGGTGGAGCGTGTTTCATCGGTCATGGAAGAGGACTCCTGTCAGTCTGCCGACGATCTTGTCGAAGCGACGCTTAACCGGCCCTTAACCCGGTCATCCTGCGAAGGACAAGCCGTGGTCCGGTGGGCTGGTCAGCGCGAGTGAACGGGCAGCAGGGGCCGATTGACAGGCTCGAGACATGCCGCCACAATCGTGCAGTTGAGCCCTCGGACCCCATCGGCATGGCGAAAGGACAATCCTTACAGGAGCCGTTTCTCAACGCGCTGCGCAGGGAGCGCGTGCCTGTGTCGATCTACCTCGTCAACGGTATCAAGTTGCAGGGTCAGATCGAATCGTTCGACCAGTTCGCCGTGCTCTTGAAAGGTGCGGGTTCAGTCAGTCAGATGGTCTACAAACATGCCATTTCGACGGTGGTGCCGTCACGCGTCGTCAAGATCGCGTTGCCCGGCGAGGATGACAGCACGACTGAATGATCGGTGTGAGTGTGTTCATGCTGCCGTTCGCGCAACCGCGACGAGCGATATTGACCAGGCCGATGCGGCCGGGAGCCGGGTAACCACTTGTTCGAACGTCCCGATAGCGGCGACCGTGCGCTTCTCGTGCATATCGACATTCGGCAGAGCGCCGGGCCCTCGGGCTCGGCCGGTGCTTTCGCGCGACCGACCGATACCGAGGCGGATCGGGCGGAGTTCGTCGAGCTGGCGCGCTCTGCCGGCATGGTTGTCACCGAGCTTGTGACCGGCACGCGTCTGCGCCCGACGGCGCGGCATTTCATCGGCAAGGGCAAGATCGAGGAACTGCGCCAGGCGCTCCTAGAGAACGAAAGCGATGTCGTGCTCTTCGGTCAACGACTGTCGCCAAGCCAGGAGCGAAATCTCGAGCGAGAGCTGTCGGTTCGGGTTCTGGATCGGAACAGCCTCATCCTGGATATCTTCGCCCAACGGGCGCGTACCTTCGAGGGCAAGCTACAGGTGGAACTTGCGCAACTGACGCATCTGTCAACACGGCTTGTCAGAGGGTGGACGCACCTGGAACGGCAAAAGGGTGGCATCGGTCTCCGGGGGCCGGGTGAAACCCAGCTGGAGACCGACCGGCGCTTGTTGAACGAGCGCGTGCGCCAGCTGAAAAGCCGGTTGCAGAAGGTTCGACGCCAACGCGAACAGGGTCGAAGCCAGCGCGGCAAGAGCGGTATCGCGACGGTCTCCCTGGTCGGATATACCAATGCCGGCAAGTCGACGCTGTTCAATCGCCTGACCGACGAACGCGTTTTTGCAGCCGATCAGCTCTTTGCAACCCTCGATCCGACACTCCGGCGCCTCGAACTACCGGGTGGGGGCGTCGCGGTACTTGCTGATACCGTCGGCTTCATCCGTGATCTTCCGCATGAACTGGTCGACGCCTTCCGTTCGACCTTGACCGAGACGCTCGAGGCAGACCTCCTGCTGCACGTCATCGACGATGCGGACGAAGAGAGCGCGCGGCGACGCGACAACGTCAACGAAGTGCTTGCCGGTATCGGTGCGGGAGAGGTTCCGGAACTTCACGTGTTCAACAAGATCGATCTATCAGGACATGCGCCGCGTATCGAGCGTGCAGAGTCGGGTCGGGCGGTAGCTGTGTACCTGTCTGCCGCGACAGGTGACGGCCTGCCGTTGTTGCTCGAGGCGATTGCCGAACGTATTTCCGGTGAACGCATGAACGGGTGGTTGCGCATCGCGCCGGCAAACGGCAAGTTGCGCGCTCAGCTGTTCGAGGCTCGTGCGGTCGTCGAGGAGCGCGTCGAAGACGATGGCGCAACATTTGTACATCTGGACATGGATGCGATCGACTTTGCGCGACTCGGCCGCGAGCACCGAATTACAGACGACCTTCTCTTCGACCGACCGCCGATTGCGGCGTGTGGGCGGAATTGATATGACAACGCCGGAAACTTCGGCAACGGAGCGAACGATTCATATGGCTTGGAACGAGCCTGGTGGGAACGACAACGACCCGTGGGGCAACCGCAAGAAGGGCGCGGGTGGTCCGCCGGATCTCGATGAGGTATTCCGGAACTTCAAGAAGAAGCTGGATGGACTCGTCGGTAACAAGGGCGGTGGTCCGCGGCGCAGTGGTAGCGGTGGCGGCAGTGGACTGCCGGGCGGCAACCTGTCCGGCAAGGCCATCGGGGCATTGGCGGCCGTGCTCCTCGTCCTGTGGATGCTGACCGGCATCTACGTGGTGCAGCCGGCTCAGGCCGGCGTGGTCACGCAGTTCGGTCGCCATGTCCACACCACCGGCCCGGGTCCGCACTGGCGCTTGCCTTATCCGTTCCAGGCGGTCGAGAAGGTCGACGTCGAGCAGATCCGTACAGCGAAACTGGTCAATCAGCAGATCCTGACCCAGGACGAGAACATCGTCGATATCGATCTCGCCGTGCAGTACAACATCAGTAGCGCCGAGGACTATCTGTTCAATGTCAGTGGCCCCGATCAGGCGCTCGAACAGGTGGTCGAGAGTGCCTTGCGTGAAGTCATCGGTTCGACCGGTCTCGAGTCGGTGTTGACCACCGGACGTGATGTCGTGTGGAACACCACGCTCGAGAGCCTGCAGCAAGTACTGGATTCCTATGGCGCGGGTATCAATGTGACCGCGGTCAACCTCGAGCGGGCGCAGCCGCCCGAGCAGGTCCAGGCGGCGTTCAGCGATGCCATCAAGGCGCGTGAGGACAAGGAGCGCTTCATCAACGAGGCGCAGGCTTACCGGAACGAAGTGCTGCCCCGTGCTCGCGGTGACGCGCAACGGGAAATCGAGGAATCGGAAGCCTACAAGACACGGGTCGAACAGGCCGCAATCGGTGAATCGCAACGCTTCCTGTCGCTCCTCAACGAATTCGAGAAAGCCCCGGGCGTGACCCGCGACCGTCTCTATCTGGAAGCCATGGAAACCGTGCTCGGCAACAGCAGCAAGGTGCTGATGAACAGCGGTAGCGGCGAAGGCGGCGGTAACAGCTTGATGTATCTGCCTATCGACAAGTTGCTCGAGCAGAATCAGGCCGGTTCCGGTAGTTCACGCGACGGTACCTCACCGCTCAGCAGCTCTGACACCAATGCACCTCGCTTTAACGATCTGCCCGTTGAGGCGGGACAAATAGCGCGCGATGCTCTGCGCTCGCGTGAACGAGGGACGCTGCGATGAATCGCTTGAACAATCCACTGATCCTGCTCGGTATTGCGGTCCTGCTGCTGATCTTCAGTTCGATGGTGTTCACCGTCAACGAACGTGAGAAGGCGATAAAGCTGTTCCTGGGTGAGATAGCCGAGAAGGAATATGAGCCAGGCTTGCATTTCAAGGTGCCCTTGCTCGAGAACGTCATCAAGTTTGACAAGCGAATACTGACGCTCGACGTACAGCCCGAACGCGTACTGACCAGCGAGAAGAAGAACGTCATCGTCGATTCGTTCATCAAGTGGCGTATTGCCGATGCCGAGACGTTCTACACCCGCCTCGGCGGTGTCGAGTCGCGCGCCAACAGCCGTCTGACGCAGTTCGTGCGCGAAGGGGTCAAGGACGCCTTCGGTCAGCGGACTATCCGTGAGGTCGTATCCTCGGCACGTTCGACACTCCGCGAGGAGATTCTCGAGGCGGTCGACGGGCAGGCGGGTAATCTCGGCATCAAGATCGTCGACGTCCGCGTCAAGAAGGTCGAGCTGCCGGAAGACGTGCGTGAGTCGGTCTATCAGCGCATGGAAAAGGACCGGGAGAAGATCGCCCGTGAGATTCGCTCGGAAGGGGAGGAGAGTGCCAAGCGCATTCGTGCCGCCGCGGATCGCATCCGTGAGGAGACGCTGGCGACGGCGTACGCCCAGGCCGAGCAGACACGGGGTACAGGTGACGCCGAATCTGCTCGCATCTATGCTGAGGCATACACAAAGGATCCGGAGTTTTACAGCCTCTACCGAAGTCTCAGTGCCTATCGGCGTGCCTTCAGTGGCAATGACGTGTTGCTGCTGCAGCCGGATTCCGAGTTCTTCCAGTATTTCAATGGCTCGGGTGGAAATCGTCCGGCGCCGGCCGAGTGAGCAGGTTGGTGCGTCGATATCACGTTGACGCACCACGGGGCCTGACGGAATGATCTGGCGAGGACGCTGAGGTGTGGACCGAAATCCTGACAGCTGTGGCGCTGGTGCTCGTCATCGAGGGGCTCTTGCCCTTTGCGAGTCCGGAACTCTATCGGGCAGCGGTTCGTGCCGTGGCGGAGTCGCCGGCAACGCAAATGCGGCTGATGGGATTGTCGAGCATGATTGCCGGTGTCGTTCTCTTGATCTTCGTGCGCTGAGCGACCTTGAGCGACCTTCGCCCTGACCGCTGGCAGCTACCGGACGGTGTGCATGATCTGCTGCCCGACGAAGCCTGGCGCATCGAGTGCTTGCGACGTACCGTCATCGACTGTTGTCGAGCCTGGGGCTTCGAGCTGGTCATGCCGCCGCTGATCGAGTACACCGACAGCCTGCTGACCGGTTCGGGCGAAGCGATGAATCTCCAGACCTTCAAGCTCGTCGATCAGAACAATGGTCGCACCCTTGGCGTTCGGGCCGACATCACTCCACAGGTTGCCCGCCTGGATGCGCATGCGCTGCGGAGTGAAACACCTAATCGCTTCTGTTTCAGTGGCACGGTCCTGCGCACCCAGGCTGACGGTGCCGGTGGCAGTCGAAGCCCCCAGCAGTTCGGTGCCGAACTGTACGGGCACGCCGGTCACGAAAGCGATGTCGAGATCATTCGCCTGATGCTCGAGACCTTGCGTGTCGGCGGCGTGCCGCTGAGTCACCAGCTTCTCGATCTGGGGCATGTGGGCGTGTATCGAGCACTCGCGAAGGACTGTGCGTTGTCAACGTCCGATGAAGCCCGCGTCTTCGAAGCCATGCAACGTGGCTCGGTGCCGGATGTTCGTGAACGGCTTGTCGTGGCTGGCGTTACGGCGGGGCCCGCCGATCGTCTTGTCGATCTCTGCAGTCTGCGTGGTCAGATCATCGGCGATGCTTGCGCAGACGATTCGCTTGTCGCGCTGGCACGTCGTCGACTGGCCGGTGCAAGTGCCGGGGTCGAAGACGCACTCGACGAACTTGCCCGAATCGTCGCGGCTGTGCGGGTCACGCATCCCGACGTCCGGTTGCTTGTCGATCTTGCCGAGCTCAGAGGCTTCAGCTATCACACGGGGACGCTGTTCGCGGTGCACGATGAGTCGGGCGCCGAGCTTGCGCGAGGTGGTCGCTACGATTCGGTCGGTGAGGCTTTCGGGCATGCGCGCCCGGCTACCGGTTTCAGTGGCGAGTTGAAGCGCTTGCTGGATAGTGCTGCGGGAATAGCAGCAGCGGGTACTGCAACCGCGAGTACGGCCATCGCGGGTGTGGCGTCAAAGCATGCCGGGTGTCTCGTCCATGTTGCCGACCCGTTCGAGCCGGGTGCCTGGCAGGAAGTCTGCCGCTTGCGTGAAGCCGGCGTCCGCGTCCTGTGCGCGTTGCCAGGGCGCGATGACGAGCGGCAGCGGTGCGACCGTGAGCTGATTCGTTCGGAAGATGGCTGGTCGATCGAACCCCTTTCGTGATCAAGACAGCGGAGCATTGAAATCCATGGCCAGCAGTGTGCTCGTACTCGGGACCCAATGGGGCGATGAAGGAAAAGGCAAGATCGTCGACCTGCTGACCGAGCAGGCGGCGCTTGTCGTGCGTTTTCAAGGTGGCCACAATGCCGGTCATACCCTGGTCATCGGCGACGAGAAGACAGTCCTGCATCTCGTGCCGAGCGGGGTGCTGCGTCAGGGTGTTACCTGCGTCATCGGCAACGGTGTCGTGGTCTCTCCGGAAGCTCTGTTCGAGGAAATGGACATGCTGGAGGCCCGTGGCGTACCGGTCGCGGAAAGGCTGCGGATCAGTGGCGCCTGCCCGTTGATCCTGCCGTTCCACGGTGCGCTGGACAAGGCACGAGAGAAGGCCGCTGGCAATGATGCAATCGGCACGACGGGCCGGGGTATCGGGCCAGCCTATGACGACAAGGTGTCGCGCCGCGCGTTGCGGGTTCATGACCTGACTGATCTGGACCGCTTCGACGAGAAGCTCGCATCGCTTTGCGCGCAGCACAATGCAACCCTTGCACGCTATGACGTACCGCTGGTCAACGAGAAGGTCATTCGGGAAACGGCACGCGCCTACGCGAAACGCCTGGTGCCCCTTATCGATGATGTCCCCGGACTGCTCGCACGACATCGCAAGGCAGGTGACCGCATCCTTTTCGAAGGCGCACAAGGCACCTTGCTGGATGTCGACCATGGCACGTACCCCTTCGTTACCTCGTCGAATACGGTCGCCGGTGCCGCTTGCAGTGGCAGTGGCTGCGGCCCGAATACCATCGACTATGTGCTCGGCATTACCAAGGCCTACACCACACGGGTCGGCGCCGGACCCTTCCCGACCGAACTCTTCGATGACGTCGGCGAGACACTGGGCGATCGTGGACGTGAATTCGGTGCGACCACCGGTCGGCCACGACGCTGTGGCTGGTTCGATGCCGTCGGCGTGCGCCGTGCCTGCATTCTCAATGGCATCAGCGGAATCTGTCTGACCAAGCTCGACGTGATGGATTCGCTTGAAACGATCGGTATCTGCACCGCCTACGAACTGGATGGTGAGATGCTCGATCATCCGCCGCTCGGTGCGGATGCGCTGTCACGCTGCGTACCGGTGTATGAAACGATGCCGGGCTGGCGTTCGACGACAGCCGGCATGACGCAGCTGGACGATCTGCCCGATGCGGCGCGCCGTTACATCGAACGCCTCGAGCAGCTGGTGGAAACGCCCATTCACCTCGTCTCGACCGGTCCCGAACGGGACGAGAACGTCGTGGTGAAATGGCCGTTTGGTGAGTTGCCTTCCACTTGACTTCAAGTCACTGGAGCTGCAGATATCGGGCGCAGCACATCAGTTGCAGACTTGCAGGCGTCAATGGCTCTAGGGCTCAGTCGCCCGCGGCAATCGCCAGGATCTCGATCTTCAGCACGTCGCGCGCGAGTTTCACCTGGCCACACGCGCGCGCCGGGGCGTGTCCGTCGGGTACCCAGGCATTCCATATCTCGTTCATCGCCGCGAAGTCCGCCATGTCGGCTAGCCAGATGGTGACCTGCAGAAGGTGCTCGCGCGAGGACCCGGCGCGTTCGAGCAGGGCATCGATCTGGGCGAGGCACGTGCGGGTCTGCGCCTCGATCGTGTCGCCCTCGGCGACCTGACCGGTCAGGTAGATCACCCCACCATGCCGGACGATCTTGCTGGAGCGGGCGTTGGTGTCGATGCGTTGGATCATGGTCGGGTCCTGGTTGGAGTGCGGCAAAAATTGCTGGAGAATCCTGCGTTACGATTCTAAGGGCTGTGGAGGCCGGTGGCGCGACCCCGCTGCTTGGCGAGTTGGTCGCGATACAAGGTTTTGAGCGCGTCACGATCATCAGTACCCTGTCGAAGGTGACCGGTAGTGCACCGAACAAGTCCAACTCGATTGGCAGAGGAATGACATGGCAATGAGTAGATCCACAGTGTCTCTGGATGATATTGAAAGTGCCGCCACACGAGCGTTGCTCAGGCATGGAGCGTTGGAACAAGTGGCGATCGAAGTCGCGCGGGCCGTACGCAAGGCCGAGGGCACAGGCAATCTGATTTGCGGCCTGTACTATCTGGAGAGCTACTGCACACAATTGAAGTCTGGACGGGTCAGTGGCACGGTCGAGCCAGTAGTGACTCGACCCAGGACCGCCAGTATCAAGGTGGATGCCGGCTTCAGATTCGCCCAGCCGGCGTTTGCTCGAGCGCTTCCGGAAGCCTTGTCGGTTGCAGCAGAAGCGGGCACTTGCTCATTGGCTATCTGCCATTCCCATACCTGCACGTCCCTAGCCTACTTTACCGAGCAGATAGCCGAGGCCGGGCACATCGGTATCGGGTTCACCAACGCGTCCGCTGTCGTCTCTCCACCGGGTGGGTACAAGGCGGTAATCGGTACCAATCCCATCGCCATGTCCGTCCCTGCCAGGACCGGCGGTGTCGCTTTTCAATTTGATCAAAGCACGAGTGCCGTGGCGCTCGGCAAGATCACGATGGCGGCGGCAGCCGGTGAGACCATACCGCTTGGCTGGGCAGTCGACGTGAACGGCGAGCCTACGACCAATCCTCAGGCCGCCTTGAAAGGTTCACTGGTATCAACCGGCGGGTACAAGGGGTATGGATTCGGGTTGATGGCCGAGATTCTGGCTGCCGCCGTGACGGGCAGCGTCAATTCGCTGGATGTGAAAGGACTGAAGTTGCCTGAGGGTCCGCCCCATGATCTGGGACAGTTCTATTTTCTGGTCGATCCTACTGCCTTGTCGGGCGACGAATTCTGGGATCGTCTGGCTCGCTTGACTGATGCGCTAGATGAACAGGAACACGCGCGTCTGCCGGGTGCGAACCGTCATTTGCCAACTGAAGTTACTATCGACTCTGCCTTGTGGGAGCTTGCGCAGTCGTTAGGTCGTTGATCGCCGTACTGCACCTCAACGCGCATTGGGAAAGAACAGCTGTTCGCCGTGCAGACGATAGCCGGCGATGGCCGCCTGTCCTGCATCGCCGATGATCCAGTCGATGAACGTCTGTGCAGCAATGGCATTCACCGTTGGGTGACGCTCGGGATTGACGAGAATCACGCCGTATTGGTTGAACAGTTCATCGAAGCCTTCGAGCAGGATGAGGTGCTCGCGCTTGTTGGCGAACGCTATCCAGGTGCCGCGATCGGTCATCGTGTACGCGCCCATGCCGACCGCCACGTTCAATGTCGCGCCCATGCCCGAGCCTGTTTCACGATACCAGTCGCCGCTTGCGGCCGCGACGTCGATGCCGGTATTCGCCCATAGCGACAGTTCTTTCTTGTGCGTACCGGAATCGTCGCCCCGCGAGGCGAAGGGCGTAGCCGAATCGGCAATACGGGTGAAAGCGCTGTCGACATCTGTCGCGCTGGCGATTTCTGCCGGATCGGCTGCAGGGCCAACGATGACGAAATCGTTGTACATCACGTCGAAGCGCTCGACACCGTAGCCTGCCTCTACGAACGCTTCCTCGGCAGATGTGGCATGCACGAGGAGCACATCGCCGTCGCCGTTCTCGGCGTTGCCGATGGCTTGACCGGTACCGACCGCAACGACATGAACGGTGATGCCACTATCGTCGGTGAAGCGCGGCAGGATGGCGTCGTATAGCCCGGAGTTTGCCGTTGACGTTGTCGACTGCAGGATGATGGTGTCGTCCGCTGTTGCCAGAGTTGGTTCTGTAAATAATGCAAGTGCGAGCAACGCCGGGCGTATGAGAGAACTCGTGGCCGGTCGAACGTTCGGTCGATCGTTGCGCATGGTCGACATGCAATCGTTGCGAATTTTTTTCATTTGTGTGAGGTCCTCGTTGCAGAGTTCCGGCTTTACGGTCGGGTCAGGCAGGTCAAGTTGAGCAGGGTGGGTCAGGCAGGGTGGGTTGAGCCGGGTAGGTCAGGCAGGGCGGGCTTTGCGAATTGGGTTCGGCAGGTTGATAAATCAGCGTGGAATTGATCAGCGCGAAACCTGTCGTTCGTGCCTTCATAGCACCAGGCGCCCATCGAGATACGCTCTGGCTTCAGCAGAACAAGGCGAATCGAAGAACTGGTTGGCTGGGGTATGCTCCGTGACTCGCCCCTTGGCGAGGAAGATGACGTCGTCGGCCAATCGCCTTGCCTGACCCGCATCGTGGGTGACCAGCAACACGGTCATGGCCTTTTCCCGACAGTCGGTGATGATGGCCTCGATGGCCGCGGTCGATGCCGGGTCCAGGCTGGCTGTCGGCTCATCGAGAAGCAGCACTTCCGGGTCATTGGCCAAGGCGCAGACGAGTGCCAGCCGCTGTTGTTCTCCGCCGGAGAGTTGCCTCGCAGGCAACAGCTCCCGACCGGCAAGGCCCGCACGACGAATCAGGGATTCGGCGCGCGTTCGGCACTCTCGGCGACTGATGGCGCGTGACAGCCTGAGCACGAACTCGACGTTCGCGCGTACCGATCGACGCAACAGCACCGGGCGCTGGAACACGAATGACTGTCGTCGGCGGCATTGTTCGTCCGGCGCATGGCCGTTCCAGCTGACCTGACCGGCCGAAGGTTCGAGCAGTCCATTGAGCAGGCGCAGCAGCAGGCTCTTGCCAGCGCCGTTCGGGCCCATGATCACCGTCACGGCGCCACGAGCCTCGATCGTGAAATCGATCTTCGAGAGCAGTGAAATACCTTGTGGCGCATACGACAGACCAACGACTTCAAGCGGCTCGAGCCCTACAGCTGTCACGGCCGCGGCTGCCATGGTCGATTGACGTCAAAGGAGGGCAATACCCGGCAAATCCTTTCAGTCATGCTGCCGGCGCGTGCGCACGAGGTGCGCCGAGACTCATCACGGCGGCGTTGATGGTAATCGCGAGTAGCACCAGAACCATGCCGAGAGCCAGCGCGAGTGCAAGTTCGCCCTTTGCCGTCTCGAGGGCGATGGCCGTCGTCATCACACGCGTCAGATGATTGATGTTGCCGCCGACGACGATGACCGCGCCGACCTCGGCAATGGCACGCCCGAAACCGGCCAGGGCAACCGTTGCCAACGCCTGATGCGCATCCACCAGTACTGTCGTCACGGCTACTCGGCGCGGCAGGGCCAATGATCTGAAGCGCTCGTCGTATTCTGCGTGCAAGGGGGCAATCACATTCCGCGACAGGGCCGTGATGATCGGCGTGATCAGCACCGTCTGCGCGATGATCATGGCGGTCGGTGTGTAGAGGAGGGCGAGCGGACCCAGCGGCCCGGCGTTGGAAAGCATCAGGTAGACGACCAGACCGACGACCACCGGTGGGAGGCCCATCAGGGCATTGACGCCGATGATCACGAACCCCTGCCCGCGAAACCGGCTGACCGCAAGCAGCGCGCCGAGGGGAAATCCGAGCAGGCAGGCAACCAGCACGGCCGCCAGGCTCACCTTGAGAGAGAGCAGGATGATCTCGATGAGATCCGGGTTGGCGGAAAGGATGAGTCCCGACGCGAGCCATAGCGATTGCCAAATCTCGGACATCAGATGGTCTCGGACATCAGATGGAAAGGCTCATCAGGTGAGTTCGTTCAGCATGCTTTTCGAAGCGTTTTTTGTTGTTTTTTCCCAGAAACAAGAGATTGCGGAAATTTTCGCAAAGATGCAAGGTATGGCATGCCATCCGGTATTGTCTTGGCCGATGCTTGACGAGGACAGCCCGACGTTCCTGACTGTTCGCGAATTGGCGGATCTGCTCCGGGTGCGCGAGCGCAAGGTCTACGATCTGGCAGCCGCCGGTGACGTGCCGTGCTCGCGGGTAACCGGCAAGCTGTTGTTTCCACGTACAGCCGTCAATCGTTGGCTGGCGAAGCAAAGCTCGGGCACGGGCGCGCGACCGCGAGCGGCGGTATTCGCGGGAAGTCACGATCCTTTGCTGGAATGGTCACTGAAGGCCTCGGGCGCCGGACTCGCGACTTTCTTCGATGGCAGTAGCGAAGGCATCGAGCGGTTCGAGCGACGAGACGCGGTGGCCACCGCGCTGCACCTGATGTCGCCGGATGAGGTCTGGAACGTGCCCGCCGTGCGTGATCGGTTCGCCTCCGAGAACGTGGTCCTGCTCGGGTTCGCCGAACGCCAGCGCGGGCTTCTGGTGGCAAAGGGCGTGGCTGACAGCTACCTGTCAAGGCAAGGCATCGATGCCCGACGATCGAGACCGGCGACGAGCTGCAATGTGGCTGCTGCCGTACCGGCCAGCCCGGCGAACGTTCGCGCGAGTCGGATAGATCCTGAGTTTCTGCAAGGCAAACGTCTGGCCAGAAGACAGTCCGGAGCCGGGAGTCAGATACTGCTCGAATGGCTGGTCACGGCGGCCGGCCTCGCTCTGGAGGACCTTGCAAGTACGGAACTTGTATTGAGCGAAAGTGATGCCGCAATGGCCGTGTCCGAGGGTCGCGTGGATGCGGCCTTGGGTCTGTCGGGGCTTGCCAGGCAGCACGGGCTGGACTTCATTCCCCTGATGACAGAGCGATTCGACCTGCTTGTCGACCGTGAAGCGTGGTTCGAGCCTGCGCTGCAGTGCTTTGCAGACTTCTGTCGCACAAAGGCTTTTCACGACAAGGCCACATCGTTGGGCGGCTACGACGTCAGCCGTGTTGGCGCTGTGCGTTTCAACGCTTTTGCGTGACGGTAGGCAAATGCAGGTTTGTTGCCGGCCGGCGTTGTAACGTCAAGCGTGCCGGTGCCCGCTAGAGAACGCCGAGTGCAATGGGGACGAATGCCAGCCGCGCCGCGTCGGGGACCCTGCAGAGGGCATACCCTCGAGAAAGGCGTACACTTCACCGGCCCGCCGGATTCCGGAAGGTCAGTGGTGCCGAGAAGAGGACTTGAACCTCCACGGGGTTTCCCCCACACGGACCTGAACCGTGCGCGTCTACCAATTCCGCCACCTCGGCACGAAGCATGCGCTCCACGGATGCGGAATCCGGGGAGCGCGAAATGTACCCGCCACCCGAGGCTCCGTCAAGCGCTCATCAGCACACCTTCGTCGATACGCCTTGCCGGGAAGCTCCGCGGCACTCTGAACCCGTCTGAAGCACGGAACCCGTCAATTTCAGGCGGACCGACAACTTGATGCCTGCGACCCGCTGCACTGATAAGCGGTTGATTGGCGTAACCTTCGCACTTTCCTCTGATTGATCCCCTGCCGTATGACCGAAAACAGTCGCTCGCCCTCCAGCGCCCGTATGAAAACCCGCGCCCAAAGCCGCGAAACGGGCCGCGAAAAAAGTCGCGAAACGGGCCGCGAGAAGAAACCCGAAAAAACGGCAAGCGCCGGACGCGACCCCCATGCCGCCCGCGAGGGCGAGAAGTACGCCGCCCCTATCGCCAGCCGCGAATACATACTTGAAACCCTGCGCGACGAGCGCGGACCGATGGACCTCGAAGCACTGGGTGAACGTCTCGGGCTCGACAGCGATGCCGACGCCACCGAAGCGTTGCGCCGCCGCGTGAGGGCCATGATTCGTGACGGACAACTGATCGAGAATCGTCGGCGCGGGCTCATTCCTGTCGACGATTCAGCACTCGTGGCCGGGCGCATCAGCGCCCATCCGGACGGGTTCGGTTTCCTGATCTCGGACGAACGGGAAAAGGATGTGTTTCTCTCGGCCCGTGAAATGCGCCAGGTTCTTCACGGCGACAAGGTGGTTGTCAATATCACCGGCGAGGACCGGCGCGGACGTCCGGAAGGTCGTATCGTCAACGTCGTCCAGCGCGCCAATCATTCTCTGGTCGGGCGATTGAGCATCGAGCACGGCATTGCATCGGTAGCGGCCGACAGCAAGCGGATCCATCAGGACCTCCTGATCGAACCGGGGCAGCGTAACGATGCAGAACACGGCGACATGGTGGTTGCCGAGATCACCGAGCAACCGTCACGACGTCAGCAGCCGGTGGGCAAGGTTGTCGAGGTCCTTGGTCAACATCTGACGCCTGGAATGGAAATCGACGTGGCGTTGCATACGCACGGAATTCCCGTCGACTGGCCCGAAGACGTGACCGCTCAGGCGGCGACCTTTTCGCCCACTGTGCAGGAGAGCGATGTCGTCGGTCGGAAGGATGTCCGCACGCTTCCGCTGATCACCATCGATGGGGCTGATGCACGGGATTTCGACGATGCCGTGTGGTGTGAGCCCAACGACGACGGCTGGCGATTGATCGTGGCCATTGCCGATGTCGCGAACTACGTGGTGCCGGGCAGTGCTCTCGACGACGAAGCCATCTCGCGGGGGACGAGCGTGTATTTTCCGGGCCGTGTCGTACCGATGTTGCCTGAAGTGCTTTCGAACGGCCTCTGTTCGCTGAACCCCGACGTTGATCGGCTCTGCATGCTGTGCGAGATGACACTCGATGCGAAGGGCAGTGTGAGCAAGGCCCGCTTCCATAACGGTGTGCTGCGATCGCATGCACGACTGACCTACTCGAAGGTTCACGAGATCCTGACCGAGCCCGATTCGCCGCTTCGTGTGGAGCATGCGTCACTGGTGCCCATAATCGAGAACCTGCATAGCCTGTACGCGGTCTTGTCGAAGGCACGCCGCAAGCGCGGTGCCATCGAATTCGACTCCAACGAGACACGAATCGTCTTTGACGGCGAGCGCAAGATCGAGGAAATCGTACCGGTCGTGCGAAACGATGCGCACAAGCTGATCGAGGAATGCATGATCCTCGCGAACATTCAGGCAGCCGCCTTTCTCGAACAGAAGGACATTCCGGCCTTGTACCGTGTGCACGCCGGACCGAAGGCCGATCGACTCGAAGACCTGCGCTCGTTTCTGGCCTTGCATGGTCTGCAGCTCGGCGGTGGGGACGCACCCGCGGCACTCGACTACGCGAAGCTCGCTGACGATATCAAGGCACGAGCGGACAGAAGCGTCATCCAGACGGTCATGCTCCGCTCGATGCAGCAAGCGGTCTATCAGCCGAAGAACGAGGGACACTTCGGCCTGGCGCTCGAGCAGTATGCGCATTTCACGTCGCCTATCCGGCGCTATCCGGATCTGCTCGTGCACCGTGCCATCAAGCATGCGATCTCGCGCGAGAGGAATGCGTCGTATCGCTATTCCGCGGCAGACATGCAAGGCCTCGGCGAGAGCTGTTCTCTCTACGAGCGTCGAGCCGAAGAGGCATCGCGTGATGTTGTCAGCTGGCTGAAGTGCGAATACATGCAACAGCACGTAGGGGCTGAGTTCAACGGTGTTGTCTCGGCGGTTACCTCGTTCGGACTGTTCGTCGATCTGAGTGATATCCACATCGAGGGCTTGATCCACATCACCAGCCTGTCCCGTGATTACTACAAGTTCGACCAGGCCGCTCAAGCGCTCTTCGGCGAGCGCACCGGGCAGCAGTATCATCTTGGGGACACCATGGTGGTGCGGGTTGCTGCGGTCAATCTCGATGAGCGCAAGATCGATTTTTCGGAGGTGTCGCATGCCACCATCAAGCGGTCATCAGGCGGCCAGGGCAAGGCGCGCGGCGACTCGGCAGAGCCCGGCAAGCATGCAACGGCGAAGCCGCCTTCCGAATCCGGGCAACGCAAGCGCCGCAAGGGGCGCAAGCGACGTGAAGACAAGCGTGGGCGTACCGCCGAGAGTGCGACGACGGCCGCAGTCGACGCGAAGGGGCCTGCTGGTGTGGTTGAGGGCTCTGACGCGTCGAGTGCCAGGCTCGACAAGGGTGTACAAGGTGCTGGCTCGGAGGGTGCCCGGACTGATGTGAAGCCAATGAATCCGGAGCACAGACGTCAGGAAAAGCGCAAGGCGAAACAACGCCGTCGAGACGAGAAGCGTGCCGTGCGAATAGCGGAAAAGAAGGCGTTGGAGAAAAAGGAGCTCCGCCCGAATTCGCTGGAAAACGGCGTCGATGCGGAAAAAGCTGTCGGGAAGCGGGCGAAAACGAAAGAGGGCGCGGCGAAGCAGGCCTCCGCTAAGAAGACAGCTGCAAGGAAGTCAGCTTCCAAGAAGAATGTCGCGAGAAAAGCAGCCGCGACGGAAGCTGATTCCGGTGAAACCCTGGCGAAGAAGGTTGTGTCGAGGAAAGCTTCGGGCAGAAGACTTGCGCTCGGGAAGTCGAGCGCCAGTGACTCAAGCTCGACAGTAGGCAGCGAGACCGCAAAGCGTTCGACGGCAAAGAAAGAGACGATCAGAAAGGCGACAGCAAGGAAGCCTGTGGCGAAGAAGCCTGCTGCAAAGAAGGCTACGGCAAGTAAGGCCACGGCAAGTAAGGCGACGACGAAGAAGACGACGCCAAAGAAGACTGCAGCAAGAAAGACCGCGGCAAAGACGACCGCAGTCCGCAAGACGACAGCTAAGAAGTCCCCTGACGGCAGTGCAACGTCCAGGAAGACGACAGGCAGAAGCGTGACCGGCAAGAAGGCAACAAGCAAACAGACCGCGACCCGAAAGTCGACAAAGAAGGAGGTGGTTTCCAGGAAGGCCGTATCGAAGAAGGCTGTCTCGAAGAAGAATTCGACGCGTTCCTGATCGATGTCACAACCGATCGTCGGCGGTATTCATAGTGTCAAGGCCCTGCTCAAGGGCGATGTGGCTACGGTCGAATGCCTCTATCTGCAGGCGGGTCGGCGCGATTCCCGCATGCGAGGCATCCGCGAACTCGCCCGCAAGCACGGCGTCCGCCTCGCCGAGGTAACCCGGCAGGTACTCGATGAACGTGCCGAAGGCATCGAACATCAGGGTGTCATCGCGCTCCTCCGATCCGGTGCGGACGATACGCCGACGGGCGATCTGTTCGCGCTGCTTGCCCGGCGAAGCATCACACAGCCGCCACTGCTGATCCTGGCGCTCGACGAAGTGCAGGATCCTCATAACCTCGGTGCGTGCTTGCGCAGTGCCGACGCGGCCGGAGTGGATGCGGTGGTGATACCCACCGACAACAGTTGCGGGATGACACCGGTCGTGCGGAAAGTTGCCTCGGGCGCGGCAGAGACAGTGCCGCTCTTTTCGGTCACGAACCTGCAACGTACGCTGGAAAAGTTGCAGGGCCTCGGCTTGTGGGTGTACGGCGCAGCCGCTGAAACGGAAGACACGCTCTGGGCTCTCGACCTCACGGGCCCGGCCGTTGTGGTGATGGGGGCGGAGGGCAGCGGATTGCGCCGGCTGACCCGAGAGCGATGCGATGCCTTGTTCTCCATTCCGATGGCGGGTTCGGTATCGAGTCTGAATGTCTCGGTGGCGACCGGAATCACGTTGTTCGAGGTTCGCCGCCAACGGACACCTGGCTCGGGCTGAGCGGAATGGTCTCGATTCTTGTCACGGAAGCGGAGCGCGAATAGGTCGGTTTTCGGGTACAATTCGCCGGCTTCGCAGCATTGCGAAGTCACTCTCTCGTCCAGGCCAGACGCGCGGATCTTCCAAGCCTGCGAGCCGGACGACACCCACGGGGAGCATTCATGCGTCACTACGAAATCGTGTTTCTGGTCCACCCTGACCAGAGTGAGCAGGTTCCGGCGATGATCGAACGTTATCGCGGCATCATCGAAAGCAAGGAAGGGGTCATTCATCGGCTTGAAGACTGGGGGCGTCGGCAGCTCGCCTATCCGATCTCGAAGATCTACAAGGCTCATTACACGCTGATGAACATCGAGGTCGACAAGGAAACGCTCGAAGAGCTGACCAGCGCGTTCAAGTTCAACGACGCGGTCGTGCGGCACATGGTGCTGGCACGCGAAGCTGCTGTCACTGAAGCCTCCCACCTCATCAAGCGCGACGAGTCCCGCACGGAAACGCGCAGCAGCGATGGCGATGCGAAGCCTGCCAGCACCGGCCCGGCCGAAGACACTGCCGCGGCGCAGCCCGCTCCCGCTCCCGCCAGCTGATTTCAAGGAAAACTCATGTCTCGCTACTTCCGACGCCGTAAATATTGCCGATTCACCGCCGAAGGCATCACCGATATCGACTACAAGGATCTTGAACTGCTGAAGGGCTTTGTGACCGAGACCGGCAAGATCGTGCCGAGTCGAATCACCGGTACCAAGGCGCGCTACCAACGGCAGCTCGCAACGGCCATCAAGCGTGCGCGCTATATCGCGCTCCTGCCCTATACCGATCATCACTGAACAAGCGGAGGAAGATCGCCAGCTAAGCTAGCCGGCGAGTCGGCATGCTGGGGATAGCACTACTGGCTGATCGTGGTCCGACGATGGCTGCCGCCATGGCGGCAGCCTTGTTCGCGGCCGCTATCCTGTTGCCGGTCGTGTTGCCGGTAGCGAGTTTCTTTTCCCTGCTGTTCATCATCGGCAGCGCTGCCGTCGTGGCTTTCGTGATCTTGAAGCGCGGCGAGATTGCCGCGTTGCAGAGCGCGGGCATCTGTCTGGCCATTCTGGTGGCAATGTCGCTCGGTCTGTCCGGGTCAGCCGTCAAGTTGCCGTTCGTGGCGCTGGTGTTCTGGCTGCCGGCCATCGTTGCGGCCGTGGTCCTCCGCCGGAGTGTCAGGCTGGATCTGGGCGTACTGGTAGCGACCGCCTGCGGTTTGATCAGCGTGGTGGGCGTCACCCGCTTCCTCGGCGGGCGCGAGGAAGCCTGGCGAGACCTGCTCATTGCGCAACTCGGCAGCGCAGAACGAACCGGGCTTCCACAGGAGCAGTTCGACTGGCTGGTCGACTATATCGCCTCCCACATGACGGGCACGATCGGTGTTTCGGTAATGCTCGTTGCCATCTGCGCCTTGTTCATCGCCCGGTTCTGGCAGGCCAGCATCGTCAACCCCGGTGGTTTCCAGGAAGAGTTCCACGCCTTGTCTCTCGGGCCGGTTGCAGCAATTGTCTGCGTTGCCGGCGTCGGCATGTCGGTAGTGTCAGGCGGCATGCTGTGGAAATCGGTGGCCATCGTCCTGCTCTCCGCCTTTTTCATCCAGGGTCTCGCCATCGCGCACGCGATCGTGAAGCAGCGTGGTCTTGCCAAGGGATGGTTGTTCGGTCTCTATGCCCTCATGGTCCTGGTCGTGAACACCCTTTTGTTGCTCGCAGCTCTCGGCCTCGCCGATAACATCTATCGCCTTCGCCGGCCCGGTCCACCGTCGACCTGAACACGGCTGCTGGCACTCATCAGCATCTTCGGAGATTCATTCCATGCAAGTCATACTTCTCGAAAAGATCGATAACGTCGGTATTCTAGGCGATCTGGTTGATGTGAAATCCGGTTTCGCCCGCAACTTCCTCCTGCCGCAAGGCAAGGCCGAGCTGGCTACGCCCACCAATATCGAAGCCTTCGAGCAACGGCGCGCCGAGCTCGAAAAACTCGAGGCTGATGCGCTTGCCGACGCGAAAGGTCGTGCCGCGAAGCTCGAAGGTGCGTCACTCACCGTCACCTCCCGCGCCGGTGCCGAAGGCAAGTTGTTCGGCTCAGTGGGCACCGAGGAAATCCGCGTAGCTGCCGAAAATGCCGGTCACTCGATCGAGAAGAAGGAAATCCGGCTCCCCGAAGGTCCGTTGCGCAGTGTGGGTGAGCATCCGGTCAGCCTGCATCTGCATACCGATATCGACGTAGAGATCGTCGTCGACGTCGTCGGCGAAGAGGTCTGATCCGGCACCGCAGGGTCAATCCGGTCTCGGCATGGCGCAGACGCCTCCGGGGGGCGGTCCTGACGATGTCGACAATCGGTCCGACGTCGAAGCGCCGGCGCCTGACGAGTCACTGACGAGCGAGGTTCCCGCCTTCATCGCGGGTGCCGGGCCAGCGGGAGGACCAGGTGAGGCGCCGCCGTTCGTTGATCCAGCAGGATACGACCCGGCTGATGTCGACGAGGCTGACGATTCTTTAGCGGATTTCAGTGGCTTGTCGTCTGCGGTATCGACCTCCCGTGCCGAGGCCTTAATGTCGAGCACTCGCTCACGAGGTCTTGGTGAGGGTGGCATGGGCGGCCCGGCCTTCGGTCCGGAATCGGCGAGCGGATTCTCCGAAGGCTTCGGCGGCGTACAGGATCTTGCTCGCCAGCTCGGTGCCGCGCGTATGCCACCGCATTCGCTCGAGGCAGAGCAGGCCGTACTCGGCGGCTTGCTGGTCGCGCTCAGTGATGGCTTCGATCGTGTCTCGGATATCGTTACCGAATTCGATTTCTATGATTACCACCATCGACTGATCTACCGCGCGATAGCAGCGATCGTGACCGACAACGGCAATTGCGATGTCGTCACCGTGGTCAGCTGGCTTGACAAGAACGGATTGCTGGCAGACGCTCACGGCCTTGACTACATCGCCGCCTTGCCCGAAGTCACGCCGAGCGCGACCAATATCAAGGCGTACGCGAGCATTGTCCGCGAGCGCTCGGTCATGCGCCAACTGATCAAGGTAGCGACCGAGATCGCCGACAGCGCTTTCGATTCGGACGGGAGGTCGAGCAAGGAATTGCTCGACGAGGCGGAGACAAAGGTGTTTGCCATCGCCGATCAGAGTGCACGAAGCGGCGGTGGATTCCAGGACATCCAGACGATCCTCGCCGGCGCCATCGAACGCATCAATACCCTTTTCGAGTCAGACGCGTCGATAACCGGGATTGCCACTGGGTTTGACGATCTCGACGAGAAGACCAGCGGCCTGCAGTCGTCGGATCTGATCATCATTGCGGGTCGTCCTTCGATGGGCAAGACGACCTTCGCGATGAACATCGCAGAGCATGTCGCCTTGACAGCACCCTCTCCCGTGGCGGTCTTCAGCATGGAGATGCCTGCCGAACAGCTCGGCATGCGACTGATCGCATCTCTGGGGCGCGTCGAACTGCAGAAGCTTCGAACGGGCAGGTTATCCGAACAGGACTGGCCGCGCATCGCCTCGGCGATCACGCTCCTGAATCAGAAGCGCAGTGTGTTCATCGACGATACACCAGCGTTGACCCCGACGGATCTGCGCGCCAGAGCTCGACGGCTTGCGCGCGAGCACGGTCTCAGCCTCATCGTCATCGACTACCTGCAACTGATGAAGGGGTCGGCAAGCAGCAACGAAAACCGTGCCACCGAGATATCGGAGATCTCGCGCTCGCTGAAGGCTCTGGCCAAGGAACTCGATGTCCCGATCATTGCACTTTCCCAGCTCAATCGAGCGCTGGAGCAGCGACCGGACAAACGGCCAGTCATGTCTGACTTGCGTGAGTCGGGCGCTATCGAGCAGGATGCCGACGTCATCATGTTCATCTACCGGGACGAGGTCTACAACCCGGATGACGAGGCCAGCAAGGGCAGGGCGGAGATTCTCATTCGCAAGCAACGAAACGGGCCGATCGGTAGCTGCATGCTGACATTTCTGGGCATATATACGCGCTTCGAGAGCTTTTCACCGGAGATCATGGGTGCCGATTTCTCCTGACCCCGAGGGACGCGGTGTGACGCGAAGTGTCCAGATCAGGATAGACCTCGACGCCATTCGCTCGAATCTGTGGGAAGCGCGTCGATTGTCGGCGGGAGGCCGCTTGTTCGCGGTCGTCAAGGCCGATGCCTACGGTCACGGTGCGGTGCGAGTAGCGCGCGCCCTGTCTCGAAAGACGTCGGGTATGGGTGCCCGCGCTGACGGTTTCGCTGTCGTGACCGTGAACGAGGCGAAGGAGCTTCGCACGGCCGGCATTCGTCAACCTGTTCTGGTGTTGCAGGGACCGGCCGACGAGGCGGAGGCACAAGCCTGTCTTGCCCATGATTTGTGGCCGGTCATTCACGACCTTGCGCAACTGCACTGGTATCGTCGATCATCGGTACGCCAGAAACTGCAGGCCTGGCTCAAGGTCGATACCGGCATGGGTCGGCTCGGTGTGCAGCCCGGCGATGTCGCGTCCATCCTCGGCGCTGCAGATGGTGTGCACTGGCGTGGCGTATTGAGCCATCTTGCCTGCGCTGACGAAACCGATAGTGCCCATGCAAGCACCCAGATCGAGACCTTTCGCTCACTCGACATTCCCGCTCGGCTCGAACGCAGTCTGGCAAATTCGGCTGGCATCATCGCTTGGCCGGACGCACGACAGGACTGGGCACGTCCGGGACTCATGCTGTACGGAATCGATCCGCGAGAGTCGTCAAGAACCTTGTCAGCTTCGGGTCCTTTGCTTCGGCCTGCCATGCGAGTCAGTACGACCCTGGTTTCGGTCAAGTCGTTGCCTGCGGGAGCCGGGATCGGCTACGCGCAAACCTGGCGATGTCCCGAAAGCATGCCGGTAGGCTTGGCGCGCCTGGGGTATGCCGACGGATTTCCGCGCGTCGTCGATGAGACGGCGTGTGTGTCGATAGGCGGAATGGCCTGTCCGGTGGTAGGGCGAGTGTCTATGGACTCGATCGCCATCGACCTGCGCCAGATGCCCGATGCAACGACCGGTGACGATGTGGAAGTGTGGGGCGACCGTCTTCCGGTCGATCGGCTTGCCAGTGCGGCCGGCACGATCGCGTACGAAATGCTGGTGAGTATTCGGGGGCGCCGGCGCTACGTTGGTGATGGATGACGTCGATTGGCCGAGCGACGATCTGCCACGTCGATGCCGGGTTGTCTATCTCGGGTTGTCTGACTCAGGTTCTCAAACGGCAGTAGCACGCAAATGCGGGGAGTTTGTCGTCAGAAGTCGGAACGGTCAGCCGACATCAGGTGCAGTGGGGTAACCGCTCAGTCACATCGCGCTGGAGGGCTTCTTGTGTGGTTGCACGTAACCTTGGTCAACGTTCGAGGTGCTGAAGCTTGTCGGCGCGCCCTTCCCATTCCTTGGCATCTTCCGGTGGATCCTTCTGAACGGTGATGACAGGCCAGATTGCCGACAATTCGGCATTGAGTTCGAGATACGGCTCGTCTTCCGGCTTCATGTCCTCTTCTGCGACAATAGCGTCTATGGGGCATTCGGGTTCGCAAAGCGAGCAGTCGATGCACTCTTCGGGATCGATGACCAGGAAATTCGGGCCTTCGTGAAAACAATCGACCGGGCAGACCTCGACGCAGTCGGTGTACTTGCAGCGTATGCAGTTTTCGGTAACGACGAACGTCATGTGAAGTGCTCTCGGCGGAATGATCAGAAACGATTGAGATGCTAGCAGATATCCAGATGATCGAAGGCCGTACCCGGCGGCTCTGCATCGGTGGATGGCAGCCAGCAGGACAGGCGCGATATCGATCCCGGTTGGTGGGTGAGGAGCCGGGGAAATCCACGAGTGGCGTGTCGACTCCTCCGCTCGTGAGAAACGGAATGCACAGGGACCGGACATGAAGCAGATCAAGAAAGCGGTATTCCCCGTGGCGGGCATGGGCACACGGTTTTTACCGGCAACGAAGGCCAATCCGAAGGAAATGCTGCCGGTCGTCGACAAGCCGCTGATCCAGTATGCGGCTGAGGAGGCGGTCGCGGCCGGCGTGGACACGCTTATATTCGTGACCGGGCGTAACAAGCGTTCCATCGAGGATCACTTCGATACGGCGGTCGAGCTCGAGAACGAGCTCGAGGCGAAGAACAAGCAGAAAATGCTTCAGGTGGTTCGCGACATCATTCCGGATCACGTCAAATGTGTCTTCATCCGCCAGTCGCAGGCACTCGGACTCGGCCATGCAGTCCTGTGTGCTCGGCCGGTCGTGAACAACGAGCCCTTTGCGGTCATCCTGGCGGACGATCTGATCAACTTCAGCGACGAGCCTTGCCTGAAGCAGATGGTTGACGTGTTCGGTTATCAGCAGTGCTCCATCCTGGGTACCCAGGCGGTACCAAAGGAGACCGTCAGTTCGTACGGCATCGTCGACGGTGTGGAGATGCAACCGGGATTGATGGAAGTGTCGGGTATTGTCGAGAAGCCGCCTGTCGAAGAAGCGCCGAGCAATGTCGCTGTTGTCGGGCGCTACATCCTGACGCCGCGCATCTTCGATCTGCTACAGAAGACGCAGAAGGGTGCGGGTGGCGAGATCCAGCTCACTGACGCCATTGCCTCCCTGCTCAAGGAGCAGCGTGTACTGTCCTACAATTTCAAGGGACGGCGTTTCGATTGCGGTAGCAAGGTCGGCTACCTCAAGGCGCAGGTGGAGTTTGCGCTGGCGCACGATGAGGTCGGCGCAGAGTTCAGAAAGTACCTGACCGATCTGATGTCGACCGACGCCGACGGGAACGTCGTTGCTCTGAAGACCGGGCGCGGATAAGCGCGCGGATCTTCGCGACGCCGATAGCGCGAATCGGTCAACACGGCCCGGTTTTTGCGACCTGGCCTTCGCAATCCGGTCTGCGCAATCCGGTCTGCGCGACCCGGTCTACGCGACTCGTTCACGGCTGTCACTCGTGAGAAAATGTTGCCTCACCAGATCGAGCGACACCTGCGGCGATGGGCCAGGCAATTGACCGGATATCCTTCAGTGCTGACGATAGAATTCGCTTCCGAAGTCGCCTTGAGGAGTGCCTCGAAGCCCTGGGAGCGGTGCTTGCGAAGCCGAATTTCGGCGTTGGTGAAGCGACTCTGGGTGCTGAGCTTGAGCTGTGCATCATCGATGACAAGGGGCGTGCGCTACCGATCGCAAGCGAACTGCTGGAGGCCGCTGCCGATCCGCGCCTGACGCTGGAAATCAATCGCTACGATATCGAAGCGAACCTGACGCCCGGCCCGCTTTCGGGTACCTCGCTGAGTCGACTTGAAGCCGAGATGTGCGAGATGCTGGAACTTCTCGGTGCACATGCCGCCAGGGTTGGTGCCCGGGTGATTCCGGTCGGTATTCTTCCGACACTTCGGCCTCGTGATCTCACGCGGAAGATGATCACCCCCGACGATCGCTACGAGGCGCTGCAGCGCGAGCTTCGCGAACGTCGCGGTGAAAAGTTCGAGATCGAACTTGCCGGACGCGAATCATTGAGTGTACGCACCGACAGTGTTGCATCAGAAGGGGCCTCGACGTCCCTGCAGATTCACTATCGGGCGCATCGCGATCGGTTCGTCGATCTCTTCAATGCGGTCCAGCTGGTGACACCGCTGCTGGTCGGGCTCGCGGCAAACTCACCGTGGTTGCTCGGGCGAGAATTGTGGCACGAGACCCGCATCGGCCTCTTTCGCCAGTCCATCGACGGACGTGATCGCGAGCGCCGTGCATTGCGCTTGCCTGCTCGCGTCCATCTCGGGCATGGATGGCTACGGCGCAGTGCTTTCGAAGCATTCGCCGAGACGGTCCGGCTGTACGAACCGTTGCTGCCGATATGTTCGGACGAGTCGCCGATGGAGGCCCTGGCCGAAGGTCGTTTGCCAACGCTCGGCGAGCTGGACTTGCAGATGGGCACGGTCTGGCCGTGGAACCGGGTCATCTATGATTCGCAAGACGAAGGGCACGTGCGAGTCGAATTGCGGGCCTTTCCGGCAGGACCGACTGCCATTGACATGACAGCGCATACCGCTCTTGCCATCGGTCTTGTCGAAGGGATTCTCGAGCGAGCCGAAGCGTATGTCACGGCACTACCGCATGGCTTGCTGGTTCAGAATCTTGCAGCTGCGGCGCGTGAAGGCATGACAGCCAGCGTCCTTTGGCCTGATGCGCGAACATTTGCTTTGGAGGAGCGTGCTCTGGTTGATGTGTTGCGCGAACTCCTGCCCCTTGCTGCAACGGGACTTGCCGCTGCCGACGTCGACGACGCCGACTCGAGCCGATACCTCGACGTCATCGATCGCCGCCTGGACAGTGATCAGAACGGTGCTAGTTGGCAGATTGCCGCAACCAGAGTTCGGTCTGGCGACGTGACGCGCAAGCGGGCGCTCCGGGAAATGTTCTCCCGCTATACCGAACTTGCATTGAGCAATGAGCCCGTGTCCGATTGGCCCATTGACTGAGATCGGAAATCGATCAGATCTCGATCAGATGGTTCGGCAGTTCGTCCGGCTTGCCGCCTTCATGCGGAAAGTGCTTCCACAGAACCGTTCTGCAATGCTCGATCGTACGTTCGAAGCCCAGCGCCACATCGCCTTTGCGAATGTGGTCGACGAACTCGTCGATCGTCTCCTGCCATTCAGCGTCGTCGACCACGTTCGCAATGCCCTGGTCGACGATGATCTCGACGTAGTGTTCGGCAAGTGAAACGAAAACAAGCACACCGGTACGTCCGGCGGTCAGGTGCAGGTTCTGGAGAAAGAACTGCTCACGGGCATGCCGCGCAGCGCGACCGTGCTTGATGCTCTTCGGCACCAGCCAGAGTCTGCAAGCGGGCAGCTGGAATAGCATGCCGAGGCCCAGGAAGACCAACACTTGCACCGGATACGGTCCCACAAGTGCCTGTGCATCTGTGTCCGGAAGGGTCCAGCCATCGTGTGTCAGTGCTTGCCATAGATAAAACAGGCCCGGAACGCTGAGTGCGACCAGGGCTGCCCACAGGGTCGGTATGTAGCGGTAGCCGTCGCTGGATCGCGCGACCACGGAGACGATCTCGCCCTGTGTGCCGGCTTCGGCGCGACGAATGGCATCGCGGATGCCATCCTTTTCAGACTCGCTGAGAAAGCTCATCGTCACCAGCTCCCGGATGCGCCGCCACCGCCGAAACTTCCGCCGCCGCCGCCGAAGCTACCCCCACCTCCGAAGCCACCCCCACCCAGGCTGCCTCCGCCGACGATGATGCCGGGTCGGCGTCGCCGACCGCTACTGCCACCACCGCCCTTGCCGCTGTTGAAGAAGACAAACAGGAAGACCACGACAGCCGCCACCAGGCCGATCAGCAGGGAATTCGACAGGAGGGTTCCCATCAGGCCGGCGAAGCCTGCGGGGAAGGCACCGTTGGCGGCACGGCCGAACCCCGTCCGCTGCAATACCTGTGGCACGGCAACCATCGCGATGAAGATCAGCGGCAGGAGGTTGCCGATCGTGGTCGAGACACCTTTGCCCTTTCCGGCTGTGCTTCCCGTGCCAGCACCCGGTGGTATCGAATACTCACCTTCTATGGCTGAGAGAATGGCGTTGGCGCCCTTGTCGATGCCGACGTCATAGTTACCCTCACGGAAGGCTGGCAGGATTTCCCGTTGAATGATGATTCGCGAGATGGCGTCGGTCAAAGCGCCCTCCAGCCCGTAGCCGACTTCAATGCGTACCGCTCGCTCGGTCGGTGCGACCACCAGCAACACGCCGTTGTCGTTTTCGGCCGTACCGATAGCCCATTCACGCCCGAGCCGATTGGCGTAGTCGCCAATGTCATAACCCTGCAGGTCCGGCACTGTGACAACGACGACCTGGTTGCTGGTCGCCGCTTCATGCGCTGCCAGCGTGGCGTCGAGCGCGCTCTCGTCGGCACCGTCGAGCAGATTGGCGGTGTCGACCACACGTCCCGTCAAGGCGGGGAAGGCGGGACCGTCGCTGTCCTGCGCATGCGTATCGAGCGACAAGGTGCCCAGCAACGCGCCGAGGCTCACGATCGTCGTGACGGCCCGGGCAAACGTTCGACGCGGTCGAACTGCGGCGGCCGTTCGACAAGCACACGGCGCCCCCGCGCAAGCGTGACGGAGATGCATCGTCAAGGCGACCAGCGGCATCGCTCAGGCCTTGCTGTCAAGAGTGCGAACAGTCAAGAGGAAGTGGTGTCAGGTGAGTGCTGTCAATTGCTGAAGTCGACCGTCGGGTTGACCGTGTCCGCTTCGTTGATCGAGAAATTTTCCTTCTTCTGCATTTCGGGATACATGAAACGGCGCCACCAGCGTCCGGGAATGGTGCGTAATTCGGTGTTGTAGCGCTGCACTGCCCCGATGTAGTCACGTCGCGCGACGCTGATACGGTTTTCGGTCCCTTCGAGTTGCGACTGCAGCGCGAGGAAGTTCTCATTCGACTTCAAATCGGGATACGCTTCGACCACGACCATCAAGCGCTGCAGCGCCGAGGTCAGCATGCCCTGATTCTGCTGGAACTGTTCGAAGGCTGCGGGGTCGGTCAACATCTCCGGCGAAACGTTCATCTGCGAGACACGTGTGCGTGCTTCGGTCACTTCACGCAGCACATCGCTTTCCTGATCAGCGAAGCCTTCGACGGTATTGACAAGATTCGGCACCAGATCGGCACGTCGCTTGTACTGGTTCTGAACCTCGCTCCAGCGGCCATTGACCGCTTCATCATAGGTAGGAATGTTGTTGATGCCACAGCCAGCAAGCAGGCTGCAACCAAGAAAGAGTGCAAGCGTGCGTCCGCCCGCGCGGCGGAGGCGAGTATCGCCAATGATCATCTTCGGGTTCCCGGTCGCGAATGCGGTGGATGATAGCAGTAAGATTCGCGCATGCTGACTCTCAATGATGTGGCCTGCCGGCGCGACGGCACGCTGCTTTTCGATCGCGCCAGCCTCGTCATCCATGCGGGACAGAAAGTCGGACTGACCGGTGCCAACGGTACCGGAAAGTCCAGCCTCTTCGCGATGATCCGGGGTGTACTCGAGCCGGATTCCGGCGAGATCCTCCTGCCCCGTCACGTCGGCATCACGCACGTGGCGCAGGAGACGCCGGGTACCGCGCGCGCGGCCATCGATCACGTCATCGATGGCGATGAGCGCGTGCGTGCGCTCGAGCGCGCGATCGAGGCCTGTGGTGCCGATGATGGCGTTCGGCACGCTACCTTGCTCGGCGAACTCGACGAGGCCGGCGGCTGGACCGTGCCAGCCCGTGCCGGTGCATTGCTGAACGGTCTCGGCTTCGCGGACGCGGTGCATGCGTCGCCGGTATCGAGCTTCTCCGGCGGTTGGCGAATGCGCCTCAATCTGGCCCAGGCACTGATCAGCCCGGCAGCGCTGTTACTGCTCGACGAGCCGACCAATCACCTCGATCTGGATGCTGTGCTATGGCTCGAGGAATGGTTGAAGAAACGCGAAGGAACCTTGCTGCTGATCTCCCACGACAGGGAGTTTCTTGACGCCGTCACCACGCACACCCTGCATATCGAGAAGGGCGGCATGACGCTCGCCACGGGCGGCTACTCGTCCTTTGAACGACAGCGTGCGGCGCGCTTGCAGACACAGCAGGCGAGTCACGTGAAACAGGAGGCAAGACGCAAGGAGTTGCAGTCGTTCGTGGATCGCTTTCGTGCCAAGGCCACGAAGGCACGCCAGGCGCAGAGTCGGCTCAAGATGCTGGAACGTCTTGGCGATATCGAGGCCGTACGACCGGACTCCTCCTTCCAGTTCTCGTTTCGTGCTCCGGAGGCGATGCCCAGTCCTTTGGTTGCACTGGATCGGGTGACGGTCGGCTACGGTGGCGACCCGGTTCTGGAAGAGGTGAGATTCACGGTTCAGAGCGGTGACCGGATTGGCTTGCTCGGCGCGAACGGCGCAGGCAAGTCGACACTGGTGAAGACCCTGGTGGGCGAACTCGAACTGTCCGCTGGTACGCGTACCCCGGCGCGCAAGCTCACGATCGGCTATTTCGCGCAGCATCAAGTCGATCGATTGCGTGCCGAGCAATCGCCCTTGCAGGCCCTGATGAAGGACGATCCACGCTTGACCGAGGGTCAGGCCAGGAGCTTTCTCGGTGGATTCGGCTTTGCGGGCGATCGGGCACTGCAGCAGGCGGCCACCTTGTCGGGTGGCGAACGGGCGCGTCTTGCGCTTGCGCTCATCGTGCATGCCAGGCCGAATCTGCTGCTGCTCGACGAACCCACGAACCATCTCGACATCGACATGCGACAAGCGCTGGCCGATGCCTTGCAGATGTTCGAAGGGGCGTTGCTGGTGATTTCACACGATCGGGTGATGCTTCGATCGGTGGTCGACAGTCTGTGGCTGGTCAGCGACCGCAGTGTCGGCGTGTTCGATGACGACCTTGACGGCTATGCACGCTGGCTCGCAACCCGAAGGAACGATTCTTGCGGCAGTCACCCGGCCGTGGCAACAGTGCCGGCGAACGAGGCTGCGGCCGAACCAGCGAGTCCGGCAGCGGATCGGGCGCAGAACGCTGTTGCTGAATCGAAAGATGCAATGCCCACCGATGCCATTGCAGAGGGTGGAGAGAGTGCAGAGTTACGAAAGCAGAGACGCCGTACCGAAGCGAGTCGCCGTGGCCAGTTGACCCCTCTGCGCAAGCAGGTCGCGCGTGAAGAGAAGGCACTTGCAGCGGCAAGCTTGCGACTCGGACAGTTGCGCGAACGGCTGACCGAGCCAGAACTCTACAATGACGATGAAAGAACCAGGCTTGCCGGGCTGCTCGAGGAAGAGGGCGCTGCCCGACAAGCTGTCGAGTCGATCGAGGAATCGCTGTTGATCGCGATGGAATCGCTCGAACAGGCAGAAACCACAGCCGGAGATCCAGCACGATGAAGGACGCTATCGCAGATTCAACCCGGACGGCGGGCAATCGCCACACCGTCCATCCGGCACGCCGTCATCCCTGGCGATGGCTTGCGCTCGGCTGCGGCCTGGCCCTGACGGGCGGAGGTGCGGTTCAGGCTGACGCTTTTGATTCGCTCGGCGATCTCGACCAGTCGTCGTTTCTCGATCTGTCCGAGCACCTTGCCGCTGCCACGCACTACAAGGGCGTTACGCCCGCGGAACCGCTGGGTGTTCTCGGCTTCGACGTCGGCGTCGGACTTTCCTCGACACCGATCGACGAGACGCTATTTGACGCCGCCAGCAGTGGCGACTTCGGGGCGCCGTCGTTATTGCTGCCTCGTGTGAGCGCTCACAAGGGCTTGCCATTCGGGATCGACATCGGCGCCTTCGTCGGTATCGTGCCGAAGAGCGATCTCAGAATGCTCGGTGCGGAGCTTCGCTACGCGATACTCGAGGGTGGTGTCGCAACACCTGCCCTGGCGGTCCGTGCAAGCTATAGCAAAGGCGTGGGTCTGGATGCGCTGGATATCGACAATGCGGGACTCGAACTGACCGTATCGAAGGGTTTCGTGATGTTCACGCCCTACGCCGGAGCCGGCATCGTCAAGAGTAACGTCACGCCCGCCGATAGCGGCGCGGATGCCACCACGCTGTCGAAGGAGTCGTTCCAGCAGGAAAAGCTCTTCGTCGGCGTGAACGTCAATCTGGTCGGCCTGAACCTGACAGCCGAGGCCGACCGGACCGGTGATCATACGAGCTATTCGGGAAAGATCGGCATCCGCTTCTAACGGCCGGTCCTAATGGCTGGCTCAGAGCGCTTCGATACGCTTCGTCTGTTCTTCGAGTCGTGACAGCGCTGCCGTGGCCTCGTCGAGTTTCAGCCGTTCGGCTGCGACCACCTCGGCCGGCGCCTTCGCCGTGAACCCCGCATTCGCGAGTTTTGCGCCCAGGCGTCGGGTTTCCTTTTCGAGGCGTGTCGTTTCCTTGCCGAGACGTGCGAGTTCGGCGACCTTGTCGATGAGCCCGGCCATCGGTATCAACAATTGCATGTCGCCGACCAGGGCGACAGCCGACTCGGGACGATTCGCGTCTTCGTCGAGGACCGTGATCGACTCGAGACGCCCGAGAAAGGTCAACAAAGCGCCGTGACGACCGAGCAGATCACGCTCGTTTACAGTAGCGCCTGCAGCATACAAGGGCAGACGTTTACCCGGATTGATGTTCATCTCGGAACGAATACGCCTGACCCCCATCACGCATTGGCGAACCCATTCGATTTCCGTACTGGCCATTTCAGCACTGGCGTCAACGTCAACTGCACTTTCGTCGCTGCTCGGCCAGGGTTGTAACGAGATGCTCGGGCCGCTCTTGCCGGCCAGCGGTGCAACCGACTGCCAAAGCTCCTCCGTGATGAACGGCATGAAGGGATGGGCGAGCCTCAGCGTCTGTTCCAGCACGGCGACCAGCGTGTGCCGGGTAGCGTTCCGGGTGGCTTCGCTGGCATCACCGGTAAGGATCGGCTTGGCCATCTCGAGATACCAGTCACAGTATTCGTTCCACAGGAATTCATACAGCGCATTGGCAGCCAGGTCGAATCGGTAGTCGTCGATGTGACGCGTGACCTCGCTCGTCGTTCGCTCCAGGCGGTCGAGGATCCAGCGGTCCGCCGGGTTGAATTCGGTTGCGTCGACCGTCACGAGTGCAACCTTGCCCGCTTCCTCGAGCGCGGCGGTATTCATCAACACGTATCGGGTTGCGTTCCAGAGCTTGTTGCAGAAGTTCCGGTAGCCTTCGACGCGCTTCAGATCGAAGCGCACATCGCGGCCATTGGAGGCGAGCGAGGCGAAGGTGAAGCGGAGGGCATCGGTGCCATAGGGGGCGATACCGTCAGGGAATGACGCGCGTGTCTGTTTCTCGATTTCCCTGGCGAGGTGCGGCTGCATCATGTTGGCGGTGCGCTTCTCGATCAGCGCGTCGAGCGTGATGCCGTCGATGATGTCGAGAGGATCGAGCACGTTGCCCTTCGACTTGGACATCTTCTGGCCTTGCGCATCACGCACCAGGCCGTGCATGTAGACATCGTGGAACGGCACTTCGCCTTTCATGAAGTGCAGTCCGAACATGATCATCCGTGCAACCCAGTAGAAGATGATGTCGAAGCCGGTAACCAGGACCGCGCCCGGGTAGAAGGTTTGCAGCGCGTCGGTCTCCTCGGGCCAGCCAAGCGTCGAGTAAGGCCAGAGCGCCGATGAGAACCAGGTGTCGAGAACGTCCTCGTCCTGACGAAGTGCAACGTCGTCTGCGAGCCCGTGTGTGGTTCGGATCGCGGCTTCGTCCACGCCGACGTAGACGTTGCCGGCGTCGTCATACCAGGCCGGAATGCGATGCCCCCACCATATCTGTCGGCTGATGCACCAGTCCTGGATGTTCTCGAGCCACTGCTCATAGGTTCGTGACCAGTTGCCCGGGACGAAACGAATCCGTCCATCGGTGACAGCCGCCAGTGCCGGCTGGATGATGGCGGCGTGGCCACCGATACGCCCGTCGGGCTGTTTCTCGCGAGTGAGATCGACGTACCACTGATCGGTCAGGTAGGGCTCGATGACAGCGCCCGAGCGATCACCCCGCGGCACCATCAGGCGATGCGCCCGGGTCTCGACGAGCAGTCCGAGCGCGTCGAGATCGGCCACGACTCGCTTTCGTGCCTCGTACCGGTCGAGCCCTCGGTAGGCCTCGGGCACGGCGTCGTTCATAGCCGCAACATCGGTCAGGATGTTGATGACTTCGAGGTCGTGTCGCTGACCGATCGCATTATCGTTGAAGTCGTGGGCCGGCGTGATCTTCACGCAACCGCTGCCGAATTCAGGATCGACGTAGTCGTCAGCGATGATCGGAATCTCGCGGCCGACCAGCGGCAGCGTGACGGTGCATCCGACAAGGTGTGCAAAGCGTGCATCGTCCGGATTGACGGCAACCGCCGTATCGCCAAGCAAGGTCTCGGGGCGAGTGGTCGCGATGACGACTGAATCGATCGAACCGTCGGGGCCGTCGACGCTGCCTTGGGTGAGCGGGTATCGAAAATGCCAGAGTGAACCTGCTTCCTCTGTGCTCAGGACCTCGATGTCGGAGACGGCGGTCTGCAGCACCGGGTCCCAGTTGACAAGTCGCTTGCCACGATAGATCAGTCCTTCTTCATACAGGCTGATGAACGTGCGCTGCACCGACGCCGACATGCCCTCGTCCATCGTGAAGCGTTCACGTGACCAGTCGGGTGATGCCCCGAGTCTGCGTAGCTGTCGGGTGATCGTCCCGCCCGATTCCTCTTTCCAGTCCCAGACGCGTTCGATGAAGGCATCACGGCCGATGTCGTGGCGGCTCAGGCTCTCGGCCTGCAACTGGCGTTCGACCACCATCTGTGTGGCAATGCCGGCATGATCACAGCCCGGTTGCCACAGCGTGCGATCGCCCAGCATGCGGTGATAGCGGACCAGGGCATCCTGGATCGTGTCGGAAAAGGCATGACCCATGTGCAACGTGCCGGTCACGTTCGGGGGCGGAATCATGATGCAGTAGGGCTTGCCGTCGCCCCTGGGTGCGAACCAGCCGCCAGCCTCCCAACGATCGTACCACTGTGTTTCGATGACTTGCGGGTCGTAGGTCTTTTCCATGAGCCTATTGTACTAGCGGTCGCGCCTCTTGCCCGTTTGTCGCGACGTTCCTGTTGGTGCATCAACGCAATATTGACGGGCCACTGTCGCGCTCATTTAAGCGCGTGGTGCTGTAGCGGGTAGCCGCGATGCTGGTAGAAACGGTAGCGCTCGCGGCCCGCTTCGCGAACCGTCGGGCTCTGATCGATGACTTCGAGGAGCCGCTCGAAGCGACTGAAGAACGGAGGAACCTCGGCATCGAGGTTCAGCAGCACGCGACGGTCGAGCGGCGGCTCAGCGCTCGAGAGGAGCACCGGCTCGTCATCGGCCGTGCTGGTGAGCCCTGCGGTCGGTAGCAGTCTGTGTGGAACGAAGCTGTCGGCCTTGTAGCTCCAGAGCTGCTTGTCGAGTCGTGCGAGCAAGGCACAATCGCTGCTGTAGATGTGGAGCAGCTGCTCGCGTTCCGAGGCCTTTTCCGCCAGACGGCAGACGTAGGCAAGGCGGTCAGCCGTCGCCGTGCTCTGCAGGACATAGAAGTCTACCCGGGTCATTCCGTTACCGTCGTCATGCGTCAACGTGATCTTAACGCTGAATCCGTCGATATCACGTTGACTCAACACAGGCAGCCCCGTCGAGGGTTGTGCCTCCATCGACAGCGGATGGTAGATTGGCGATCCTTCGGGGGCCGCGGTCCACGCGACCCGGTCCAAGCGATGCGGTCCAGGCGACCCGGTCGTGGCGAGTCATTCATCAATGCGCATTCTCGATCGCTACCTCGTCAAGGAGATGCTCGTCACCTGGCTGGCCGTGCTGGTGGTGTTGCTGGTCATCATGATCGGCAACGTGCTGGCCAGAAGCCTGTCGAGCGTGACCGACGGCGCGATCGGTGCTGACATGCTGCTGTCGCTCGTCGCCATCAAGTCGATCAGTCTGCTGGTCACCTTGATTCCGCTGGCGCTCTACCTCGGCATTCTGTTGGCTCATGGACGCTTCTATCGCGACAACGAGATGGCTGTCATGCAAGCCTGTGGCGTCGGCTGGATCGATCTCCTCCGTCCAACAGCCGTGGTCGGTCTTGCCGGTGTCCTGCTGATCGGCTTGCTGACCGTGTTCGCCTCACCCTGGTCGGCACGTTATGAAGAAGTCCTGCAGCAACGCGTACGCGAGCAGTCTGCACTGGCCTTGCTGACACCCGGCCGGTTCATCTCGTCGAGTGACGGCGCTGTCGTCCTGTTCGTCGGTCAGGGCAATGCGAAGCGTGATCGCTTCAACGACGTCTTCATGTACCGATCGCGTGACGATGAGCAACCGGCGGTCGACTCGGCCCGGCTGGCGACCTACCAGCGCGATCCGGACACCGGCAACGAGTATCTGGTGCTGAGCGACGGGCAGACGAGCATCGGCAGTGCGGGTGAAGCCGGCTTTACCGTGACCGACTTCAAGCGCCAGGGTGTCCTGCGCCCGCGAGCCGACACCGATGCGCCGCGTCTCGAGCTCAAGGGCAAGTCTCTTTCCCAGCTCTGGGGCAGCGATGACACGGCCGATCAGGCCGAACTGCAGTGGCGCGTGTCGATCCCGCTGGCTGCGCTTCTACTTGCGCTGCTGGCGGTGCCTTTGAGCCACACGTCGCCGCGCGAAGGACGCTTTGGCAAGATCGGTCTGGCCATACTGGTCTACATCCCGTACGCCAATCTGCTCGTGTTGATGCGCAAGTGGATCGCGGCGGGCAATGTGCCTGCATGGGTCGGCCTGTGGCCGATCCACGCACTTGTCGCGCTGCTCATCGTCGTGCTGCTGGCGCGTCGCGTCGGTTGGCGGTGGCTGCGCATGCCCGCCGGAGTTCGATGATGTTCGGCTTGCTCGATCGCTATATCGGACGCGCCATTCTCACCACGACTCTGCTTGTCTTGTTGACGCTGGTTGCGCTCGCCAGCGTCTTCGGTTTCGTCGGCGAGCTCGATGACGTCGGCAAGGGCAGTTATACCGTCACGCGCGCCGCGCAGTACGTGTCGCTGACGGTGCCGGGCAAGGCCTATCTGCTGTTTGCGCCCGCTGTGCTGTTGGGGAGCCTTCTCGGCCTGGGTGCGCTGGCCTCCAACAGTGAATTGACGGTCATGCGTGCCGCAGGCGTATCCAACGGCCGGATCGTGCGTTCTGTCCTGGTCACCGGACTCGCCTTGATGCTCTTTGTCGCGTTGATCGGTGAAACGGTGATGCCGAAGGCCGAGCAACTGGCGGAGGAGATCCGCTTGACCGCCCTCGAGAAGCGATTGTCGGTCAAAGGAGGGAATGGCTTGTGGGTGCGCTCAGCCGGTCGATACGTGAACATCGCCACCGTCATGCCGGATTTCACCTTGCTCGATGTCAGCGTGCACGACTTCGAGGAAAATTCGCTTGTCACTGCGTTGCAGGCGTCCAGGGCGGTGCGCGATGCAGCGGGCGAATGGCAACTCGAAGACATACGCATGAGTCGAATCGGTGCTGATGGCGTCACGGTCGAGAAGGTGGACAGCATGGCATGGCGAACGCTGGTTCATGAACGGATAGCGGACAAGGACAGTAGCTCCATCCCCGCTCTGGTCAGTGCCGATGTGCTGAAGAGCTTGTCGATATCGCCCGACAATCTCTCGGTGAGTGACCTTTCCGAGCAGATTCGTTATCTGCGCGACAACGGTCTGGAGAGTCGTCGCATCGAGCTCGCGTTCTGGGTCAAGCTGACCAGCCCGTTGGCGACACTGGTCATGCTGATGCTGTCATTGCCGTTCGTGTTCTCATCACAAAGAAGCGGCGGTGCGGGTCAGAAGATCTTCATCGGCATCATGCTGGGAATCGTCTACGTGCTGCTCAACCGCTTGCTGACGCAACTGGCACTTGCCAATGGCTTGTCGCCGTTGCTTTCTGCACTCATTCCGCTGGTGTTGTTTCTCGCTATCGCGATTGTCGGCATACGCCGTAGCGCCTGATACCGTCCTCTCATTGTCTGGGCAGGCGCACGACTCGCGTATCGGTCAGTCGATCGTGCAGGGCTCGGCGTTGTGCATCGAAGGGTATCGACAGGTAGGTGAATCCGAACAGCACGCTGCCGAGCAGCAAACGCTGCAGTGTCCGTATTCGTGTCAGATCGCCACCCTTGTCGTCGACCAGTTGTAGTCGCCACGCGCGCATGCCCAGCGTCTGTCCGCCATGGCGCCAGAAATGATCGAAGAAGCACCATGCGACCGCCGCGATGAGTAGCGTGAAGAGCGGGTGATCTATTGCTTGGCCTTCGTTGAAGGCCAGTGCGACCGCTGTCAGCATGAAGAGTACGGCTGTGAGCAGGAACGCATCGTAGATGAGCGCCATCACTCGTTGCATGACGGTGGCTGTCGTTGTGCTCGTCGGTTCGCGAGTCATTGTCGAGTGTGGTCCTCGTGCAGTGCGATGGTTGATCGATCAGGTGCATGTCGTGAGCCTTGTAGACGACCTCGACATCATCTGTTTTCAATTTGTTTCAGGCCTTCATACCGGGCTTGGCTTTCGAAACTGGCTACGTTCTTGCAGGACGACGCGATCGACTGATGTATCGATGATGATGATCGCGGCTGCGGATGTACTTCATCTTGTAGTTGAAATCATCATGGTCTATGCGCACAATGCGCAAGACTTGAAAACAGTCGAAGTTTGTGTTTCGAAGTGTGTGTTTCGAAGTTTGTGTTTCGAGGTTCGGCCGATGACATCAATCGAAACGGCTGAAGGAGGAGTCTTTCTGTGTCGACTCCTGCATACGTTCTTCATCACCACAATGAGGAGTTAAGCATGGCTCGCATTACCAGGCCCGCAAAGGCTTCGCCTGCGAAGGCCGCCAGGAAGAAGTCCTCCGGCAAGAAGCGCGCATCGAAGAAGAAGGCCGCACCACGAAAGAAGGCCGCGACGAAGAAACGCGCGACGAAGAAAAAAGCCGTCGGCAAGAAGAAGGCAGCTGGCAAGAAACGCGCAACGAAGAAGAAGGC